>Ga0182740_1000037_pt1 | contig 293876 bp, 280 predicted proteins | sample eDN5th37CKraftBY_FD_128872 | JGI IMG/M metagenome (GOLD analysis project Ga0182740, IMG submission 128872) | Enriched backyard soil microbial communities from Emeryville, California, USA - eDNA 5th pass 37_C Kraft BY (version 2) (version 2) | ecosystem: Environmental > Terrestrial > Soil >... | reverse complement strand
GGTGTCGCCACGCTCATCTCGGTCGCTCTCGGCTTCATGCTCACGCGGATGATCGCGAGGCCGATCGACAGGCTGACGGCGGCAATGGGCAAGCTCGCGGCCGGCGACAATGACACCGAGATCCCCGCGATCGGCCGGCGCGACGAGATCGGCCAGATGGCGGCCGCGGTGCAGGTGTTCAAGGAAGCCCAGATCGCAAAGGTCCGCCTCGAGGCGGAGGCCGTGGATTCGCGTGCCGCCACGGAGGCCGAGCGGGCAAGGACGCAGGCCGAGAGGGAGCGCGAGGCCGCCGAGGATCGCGCCGCCGTCGCGGCGATCGCCACCGGTCTTGCCCGGCTTGCCGAGGGTGATCTGACCTATCGCGTCACCGAGGATTTCGCGCCCAAGTCCGAGCAGCTCAAGACCGACTTCAACAAGGCGATGACCGAGTTGCAGGCCGCGATGATGACGATCCATGGCGCCGTCGGCGCGATCGGCACGGGAACCGGAGAGATCACCCAGGCGGCCGACGACCTGTCGCGTCGCACCGAGCAGCAGGCGGCGAGCCTGGAAGAAACCGCCGCCGCGCTCGCCGAGGTCACTGAAACCGTCCGCCAGACCGCGGAGGGCGCCCGGAAAGCCGCTGTTGTCACGGGCGAGGCCCGGGCTGGCGCGGAAAAATCCGGCGCGGTCATGCGCGAGGCAATCACCGCCATGGCCGAGATCGAGAAATCGTCGGACCAGATCTCCAGGATCATCGGCGTCATCGACGAGATCGCCTTCCAGACCAACCTTCTCGCCCTCAATGCGGGGGTCGAGGCTGCCCGGGCCGGCGAAGCCGGCAAGGGTTTCGCGGTGGTCGCCTCGGAGGTGCGCGGGCTCGCCCAGCGTTCGGCCGAAGCCGCCAAGGAGATCAAGTCCTTGATCTCGACCTCGTCCCAGCAGGTCGAGCAGGGCGTCGATCTCGTCGGCCAGACCGGCGCGGCGCTCCAGCAGATCGCCGCGCAGGTGACGGAGATGAGCACGCTGGTCGGCGCGATCGCCGCCTCCGCCCAGGAGCAGTCCACGGCGCTCGGCGAAGTCAATGTCGCGATCAATCAGATGGATCAGGTGACGCAGCAGAACGCCGCGATGGTCGAGCAGAGCACGGCGGCCAGCCATTCGCTGGCCGGCGAGACCGATCAGCTCGCCCGGCTGGTGGCGAAGTTCCGGCTGGGCCTCGAAGCTGCGCCGGCTCCGAACCCGGCCGCCTGGGCGCAGCCGGCACAGAGGACGGTCACTGCGCTCAAGACCATGCCGACGACGCGCTACGGGTCGGCCGCGCTGGCCATTCAGTCGGCTTCCGACGACTGGGAAGAGTTCTGAGACGGTCCTGCACCTTTCGAGGCGATCCTAGCGGCCGCCTCGTTTCGGATCGCGGTCGATGACAGGGAAGAGCGCGGTCCGTGGATGAAGGTCCAGGCTGGCGCCGCCATGCGCGCCAGCCTCGGTGCATCCGCCTCGTCCCGGCGCGCATGGTCGAAGGTCTTGGCCACGGCCGAGGACAGGAAAGAAAGGGTCGCGCCCGGGCGATCGATGACCGCGATCGGGAACGTCATCACGATCTCGCGCCAGCGCTGCCATAAATGGAAATCGCGCAGGCTGTCCGCCCCCATGATCCAGACGAAGTCCACGCCGGGGTTGCGCGCCTTGACCAGCGCCAGCGTGTCGGCCGTGTAGCGGACATGGTGTGCCGCCTCGAAGGCGGTGACCTTGATGCGCGGATCCCGGGCGATCGCCTCCGACAGGCGGATGCGCTCGGCGAGCGGGCTCAATTCCTTGCCGCTCTTCAAGGGATTGCCGGGCGTCACCATCCACCACAACTGGTCGAGCCGAAGGCGCCGAAGCGCGATTTCGGCGACCAGCGCATGGCCGGCATGCGGAGGGTTGAAGGACCCGCCAAACAGGCCCACCGCAAGGCCGCGCGGCGCATGCGGCATTTTCAGATACCGCTCCTCGACGCCTGAGAACGACGATGCCCCGTCGCTCAAGGCAGGGCGCTCTTCGCGGCTACCGGATTCGCACATCTGGGCGGCACGGAAGGATCGGATAATAGCCGCTGCCGTTCGGCCGCTTCCTTCTGCACCGTCGGGTGGGTTGCACAGGCGCAACGGAATGGATCCTCGGGTCTCGCCGCCGTCGCTTCGCTCGGCGCCAGCCCGAGGATGACGAAGCTTCCATCTCGATGCCGATCACCAAGCTTGGCGGTTGGGGGCAGGTCTTCAACGCAGTCGTCATCCTCGGACGGGAGCCCGCGCCAGCGGGCGAGCTGATCCGAAGATCCATTCCGTGACCTCCAGGCAATCCGCCCAACGGCGCAGAACGAAGTGGCCGAACCGGCACCGACACCCATCCCAATCTGGAAGGGAGACAATGACACCTTCACGGCCTCGTCTGACCCGAGCCGTGGACGCGATATTTGAAGGAGGTGAGCTGCTCGACCCCGACGGGTCCGCGCGCGTGCATCTTGCCCGTCGCGATGCCGATCTCCGCCCCCATGCCGAACTCGCCTCCATCGGCGAATTGGGTGGAGGCGTTGTGCAGCAGGATCGCCGAATCGATCTCGTTGAAGAAACGCTCGACCACGCCCGCGTCTTCGGCGACGATGCCCTCGGTGTGATGGGACGAGTGCGTCTCGATATGTTCGATCGCCTCGCCCACGCCGTCCACCAGCTTCACCGAGATGATCGCGTCGAGATATTCCGTCTTCCAGTCGGCCTCGCTTGCCGGCTTTGCCGCCGGGAACAGCGCGATCACCTCCGCGGTGCCGCGGATCTCGCAGCCGGCGGCGGCAAGCGTGTCGAGGATCGGCGCCAGGTGTGTGCCTGCAACGGCGCGATCCACCAGCAGCGTCTCGGCCGCGCCGCATATGCCCGTGCGGCGCATCTTGGCGTTGAGCGCGATCGACACGGCCATGTCGAGCTTGGCCGAGCGATCGATATAGAGATGGCAGATGCCTTCGAGATGGGCGAAGACCGGCACGCGCGCTTCGTCCTGCACCCGCGCCACGAGGCTCTTGCCGCCGCGCGGCACGATCACGTCGACATTGCCGCCGAGCCCCTTGAGCATCTCGCCGACGGCGGCGCGGTCGGTGACCGGCACGAGCTGGATCGCCTCCTCGGGCAGCCCTGCGGCCTTCAATCCGGCGACAAGGCAGGCATGGATGGCGGCCGAGGAATTGAGCGAGTCCGAGCCGCCGCGCAGGATGACGGCATTGCCGGCCTTGAGGCAGAGCGCGCCGGCATCGGCCGTCACGTTGGGCCGGCTTTCATAGATGACGCCGATGACGCCGAGCGGCGTGCGGACACGCTCTATATGGAGGCCGTTCGGGCGGTCCCAGGCGGCAATGACGGCGCCGACGGGATCGGCAAGCGCCGCGATGGCGCGCACCCCCTCGGCCATGTCGCGAATGCGTGCCTCCGTGAGCTTCAGCCTGTCCAGGACAGCGGCGCTCAGACCCGCCACCTCGCCATTCTTCATGTCGATCGCGTTGGCCGCGAAGATTGCCGGCTCGTCGCGGAGGATGGCATCCGCCATGGCGAGCAGTGCGGCATTCTTGAGCTCTGTCGAGGCGTTGGCGAGCGGTCGTGCCGCTTGCCGAGCCCTGCGGCCGATCTCGGCCATCAGGAGCACCGTGTCGCTGCCCGAATTTTCCTGCCGCTTCAGCATGCCTGTCACTCCACCCTCGCCGGCGCAGCCTGTCGGCTCACCACGAGATCGTCGCGATGCACCATGGCCGAACGCACCTCGTAGCCAAGTACGTTTTGGATCTCGGCCGTCTTCAACCCGGCGATCCTTACGGCATCCGAGCTGTCATACGCAACAAGACCGCGCGCGATCTCCCGGCCCTCGGGACCCATGATCGCCACGGTATCGCCCCGCGAGAAGGTGCCGCTCACCAGCTTCACGCCGGCCGGCAGCAGCGACTTGCCGGAACGCAACGCGTCGACGGCACCCGCATCGACGGTGAGTCGGCCGGCCGGCTCGAGCTGGCCCGCGATCCAGCTCTTGTAGCCTTTCACCGGATTCGGGCTCGGTCGGAAGAAAGTGGCGCGCTCGCCGCGATCGATGGCCGCAAGCGGGTTGGAGCGATTGCCGAGCGTGATGATCATGGCGGTGCCGGCCGCGGTGGCGATCTTGCCCGCGTCGATCTTGGTCCGCATGCCGCCGCGCGAGAGTTCCGACGCGGCCCCGCCCGCCATGGCCTCGATCTCAGGCGTGATGCGGTCGACCACCGGCAGGAACTTCGCCTGTGGGTCGACGGCCGGCGGCGCCGTGTAGAGCCCGTCTATGTCGGAGAGCAGGACGAGGAGATCCGAGCCCATCATGGTGGCGACGCGGGCGGCGAGCCGGTCATTGTCGCCATAGCGGATTTCGGTCGTGGCGACGGTATCGTTCTCGTTGATGACGGGAACCGCCTTCATCTTGAGCAGCGTCGAGATGGTGGCGCGCGCGTTGAGGTAGCGGCGGCGCTCCTCGGTATCTCCCAGCGTCACCAGAACCTGGCCGGAGGTCAGCCCCTTGCGGCCGAGCTCTTCCGACCATGCCCCGGCAAGCGCGATCTGGCCGACGGCCGCCGCGGCCTGGCTCTCTTCCAACTTCAGCGCCCGCTTGCCGAGACCGAGAATCGTGCGGCCGAGCGCGATCGCGCCGGAGGAGACGACCAGGACATCCGCCCCCCCCGCGGCGAGCGCGGCGACGTCGTCCACCAGCGAGGCCAGCCAGTCGCGCTTCAGGCCGGTTGTGCGATCGACCAGCAGCGCCGAACCGATCTTTACCGTGATGCGGCGATAGTCCTTGAGCGGTGTCATTGGCACATTCCGAGTCCATGGCCGTCGTCGCCAGCCGGTGAGGCTTGCGCGGCACGCATCACGAAAGCTTCCACCGCGCATCCGGCTCGGCCGGCCGCTCTGCGTCGCGGGCATCGTGGATCTCCGCGGCCAGCGCGCGCAGCACCGCCTCGACGCCTTCGCCGGTGACGGCCGACAGAAGGAACGGCGCCCTGCCCGCCGCTCGCTTCAGCGAAGCGGCTTTCTTCTTGCGCGCCTCGGCGTCGAGCGTATCGACCTGGCTGAGCGCGACGATCTCCGGCTTCTCCGCCAGCCCGTGCCCATAGGCATCGAGCTCGCCGCGCACCGTCTTGTAGGCCTTGCCCGGGTTTTCCTCCTGTGCCGAGACGAGGTGGAGCAGGACACGGGTGCGCTCGACATGGCCGAGGAAGCGATCGCCGATACCGACGCCCTGATGCGCGCCCTCGATCAGGCCGGGAATATCGGCCAGCACGAATTCGCGCGCATCGATGCGGGCGACCCCGAGGCCGGGGTGGAGCGTGGTGAAGGGATAGTCGGCGATCTTCGGCTTGGCCGCCGTGACAGCCGCGAGGAAGGTCGACTTGCCGGCATTGGGAAGGCCGACGAGCCCGGCATCGGCGATCAGCTTCAGGCGCAGCCAGATGGTGCGCTCCTCCCCGGGGAGACCCGGATTGGCGCGGCGCGGCGCCTGGTTCGTCGAGGTCTTGAAATGCTGGTTGCCGAAACCGCCATTGCCGCCCGCGGCGAGGCGGAAGCGCTGGCCGACCTCCGTCAGGTCGCAGATCAGCGTCTCGTTGTCTTCCTCGTAGATCTGGGTGCCGACCGGCACTTTCAGCGTGACGTCGGCGCCTTTTGCGCCGGTCCGGTTGCGGCCCATGCCGTGCACCCCGGTCTTCGCCCGGAAATGCTGCTGGTAGCGGTAGTCGATCAGCGTGTTGAGCCCGTCGACGGCTTCGGCCCAGACATCGCCGCCGCGACCGCCATCGCCGCCGTCCGGACCGCCGAACTCGATGAATTTCTCGCGGCGGAACGACACCGCGCCCGCGCCCCCGTCGCCGGATCGGATATAGACTTTGGCCTGGTCGAGAAATTTCATCGTGCTGCGGTCTTTCTGGAACAGTCGTCCTCTAGCATTTTCCGATTCGGATTGAACAGCTTCGGCGATAGTGGTTTGAGCCGATATGGGGGCGGTGAGGAGAAGGTTCCACGCGTCGCGAATAGCGAAGGGATGGATCACGCACGGGAAAGTGTGACACCTCCTCTTCCCTATTCGCTACTCACCATTCGCTCACAAACTTCCCCAGCTCCTCAAGCTCACCCACGTCTTCCTGTCCAGCCGATAGCGTTCGACGGGAACCTGGCCGGCCACCAGCGAATTCAGCATGCCCTGTCCGGCGTACTGGAAGCCGCATTTGTGGATCACCCGGCGCGAGGCCGGGTTGATGACCCGGCAGGAGACGTGGAGCTCGGCGACGTTGGTGGCCCGGAAGGCCAGGTCCACCAACGCGTGCGCCGCCTCGGTCGCGTAGCCGCGGTTCCAGTAGGGCTCGCCGATCCAGTAGCCGACTTCCAGCCCGCGGTCGGTGGCATTGAGCCCGGCACAGCCGACGAAGGCGCCGGTCTCGGCCAGCGTGACGGCATAGGAGCATCCGGCGCGGCCCTTCTCGGCCGCCATGGCGATGAAGGCGCGCGCCTCCGCCTCGCCATAGGGATGCGGCATTCGCGACAGCATTTCCGCGACGCGCCGGTTGTTGGCGAGAATGGCCAGATCCGGCATGTCCTGCTCGTGCGGCGGCCGCATCACGAGCCGCTCGGTGACCAGCACCGGGCAATCTATCGCCGTACTTTCGTCCGCGAATTCGTCATCCATTTCCCTGATCATCGCAATCACCTCGTCTTGCGTTTCGGGTCGAACATTCAACCGCGCGCCGCGCCCGTTGGCGCGAAAGCCAAGCGGCCTGGATAGGCCGCGCCGGCGATTGAGGCGGCCTGGATGTGTCAACATCCAGGCCACTGGTTCAGGCTGCGTGGGCCGCCGGAAGCGTTGTTGCCACGCCTTCGAAGGCGGATCTGGCCAGCCGCGTCTTCACGAGATTGACCATTTCGTTGCGCGGCACCGACCAGGCCGTTCCACCGCCGCAGATATCGAAGCCGAGCTTCTGCTGCACGCGCAGCGAAGCCGGGTTGTCGGCGAAGGCGGACGAACGGACGGCATTTATGCCCCGCGTCGCGAAGGCATGGCCGATCAGCGCCCGGGCCGCTTCCGTCATGAAGCCGCGGCCGTGCCAGGGTTCGGCGAGCCAATAGCCGAGCTCGGGCTCCGGCCCCTCGCCTTCGATCGAGACGATGCCGATCAGCCGCTCGCGATGGATGGTGTAGACGATCGCGTCGGGGTCGTCGCGGAGGCTGGAGATCCAGTCCTCCGCGTCGTTTTGGGCATAGGGGAACGGCACGCGAGCGAGCATGCGCGCCACGGCCCAATTCGAGAGCCACAGTGCGATGTCTTCGGCATCGAGCGTGATGGGCTGCCGCAATGTCAGCCGCCGCGTGACCAGAATATGCATTGCCGTTCCTCCGGACGAAAAAAAGGGAGATGGTCGCCCATCTCCCCTGTTCCTTTTCCGGATTCTGCCCGGACACCGGTCCCCGAAGATGGGTGCCGGTGTTGTGGTGCGGTACCGGCTACTCCGCTGCTTCCGTAATCGGGTTTACCGTTACGTAGGTTCGGCCGTTGGCTTTCTTGCGGAATGCCACCGCGCCGGCCTCGAGTGCAAAAAGGGTATGGTCTTTGCCCATGCCGACATTGGTGCCGGGGTGCCACTTGGTGCCGCGTTGACGCACGAGGATGTTGCCGGCGAGGACCTTCTCGCCGCCGAACTTCTTCACGCCAAGGCGCTTGGATTCCGAATCGCGACCGTTGCGCGACGAACCGCCAGCTTTCTTATGTGCCATCGGTGTACTCCTTCAGGCCTTCTTACTCTGATTCCGCCGGGGCTGCAGCCTTTTTCGGCGCTGCCTTCTTGGCGGGCTTCTTTTCGGCCCCCGGAGCGGTCTCCGTCTGAGCCTCGGAAGCAGCTTCATTCTTGACCGCGGCGGCCTTGCTCGGCTTCGCGCCACCGGTCAGGATCTCGGAGATCCGGATGGTGGTGAGCAGCTGGCGATGGCCGCGGGTGCGGCGCGAATTCTGGCGGCGGCGCTTCTTGAACGCCAGCACCGTCGGCGCCTTGCCCTGCTCGACGACCTCGGCGGTGACGACGGCGCCGGCCACGAAGGGCGCGCCGATCTCTGCCTGGTCGCCTTCGCCGACGGCGAGGACTTCCGCGAATTCCACGATGTCACCGGCATTGCCGGCGACCTTCTCGACCTTCAAGAGGTCGTTGGCGGCGACGCGATACTGCTTCCCGCCCGTTTTGATGACTGCGAACATTTCTTGCCTTTCGCTGTTCGGTCGGTCTTGTTGATCCGCCCGGGGCGGACCGGACCGTCTTTTTGTCAGTCGGTTTCGGTTGTCCGGACCGATTCTTGGTCAAAGAACGAGTTCCGGGATCAAAGAACAACCGGCGCGGAGGGACTCCACGCCGGATGTTGGCCGTCCCTAACGCAGCCCTGCCCTCAAGTCAAGGCAAAGGCGGTGAAAAAGGCGTCCGAAGCCCCTTGCGGCGCGACCGCCCACCCGTTATCTAGTGCGCCGCGCCGGCAACGGCGAACCACGCCCCGCGGAGAGGTGGCAGAGTGGTTGAATGCACCGCACTCGAAATGCGGCATACTCGCAAGGGTATCGGGGGTTCGAATCCCCCCCTCTCCGCCAGCATTGCTGCCTAAAGCATTGTTATCGCTTCCGTTTTTTCTCGATTTCGGAAACTGCTTGCACCTTTGCTTGCACCTTCGACATACGATTGACGGCCCAGCCCCGCGACAGCCTGCCGCATAATCGAGTAGGCACCGTCCTTTTGGGAAGCCGCCGCCTCGCCATGTCATGCGCAGCACCAAGCTGCGTTCCAAGGCTCCAATCGGAGCCGCGTCGCGTTTATTCGACCAATACCCAAGTGGGGTGTGGCGAGTTGGGCTGTTCGGGCAAGGCCGGCCGAATTTAGGCAAACTATTCTCGCATACAGTCTCTTGCTATTATGCCATATCTTCTCTATGTATCGCGCGTTCAATGATCGCTCCGCCGAAAGGATACCAACATGGCAATCCACATCGCCAACCCAATTACCGACGCCAAAATACGCCGGCTCTCCGAAGCACTCAGCCTCGGTCTCGTCGAGACCGTCGAACTTGCTGTCGATGAGGCCCTTGCCCGCCGTAACATTGACATTGCGCCGCCGGAGCCCACGGGCCCAGGAAGCGAGGACGAACTTGAAGCGATCATCCGCCGCGATCTGGTCGCCTATAAGCGCCTGCGCGAGGAGAAGCTCGGTCAGCGTTCGAGCACAGGCTACATGCCCCGCATGATCCGGGAGCGCGGCATCGTCGACGCCCTCCAGCAGATGGCTGCCAAGGGCACTGACGGCCTGCGGTTCCTGATCGACAACGATCGTCTCGATCTGGCAGTCGAACGCTGGATCGCAGATGAGCGGTTCTCTCATCTCTTCCAGCCGGAAATTGTCGCCAAGGCCAAGCAGGTCCTACGCGAGGCGCAGCTCATAATTGATGCCCGAAAAAAGAATGGCCACTGACGGCAATCATCCTCAGAGTGGTTGTTTCCCTCGGCCTTGGGATTGCTCAAAGTCTGTGCCGGCGACGTTATTGGACCGCACGACGTAATGCCTCCTAGATCGCGTGAGCGTTGTTGCATCGGCCCTCTTGATCCGATGTTCCGAGGTTTATCAGCGTTCCGTACTTCCCGATGTTTTCCCGCCGTGTCAGCAGAGCTGGAGGACGATTGTGCTCCTAACGCGGGTCGTCTCGGTCGATGCGTTCCGTAGTCGCCGTTTGGAACTTTTGGTGCCCCGTATTTATCGCGCACGCCCAGCGACTGCTGAACATGAAGCAAGGCTAAAAACATTGCGGAACTGGTGAAATTCCCTCACGATCAACTGGGGGTCGTGGGGGATAGGGGATATGCAATACACTCTAAGCATCGCTGGCTGTGTTTCACGGCAAAGCCGCCGTGGGCGCCGAGAGGGCCGGAGGCTTGGGCCTTTCTATTGAAACTATTGCTCCCATGGCAAATCTGCCCCCGCCCACCAAGGCAAAGAAGAGTGCTATTGAACAGAGGACAGCCACCGCTTTTGAGCGAACGAAGTTCTGGGTCGGGGCGCGAGATGGCAGCGTACCTAACGTATACATTGCCAGGGCCATCCCTAGGATCGAGTAGCACGCTGCCCATCTGAAATTCCATGATGCGGGAGGCGACACTCCTTCGCTGATCGCGAGGAAGGCACCAATGCCTGCAACGATGATTGAACTCCCAGTGATGACGCCATTAAGCTGGGCGAGAATTACGTCAGCTCCCAGGTGTCTCTCCTCGACGTCATCTTCTTTGGTGCTGTCGGCATTGCGCCAAGCGGCCAGAATGCTCTTCAGCCAAAAGGCAAGTAAGAACGCCTCGATCAAAGGCCAGGACTGTATTGTAGCCACAAGCAACGCCGCGAAGTGTGCCATCACTTAGTAGCCGGTAAGTGACGCGGGTCGAAAACTTGGTCGAAATATTCGTTCTCGTTTAAAGGTAGAAATCCACCTTCAGCAGCGAACTGTTCCTTGCCGTATTTTCCGAGGACCGCCGGGATGTCCCATCCGACAGGACCAACCGCTTCGCGCAAGGCGTTGCGAACGTTCACGTCGAAGAAAGCTGCGACCTGATCTGGCCAGTACCTTTCAACGAATGGCGGCTTGTTGGGCGGCCAAATACATTGAAGAGTTAACGCCGCAAGAAAGTCGTCGTCGGTCGGTGTTGAACGTTCGTTGCGCTTGGCCATGTCTTTCGCCAAAACAGCTGTCGAGGCTAGAAATCCGACATACTTCGTTATGTCGGCGGTGCTGGCTTGCTGCCAATCTATGCCAAGCCTGCTGGCAACGGGGAGCTGCGTCGCAAGCAACTGCAGTCGTTCTGGTATAATGACCGGACTGTTCTCCGATTGCGCCTCTTGAGCCGAGGCCTCTGACCCGGCGATCACAGCCACCAAAAAAAGAAGAAAAAGTAGACGCATTTTCGCCCCCCGAAGTCATGTAGACAAGCACAGAATGCTAGCAGATTGCCGATTGGGCAAGCGCCGCTGTGACTGCAATCATAGAATGAGCCCGTTCAAGAAACTGTGGAGATGCCACTAAATTCCGACCCTAGCGCCGCCCCGGACGCAGCCCACTGACGCTGCTTTACCCAGAATATGGGAAAAGCCGACGCAACAGCAGGTGGGTCGCCTAGTCCTTACCTTTCCGAGAAGCGCACCGGGATTTGGGGCCCCATCAATGCCCCCGCCCCCCGCCTGCCGATGAACCCGGGGCGGGACGGGCCCAGCCTATCCCTTTCGCATTGCCTGCCTGCGCAGCACGCCGGCCCAGATCGAACCTTGATCCTCGACATCCTCACCGTGGTCGGGCGCATCAGCGGCCGGGAGGATCGCCGGGGGGTTAGACGCTTTGGCATTATTGTCAGGCCGGCGAGCGAGCACGTTCTTCACGGCCACATGGCTGAGCGAAAAGCCGTCATTGGCCAGAGTGTCGGCGATGGCGCGCAGCGACAGGCCATCGGCGCGCAAGGTGTGGATTTTGGCAACGGCCCGCTGTTCGGCCTCATCCTCGACCAGCTTACCATCTTTGCCGATCCGATACCCGAAGGGCCGGCTGCCACCAAGAAAGCGGCCGCGCTTCTTCTGATCGGACTTCACCTGACTGATGCGCTCTCGGATGCGGTCGCGCTCGGCCTCCGCGAAGGCGCTGGCAATCGTCAGAAAAAGCTTCGAGATGCCGTTGCCGGCTACGTCGCCGCCGAGATCGATCAAATGCAGCTTGACGCCCCTCTTCTTCAGCAATTCGACTGTCTTCAGGGCGTCCAGCGCTGAGCGGAACATTCGATCAAGCTTCGAGGCAATAATGATGTCGCCATCTTTCAGCTTGGCGAACATTGCCGCGCCCGCCGGGCGCTCCGAGACGGGGACCGAGCCGGACACGCCTTCCTCGACTATTGTCTCGTCGATGGCGAGGCCATGCATCAGGGCATAGCCGGCGATCTGGCGCTGCTGAACGTCGAGGCTTTCGCCTTCGGCGGCCTGCCGCGCGGTCGAGACGCGTGCATAGGCGAAAACGGTCATCGTTGATCCTTGTAAATGTGTTAAGCTGCGGAAACACGTAGATACTGAACGGCAAACTGTAAAGCCCCTTTAGCTGCTTTACATCGTAAGGGGGTAACCGTCCCGACTTATGCGCGGCCGCGCTCGCCTCCTACGCGCGGCAGGCGGATGTTGGCGATCTCATGAACTATGCGCTGCGCTCAAGGCGCAGCCATCCGGCGCGCCAGTGAACTGTTGGCTTTGTTCCAGACTGGACTGCCGGGCGGCCGGCCATCATCGGAAAACAAGGCCGGCGCAGGCCGCTGTTTCCGATGCCCAAGCTGGCGTTTAGGCCGGCGTGTCTAAACGGCAGATCAAGACCGCTGTGCGCGTCTGCAATATTCCGGAGCCTGACTTCAACGTTCTAGTCGAGGCAGATCGGCCGCCGACCGTCGCCAAGCTGGCCGAAATCGGCACAACGTCGCGCCCGTTCGAGCGGCTATTGAAACAAGGGAGGGCGCACGCGCCAGCTCACATAAACCCGGGTGGCGTCTCAAGCCTTGTTCGCCGGCACCGGCTTGCCGGGCGTCTTCGGCACGAAGCGCTCCGTCCATTCCTCAATCGACATCTGCTTGGGATAGTCGCCGGGCTCGCGCATGGGCTTTGTGACGTGCGTCTCGATTTCGCGGCGATCGACGACGAGGCCCGCGATCTTGGCCTTGGCGACAGTTGCCTGTACGGCGGCGGAAGCCTGCCCGAGTCGTTGGGCGAGCGCCCGGTCTTCATCAAGCTGGCGCACAATGTCGTCGACGGTGATGTCGTGCCGTCGCGAGTGCCTCGCCCGCAATTCGGCAAGACGGGCGCTTATCTGAACATTCCGCAACAGCCGGCCGGCCGCTGTTTCGGCGCTGTTGCCGCGTGCCCGGAAGCCGGCCGCCACGTAGGCCCGCGAGGCAGGCATGCCCTCGATGATGTTCTGGACGAAGCTCTCATGGCGCGGGTTCGCAAGCATGACGGGCACGATAACGCAAACGAGGCGAGGCTGCCAATCAGGGGCCGATCGCCCAACTGCCCGACATTACGGCGAGCAACGTCCCAAGCAAGGTCAGGCTACGGTAAATCCACTGGTTGATCCGCTCGGGAAGTGTGTTGCCTTCCATTGACTGGATGTTCCAGCCTTGAACAGCCATTGTCGCCCACAAGAGAACGAGGCCTCCGGCCGTCGCCAGCGCCAATACGGCAAAGTCGTTCGGGCCGAACAGGCGAAACGCCGCTCGACCGAAGCAATAGCCGAGCACGGCCGTCGCAAGCATCCATGCAACCGATTGCAAGAACCCCCGCCGTATTGCCTTCACGCGACGAAGCATCTCTGGCTCGATCTTTGGGTTTCGCAGTTCGTCGGCGGCGGCCGATGCGACCCTCCGGGGTGACACTAAGGTCAGCGCCGCATAGAGGACCTTCCGCGAGAAGCTGAGGGGCGGTTTCGGCTCGTCACTCATACCCGCAAGTTTGCGGCACAAGTATTAAGGTCGCGTAAGGTCGAGCCGCAGACGTGGGGGCCGTTTCGTTCTTGGGGGCATTCGACGAGTTGCTCGACGGCCACCATGAGAAGGCGATAGGCGCAGACACGCACCTCCTGCGGCAGCAGGCTGTCCCATTCCAGCGTTCTGGCTTTGCGGCAGCTAACCGGACCGTCCGGGCGGTCGCGGCGCCCACGATTGGCGGCATCGGGGTTGGGCGGCACGATTGCATGAATGTCCCTCCTTCCTTCATGCATGCCCCGCCTCCCGGCCGAGATTTTCACGGAGCGGTTGGTCGCCTCATAGGCGATGTCAACGGCAAGCTCGCGGGCGTCCTCGATCGGCACACCCGAGGCGCATAACGCCCCGAGCAGGCAGAACACCCAGTCGCGCTGGCCGGCCTCGAAGTCGGGATTGAAGATCCGTACCGGAGGCATGGCCTTCAGTGACCGCTTGATCGCCGCTTCGTTCCTCTCGTGAAGGGCGAGAAGCTCGGCATTGGTCATGGCTGGGCCTCCATGCAAGAGTGAAACGCTGCACCCGGAAAAACCGGACGTTTCCCTATATCCCCCTATTTTTCCGTCCGGTCCGTCGCACCCGGATAAACCGGAAAGAAGTTAGGATGGAGAAGTTTTCCGGTCCGGTTTTCACGGCTCTTCCTCGGGGGGCCGGAAATTTCCGGTTTTCCGGGTCTGTTTTCCGGTCTCGGCATCCTTGTCGACATGCCAAACGACCCCTTCGCCATCGGTGTTTTCGCCACGCACGAGAACTCCGTTGAGGACGAGTCGGTCAACTGCCGCGCTGAAAGCCCGCCGCTTGTTGTCCCTGTCGTCTCCGGATTTCTTCTCAATGAAGGCTTGGCGCAGGACAGTCTCCCTTACGGACTTCACCTGCGGCCCGTCCGCGCCGAAAGGCCAGAACGGAAAGCCGTGGTCGAGCAGCGCGTCTCGCATGATATTCATTACGAGCGCCTGATTGCCGCCGAGCTTCCGCCCCTTCTCTGACGGCCCTGAGCCGCCATCGATAGCTTCGATCTCATCGACGACGGAAGCTTCTATGTCACCAATTTCGAGGCTGGCGTATCGCAATCGTCCGATTTGCCGCTGGCTGGGTCCATTCCTGTTCTTGCCGACATGGATGTCGTACCAGCCGCCGCTGCCCTCGACCAAGATCAATTCCAGCGCCACGACGCCCTCCAAGGTCTCCCCTTTCGTCTGCTTCGCGTTCTCGCGGTTGGTGTGATTGACGACGCAGATAACGACGCGCTCTTCCTCGGCGAGCCTGCGCAGCTTGTTGAGGGCCGGGCTGGTGTACCGATCATCGAGCACCGATTGACCATCGAGCCCGGCGCGCAACGTGTCGAAGGGAACGAACACTTCCCGAGCCGGAAACCTTTTGCGCGCCTGCTTGATGGCCTCTCGGACGATTGCCACCGCTCTATCCGGCTTGAGCAACGGGACGCCTTCCTCGGAAACGACGACCATGACGTTCTCCAGCCCAAGCGCCTCGAGCCTATTGACGATGTCGCCTTCGTCCTCGGCGGCGATGTAACAGACGGCTGTCCGCTTCGTTTCGCGCCCGAGGAACGGCTCGCCGACATCGAGGCAGCGGGCGATCTCGATTAACAGTGTAGTTTTGCCGGCTCCGGGCCGTCCGTTCATGGAAATCAGCGTGCCGATGCGAACGAGCCCCTTGATTAGGAACGCCCCCGCCGTGCTGCTGCCGTGCCACTGGCGGTATTCGGAATAGTTGAGCAATCGCACCTTCGGCGGGCGATCCTGCTGCTTGGTCTCGGCGCGCCCGTTGTTGGCTACGCCGGCGCCATCCTGGCGGTTCGAGCCGAGAACATCCTGCCCGTTCGCGTGGGCGACGCCGGTCGGTGCCTCCCGCCGGTTCCGGTCCATCGCTTCGCGCAACGCGGCCTCGCCCTCATGGCGCAAGATGTCGTTGGCATCGCGCGTCATGCGCTCCTCCCCGGCGCATCGAGCAACTCGCAGTAGATGCCACGCCGCCCGAGCCGCTCGGCCAACTTGGCCGAATTCCCACGGCCGGCCTCGTTGTCGTCGACGAGGATCGTGACGCAGTCGACCCAGCCGGGCACGGCGGCGGCCAGTGCAGGCATGCGGTCGGCCCCGCCGGCTGCCCATGCCCCGAGCCCTGTCGCCTGATGCGCCGACAAAGCATCCTCGATGCCCTCGGCGATCACGAGGCCGAGAAGATCATTCGGCGGAGCCAGCATGATGGGCGCGGAGAACCAGCGGCCGATGGTGATTTTGTTCGGCTTCTCGGCCTTATCCGAGCCGTCCGGGCGAAGGCGAATGAGATGGACACCCTGCACCGCCTCGTCATCGATCGCGAGCCTGCCGGGCTCGGGTTCCGAGGCAATGCCGAAGGCAGCCATGAGAGCGTGCGTATAGCCGGTACGCGCCGGCAGATAGCGCAGTGTCGGTGGTAGTGGGCAGGTAACGCCGCGCGCCACACGCATGTAACGTTCGGCGATCATACCCTTGATCGGCTGACCCCTCGCCCACACCCTTTGTGCCTTCTGCCGCTCTTCGGTGGCTTCGGCTTTCCTGCGCGCCGCATCGGCCGCCCCGCGTTGCACATGCTCCTGCTGTCGCGCCTCGCGCTGGCGTTTCTCCTCCGCCGTCTCACCCCGCTCATTGGGCAGCCGGATGCCTGCCATCTCGGAAACGACTGTGACGGCGCGGGGGAACGATAGGCCGTCGATTGCCATGAGAAAGCCGAAGTGATCTCCTGACGCGCCGCATCCGAAACATTTGAAATGGCCGCGCCCATCGTCGCAGTGAAAAGAGGGCGTCTTCTCGCCGTGGAACGGGCAGCAGGCCCACCAGTCGCCGCGCGTGGGCCGCGAAGTCCGGCGATCCCACTCGACGTTCCCGCCGATCAGTTCGGAGATCGGCACGGCGGCCTTGATCTCGTCGAGGAAGGTGTCGGAGAACTGTTGTGCTGGGCCTCGCATACCTAGCCTCCGAAGGCGTCGGGCCGATAACGCAGCAGCGCATCGATCGCCGCGTCGGAGAACGCGCGGGCGAGCTGCGGATCGTCGAATTCGAGGCAGGGCCGGTAAATCGTCTTGCCGTCGCTGCCCGTGCGTGCCCGCCGATCGGCATCGAGCTGCGGGGCGGAAGGCAGCCCGACCCAGCGCGCCTGTCCGGTGTCGAATACGGCACAATTCAACAGCCGCATGCGCACGCGCGGCAGGTGGAAATCGCCATGGCCGACGAGCGCCCCGTGGCCGCCGGCCGGCCGGAAGGCGAGACAGGCGATCGAAGGCCCATCATCATGCCGGGGAACGAGGGCGGGGATGCTCATTGCCGCCAGCCTTCGCCCTTGGTGGCCCGGCGAGGCCTTGAGACGATGGGCAACCGGCGCTGCCAGAGCGTCTTCCGATCCTTGCGGTAATCGGCGATGCGCCAGCCAGCTCCGGGCGGACGGGCGGCCATGGTGCCGAAGGAGCCGTCGGCGGCCTCGAAGGGCTGATCAGGCGTCCACAGATTTTCGATCAGCTCGCCGAAGAGCAGGTCTTGGTGGGGATCAGGTGAGCGCATGGTAGTGGCCTTCGGTGTGAAAGCCCGCGCGGCTTCAAGCCTGTTGAATGCGATTTACAGCACGGCTACACTTCGAGGCCTTCCGAGCATCGAAGGCCGCCGCCTTGCGTCGTATTCATTGGCGCAGGCGGTGGTATCGTTACGCGGCCTCACGTTCCGGCAGGCTGTCGAGGAAGGCCTGCGCGTCACCGGCTAGGATGAGGACACGGCGGCCGGATTTGCGCGCCCTGAGACGGCGGCGTTTGAGGTATTCGAACACTTGTGTGCGCGCGATGCCGGTGACCTCAACGAATTCCGGGATCGTATAAGCAAGCTTACCGGGTTTCAGCATAGGGCGGTTCTCCCTAATGGGTTGATTTGGAACCGCTCTGAATATTACCGACCAAAAATCCAACTTCCACAAGTATTTGTTGAAGATAATTAACTGTCACTTCATCATTATTATAGAATTAAATCTCACTAAACATTTACGCCAATTTTGCAATACATCGCAAGCACTTGAAGTAACATTTAATCAGCCGTTCACAAATTGTTTATGCCGGTATCGCTTCCGGAGCGAACGTAAGCACCTTGGCGGTCTTGCCATCCAGATAGCCGGCCCAATCCTCCATCAACCGGCGTCGCTTCGCCAAGGCGTCACTCCGCCGGTACGCCTGCTCTGTCTCGTCTCCCACCTTATGGGCAAGCGCTGCCTCGACGACCTCTCGCTGATGGAAAGTCAGGTCGCCGGCCCAATCCCGAAACGAAGAGCGGAAGCCGTGGACGGTGAACTGCGGAGGCTTCATGCGTTCCTGCAAAAGCGCATCCATCGCGTTGGACGACAGCGGCGCGCCGAGCTTCTGGCCGGGGAAGATGAGGCCGTCGTCGAACAGCCGCTTCTTGTGCAGCTCGCGGAGGATGTCGAGCGCCCGCTTCACCAGTGGCACACGGTGCTCGCGCTCGCCCTTCATGCGCTCCGGCGGAATGGTCCAAATCGCGTGCTCGAAATCGATCTCCGGCCAGCGCGCGCTGTAGGTCTCGCCGGAACGGGCGACGGTGATGATGGTGAATTCCAACGCCCGTGCCGAGATGGCCGGCCGGTCCCGCAACCGGACCATGAAGGCCGGGACATCGGCGTAAGGCATGGCAGGGTGATGGCCGCGCTGCAGCTTTTTCCGCTTCTGCAATAAGTTTGACAGATGACCGCGCCACAGTGCCGGATTTTCGCCGGTGCGCCAATGCCGCGTCTTGGCGTAGGCAAACACCCGCTCGATGCGGCCGCGCAACCTGCTGGCTGTTTCGGCTTTCGTCAGCCAGATCGGCTGTAGCACTTTTAGAACATCATCCGTCCCGATCAGGTCGACGTCCATGTTGATCAGGTCGAGGCAATAGCCGTCCTTCACGAGATTGCCGTCGTCGTCGCGGCGGCGGGAAAGCGTCATGTACCATTGGTCGCGGTGCTTGGCGTTCTTCCACCCCGTCTCCATCGCGGCGAGCAGCTCGTCCGCGACATCGCCGAACGTGCGCACTTTCTTCTCCTGCTCGGCTTCCTCCTCCTGCTCTGCCCCCTTGCGGCTCTCGGCGAGCGGGTTGCCGCCGGCAGCGACGATGCGGCGGCAATTGGTGGCCTTCTCGCGGGCGTCCGCGAGGCTGACGGCGGGATAGGAGCCCAGCCCCATTGCCGTTCGCTTATTGTCGCGCCGCCACATGTAAACCCAGCTCTTCGCACCGGTCGGCCCGACCTGCAAATAAAGCCCGCCACCGTCGCCATGGCGTCCGGGTCTGTTCTCGCTTTTGACCGCGAGGGCGGAGAGCTTGTTTGTCGGGCGGGCCATTCTGCTTGCACCTTTGCTTGCACCTTTAGATCGGGTTTGTATAGAATGTACCCGAACGAAATGGAACAGATGCAATTCAGTGTGTCCGCTATAGCATTGATTTCCCGGCTGTTTTCAGTACGTAAATGAACACCAGACTACGCTAGACGACAGCGCTATGGCGGACCCCCTCTCCGCCAGATGGCTCATGTAAACGCTTGAACTTTCTATCCTCTTTCGCGGCTGCGGTGGATATGTCCGCTTTTTGTCGCACAACCGTTTTGTGGTCGCTTCGCCGCCAGCCATAGATACCAATCTCTGGTGATCGACCACGGCGCCGTCTGATCGTCGCGCCTCCAGACTCATAGTAAACCTACAAGCCTATCCAGAATCTTGCCGACGATATAAGCGGCCTTCATTCGCTATAAATCCCCAGAATCACATGGCACCGGACAGGATCAGGGTCTTCCGCCAGAATTAAGCCGATTTATCTTGCGAAATTGCCTTGCACTCTGTCTATACTACTCTCCTAAGGGAGAATGGGGAGGGGGAAATGAACAAAAGGCTCCGTGATAATCTGCTATTTCTCATCATCGCACATGTCTGCTGGCTCTCCCAACCTGCAATCGTGCTCGCCCAAGACGAGAGATATCATCCTGTAAATTTTACCCAGCCGCTCAGTACCGCCAGAGGCGTTGTCACGCCGATTGGCCCAGACGCCATTTATCTGGAGGACGCTGAGCGATGTACCTTTCTGGTCAAGGAATTTGGTTGGGAGGAACAGTCCTGCACCGACGTTAACCAGATGCTCCTTAATATGGGGCCGATCGACACTCTTCTTGTGAACGCGCCGGTCAGCGATGGCTATGTCTCACTCGACGACTTCACTGGCGACACAGCTGACGAAGTTGATGCCATAACCGAGAGCTATACAGCTTCCATCCAAAACCAGGCGAAAGCACTAGGAGTACAAATCGAGTTCCTTGGCTGGCGGCTTTATCCTCAGGTCGACCGCGACAAGAGCATTCTGTACTTTGCAAACATGCTAGATTGGGACGGTGAGAAGACGATGAACATCTCTGTCGTCCTTTTTGATCGCTATGGCTACGTTCCGATGAAGGTAGTCCCGAGGGATTCCGAGCTGAGTGCCGAGCAGTTGAAGGGCGTTGTTGAGCAAGCCGTCGCTGTCTACAAGCCTAATGTAGGGAGCTCCTATTTCCACTTTGAAAGCGGTGACAAGGTAGCGTCCTATGGGGCTCTTAGTGTGTTTGCCGGCATACTCGGGGTAAAGTACGGCAAGGCGGCAACGGCTGGCCTTCTCGTCATCGCAGCGATATTCCTCAAAAAGGCTTGGTTCCTGTTGTTGTTGCCGCTCGTTTGGATCGTCCGGCTTTTCAGGAAAACGCGGCCTTCCAGACCCACGTGAGCCCAGAATGCCAAGGATAGAGCGTGGGAACCATCGGCCCAATGCTCTTGAGGGGCTAGGCCATTTGCCCGCGGGTGGTCGCGGCGTAGAGCTCACCAATTCGACCGGTGAGGCGATTGAGTTCGCCGGGGCTGACGCCCCAGCCAATCTCTTTCTCGAACCAGGAAAGGGCTTCTGCGAGCGACTGAATGATTTGAACCTGGTTGAGGGTTGGGCGGTCCAATTTCACTGCCACCCTCAATAAAGACTAAGGATCTTTGCCGGCGCGAAGGTTTCCATCTTTTTGAGCCCGCTGACCATGTTCTTCCCGTACATTGGCTTTCCGATCGCGCCTTTAAGCCAACACTCCTTCTTTACCTTGATGTAGGTGAAGGCTACGCATTGTCTGTCATCCACGCAGGCCAATCGACAATCGAGGGGTGTTCGCGCCGACCGGAGGGGATATCTCAAGAGATCACCACCGGGCAAATCAACATCATCGAACAGTGCGCTCTGAGGATCGATGGTTCCGAGCGCGAATGTCGGTGGATCCGGCTCGGCCCCACTTAGAAAGCGGCCGGAAAAGGCAACGCTGTTTCCATCGGCCCGACCGGCGCTCGCCTTTAGAAAGCAGTTCGGCCCTTTTCTGATCTTCGGATTGGTATTGAACGTGAAAGCCTTGCACTGACCGTTCATGAGCAGGCAACTTTTCGCACACGCCCCCGCGTCATCGACACGGGTTGAGGAGATGTCATCACCGAAGAGGTCAAGGCCCGTGTAAATCGCGATCCTGTTCGGGCGTTTCGTGAACTCCTCGATGGGCGACAGCTTCGCCTGAGGATGAAGATCTGCCTGCAAAGAACTGGAAGTCGCGGCGTCCGGAGTTGATGCTCCCGGCTGCGTCTTTGTCGATGGCGCTTCTGGATCCGATGCATCGCCGGTTGAGGTTGCAGGGACGGCAATGACGGCCGGTGTTTTCGGTTGGGTGTCGCCGGACCGATTGAGGCCATAGCGCTCGATCTCGCCTTGCGTGAACACATGCATGTCGTCCGGTGGCGTCTTGAACATGACGTGCATGACGTCCATTGGCGTGTCGAAGCGATTCAGAACCTCGATGATGTCCGATATCGCGAGCTGCGCGCCGACAAGATCCGGTGAGTCAGAAGAAATCTGATGAACGCCGAGTTCTCCGTCCACTTTTCGCTCTGTGCCGGCCAGGAAGATAAATGAGCACGCTGAGTAGCACTTGCTGTCCTTGGGGATATACGTCGCGAGTTTTCGCTGATGGATATCATCGGCAATCAGCAGTCCCATCTGGACGTTGCCACCCGGGCTGTTGAGCGTAATCAGCTCGGCGTTTGGAGCAGCCTGGAGCGCCCTTCGGAAGTTCAGCGCTGAGCCTGCATCTATCAACCCGTTCAGTGTGATGAGATCGGGTTTCGCGCTATCGATCGAGAAGGGCCCAAACGTCTGCTCTTCTGCAAATGCTTTCTCAGTTGCGGTCCCGACAATCAGCGCGGCGATAGCGCCCATGACGATGGAACGAAATCTTTTGCCCATACCCCAGCCCCTCAGCCCTTATATGAACTATAAGTGGAACATGCTGACAAGATTGCGGATCGTATGGGCTCGCGTGTCGGGATTATTCTTTGGCTCCCCTTCCCTCAAAGCCGCGAAGGCCCCCGTGGAACGGTTCGTGTCCCCAGCCGTTGATCTGCCCGGATTGCTTATTTCATGCCTATGCCTGTCCTTTTTCACGGAGGAGTCGATGCGAGCTGTTCTTGCGTTAGCGAGTTTCTCCCTTCTCATTCATCCGGCTCTCGCCCAACAGCCGGCCGACGGTCAGACGGTGATGGTTGGGCCGTGGTCGATCGAGACCACCTACAAGGGGGAAGAGTTCGAACACTGCACGATGAGCAGATCGACCCCCGATTTCGACGTGGTGTTCCTCCGCAATGGGGATGGCACCGTGCTTGTTCTCAAGTCGCCCAACTGGCGACTTGAACGCGGCAAGGCTTACGACGTGCGTTTGTCGGCGGGGTCGCAATCCATCGACGCCACGGCGCTGGCGGAATCGACCTCGGTTACCATCGCCCTGCCCGACCAGCCCTTCAACAAAAGGCTCCGGATGGCGAACCGGCTCAACGTGCATGGCGAGGGAGCCGACATGACCGTTCCACTGGACGGGAGCAAGGCTGGCCTCGAGCGGCTGGATCAGTGCTTTGAAAAGAACAGCCAGGGAGCCGCGAGCAATCCCTTTGTCGCTCCGGAGCGACGGCCCTAGCTTCCCGGCCAGTCTTCCCGACTTGCAGGGCCGACCGATTTCATCGAGCCGGTGCGTCCGCGCCCTGGATTTGCAGGTTCTTGGGAAGGGGCAGGCTCGAGCATCGCATATGCAGGTCGCGGGCGAAGAGCTTCCGCTGCTTTTCCTGATGCTCCCGGCCTGCGGCCGCGATCCCTAGACCATAGGGGCCGAGCAGCAGAGCGACGCCCATGTTCATCGGCTTCGTCTTCTGATCCTCGTAGGTCAAAGCCGCCTCGCGGATCCGTTCGCATTCCGGCGACCGCCATTTTGGATCTTCTGCCGAGAGCGTAGCGGCATATTCGGCAGGCGGTGTCGTGCACCCGGCGAGCGTTAGCGCCAGCAGGAAAGCTGCTCCCGTCGATGCTCGATCCATTGCCATGTGTCGTTCAGCCTCCATCCCTTCAGACCGGTTGCCCAGCAATCCTCACGAGATGGACAGGCGTTCGAGCAGCAGATCGGCCATCATCGCTCACCCTCCTCGGAGCACGGCTGACCATTGCCCCGCCAGGATCGAGTCGGCAAGCAGGACTTGCGTCTTTGCGGGGCTTGCGTGCTCTTCCTCATGAGGCTCCAAAATATCGCACATCCTCAGCGTGCAAATATCTGGCGGATGCGTTTGTCTCGTGCTATGGGTTGTAGTTACGGAGTGGTTTCAACCTTTAAATGCAGCCTACAGGGACAGGTTAAGGCTCCATCGCCTGGATTCGGCACCACCAATGATCCGGAGCTACCCATCCTCGAAGGAGACGCCACGCCGCCGGAACTGCAGACCATAGCAAGGGGGACCCATGGCAGACGAACCAGCGCAACTTCAACTCTGGATCAATGAGAACGGTCATTTTTTCGTCGACGTATCCCTCGACGTCCAGGTTGGCCAGACCTGGAGGAAGGACGACGGCTCCTGGACGGTAGAGGTCAACGGCCAATACGTGTCGGCGCCCGACCTCGAAGCGGCGAAGCGTCTGTTCGTCGATCTCTATGACCCGTCTCAAGTCGGGCCGATCTTGGGGGGAGAGCCGTACGATGAGGCCGAGGTCGATGACGACGAGTTGTATGATGAAGACGACTCGGATGGTGAGGCCCAGCGAGCGCACAGGGCCGCCGAGGAGGAGGGTTTCGAGATCATCAACCTGACCTGAGGGGGCGCGGGGCGGAATCCCTTACGATGGTCGGCCGCAATCGATTGCGGTCACCGCTGCGGCGAGCCTGGCGACCTCCCCTCAGCTCTATCCGTCCGGGGAAAAGCCGGCGCGGCCGCTGGTGATATCGGCAACCAGTTGCTCGACCTCCGGCATCTCGGTCGTGTGCACTGCGATATGCAGCTCGGCACCGGTCGCGGTGAAACTCTGGTCGAGCAGCTGAACCGCCGGCAGTGCCGCGAGGCGAGCCTGCAGGATTGCCAGATCGCCGAAGGGGCAGGTCACGGTGGCTTCCACCTTTGCCACGATCGGGACCTTCTCGGCAGGACGCAGGCACAACGCGGCGGTGCCACCATAGGCGCGGATCAGGCCGCCGCTGCCGAGGAGCACGCCGCCGAACCAGCGTGTGACGACCACCGCCACCCCGTCCAGCCCCTGCCCGTCGATCGCCTGCAGGATGGGTTTTCCGGCGGTGCCGCTCGGTTCGCCGTCGTCGCTGAAGCGATAGTTCTGGCCGATGCGCCACGCCCAGCAATTGTGATTGGCGGTCGGATCCGAATGGGCGGCAATGAACTCCTTCGCGGCCGCCTCCGAGGCGACGGGGCCGGCCATGGCCACGAAGCGGCTCTTCTTGATCTCCTGGCGGGCAGTCTCGGTGGCGGCGATGGTGCAGAGCGTGGTCATGGTTCCTGACAATGTTGTCTCATTCCTGGGCGCCAACCGGGCTCAGTGAGCTACGGCCAAACGGAAGGGGCGAACCAGTGAGACGAGAGAGGATGTCAAAGGCGCTCCCCTGCTAAGGGAGCAGCGGCGAGAACCCCTCGATGAAAGCCCCCCACAGATGCCCCTTTGGCGAGCGCGCCAAACCGAGTCGATGACCTGCGCCGCGATAAGCGTCACTCCGGAACCTTCAGGATTACGGTATCCTCGGCGCCGATCGATCGGCCGTCCTGGGTGCGGACGTCCAGCCTCACCGGCAAGCCGGTTTCACGCTCCACAAGTTGCGAATGTCGTTCGTCGGGTTCGAAGAGATGGCGTTCCCCGAATTGCCGAAGCGCGACCATCACCGGAAATAGATCCCGGCCCATTTCCGTCAGGCGATATTGCATGCGGCTGCCGCCATCCTCGGCGGGAACGAGTTCGAGTATTCCCCGGGAAACGAGCGTCCGAAGGCGCTCCGAGAGGATGTTCTTGGCAATGCCGAGGCTCTTCTGAAATTCGCCAAAGCGCGTCAGGCCGTCGAAGGCGTCGCGCACGATCAGAAGCGACCACCAGTCGCCGATCACATCCAGCGAGCGGGCGCTGGGGCAATAGTCTCCTTTCAAGCTTTTTCGCCCGACCACCGGTTTTTACTCCAAGCTCTCCGCATGCTCCGATTGATAGTTGCATCATAAAACCAAATGCGATAATCGTCCAATGGTTTCATAATAAAACCGATTCTCATTGGAGATCGCCTATGGATTCGCTGCGAGGCGCGGTGCCTGCCGGCGCCACGAATGACGACGTGTGCGCTCACGATGCGCAGGCGCTTAAGAGTACGGGCCCCGGCGTCTCGCCGCCCGGCCCGCTCACGCGACCGGTCACTCTGCTTTTTGCGGTTGCGAGCGGACTTGCTGTCGCCAACGCCTATTTCGCTCATCCCATGCTCGACGTGATGGCCGACGAACTCGGGCTCTCGCGAACGATCGCGGGGCTGATCGTCGGAGCCACTCAGGTCGGATATGGGTTAGGCCTGATCCTGCTCGTGCCGCTCGGCGATCTCATCGACCGACGCAAGGTCATTGTCGGCCAGTCGCTGCTATCCGCGTTGGCGCTAGCATGCGTAGGCTTTTCCTCGACCGGCGTGATGCTGCTCGCTTCGATGGCTGCAGTCGGGCTTCTCGCCGTCGTGACGCAAGCGCTGGTCGCCTATGCCGCAAGCCTGGCGCGGCCCTCTGAACGGGGACAGGTGGTCGGCGTCGTTACGAGCGGCATCGTTCTCGGCATCCTCCTGGCGCGAACAGTGGCCGGCATTATGACCGATCTTTTCCATTGGCGGACGGTCTACCTCTTATCGGCCGCCTTGACGCTCACTATCGCCGTTCTTCTGAGCAAGGCGCTTCCGCGACAGGAGAGGCCCAGGCCGGCGATTTCCTACCCGCGCCTCGTCGGTTCCCTGCTGACGCTCTTTTTCGAGGAGCCGGTGCTGCGTATCCGCGCCGTCATCGCCATGTTGATCTTTGCCAACATCACGACGCTGCTTGCTCCGCTGGTGCTGCCGCTGAGCGCGCCTCCTTTTTCGCTCTCCCACACTGAGATCGGCCTCTTCGGCCTTGCAGGCGCCGCCGGCGCGCTCGGTGCGCTGAGAGCCGGGCGCTGGACCGATCAGGGCCATGGCCAGCGCACGACCGGCATTGCTCTTGCCCTTATGCTGATCGCGTGGCTGCCGATCTCACTATTGCCCCACTCGATCGTGTGGCTGATCGTCGGCGTGTGCGTCATCGATTTCGGCCTGCAGGCGACCCATGTCACCAATCAGGGCATGATTTATCGCGTGAGGCCCGACGCCCAGAGCCGCCTGACCGCCACCTACATGGTGTTCTATTCCATCGGCAGCGCGATCGGCTCGTCGTTCTCGACAATCGTCTATGCCCACGCGGGCTGGAACGGCGTTTGCCTTGTTGGCGCTGGCATCAGCGCCCTGACGCTTGTCTTCTGGGCTCTGACCTTGCGGGCAACGCCCGCCGCCGCCACGCAGCGGGCTGCCCATGACGAAAGTCTTGACGCCCCAGGGACTGCCAATGGGCCGAGCTGAATCCGAGCGGTGATCGGGCCGGCGGCCCGCTGGCGATCGCCCGTTACCCCGGCAGGATGTTCTTGTAGGTTCTGCCGCCCTTCATGACGACGGACAATGTCTCGCCGGGCCTCTCCATCAAGGCGAGGTCTTCGAGCGGATTGCCGTCGACGACGAGGATATCGGCGAAGGCGTCCTTCTCGATGACGCCGACCTTGCCCGGATAGGGGTTGCGAGGGCCCGACAAGGCGAGCAGTTCGGCATTGACGGAGGTCGCCGCGCGCAGGACCTCGGCATTCGTGTACCACCGGCTCAGATGCGTGAGCATGAAGTTCTGGCGCGACGTCAGTTCCGCGGAGAAAAGCAGGTCCGAGCCCCAGGCTGCCTTGATGCCGAACCTGCGGATGAAGTCGTAAATTCTCGGGGTTCCCGCGAAGAGCTGCTGAACTCTTTCATAGCTTGGCCCAGTCAGCGGGCCGGAATCATCCAGGGTCAGGAAGGGCTGCGTCGAGAGCCAGACGCCTTTCTCGGCCAGGAGCTCCGCGGTTTTTTCGTCCATCAGATGGGCATGCTCGATGCATGCGGCACCGGCTGCGACCGCCCGCTGGATCGTATGAGGGGCATAGGCGTGGACGGCTACATAGGTGTTCCAGTCGCGCGCGACGTTGACGGCCGTACGCAGATCGTCCTCGTCGAAGGTCGTCATATCGAGCGGACTGCGCGGCGACGAGACGCCGCCACCGCCCACGATCTTGATCTGCGACGCGCCCTGCAACAGCTGCTCGCGCACCCGCATTTTCACCTCGCCGGCGCTGTCGGCGATCATCGCGCCGCCTAGGCGCTCGATCACGCTGAGTTCGGCGGGGTTGCGCGGAATGTCCGAAAGCATGCGCAAATCGGCATGCCCGCCCGACGTGGTGATCATCGCGCCCGAGGGATAGATACGCGGGCCGGGAACGACCCCGGCGTCTATCGCTTGCTTGAAGGTGAAGACGGGACCGCCGAGATCGCGAATGCTGGTGAAGCCGCGCAGCAGCGTGCGCTCCGCCTCCGCCGTGGACGCCGCAAAGATGAAGCCGGGATCGCCCCCCACCAGGACGGCGGCGGGGACCGCCGCGAACAGGCTGTGCCAATGCGCGTCGATCAGGCCGGGCATCAGCACCCGGTCGCCGCAGTCGAGAATGGCCGCATCGGATGGCGGCGGGTTGTTGGCGCCGTCGATCGCGGCGATCCTGTCGCCCTCGACCAGCACCTGCATGTTGGGTTTCAATATTTCCGAAGAGCCGTCGAACAGGCGGACCTGTCGGAACATGGTCTTGGGAGGCGGTTCCTTCGGCTGGGCATATAAGGGGGCGGGAACGGCTGCGGCGACCACGCCTGCCCCCGCGCCTGCCAGGAAATCCCGGCGGGTGACGGCTTCCAGCCGGCTGGAGGCCCTTTCGAGTAACGGGCTGGCGCACGCGCAGCCCGCGCCATGAACGAGGTGCTGATACTTGCTTCCCAGTCGGATCACGCTGCCTCCGGATTATCGGCCGGCCCCCGACTGCAGAATGGTCGGGATCACGAGCTGCCGCAAGGTGCGGGCTCAAAAAAGCCAGTCGGGGCGCCAAGCAATCCGTTCGAGGTCAGGCTGCGCTGGCGTTCCGGGCAATTGACCAGGTCGCGGCCGCTGTCTCTCACCTCCTGCCGGCCAATCTCCCCCTCAAAGCGGGAGGTTGGCTGTCATGCAACGGTGTGGCTAGTCGTCAAGGTCGCAGAAGAGCGCCGCCGCCAAAACTGCCAATCTCCCCTGAGAGGCGCTTGAGGGAAAGACTATTGTTTGGCGCACCATGTTCCGGGGCGGCGGCGCGTCTGCCTTACCAGCCGCGAACCCGTACGCGCTCGCGATGACAACGGGTGCGCACGCGGCCTCGGTGCCAATAGCGCCTGCAGACGCGCCGCCATCTCCACCGCCCACGCGGCCGATGACGAGGCCGATGATGCGGCCGATGCCCATGTCCGCCCCATGGCTCGCCGCGCCAGTGCTCGTGCCGGTATTGTACAGGGGATGCCTCATGCGATTCCTGTTCGGGGAATTCCTCGGCGGGACCGTTCAACTCGTCCAAAATACCTTCGCCTGCGTTTGGAACGCCGGCCGACGCGCTGGTAGGACGTGCAAGAGCCGTTAGGGCGGCTGCTCCGGCGACGCCCACCACTCCAGTCAGAAACGATCGCCTATCCATCGAAATACTCCCGGTTGTCTTAGACCGGCGGATCAACTCGCGATCCGCGAGGGATGTTCCGGGCGCCGGGCCGCTCGAGCGAACAAACCGCATTGCTGCTTCGAAAAAAATGTGATGGACTGCGATGAGAAAAGCTTTCCCCAAATCACCGAACCACTCGCATCGCCGCTTTCAGCGAGATCCCGGGAGACCGGTGTAGCTTCATCTCGATGTCTCGCAGGCCGAGATCAGGCGCCGGCCGGCGGCATGCAAAGCCCTGCCGCGCCGCCCCCTGGACGCTATGCCAAGCTCTACCACGATCATGTCAGCGGCGCGGATACAGTGCCGACTTCGACTTCCTAGGGCAGCCGGGGCGATCGGCGCGGCGGCATACGGGTTCCCGTTATCACGCGATCTGATGGCACCATTTTGCGCAAAATCAATCCGGTCGTATTGCATATCAATCCGACAAAAATTACGTACAGGCCCTCCGGGCGTCGATGCGTCGACCAACGCGAAGGGAACTCGTCTTGCCAATATTGTTTTCAGCATTTCAGTGCGGTCCGCTGGAGTTCAACAACCGGATCGTGGTCTCGCCCATGTGCCAATACTCGGCCGTCGATGGTTGCGCGACCGACTGGCATCTTCAGCATCTCATGAACCTGGCGATGTCCGGCGCCGGCCTCATCTCCATCGAGGCCACCGCGGTGGAGCCTGAGGGCCGCATCACCCCCGGCGATCTCGCCTTGTGCTCGGACGCCAACGAGGAGGCTCTAGGGCGCGTCTTGAGGGCCGCGCGCGCGGTGGCGCCCGCCGGAACGAAATTCGCGATCCAGCTCAGCCATGCCGGCCGGAAGGCTTCGTCGCAGCGGCCTTGGGAGGGTGGCGGCCCGCTCGGTAGCGAGGAAGGTGCCTGGACCACGGTCGCACCGTCGGCGCTTGCCTTCGCCGACGGCTGGCACAGGCCGGAAGCCCTCGACGAAGCGGGGCTCGACCGGGTGCGCGACGCCTTCGTCGATTCGGCCCGGCGCGCCGCGCGGCTGGGCATCGAGGTCATCGACATCCACCTGGCGCATGGCTACCTTCTTCACCAGTTCCACTCGCCGCTTTCGAATCGCCGCACCGACCGATGGGGCGGCGACGCGGAGAAGCGGCGCGCCTATCCCTTATCCGTGGCGCGTGCGATGCGCGCCGCCCTGCCCGCCAATGTACTTCTTTCGGCACGCATCACCGGGTCCGACTGGACCGCGGATGGCCTCGATACCGACGAGGCGGTGGCCATGGCGAAGGCACTGAAAGCCGAAGGCGTGGGCATGGTCTGCGTCACCTCCGGCGGCGTCGTCGCCAACGCACAGATCAAGGCCGGCCCGGGCTACCAGGTGCCCTTCGCCGAAACTGTGCGGCGCGAAGCCGACATCGCTACCCAGGCGGTCGGCCTGATCTCGGGCATCGACCAGGCGGAGACCATCGTCAGCGACGGCAAGGCGGATTTCGTGGCGCTTGCGCGTGCCTTCCTCGACGACCCGCGCTGGCCCTGGCAGGCGGCACGCCGGCTGGGCGCCGGCATAGAGGCGCCCGTCCAATACCGCCGCGCCGTCCCGCCGGCATGGCCGGGGCGGGCCGCATAATACAGGCGGCAAATAGGGATCGCCCGTTCGCGCGGGCCCCTCATCCGCCTGCCGGCACCTTCTTTCCGCATGCGGGGAGAAGATCGATGTCGTCTCGCGTTTCGCCATTTGCCAACGTTACTGGTTGGCGAAATCGAAGCGGACGGCGTCTCGCTCCCCGCGGAATGCGCCTACCACATTCTGGAAAATGTCTTCCTCATCGGTTGGCAGGCCCCTTTTCCGACTCGGCATCGCCGAGCCCGACAGGAGGAGGCCTGTCATGGGCGCAATGTTCGGCAAGGATGACCGCCGAGCAACCGTGCAGGATGGTGCCGAGCAACTCGCGACCGCTCCGGTGCGGATCTCCCACCGGCGCGCGCAGCGGGCTTCGGCGCGCCCGACAAGATAGGCCAGCAAGCCAAAGAATGCGGAGAGCTGCGCCGGCAGCCAATGGCATCGAAGGATAAGCCATCGGGACATGTCGAAGGCGCGCGCTGCCTCGATCTGCCCATTCGGGGCGGCGAGCAGGCCGGCCCGCAGCCGTTCGCCCTCATAGGCGGCCACGGCGATGGTGAGAACGGGGATTTCGGGCCATTTGCTACCGGAGCAGGACAGGAGTGGCCCGGCGCGAGCCGGCTCTTAGGGCCTTGTCGAGTCTTCTTCCCCTGCAAAAAAACGATCCGATCGTATTGCATATCGATCCATCCAGGTTGTAACTAGCCCCGTGTCGCAGTCCGGGTCCGAAGTCGGAAGGGTGCCTTGACTTTCCTCTTTCCTTTTCGAGCCGGTCCCTTCTGCGATCCGCGGCTCAGCTTGCCCAGCCCTGTGGCGCCAGATGCTCGCGCGACAGACAAGGGGCCCATCCGGCAGGTTCCCGGTCATTGAAGAAATAGAGAATAGGCAGGATTCTGATGGGTACGTTTGCGAACAGAACGCCATCGATAGAGGTGCACGGTGTCGATGAGTCCGTGGAGATCGCTGTCGACCGATGGGGGATTCCGCATATTCGCGCGCGGAATCTGCACGATCTGTTCTTCGCACAGGGCTATGCGGCCGCGCGGGACCGACTGTGGCAGATCGATCTCTGGCGCAAGCGGGGCCTGGGCTTGCTCGCCGCCGATTTCGGGCCCGGCTACCTCGCCCAGGACCATGCCTCGCGGCTTTTCCTCTATCGCGGCGACATGGCGGCCGAATGGGCTGCTTACGGCGAGGACTCGGAGGCCATCTGCAGCGCCTTCGCGGCAGGAATCAACGCCTATGTCGGCAGGATCGAGCAGGGCGAGGAAAGCCTGCCCCCGGAATTCAGTCTGCTCGAGACACGTCCGTCGCGATGGAAAGCGGAGGACGTGGTGCGTATCCGCAGCCATTGCCTGACGCGCAACGCGATCTCCGAGATCGTGCGCGCCAACGTGCTTGCGCGCGCCGGCGCCAAGGCGGACGCGTTGCGCAAGCAGCTCGAGCCCGACGCCGCGCCCTTCGCCGATCCGGCCGTCCCCCTTTCCGAGATCCCGCTTGCGGCCATCGATGTCTTCAAGCTCGCCACAGCTTCCGTGAGCTTCTCCCGCGAGCGGCTGGCGGCGACGCTGGCCGAGGCAGGGCGCTGGAACCGCGTCAACACGCTGGGCGACGTGGTGATGGAAAGCGAGACCCAAGGTTCCAACAACTGGGCGATCGCGCCGGAACGCACGGCGACCGGCCGGCCGATCATGGCGAGCGATCCGCATCGCACGCATGCCGTTCCGGCGTTGCGCTACCTGGTGCATCTCACCATGCCCGGCTTCGATGCGATCGGCGCGGGCGAGCCCTGCGTGCCGGGCATCACGATCGGTCACAACGAGCGGATCGCCTTCTCGGTGACGATTTCGGGCGCCGATCAGGAAGACGTCTATTTCTATGAGACTCGGCCCGAGGATAGGCGCTCCTATCGCTACGCCGACGGCTGGGAAGACATGACGGTCGTCGACGAGACGTTCGAGGTGAAGGGCCACCCCCCGCAGGTCCTGCCGCTCTGTTTCACGCGCCATGGCCCGGTTCTGTTCGAGGACCCCGAGAACAATCGCGCCTATGCCATGCGCACGGTGTGGACCGAGCCAGGTTCGGCGCCCTACATGTCCAGCCTGAAGGTGATGCGGGCGCAATCCTACGAGGAATATCGCCAGGCGCTTCGGGATTGGGGTACGCCCTCGATGAACCACCTTTACGCCGATGTCGACGGAAACATCGCCTGGCAGGCCATCGGCAAGGCACCGATCCGTCGGAACTGGAACGGGCTGCTCCCGGTCCCGGGAGACGGGCGGTACGAGTGGGACGGGTTCATCGCTTCCGAGGATATGCCGAGCTCGACGAACCCGGAGCGCGGCTTCCTGGCCACCGCCAACGAGATGAATATCCCGGAGGAATGGAACGCCACCAATCCGGCCATCGGCTACGAATGGATCGATGCCAGCCGCGCCCAGCGCATCCATCGCGTGCTCGACGGACAGCCAGCTCACGCCTTGGCTGATTCCTGCCGTCTTCAGAACGACCTCTATACGGTTGCCGGCGAGCGGGCGAAGGCGGTGCTGAAGCGCATGTCATTTGCCTGCGAAACCGCGTCGCGGGCAGCGGATCTCATCCTCGGCTGGGATTGTGTCGCGGGGCCCCGATCCTCGGCCGCCGCTCTCTTCGAGATCTGGGTCACGGCCCATCTGAAGCCGGCGCTCTACACCGCGTTCGCCCAGGACGAGAAGATACGCCCCCTGCTACAGCCCGGCGACATACAATCGGTGCTTGCCGTGCTCGAACGTCCTCAGGAATGGTTCGGCGGCGACGCCACCGAGACCTCCAGGCAAATCGCGGAATCGACGCTCGACGCCGCTTGGCGCGATTGCCAAAGCCGGCTCGGAGACGATCACACGCAATGGCAGTGGGGCAAGGTCCATCGCCTGAGACTGGATCATGCCGTAGCCGCTGCCTTTCCCGAGATGTCGGCCGAATTCGATATCGAGCCGATCGAAGTGGGCGGTACCGGTTCCACGCCGATGTACGGATCCTATCGTCCCAGCGACTTCGTCAACATCACCGGCCCCTCCGTTCGCCTCGTCATGGATGTCGGCGGGTGGGACAACAGCCTTTTCGTCAACCTCCCCGGCCAGTCCGGCAATCCGGCGTCTCCGCACTATCGCGACCTGACCGAGGCGTGGCTCAACGGCGAATACATGCAGCTGGCCTATTCTGCGTCCGCCGTCGACGCCGTCACCGCGTCGCGCATGCTGCTCGTCCGGGGGAAATAGAGCGCCTGCGGCGGCGTGCTCTCCCCGGTTGGACCGGTCCATTCTGGCTCGTTGGGTGGGTTGCCCACACGGAACGGACCCTCGGGCCGACGCCGAGCGAAGCGATGGCGCCGGGATCCCGTCCACGAGCTACCCGTGGGCTGGATCCGTTCCGCTGCGCGTGTCCAATCCACCCATGCGGGCAGAACGAAGCCGACAAGCCGTCAGACCGACAGGGCGCGCGCGGCTTCGATGGCGAGCGGCGCGAAGCGGCGGCGGAAATCCTGCTCGCTCCACTCGCTGAGCGAACCTGCAACATGGACCGCCCCTGCAGGCGTTCCGCCGTTGCGGGTGACCGCGGCGCCGACCACGACCTCGCCGATCATGGTTTCCTCGACCGCGCAGGCATAGCCGTCGTCACGCGCCTCGAGGACTTTCTTCATGATCGCGTCGGGGTCGGTGAGCGTCCGCGACGTGCGAGGCTCGCGATCGGATCGCATGATGATATCGCGCGCCACCTTCTCGTCCAGGCGGCTCAAGCAGGAGCGCCCCCCGGCCGACAGAAATGTCGGGATGCGGCGCCCGGCAAGCGTTGCGAAGAAGGTCTCGCGCTTGCTTTGAAGGCGCAGCGCGTAAACAATGCTGGTCCGGTCGAAAAGGCTGAGATCGACCCGCTCTCCGGTCGCCTCTCTCAGGGACAGAAGCACCGGCGTGGCGCGCTCGACGAGCGGATTCGTACGCAAATAGTCGAAAGAGCGATCGAGCAGCCTCTTGCCAGGCAACAGCCCGGCGTCGTTGGCAGCCTTTTCCAGGTAGCCCAGCGTAAGCAAGGTCTGGGCGATCCGCTGGGCGGCGCTCTTATCGATCCCCGCAGCCTGGGCTATGTCGCGCAGCGACAAGGGATAAGGGTGGTCGCCGAAAACTTCGAGCACCTGGAGCGCGCGCGCCACCGAGCGCAGGAACAACCGCTCGTCGACCTCTGCCTTTTCCTCGTCCATTCTCTTTCCCTTCCGCTCGGTTGGATCGGACCATCAGTCGTTGACGCCGCTTTCTTGACGTCTTATGCTATTATTCAAAACGATCGTATTGGCAACCAATACGAAAACCAATACGTAAGAACAGAGTTCACATCAAATCCTCCGCAGAGAGCTGGTCGTACGAAGGTGAACGCATGACGATGCAACATGTATTCGCACGGCGGGAGTTCACCCGCCAACCGGGCTGTGCCGCTGTCCCCGGGAGCTGTTGCCCGGAGGGCCTGCGGCGATGAGTTCGGCTTTGCGCGCCACCCTCTCCCGGGTTGTGAAGGCAGTCGCGGTCATCCTCGCGATCGTTGTCCTGAACTTCCTGCTCATCCGCATGGCGCCGGGCGATCCCGCCGCCGTCATGGCGGGCGAGGCCGGCGCCGCCGACCAGGTTTTCATGGACCAGCTGCGCGAGCAGTTCGGATTGGATCGGCCGATCCACGAACAGGCGCTGATCTATCTGTCGAACATCGTCCAAGGGGATCTCGGCTTCTCCTACCGTCAGAACACGCCGGTGGTCGACCTCATCGCCGAACGGCTGCCCGCGACCCTGCTGCTTACCGTCTCGGCGTTCGTCTTCGCTCTTCTCGCGGGCATTGCCCTGGGCGCCATGTCGGCGATGCGGGTCGGCCATCCCCTCGACTTCGTCATCTCCATCGTGTCGCTGGTCTTCTACGCCACGCCGCTGTTCTGGATCGGCCTGATGTCGATCCTGCTGTTCTCGGTCTATCTCGGCTGGCTGCCGGCGGTCGGCATGGAGTCGATCGGCGCCGGCTATACCGGCTGGGCACGCGCGGCCGACATCGCCTGGCATCTCGTGCTCCCTGCAACGACGCTCGGTCTTTTCTATATGGCCGTCTACACGCGCATGACGCGAGCCTCCATGCTCGAAGTGCGGAACATGGATTTCGTCCGCACGGCCAAGGCGAAGGGCCTCAAGGCCGGCGTGATCGTGCGCCGCCACATCCTTCGCAACGCCATCCTGCCGATCATCACGCTCGCCGGCATCCAGGCCGGCCAGCTCGTCGGCGGCGCGATCCTTACCGAAACCGTCTTCGGCTGGCCCGGCATCGGCCGCCTCGCCTTCGACGCGCTGCTGCAGCGCGACTACCCCGTCCTGCTCGGCGTCTTTCTCATCACCTCCATCATGGTGGTGGTCTTCAACATCGTCACCGATCTCGTCTATCGCGTCGTTGATCCACGGATAAGGGCATCGGCATGAGCGCGACCGTCCGACGTTTCTTTGGTAATCCCAAGGCCTGGTTCGGCCTGGCCATCCTGGCGATCGTCATCCTCGCGGCGTTGTTCGCGCCGCTCCTCTTCCCCCGCGACCCCTGGCAGATGGCGACCCGTCCCTTCCTGCCGCCGTTCCAGAATGTCAAATTCTGGCTCGGCACCGACATGCTGGGCCGCGACATCCTCACGGGGCTGGTCTACGGCGCGCAGGTCTCGCTGATCGTCGGCCTCGTCTCGACACTGGTGGCCGTCGGCGTCGGCATCCTCTTCGGCGCGCTCGCCGGCTACTATGGCGGTGTCATCGACGATGTGCTGATGCGCATCACGGAGTTCTTCCAGACCATCCCGACCTTCGTCTTCGCCCTCGTGCTGGTTGCGATCCTCAGCCCGTCCGTCGCGTCGATCATCCTGGCGATAGGCATCGTCAGCTGGCCGCCGGTCGCCCGGCTCGTGAGGGGCGAGTTCGCCAGCCTCCGGAGCCGCGAATATGTGAAGGCCGCCATGGTCCTGGGGCAGTCCGACAGGCAGATCATCCTTACCCAGATCCTGCCGAACACCATGTCACCGGTCATCGCCATGTCTTCGCTGATGGTCGCGTCGGCGATCCTGACCGAAGCAGCCATCAGCTTCCTGGGCCTCGGCGACCCGAACATGATGAGCTGGGGCTACATGATCGGCGCCTCACGTACCGTGATCCGTCAAGCCTGGTGGATGAGCTTCTTTCCCGGGATCGTGATCTTGCTGGTGGTGCTCGCCCTGAACCTCGTGGGCGATGCGCTGAACGACGTTCTGAACCCCCACCTTTCGCAAAAGGGCCGGCAATGAACGGGCCGCTTCTGAGCATCGAGAACCTGACCGTCGCCCTGCCCTCGGCGGGAGAGCGAAGCCATGCCGTCTCCGGCGTGAACCTTTCGCTGGAAGCCGGCGAGATCCTGTGCATCGTCGGCGAGTCGGGTTCCGGAAAGTCGATCACCGCCTCGGCCGTGATGGGCCTGCTGCCGAGCGACCTGCTCAAAGTCGAATCGGGATCGATCCGCTATGCCGGCCGCGACCTTCTGCGTGTCGGTGAAAGCGAGATGCGCCGCCTGCGCGGCGCCAAGATCGGCATGATCTTCCAGGAGCCGATGACCTCACTCAATCCGGTCATGAAGATCGGACGGCAGATCGAGGAAGTGCTGGAGGCGCACGACGTTCCAAAGGCGCAACGGTCGGCGCGCGCCCTTGCGTTGCTCGACGCCGTGGGTCTCCCCGATCCGGCAGCCATCGCCGAGCGCTATCCGTTCCGTCTCTCCGGAGGCCAGCGCCAGCGTGTGATGATCGCGATGGCGATTGCGCTCGAGCCCGACATCTTGATCGCCGACGAGCCGACCACCGCGCTCGACGTCACCACCCAGGCGCAGATCCTCAAGCTCATCCGCGACCTGCAGCGCGAACGCGGCATGGGCGTGCTGTTCATCACTCATGATTTCGGCGTGGTTGCCGACATCGCCGATCGCGTCGCTGTCATGCAGAAGGGCAAGCTGGTCGAGCTCGGCAAGGTCGACGAAATCCTGGTCAAGCCGACGCACCCCTACACGCGCTCATTGATCGAGGCCGTCCCGCGTTTCCGCAGCGAGGCGGACGAAGCTCCGGACGCCAGCCAGGAAGTCCTGGCCGTGAAGGGCCTCACCAAGGTCTATCATACCGGCGGAGGCTTCTTCGGCGCAGCCCGCGAATTGAAGGCCGTCGACGACGTTTCATTCTCCATCTCGCGCGGCGAAACTCTCGGGTTGGTCGGCGAAAGCGGTTCGGGAAAATCCACCATCGGCCAGTGCATCATGCGATTGCACAGCATCGATGGCGGCACCGTTCTCTTCAACGGCATCAATATCGCCGAAGCGAGGAGCGCCACGCTCCACGCCTACCGTGCCAAGGCGCAGATGATCTTCCAGGACCCGTTTGCATCGCTCAATCCACGCCACAAGGTCGGCCGCTCGATCATGGCCGGGCCGCTCGCGCATGGGGTCGACAAGGCGACGGCGACGAGACGCATGGAACGGCTGCTGGAACGCGTCGGGCTGAACGCGTCGGCCGCCGGCCGTTATCCGCACGAATTTTCCGGCGGTCAGCGTCAGCGCATCGGGATCGCGCGTGCCCTCGCCGTCGAGCCGGACCTGCTTGTCGCGGACGAGGCGGTGTCGGCGCTCGACGTTTCCGTCCAGGCCCAGGTCCTCGACCTGCTGCGCGAGATTCGCGACGAGTTCCGCCTGGCCATGTTGTTCATCACCCACGACCTGCGTGTCGCCTCGCAGATCTGCGACCGCGTCATCGTTCTGCACAAGGGCCGCATCGTCGAGGAGGGCGAAGTGACCAGCGTCTTCCAGTCGCCCCGCGATCCCTACACGCAAAGGCTGCTGGCCGCCGTGCCCGGCAAGAACTGGCACCGGGCCATCGAACAATCCGAGCCGGCGTGACGGCGACCAAGAAAATGCTGAGGAGAAAGACATGAACGATATGACGATCAACAGGCGTACGATGCTGATGGCGGCGTCGGGCTCGCTGCTTGCCGGCTTGATGCCGCAATTCGCGCTGGCGCAGGCGAGTGACCCCGCCCGCATGAGCATCATCGCCTTTCCCGAACCGCCGACGCTGTTCATCGGCCTCGACCAGAACGGCTCCACCCAGACCGTCGCGGGCAAGATGTATGAGAGCCTGCTGACCTTCGATTTCGACTTCACCCCGCGGCCGAGCCTGGCCGAATCCTGGGAGATCTCGGACGATAAGCTGACCTATACGTTCAAGCTGGTGAAGAACGCCAAGTGGCATGACGGCAAGCCCTTCACCGCCGACGACGTCGTCTTCACCACCAAGGAGTTCCTGACGGAGGTCCATCCGCGTGCGCGCGCGATCTTCGCCAATTGCGAGACGATAGAGGCAGTCGACGAGCACACCGTCCGCTTCGTCCTCAAGAAGCCGTTCGCGCCCTTCCTGATGGGCTTCGAAATGTCGACGGCGCCGATGATCCCGGCGCATCTCTACCGAGGGACCGACTTCCGGGCCAATCCGAACAACAACAATCCGATCGGCACCGGCCCCTTCAAGCTGGCCGAGTGGAAGCGCGGGTCCTTCATCCGCCTCGTCAAGAATCCCGACTATCACGGCGAGGGCGAGCCGCATCTGGAAGAGATCATCTTCCCGATCCTGCCCGACGCCAGCGCCCGCGCGGTCGCGATCGAGCAGGGCCAGGTCCAGCAGGCGCAGTTCTTCGACGTCGAGATGTTCGACGTGCAGCGGCTCGCCGAGCTACCGAACGTCCAGCTGATCACCAAGGGCTACGAGTTCTACGCGCCGCTCGCGCGCATCGAATTCAACACGCGGGTCGCGCCTTTCAACGACAAGCGGTTCCGCCAGGCAATCTGCTATGCGCTCGACAAGCAGATGTTCGCGGACACCATCTTCTTCGGTCTCGGCAAGCCGGCAGTCAGCCCGTTCAGCTATCGTACGCGCTTCTATGACGACAAGGTCAAGACCTACGAATACGACATCGAGAAGGCCCAGGCGCTGCTCGACGAGATGGGCCTGAAGCCGGACGCGAACGGCGTGCGCACCCGGGTAACCTTCCTGCGCCTGCCCTGGGGCGAGACCTGGTCGCGCTTCGCCGAGATGGTCAAGCAGTCCCTTGCCCTCGTTGGCATCGAAGTCGAGATCGAGGCCGCGGACCCCGCCTCCTGGACGTCGCGCTACGCCAATTGGGATTTCCAGATGACGTCGAACTATCCCTATCAGTTCGGCGATCCGGCGCTCGGCGTCTCCCGCTTCTTTGTGTCCAGCAACATCCGCAAGGGCGTCGCCTATTCGAATTGCACGGGCTACTCCAATCCGGACGTCGACGCGCTGTTCGACAAGGGTGCTTCCGCCACTTCCGACGAAGAGCGGCAGGCCGCCTATTCCGAGGTGCAGAAGATCCTGACCGAGGACGTGCCGATGGCCTGGCTGGTCGAGGTCGAGCTGCCGACTCTCCTCGACAAGAAATATGAGGACGTCGTGGTTTCGGCGATAGGCGTCAACGAGAGCTATCGCAAGGCCAGGAAAGCGTCCTGACAAAACATCGGGCGGCGGCTGCGGGAGACCGGAGCCGCCCTTTTTCATTCTGGGGAGTATAGACGATGAAGTGGCCGAACAATGCGCGCTGCGCGGTGATGGTGACTGCCGATTTCGACGCGGAGACCTTGTGGCTCTCGCGCGATCCGGCCAACGCCAAGAGGCCGGGCGTGCTGTCTCAGGGAATCTATGGCGGCGTTCGCGGGGTCCCCGAGCTCCTCAAGGTCTTCCGCAGCTATAACCTGCCGGCGACCTTCTACATCCCGGGATGGACCGCGGAGAAATATGCCGACCGGGTCGAGGCGATCCTCGCTGACGGACATGAGATCGGCCACCATGGCTATCTTCACGAATGGACCGATCCCGACAAGCCGGATGAGGAACGCGCCACCTTCGAAAAAGGACTGGCGGCGCTCGACCGCGTGGCGGGAATACGCCCGACCGGCTATCGCTCCCCTGCCGGCGAGACCAGCCCCAGCCTGATCGGTCTGTTGAAGGAATACGGCTTCCTCTACGATTCGTCGCTGATGACCGACGTGTTCCCCTACCGGCACGTGATGCCGGACGGGACGCCGGGGCCGGTCGAACTGCCCTGGCACTGGTCGACCGACGATGCTCCCTTCATGATGTTCGCCGTCCAGACGCCGCGCCCGCTCTTCACCAACGACCACATCTTCCAGGTCTGGCGCGACGAATTCGATGCGATCTACGAATTGGGCGGGCTCTTCAACCTCGTCATGCACCCCCAATTCTCCGGCAGGCCTTCGCGCACCATGCTCCTGCGGCGCATGATCGAGCACATGCTCAGCAAGCCCGACGTGTGGATCGCCAGGGGACGTGATGTCGCTGCCGCCTGGGCTGCCGAGAACGAGTAGCCCGCAGTGAGCGTCTTTTCCGGCAAAACCGTCGTCGTGACCGGGGCTTCTTCCGGCCTCGGTTTCGCGACGGCCCAACTTCTGGCGGAGCGCGGCGCCGCGCTCGAACTTCTGGACATCTCGGCCGACCGCCTCGAAGCGGCGCGCGACGACCTGCGCAAGCGCGGCGCACAGGTGGAGACTCATCGCGTCGACATCACCGACAGCGCTGCGGTCGCCACGGCTTTCGGCGCGATTGCCCGTTGCGACGCATTGGTCAACAGCGCCGGGATAGAAGGCCCGGCCGGCCCGCTCGAGACATGCGATCTGGACGCCGTCGACCGCGTTCTCGCGGTCAATGTCCGCGGCGGCCTTGCCTGCGCGCAGCAGGCCATCCGCCGCATGAAGGCCGCCGGCGCGGGAGGCGCCATCGTCAATGTCGCCTCGACCGCAGGACTGCTCGGCTCGCGCCGCCTCGGAGCCTATGCCCTTTCCAAGGCGGCAGTGATCTCGATGACGCGCTCCCTGGCGCTCAGCCTCGCGGGAGACAAGATCCGCGTCAATGCGGTCTGTCCAGGCTCGATCGACAGCGAGATGTTCGACCGCACGCTGGCGTCGGCCGATCCGGAGTCCGAGCGCCGCGCCATGATCGCGCTCCACCCGCTCGGCCGGCTGGGCAAGCCGGTGGAAGTGGCGGAAGCGATCGCCTTCCTGGCTTCGCCTGCCGCCGCCTACATCACCGGTGTGAGCTTGCCCGTCGACGGAGGGCGCCTCGCATGAAGCCTCGCGTTGCAATCGTCACGGGCGCGGCGGCAGGCATCGGGGCGGCGATCGCGACGCGCTTTCTCGCCGACGGCTATGCGGTGCTGGCCGTCGATCGCGCCTCCCGGCCCGAAGGTTTTCCTGTCGAGCCGGGGCGCAGCGCCTTTCTGCAGGCCGATCTCGCCGACAAGTCGGCTGCCGCCGAGATTGCCGCTGCCGCCAGTGGGCTCGGCACCGTCTATGCGTTGGTGAACAACGCCGGCATAGGCGGCTCACGGCCGGTCGCGCTGACCGACGACGAGAGCTGGGAAAGGATCCTGGACGTCAATCTGGGCGCGGCGTTCCGGCTTTCCCGCGCCGTCCTTCCCGGAATGATCGAGCGCGGCAAGGGCAGCATCGTCCATATCGCGTCGATCTTCGGGGAGGTCGGCTATCGCGGGACCGCGGCCTATGCCGCGTCCAAGGCCGCCCTCTCCGGGCTCACGCGGCAGATGACGGCCGACTACGGCCCAGCCGGCATCCGCGTGAATGCCGTTGCGCCGGGGCTCATCGAAACCGCCATGACGGCGAAGCTTCTCCAGGACCCGACCTATCGCGACCTCATGCTCAACGGCACGCCCGTGGGCCGCACCGGAAAGCCGGAGGAAGTGGCGAGCGTCGTCGCATTCCTCTGCTCCGACGACGCTTCTTTCGTCAACGGAGAGATCATCGCCGTCGATGGCGGCTGGCGAGCGACCCGCATGAAGGTTTCGGGCTAATGCTGGTCCGCGGCATGTCGTTCACTGCTGCACACTCAAGTTAGCCTGCGAATGCTCTGAAGGCGGCCGCCGCGAGGATGCCGGTCACGATTGCCGCAATCAGCGGAAGCCGCCAGGCGGCAAGCACGACGAGGGCGGCCGCCGCCGCTTCCGGCCAGCCGGTCGCAAGGACGGTCGGTGTGATGATCGCCCCGAGCACAGCGACGGGCATGGCTTCGAACGCCGCCTTCAAACGGCCGCGCCGCGCAAAGCCTTCGGGGACGAAGAACCCGGCCAGACGCGTCGCGAAGGTAGCGGCAGCCATCGCGAGGATGGTGGCGAGCACATCCGGATTCACGGACGATCCTTCCCATTGTCGGGATCGCCGTGGCCTGGATCCGCGGCGATTGCCGCGGCGACGACGCCGGCCAGCGCGCCGACGGCGATCGACATTGGCCCGGGAGAGATCAGATGGACCAGGATCGCCGCGGCCGCGCTCGCCAGGAGCGTGACGGCGAAGCCCGGTCGCTCGCGGAAGCCCATGATGAGACCGATGAAGATCGCGATGAAGGCGAAGTCGAAGCCCCAGGCCCTGGGATCGCTGATCAGCCGGCCGGCGAGACCTCCGATCATCGTCGAGATCACCCAGTTGGCATAGAAGAAAGCGACAAGCCCGGCATAGAAGGCCGGCGTCAGTCTTTGCCGCGCGGCGCGCGCCTCGGCGAAGGCCCAAATCTCGTCCGCGAGGAAAAGCATGGCGGCCGCTCGCAGCCAACGCGGAAAGGCCGCCATGTGTCTCAGCACCGATGCGCTCATGAAGACGTGCCGAAGGTTCACCACCAGCGTGCCGGCGCCGATCGCCAGCCAGGCGGGCGGCGCCTGCCACGCGTCCAGCGCGATGAACTGGGCACTGCCGGCGAAGACCAGCGCGGACATCAGTCCGGTCTCCGGCACGCTCAAACCCTTGTCGGCAGAGAGCGCGCCCAGGAGGATCGCAAACGGCGCGGCCGCGGCGATGGCGGGAAGGCTCACGACCACGCCCTTGCGGAATTCCGCCCACGCCGGGGGCGAAACGGAGATCGATTCTTGGCCGGCTTTGTTCGGGGCGCAGTCCATCTCGGCACGTCGTTCGAAGTGGTGTCTCACGACCTTCATTATGCGACTTGCCGGACTGCCGCTTGGACAAAAGTGACGCTTTTCGACTTGTACGACTGACCCTGGATGTTGATACATCCAGGATGCCTCACTCGCCGGCGCGGCCCCATCCCGGGCCGCTTGGCTTTCGCGCCAACGGGCGCGGCGCGCAGTCGCGCGCTCCAGCGGTCAATATAATTGACCGCTGCTATCTGCCCCGATGGCGGCGCGGAAAACTCCTGGCGAGACGCCGACGCGCGCCTTGAAGGCGCGATTGAGATGGCTCTGATCGTAGAAGCCGCAGGCGACCGCAACATCCGCCGGCGGGCCGCCTTCGGCGAGCATCCGACGGGCCGCACGGATACGCCGGTCGGTCAGCCAGGCATGAGGCGTTAGGCCGGTCTCGCGGCGCATGGCACGGATCAGCCGGGTGCGCGGTATCCCGGCGACCTCGGAGAGGGTTGCAAGGTCGACCGTCTCGAAAAAGCAAGCGTCGAGATAGTCGATCGCCCGTGCAACCGGCCCTCTTTCCCCAAGCAGATGCCGCTCCATCTGAACAGGGCTCGCCGTGCCGCCGTGCCGGGCAAGGAGGCGCACGAAGAACCCGAGCAGCTTCTCGTCGAGCTCGAGCGCATCGCCACCGGCCTCGGCAAGACGGTGGACAGCGGCGAGCCTATCGGCCAGTTCGGCGTCCGCGACGATCGGCCGGGCGAAGTGGGGGGGCCCGGCAGGATCCCGCTCGCACGCGTCAGCCGCCAGCTCAAGCAGCAGCTCCGCGGAGGGATAGCTGATGCGATAGGCGAAACCGTCGCCGGCCGGCTCGCCATCGTGGACAACGCCGGGATCGATGAGAACGAGATGGCCGGGTCGGGCATAATAGCGCGTCCCTCCGATGCTGAATGTCTCGCACCCTGCCACGATCGTTCCGACCACGAAGGAATCATGCGTGTGCGGCGCATAGGCGTGGCTACGGAATCGCGCCGCGAGACATTCGAGCGCGCGCGCTCGTTGAATGCTGAAGAAGCGTGCGGTCTCTTCAACGGCGAGCGGGTTCAAATGAAACGAGTGATCAGGCGACATCGTGGAAGCATCAAAAACTCAGCCGATCGGGATCCTCGCCTGCATACCTGCGGAAGGGGTATGGCAGCATCCTTTCGGGCAGTGTGGCGCCGTAAACATCGGGTGCCAAGGTGTTATGGAAGTGTGAATGGTTTTTGCCGTAATTCGATGCTCAAAACAGGCAGGCGCCGCGATTCCATCCGGCAAGCCGTTTAGGGACTCTGCAGGGCAGGCATGGCGAAAGCGAAGATCAACCCACCTGGACATCCCGTCGACGATAGCAGATACCAGCCCGAGTGCCAGTTCGCGCTCGAACCCTCCGTGACCAAGCTCCTGCAGATGGCAGAGCAGGCAGGGTGGGATCCCCGCCAGGCCGCCTACGCAGTGATGATGCTGGCCGCCCAGGCCGTGACCGAGCCGGGGCTCGCCGGAGCCCAGACCGGTGTTGCCGACAGCTTGTCCTGACTTGGGTGTCCTGCGTTCTTCCGACGCGGCGCTCAACTCGATATCTGTTCGAGGAATGGCATATTGCCGGCCATGAGCCCCGCGTCGACATTCAAGGTCGCGCCGGTGATGCCGCTCGCCGCAGGCGAGGCGAGAAATGCCGCCGCGCGCGCCACTTCCGCAGGCTCCACCAACCGGCCCAAGGGATATAGCCGGCCCACGACGGAAAGGATGTCCGGCTTTTCGGCGATCCGGTGATCCCAGGCGCCCGTGCGGATGGAGCCGGGGACGACCACATTTGCCCTGACGCCGTTCTTTCCCTCCTCAGTCGCGATCGCCCGCATCCAGGCGTTCAGCGCCGCCTTGGCCGCGGAATATGCAGGATTGCCGCAATGGGCGAAGGCATTCACCGAGGAGATGAAGACGAAGGCAGCGCCCGACGCGCGGTTGCGCATGGCTGGAAGCAACGCCTTCGACAGAAGCGCGGCGCTGCGGAAATTGAGGTTCATCTCGCGGTCGAGCGCCTCGGTCGTCACGTCGGCCAGCGTCTCGGCGCGCGTCCAACCCGCATTGGAAATAACCGCTGCCGGAACCCCGCCGGCGACGATCCTCTCGGCCGCGGCGGCGACCGCGGCGTCGTCGAGCAGATCGAAATGGAGGCTCTCGGCGATCCCTTCCGCCGTGAGGTCCATGCCCTCCTGGTCGCAGGCCACGATTTTTGCGCCGCAGGCGGACAGGACCTTCACCAGGGCGCTGCCGACACCGCCCGCCGCGCCGGTGAGCACGACCCTGTCCCCTTCGAAATCGATCATCGTCTCCTCCCTCGAATCGTCAGCGCGCCGACGCTTCGCCCTCCCTCATCGCCCCGCGCGTCTCGGGAGCGCGCCGTGCCCCCGGGGCAAAGATGCTGATCGTCTTGTAATAAAGCAACATGAATTCAAGAAAAATGTTGCTTTCCAACACAGACTAAATCACCATGACGGCGAAGGACAGGGGACGGGCTCGCGACGCCGTCGTCACCAGAGCGATGGCGTCGCGAGGGGATGCCCGCGAGGGAACAGCAGGATGCAATTCGATCTCCTCTTGCGGGGCGGGCGGCTCGTCGACCCGACTTCGGGTGTCGATGAGCGTCGCGACATTGCCATCGCCGGAAACCGCATAGCGGCCATCGACCGCGACATACCGGCGGATCGCGCATCCAAAGTAGTCGACGCTTCAGGCTGCATCGTCACGCCGGGGCTCATCGATCTGCACAGCCACGTCTATTGGGGCGGCACGTCACTCGGCGTGGACGCGGACCGGCTTGCCGCGAAAAGCGGCACTACAACCTTCGTGGACGCGGGAAGTGCTGGGGCGGGCAATTTCCTCGGCTTCCGCCGGCATGTCATCGAACGGTCGCGGGTCCGCATCCTCGCTTACGTGAACATTTCCTTTGCCGGCATCTTCGGCTTTTCGCATTCCGTCATGGTCGGCGAGTGCGCGGACCTCAGGCTCTGCGAGCCGCGCGAGGCCGTGGCCGCCGCGCGCGAGCATCGCGATGTGGTCGTCGGCGTGAAGGTGCGCTCGGGACGCAACGCCGGCGGCACCAGCGGGATTGCACCGGTGGACCTTGCTCTGGAGGCGGCCGACCGCGCCGGCCTGCCGTTGATGGCGCATATCGACGAGCCGCCGCCCGGCCGGTCTGAGGTCCTGCCACGTCTGCGCCGCGGCGACATTCTCACCCATTGCTTCCGCCCCTTCCCCAACGCCCCTGTCTTCGCCTCGGGCGCGGTGCGGCCGGACATGTTCCTGGCGCGCGAGCGCGGCGTCGTCTTCGATATCGGCCACGGCATGGGTTCGTTCGATTTCGACGTCGCCCGCGCCATGCTGCGAGAGGGGCTGGCGCCCGACGTGATCAGCAGCGACGTCCATCTCTATTGCGTCGACGGTCCGGCTTTCGACATCCTCGTCTGCATGTCCAAGCTGCTTGCTTTGGGCATGCCCTTTGCCGACCTCATCCGCGCGGCGACCCGCAGTCCCGCCGACGCGATCGGACGGCCGGATCTCGGCACGCTCGCCGTCGGCGGGCCTGCCGACGTGGCGGTCCTGAAGCGGCTGCCCGGCCGCTTCACTTTCGTCGACGCGACCGGCACCGAATTGGTGGCGGAGGAGCGGATCGTCTCGGAAGGCATCGTCGCCGGCGGTGCGTGGTGGCCGAACGATCCCGCCGACCACGACGAGACCGAACGGTACCATGCGCACGCCCACCATACCCATGTGGAAGTCGCCGCCCGGCATTTCACGTGCACGGCCGTCTAGGCGGGCGCGGGCGGATGAGGGGTTGCCGCCGCCTCAATACACCGGCGTCGGGATCCCCTCCATCCGCGCCTTGATCTGCAGGGCGAGGAACTTGGAATAGAAGCGCGACAGGGCGAGGTTGCCGCCGTGGAACCAGAGCGCCTCCTGCGCGGTCGGCTTCCACATGTTGCGCGGTTCGCCCTGCCACGGGCCCGGGTCGTTTCTCACGCCGGACCCCAGGCCCCAGCACGGGCCGACCTTGTCGGCCACCTCGCGCGAGACGACCACCGCCACTGTCTCATGCATCGACTGGTAGCCGGTGCAGGTGACGATGACGTCGGCCGCCAGTTCCGAACCGTCGTCGAAGAGGATGCCCTTCGGCGTCAGCCTTTCTACGGACACGCCGCTGCGGATGCCGATCTCGCCATTGACGATCAGCTCCGAAGCCCCGACATCGATGTAATAGCCCGATCCAGTGCGGTAGGCCTTCATCATCAGGCCGGTCTCGTCGTGGCCGAAATCGATCGCGAAGCCGGAGCCGGCAAGGCGCTCGTAGAAGGCCGCATCGCGTTCCCTGATGCGATCGTAGAGCGCCTTCTGGCCCTCCGGCATCAGGGCGAAGGGCATCGAGGCGACGATCATGTCCGCCTTCTCGGTGGTGATGCCACGGGCGAGCGCGTCTTCCGAGTAGATTTCGAACGCCAGCTCCGTCAGCGTGTCGGACTTGACCACGGTCGTCGGCGACCGCTGGACCATCGTGACGTCGGCGCCGCTTTCCCAGAGATCGACGCTGACGTCGTGGCCGGAGCTCGCCGCCCCGATCACGGCGCAGGACTTGCCCCTGAAGCGCCGGCCATCGGAATACTGGCTGGAGTGCAGGATCTCTCCTTCGAAGGCGTCGGCGCCGGGCAGATCGATGAGCTTCGGCGGTCCGTAGGCTCCGGTGGCGAAGACGAGTTGCCTGGGCTGCAGCACGACACGCTCGCCGGCCCTGTCGACTTGCACGGTCCAGATTCTCTCGTTCTCGTCATAGGAAGCGGACACGCAGGTCGCGGAGGTCCAGTAGTTCAGCTCCATCACCCGGGCGTACATTTCCAGCCAGTCGCCCATCTTGTCCTTGGGGGTGAAGACCGGCCAGTTTTCGGGGAACGGCATATAGGGCAGATGATCGTACCAGACCGGGTCATGCAGCACGAGCGAGCGGTAGCGATTGCGCCAGGAATCGCCGGCCCGCGCGTTCTTCTCCAGGATGATGGCGGGCACCCCCAGCTGGCGCAGCCTTGCTCCCAGCGCCATGCCTCCCTGCCCGCCGCCGACGATCACGCAATAGGGCTGCTCGCTCCTGCCGAGCGCCGTTTCTTCGCGGCGCCGGGTCTCCGACCAGGTCTCGCGGTTGCGTTCGGCCTTGTGGCGCACGCCGAGCGGGCGAGTCGGGCCCTTGCTGTCCTCGAAGCCCTTGAGCTCGCTGACCGCGGTGAAGAGGGTGCGGCATCGCCCGTCGATCAGGCGAACATGTCCCTCGCCGCGCGCCGAGGCCGTCTCGAATGTGAACCAGGCCTCGGTCGATCCGCCATCGGGCGTGGCGTCTTGCGCAAGCCGCCAGTTGGCCGGCGCCGTGCGCGCCAGCGTTTGACCCAGCATTTCGCGGATCGCCGCACGGCCTTCCATGGTGCGGATGTTCCAGGTGAAGGCGAGGAGGTCGCGCCAATAGCAATCCTCCATGAAAAGGCCGGTGACCCCGTCCACGTCGCCCGCCTCGAGCGCCCGTGCGAAGGCAGCAAGCCACGTGGCCGCCTGCCGGTTTGGTGCCGTCTCGAGCATGTCCCCCTCCCGAAAAACAGTCTTGCCTTATGCTCCGAGCGCCTTGCGTCCTTTCGGGCGCAGGACGGTGCGACGCCAAGTGATCCCACTTGGCTGCAAAATGCTCAATCGCCGAGCGGCTCCATCTCCTTGCCGGCCCGGTAGGTCTGCAGATTGTATTTGATGCGGCGCAGCGTCTCGCGCGCCGGCGCATCGATCCTGTAGCCCGCCGCCACCGCCATCAGGTCGACAACGGCCAGAAAGGCGAAACGCGAGGCGGTCGGCTTCAGCGTGTCCGGATATTCGGGAATTGCGACTGTCAGCCTGACGTCACAGGCGCGGGCAAGCTCCGTGTCGGGCGCGGTCACGCAGATCGTGTTGGCGCGGTAGTGCCTTGCCAGCTCGACCGCTTCGATCACCTCGCGCGTGCGCCCGGTCGCCGAGATCGCGATGACGAGATCACCGGGCTTGAGCGTCGAAGCGGTCATCCGCATCAGATAGGGATCGCAATGGGCGCTCACCGTCACGCCGTAGCGGAACAATCGGTATTGCGTTTCCTGGGCCAGCGCCGAGGAGGATCCGCCAAGGCCGAACACCGCGACCTGCCGGGCCCCGGCGATGAGTCCTGCCGCCTTCTGAAGTTGCGCCGGATCGAGCTGCCGCTCGGCCTCCTGCAAGGCCCGATGGGCCTCACCGAACACGGCGCCCCAGAACGGCATGCCGTTGTCGCCATTTCTGGGCGCGGGCTTTTCGAGATAGAGGGCGCCAACCACAAGGCTCTGCGCCAGCTTGAGCTTGAAATCGCGAACGCCCTCGCAGCCGATCGCCCGGCAGAACCGCGTGACGGTCGGCTCGCTGACGCCGGCTCGGCCCGCCAGCGCCGCGTTGGATGCATCGACCGCGAATTTGACGTCGTCGAGCACGACATCGGCGACGCGGCGCTCCGCCGGCCGCAAGTCGCCATAGGAGTCCTTCACTTGCGAGATGATGTCGGGAATGCGCCCGGAATGATCGGCGACGGCAGATTCCTCCGCCGCCCGGCGCGCTGCTTCGTCAATCCCACTCATGAAGCCGGTATCATCCCTTGTCGATCGCCGAACGTTTCCAGCGCTCTGGCGCGCGCGCATCTCAGCGCCGCCGCCAGGTCGCGGAAGAAAGTATGTAGGAAACCAACAGGCATTTCAAGGAACAAGAAAGTTCTTTCTTTTCAATGAGATGGAGCATCTCTTCCAGCTTTCGACTTTCCTGTCGTGGGGCGCTCCTTGACATAAAAGTAGGATAGTTACAGACTGATTTTCGGGTGGGAGGGCGATCTGATGGATTGTCGCGCAGTCTCCGAGGGGGGAGCATGAACGCGCATAAGGCAGCGACGCCGAAGCTCGGCGTGCGGCAAGCGACGAAGGTCTATCACACGGCCTCCGGCGACCTCTTGGCGCTTGATCGGTGCAGCCTCGACGTCCATGCCAAGGAGATCGTCTCGGTCGTCGGCCCGTCCGGGTGCGGCAAGACGACGTTGCTGTGGTCGATGTCCGGCCTCCACGAGCTGAGCAGCGGCGAGATCCTGCTGGACGGCGAGCGCATCGTCGGGCCGCATCCCGAGATCGGCATCGTCTTCCAGGAGGCGAACCTCCTGCCTTGGCGCAATCTCGACGCCAACATCAATTTCCCCTTCGAGATCAAGGGAGCCACGCCCGACCGGCAGTGGATTGCCCATCTTCTGCGGAGGGTCGGGCTCGAGGGCTTCGGCGGCAAGTTCCCCCGGGAGCTCTCGGGCGGCATGCAGCAGCGCGCGGCCATCGTGCGAGCGCTGGCGCTCAAGCCTTCGGTGCTCTTGATGGACGAGCCTTTCGGCGCGCTCGATACCTTCACACGCGACGAGATGAACCGGCTGGTCGAGGAGATCTGGCTCGACGCGCCCACCACGATCGTCTTCATCACCCACAGCATCGAGGAGGCCATCTTCCTGTCCGACCGTGTGGTGGTGCTGTCGCCGCGGCCCGGCCGCGTCGCCAAGGAATATCGCGTACCATTCCCTCGCCCGCGTTCGATGGAGATCATGGCGACAAAGGAGGTCTTCGACCTCACCAATGCGATCAAGATGGACATCGTCGGTGGACGCGTCCAGGCGCAGCCCCGCCAGCATGCAAGCATCGCCAGTTGAGGAATTCCGGCCATGAGCAGCGACGCGATTCCCGAATTCCGCAAGCCTGGCGAGGGCCACGATGTCAGCCTGACCAACCTGTCCGCCTTTTCCAGCGGGCCATCGGTGAAATCGGGCCGCGAGGTCATGGCGATCGTAGCCGTCGCGGTGATCGTCATCGGCGGCCTCGAACTCGCGCTTCGTTTCTTCGAAGTTCCGCAATACATCATGCCGCCGCCGAGCATGATCGCCGGCGCGCTGTTCAGTGAATTCCCGCTGATCCTGCCGCATCTCGGCCATACGCTCGTCGAGCTCGTTTCCGGTTTCGCCATCGGCGCCGTGATCGGACTGATCCTGGCGGCCGTCGTCACCCAGTTCCCCTTCGTCGAGAAGATCGTGGCGCCCTACATCCTGCTGCTCGTCACCACGCCGATGCTGGCCCTCGTGCCCTTGCTCATCCTGCGTTTCGGCTTCGGCTACACGCCGCGCATCATCGCGGTCGCGCTGGCCGCCGGCCCCATGGTGATGATCAATGCCGCGACGGGCTTCCGGCGGGTCGACAGCGCCAAGATCGCGCTGGCGCGCTCTTACGGCGCCTCCACCCTGCAGATCTTCTGGAAGATCAGGGCGCCGATGGCGCTACCGATGATCCTGGTCGGGCTGATGATCGGTGCGATCTTCGGCCTGCTCACGGCGGTAGGCGCCGAGATGGTCGGTGGCGGCTTCGGCCTCGGCAATCGGCTGACCACCTATTCCTCGATGATCCAGATGCCACAGTTCTTCGCCGTGGTGCTGATCCTGTCGATCCTCGGCATCCTCATCTACACGCTGTTTTTCCTGATCGGAAAGAAATGGGCGAGTTGGGAGGCCTAGAGCAATTCCAGGAAAAGTGGGAAGCGGTTTTCCGTCCGGAATTGCGAGAAAACAAAGAGATAGAGCAAGAAGAAGGAAGGCAACGTCCGGAAGATGCATCGGACCCCGAGCCGGAGGAGGCAAGCCGGCACAGGGGCAGAAAGCCTGAACGGCTGAGTGCAGTAGCCAAGAAAAAGGGGAATGCCATGAGAGAAGACGAGACGATCGGAATGGGACCGGCCGGTCCGATGAGCCGCCGCTATTTCCTGCAGGTCACGGGAGCCGGCGTTGTTACAGCCACGGCACTCGGCGTGCCTGGGCTGGTGTCGCGCGCCGAGGCCGCGGTTTATGAGAAATTCACCTGGATCTCGCCGCGCGGCACGCTCGAGGTGCTCGACGACTATCCCTACTGGGCCGCCAAGAAGATGGGCTATTTCGGCGACCTCCCGACCGACATGCAGCCCGGCCCGTCCGACGGCACGGCGACCGTCAAATTCGTCGATGTCGGGCAGGCCGATATGGGCTTCCCCTCGCCGGGCGTCTTCTCCTTCGCCATCCAGAACGGCATGAAGCTGAAGTCCGTCTTCCATATGGGCGCGCGCGACACTTTCAGCTTCGCTTTCCGCAAGGGCGAGGGCATGACGGACCTCAAGGGCCTGGAGGGCAAGACGGTCCTGCTCGGTTCGGCCGCCTGGCAGTCGATCACGGATCCGCTGCTCGCCTCGCAGGGCGTGGACATCAAGAAGGTGAAATATGTCGAGGCCGGCTGGCCGACCTGGGGCACGGCGCTGGCCGGCGGACAGGGCGACGCGGCCCTCTCCTGGGAAGGGCTGCGCGCCGAATGGATCGCCACCGGCCTCAAGTTCGACTATTGGCTGGGCGTCCAGAAGTCCAAGCTGCCCGCCAACACGTTCGTCGTTCGGGCCGCCGACCTCGATGATCCCGACCGCAAGGCGTTCCTCGAGAAATACCTGCGCGGCTGGGCCATGGGCCTGGAATTCGGCTACCAGAACCCGCGCGCCGCGGTCGAGGCCGTGTTCGAGCAGTTCCCGACGCTCGGCAAGAATCTCGGGCCCGAACTCGGCACGACATCCATCTTGCAGCAGATCAACGTTTTCCGCGGCGACATGGACAAGCGCGGCGGCTGGGGCTGGCACGACATGGCGAGCTGGCAGGGCTTCTTCGACGAGATCCACAAGATCGGCCAGATCACCAATCCGGTGAAGGCCGAGGACGTCGCCACCAACGACCTGATCGGCCCGGCGAACGAATTCGACAAGGCCAAGGTCAAGGCCGACGCGGACGGCTACAAGCTTACGGAAGGCTTCGCGGCGCTCGATGTCGAGAAGATCAAGGCGCATATGTTCGACGACGCGGTCTGAGCCGGTCGCTGGTCGCTGAGCAAGCCGGGCGGCCGGGCGCCGCCCGCAATCTCAATGGAATCGGGAGGGTATCGTGTCGGACAATGTCAGAGTTCTCGTGGTCGGCCTCGGCAATATGGGGGCCTCGCATGCCAGCGCGTATCATCGGCTCGACGGTTTCGAGATCGTTGGCCTGATGAGCCGTTCCATCAAGAGCAAGAAGATCACCGCCGAGCTTTCCGGCTACCCGCTCTACGAGGATTTCGAACAGGCGCTCAGGGAAACGAAGCCTGACGCGGTGTCGATCAACTCCTGGCCCAACACGCATGCCGAATATGCGTTGAAGGCGATCGACGCCGGCTGCCATGTCTTCATGGAGAAGCCGCTCGCCACCAACATCGAGGATGCAGAGAAGGTCGTCGCGGCGGCGCGCGCCAGGAACCGCAAGCTGGTGCTCGGCTACATCCTGCGCGTCCATCCCTCCTGGGTGAAGTTCATCGAGACGGGCAAGACGCTCGGCAAGCCGCTGGTCATGCGGCTGAACCTCAACCAGCAGAGCAGCGGCCAGGCCTGGCACTGGCACAAGAACCTGATCGACTCGCTCATTCCGATCGTCGATTGCGGCGTGCACTATGTCGACGTCATGTGCCAGCTTACCGGAGCAAAACCCGTCCGCGTGCACGGCATCGGCGCCAAGCTCTGGGCAGAGGCGGCGAAGCAGAACTATGGGCATCTGCACGTCACTTTCGACGATGGTTCGGTGGGCTGGTACGAGGCCGGCTGGGGCCCGATGATGAGCGAGATCGCCTATTTCGTGAAGGATGTCGTCGGACCTGAAGGCGCGGTTTCGATCGTCGCCGGGCAATCGGAAAGCGCGGCCAAGGAGGCCGACGAGGTTTCGGACTCGGCCGACATCGACCGCCACACCAAGACCGACGCGATCAAGATCCACTATGCCAAGGTCGACGCCGACAAGAATTTCGTGCGGCCTGACGAGATCTTCAGCATGGAGGACGAGCCCGGCCACCAGGAACTCTGCGACCGGGAGCAGCAGTTCTTCCTGCGCGCCATCCGGGAGGATCTCGACCTGACGGAATCCATGGACGCCGCGGTCAACAGCCTGCGCATCGTGCTTGCAGCCGAGCAGAGCATCAACGAAGGCCGCGCGATCGAGCTGGCCTGACGGAAGCCGGGCGGCTTGTGCCAGCTGCCCGTTTGACTTGGCCGTCAGCGGGCGGTTGGATCGCCTGGATTGATTGTCGTCGGGTAAGATTTCCGGAGGAGGGAATATGAGCGCCGTTAGCGAGAGCCTGCTGCAGACCTATGCCGAATCCGACGCGTTGGGCCTGGCCGACCTGGTGCGGCGGGGCCAGGTGTCGCCTGACGAGCTGGTCGAGGCGGCGATCACCTTGATCGACAGGCTCGATCCGAAGCTCAATGCCGTCATCCACCGGCTCTACGACATGGCGCGCGCATCGGCGGCCAATGTGGATCGCAATGCACCCTTTGCCGGCGTGCCGTTCCTCCTGAAGGAGCTCGCCTCGGCCTGGTCGGGCGCGCCCAACACCAACTCGTCCTTCTACCTGAAGGACGTGGTGTCGGATTTCGATACGGAGGCGGTGCGGCGCATGAAGGCGGCGGGCCTGATCCTGGTTGGAAAGTCCAACGCGCCGGAGAACGGCTGGTCGATTACGACCGAACCTAAACTCTATGGCGCCACGAAGAATCCATGGAAGGAGGGCATCACCCCGGGCGGATCGAGTGGCGGCACCGCCGCCGCGGTCGCCGCGCGCATGGTGCCGATCGGCGAGGCCAGCGACGGGGCAGGGTCGATCCGCGTTCCGGCTTCGTGCTGCGGCGTCGTCGGCCTCAAGCCATCACGCGGTCGCGTCACGCTCGCGCCCTTCGGCGACTTCTGGTATGGCGGCGCCTATTTCCTGTGCTGCTCGCGCAGCGTGCGCGACACCGCCGCCTATCTCGATGCGCTGGCCGGCGCACTGCCTGGCGATCCCTATATACCGCCGGTGCCGGATGAGAGCTGGCTCGCCCTTGCCGCTCGCGCCCCGAAGAAACTGAGAGTGGGCTATAGCGTGACGCCGCCCAACGGTACCTCGATCGGGGCCGAACCCAAGGCGGCCGTGCTGGCGACCGCCAAGGCGCTCGAGGCGCTCGGCCATTCGGTCGAGGAACACGACATGCCCCTGGCCGCGAATGAAGCCTGGAAGACCTATACGGACATGACCTGCGTACAGACGGCCGCGACCTTCGGCGCGCTGGAAGCACTGGTCGGCCGACCAGTGACTCGAGAAGACGTCGAGCCGATCACCTGGGCGATCATCGAGCGCGGCCGAGCCACCAGCGGTATCACGCATGCCAATCAGGTCGAGCAAATCCGCCAGCTCGGCCGGGCGATCGCGGGAGACCTCTACGCCTACGACATCTTCCTCACGCCGACGCTCACCCAGCTGCCGCGCCCGCTCGGCTTCTACGACATGTCGGAGACGGACCTCGACCGCTATAACGCCAAGTGGACGGATTCCGTCTTCGCCTTCCCCTTCAACATATCCGGTCAGCCGGCAATCTCGCTGCCACTTCACTGGACGCCCGACGGCATTCCGGTCGGCGTCCAGCTCGTCGGACGCTATGGCGATGAGGCCACCGTGCTGGCCGTCTCGACACAGCTCGAGCAGCAAATGCCCTGGAAAGACCGCCGCCCGCCGATCAGCGCGTAATTCGACTTCAGCCGGCGCTGGCATGACCGGCGAATGTGCTGCCAGTTCCCCCTTTCGGTCTCGGCTTCGACGAGCCACCCTCCCCCGCGCGGAGCCTATCGGATTCACACATCTTTGGAGGACGCCTTAGATGGTGAAATACATCGCGCAATGCATGAAAACTCGAAGGACGGGATGGTTGCTGGCACCGGCTCGGCTGCTTCGTTCTGCACCGTTGGGTGGGTTGCCCGCACGTAACGGAATGGGATCCAGTCCACGGGCAAGCCCGTGGACGGGATCACGTCGCCATCGCTTCGCTCGGCGCCGGCCCGAGGATGACGAAGCTTCCATGTCGATGCCTATCGCCAACGCCGGCGATTGGCAGCCCTTCAGCGCAGTCGTCATCCTCGGACGGGAGCCGACGCCAGCGGGCGAGCTGATCCGAGGAATCCATTCCGTTACGCGTGGGCAACCCACCCAAGGGGGCAGAACGACGTGGCGGAACGGCAGTGACAGCAGCTATTCCACGCAGCGACTTATGAATCAGATAGGCGTCTGGGCGCGCAGCTCGACAGGGACGGACCGCGCCGGCAGCCGTCATAGGAACAAGGCCCGCTCGCGCTCGACGGTCTTGGCGATGAAGGCGGCTACGGCCTGGATGCGGCGCATCGGGCGGACGCTCTCATGATAGACCAGCCAATAGGCGCGACGGATCGGCGGTACCCCGGTGACCGGCACAAGCTCGTCATGAGCGCGGGCGATGAAGGCGTGCAGGATGCCGATGCCAGCGCCCGTACGGACCGCCTCGACCTGTCCGAGAGCGGAGGAGATCGAGAAACTCGCATTCCAGGACGGGCTGAATTCGCCCGCATAGTCGAGCGAAGGGCTGATTACCAGATCCGGCACGTAGCCGACCAGCCGATGCCCGGCGAGTTCCGTAGCGTCACGTGGCAAGCCGTTCGCCTCGGCATAGGCGCGGGAAGCATAGAGGCCAAGCGAGTAGTCGACGAGCTTGGCGGCCACGAGGCGTCCTTCGGCCGGCCGATCGACGGTGATGGCGATATCAGCCTCCCGCCGGGAAAGAGAGAAGGAACGCGGCACCGGCACGAGTTGGATGGCGAGGTCGCGATGCTGCGCCGTCAACTCGCCGAGCCGCGGAGCCAGGAATGTGACGCCGAACCCGTCGGGCGCCCCGATCCGTACCGTGCCGGCGATGTCGTCTTCGCCCACGATCTCGGCGCGCGCGGCGATCATGTCGGCTTCCATGCGCTCGGCGACCGCAAGAAAGCGTTCACCGGCCGCGGTGAGTTCGCTGCCTGTGGTGAGGCGCCGAAACAGCTTCGCCTTCAGCGCCTCTTCCAGCGCCGCGACCCGCCGCGACACCGTCGCATGATTGAGCTCCAGGCGCCGCGCCGCGCCGAGAATTTGCCCGGCGCGAGCGACCGCCAAGAAGATGCGCACATCGTCCCAGTTCATCCTGCTCCCCCCTCTCGAACGCGTTCTACTATTTGCGACAATTCATGCACAGCCCTTGTCGGTTGATTATTTTGCGCACAACCGTTGAGATTCCCCTCGCATTGCCAAGGGAGACGGCCGGCGCGACAATAGGGAACACCACAACGGAGAGATACGATGGTCGAATACGGTCATTTCATCGGCGGCAAGCGGGTCGCCGGAACGAGCGGCCGCAGCCAGGACGTGATGCAGCCGATGGATGGCACGGTGCGCGGCACGGTCGCGCTGGCTTCCCCCGCGGAGCTGCGGGCGGCAGTCGAGAACGCCAAGGCAGCGCAGCCTGCCTGGGGCGCGACCAACCCTCAGCGGCGCGTTCGCGTGCTGATGAAGTTCCTCGAACTCGTCAATCGCGAATACGATTCGCTCGCCGAACTGCTCGCCCGCGAGCACGGCAAGACCATCGCGGATGCCAAAGGTGACATACAGCGCGGCCTGGAAGTGGTCGAGGTCTCCATCGGCGCACCTCATATGATGAAGGGTGAATTCACCGACGGCGCCGGACCCGGCATCGACGTTTTTTCGATGCGTCAGCCGCTCGGCGTCGTGGCCGGCATCACGCCTTTCAATTTCCCGGCGATGATCCCGCTCTGGAAGATCGCCCCGGCGCTCGCCGCGGGCAACGCCTTCATCCTGAAGCCGTCCGAGCGCGATCCCGGCGTGCCGCTGCGCATCGCCGAGCTCTTTCTGGAGGCTGGCCTGCCTGCGGGCGTGCTCAACGTCGTCAATGGCGACAAGGAAGTGGTCGACGCGATCCTCGATGATCCCGACATCAAGGCCGTCGGTTTCGTCGGCTCCACGCCGATCGCGCAATACATCTATGCGCGCGGCTGTGCGTCGGGCAAGCGGGTGCAGTGCTTCGGCGGCGCCAAGAACCACATGATCATCATGCCCGACGCCGACATGGACCAGACGGTCGATGCCTTGATCGGAGCCGGCTACGGTTCGGCGGGCGAGCGTTGCATGGCCATCTCGGTCGCCGTTCCGGTCGGTAAGGAAACGGCCGATCGGCTGGTCGAGCGGCTTATCCCCCGCGTCGAAAGCCTGAAGGTCGGACCGTCGACCGATTCCTCCGCCGATTTTGGCCCGCTCGTCACGCGCCAGGCGCTTGAACGAGTAAAGGGCTATGTCGATATCGGCGTGAAGGAAGGCGCCAAACTGCTCGTCGACGGGCGCGGCTTCACCATGCAGGGCTACGAGAACGGCTTCTACATGGGCGGCTGCTTGTTCGACGAGGTGACGCCGGACATGCGCATCTACAAGGAAGAGATCTTCGGGCCGGTGCTGTCGGTCGTGCGTGCACAGAACTACGAGAGCGCCCTCAAGCTCGCCAACGACCATGAATACGGCAATGGCGTCGCCATCTTCACGCGCGACGGCGATGCCGCCCGCGACTTCGCCAGCCGCGTCCAGGTCGGCATGGTCGGCATCAACGTGCCGATCCCGGTGCCGATCGCCTACTACACCTTCGGCGGCTGGAAGGCCTCGGGCTTCGGCGACCTGAACCAGCACGGTCCCGACGCATTCCGCTTCTACACCAAGACTAAGACGGTCACCTCCCGCTGGCCGTCGGGCATCAAGGATGGCGCGGAATTCGTCATCCCGACCATGAACTGATGCCCGACGATTTCATGGCTGCGCGTCCTCGCCTGAACGCTGCGGGCGCGCGGCTGGGCATCAAGGATGGCCCGGAATTCGTCATCCCGACCATGAACTGACGCCCGACCACCGGACACTGAACGGCCCGGAGCAACCGCTCCGGGCCGTTTTGCGTCGATGCCGTGGGACCCTAAAGTTTTCGTGATGGAACAGCACCCCTGACGGGGCGATTACGTCGCACAGGGCTTTGCATCGGAAGTCACCGCGGGGGAAGCCCCGCGCGCAAGGAGGTACCCCATGGCACGAGCAATCACCCTTTTCGGAACCGTCTGCGCCGCAGCACTGGCCCTGTCCATCCACTCCACAGCTGCCCAGGGGCCCTCTTGTGGACCGCATGAGGCGGTGGTGAAGAGCCTTGCGGAACAATACCGTGAGAAGGCGCAGTCGGTCGGCATGATCGACAGCAAGACCCTTCTCGAGGTTTTCGTTTCCGATGCCGGCACCTGGACGATCGTCGTCACCGACACGGCCGGGCACAGCTGCGTGCTGTCTGCCGGCGAGGGCTGGGACAGCCACACCGTCATCGCCTCGCTGCCCAATCTGTGACGGCCATCAGCGGCCGTCCGCGATCTCCGCATGGAGGCGCAACAGCGCCATGAGATGCTCGGCGGTAAGTCCGGCGCTGTCTTCGTCGCCATCGACGATTGCGCGGATGAGCGCGACATGCAGCTCCGCCGACTCCGCCAGCCCGGTTTCGGCCTTGTAGCGGAACCAGAACCGGCGACTGTGGGTCTGGAGCGGTGCCGCCATGCGCGCGGCAAACGGGTTGTCGGCGGCCCTTGCCATGACCTCGTCCAGCGCCTTGTCGGCTTCGAGGAACGCCACCACGTCCCCGGCGACGACGGCATTGTGCATCAGAAGCGCTGCACGTTGGAACTCGGCGGCCGCCTCTCGACGGACGAAGCGGGCGGCTGAGCGCGCCAGGACGATCTCGAGTCCACGGCGCGCATCCAGAACTCTCAGCCAGTCGCTTGCATGAAGCGGTGCTATGGCGAGGCCTGCGCGCGGCCGAATGTCGATCAGCCCTTCCCAGGCCAGCCTCTGCAGCGCCTCACGAACGGGCGTACGCCCAAGCCCGACCCGTTCGATCAGAGCCGCTTCCGTCGCTACGCTGCCCGGCGGGAGCTCGAGCGTAACGATCATGCGCTCGAGCGCGCGATAGGCCTTGGCCGCCGCCGGCTCGAAAACCATTTCCTGAACGTCGTCGGCCAAGCGCTTCATTCCGCACGGTATATTCTTGATATATCAGGCGCCTATACAGCGCGCCGCCCGGATTGACAATAAATTCCATGTTTGAATATATCACTGATATATCAATTGGGGATCAAGTGATGGAGACCGGTATATCCCCCGCGGAAACGACGGAGTTCGCCCCTTGGGGCGGCATCGGTCATGGCAGGATCGAGCGTTGTTTCGGAATGATGATGGGCGCCGGCTGCGATGATGGGACCGTCGCCGGGTCGCTCGGCCGGAATCTTGCGCTCTCGCTCTGCGTGCATTCCTGCATTTCTGCAATCTACTGCCACACCGCCTTCGGCAAACCGGTCCCCGGCACGATCGCCGAGGGCGCTCCGGCCTCGCGGCGTGCGTTGTCGCGTTGGTGCCGCGCCGCCGGTTCGCGCCAATGACCGGCGAAGGCAATCCAGAGATCGCGATCATCGGTGCCGGCATCGTCGGCATCTGCGCCGCCGCCTTTCTTGCCGAGGCCGGTCAGCACGTGACGGTGATCGACCGTACCGGCATCTGTGAGGAGACGAGTTCCGGCAACGCGGCAGCCTTCGCGTTTTCGGACGTGCTGCCGCTTGCCCACAAGGGCATGGCCCGGCAGGTGCCGAAATGGCTCGCCGATCCGCTCGGCCCCCTCGCCATTCCACCGGCTTACCTGCCGAAGCTCCTGCCTTGGCTCTATCGTTTCTGGCGCGCCGGTGCCGCGGGCCTCTACGAGAGAAGCCTCCTCGCCCAAGCCACGCTGATGAAGCTTGCCGAGGCGGAATGGCTGGGCCTGATGGAGCGGTCCGGCACCCGGCCGATGCTACGCGAGGACGGTTCGCTGGAGCTCTACGAAAGCGAGGCCGAATTCCAGTCCGCGCTGCCCGGCTGGGCAGCGCGCGAGCGGTTCGGTATCGATTATCGACATCTCGCCGGCGGCGAGCTTGCCGACTACCAGCCGGGACTCTCGTCGGAATTCGTGCGCGGCACGTTCGTGCCCGGATGGAAGACCGTCTCCGATCCCCGCGACCTCGGCAAGGCGATCTGGCGATACGCCGCGGCGAAGGGCGCCACGTTCCTGAAAGGCGAGGTGGTCTTTGCCATGCCGTCCGATGACGGCATCGTTGTCCAGCTGCGGCAGGGCCGCACGGTCCATGTCCGCCGATTGATCGTGGCGGCGGGAGCTTGGTCGCATCTTCTGGCTCGACCTTTCGGAGAAAAGGTGCCGCTCGAAACCGAGCGCGGCTACAACACGACGCTGCCGAAGGGCGCTTTCGACCTCCGTCGCCAGCTCATCTTCTCCGGCCACGGCTTCGTCATCACGCCGCTCGATACCGGACTGCGCGTCGGCGGGGCGGTCGAACTCGGCGGCCTTTACCGGCCGCCGAACTTCGCCCGGTCCAAAGCCATGCTGGAAAAGGCGCGGCGCTTCCTGCCGGGCCTCGATGCCAGCGGCGGGCGTGAATGGATGGGCTATCGCCCGTCCCTGCCGGATTCGCTTCCCGTGATCGGCCGATCGGCCCGCCATGCCAATGTCCACTACGCCTTCGGTCACGGGCATCTCGGCCTGACCCAGTCCGCGGCCACCGGCCGGTTGATCCGAGATCTCGTCTTGGGGCACACTCCTGCCATCGACCTGGCGCCCTTCAGCGCTGCACGGTTCTGAGGCAACATAGCCAAACTCGAAATCGGACACCTTATATATGGCGCGGCACACCTTCACCTGCATCGACGGACACACCTGCGGCAACCCGGTCCGTCTCGTCGCCGGCGGCGGCCCTCTGCTGGAGGGCTCGACCATGATGGAGAGGCGGGCGCATTTCCTCGCCGAATATGACTGGATCCGTACCGGCTTGATGTTCGAGCCGCGCGGCCACGACGTCATGTCCGGTTCGATTCTCTATCCGCCGACACGCCCCGATTGCGATGTCGCCATTCTCTTCATCGAGACGTCGGGCTGTCTGCCCATGTGCGGGCACGGCACCATCGGCACCGTGACGATGGCGATCGAGAACGGCCTGGTGAGGCCAAAGACGCCGGGGGTTCTGCGCCTCGACACGCCAGCCGGACTGGTGATCGCCGAATATACCCAGGTGGGCGACCATGTGGAGGAGGTGCGCATCACCAACGTTCCCTCCTTCCTCTACGCCGAAGGCCTTACGGTGGAATGCCCGGTGCTTGGCGAGATCCGCGTCGATGTCGCCTATGGCGGCAATTTCTACGCCATCGTCGAGCCGCAGGAGAACTACCGCGACATGGCCGAGCATACCGCGGGGGATCTCATCGCCTGGAGCCCGGTCGTGCGCCAGCGGTTGAACGAGAAATACTCCTTCGTCCATCCGGAGAACCCGTCGATCGATCGACTCTCCCACATGCTCTGGACCGGCAAGCCGGTTCATCCGGAAGCGGATGCCCGCAACGCCGTGTTCTACGGCGACAAGGCCATCGACCGTTCCCCCTGCGGCACGGGCACCTCCGCGCGCATGGCGCAGCTCCATGCGAAGGGCCGGCTTCGGGCCGGTAACAATTTCGTGCACGAATCCATCATCGGCTCCCTCTTCAAGGGTCGCGTGGAAAGGGAAACTACGGTGGACGGAAAGCCCGCCATAATTCCCTCCATAGGCGGCTGGGCGCGCATGACAGGCCTGAACACCATCTTCATCGACGATCGGGACCCCTTTGCGCACGGATTTGTCGTCACGTAGAATGACGGCCCTTATGTCTAGACATAGACTATCGTATTATAGTGTCTCAGACGCAAGGATTCCGCAAAAATGATGGCGGAAACGCAAAATTCGGTCAAATCGGGCCGGAAAACGGCCCCATTCGTCAAGGACATTGCGTTGGGCCAATGTTAGCCTCCGGCCTAGTCCAGGGGAAGGCAGCGAAGAAAAGCCGGACGATCTCCCGGTCTGGGATGCGCTCATCGACGCAAAAAATGACGTTGCATTCCAGGCCCGGAACTTTAGGACTAAAGAGAACTACGAAAGGAATGCGACCGCAAGGCGACATTCCCAGGGGAGCCGCGCACACATGGAATATTTTGTCCAGCAGCTTATAAACGGGCTGACGCTGGGATCGATCTACGGGCTGATCGCGATCGGCTACACGATGGTCTACGGCATCATCGGCATGATCAACTTCGCCCATGGCGACGTCTTCATGATCGGTGCCTTCATCGCCCTCATCGTCTTCCTCATTCTGCTCAGCCTCTTCTACACGGTCCCGGTGGCTATCGCGCTGCTGATCATGATGATCGTGGCAATGCTGCTCACCAGCCTCTACAATTGGACCATCGAGAAGGTGGCTTACCGGCCGCTGCGCGGCTCGTTTCGGCTGGCGCCGCTGATCACGGCCATCGGCATGTCAATCGTGCTTTCGAACTTCGTCCAGGTGACCCAGGGACCGCGCAACAAGCCGATCCCGCCCATGGTCTCGCAGACCTATAATTTCGCCGGCATCACCATCTCGCTGAAGCAGATCATCATCGTCGTCGTTACCGCCGCTCTGCTCGTGATCTTCTGGTACCTGGTCAACAAGACCGCTCTGGGACGCGCCCAGCGGGCCTGCGAGCAGGACCGCAAGATGGCGGCGCTTCTCGGCATCGACGTCGACCGCACCATCTCCATCACCTTCATCATGGGCGCGGCGCTCGCGGCGGTCGCCGGCACGCTGTTCCTGATGTATTACGGCGTGGTCGTCTTCTCCGATGGTTTCGTTCCGGGCGTCAAGGCGTTTACGGCGGCCGTGCTCGGCGGCATCGGCTCGATCCCGGGCGCCGTGTTGGGCGGCCTGCTCATCGGGTTCATCGAGAGCATGTGGTCGGCCTATTTTTCCATCGACTACAAGGACGTCGCGGCGTTCTCGATCCTCGCCATCGTGCTGATCTTCCTTCCCTCCGGCATTCTCGGCCGGCCCGAAGTCGAAAAGGTCTGAGGCCATGGTCGCCATTCCTGCCGCCCGCGAAGAAACCGCCAGCATCTATGGCCGCGCCATTCGCGAGGCGCTTTATGCCGGGGTGATCTCCTTCGGCCTGTTCGTCCTGTTCATCGGCCTCAAGACGGACCAGAACATCCGCAACGAGCTGATCCTGGTCCAGCGCTGGGGGCTGCTTGCCCTCGTCGTCGCTCTGGTCATGGCCGGCCGTTTCCTGATGGTCGCCTACTTCCAGCCGGCGATAGCCCGGGCCAAGGCCGAAAGGGCCAAGGCCCCGCCCGTCGTGGCGCAGCCGGGCTTCGTGCGGCGCAACTTCAATGGGATCGGCATCGCCGTCCTCCTCGTCTATCCCCCCCTTATGGTCGCGCTCTTCGGCCTGCAGGGCTCGTTGAAATATGTCGACAATTTCGGCATTCAGATCCTGATCTACGTCATGCTGGCCTGGGGCCTGAACATTGTGGTGGGCCTGGCCGGCCTGCTCGACCTCGGCTATGTCGCCTTCTACGCGGTCGGCGCCTATGCCTATGCCTTGCTCGGCACCCATTTCGGATGGTCGTTCTGGATCCTGCTGCCCCTGGCCGGCATCATGGCCGCCTTCTGGGGCGTCATCCTCGGCTTCCCCGTACTGCGCCTGCGCGGCGACTATCTGGCGATCGTGACGCTTGCCTTCGGTGAGATTATCCGTCTCGTCCTGATCAACTGGCGCGAGGTGACCAATGGCTCGGCCGGCATTTCCGGCATTCCGAAAGTAAGCTTCTTCGGGCTCTTCACCTTCAACGTATCCGACCCGAATTACATCGCCAAGGTGTTCGGCATCGCGCAGTCCGGCGTCTATTACAAGATCTTCCTCTACTATCTGATCCTGCTCCTCGCGCTGGTGACGGCCTTCGTCACCATCCGCCTGCGCCGCATGCCGGTCGGGCGTGCCTGGGAGGCGCTGCGCGAGGACGAGATCGCCTGCCGCTCGCTCGGCATCAACACCACCAACACCAAGCTGACCGCCTTTGCCATCGGCGCCATGTTCGGCGGCTTTGCCGGCGCCTTCTTCTCCGCCCGCCAAGGTTTCGTCAGCCCCGAATCCTTCGTGTTCCTGGAATCCGCGATCATCCTCGCCATCGTGGTGCTCGGCGGCATGGGTTCGCTGCCCGGCATAGCGATCGCAGCGGCTGTCATGATCGGCGGGACGGAAGTCCTTCGCGAACTCCAGTTCCTCAAGGTGATCTTCGGCGAAGGCTTCACGCCTGAGCTCTACCGCATGCTGCTGTTCGGCCTGGCCATGGTGATCGTCATGATCTGGAAGCCGCGCGGTTTTGTCGGCAGCCGGGAACCCACCGCCTTCCTGCACGAACGAAAAGCCATATCGAGCTCCTTCACCAAGGAAGGCCACGGCTGATGAACGCTACACCTTCCGTGACCGCGCCCATTCTCAAGGTCGATCACCTGTCGATGAAGTTCGGCGGCCTGGTGGCAATCGGCGACCTCTCCTTTGAAGCCAAGCGCGGCGAGATCACCGCGCTCATCGGGCCCAACGGCGCCGGCAAGACGACCGTGTTCAACTGCATCACCGGCTTCTACAAGCCGAGCGAGGGCATGATCATGCTCACAGGCCGGGATGGCGGTCAGTTTCTTCTGGAACGAATGGCCGACTACCAGATCACCGCCCGCGCCAAAGTCGCCCGCACTTTCCAGAACATCCGCCTGTTCTCCGGCATGACCTTGCTCGAGAACCTTCTGGTCGCGCAGCACAACACGCTGATGACGGCCTCCGGCTTCACCGTGCTCGGTCTGCTCGGCATCGGCAAATACCGCAACGCGTCGCGCGAAGCGACGGATCTCGCCCGTTACTGGCTGGACAAGGCCAATCTGATCGACCGCGCCGACGATCCGGCTGGCGATCTCCCCTACGGCGCGCAGCGTCGCCTCGAGATCGCGCGCGCGATGTGCACCAAACCGGAACTGCTCTGCCTCGACGAGCCGGCCGCCGGCCTCAACCCACGAGAATCGCAGGCGCTCAACGATCTTCTCAACGACATCAAGGACAATACCGGAACATCGATCCTGCTGATCGAGCACGACATGTCCGTCGTCATGCAGATCTCCGACCACATTGTCGTCCTCGAATACGGTCAAAAGATCTCGGATGGCACGCCGGAACAGGTCAGACAGGATCCGCGCGTGATCGCCGCCTATCTCGGCGTCGAGGATGAGGAAATCGAAGAGGTTCTGGTCGAAGTCGGCGACGAGCATGTGATCCAGCAACTCGATGTCGAACCCGATCCCGCGCACGGTCCCGGCGCGTCGTCCTCGTATCTGGCCGGCTCCGTCGCGGATACGATCGGCCACAGCGATCGCGAAGGCGAGTTCGTCAAGGTCTCGCCCGGTGCCTCACGCGCCGCGCGCGCCGGTCGCGAATCGGAAGCGAAGAAAGCCCCTTCGGCAGCTTCGAAGAAGACGAAATCCAGAAGCGGATCGCCGAAGCCCGGGGGTAAGAAATAATGGCCGCTACACCGCTTCTCAGCGTCAAGGGCGTCGAGACCTATTACGGGAACATTCGTGCGCTCAACAACGTCGACGTCAGCGTGAACGAGGGTGAGATCGTCGCGCTCATCGGCGCCAACGGCGCCGGCAAGTCGACGCTTATGATGACCATTTTCGGCAGTCCGCGCGCAAGGTCCGGCACCATCACCTTCGCCGGCACCGATATCACCGAGTTGCCCACGCACGAGATCGCCCGGCTGCGGATCGCGCAATCGCCGGAAGGCCGGCGCATCTTTCCGCGCATGACGGTCCTGGAAAACCTCCAGATGGGCGCGAGCCTCGACAACCTCAAGTATTTCGACGAGGACGTCGAGAAGATCTTCCACCTCTTCCCACGCCTGAAGGAGCGCATCTCCCAGCGCGGCGGCACGCTATCGGGCGGCGAGCAGCAGATGCTGTCGATCGGCCGCGCGCTGATGGCGCGCCCGAAGCTTTTGCTTCTCGACGAGCCGTCGCTGGGCCTGGCGCCGCTGATCGTCAGACAAATCTTCGACGCCATCAAGCAGCTGAACAAGACGCAGGGCCTCACCGTTTTCCTGGTCGAGCAGAACGCATTCGGCGCGCTGAAGCTCGCGGACCGCGGCTATGTGATGGTCAACGGCCGGGTGACCATGAGCGGGAGCGGCAAGGAGCTTCTGGCAAATCCCGAGGTGCGCGCCGCCTATCTGGAAGGTGGGCGGCACTGATGGAGCGAGGGATCTGATCATGCAAGGCATTCTCTACGAGGAAGCGTCGGTCTGGCAGTTCTTCTTCGTCACCTGTGTGCTGGGGGGCTGGGCCGCATGGATGACGGGACGGGCCTGCGCGCAGACATGGCGTCCGTATGCCAGCCTCGTCATCTACCTTCTGGTGCTCGGCATCGCGGTCCGGTTCATCCACCATGCGCTCTTCGAAGGCACGATGTTCACGGCGCAATACTATATCGTCGACACGATCGTGCTCCTGGTCCTCGGCTCGCTCGGCTACCGCTATACGCGCACCAACCAAATGGTTACGCAGTATAGCTGGTTGTACGAGCGCGCCTCATTGCTAAGCTGGAAGACAAAAGGCTGATGCGACCAGCCGAACAGAGTTCGCGCCGGAATAACGAAAAGTGAATCGGCGTGACAACTGCCTGAAAATCGGCAAACTACCGCTTCTGCGATAAGGGTGGGCATCGCATAAGTGGCTTTCACGCCCACTCATCCAATGGGAGTGTATCAATGAAAAAATCACTGTTGTCCGCAGTTGCCCTGACCGCGCTGGTTGCGTTCGGCGGCAGCGCGTGGGCCGACATACTGGTGGGCGTCGGGGGCCCGATCACCGGGCCGAATGCCGCATTTGGGGCGCAGCTCCAGAGGGGCGCGGAGCAGGCTGCGGCCGACATCAATGCCGCCGGCGGCATCAATGGCGAGCAGATCAAGGTCGTCATTGGCGACGACGTGTCGGATCCCAAGCAGGGCATCTCGGTGGCCAACAAGTTCGTCGCGGATGGCGTGAAGTTCGTGATCGGCCACTTCAACTCCGGCGTTTCCATTCCGGCCTCGGAAGTCTACGCCGAAAACGGGATCCTGCAGATCTCGCCGGCCTCGACCAACCCGACCTACACCGAACGCGGCCTCTGGAACACCTTCCGCACCTGCGGACGCGACGACCAGCAGGGTACGGTCGCCGGCGCCTATCTCGCAGGGAATTTCAAGGACGCCAAGATCGCCGTCATCCATGACAAGACGCCGTATGGCCAGGGCCTTGCCGACGAGACCAAGAAGGCGCTCAATGCCGCCGGCGTCAAGGAAGCTATGTATGAGGGCATCAACACCGGCGACAAGGACTTCTCGGCCCTCATCGCCAAGATGAAGGACGCGGGCGTGTCGGTCGTCTATTACGGCGGTTTGCACACCGAGGCCGGCCTGATGATGCGCCAGCTCGCTGACCAAGGCCTGAAAGCCACCTTCATGTCGGGCGACGGCATCGTGTCGAACGAACTCGCCTCGATCGCCGGCGACGCCGTGAATGGCACGCTGATGACTTTCTCGCCGGATCCGCGCCGGAATCCCGCCGCCAAGGATATCGTGGAGAAATTCCGCGCAGCCGGCTTCGAGCCTGAAGCCTATACGCTTTATGCCTATGCGGCGCTCCAGGTCATCGCCGATGCTGCCAAGGCCGCGGGCAGCACCGATCCGCAGACGGTTGCGGAAGCCATCAAGGCCAAGGGGCCGTTCAGCACCGCCATCGGCGAGCTCGGCTTCGATGCCAAGGGCGATATCACCCGTCCAGACTATGTGATGTACACCTGGAAGAAGGGCGACGACGGCAAGTACAACTACTTCCAGAACGAGTAGTTCGCTCCGGAACGGCCAGCCGTCAGGCAAGATCGATGAGGATGATGCCCGGTGCCGATGCGCCGGGCATTTTTGCATGTGCTCAGCCGGCTTGTTTCTGTTTGCACTGCAGCATTTTCCGGCTAATCATGCGCGCTCGACTTGCCACCCTGGAGTTTTTCGTGCCGATCAGCAAGATTCTCGTCGCCAATCGTTCCGAGATCGCCATCCGCGTCTTCCGCGCCGCCAACGAGCTCGGGCTCAAAACGGTCGCGATCTGGGCCGAGGAGGACAAATACTCGCTGCATCGCTTCAAGGCCGACGAATCCTATCAGGTGGGTCGCGGCCCGCATCTGCCACGCGATCTCGGTCCCATCGAAAGCTACCTTTCGATACCCGAGGTGATCCGTGTGGCCAAACTGTCTGGCGCCGACGCGATCCATCCCGGTTATGGGCTGCTGTCGGAGAGTCCGGAATTTGCCGAAGCCTGCGCCGAAAACGGCATCGTCTTCATAGGGCCGACGCCGGAGACCATGCGTCGGCTCGGAAACAAGGTCGCCGCGCGCAATCTCGCCGTCGAGGTCGGCGTGCCCGTCGTGCCCGCCACGGAGCCGCTGCCGGACGACATCGAAGCGGTGCGCAAAATGGCGGCCGAAATCGGTTATCCCGTCATGCTCAAGGCATCTTGGGGCGGCGGCGGGCGCGGCATGCGCGCCATCCGCAACGAAGCCGACCTGGCGCGCGAGGTGACGGAAGCAAAGCGCGAGGCGAGAGCCGCCTTCGGCAAGGACGAGGTCTATCTGGAGAAGCTGATCGAGCGCGCCCGCCATGTCGAAGTGCAGGTGCTCGGCGACACGCATGGGAATGTCGTGCATCTTTTCGAGCGCGACTGCTCCATCCAGCGGCGCAACCAGAAAGTCGTCGAGCGCGCCCCGGCGCCCTATCTCGACGACGCTCAACGCGCCGAGCTCTGCGGCTACGCGCTGAAGATCGCCACGAAGACCAGCTATGTCGGCGCCGGTACGGTCGAGTTCCTGATGGATGCCGATACCGGAAGCTTCTATTTCATCGAGGTCAATCCGCGCATCCAGGTCGAGCACACCGTGACCGAGGAAGTGACGGGCATCGACATCGTCAAGGCGCAGATCCACATTCTCGACGGGTATGCCATCGGCACGTCCGAATCCGGCGTGCCCCGGCAGAAGGACATCCGGCTGAACGGCCACGCCCTGCAGTGCCGCATCACCACCGAAGATCCCGAGCACAATTTCATTCCCGACTATGGCCGCATCACCGCCTATCGCGGGGCCACGGGCTTCGGCATCAGGCTCGACGGGGGCACCGCCTATTCCGGCGCCGTGATTACACGCTACTACGATCCGCTGCTCGAAAAGGTGACGGCCTGGGCGCCGTCGCCCGGCGAGGCGATCGCGCGCATGGACCGCGCCCTGCGCGAGTTCCGCATCCGCGGCGTGGCGACCAACCTCACCTTCCTCGAGGCGATCATTACCCACCCAGCCTTCCGGGACAATTCCTACACGACGCGGTTCATCGATGAGACGCCCGAGCTCTTCGCGCAGGTGAAGCGCCAGGACCGCGCCACCAAGCTCTTGAACTATCTCGCCGACGTGTCGGTGAATGGCCATCCGGAAACGCGCGGCCGACCGCGACCGAACCCGGAGGCCGCGCCGCCCATCGTTCCTTATGTCGACGCGCCCGTGCCGGACGGCAGCAAGCAGCGGCTCGACGCGCTCGGCCCGGAGAAGTTCGCGGCGTGGATGCGCGGGCAAAGCCGGGTGCTCGTCACCGATACCACCATGCGTGACGGACACCAATCGCTCCTGGCCACTCGCATGCGCACCCACGATATCGCCGCGATTGCCGGAGTCTATGCACGGGCCCTGCCGCAATTGCTGTCGCTCGAATGCTGGGGCGGCGCAACCTTCGATGTTGCGATGCGGTTCCTCACCGAGGATCCGTGGGAGAGATTGTCGCGCGTGCGCGAGGCCGCCCCTAACCTGCTGCTGCAGATGCTGCTGCGCGGTGCCAATGGCGTCGGCTACACGAACTATCCGGATAATGTCGTCCAGTATTTCGTCAAGCAGGCGGCGCGCGGCGGCATCGACCTCTTCCGTGTCTTCGATTGCCTGAACTGGGTCGAGAACATGCGCGTGGCGATGGATGCCGTGCGCGCCGAAGGAAAGTTGTGCGAGGCGGCGATCTGCTATACCGGCGATATTCTCGACTCCAGGCGCGCCAAATACGACCTCTCCTACTATGTCGGACTGGCGCAAGAACTAGAGGCGGCGGGCGCCAACATCATCGCGGTCAAGGACATGGCGGGCCTGCTGAAGCCCGCTGCGGCCCGCGTTCTCTTCAAGGCGCTGCGCGAGGCGACCGATCTGCCCATTCACTTCCACACGCACGATACCTCCGGCCTCTCCGCCGCGACGGTGCTCGCGGCGGTGGACAGCGGCGTCGACGCGATCGACGCTGCCATGGATGCGTTTTCCGGCAACACCTCCCAGCCATGCCTCGGCTCGATCGTCGAGGCGCTCAAGGGCAGCGAGCACGATCCGCGCCTCGATACGGAATGGATCCGCAAGATCTCCTTCTATTGGGAGGCCGTGCGCAACCAGTACGCCGCCTTCGAAAGCGACCTCAAGGGGCCCGCATCGGAGGTCTATCTGCACGAGATGCCCGGCGGCCAATTCACCAATCTCAAGGAGCAAGCGCGCTCCCTCGGGCTTGAGACGCGCTGGCACGAAGTGGCGCAGGCCTATCACGACGTGAACCTGATGTTCGGCGACATCGTGAAGGTCACCCCCTCCTCGAAGGTCGTCGGCGACATGGCGCTGATGATGGTCAGTCAGGATCTCACCGTGGCCGATGTCGAGAATCCCGCTCGCGACATCGCCTTCCCCGACTCCGTCGTCTCGATGTTGCGCGGCGATCTCGGCCAGTCCCCCGGCGGCTGGCCCGCCAAGCTGCAGAAGAAGGCGCTGAAGGGCGAAAAGCCGATCACCGTCCGGCCCGGCTCGTTGCTGCCCGCTGCCGATCTTGCCGGGAGCCGCAAGGAGGTCGAGGAAAAGCTCGGCAGGAAGCTCAGCGAATTCGAATTCGCCTCCTGGCTGATGTATCCGAAGGTCTTCACGGATTTCGCCAGCGCCCAGGAAACGTATGGCCCGGTCAGCGTGCTGCCGACGCCAGTCTACTTCTACGGCATGAAGGCCGAGGACGAGATCTTCGTCGACATCGAGCGCGGCAAGACCCTGGTGATCCGCTGCCTGGCGCTCGGCGACGTGAACGACAAGGGCATGGTCACCGTATTCTTCGAGCTCAACGGCCAGCCCCGTCGGGTCAAGGTGCCCGACAGGGCGCATGGAGGGTCGGCGAAGTCCAGGCGCAAGGCCGAACCAGGCAACGAAAGCCATGTCGGCGCCCCGATGCCGGGTGTGGTGTCGACGCTCGCCGTCAGCGCCGGACGGGCGGTGAAGGCTGGCGACGTCCTGCTCTCCATCGAGGCGATGAAGATGGAGACGGCGCTGCACGCCGAACGCGACGGAACGATTGCCGAGGTCCTGGTGCGCGCCGGCGACCAGATCGACGCCAAGGACCTGCTGGTGGTTTACGGGTAGCCTTGGTCGTCGACCGGTTGGCGTTGCCCTCATCGGCCTGCCGGGCTATTCGTTCTGCACCGTTGTGTGGGCTGCCCAGACGTAACGGAATGGATCCTCGGGTCTCGTCACCTCGCTTCGCTCGGCCCCGGCCCGAGGATGACGAGCTTCCAGGCCGATGCCAATCACCAGCGTTGGCGATTAGGGGCAGGCCTTCCGCGCAGTCGTCATCCTCGGACGGGAGCCCGCGCCAGCGGGCGAGTTGATCCGAGGATCCATTCCGTTACGTCTGGGCAACCCACCCAACGATGCAGAACGAAGTGGCCGAAAGGCAGTGACAGCAGCCATCATCCGATCCTACCGTGATGCCCGAAATGTGTGAATCGCACAGAGTCGCGCGAGGAGATATCTCCGGCAGGAGAGTGACAGGCCGGCGCAGGTCGCCGATCATTGGAGAATTGGCGTGAGATGCAAGACCTCGTTCATGATATGATCTGGGTGACGCTCGGCAGCGCCATCGGAGGACCCGCGCGCTACTTCGTGTCGGGCCTTGTCGGACGGCACATCGGCGAGACGTTCCCGTGGGGGACGATGGTCGTCAATGTCAGCGGCGCCTTCCTCATCGGCCTGGCGGCCGCGGCAGCAGCGAACGGCGTCCTGCCGATGCCGGTCTCGTGGCAAATCGCCGTTACCGGGTTCCTCGGCGCCTACACGACGGTTTCCTCGTTCAGCCTCCAGACCATGGCTCTTGCGCGTGACGGCCAGTTCCTGAAGGCCGGCGGCAATGTCGCGCTGTCTTTGGTGCTGTGCCTGTCCGCCGTGACGCTCGGCTATGGCGTCGCTGCCATCGCGCTGGGGACCAGCGTTTCATGAACGAAACGGACGAAGCCCGTCCCGGTGAGCGCATTCGGACGCCAAGAACGGCACGCCCCCAATGGCGCAGGCTCCGCGAGACGGCGTTTCTCTACCTCGTCGTTTCGGTCGGGTCCATCATCGGCAGCGTGCTGCGCGCCCTTGCCTCGCTCGCGGCCCTCGCCTGGATCGGACCGGCGTTTCCATGGGGAACCCTGTTCGTCAACATTGTCGGCTCATTCGCGATCGGCTTCTATGCGACCATCACCGGTCCGGACGGGCGGATATTCGCCGGAACGTATCAACGCCAGTTCGTCATGACCGGCATCTGCGGCGGCTTCACGACCTTCTCGATCTTCAGTCTGGAGGTCTTTCAGGCCCTTCACGCCGGCAGCTTGGTCCTTGCCGGGCTTTATATCGGCATTTCCCTCGTCACTTGGCTCGCATCGGCCTGGTTCGGCCATGCCGTGGCTGCACGCTTCAACCGCCTGAGAGGAACATGACCATGCAGATACCGCGCCATGCCATGCTTCTGAGGATATTCATCGGCGAGGACGACCGCGACGACGGACGCCCCCTCTACGAAGCGGTCGTGCTCAAAGCCCGCGAGATGCAGCTTGCCGGCGCCACCGTCCTGCGCGGAGGGATGGGGTTCGGCCAGTCGAGCAGGCTTCACACGACCAAGATCCTCCGCCTGTCCGAGGATCTTCCCCTCGTGATCGAGATTGTGGACAGCGAAGAAAAGATCAACGCTTTCCTGCCGTCCCTGGAAGCGATCATGTCAAGCGGCCTTGTGACGCTCGAAAAGGTGCAGGTCCTTCAATATGGAAAGAACGATTGATCTGCGGGCCTGCTGGTCCAACGGTCTCTTGCTCGCGCCCGGTTGACTCGGCATTGAACCGATTTAGTCTCATCCGTCGCAAACGAGAACCCTGAATGGACGCTTCCACCCGACTTGCTTCGGCCGTTCGCGGCCGCTGGGCTGTAGCCGCGATGTTCTTCGTCAACGGCTTCGTCACCGGCAGCTGGGCGCCGCAGATCCCGGTCTTCCTGACTCGCCTCGGCATCACCGAATTCACCCTCGGCCTGCTGATCCTGCTGTTCGGCGTGGGCGCGCTCATCGCCATGCCGGTCTCGGGCTATCTCATGTCGCGCCACGGCTCGCGCCGGGTCACGCTCGGCTTCGGCTGCGTCGTGGTCTTCGCATTGAGCCTGGTCGCGCTGGCGCCCAACGTGCCTGTGGCTGCCGTCACGTTGCTGATCTTCGGCGGCGTCATCGGCGCCATGGATGTGGCGATGAATGCCAATGCGGTGGCTGTCGAGAAGAAGCTTTCCCGCGCCGTGATGTCGTCCTCCCATGGTTTCTGGAGCCTCGGGGGCTTCGCCGGCGGCGGCATCGGCGGACTTGTCATCCAGAGCTATGGGCATCTCGTCCATGCGTTCGGCATCAGCGTGATCGCGGGCCTTATCCTCGCCATTGCCGCGCGCCACCTCGTGACGGAAGACAAGCCGGTCGAGCACGAGCACCATCGATTCTCCCTGCCAAGAACGGCCACCGTCTATCTCATCGGCCTCATGGCGCTGTTCTCCATGGTGCCGGAAGGCGCGGTGCTCGACTGGGCGGCTCTCTACATGAAGCAGGATCTCGGGACCGACCTCGCCACCGCCGGCCTCGCCTACGCCTTCTTCTCCGGGGCCATGGCGCTGATGCGTTTTGCGGGGGACGGGGTGCGCAACCGCTTCGGAGCGGTGAAGACCATGCGGTTTTCCGTGCTGGTCGCAGCGGCCGGCATGTTCGTTGCGGCGCTCTCACCCTGGCCGGTGCTGGCCATCGGCGCCTTTGCCGTCTGCGGGCTGGGGATCGCCAATGTCGTTCCCATCATCTTCTCCGCCGGCGGCAATCAGCCCGGAATGTCGTCGGGTACCGGCATGAGCGTGGTCACGACCATGGGCTATTCCGGCATACTGCTGGCGCCATCGGCCATCGGCTTCGCCGCCGAGCATGTCGGCTTCACGCCCGTTTTCATCACGCTTTCCGCGCTGCTCGTCGTGGTGAGCCTGATGGCCGGGCTCGTGCGCGCGGCCGATTTCAAGGCGTGAGCGCGTAGCGCTTCAGCTCCGCGAACAGGAAGTCCGCCACACGGCGAATGCGCGGACTGGTGCGCACGTCCCGGTGCATGGCGAGCCACATCGGCAGCCCCGGCAGGGCCAGCGCGGGCAACAACGGTTCGACCGCCGGATCGCGATCGACGAGCGACTTCTGCATGAAACCGATGCCATTACCGGCCCGCACGGCCTCCCACGCGACGATCTGGTTGTCCGTGCGGATTCGGAAAGCGTGCCGGTCGACGATGCTTCCGAGAGCCGCGAAGCCGCGGATGATGTCGTCACTCCTATCGTAGCCGACGAGATCGTGGCAGAGCAGGTCCTCCGCCCGTTGCGGGCGGCCGCGCCGATCGAGATAGGAGCTGGCGGCGCAAACCGCCAGTTGAAGATCGGCGACCTTGCGCGCCACGAGTTCGTTCTGGACGGGCTTCACCATCCGCACGGCGATGTCGGCGTCCCGGCGGAGGAGGTTTTCGACCTGGTTGGATGCGACGATCTCCACCTCGATGCCAGGCTCTTCCACACCGAGGCGGGCAAGCATCGGCGGCAGCACATAGGCGGCGACGATCTCGCTTGCCGCGACGCGCACCGTGCCGGCAATCGTCTCCACGGCACCGAAGGCCAGCCGGGAGAACGCAGCAGCCTGCTCGCTGAGGCCGCGGCCACGCTCCAGGAGGGCGGCGCCACCGTCCGTCAACTCGTAGCCCCTGCGCCCGCGCCGGAAGAGCACGACGCCCAACGCGGCTTCCAGTTCGCCGATGTGGCGCCCGATCGTGGGCTGGCTCGCCGCGAGCCGCCTCGAGGCGGCAGAGAGGCTTCCGGTTTCCGCGACCGCCACGAAGCTCTTGATCAGGTTCCAGTCGAGATCAGCCACTGTCATTCATTCTTGAATACTAATCCACCAAACTTAGCCGATTTCCATTCGTCGATAAAGGAACGATCCTGTGCCGGTAAATTCGTTCGACATGGAGACGAAAAATGAAAACCGTGATCGTGCTTGGTGCCGCCGGCCGCATAGGCGATGCGGCCGCGCGTTCATTCCTGGCCGCCGGCTGGCGTGTGAAGGGTCTTGTCCGGAACACCGGGTCTGGCCGGCTTCCGGCCGGCGTAGAGCCGGTGAGAGGCGACGCCACCGACAGGGCCGCGCTCATCGAAGCGTGCAAAGGCTCCGACGTGATCCTCAATGCGCTCAATCCCCTTTATACGGAATGGGCGGAGAAGGTGATGCCGATGGCCGAGAACGTGGTCGCGGCAGCGGAAGCGACGGACGCAACCCACCTTTTACCCGGCAATGTCTACAATTTCGGCTACGGCATCCCTGTTGGCGCGCACGAAGACACTCCCGAAATGCCCTCCACGGAAAAGGCCGAGATCCGCATAGCGATGGAAGGGCTCTTCCGCGAGGCCGCCGAAGCGCGCGGCGTGCGGACCGTCGTGCTGCGCGCCGGCGATTTCTACGGGGGCTCGCGGCCGGGGAGCTGGCTCGACCTCATCATACTCGCCAAGCTGCGTAAGGACGTTTTCACTTGGGGCGGCCCCATGGATATCCCGCATGCCTTCGCATATCTGCCGGATCTCGGTCGCGCCTTTGTCGCCCTGGCCGAGAAGCGCCATGAACTCGAGCCGTTCGAGCGCTTTCACTTCGCCGGACACACGCTCAGCGGCGATCAGATGAAGGCGGCCGCCGAGGCCGCGATCGGACGCCGGCTGTCCGCGAGGACAGTTCCCTGGATCGCGCTGCGGGCAGCCGGTCTGGTCAGCCCGATGATGCGCGAGGTCGCCCGGATGTCCTATCTCTGGCGCACGCCGCACTCACTGGATGGCGCGAAGCTCGAGTGGACGGTCGGCAAGCTGCCTCTCACCGAGCCGGTCGAGGCGATCAGGCGGGCCATCGCGGATCTCGCCCTGGACGACAACCGCGCGGCGGCCTGAGCAACCCAATCTTGTCAGATACGCCCGAGAAGCACGAGGATCAGCAGGACGACCAGAATGACGCCGACGATGCCGGACGGGCCGTAACCCCAACCGCGCGAATAGGGCCATGCGGGAATGGCACCCAGCAGGATGAGGATGAGGATGATGATCAGTATGGTGCTGAGCGTCATGGTTGCTCCCCTGGATGGCTTCGGATCAATGACACAATGCCAATCCAGGTACTTTGTTCCGCAGCCGTATCGAAATGAACGCGGACAGGGGCGTTGCCGGACGGGAAATCCATCCCGACCGGCGCCGGGGTCCTACTCCGCGGCCTTGGGAAATGGCACCGCTGCGGTCAGGGGCCCTTTCGCCTCACTGTCCTCCTTGGCCCCGCGGCGGAACAGGCGGCTCCACCAGCTCTTCCTGCCGGCAACCCGCTTGTCGCGGGTGAAGACCATCAGCATGGCCGGGGTCACCACCAGGGTGAGAAGCGTGGCAAAGGACAGGCCGAACACGATCGCCGAGGAGAGCGAGATCCACCATTGGGTGGACGGCGCGTTGATCGTCGTCTCGTGATGGAAGATCTCGAGGCCAAGGCCGAAGGCGATCGGCAGAACGCCGAGGATCGCCGACAGCGCTGTCAGGACGACGGGACGCGCCCGCTCCCGGCAAGTCTGAAGCACCGCGTCGACCTTGTTCGAACCTTCCTCGCGTAGCCTGTCGTAGGTGTCGATCAGCACGATGTTGTTGTTCACCACCACGCCCGCCAGCGCGATGACGCCGATGCCGGACATGACGACCCCGAAGGGCTGGCCGGTGATCAGGAGCCCCAGGAACACGCCGATGGTCGACATGACCACGCAGGACAGAACCAGCCACACGCTGGTGAATTTGTTGAACTGAGCGAGCAGCACGATGAAAATCAGGAAGATCGCCGCGGCGAAGGCCTTGGACAGGAAGTCCTGGGCGGCCTTGCTCTCCTCGTCCTCGCCGGCGAGCTTCCAGCGGATGGCGCCCAGATCCTGCTTGGCCATCATCTCGTTGACCTGCGCCTGTACCGCCGCCGGCTGGAAGGAGCTGGCGATGTTGGCCTGGACGACGACGGTCCGCTGGCCGTCGATGCGGTTCAGCACGCCCACCCGCCGTTCCGGCTTGCGGTCGACGAAATTCGAGATCGGCACCGATCCTTGCGCCGTGACGACGCGTAGCTGGTCGAGCGTCGCCAAAGTCCGGCGGTCTTCCGGCAGGCGCAGGCGAATGTCGACCGCATCGTCGGCACCAGCCGGGCGGTAGTCCGAGAGCTTGAGGCCGTTGGTGACGAGCTGCACCACCGAACCCACCGCGAAGGGGCTTATGCCGTATTGCGCGGCCTTGCCGCGATCGACCTGGATCGCCCAATCCACGCCCGGCGGGGGCAGCCCGTCGGCGATGTCGATCACGCCGGGAATCTTGGCCAGCTCAGCCGCAACCTCCTTGGCCTTCTCGTTCAGGCCCTCCGGCTCGACGGCGGAAAGTCGGAGCTGGATGGCCTTGCCCGTCGGCGGACCAGCTTCGGGAACCAGCACCTCGATGTCGACGCCCGGCATGCCGGCCATGGCGGAACGCAGATCGTTCAGCACCTCGTGCGCCGGCTTGCGCTGGCGCCAGTCGACGAACTCGTACTGGATGACGCCGACGACATCCTCCGCCACATTGTTGGCGCTGCCGGTCGCCTTGCCTGCCCTCGTGTAGACGGACTTCACGCCCGGCCAGCCCAGGATGCGGTCCTCGGCGAGCTTCACCGCCAGGTCCATCTCGGCGAGCGAAAGATTGCCCCGCGCATGAACGTAGAGCAGCCCGTATTCCGGCTCGACATTCGGGAAGAATTCGACCCCGGAACCATATTTCGAATAGGCGACCTGGACGCCGACAAGCAGGCCGACGGTGAGCAGCAGCACGGTCTTCGGAAAGCGGATCGCCGTCCTGACCGTCTTCATGTACCAGCCGTCGCGATGCTCGGGCTCCGGATGCGCCTTGCCGAAGATGGCGCCCAGCGTTGGCGTGAACACCAAGGCGTAGAGCATCGATGCCGACAGCGTCACGATCAGGGTGATCGGCATGTATTTCATGAACTCGCCGACGATGCCCGGCCAGAAAAGCAATGGCGAGAAGGCGGCGACGCGCGTCATGGTCGCGGCGATGACCGGACCGGCCATGCGCTTGGCGGCAAGCGCGTAGGCATCCTCCTTGCCCATGCCCTCCGACATGCGACGCTCTGCGAATTCCGTCACGATGATGGCGTCGTCCACCAGCATGCCTACCGCAAGGATCAGGCTGAACAGCACCACGATGTTGACCGTGAAGCCGGCAAGCGACAGCATCAATATGCCGAGCAGGAACGAGGTGGGAATCGCCAGGCCGATCAGCATGGAGGCCCGCCCCGACAAGGAATAGAGGATGACGATGAAGACCAGGATGACGGCGATCATCACATGGTTTTGCAGATCGCCCAACAACTGGCGGATCGTCGTCGACTTGTCCTGGCTGAAGGACACGACCGTGCCCTCGGGCAGGCGCTTGACGAACTCGTCCGCCACGACCTTCACCGCATCGACGGTCTGGACCAGATTGGCGCCGGTGCGCTTCTTCACCTCTATGGCGATGGCCGGCTTGCCATCCAGGCGGGTGACCGTCTCCGCATCCTTGTAGGTGGCGCGCACCGTGCCAAGGTCCTTGGCCCTGACGACGGCTTTGGGGGTCGCCACGACCGGCAGGTTCGCCACGTCTTCCGGCGTCTCGATCAGCGACGGCACCTTGACCGCGTAGCGCCCTTCGGAGCCTTCTATGTTGCCCGCCGCGACCAGGCTGTTGCCGGCGACGACGCCCTGGATGAGCTGCTCGAGCCTGAGTCCGTAGGAGTTCAGCTTCACCGGGTCTATGATGACCTCGACCAGGTCCTCGCGCGCGCCCTGCAGGTCGGCCTCCAGCACTCCCGGCACTTCCTCGATGCGGTCGCGCAGCTCGCGCGCGGCGCGCGTCAGCGCCCGCTCGGGCACATTCCCGGCCAGTGTGACGACGAGCACGGGGAACTCGGAGAGATTGACCTCGTTGACCGTCGGCTCCTCCGCATCCTGCGGAAGGTCGCGCTTGGCGTCCTGGACCTTTGCGCGCACGTCTTCCAGGGCCGTCGAAAGATCGGCGCCGGCATTGAACTCGATGAGCACGTAGCCGCCGCCTTGATAGGCCGAAGAGCGCATCTCCTTGACGTTGGACAGGCTCTTCATGCGTGTCTCGACGGGCCTCAGGAGAAGCCGCTCGGAATCCTCCGGCGAGATGCCCTGGTAGATCAGGCTCACATAGATGATCGGGATCTGGATGTCGGGCTCGGCTTCCTTGGGGATCGAGTGATACGCCAGCGCACCGGCGATCAGGAAGAAGGCCATGACGGAAAGCGTGAGCCGGGCATTCCGTATCGCGACGCCGACGATGTCCATCAGAGCGCCCCGTCGCTGCTGCTGCTCACCAGCCGCTTGATGATCTCCGGATCGGCTTCCTGCGCGTTCACCACGTCGCCTTCTGCGACCAGATCCTGGCCGGCCACGATGATCCGCGCATCGGCCGGGATGCCTCCGAGCACCAGGCCTTTCGGCGTGTCGTCGACGAGATCGATCGGATAGAAGGCGACCTTGTTGTCGGGGCCGACGGCGCGAATGCCGAGATCGCCGCTGGCGCTGAGCGTCACCACCGAACGCGGCAGCACGACGGCGTCCACCGGCTGGCTGCGCAGGACGATCTCGGCCGTCATCCCGGCGGGTATGGCGCGTTCGGGGTTGGGGATTGCGACTTCGACACGGAAGGTTCGCGTGGCTGCCGAGGCGTCCTGGCTGATGTATCGCAGCGTGCCCTTGACCTTCTCGCCGTTGACGAGATGGACTTCGGCTTGCTCGCCATTGCGGAGCTGGCGCAGGTCGCGCTCGCTGACCTCGCCCACTCCGATGATCGGGTCGAGCTTGAGGATGGTCGCGACCGATGCGCCCTGCATGATCATGGATCCGAGTTCGACGTCGACGCGGTCGATCAGCCCGTCGAACGGGGCGCGGACCTCGTTGCGGGCGAGCTCGGCGCTGGCCGCCTCGAACTGCGACTTGGCCGTGGCGAGCGCCGAGCGTGCGATCTCGAGCTGCAGCTTGGGCGTGCTGCCCGCCTTGGCGAGCCGCTCCGCCGCGTCCCATTCGGCCTTGCGCTGTGCAAGCACGGCCCGGGCCATCTCCACGGCAGCGGCCTTTTCCTCGGCTGCGAGCATCAGGATGAGGTCGCCCGCCTCGACCCTGTCACCCTGCTTCACCGGCAGCCTGTCGATGATACCGCCTGCGCGCACCGCGAGCGTCGCGCGCTGGTCGGCCTCGGTCTGGCCGGAGATGCGGATCGCCCTCGCGTGCATGATGCGCGGCGGCATCGCAACGGCGACGGTCCTTGTCACCGGCTTAGGCTCTTCGGTCGCGGCGGCCTTGGCTTCCGCCTCGGTCTGGGCACTGCCCACGGAAGAGAACTTTCCGGTAGCGATCCAGGCGGCAAAACCGATCGTCACGACGAGCGCCGCGAACTTATGAAACCTGAACTTCGACATGCGTCGTCTTCCCAACACGGCCCCGTCCGGACCGCCTTCCCCTGCATCAGGCGCAACGCTCGATATCGGCGCACGCAATGGCGTCTTCAATGTCGTTCAATCGTTTTATTCTACGCCTACGGCGTGAAGCGGCGTCTTCTACCCTAAAGTCAACCGGCAACATAGTCCAAAAGCATCGCGATGGGCCTCGCCAGGATCGGTCGTCCGCGCCCGGTATCTTGGCACCCCTGCGCACCCTGGGAAAGGGCACGTGGCAGCAGCCGTCAGCAGAGTGTTTCCGGCTCTCGCCCACGACCGTGCCGCTGGCCATGTCAGGGTCTCTTATCTGCTTGGGGACCTGCCCTTCACCAGCGTGACGGGTCGAGCCGAACTCGTGCCGTGTCGCCACGGCCAGAATAGGGGATCCGATCCCCTTCCGGATCAGGCTCGTCTCAGCCGTGCATGTGCCCCGGCGATCCGAGCCGCGAGCGCCGCATTGTTGCGCACCAGCGCGATATTGGCCGTCAGGCTGCGGCCTTGCGACAACTCGTTGATCCGCGCCAACAGGAATGGGGTCAGTTCCTTCCGCGCGATGCCCTTTGCATCGGCCTCCTTCACGGCCGCCGCGATGGTGCCGTCGATGAAGGCCGGATCGAGCGAATCCGCTTCGGGGATCGGGTTCGCGACAAGGATGCCGGTGCCGGATCCCATCCGCTGGTGAAGCAGCATCGCGGCCGCGATCTCCTCGGGGGTGTCGAGCCGGTGGTCTGCCTTTTCGCCGCTGGAGCGGGTGAAGAAGGCCGGGAAGTCGTCACTGCGATAGGCGATGACCGGCACACGCTGCGTCTCCAGGAATTCCAGCGTCTTCGGAATGTCGAGGATCGATTTCACGCCCGCGCAGACGACGGTGGTGCCGGTCTGGCCGAGTTCGGTGAGGTCGGCGGAAATGTCGAAGGTCTGCTCGGCGCCGCGATGGACGCCGCCGACGCCGCCTGTGGCGAAGACCGGAATGCCGGCCAGCGCGGCAAGCCGCATCGTTGCCGAGACGGTGGTGCCGGCCGATCCCTTGCGCACCATGACGGCCGCAAGATCGCGGCCGGACGCCTTGACGACGTCCTTGGCGGCGGCAAGCCCTTCGAGGTCCGCCACGTCGAGGCCGACGCGCAGCGTGCCGGAAACAAGGGCGATGGTCGCCGGAACAGCGCCGTTTTCCCGCACCACGGCTTCGACACCGAGGGCCGTCTCGAGATTGGCCGGATAGGGCATGCCATGGGTGATGATGGTCGATTCCAGCGCCACGACCGGCCTGCCTTCCGCCAGCGCTGCCTCGACCTCGTCGTTCGCCTGGAGAAGCGTCTTGTCCATGTCGTCCTCGCTCCCGCCGCGGCGGGTGTCCTGCGCCTAGCCCGCGGGCCGTTCACGACGGCCGAGCCCCGGATGCCTACGCCCCGCCGAGACCGTCCGTCCCAATATAGGCGATGCGCAGCATATTGGTCGCGCCGGGCGTTCCCAGGGGAACGCCGGCTGTGATGATGACCCGGTCGCCTGCCCGTCCGAACCCTTCGTTGAAGGCGATGCCGCAGGCACGATTGACCATGTCGTCGAGATCGCGGGCGTCTTCGGTGACCACACAGTGCGTTCCCCAGAGCAGCGACAAGCGCCTCGCCGTAGCGAGGATCGGCGACAGGGCGATGATCGGCACCTGCGGACGTTCGCGCGCGGCCCGCAGGCCGGTGGTTCCGGAACCCGTATAGGTGACGATCGCCGACGCCTTGAGCGTCTCGGCGATCTGCCGCGCCGCTGCCGAGATGGCATCGGCGCCAGTCGCCTCCGGCTCGGAGCGCTGGGCATTGATGATGCCGGGGTAGACGGGATCCTGCTCGACGCGCTCGGCGATCTTGTTCATCATCCCGACCGCCTCGACCGGGTACTGCCCCGCCGCCGATTCCGCCGACAGCATGATGGCGTCGGCGCCTTCGAACACCGCGATCGAAACATCCGACACCTCGGCGCGCGTCGGCACCGGCGCGGAGATCATCGATTCCAGCATCTGCGTTGCCACGACGACGGGCTTGCCGGCGCGCCGGGCGGCGCGGGTGATCTGCTTCTGGATGCCTGGCACGGCCTCGAGCGGCATCTCGACGCCGAGATCGCCGCGCGCCACCATGATCGCGTCGGAGAGCTCGATGATCTCCGACAGCCGGGCGACCGCCTGCGGCTTCTCTATCTTCGACATCACCGCGGCGCGTCCGCGGGCGATCTTTCGGGCCTCGGCAAGATCCTCGGGCCGCTGGATGAAGGACAAGGCGATCCAGTCGACCCCGGTCGCCAGCACCGCATCGAGGTCGCGGCGATCCTTTTCGGTAAGCGCGCCGACCGGCAATTCTGTATCGGGAAGGCTGACGCCCTTCTTGTCGGAAATCCTGGTGCCCACGACGACGGTGGCGACGATCGACTTGCCGTCGACCTCGACAGCCTTCAGTTCCAACCGCCCGTCATCGATCAGCAGCCGGTCGCCGGGCTGGACCGATCGCAATATCTCGGGATGCGGCAGGTGGACGCGCTCGGACGTGCCGGGCGCCGGATCGTCGTCCAGTGTGAACGTCTGGCCCGGCTTCAGCTCGACCTTTCCTTCCGCGAACTTGCCGACCCGGAGCTTCGGTCCCTGGAGATCGGCCAGGATGCCGATCGGTCGGCCGACGGCCTCCTCGACCGCGCGGATGCGTCCGACCAGCACGCGCATCAGCTCATGGTCGGTATGGCTCATATTGATGCGGAACACGTCCGCGCCGGCTTCGAAGAGCTTGCGGATCATCGCCTCGTCCGACGAGGCGGGCCCGAGGGTGGCGAGGATCTTGACCTTGCGGCTGCGTCTCATTGAGATCCTGCTCCCGTGACTGCGGCGGCGCCATTCGTTCCCGGTTGGTCGGTGAGCTGCACCATCCAGCTTGCCTGCTCGCCCGTGTCGTATTCCTGAAACCCCGCGCGCTGGAAACCGCGCGCGAAGCAGTCGGAGACACCGGCGATCTTGAATTGCTTGTCCGCCACGCACATGCTGATCGGGCCATCCCAGCGCCCGCCGCGCTCGGCGTCTTCCGCGTAGAGATAGTAGTAGCGCGACGACAAGGGGCCTTCGATCAACGTCTTGCAGGTCGAACCTTCGACATGCCACCAGCCCTCCGTAATCCAGCCCGCCTTGGCGCGATAGCCGATCGACACGCCGATCAGGCTCTGGGTCGCGTTGCAGACGCGAAAGTCGGCATGGGCGGGTGTGGCCGATATTGCCGCAGCCAAGGGGAGGACAGCCAGCAGCGTCAGCGTGGCGATCGCGTGGCGAAGGCGCGGCCTGCCGGCAACATTCATCCTTAAGCCCCTCGACAGTGAAATCAGCATGATTTGAGGCTCCTTTTCGGAAAAGTCCGGACGCATGTCAACGCGCGCCGAAGCGTCATCCCAATCGATTAGATTTGATCGGATAGGCCGCTGGCGCTTGCGACCCTGCTTTTTGCGGTTTCGGTGAAAAGATTGACCAAACAACGGCATTGCAAGGCCGGTCCTCTCATGGAATGACAGAAGTCCCATCCGAACCGGACAGCCCGCCGCATGACACGTTCTGCAGTTTTCGCCCCCTTCGAAATCGTCGAAGGCTCGCGCAAGCGCGGCCTGGTGCTGGTCGCCGACCACGCAGGCCGCGAACTGCCGGACGAATATGGCGATCTCGGCCTGCCGGCTACCGAGTTCGAGCGCCACATCGCCTACGACATCGGCGTCGAGGCGGTCACCCGCAAGCTGGCAGCGGCGCTCGATGCGCCGGCGGTCATGGCCAATTTTTCGCGACTGCTGATCGACCCCAATCGCGGCGAGGAAGACCCGACGCTGATCCGTCAGCTTTACGACGGCACCGTCGTACCCGGCAACTATCCGATGTCGGGCGAAGAACGCCAAAGGCGCATCGACCGGTTCTATCGGCCCTATCATGACGCGGTGGACGCGGTGATCGCCTCGGCAGCCCAAGCTTCTGGCCGGGCGCCGTTCGTGCTGTCGGTGCACTCATTCACGCCGGTGATGCGCGGTTTCGTCCGGCCTTGGCATGCGGGCGTCCTGTGGGATCTCGATCCCCGCGCACCCCTGCCCCTGCTCGAGGCGCTGTCGCGCGAAGCGGACCTCGTGATCGGCAACAACGAACCCTATGACGGGGCGCTGCGCGGCGACACCATGTTCCGCCATGCCATTGCCAACGGCTTCGCTCACGCGCTGGTCGAGATCAGGCAGGATCTCATTGCCGAGGAGCGCGGGGCCCAGGAATGGGCGGCACGGCTCGCTCCCATCATTGACGCGATCAACCAGCGTCCCGATATTCACGAGGTGCGGCGCTACGGCTCACGCACCGGCCCGGTCTGAAGGATCACAGTCATGACGAAGCTCACCGAGGAGCAGAAGCGCGATTTCGAGGCGGCCGCCTTCCGGACGCTCGTCGCGCATTTGCGCGAACGCACCGACGTCCAGAACATCGACCTGATGAATCTCGCAGGCTTCTGCCGAAACTGCCTCTCCAACTGGTATCGCGACGCCGCGACCGCGGCTGGGCTCGACATGAGCAAGGAGGAGTCGCGGGAGATCGTCTACGGCATGCCTTACGCCGAATGGCAGGCGCGCTACCAGACCGAGGCGTCCGACGCCCAGAAAGCCATGTTCGAGGCGAGCCGGCCCAAGGATCATTGAGGTCCCTACGCCGCCCGCGATTCGAACGACGGATTGGCCTTTACCAGGGCGACCTTAAGCTTCTCCAGCGCCCGGTTCTCGATCTGGCGGACGCGCTCCTTCGAAATGCCGAGGGCCTCGCCGAGGGCCTCGAGCGTCGCGCCCTCGTCGCAGAGGCGCCTTTCCCGGATGATGCGCAGCTCGCGGGCATTCAGCACGCCGAGAGCGCTGTTGAGCCAGAAGGAGCGACGCTCGTCGTCTATCGTGTCGCCGACCACCTCGTCGGGCAATGGATCGTCGGAGACAAGGAAGTCCAGCCGATCGGAGGCGCCGCCGCCTTCGTCGGCCAAAGGCGCATTGAGCGACGTGTCGGGGCCGGAAAGCCTGGAGTCCATCAGTGCCACATCGGCTTCCGATACACCGAGCGCCAACGAGATCTCGCGGTAGGCGGCCGAGCTCGACAGGGGATCGGTGCCCTGCGCGAGGCGCGCTCGCAGTCGTCTAAGGTTGAAGAACAGCGCCTTTTGCGCCGAGCTTGTCCCGCCGCGCACGATCGACCAGTTGCGCAGGATGTAATCCTGGATCGAGGCGCGGATCCACCACGTCGCATAGGTCGAGAAGCGGACCTCCCGCTCCGGCTCGAAGCGAATGGCCGCTTCGAGCAGTCCGACGTGACCTTCCTGGATGAGATCCCCCATCGAAAGGCCGAAATTGCGAAACTTCGCAGCCATCGAAATGACCAGCCTCATGTGGGCGGTCGTGATGCGATGCAGTGCTTCCTGGTCTTCTTCCTCGCGCCAACGTATCGCCAGCGCCAACTCTTCTTCCCTTTCGAGATACGGTGCCCTCATGGCCGCCCGGATCATCGTCCGTCTCGCCGCTTCGTCCGTCATCGTGCGCTCCGCAATATGGACGTTCACGATCCCCGGTCCGGAATGGACCGCGCCTATCGCGGCCAACGTCCAGGGTTGAACCCGCGGCATCACCCGCTAAAACCGAACTAACGTGCCGGCAGGGAGAATGTTCCATGATCACCATCGACCGTGCCGATCTGGCATTCCAGCTGTTCGACGTGCTCGGCGTCGACAAGCTGGCCGAGAACCCGCGTTTTTCCGACTACGACCGCGCAGCGGTCGATGCAGTGCTCGACACCGCCGAACGTATCGCCATCGACCATTTCCTGCCGCATGCCGCCGATCTCGATGAGAACGAGCCCCGATTCGTCGACGGCAAGGTCGTCATGGACAGCCGGGTCGGCGAAGCGCTGGCCGTCTATCGCGATGCCGGATTCTTCGGTGCCGGCTTCGACCACGAATGGGGCGGCGGACAAATGCCGGAGACGGTTCGCGGCGCGTGCTCCTTTGTCTTCTCGATGGCCAATATCGGCACGGCCGGCTATCCCTTCCTTACCGTCGGCGCGGCAAACCTGATCGCTGCCTTCGGCACGCCGCGGCAGAAGGAATTTTTCCTGCGGCCGATGGTCGATGGCCGTTTCTTCGGGACCATGTGCCTGTCCGAGCCGCAGGCCGGCTCCTCCCTTTCCGATATCACCACGCGCGCCGAACCGCAGGAGGACGGCACCTTCAGGATTTTTGGTCGCAAGATGTGGATCTCGGGCGGAGATCAGGAAATCTCCGAGAACATCGTCCATATGGTCCTGGCCAAGATTCCGGGCGGCCCGCCCGGAGTTAAGGGCATCTCGCTGTTCATCGTGCCGAAATTCCTCGTTGACGACAGCGGCGCCATCGGTGCCCGCAACGGCGTGGTGCTTGCCGGGCTGAACCATAAGATGGGCTATCGCGGCACCACCAACACGCTGCTGAATTTCGGGGAATCCGAGCCGTGCATCGGCTACCTTGTCGGCGAGGAGCACAGGGGCCTCGCCTACATGTTCCAGATGATGAACGAGGCGCGCATCGGTGTCGGAATGGGCGCCACGGCGCTGGCGGCCGCCGGCTACCGTGCTTCGCTTGCCTATGCGAGGGAGCGTTCCCAGGGCCGCCATCCCGGCGACAAGAATCCGGCGAGCCCTCAACTCCCGATCATCGAGCACGCCGACGTCCGACGGTTGCTGCTGGCGCAGAAGGCTGCGGTCGAGGGAGCGCTCGCGCTGCTCCTCTATGCCGCGCAACTGGTCGACGCGATCCGCCTTGAGACCGACGCGGGGAAACGCCGCGAGGCCGAGCTGCTGCTCGATCTCATCACGCCGATCGCCAAATCCTGGCCGTCGGAATTCTGCCTGGAAGCCAACAAGCATGCGATCCAGGTGCTTGGCGGCTACGGCTATACACGCGACTATCCCGTGGAGCGGCTCTACCGCGACAACAGGCTGAACCCGATCCACGAGGGAACGCACGGCATTCAGGGCATCGACCTGCTCGGCCGCAAGATTGCGCAGGCCGGCGGCGCGGGGATGAGGATGCTGGCGGCCCGCATCATGCACGACATCGCGGAAGCCAACGCGGAAGATCCGCTGCGCAGCCACGCCGCCGAACTCGCAGCGCATCTCTCGGAAACGGTCGCAACGACCGGAAAGCTGGCCGGAGCACTCGCCGACAACCCGCGCCTGGCGCTCGCCAACGCCACGACTTTCCTCGACATGCTCGGCCATATCGCGATTGCCTGGATGTGGCTGCGCCAGGCGACGATCGCCGTGCGCAAGCTGCGCCTGGGCGAAGGCGATGCCGATTTCCTGAAGGGCAAGCTTGTCGCCTGCCGTTATTTCCTGACCTACGAACTGCCGAAGACGCGCGTGCAGCGCGCCCTGCTCGATACGCTCGACGACACGACCCTGACGATGAGACAGGAATGGTTCTGAGCACACGCAACCCGCCAATGCATGTCGCCCAAAAGTGTGCAGCGGTTTTGGGTAAACGACATGCAAAATAGCTAAAGCATATCGCTGCTGAGAGGCCCGAACGAAAAACCCGGCACAAAGCCGGGTTCTTTCGATGGTGCTTTGAAGCCTCGAGTTACGCGGCTTCTTCCTGCTCGGCCTCGATTTCCTCGTTGTCGGCCTTGGCGCCACGCTTGGGCCCCTTGGCGAGGTTGGCCTCGATGAGCCGCACCGCCTCGGTCTCCGACATCTTGTTGACGGCAGCGATCTCGCGGGCCATGCGGTCGAGCGCAGCCTCGTAGAGCTGGCGTTCGGAATAGGACTGCTCGGGCTGGTTCTCGGCGCGATAAAGATCGCGCACGACTTCCGAAATCGAGATCAGGTCGCCGGAATTGATCTTCGCATCATATTCCTGGGCGCGCCGCGACCACATCGTGCGCTTCACGCGAGCGCGGCCCTGGACCACTTTCAGCGCGCGGTCGACATAGTCCGTCTCGGACAGCTTGCGCATGCCGATCGAGGTCGCTTTGGCGACCGGCACCTTGAGACGCATCTTGTCCTTCTGGAAGTCGATGACGAACAGTTCCAGCTTGTGACCCGCCACTTCTTGTTCATCGATCGAGACGATCTGCCCGACGCCGTGTGCCGGATAGACAATGTACTCTCCGGTCTTGAACCCGTGACGCGTCGCGGATGTCTTCTTCTGGGGGGTTACCATTACGCCCTGCACTCCTGTTGCGGACCGGCGGGATCGCCGTCCAAACCAGACACGGCCTCCGACATGGTGGCCCTATGCCGCACACACGGACGCCACATCCCGGTTAGGCTGAGCCATGGGGAAGTTGCAAACAAACCCGCCAGGCCCAGATCTCTCTGGTCCGGAATATGGATGTCACCTTTCAATGATTTAGAGGCGTCTGCGCCATCAATCGACGTTGTGTCACCGGCATGTTTTTTTATGCATAGCACAAAAAGTCGACAGAATCAACAAATTGCTGCACATGCAAAGAATCGGCCCACTATGCAAGTCGCAGGACCGCTCGACAAGTCAACAGAAATTGGGGCCCCACCGGGGTGTTTTCAAGTCCCGATCAATCCCCTTCGCCGGGCTCGGGCGAAAAGTATTTGTCGAACTTGCCTTCGATGCCGTCATATTCCTTGGCATCGGCCGGCGGTTCCTTCTTGGCGGTAATGTTCGGCCAGGCTTCGGAGTACTGGGCATTGATCTTCAGCCACTGGTCAAGGCCGGGCTCGGTGTCTGGCTTGATGGCATCGGCGGGGCATTCCGGTTCACATACCCCGCAGTCGATGCATTCATCGGGATGGATGACGAGCATGTTCTCGCCTTCATAGAAACAATCGACCGGACAGACTTCGATGCAATCCATGTACTTGCATCTGATGCAGTTGTCGGTGACGACGTAAGTCATTGCGTCTGCTCCGGGAGTTCCCGTCCTCGATTGTGTCGTGAGGTAGCTCCTTTGGCCTTGCCTGGCAAGGGCGGCTATTTCGCGCAGCCGCGGTCACACGGAAACGATTTGCAGAAGCGCCGAGTTCCCCGATCGGCTTACTCCTGGTCGCGCAGGCGATCGGTCTCCCGGCGCTCCTTTTTGGTCGGCCGGCCCGAGCCCGTCTCCCGATAGGGCGGCAGGGCGTCGGGCAGGGCCTTGTCACGCGGCGGAGCCGGAGGTGTGAGATCTTCGTAAAGGGTGCGCGCCTCGTCGGCCGGGCCGCGGCGCATGCCGCCGCTGACCACCTTGAGCACCAGGATGCGGCGGTCGAGCGTCACGGTGAGCACGTCGCCGGGCTTGACCATATGCGACGCCTGGTCGGCCTTGTCGCGATTGACCCGGACGCGCCCCGCCTGGACGAGCTTCGCGGCGAGCGACCGGGATTTGACCACGCGCGCGAAAAACAGCCATTTGTCGAGCCGTTGTCGCGCCGCGGCTTCCATTACTTCTTCAACTGGTCGCGCAGTGCCGCAAGCTTGGCGAATGGCGAATCCGGATCGAAGCGCGGCGCACGCTCTTCGCGCGGCCGCTGCTGGAAGCGCTGGCCGTCGCCCTTGCGCTGGTCGCGGTCGCGGCGGTCGGGACGTTCGCCGTCCACCCTGCCCGAAGGCTTGCCGCCGAACTTCTTCTCGAAACGCTCCTTGCCCCCGGCGCGTCCCTCGGCGGGCTTGCCCTGACTGGCGGCCGACCGGCCATGGCGCTGGCCGGCGCCGCGTTGGCCCTCCTTGGCGCGGGGGCCCTGCCGATGGCGCGGCCGATGCTCGAAACGCACCTGGCGCCACAGCATGATGGGCTTGGGCGCTTCGGCCTCGACATCCGGGGCGCTGTCCTCGACGGTGCCGTCCGGCTTGGAAACCGGCTCCGCGACGATTGTCTCGGCCACGGGCTGCTCGTCGTGCTGCTGGCCTTCGGCGGCGACGAGTTGCGCCGTCTCGGCCTCCTGCGGACCCGCTGCCGGCTCATCGCTCGAGGCTTCCTCACGGACCTCCTCGGACGAGACCGCGACCGCTTCGGCCACGGCTTCGCCACCCGCCGCGCCCTCGACGATGGGCTCTTCGACAGCCCGCTCGGCGTCGACGCTCGTGGCCCCCTCGGCATTGGCCTGCTGCACATCCACCGTCCCGGCGTCCGCTTCGCCCTTGGCTTGCGCAGCCGCCCTCGCCGCCGCCGCGTCCAGCTCGGCCAGCCTGGCCTTCACTTCCGTTGCCGGCTTTGGCTCGCCGCGATAGCCGAGACCCTTGAGGATCTCTTCCATGTCATCGGCCGTCGCACCGAGGATCGACATCATGGCAGGCGTGACCAGGAATGCACTGCCGTCCCATGCTCCCTCGGGCCGCGCCCCGGTTCCGGCGCGCCAGCCGAGCGCCGGGCGGATCAAGTCGGCCAGGCGCTCCAATATGTCGACGCGGACGGCGCGTCGGCCGAGTATCCGGAAGCCGGCAAGCTTGTAGAAGGCACGGTCGAAACTCTGGTTGACCACGACCGACGTGCGGCCGGCGGCCAGCGCGTGAACGATATCGCCGAAGCCGGGCTTGTCCTTGCCGTCGTGGATCAGCGCCCACAGCAGCGTGACAAGGCTCGCCGGCCCCGGCTTCAGGAGCGCCGGCACGAAAACGTGATAGGCGCCGAAACGCACGCCGAGCTTGCGTAGCGCCGCCCTGCCCTCCTGATCGAGCGATTTCACGTCTTCCGCTATTTCGCGACGGTTGATGAGGCCGTATTCCTCGACCAGCCGGAAGGCGATGCCCCTGCCGATGCCGGTCAGCTGCTCTGCGCTCTTCAGCTCGACCAGCGGCTTCAGCAGGCTCTCGATCTGATAGTTGACGAAACGTTCGGCGCGAGCCGCGACCTTGTCGCGTGCGGGGCCCGTCAGCTGCTCGTCGGCAAGGAGGATCACGCGGGGACGCAGCGGATCCTCTCCCGAGACGAGCGTGGCGATGGGCGCGCCGATCCAGCGCAAGATGCCGTCGGAAGCAAGAGCGATATCGCCATTGGGCGAGATCGCGAATCGATCCGCGCGCGCTTCGAATTCGGCGGCGAGCGCCTTCTGGGCGGCCGCGCGCACCGCCTTGGCATCCTCTCCGCCGGCGCTTTGGTCGGCGGTGAAGCGGAATCCCTGCAACTCGCCAACGTGATGACCTTCGACCGTCACCGTTCCGGCAGGGCTGATCTCTGCTTCCAACATCGTATTCTCTCTCAGGCGCCTCATCAGCACGGATGTCCTGCGGTCTACGAAGCGTTTCGTCAACCGGTCATGAAGGGCATCCGACAGTCTGTCCTCGATCTCGCGTGTTTTTTCCTGCCAGTGTGCCGGATCGGCAAGCCATCCCGGCCGGTTGGAGACGAAAGTCCACGTCCTTATCTGTGCGATCCGGTGGGACAAGGTGTCGATGTCGCCCTCGGTGGAATCGGACCGCCGGACCTGCTCGGCCATGTAGTTCTCATCGACATGGCCGTCCCTGGCGAGGTCGAGATAGATGGAACCGATCAGGTCGGCATGCTGGGCAGGCGCTATCTTGCGATAGTCGGGAAGGGCACAAGCTTCCCACAGCAAAGCAACGCGCTTATGGCCGTGGGCAAGGTCACGGATCTCGGGATCACGCGAGAGCTGCTCGAGCGCCTGCTGGTCGACGGCCGGCAGTGCCCGCGTCAGCCCTTCCACCGGCGAGACGGTATCGATCGAGCGCTTCAGCGCGTCCAAACTCGCGAAGTCGAATGCCGCGGTTCGCCATTGCAGAACCTTCACCGGATCGAAATCGTGGCTCTCGATCTTCTCGACCAGCTCGTCCGGAAACGGATCGACCTGGCCGGTCACGCCGAAGGTGCCGTCGCGAAGGTGGCGGCCGGCGCGGCCGGCGATCTGGCCGAGCTCCGCTGCCGTCAGGTCGCGATACTGATAGCCGTCGAACTTCCGGTTCTGCGCGAATGCGACATGGTCGACGTCGAGATTGAGGCCCATGCCGATCGCGTCGGTGGCGACGAGATAGTCGACGTCGCCGCTCTGATAGAGCGCCACCTGCGCGTTGCGGGTGCGCGGCGATAGAGCGCCGAGGACGACGGCCGCGCCGCCGCGCTGGCGACGGATCAGCTCGGCGATCGCATAGACCTCGTCGGCGGAGAAAGCGACGATGGCCGAGCGTCGGGGCAGGCGCGTGAGCTTCTTCGAGCCGGCATAGGCGAGATGCGACAGCCGTGGCCGCGTCACCACGGAGACGCCCTTGAGCAGGCGTTCCAGGATGCCGCGCATGGTGGCAGCGCCGAGCAGCAACGTCTCCTGGCGGCCGCGCAGATGCAGGATACGATCGGTGAAGATGTGGCCGCGCTCGAGATCGCCGGCGAGTTGCACCTCGTCTATGGCGACAAACGCCGCATCGGTCTCGCGCGGCATGGCTTCCACCGTGCAGACCGAATATTTCGCGCCGGCAGGCACGATCTTCTCTTCGCCGGTGACAAGGGCGACTTTATTCGCGCCGACCTTCTCGCAGACACGGCCATAGACCTCGCGCGCCAGCAGCCTCAGCGGCAAGCCGATCAGGCCACTTTCGTGCGCCACCATCCGTTCGATGGCGAGATGCGTCTTGCCCGTATTGGTCGGGCCGAGCACCGCGGTGACGTCCCGGCCGGACAGCACGAGCGGTTCATTCTGTTTGGGCTGGATATTCATTAAAGGGTTCAGGCCTTTCGGCTGGTCACGCGCTTCGCGCTCCGGCCCGTCTTCAGCGGTGTCCGGTTCTCATCGACGTCTCGGCGAGGCTTCGGATTCCGTGCACTTTCATTCCATGCTCCCTGCCGAAGCGAGGCTCGCTGCCAGTCCCGGGCGGGACGGCTCCTCCCCGGCTCTGGCCGCGGCCAGCGCCTTGCCGGACACATATAGGAACTTGCAGCGGCTGCAACAGGCAAAATCTTGCCGGGTTAAGCTTTGGAACGAGTCTGGAACGAATCAGCGACGAATCGCTGACTCGCGATGATTCAGCTTTTGTTCACCCCCAGATATAGCTTCAAGCATTCCGATTCAAACCAGATGCTGATTCGCCTTCTGCGTGCAGGTGGCGAATCCAACGCAATGGTTAACGACATGGCCCGACGGGTAGCGAGATGGCGCTTCGCCCTCGCGAAAGTTATGAAATCCTTCATCTTTCCGAATCGCGGGTTAACTGCCCGGCAAGGGACGCCCGCCGATCTGTTAAGGTTCGGACCAAAGCCGGAACGAATCGGCGACGAATCACCCTCGCGGTCGTCTTCCGCTTTTGTTCACCACTAGATGTTGTGCCCTCACGCCTCTCCGGCCACGCGAGTCCGCCCCTGGCGGGAAGCATCGCGGCGAAATGGATGAGTTCCTGTTAACCCTTTTGGCTCTTCTCGGGACAGGTCGCGAAAAACTCTGTGACTTTTGGTTGAACCGCCCCTCTCCATATTGCCTAAGGTCGTACTCGCCGCTTTCCTGGCGAGCGTGATCATACATCGGCACTGAGAGGGATTACCTGTGTCCAAGAAGCTGATCGCCGAATTCTTCGGCACTTTCTGGCTTGTCTTCGGTGGCTGCGGCAGCGCCGTGCTGGCCGCCGCCTTTCCCGAGCTCGGCATCGGCCTGCTCGGCGTGGCGCTCGCCTTCGGCCTGACCGTTCTCACCGGCGCTTATGCGTTCGGCGGGATCTCCGGGGGCCATTTCAATCCCGCCGTCTCGGTAGGCCTTGCCGTAGCCGGCCGGTTTCCCGCCAGGGACCTCATTCCCTACATCATCGTCCAGGTCATCGGCGCCATCGTCGCGGCGGCGGTGCTCTACCTCATCGCGTCCGGCAAGTCGGACTTCGCCGGCATCGGTGGTTTCGCCGCGAACGGCTACGGGGAACATTCTCCGGGCGGCTATTCCTTGACCGCAGCACTCATTGTCGAGGTGGTGCTCACCTTCATGTTCCTGATGATCATCCTGGGAGCCACGACCGGACGCGTACCGGCCGGTTTCGCACCGATCGCCATTGGCCTGGCGTTGACGCTCATTCACCTGATCTCGATCCCGGTGACGAACACCTCGGTCAATCCCGCCCGCTCGACCGGCCAGGCGCTCTTCGTCGGTGGCTGGGCAATCCAGCAGCTATGGCTGTTCTGGCTGGCGCCCATCGTCGGCGGCGCGCTTGCCGGCATAGTGCACAAGGCTGCGCTGGGCGACGACTGATACCGGGCATGCCCCTCATCGGCCTGCCGGCCACTTCTCCCCGTGAAAAACGGGGAGAAGAACGATGTGTCTCCGCTTTCGCCAATCGCCCACCGTTGGCGATTGGCGAAAGCCAGGCGGCCGTCGTCTCTCTCCCCGTTCTTCACGGGGAGAGATGTCCGGCAGGACAGTGAGGGGCAACTCGCAACGGGTCGAAGATCAACGCCCTGGTATGATCCGGCGCATTGGCAGCTCAGGCCAGATATTGCCCGCCGTTGGCCGTGATGGTGGAGCCCGTGATGAAGCCGGCTTCGTCCGAAGCGAGGAAGACAACGCAACGCGCGATCTCGGCCGCTTCGCCAAGCCGGCCGACCGGAATCTGTGCGACGATCGTCTCGCGCACTTTTTCCGGCACCGCCATCACCATCTCAGTGGCGATGTAGCCCGGGCAAATGGCATTGACGGTGATGCCGGCACGCGCGCCCTCCTGGGCGAGAGACTTGGTGAAGCCGAGATCCCCGGCCTTCGAGGCGGAGTAGTTGACCTGGCCGAACTGGCCTTTCTGGCCGTTGATCGACGAAATGGTGATCACCCGCCCGAACTTGCGCTCGCGCATGCCGTTCCACAGGGGGTGTGTCATGTTGAAGACGCCGTTGAGGTTGGTGTTGATCACCTCGGCCCATTGCTCGCGCGTCATCTTGTGGAAGGGCGTGTCGCGGGTGATGCCGGCATTGTTGACCAGCACCTCGACGGGCCCGAGGTCGGCCTCGATCTTGCGGATGCCGTCCACGCAGGCGTCATAGTCGGACACCGACCATTTGTAGACAGGTATGCCCGTCTCGTCCCTGAACTTCTGCGCCGCCTCGTCATTGCCGGCGTAGTTCGCCGCGACCTTGTAGCCCGCCCCCTTCAACGCGACGGAAATTGCCGCGCCGATGCCGCGAGATCCACCGGTGACGATTGCCGTTCTTGCCATGGATGCTCCTCCTGTGATGGAGAAATAGTGGATGGCGAATTGTAAAATGGCAAATGTTCTTTAGGCGGCGTTTGCCATCCCAGTATTGGGTCTTCTTACCACTTCCCCGTCGCCATTCAACACTCGCGCCACAAGTCGATATTTTTGCCGTTGCAGCGCGCGACGGCGCCGGGCTGTTGAGCGCCGCCGTTCGAACCGATGGTCCGGGCCGTTGCCTGGCGCGAAAGCCAGGCGGACCGGATGGACCACGCCGGCGATCGAAGTGCCCGGGATGTGTCCTCCCAGGGCCATTCGTATCAGAGCGCTTCCACGCACATGGCGACGCCCATGCCACCTCCGATGCAGAGCGTCGCGAGGCCCTTGCGGGCGCCGCGGCGACGCATCTCGAAGACGAGCGTGTTGAAAACGCGCGCGCCCGAGGCGCCAATCGGATGGCCGATGGCGATCGCGCCGCCATTGACGTTGACGATGGACGGATCCCAGCCGAGGCCCTTGTTGACCGCGCAAGCCTGGGCGGCGAAGGCTTCGTTGGCTTCCACGAGGTCGAGATCGCCGACCGACCAGCCGGCCTTCTCCAACGCCTTCTTGGAGGCGGGAATTGGCCCGGTGCCCATGATCTGCGGATCGACGCCGGCGGTCGCCCAGGAGACGATCCGGGCAAGCGGGGCGATGCCGCGGCGCGAAGCTTCCGCCTCGCTCATCAGCACGACACCGGCAGCGCCGTCGTTCAGGCCCGAGGCATTGCCCGCCGTGACCGTGCCTTCCTTGTCGAAGGCGGGGCGCAGCTTCTGCATCGCGTCGATTGTGGCGCCGTGGCGGATATATTCGTCCTGGTCGACCACCGTGTCGCCCTTGCGCCCCTTGACCGTGACGGCCACGATCTCGTCCTTGAACCTTCCCGCCTTCTGGGCGGCCTCGGCCTTGTTCTGCGAGGCCAGCGCGAAGGCGTCCTGATCCTCGCGTGTGATCTGGAACTGGCGGGCGACGTTCTCGGCGGTGTTGCCCATATGGTAGCCGTTGAAGGCATCCCACAGGCCGTCCTTGATCATCGTGTCGATGAGCTTGACGTCGCCCATCTTCACGCCGGCGCGCAGATGCTGGCAATGAGGCGAAAGCGACATCGATTCCTGCCCGCCGGCGACGATGATCCTGGCGTCGCCGGTCGCGATTTGCTGCATGCCGATCGCGATGGCGCGAAGCCCCGAACCGCAGACCTGGTTGAGGCCCCAGGCCGTGGTCTCCTTGGGCAGGCCGGCAGCGATGGAAGCCTGGCGCGCGGGGTTCTGGCCCTGGCCCGCCGTCAGCACCTGGCCGAGGATCACCTCGTCGACTTCCCCGGCATCCACCGCCGCCCGGGACAGCACCTCCTTAATGACCACGGCGCCGAGCTCATGGGCCGGCGTGTTGGCGAAGGAACCGTTGAAGGAGCCGACGGGGGTGCGGGCGGCGCTGGCCACGACGATGGCGTTGGAAGCGGACATGCTCATCTCCAGACTCGGGAATTGGGACATTCGGCGATGTATTGTCGAACTTTCTTGCCCTTTCCGGACCCCGAGTCAAACCGGAAATGACCGGCTGCCAGGGGCAGCGATGCCAATGCTGCGCCTATGCTGCAGCCATGCTGCGCAGCATTTTTCGGGCCGCGCTGCGGCATCGCAGTTCCGCAGCGCACAAAAGCGCTTGGAATGGCGCGCCGTTTGCGCATATCCTGAGAAAAACAGCCAACGCCGCGACCCGTCGCCATGCGCCGCGCCAAACACCCCGGGGAGGATGAAAATGCCCGCGAAAGACGAACCGGTGGTCATCAAGAAATACGCCAACCGCCGTCTCTACAATACGGGCACGAGCACCTATGTCACGCTCGAGGACCTTGCCGAAATGGTGAAGAAGGGCGAGGACTTCACCGTGCAGGACGCCAAGACGGGTGAGGACATCACCCATCCCGTGCTCACCCAGATCATCTTCGAACTGGAGAACAAGGACGGGCAGAACATGCTGCCCATCCCGTTCCTGCGCCAGCTCATCGCCTTCTATGGCGACCAGATGCAGATGATCGTGCCGAGTTTCCTCGAACAGTCGATGATCGCCTTCGCCAAGGAGCAGGAGCGTCTTCGCGAGCAGATGAAAGCCGCCTTCGGCAAGAGCCCGATCGACGTGATGAAGATGACGCCGATGAAGGCCCTCGAGGAGCAGACCCGGCGCAACATCGAGATGTTCCAGAACGCTATGCGCATGTTCACGCCCTTCCCGCAGTCGGGGGGGGCGAACGGCGCGTCCTCTGAGACGGCGAAGAAGGAAACTTCCGAGAAATCGACCGAGCTTCAGGAGCTCAAGGAACAGATCGCCGCGATGCAGCGCAAGATCGATTCTTTGGGGTGAGGAGTGGTCGCCGAAGGCGACGAAAAGCCAACGATTTGGCTTTTCGAACGACGAACGCCCGAAGCGTAAGCGAATTGCCTGGGAGGCGACCGGTTCGCGTTGCGAATTCGTCCGGCAGCCCCTCATCCGACCTCGCTTCGCGAGGCCACCGTCTCCCGAGGGCAGAAGGGGAAGCTGCTGCGACGGCAATGCCAATCGCGAGCGTTTGCGGTTGGCGGCAGCGCTCATAAGAAACTCGGCCTTCTCCCTTGTGCGAGAAGGCGGCTCGCGAAACGAGGTCGGTGCGCTCGGCACCAGCCCGAAGGTGCTCTACTTCGCCTTCTTGGCCCTCTCGATCGCTTCCACGATCATCTTCTTGGCGTAGGCGGCGTCGTGCCACCCGCCGATCTTGACCCATTTTCCCGGTTCGAGATCCTTGTAGTGCTCGAAGAAGTGCTGCACCTGCTCGCGTGTGATCTCGGGCAGCTGCGTATATTCGAAGACGTTCTCGTAGCGTCGCGTCAAGTTCGGCGAGGGTACGGCGATGACCTTCTCGTCCTCGCCCGCATTGTCTTCCATGACCAGAACGCCGATCGGCCGCACGTTGATGACACAGCCCGGCATCAGGGCGCGCGTGTTGCAGACGAGCACGTCGATCGGATCGCCGTCCCCCGAGAGCGTGTGCGGCACGAAGCCGTAATTGCCGGGGTAGCGCATCGGTGTATAGAGGAAGCGGTCGACGATCAGGGTCCCGGCTTCCTTGTCCATTTCATACTTGATCGGCTCGCCGCCGACCGGAACCTCGATAATGACGTTGATGTCTTCCGGCGGGTTCTTGCCGGTCTTGATCGCATCGATGCGCATTGCTGGTACCCCTATTTTCGGGCGAGACCGATAGCGCCCGCGGCGGCTCAGTGCAATGCACGAATATGCTTCGCGATGTTACTGCGAAACTGGGCTGTGCTTCAGTCCCAGACGAAGGCGACCTTTCGCAGCGCCTTCTGGTCGAAGACCTCGACGCCTTCGGCCACGTCCCGACCACCCGCGCCGGCATAAAAGTGCAGCGCGTTGACGTTTTCCTCCAGCGCCCAGACCACAAGCCCGTGAAGACCGCGGTCGGCGAGCCGTTGCCGGGCGGCGGCGAAGAGCCGGCTGCCGAGCCCGATGCCCTGATACTCCGGTCGCAGGTAGAGCTCGTAGATCTCGCCTTCCTGCCTGAGCTCGCGCGCACGGTTGCGACCCATCGTCGCGTAACCCGCCACCACACCGCCGATCTCGATGACGAGCACGGACGCGGCCCGGACAATCGCATTCGCCCACCACTCGCGACCGCGCCGGCTGATCATCGCATTGAGCGCCTTATGCGGGATGATTCCGGCATAGGCGCCGCGCCAAGCCTCGTGGTGCACTTCCGCGATCGCGGCAGCGTCCCGCGGCTCGGCCTTGCGTATGTCGATCGAAAGCGTCGTCATGATCTGTTAACCATAGACGCTTCGTCAGGCGCCGCGCAAGCGATGGAACGAGAAGATCCTGCCATCGGCAGGACGCCGCGCATCAAATTTCCACGACGTGGTCGTCGAGCTCGTTCACATCCAATTCATCGCGAGGGAAATGCCGTTCGAGCAGCGCGCCGACCGCTGCCACCGCCGCCACGAACCCGTCGGCCAGGCGGTCGCCTGCCGCATGTTCCACCAACGTGCGGACAACACCGTCCCAGGCGGACTGGTCGACGCGCCGGTCGATCCCGGCGTCGGCGACGACCTCGGCGTAACGCTCCGCCAGTGAGACGAAGAGCAGCACTCCGGTACGCGCTTCCGTGATATGGACGTTGCGCGCCAGGAACTGCTTGACCGCATTGGCGTGTGCATAGCGGTAGCGCAGCCGCATGGGCACGAACCAGATACGCATGGTGGGGACGAACCAGAGCACGGCAAGCCCGCAGCCGACCGCCGCAAGCTGGGCAAGCATCACGGTCGTCGGTCTCGGGTCGAACCACCAGTGGTGCAGCGTCCAGGCGACAGCCACGCTGATGAGGAGCATGGCGACGGTCACGAAGAAGGCCGCCGGAAAAAGATAGCTGTCGCTCGAACGCGCCACGACGCAATAGATTTCGCCAGCCGTGCGGTCCTCCGCAGCCCTGATCGCCTCGGCGATGCGAGCGTGTTCCTGCGGCGTCATTACGGTTCCTGCCATGCCGTCCTACCAGCTTCCCGAAGCGCCGCCGCCGCCCGACGACCCGCCTCCGCCGGAGAACCCTCCGCCACCCGACGACCAGCCGCCACCCGAGCCCGATGACCAGCCACCGCCTCCACCGCCCCAGTACCCTCCTCGCGAGGAGCGACGGCCGCTGCCGTAGCTGAAATCCATGCCGAGCCAGCGGTAGCGGCCCGGTCCGATCTTCCTGCCGAATGTGGGCGGCAGCGTCGCAATGGCGAAGCCGCCGATGAAGATCGCCGCAAAGATGGCGAAAAAGACGAGGTCGGCAAGCTCGGCTTCGTCCATCGCCGTCTGCTCGTTGCGCCTGGCCCGGGCCTCGAGCTCGGCGCCCTCGCCTTCGAGCACCATGACGATGTCGTCGACTGCTTTCGAGATGCCGCCAGAATAGTCGCCGGCGCGAAAGGCCGGCACCATCGTGTTCTCGATGATCAGCTTGGAGTGAAGGTCCGTCAACGTGCCTTCCAGCCCGTAGCCGACCTCGATGCGCATCTTGCGGTCGTCTCGAGCGACGAGCAGCAGGACGCCATTGTCCTCGCCCGCCTGGCCGAGCCCCCAGGCGCGAAAGAGCCGATTGGCATAGGATTCGATATCGTCGCCGCCGAGATCGGGAACAGTAGCGACCACGATCTGGTCGGAGGACTTCTTTTCGAAATCCTCGAGCTTGTGGGTAAGCGCCACCTCCGTGGCGTCATCGATCATGCCTGCCGTGTCGACGATCCGGCCAGAGAGCGCGGGCAGTTCGGCGGCCTGCGTCAGGGATGGCAACAGGAGGAGGAGAAGGGCCGCGGCAAGAGAAGAGGCGAGGCCGACGACGCGTGTGCGGAGCCACGCAAGCCTGCTTGGACGGACCGCGATCGGAATTCTGCGGCGCATGGTCTGGCCGGACCCGGTGTGGACGAGCTATCCGCCTTGCCTGCTGGTGCCGAAGTCGACTTTCGGCACCTCGATCTTGTCTTCGGCGACGGTGAAGTTCTGGTAAGGCTTGGCGTCGCGGAACCAGAATGTAGCCCACAGGATCGACGGAAAGGTTCGCAGCGTCGTATTATACTGGCGCACGGCCTCGATATAGTCACGGCGAGCCACGGCAATGCGGTTTTCCGTGCCTTCGAGCTGCGCCTGCAGGGCGAGGAAATTCTGGTTGGCCTTGAGGTCGGGATAGTTTTCGGCGACCGCGAGCAGGCGAGACAGCGCGCCGGTCAGACCCGCCTGATTCTCCTGGAACCGCTTGAAAGCCTCGGGGTCGGAGAGCGTGTCGGGCGTGACCGTCACCTGTGTGGCCTTGGCGCGCGCTTCGACCACCGCCTCCAGCGTCTCTCTCTCATGCGCGGCATATCCTTTGACGGTCTCGACCAGATTGGGGATCAGGTCGGCCCGCCGCTGATACTGGTTCAGCACGTCGCTCCAGGCGGCCTTGGCCTTTTCGTCGGCGGTCGGGATCGTGTTGTAGCCGCAGCCCGACAGGAGAGGCAGGACAATCAGAAACAGCAGCGACAGCAAATGTGTCGGCCGCGAAACGGATCGTGCGAACATCGGAACCCCTCATGACTGGATCGTCCCCGCAAAGAATAAAGCATCGAGGCCGAAAGGAAACTGCCTTGCTTGGAAATCCCACGCCAAACCAATGCGCTAAGCAGGTCCCGGCAAGGTGTCCCCACGGTTATCCGTCGAACGTCGGCCCGTAACGCGCGTCAGCGGGTTGCGTACGCAATGCCTGCCGCAACCTGCTTGGCCGTTCCCGCTCGGATCCGACGCTTTCTGGCGGCGGTGCCTCAGAGAATATCCTCGCGGGGACGCGCACTGGATGAATTCCACGGTCCGGGCCCTGTGACAGCCTCGATGAAAGCGGTAAGCTCCGCGCAATGGGCAATGACGCCGAAAGACAAGCGGAATCGAAGAAGATCCTGGAGCGTGTGGCGCGCGAGGCGGGCAGCGACGCCGCGACCTTTCTCGGGGCGACAGCCCGACGGACCGGCGCGCATCTCGCCGCGCGCGACGCCGATCCGGAGGATGCGATAGAGATGTGGGGCAGCCGCATCGGACGCATGCTCGGACTTGTCATAACGATCGGCCTGTTTGTATGGCTGGTCGTCTATCTCTTGCGCGGATAAGCAACTGACATGGGCGAGCAGGAAATCGACGCGCCGCGGGCCGTCATCGTCATCTCCAGCCATGTGGCGCGCGGTTCGGTTGGCAATCGCGCCGCGGTCTTCGCTCTGGAGACGCTGGGATTTCCCGTCTGGGCCGTGCCGACGGTGGTCCTGCCCTGGCATCCCGGCCATGGCCGCGCCACCCGGATCGTTCCGCCGCCCGAGCAGTTCGCCGCGCTGCTGAAGGATCTCGAGAACGCGCCATGGATCGGCGAGGTGGCCGCGGTGCTGTCCGGATATCTCGGAGACGCAAGCCAGGCCGAGGCGGTGGCCTCGCTGGTGCGTAAGGTCAAGGCAAGGAATCCCGCGGCGCTCTATATGTGCGATCCCGTCATGGGCGACGTCGGCGGGCTCTATGTGCCGGAAGCGACTGCCATGGCGATCCGCGACAGGCTGATGCCGCTCGCCGATGTCGCCACGCCCAACCGCTACGAACTCGAATGGCTCGCGGGGGCTGAACTCGCCGACCTGCGCTCGACGGTCGCGGCGGCACTGGATGCCGGCCCGCGCATGATGCTTGTAACCTCTGCGCCCGCGCTGATCTCGGGGGGCACAGGCAATCTCCTTTTGACGGCAAACGACGCGCTGCTGGCCGAACACCGCTCGATCGAGCGCCCGCCCAACGGGCTTGGCGATCTGACGGGAGCGGTCTTCCTGGCCCGCCTCCTGTCGGGCGTGCCCGCGGGAAAGGCGCTGCAGTCGACCACGGCGTCCGTATTCGAGATCCTGGCGCGGACTGCCAAGCGAGGCGCCGACGAGTTGACGCTCGAGACGGATGCACAGAGCCTGTCGCATCCCATGGCCATGGTCCATCTGCGCCACCTCACCCATCCCGGAAGGGGCAGGAGCGCTTGAGCGCGCCCACCCTCGTCGGCGTCGACGGCTGCAAGGCCGGCTGGCTCGCGGTGATCCGAAAGCCTGGCAGCGCAGCCGAAGCATATGTAGTCGACAGCTTCGCCGCCCTCGTCACGGTGTTACCCGCCGACGCGGTGATCGCCGTGGACATGCCGATCGGCCTGCCCGATTTCACCCATCATGGCGGACGTGGCCCCGAGAGCCTCGTGCGCCGTTTCCTCGGCGAACGCCAGTCGAGCGTCTTCTCCATTCCTTCCCGCGCGGCCGTCTACGCCACGGACGAGGACTTCACGACGACCGAGCGCTGGTACGAGGCTCATCGTGAGGCGAGCCACGTGGCGCGCGAGACCTCCGACCCGCCGCGCGGGGTCTCGATCCAGGCATTCGGCATCTTCTCCAAGATCCGCGAACTCGACCGCCTGCTGATCGCGCGACCCGAACTGCGCGACCGTGTTTTCGAATCCCATCCGGAAGCCGCGTTCTGGCGGCTGAACGGTGCCAGGGCGATGGCCTTGCCGAAGAAGATCAAGGGCCGGGTCAATCCCGCCGGCATGGAGGAACGCAAGGCGCTCCTCGTGCGCTGCGGGCACGACCGCGCCTTTCTCGACCAGGCGCTGCCGCGCGGCGTTGGTGACGATGATTTCCTCGATGCCGCCGCCGTGATGCTGGTGGCCGAACGCTTCGCCCGGGGCGAAGCCGTCAGCTTCCCCGACCCGCCCGGCATTGACAGCTTCGGCAACCGGATCGCGATCTGGACCTGAGCTTCGACGCGAAATCGATTCCGAATCCAAAATTGATGTTGTAGGTAAATGCCATGGTATATCTCCCCGAACGACTCGTCGCAGGCTATCGCCACTTCAAGAACGGCCGCTATGCCTCGGAGAGCGACCGCTACAGATCGCTTGCTCGCGAAGGGCAGGCGCCCGAAACCATGGTCATCGCCTGCTGCGATTCCCGCTCCGCGCCGGAGACGATCTTTGATGCCGGTCCGGGGGAGTTGTTCGTGTTGCGGAACGTCGGCAACCTGGTGCCGCCCTACGCGCCCGACGGCGAATTTCATTCCACCTCGGCGGCTCTCGAATTCGCGGTGCAAAGCCTCAAGGTGAGCAACATCGTGGTCATGGGTCACGGCCGATGCGGGGGCATCAAGGCGGCACTCGACCCGTCATCCGAACCGTTGTCGCCGGGCGACTTCATCGGCAAATGGATGAGCCTTGTCGCACCAGCCGCCGAAGCCGTCGCCGGCAACAGGCTGATGACGAGCACCGAGCGCCAGACGGCCCTGGAACGCATCTCCATCCGTTACTCCATCGCCAATCTCAGGACTTTTCCCTGCGTGAAGATCCTCGAGGGTAAAGGCCGCCTGACGTTGAGCGGCGCCTGGTTCGACATCTCGACCGGCGAGCTGTGGGTGATGGATCCGGCGACCGGCGATTTCGTGCGGCCCGATTTCGACTGACTACCGCTTGCACGCGGTTGCGCGCTCCGGCGAAATCGTATCGACGGCCACTACGATCATCCCTACGCGTCACCACCGCGCGGCGCGCCGGGCGCGGGCTCCGGCAGCCGCCGCCAGACAAGCCACGATATTATCGCCACGAGACCGAACACCGGGATGACGGTCGCCATCGCGGTCACCGGCTCGGCCATCAAGGCACAGATCACGCCGCCCAAAAGACCGCCACCCATCTGGAAGAAGCCGCTCATCGACGAAGCCGCGCCGGCAATGTGCGGAAACGGCGCCAATGCGGCCGTGAGCATGGCCGGCATGATGAAGGAGATTCCGAACGCGTAAAAGGCCACGGGTCCCATGACGCTGAGAAAGGTCGGCTCATAGAGGCGCAAGCTGGTCGCCAGAGCAACCGAGCCGATCGCGACGCAACAGAGCCCGACCGGCACCAGCTTGGCGGAGCGCAGATAGGGCATCAACCAACGCGCCACGAGAGCACCGAGGAAGTACATGCCCGACTGCATCAGCATGCTCATCCCGAACTCGGTCGGCGTCAATCCGACATGTTGCATGAGGATAAAGGGCAGCACCGTGGCCTGGGTATAAAGCGCACCGACCGTTCCAGCGAGCACAAGGCTGCACAGCATGAAATAGGGCGTGCTCAGCAAAGTGCCGTAGGCATGCAACAGCGCCTTGGGCCTGATGCGCGAAAGGTCGCGCTCGACCGTCTCGGCCATGAAGAAATGGACGACGATCATGATGGTGATCGCCGCGGCGAACATGACCACGAAGATCGCATGCCAGCCGGCGAGTTCCATCGTGATGCCGCCGATCGTCGGCGCCGCCGCCGGCGCGATACCGAGGATCAAGCCCATCAGGTTCATGATGCGGGCGGAGGTTTCATGCGTGAAGAGATCACGCACCAGCGCCCGCGACATGGCAAGGCCCACGGCCGCGCCCACGCCCTGCAGGAAACGCGCCGCGATCAGGAGCTCGATGCTGGGCGCGACCAGAGCCAGGAGCGACGCGGCGAGATAGATGGAGAGAAAGGCGAATGTCACCGGCTTGCGACCGAAGCCGTCCGACAGAGGGCCACAGACAAGCTGAGTGAGGGCAAAACCGGCGAAATAGAGCGACAGCGTCATCTTGACTGCTGCCTCCGTCGTATCGAACGCAACCACCAGTTCGGGCATGGCCGGCGTGAACAGCGCCATCGAGACCGGCCCGATGGCGATCAGCATCGCGCCGATCAGCCCGACGCGCCTTTCGCTCATGACTGGCGCCGATGTAGCGGGTTGAATGTTCATTCGGTAGCACTTTCCCGCCGGGCGGCCTCGCAACGCACCTCCGTCAGGTTGGCGCGAACCTGCCGCAGCGTGTCGAGGAAGCGCTGCCAGTCGGCCGGCGCGATCCCTCTCGACGCGTCGGCGCGAAGTCCCGCCCCGATCGGCTGGATCTGCGCCAGGACTGCCTCGCCCTCGGCCGTGACGTCGACGAGCTTGGCGCGCCGATCGTCAGGATCCTGGCGGCGCTCGATCAATCCACGCGATTCGAGCCTGTCGAGCGCGGAGCTCAGGGTCATCGCCTCGACAGCCATGCGCTCGGCAAGCACATTCTGGCGGACCGCTCCGGCTCGCGCGGCGTGGGAGAGCGTCCTGCCGTCTCCCAGGGTGAGGCCGAGCCCGGCCTCCTCGGTACGGCGGTCCATTTCGGCGCGGGAGAGGCGCGTGATATCGGCGATCAGAAAGCCGAAGCTGTCGGGATCGGAATGCTGAGCCATAAACTAAGTCTTCCTTATAATAAGGCCGACTTATTTATGTCTGCCCTCGGCGTCAAGCGATTGCACCCGCCCATCGGGCGGCCTACATGGTTGCAGGCAGCTCCCGCCGTCCAGCTTTCGGAAATTCCAATGACATCGATCCCAATCGACCTGACCAAACATCCCTTGACCCATTGGACAGGTCCGCTCGGCATGCCCGACTTCACGGAAATCCGGCATGAAGAGTTCGGACCGGTCTTCGATGCCGCTATAGCCGCGCATCAGGCCGAGATCGATGCGATCGCGGCCAACGCGGAGCCCGCCACCATCGAGAACACGCTGGCCGCTCTCGAGCTCGCCGGCGAGCCACTCGACCATGTCTCCGCGATTTTCTGGTGCCTGGCCGGGGCTCACACCAACGACATGATCCAGGCGCTGGAGCGCGAGATCGCCCCGAAAATGGCCCGTCACTATTCCGGCATCTCGATGAACGCCGCGCTGTTTTCCCGCATAGACGCGCTTTACCAGGCCCGTGCGACTTTGAGACTGGACGCTGAAACCCTGCGCGTCCTCGAACAGACCTGGAAACGTTTCGTCCGTTCCGGCGCCAGGCTTGATGCCGTGGGCAAGGAGCGGCTGGCCGCCATCAATGAGGAGCTCGCCGGGCTCGGCGCGCGTTTCGGCCAGAATGTTCTCGCCGACGAAAGGGACTGGGCCCTGTTCCTCGACGAAGGCGATCTTGCCGGCCTGCCGGATTTCCTCAGGAGCGCGATGGCGGAAGCCGCCGAATCGCGGGGCCAACAGGGAAGATATGCCGTCACCCTGTCGCGCTCGATCTACGAACCCTTCACGACCTTCTCCGAACGCCGGGACCTTCGGGAAACCGCGTTCAAGGCCTTTACGATGCGCGGCCAGAATGGCGGGGCCACCGACAACAGCGAGGTCGTGAAGCGCATGCTCGACCTGCGCGCCGAGAAGGCAAGGCTGCTCGGCTATGCCAGCTTTGCCGCGCTGAAGCTCGACGACACCATGGCCAAGACCCCCGAGGCGGTGTCGGGCCTGCTCGATCCGGTCTGGGACAAGGCCCGGGAGAAGGCGGCTGCCGACCAGGCCGAGCTGGAGCGGCTGGCTGCCGCGTCAGGCGGCAACGAGCCTTTCGCCGCCTGGGACTGGCGCTACTACCAGGAGAAGCTGCGCGCGGAGAAATACGCCTTCGACGAGGCGGAGCTGAAGCCCTATCTCCAGCTCGAAAAGATCATCGAAGCGTGCTTCGACGTCGCGACACGGCTCTTTGGGATCCGCTTCGAAGAGAAAAGGGGCATCGCGGCATGGCATCCGGATGTCCGCGTCTTCGCGGTCACGCGGACTGACGGCTCGGCGCTCGGGACCTTCATCGCGGATTATTTCAACCGCCCGTCCAAACGCTCCGGCGCATGGATGAGCGCATTGGAGTCCGCCTACGGGCTCGGCAAGGGCGCGAAGCCCGTCATCTACAACGTGATGAACTTCGCGAAGCCGCCGGCAGGCAAGCCCGCCCTCCTCTCCATCGACGAGGCCAGGACGCTTTTCCACGAATTTGGCCATGCTCTGCACGGCATGTTGAGCGAAGCGACCTGGCCATCGATTTCCGGGACGTCGGTCAGCCGCGACTTCGTCGAACTGCCCTCGCAGCTCTACGAACATTGGCTGACAGTGCCTTCCGTGCTGGAGAAGCATGCCCTTCACGAAAAGACCGGCCGGCCCATGCCGAAGGAGCTCATCGACAAGATGCTTGCCGCGCGCAATTTCGACGCGGGTTTCGCGACCGTCGAATTCACCTCTTCCGCCCTGGTCGACATGGCCTACCACGCCCGGCCCGACGCGCCGGCCGATCCGCTGCGTTTCGAAGCGGAGACGCTGGAAAGGCTCGGCATGCCCGACACGATCGCCATGCGCCACCGCACCCCGCACTTCACCCATGTCTTCGCAGGTGACGGCTATTCGGCGGGCTACTATTCCTACATGTGGTCGGAGGTGCTCGACGCCGACGCCTTCGCCGCCTTCGAGGAGACCGGCGATCCGTTCAATCCGGAACTCGCCGCGAAGCTCAAGGAGCACATCTACGCCGCCGGCGGCTCGCGGGATCCCGAGGCGCTCTACGTCGCTTTCCGCGGCAAGATGCCCTCGCCCGAGGCCATGATGCGCAAGCGCGGATTGGCGTAGGGAGATCTAGGCTGAACGGCCGGCCATACCCCGCGCCGGGCGCTCTTCGAACAGCGCCGTAGACGCCAAGGCCTTGGCGAGCGCCTCGCGATCGGGCGCCGCGAGCGGCTCAAGCGGCGGCATCATGCGCCGCCAGATCGCATCGCCGGACAGGAGCGCCAGCGTCTCCTTGACCGCCGCCACCAATGGGAATCGCGCAATCTCCCCCCGGATGCGTACCGCTTCGGCGAGGGCCTGGCTTCTCTCTTCATGGCTTCTGCCGGTGAAGGCGGCCTGCGCGAAACGGCCTGTGACATTGGCAGTCGCCGAGATGCAGCCGGCCAAGCCGAGCTCGGCCGCCCTTCCGATCGACGCTTCCGCACTGGGGAAAACATCGAACCCCGGAAGCGACCGCGCCAGGCCGCCGGAATAGTCGAGGTCGCCCGTGCTGTCCTTCAGGCCTTTGAGCGTTTCGGGGAAACGGTCGCGCAGCCGTGCCACCGCCTCCGGCGCATAGGGCACCCCGGAATTGGCGGGGAAGTGGTAGAGGTAGAGCGAAAGCCCGTCGCGACCGACCCGCTCGATCACGGCCGTGACATAAGCCACGACAGCGTCGGGATCGATGCCCTTGTAATAGAAGGGGGGTAGAAGCAGTGCGCCCGCATAGCCGAGCGCCTTGGCCTCGGTGGTAAGCCGGCAAGCGTCGTCGAAGGCTGCCGCGCCCGTGCCGACCATGAAGCGCGAAAGCGGCAGGCCCGAACCGGCGACGGCGCGCATCGCGCCGAGACGCTGTTCCACCGAGAAGGAAGTGGCCTCCCCGGTGGTGCCCAGAAGGTTGATGCCGTCGCAACCGCCTTCGTCCAGCAGAGCGTTGCAGTGACCGACGAGCCGGTCCAGATCAATGGCGTGATCATCGGTCAGTGGCGTCGCGGCGGCGGCGATGACGCCCCTCAGCGTATTCATATCCAACGCTCCCCTTCGAGACTATCCGTGCGCCTTTTCGCGCCGTTCTGCCGTGGCGACCTCGGCGTGGTCGAGCGTCGTCCGGAAGCGCGCCGACGAGCCGCCCGGCTCGCCCCAGCCGGTGACGCCGGGACCGAAGAATTCGGCATTGATCCTTCGGAAATGCTCCTCGTGCGGCGGCAACTCGTCTTCGGACCAGATCGCATCGACCGGACATATGGAAAGGCATAGGCCGCAACTGATGCACTCCACCGGATGGATGTACATCATGCGCCCGCCTTCGTAGATGCACTCGACCGGACAGACATCCTGGCAGGCGCCATCCTTCACGTCTATGCAGGTCGATGCGATCACATAGGCCATGGCTGCCTACCTGCCCTTCCACCGCGGCGGGCGTTTCTCGCGAAAGGCCGCCACGCCTTCATCCTGATCGGTCGACTGCAGCGCCTCCACCAGTTGCGGCAGCCGCAGCATCTGGGCCTGGTTCGCCGTCATGCCCTCTCCGGCCTGAACCATCGCCTTGATGGCCCGCGTGGAGAGGGGCGCGCAGGCGAGAATGTCCGTCAGCCAGCGGTCCACGGCCGCATCGAGTTCCTCATGCGCGACGACCTCATTGACGAGGCCGAGCGCATGGGCCTCCGACGCCGGGATCCGCCGGCCGGTGAGCAGCAGGCCCATGGCATGGACATGCGGGATCCGCCGCGTGAGGAGCGCGATGCCGCCGTCGAGCGCGAGTCGGCCGACCCGCGGTTCGGGCAGTCCGAAGCTCGCTCTGTCGGACGCGATCACGATGTCGCAGCCGAGCACCATCTCCATGCCGCCCCCCAGCGCATGACCGTTGACGCGGGCGATCACCGGCACGTCGAGCGTACTGCGCAGCGCGATCCCACCGAAACCGCCGGGACGTGGCGCTGACCAATATTCGAGCCCGGAAAGGCCGTCGCCTCCCCCCTTCATGTCGGCGCCGGTGCAGAAGGCGCGGTCACCGGCGCCGGTCAGTACCACGACACGGACATTGCGATCCCGCTCGATCGCCTCCCAGATCCGAACGAGCTCGGCCTCGGTGGCGAGGTCGACCGCGTTCATGCGGTCCGGGCGGTCGATAGTGATCCGGGCGACATGATCGCTCACATCATAGGAAACGCTCATGCCGCCGCTCCGCGTCGCTCGCCAGAGAGGATGCCGGAAGCGATCAGCGCGTCGATTTCGGCAGGCGTGTAGCCGGCTTGCTCAAGCACGGCCCGGCCGTCGGCGCCCAGGCCGGGCGGCGCGTGGCGCAGCCTGAAGGCGCCTTCGCCCATGGTGAGGGGCGAACCCAGGAGCCGCGCCGTTCCGTCACCGCCGGGATCGACGATAGAACCGTTGGCCTCGGTCTGCTCATGGGCGAGCGCTTCAGGCAGCGTCAACACCGGAGCGCACAGCAGATCCTGCTCTTCCAATCTGGCGAGCCAATATTTGGTCGTGTTGGATGCGAAGCGGTCGCGAAACATCGCGTGCAATTCGGCCTTGTTCTCCATTTGGCGCGCGAAGCTCGAGAAGCGCTCCTGGAGCGACAGATCCGGCAGGCCGAGCGCGGCCGAGATGTCGCGCAGCGGATTGGCTTTGAAGGCGCCGACCAGCACCACCGCCCCGTCGGTGGTGGGAAACACGCCGGTGAGCGGGAAGGACGCCCAGTTGAGATCCTTGCGGCGCTGCAGCCACATCGCCGCTTCCTGCATCTGCATGGCGAGCATGGATTCGAACAGCGACACCGACACGGCTTGGCCGCGGCCAGTCTTCTCGCGCTGGAGCAGCGCGAGCAGGATCGCCTGGACGAGATGCATCCCGGCGGAATAGTCAGCCAGCGCGGTGGGATAGATGGTCATTGGGGTCGAGGCATCGGCGCGCCGCGCCATGACCCCGGACAGGGCCTGGGCAAGGATGTCCTGACCACCTTTGTGCGACAACGGACCGGAGGGGCCGAAGCCCGAGCCAAAAGCCGATATGATGCGCGGGTTGATGGCAGCGAGCGCCTCGTGGCCGAAGCCCATGCGCTCCATGACGCCGGCCCGGAAATTGTTGACGACCACATCGGCGGACCTGACCAACCGATAGATCACCGCCTTCGCCTCGTCCTTCCGAAGATCGAGCGCGATCGAGCGCTTGTTGCGGTTGAGACTGCGGAAGACCGGGTTGTCCTGGCCGTCGGGGTCGTCGGCGATCGAGCTGCGCGACAGATCACCGGCTCCCGGCCGCTCGATCTTGATGACGTCGGCGCCATAGTCGGCCAGCACTTGCGTGCAGCAGGGCCCGAGCATGACCTGTGTGAAATCGATGACCCTGATACCCGAGAGCGGCTGCGTTCCGGCTGCTTCCATTCTTCCTGCTCCTCTCATTCCGCTGCGATCGAAAAGGTGGCATTCGGCGCCGGCTGGTCTCCGGGATCCGCGCCCTGCTCGCGCAGGAGACGCTGCACCTTCGCGATGTCGACCTTATCGACGCCGACGCCCTGGTCCAGGGCCACCGCGGCGGCGACGCCGACCGCCTCGCCCATCGCCATGCAGGGCGGGATCTCGCGCGAGATGCGCTGGGCGGCGGCGGTCGAGGAATAGTGCCGGCCCGCCACCAGCAATTGCCCGACATCCCTGGGCAGGAGCGTACGATAGGGGTAGTAGTAGTCGCGGCCGCGCGCGACGGAATCCGCGAAGTGCCGGCGCGAAGCGACATCCTCCTTGGTCATTACATAAGCGCCCTCGAGCAGACGGGACGTGCGCACACCGAGCTGCGGCGCCACATCGATGACGAAGGCGTGCTGGAAGCCCGGCATGTTGGCGCGCGCATATTCGACGAGGGCGGCGATGCGCTCGCGGCCCTTCGCGTCGGCGCGCGTCAGATCTTCCACGGAGGTACCGTCGAAGCCCGCCATATGCGGGCAGTTGCACCATACGACCCCGTCGAGCGGCGTCTTCAGCCACCAGCGCTCCCACGAGCCGCCCATGATGCGCTTGGCCTCACGGTCGGCGGCGGCGAAGGCTGTCGGCTCCTCATATTCGAAATGTTCCGCTTGCGTGGTGTCGACGCCGCCGAGCCGGAACACCGTGGTGACGATGAACGAGCCATGGCTATGGGCCGCCCCGGCCGAAGCGGCGACGTCGAGGTCGCCGGTCGCATCGACGACGACCTTGCCGAGAACAGCCTGGCGCCCGGCCTTGGTCTCGCAGACGACACCTTTGACCACCCCGTCCTCGACGATGGCGCGAGAGAACCAGCTATGAAGGCGCAGATGAACGCCGGCCTCGGCGACCATGTCGTTGGAGGCGCGCTTGAAACCATCGGGGTCGAAGGCCGAGGCGTAGCAGATCGGCTGCGGTTTCTGGTGAGAATGGAAGTTGTATACTCCCCAGCGGGCCCATTGCCGGAACTTCGCCTCGTCGGACACCCAATCCGCCTCGGGTGGCGTGACGCAGAGGCCCATCCGCGTCATCCGGTCGATCAGCTCGGAGCAGAGGCCTCGCACCGTGACCTCGTTGCCGTTGCACATGTCGTCCAGCACGAGCACCATGCCGCCTGACGCGAGCCCCCCGAGATAGGGGTAGCGTTCGAGAAGCGTCACGGAGAGGCCGTTGCGCGCGCCCGCGACGGCGGCGGCTATCCCCGCCGGGCCGCCGCCGACCACCACCAGGTCGGCCTCCGCCACCACGGGCAGGCTCCCGCCGGCTTCATCGATCATTCGAGCAGACATTCCTTATCTCCCTGAAGGTGGGGTCGTGGGATCAGCGCACGCTGCCGACATTCCATTTGAGGAAGCGGCGTTCGGTCCACGAGATGACGGCGAAGAAACTTGCGGAGAAGACGGACCCGACCACGATCGTGGCATAGAGCAGCGGCGAGTCGAAATTGTAGGTCGCCTGGATGATCAGCGCGCCGATGCCCACCGTGGAGCCGATCCATTCGCCGACAATCGCGCCGATGACCGCCGTGGAGGCCGCGATCTTCAGGGCCGAGAACAGATAGGGCAGCGCGTTCTTGAGACGGACCTTCAGGAACACTTCGCGCGGGGAGGCCGACAGGACATGCATCAGCTCGAGTTGCTGCGTATTCACGTCGCGCAGGCCGCGCGTCATGTTGACCAGCGTCGGGAAGAAGCAGATCAGCGCGGCGATGGCGATCTTGGGCTCCATGCCGTTGCCGAGAAGCAGCACGAGGATCGGCGCCTTGGCGACCACCGGGATCGTGTTGACCATCACCGCGATCGGGAAGAATGCCTCTTCCAGCGTTTCCTTGTAGGCGAAAGCGGTGGCAATGGCGATCGCCGCCAGATTTCCGATCAGGAAGCCCGAGATCGCCTCGACGGCGGTCGGCGCGAGATTCTGCATGAGCATCGGGAATTTGCCGACCAGCACGGTGAAGATCGCGCTGGGCGCCGGCGCGATGAAGGGCTTGATCTCGAACACCCGGACCGCCACTTCCCAGATGACGATGAGCGCCAGGAAGGTGATGACCGGCAATAGCCGTCGGCGCCATTCCATGCGGCGCTTGGCGGCGAGATAGGCGGCTTGAGCCTGGTCGTCGGCGAAGGCGCCAAGCGGCGTGTCGGCGGCGGAAATGGACATATCAGCAGGTCTCCAGGACGCGTCGCAGGTGGGACACGAGCGCGACGAATTCGGACGTCTCGCGCATGGCGATCTTGCGTGGCATCGGCAGGCCGACGGGGACACGCTCGCGCACGCGGCCTGGCCGCGCCGCAAGCAGCAATACTTCCTGGCCGAGGAACGCCGCCTCGTAGATGGAATGGGTGACGAAAAGGATGGTTGTGCCCGTGCGTTCCCAGACAGCGAGAAGTTCCTCGTTCAGCCGGTCGCGCGTTATCTCGTCGAGAGCGCCGAAGGGCTCGTCCATGAAGAGCAGGCGGGGGCTCGACACCAGCGCCCTCGCAATCGAGACACGCTGGCGCATGCCGCCGGAAAGCTCGTGCGGGAGGGCGTTCTCCCATCCGCCAAGGCCAACGAGATTGAGCAGTTCGCGGGGATCGCGCTCCCGTCCTGCCGGCGCCCCGCCACCGACCTCGAGCGGCAACGTCACATTCTCCAGCACCGTGCGCCATGGCAGCAGCGCGGCATCCTGAAACACGAAGCCGATGTCGCGGCGCGAGCGGGCTTCGCCGGGATTGCCGCCGAAGACCCGGGCCGTGCCCGTGGTCGGCTTGATGATGTCGGCAACGACCCGCAGCAGGGTGGACTTGCCGCACCCGGAGGGACCGAGCAATGTCAGGAAGCCGCCTTTCGGGACGGTGAGATCGATGCCGTCCAGCGCGGTGATGGTTCCGCGATCGGTGGTGAAACGCACCGAGACCTTTTCCAGCTCGACTGCGTGATCGGGCGCCGGAAGGCTTTCCGGCACGGAATGCGCCCTGTCATAGTCGACGGCTGCGGCTAGAGCCATGTGAGGGATCCTCCTTCTGCTTCCGGCCAACGGCACGGCGCCGAGGCGCGCCGGCCGACCGGTGCGTCGCGTGTCAGGGCGTTTCAGCCGATCTTGGGGCGGACAGCAGCCGTGGCGTCGAGGATCGCCGTGCTGACGACGTCGTCGAGTTTCGGGGCCCCTGCGGAGAATTGCTTGAGATCGTCGTAGAGGTTGATCTGCGCCTGCCAAATGGAAGGATCGAAGGTACCCCACCCGTTCTTCGCCGTCGCCTGGGTGAACATGTGCTCGAGCAGGACATCGGCGGCCTTGAGCTCGTCCGCCTTGACCAGGTTGGGATAGTCCTTGAGCAGGAGATCGACGGCCGCCTCGCGATTGCTGTAGGCGTATTCCCAGCCTTTGGCGGCGGCCCGCAGGAATCCGGCCATGACTTCCGGCTCGCCTTCGATCATGGAAGCAGTGGCATAGTACGGATTGGCGTACAGCTGGACGCCATTGTCCCAGAGCTTCATCGCCACCCTGTCCTCGCCGAGCACGGCGATGGCGGTCGTGTTGGTAAGCCAGCCGGTAACGGCGTCGACCTGGCCGGAAGCGAGCGGCGTCATGTCGGCACCGACCACGACGACCTCGACGGCGTTTTCCGGAATGTCGTGCTTTTTCAGGAGCGCCGACAGCAGCACCTTGCCGGTCGCCTGGATACCGACCTTCTTGCCGACCATGTCCTTCGGCGTTCTGATCGGCTTGGAACCCAGTGAGAAGAAAGCGTAGGGATGTTCCTGCACGCTGACGGCGAAGGATTTGACCGGAATGCCTTGAGAAGCGGCGAGCATCAGCGACGGGCTCGACGAGACCTGGCCGATCTCGTAACGGCCAGAGGCCACGATGGCGACGCCGTCGATGTTCGGCCCACCGGGCTGAATGGCGAAATCGAGTTTCTCTTCCTCGAAGTAGCCGAGATGCTTGGCCGCCACCTCGCCGAGCTGATTGCCGCCGCCAAGCCAGCCGAGCTGCATGTTGATGGTGCGCGTCCCCCCAGCGGCAAACACATGGCCGGAGACGATGGTCGGCAGCGCCAGAGCGCCAGCGGCGGCGCCGCCGGCTTTGAGAAGAGCGCGGCGCGATATTCCGGAGTTCAGCATGTCGTCGTTCCCCTGTCGCGAGAGAGATCGTTCCTCGAATCTCAAATGCTCGTGTCGATCTGGCGGGGCATCTTCGGCCCTTCATCCGAAACCTGAGCCAACATTACGTTTGCAAAAGTGATCTCGGGAAGCATAAAGTTTCGAGATAGGTGTTGCCAAAAAGGCATCACCTGCCGAACGGGGGAAGCGTGCACGCGGTCGTGCTGCGTTATATCGACCAGGTGGCGCGGCTCGGCTCCATTCGCCGGGCGGCAAGCGCACTGCATGTCGCCTCCTCGGCCGTCAACCGGCAGATCCTGAAGCTCGAGGCCGAGATCGGTACGCCGCTCTTCGAGCGGGTCGGGAATGGGGTGCGCCCCACGCCGGCGGGCGAATACGTCATCCGCCACGCCCGCGAGACGCTCGCCCGCTGGCAGAATGTGCGCGGAGAGATCGCCACGCTTTCGGGCGACGTCCACGGCGAGATCCGCATCGTCTCCATTCCCGCGCCGATCGTGCGCATCCTGCCCAGCGCCATCGCCGCGACGTCGAAGAAGCATCCCCACATCACCTACCGCATCATCGACGCCACGCCGCAGGAGCATGGCGAAGAGATGCGGGCACGTCGTCCCGACATTGCCGTGCTCTTCATCGATCGTCGTTATCGGGGCTACGACGTGATCGCGCGCATCAGGCTGCGGCTCGGCGCCATCATGCGGCCCGACCATCCGCTGGCCGGCCGCAACGAGCTGACGCTCACCGAATGCGCCGCTTTTCCGGTCATCATGCTCAGCGACCCATGGATTCTGAACGCCACGGCGGAAACGGAATTCATCCACAGCGGGGCACAGTTCAGGGCGGTCGCGCTGACCAATTCATTGGCGATGACCAAGGAGATGATGCGCGCCGGACTCGGCATCGGTTTCTTCACGCCGACCGGCTTCATCAGCGAGTTGAAGTCGCGCGAACTGGTCCACGTTCCGCTGGCGGAGCCCGACCTTTCCTCCAATGAGATCGGCGTGCTCGTCCATCGCGAGCGGCAGTCCGACTCTGCCGTGCGAGCCCTCGCCACGGAACTCGTCGAGGAATTCCGCAACCTCGAGCGCGACGTGAAGTCCTGGTCGGCCGCGCCGCGCTGAAGCACTTGCAGCCAAGTGAGTCACTTGATCTCGCACGAATGCGGCTGAGCCAATATTCGGGCAGGCGGAATGGACGGTTCTACCTCAACGCATCCGCTTCCAAGCGTGTCGCCCACTATCGGATTCGGGCGACGCGCTTCAGGTTCTTGTTCTGCCGCATTCTCGCGACGCCGACCGAATCCGGTCGGCTGCGAAATGCTCTAAGAGATGTCTTCCAGGCTATCGCGCGCCGCGCGACGCAGGAGCTTGAGATCTTCCCGAATGGCCCCGTCCCTGTCGGCGGGAAGCCGGGACAACAGATCGTTCTGTGCGTTGCGCCAGAGCGGCAAGGCGTCGGCCACGAGGTCCAATCCCTTCTCGGTCAGCCTGTGCACGATGCGCCGGCCATCGCTCCGTTCCGCTTGAACCAACCCCGAAGCGACCAGCCGGTCCAGATTGCGAGCCAGCGTGGAGCGTTCGACGCCGACCATATCGGCCAATTCGGAGGCCGACTTCGCCCGCTCGAGCGCGATGGTGCACAGGATGCTGAATTGCGTGATCTCGATGCCGAGCGGGCTGAGATGATGATTGTAAGCGCGGGTCACCAGATTGGCCGTGCGGCGGGCGGCGCGGCCGAGACAGGCAGCCCCGATCAGCGTCAGCTCGAAAATCGGCGAAGTGTCGGCACCCATATTGTGTAAGTACAACAAAGATGCTGGGCAGGCAAGCCCGGCTGCCTTCACGCATTCCAGCTCGGCCGGGCGCGCATGGCCTTGTCCCAGCGGTGCACATTCTCGGCGCCGTCCGGTATCGGCATGCCGAAGACCTCGCCCAGCCATGACGCGACCATGCCGATGATGTCGGCGGTCGAGAAGAAGTCGCCGGCAATGAAGGGCCTTCCGTCGGCAAGCTCGCGATCGAGCCACTGCCACTTACGTGGAAGCTCGGCGCGTTGCGCTTCGGCGAAGGCCGGCACCTGCGTGTGGCGCTCCGCGAAGAAAGCATCGGAATGGAGCGCGACATTGCCGATCGTGGCAAAGATCTGCTGCTCCATCCGCCTGCTCCACATCTCCACCTTGCCACGGCTCGGTGCGTCATGCCCGAACAGCGGAGGCTCCGGATGGAGTTCCTCGAGATACCGGCAGATGGCGATGCTCTCGGTGATCACCGCACCGTCGTCGAGCTCGAGAACCGGAATCTGGCCGAGCGAATTGAGCCTGAGGAACTCCGGAAACCGGTGTTCCCCTTTCGCGAAATCGATCCTGACCATCGGCACCGCGATGCCTTTCTCGGCCATGAAGATTCGAACGCGATACGAATTCGGGCCATCGCCCTGATAGAGCCTCATCGTCTCCTCCTCGGTTTTGATCCTCAGTCCTGGCGGGACAGGAACGCGCCCAGCCCATCGAGCAGCTCGATCATGCCCCGCTCGCGCGAACCGGCGTCGTCGTAGCCGTCGAGGAACACACCCTGTTCGGTGAAGACGAGGCGCGAGCCGGTGCCCTGCGGAGCGATCTCGACCGTGGCGAGCGACACGGATATGCGCCGCTGGTCGATATGCATGTCGTAGCTGAACACGATGCGCTCGCCCGGCACGATGTCATGATAGCGGGCGTCGAACCGATGGGTGCTGCCATCCGGGAAGGCGCCGCTGGCGGTCTCCCGGCCGCCGACCCGAAAGTCCATCTCGCTGCGCGTCTCGCCTGGTCCGCCAAACCATTGCCGCTTGGCTACCGGGTCGGAGAAGGCTTGAAAGACGCGCGCCGGCGCGGCGGGATAGTTGCGTTCGATGACGAAGGTGGCATGCGTCGCGGAGCGCTCGCTCATGGTGGGTCTCCTTTTCAGGCTCATGATCGGCGTCAGTCTCAACGCTGCGGCGCGTAATGCAGGATCACGACGCCGGACCTCAGCGGCCGGACCTCCAGAAGCCTCAGGCTACGCCGGGGCTCGCCGCCCTTGAAGAAGCGGATGCCTTCGCCGAGCACCACCGGATTGATGCCGATCCGGTATTCGTCCACGAGATCCGCCCGGATCAGTTCTCCGGCGAAGTCGGCACTGCCGAAGACAAATATGTCGCCGCCCTCCCCCTCCTTCAGGACGCTCACGGTTTTGGCGATGTCGTTCTCCACCCGCGCATTGTTCCAGCCGGGATCGGTCATCGTCCTGGAGAAGACGACCTTCTCGATCCCGTTCATGAAATCCGCGATGCGGCCCGTGGCCGTCGGCCAATAGGCGGCCATCATCTCATAGGTTACGCGCCCGAAAAGCAGCGTCGCTGCCTCTTGCTGGGTTTCGAGGATATAGCGTTCGAGCTCCTCCTCGAAGACGAACCAGCCGAGGTCGTGGCCGGACCCTTCGAAGAAGCCGTCCACCGTTACCATGTCCCAAAGGATTACCTTCCTCATCCTATCCTCCTTGTTGGCCGGAATATCCCGTCAGCCGGGCGAGGTCCTGAATGGGCAGAACGCCCGCTTCATTGTCGACGACCACCTCGAACGACACGTCCTTCTCATAGAAAGCGATCAGCCGGCAGCAGGAGGCGGGAGGATGCAGGTGAAGCTTCAAGGTCATTGCGAGCTCTCGCTTTCGTCGGCGGACAATTGTAAAGCGACGACTTAACTATCGCAAAGAAGCACGGTGGCGATAGTTAAGTCAACACTTTAATATCGACTACGACCGATTTCATATCGCAACCAGTTGCAGCTTAGGACCATCGGTGCGATCATTCAACCGGTTTTGAGGTGGCAGGATGAATGCAGCGTACCGATCGGCATGCCCGATCAATCTTTCGCTCGAAGTATTCGGCGACAAATGGAGCCTGCTGCTCCTGCGCGACATGATCTTTGGTGGAAAACGGCACTTCCGCGAGCTGCTGCGGTCGCAAGAGGGCATTTCCTCCAACATTCTGGCCGATCGGCTGAAGATGCTCGTCGATTTAGGCATGCTCACCCGTGCCGACGACCCCACCCATAAGCAGAAGGCCATCTACAGCCTCACCGAGATGTCGATTTCCCTGGTCCCGATCCTTGCCCATCTCGGCGCCTGGGGCAGCAAATGGCTGCCGGTCAGCCCGGAACTGTCGATCCGCGCCGTCCTGATGCAGGAGGGCGGTCCCGCCCTGTGGGAACGTTTCATGGCCGAACTGCGCCAGGAGCACCTCGGCGTCCCCGCCGGGTCGGACGGACCATCGGTTCGCCAGACCCTGCAGGCCGCCTATGAAGCCAAGCTCGCCGATCGAAAGCAACGCCCGTCGCTCGATTGACTTTTGAGCGAAACCGCGTAGAAGGCGGGCGTTCACGGAGTTCCCCAATGCGCGGCCTTTTGATGGCGCTTTTTGCAGTCGATTTCCCCGGCCATGCCAGGGCAAGCGATCGCGCTCGTCTCCGTTCGACCAAAACCCCGGCCAACAAAACGACGACCAAAACCGTCTGATCTCCCTTGGCCTGCTCGCCCTCTCCCCGGGTCCGGCCCAAGGGGGAGAGGAACCCCGTGTCGGCCGGCGGTGTTCCCTGAAGCAAACCAAGCGGAGAGGGACAGGAGACTGGAATTATGGGTTTCAAGGTTGCGATCGTCGGCGCCACGGGCAATGTGGGCCGCGAAATGCTCAACATCCTCGAAGAGCGCGGCTTCCCGGCCGACGAAGTGGTGCCTCTTGCATCCCGGCGTTCGGTGGGCACGGAAGTGTCCTACGGCGACCGCACGCTCAAGGTGAAGGCGCTCGACAGCTACGATTTCGCCGATACCGACATCTGCCTCATGTCGGCGGGCGGGAATGTTTCGAAGGAATGGTCGCCCAAGATCGGCAAGCAGGGTTGTGTCGTCATCGACAATTCCTCGGCCTGGCGTTACGACGCCGAGGTGCCCCTGATTGTTCCGGAAGTGAACCCGGACGCCATCACCCAGTTCTCCCGGAAGAACATCATCGCCAATCCGAACTGCTCGACCGCGCAGCTCGTCGTCGCGCTGAAGCCGCTGCATGACCGCGCCACCGTCAAGCGCGTCGTCGTCGCCACCTATCAGTCGGTATCGGGCGCCGGCAAGGAAGGAATGGACGAACTCTTCGCCCAGACCCGCGCCGTCTTCGTGGCCGATCCGGTCGAGGCAAAGAAGTTCACCAAGCGCATCGCCTTCAACCTCATTCCCCATATCGACGTCTTCATGGAAGACGGGTTCACCAAGGAAGAGTGGAAGATGGTGGCCGAGACCAAGAAGATGCTCGACCCCAAGATCAAGCTCACCGCCACCTGCGTGCGCGTGCCCGTGTTCATCGGCCATTCCGAGGCGGTCAACATCGAGTTCGAGAAGCCGATCACGGCCGACGAGGCGCGCGAGATCCTGCGCGAGGCGCCGGGCTGCCTGGTCATCGACAAGCCCGAGGACGGCGGATACATCACCCCGGTGGAATCCGCCGGAGAAGACGCCACCTATATTTCCCGCATCCGCGAGGATGCGACCGTCGAGAACGGTCTCGCGATGTGGGTCGTCTCCGACAATCTGCGCAAGGGTGCGGCGCTCAACACCGTCCAGATCGCCGAACTGCTCGTGGCGCGGGGCCTCATCCAGCCGAAGCAGAAGGCCGCCTGATAACGGTCGATCCCTCGATCCACGCATCGGCCCGAAAGCCCGCACGGCTTTCGGGCCGATGCGATTCACGCTTCTCGACGATCGGCCGCAACCAGTTCCCGCAGCACGGCAACAGCCTCGTCGGCCTTGTCAGCCGGCACGAACAGATGATCGTGATGGAAAGCCGAGACCGGATTGACGCCTATGCCCGCCTCCGCGAGCCTCGCGGTAATCGCCGCCAGGAAGCCCACCGCCTCCAGGGACGAGTGGATTTCCAGGGTGATCATGCGGCAGCGAAAGGCACAATCGATTCCGACCTCTCGCGCCTCGGATGCTGGAAGGATGGCCGTGAGCCCCTCCGCTTCCCGAAAGACCATGATCGGCTGGATCGAAGACGGCAGGTCTTCGCCGGACGGAATGCTGGCGAAGACATAGATTTGGTCCTGGAGCCTCGGCCGCATTCCGCCGAGAAGCTTCGCCAGGTCTTTCTCACCGGTCATTTCCGATCCTCCCCCTCGAGGTTTCCGCGGTTTTCTCCGAGGTTGCGTCGTAGGCTTCGCCGATGCGTCTCGGTCAGGCCAGCGGGACGCCTTCGTCGTTGAGCGCGCTACGCATGCGCGACGCGATCGCCGTCTTGGCGGCGGCGAAATCACCGGGCCGTGTCCAATATGCGAGGGCCAGCGTCACGGACGAAGCGCCGGCCTGCGCGACAGCGACCGCCGGTGCCGGCTGCTTGAGCACGCGATCATCCTTCTCGGCCAGGTCTTTGAGCACCTTGCGCGCGGCTTCCACGTCGCTCTCCGGCGCGATGGTCACCGTGATCTCGTTGCGTCGTAGTCCGTTCCTGTCGAAGTTTCGTACTGGCTCGTTCCACAGCTTGGAATTGGGAGCGAAGATGAAGATGCCGTCCGCCGAGCGGAGCTGCGTCGCGAACAGCCCGATTTCCTCAACCGTGCCGGTGATGGCGCCGACCTCGACATACTCCCCCACGCGGAGCGGCCGCAACACCAGCAGCATGATTCCTGCGGCGATGTTCTGCAACGTGCTTTGAAGCGCCAGGCCGACGGCCAGCCCAATCGCGCCGAGGGCGGCTATGATGGATGCGGTCTGCACGCCGAACTGGCCGAGCACCATCACGATGACGAGTGCAATGACCGTGTACCGCGCCACCTGTGAGAAGAACCGGCGCAGCGTGAGGTCGAAGCCTCGGACCTTGCCGAGCCCGGTAAAGATGGAACGCTCGACGACGCCGGCCAGCAAGTAGCCCGCTATGAGCAGAACGATCGCGCCAATCACCGAGAACGAATAGGAAATGAGAAGCGCGCTCGCTGCGTTGACGCCGGCCTCGATGGCGGCCACGGGATCGCCAGTGAGATCCATGCGGTTCCTCTCCTTTGGCTCATTGATGCGGAGTAATCGCTAGTCCGCGATTGTGTTCCTCATATGGGCCGGCAGGCTTCGGCGTCCCGACCTCTTGGGCGGACGCTTTAACGTTCCAGCGGAGCCTTCCGCGTCTTGAAAGTGTCACCCATCCTTGCCTATCTTTGTGTCGTTGCCTGCATAGTCAGGCGATTTGGTTGTTCTTGTCGCGAAAGGAAAGACACTGAGAACAGCACTACGGAAGAAGGCCGATATCGCGCCTTCACCGGCCGGGATGAACGACATCGTGTCCCGCGCCCTCTCCACGGTCCTTGCCAGTCTGGAAGACTCCAAGGCAGAAAACATCGTCCCCATCGACATCCAGGGAAAATCGAGCCTCGCCGACTACATGGTGGTCGCGTCGGGCCGATCGCATCGCCATGTCGCGGCGGTGGCCGACAAGGTTCTCGGCGCGCTGAAGGACGCAGGCTTCGGCAATGCCCGCGTCGAAGGCCTGAGCTCGGCCGACTGGGTGCTTATCGATTCGGGCGACATCATCGTCCATGTCTTCCGTCCGGAAGTCCGCGAATTCTACAATCTGGAGAAGATGTGGCTAGCCCCGGACCTCGAGGAAGAGACGCTGCACTAGTTTCAACGGGTATCGGACCCGAACTGGTGGCAGCTGGTTCGGCTCCGATGCCCTAGCGGTTCTCCCGGGGAGCGGACATGCGTATTGCGGTACACGCCGTGGGCCGGATGAAAGCCGGCCCCGAGAAGGAATTGGCGGACCGTTTTTTCGACCGCTTCTCGAAGAGTGGACCCGCAGTCGGGCTTGAGTTCGCCGGCGTCTCCGAGACGCCGGAAAGTCGTGCTCGCGGCGCGGCCGAGCGCAAGCGCGAGGAAGCCGAAAAGTTGCGCGGCATGATCGGGCCGGGCACGGCGCTGGTCCTGCTCGACGAGCGTGGCAAGAACATCTCATCTGAGGCTCTGGCGGGAAAGATCGGCTCCTGGCGGGACAATGGCCTGAAGTCCCTTGTCGTCGCCATCGGGGGCGCCGACGGGCATGACGGCTCACTTCGCGAGAGTGCGGATCTGGTCGTTTCCTTCGGCGCGGCGACATGGCCGCATCAGCTCGTGCGCGTGATGCTGGCCGAGCAGCTCTATCGTGCCGCGACCATACTTGCCGGCCATCCCTACCACCGTGGCTGAATAGTATTCTCGGCCCGCATTTCGACACGATGCCCTCCGAGACTGATCCTCGCGCGGATGGTTGATGCTTCGTTAACGAGCGGGCGTTAAAGCATATGGAGCCGGGTGCATCACTCGGCCTCACACGGGTGCAGCAAGGGTGGAAATCGCAATCGGTCCGACATGGTGACCTTCTTCGCTTCCAGTTCCGCACGGCTTCTCGCCGCGCTGCTCCTGGTCACCGCGGTGGCCTGGCCGGCCTCGTCCGCGGATGGAGACGGCACCGCCGAGCTGGAGGCTCGTAGAGTCCAGAGCCAGGAAGAATATGATCGGATCGCGAAGGAGGTCGTGCTCTCGCATGAGCGCCTTGCCGCCCTCTCGGAAGAAATTTCGACGATCCGCAAGGACCAGGCCAGTGTCACCGCGGCGCTTATCCAGGCAGCAAAGACCGAAAAGAAGCTGGCGCAGGATGTCGAGGACATTACCGATCGGCTCGCCGGAATGAAGCAGCAACAGGAAGACCTGCGCCAGTCGCTGGTTGCCCGGCGCGACGTGCTCGCCGAAGTGCTGGGTGCCTTGCAGCGCATGGGCCTCAATCCGCCGCCCGCGCTCCTTGTCAGGCCGGAGGATGCCCTGTCCTCGGTGCACAGCGCGATCCTGCTCGGCTCTGTCGTGCCGGAGCTGCGTTCGGAAACGGAGATCCTGCTGGCCGACCTTCAGGAAATGAACCGCATCGCGGCCTCGATCGAGGCAGAGCGCGGGCGCCTGACGGCGACGATCGGCGAACAGGTCGCCGAAAAGGAACGGCTCAACCTGCTGCTCAAGGAGAAGGAAGCGCTTCAGGCGAGTTCGGAGACGGCACTCGGCGAGGAAATGCGCAAGTCGGAGGAGCTCGCAGCCCGGTCCAAGGACCTGAAGGGCCTGATCGCGTCGCTGGAGCAGAACATCGCCGAGACCCGTTCGGCGGCGGAACGGGCCCGCGAGGCGGAGGAAGCGCGCCTCAGGCGTGAAGCTGCTTTGGCTGCCCTGCCGGTGCCCGAAGGCAACCGGCTGGTCGAGGCGGCACCCTTTTCCATGTTGCGCGGCAAGCTGGCTCTCCCCGCCGCAGGCCGCCTTTCCCGCCGTTTTGGCGCGTCCGACGGTAACGGCGGCGTGATGCGCGGCGACACGCTTGCGACACAATCCGGAGCAATTGTGACGGCGCCCGCGGATGGCAGCGTCCTGTATGCGGGGCCCTTTCGTTCCTACGGTCAACTCTTGATCCTGAACGCAGGCGACGGTTATCATGTCGTGTTGGCTGGGATGGGCAGAATCAGCGTATCGCTGGGTCAGTCCGTGTTGGCAGGCGAGCCGGTTGGCACGATGGGGGAAGCCAGGGTGGCGAGCACTACGGCTTTCGAGAATGGAAACACTTCGCCGGAACTCTATGTAGAGTTCCGCAAGGATGGAAAACCCGTCGATCCGGCACCGTGGTGGTCGGAGCGTCTTTCTGGAAGGACAGGAAATGATTCGTAAGGTGTCGCTTCTGCTTGCGGGCGCCCTGATGGGTGCCTCGGCCATGAGCCTCGTCCATGGGGCCGTTGGCACGACGGCCAACGCAGCGGGTTCCGAGACCTACAAGCAGCTCGCCATATTCGGTGACATATTCGAGCGTGTGCGTGGACAGTATGTGACCCCGCCCGACGAGAAGGCTCTGGTCGAGAGCGCCATCAATGGCATGCTGACTTCACTCGACCCGCACTCCTCCTACCTCAACCCCGAGGCTGCGAAGGATATGCGCGTCCAGACAAAGGGCGAGTTCGGCGGCCTCGGCATCGAGGTGACTATGGAGAACGAACTCGTCAAGGTGATCACGCCGATCGACGACACACCGGCCGCTCGCGCCGGCGTTCTGGCCGGCGACTACATTTCCGCCATCGACGGCGAGGAGGTCCGTGGGCTCACGCTCAACGACGCCGTCGAGAAGATGCGCGGTCTCGTCAACACGCCCATCGAGCTCACGATCCTGCGCGAAGGCGCCGACAAGCCGATCAAGCTGACGATCGTGCGCGACGTGATCAAGGTCAAGGCGGTGAAGTTCCGCGTCGAGAACGATGTCGGCTATATGAAGATCACATCGTTCACGGAGAAGACCTTCGACGATCTCCAGAACGCGATCGACACGATCAAGAAGCAGGTTCCCGCCGAGAAGCTGAAGGGCTACGTTCTCGACCTCCGGCTCAATCCGGGCGGTCTGCTCGACCAGGCGGTGAGCGTTTCCGACGCATTCCTGGATCGGGGCGAAATCGTCTCGACGCGCGGCCGCGACCCGAAGGACATCTCCCGCTTCGACGCGCGCCCCGGCGACCTGACCGACGGCAAGCCGATGATCGTGCTGATCAATGGCGGTTCCGCCTCCGCTTCGGAGATCGTTGCCGGAGCGCTGCAGGACCAGCGCCGGGCGACGGTGCTCGGTACCCAGTCCTTCGGCAAGGGATCGGTCCAGACGATCATTCCGCTCGCCGAGAACGGCGCGTTGCGCCTGACCACGGCGCTCTATTACACGCCGGCGGGCAAATCGATCCAGGGCAAGGGCATCACGCCGGACGTCAAGGTCGAGCAGCCGCTGCCGCCGGAACTTCAGGGACGCGACGTTTCCCGCGGCGAGTCCGACCTGAAGGGCCACATCAAGGGCGTGGAAGAAAGCGACCAGGGTTCAGGGTCGGCCGCCTACGTGCCGCCGGAGCCGAAGGATGACATCCAGCTCAACTACGCACTCGACCTCATGCGTGGCGTGAAGACGGATGCCGCTTTCCCGCCTAATCCGGATCAGGCGGTGCTCAACCGTTGATCCCCTGACGGCCGGCGAATGGCCGTCCTGTGTTGCGTGGACTGCCGGGACCAGGGCGATCCCGGCAGTTTCGATTCGAAGAGGACGCCTTGCCGCCGGACAACCCCCTGGATCGCCCACTAGGACAATCGATCGGGCCGCGCCCGACCGGGCGAAGGCGGATTTCCCGCGGCGATGTGTTGCTGGCGTTCGCTGGCATTCTTCTCTTCGTCAGTTCCGGCGCGATCGCGTTGCGTGAGCGTCCGTTCCGAAATCCTGCCCCTGTCGCCACCCTGCAGCCCCCTGCTGCGACAGCATCCGCAGCCGAGGCAGCACCGGCCAAGCCCGGCGGCGACGGACCGCACATCATCAAGGTCGCGCCGGAAGCGCCGCGTAGCGGCAACAATGCGGTGGTCGTGCGCGATCCCTCCGCCATCGGCCAGAATCTCAGGGTCGCGCATCTGCCGGACAGGGCGTTGATCGAGGAATCCGAGACGGGGCCGTTGCCGATCCGCGCAGCCGACGGCAGGCGCCCGTTCGACGTATACGCCCGTCCGTGGTCCGGCGCGCGGGGCGCCCGCGTCGCCATCGTCGTCGGCGGGCTCGGGGTTTCGCAAACGGGGACGCAGGACGCGATCCGCAAGCTCCCCCCCGAAGTCACGCTCGCCTTCGCATCGGGTGGCAACAGCCTGGGCCGCTGGATGCAGGCGGCGCGCCAGAAGGGCCATGAGATCGTCATGCAGGTGCCGCTGGAGCCCTACGATTATCCGAATGTCGATCCGGGCCGCAACACGCTCACAGTGGCCGCGGACAGCCAGGAGAACCTGGCCGCTCTGCGCTGGGCCCTGTCGCGCATCACCAACTATACCGGTATCATGAATTATATGGGCGCGCGCTTTTCCGCCGACCCGCAGGCCATGGCGCCGATCATGGACGAACTGGCGAAACGCGGCCTGCTCTACCTCGATGACGGCTCCTCGGCGCGCAGCGTCGCGCCCGAGCTTGCGAGCAGGGCGGGTGTTCCCTTCGCCGTCGGCGACACGGCGATCGATAGCGTGCGCGATCGCGGCGAAATCCTGAAGAAGCTCGACGAACTGGAGCGCATCGCCCGCGCGAAAGGTTTCGCGATCGGCACCGGAGCGGCTTTCGACGTCACGGTGGATGCCGTCGCCAGCTGGGTTCAGGGAGCCACGAAGCGCGGCATCGAAATCGTCCCGGTTTCGGCCGTCGCCAGCGATCCAGAGCGCGGTTAGCCCTCACGAATGGATGAAAGACCAGCAGGCGCAAGAAGATGTCACGGACAAAAGACCACCCGATCGATCCAGAAAAGCTGCCGTACCGGCCGTGCGTCGGCATCATGGTCCTGAACCGGCGAGGGCTGGTGTGGGCCGGCCGGCGTATCGCGGCAAGCGACAGCGAGTTCGCCGGCAGCACCAAGCTCTGGCAGATGCCACAGGGCGGCATCGACAAAGGCGAGGATCCGCTCCCTGCTGCCCGCCGAGAACTCTACGAGGAAACCGGCATGCGTTCGGTTTCCCTCCTCGCCGAGGCGCCGAACTGGATCAACTACGACCTGCCGCGCGAGGTGCTCGGCATCGCGCTCAAGGGCAAATATCGCGGCCAGACCCAGAAATGGTTCGCCTTCCGCTTCGACGGCAACGACGACGAGATCGCCATCCAGCCGCCGCCCGGCGGCCACGAGGCCGAGTTCGACGCATGGGCCTGGAAGCCCATGGCGGAACTGCCGGAGCTGATCGTCCCCTTCAAGCGCAAGGTCTACGAGCAAGTCGTGGAGGCGTTTCGGCACCTTGTTTGAGGCAGGTCGCGCGAATCCCGAAGTTCACGCCACAAGCCTCGAGCCAGCTGTTTCCGGCGTCTGGTTTTCCCAAAACCGCTGCACGCTTTTGCGCGATATCCGTCGGAACGGCGGCTTGACGCTTCAATCACCCAGATAGAGGCGTTCGATCGCTCCGCTCTCCGATAGGCTGGCGGCACTCCCGGTCAGGACGATTTCACCGCCGCGAAGCACATGGACGTTGTCGGCATATCTCAGCGCGATGTCGATCCTCTGCTCCACCAGCAATACCGCCGTGCCGACGCCCGCCCAGCGCTTCAGGAATTCGAGGATCGTCGGGATGAGCATCTCGGCAATACCCAGGGAGGGCTCGTCGACCAGAAGGACTTCCGGGCGGGCGACGAACGCTTGCGCCAGGGCCAGCATCTGCTGCTGGCCTCCGCTCAGGCTCGATGCCGCATGATCGAACTTCTCGCGCAGGATCGGGAAGACCTCGAAAACATCCTTCAGTCGCGTATCGAGATCCTCCGGGCCGCGCACGCCGAGGCGGATGTTGTCCCGCACGCTGAGGCGCGGGAAAACGCGATGGCCGTCGAGCACCAGCCGAAGGCCATTCGCGACCATCTTCTCCGGCGCCAGCCCGGTGACATCGCGGCCATTGACCGTAACTGTTCCCGCTGTCGGCCGGTTGAAGCCCGCCAGGGTTCGCAGCAGGGTCGACTTGCCGGCCCCGTTCGGCCCGAGCACCAAGGTGAGTTCTCCCTTCGGCGCGACGAGATTGATGTCGCGCAGGATCGGCACCCGGCCGTAACCCGCTTCGAGCCCCTTGACCTCAAGCATCGCGGCCTCCGGTGAACAGCGCTCTAACCTTGGGGTTCGACTTGATTTCATGCGGCAGGCCGGCCGCGGCGACAGTCCCCGTCTCCATGACGGTGATGTCGTCGGCAACGCTCCAGACCATGCTGAGATCGTGCTCGACAAGCAGAATGGTCTTGCCCATCCTGTCGCGGAAATGCACGAGCAACGCGGCGAGGTCGGCCCGTTCTTCCGGCGAAAGGCCGCCGGCCGGCTCGTCAAGCAAGATCACACGGGCATCCGATTCCATCACCCGAAGAATCTCGAGGAGGCGCCGCTGCCCGTGCGGCAGGAGCGAGGGATCTTGCTGCTGCCATTTCGATGCAAAGGCCGAAAGCTCCACCAGTCGGCTCTTCCCGGCGCGGTTCTTGTAACCTTCACGGCCCAATCGGACGTTGTCCCATATGGACAGGCGGTCGAAGATGCGCGGCGTCTGGAACGTGCGGCCGAGCCCCAGCCGGGTGCGGCGCCACGGCGCGAGCCCTGTCACGTCGCGCCCGAACAGTTCCACCCTGCCGGCATCGAGCGGCATGAAACCGGAGATCGTGTTGAGCATGCTCGTCTTGCCGGAGCCGTTCGGCCCGACGAGGCCATGGATGGTGCCTTCCCTCACCGTCAGCGAGGCCCCGTCCAGAGCGACCGCATTGCCAAAGGACTTGCGGGCGCCGGTGACCGCGATCAGGCATGCTTCGCTTCTGGCCGACCGGGCGGGCTGCGAGACCGGCGTGTCATCGTTGACGAAGGCGTCGTGCAACGAGATCGCCACCTTGTCGCTGCCGCCTCGGCGCGAAGCGAACCATTTGGAAAGGCTGCCGACGACACCATCGGGGAAGGAAAGCATGACGACCAGGGCCACGAGGCCATAGATGAGCAGGCGATAGTGCGAGAAATCCGCCAGCAGGACATTCGGCACGAGATGAAGCAACCAGACGCCGATGATCGGCCCAAGCAACTTGCCCTGCCCGCCGACGATGACGGCGAAGAAGAAGAAGATCGAAAAGTCTACCCTGAAGGCCGTGGGCCCGACGAAGCCGACCAGCGGCACGTAGAGGACGCCCGCGATCGCGGTACCCAGGGCGGCGATCAGAAACGCGATCGAGCGAATGATGCCGGGATGGATGCCGAGCGACTGCGCGGCCTCCGGGCTGTTCGACACCACGATCATCTTGCGTCCGAGCGCCGTGTGCGGCAGCACGGCATGGAACAGCAGCGCCAGTGCCGCGAACAGCACCGCGAGGAGAGAAAGCGGCGTGACCGTGCCGAAGACGGGGGTGGCCAGCGACATCACAAAGGCAGGGACGCCGTTGACGCCGCCGGTGATGCTGTCCAGCGCGATCAGGAGTTGCGGGAACACCAGCGCGGCGCTCAGCGTCACGAACCCCAGATAGTAACCCTGCACGCGCAGCGCCGGAGCGGCGAACAGAGCGCCGAGCACGAGACCGGCGGCAATGCCGCCAATCGCCGAAAGCCAGAAAGGCTGGCCGTGCAGCCCGGTCATGACGGCCGCGGTCACCGCCGCGATGCCGAACACCGCACCTTGGCCGAACGACATTTGGCCGGCTTCGGAGACGAGCATGTTCTGCATGACGGCAACGATCACGTAAAGCGTCACCAGGGTGAAGGTGTACGTCCAATACTGATTGCCGAGCGCGCCCGGAACCAGGATCGAGGCAGCGATCGCCAGTATGCCGATCCAGGCCGTCGAGGGGACGCGCAGTCGAGGCGCCGCGGGGGAGTTGACGGCAGCGGTGGGAAGCGAGACGTCTTGGGACATGGTGCTAGACTTTCCGCGCGGCCGCGAGACCGAAGATGCCTTCGGGTCGGAACATCAGGACCGCGATGAGCAAGCCCATCGTCACCGTGTCCTGGTAGATGCCGCCGAAGCGGTAGGCCGCGAAGGTCGAGAGCACGCCAACCAGCGCGCCCCCGACCAGTGCGCCCACATTGCTCCCCAGCCCGCCGATGACGAGCGCCGTGAAGCCGCTCAGCAGATATCCGATGCCCGCATCCGCCGAGATATTGATCACGGGAGCGCCGACGAAGCCGGTCGTGGCCAGGACGAGGCCCGAGATTCCAAACGCCGACAGCTGGATTCGTTTCACCGAAATGCCAGCCGCCTTTGCGGCGTCGAGATCCTGCGCGATGGCGCTCATGGCAAGCCCGGTGAAAGTCTTCTGGTGGAACCAGCGGATGACGAGAAACCAGAGCACCGCCAGCGCCACCAGAAGGAAGTAGGCAGATGGCGTGCTCAGCCCGAACACCGATACCGCAGGCAGAAGGCTCGGCACACGGAACGCAAGGGAGCCGCCATAGAGATGAATGCAGGCGGACAGGATGACCGAGATCGCCATGGTCGTGACGAGCCAGGAATGCTGCTCGACGGACGATTTGAGCGGAAACAGCGTGAGAACGCCCTGCAGCGAAACGAGCACGAAGAGGCAGGCCGCGATGCCGAGCGCGGCAGCGATCCATGGCATCCAGCCGGGTGCTGCGGGAAGCAGCACGAAGGCGAGAACGCCCGACAGGATGAGCAGTGCTCCATTGGCGAAATTCAGGATTCCGCTGGAATTGACCACGATGTTGAAGCTCATCCCGATCAGGGCGTAGACGGCCCCCTGCCCCAGCCCGCGGACAAGGATAAGCGCGAGTTCGTCAATGCTCATCGTCACACTCCAATGTCGGGCGGCTGCCGCCGGGACGCGGCAATCGCCCGATCGAGATCAGCAGCCCGCGCGCTCCTGGATTCCGTACTCGTCGATGGTATCCGGCTTGACGATCGACAAGGCACCGGTCCCGACGAGGAAGTGCGACTCGCCATTCACCGCGAGGCCGGTATTCACGCCGTCGAACGAGCTGATATTGGCTTCGATCCACTTCGCCACCGCGGGTCCGGAGGTATCTCCGCCATTGCCCTCTACGGCCGCTTTCAGGATGAAGACGGAATCATAGAACAGCGCCAGGAAGTTCATCGGATAGCGGGTGGCCGCTTCCGGCTTGTAGGCGCGCACCGCCTCCACCAGATCGATGGCCTTCTGCGGCTTGCCCTCCGCCTTGCAATAGGTGAAGCCAGCATAGTTCAGGGCGATCACGTCCTTGAACAGCTCCGGACCGCCGGCCTCGAGCGCCTGTGCGGCGAGCGAGACGCCGTAGCTGCCCGAGATCTTCACGTCCCAATTGAGCTGAGCACGGCTCAACAGCACGTTGGCCGTGTCGTCTCCCGTCGAGGTGAAGAGAAGGATCGCATCGGGCTCACCCGAGCGGAGCGCCAGGAGCTGCGGAGTGAGGTCCTTGGAGTTGTAGTTGTATTCCTGGATGCCGGTCAGCTCGACGCCCTTCTCTTCCAGGACCTTCTGGATTTCCGCGACCGCGGTCTTCGCCTGCGCGCCGTTATCCGAGAAGATCGCGACCTTCTTGGCTCCGAACTGATCCATCGCATTGTCGACCATGGCGCGCGCCTGGGTCTCGGCATTGGGCAGCATGCTGAAGCTGTAAGGACCGACGGCCGGCGTGATGGAAGACGAACCCGAAACGTTGATCGATGGAATTTGGGCTGCGCTCAGGAGCGGCAGAACCGCGAGCGTGACCTGGCTGTAGGTCGGGCCGACCGCCATGTCGATGCCGACCTGATGCACGAGGCGGTTCGCCTCGCCGACGCCGATGGTCGGATCGGTCTGGTAATCCGCGACGGTCATCTGAACCTGTCGTCCGGCGATGCCCCCGGCGTCATTGATCTTCTTGACCGCCAGTTCCACTGCGACCAGCGAGGCCTCGCCCAGCGCGCCGGCGCCGGTGACCGGAATAAAGGCGCCGAGCTTGATCGGTTCGGTCGATTGGGCAAGCGCCGGGACGCCCCCGCCCATCGTCGTCACGAGAAGCGCTGCAAGAATGCGACGTGTCAGTTTCATGTAGTTCCTCACCCTTGATAGATCTGGCGACAGGTCGTCCGGTCCGAAGCTGCCGAGAACTTCGGACGCGTATTCCCTTGGACAGATGCCGGATCCGATCCCACCAGTCCTGGCGCGCCGCAGCTAATTCCGGCTATCCGGGAGTTTGGCTATTCCCATCGGTACCGTTTTTCGGTCCAAAATTTCATTTTCCGGTCATATAGACCAAATTCAACAGTTCAGTCAATTACATATCTGGGAACGATGGTCGTGAGTGCACGACCATCACCATGCAGTTGACCCGTATCGATAAATGCTTTGTAGGGTTAGGTCCGTGACGAAGACCGTCAGCAGGAAAGGAAGTGCGGCCGGTGACGCAAACCAGAAACCACGAACCGAAATCCGGGCCTTTGGAGCGCTACATCACGATCCTCGAGGCGGTCGTCAGTTCGCCCGAAGGTCTGACCGCCCGCGAGCTCGAGGTCATGCTCGACTTGCCGAAGACAACGGTGAACCGGCTCATTTCGGCGCTTGCGGCAAGCGATCTGGTGGAGCCCGGTACGCGGCGTGGTTCATTCGCTCTTGGCCGCAGACTATCGCAGATCTTGCAGTCCGACACGGCCTGGATAGAGCTGGCAAGCAAGCGGCTGCTGAAGGCGCTGGCTGACGAAACTGGCGAGACCTGCTTCATCGCTCGCCTCTACGGAGCGACGATTCGGTCCGTCGTGATGGAATCGCCGGACGCCAGCGTCGGAGTGTACGTCACCCCCGGATATGAGCTGCCGCCGCATGCGGCCGCGACCGGCAAATTGCTGACAGCCATGCAGGAGCCCAACCTGCGTGACGCCATCCTGCAGACCAAGCTGAATCCCCTCACGCCACGCACGCTGCTCGACCGCGATCAGCTCGAGGAGGAGTATCAGAGGATTCGCCAGCAGGGCTACGCCATCGAGAATGGCGAGCATGTGCGAGGCTTGTTCACAATCGCCTATCCCATCGTGCTCATTCCTGGCCAGCCGCCGATCTATGCTCTCGGCATGACCGGCCCAGCCGAGCGTCTCAGCGTGCATTCGGTGCCGTTGCTGCTCGAGAAGCTGCAGCGAACGGCGGCCGAATTCGCCAATGTCTTTGCGCCAAGCTGGAAGAAACGCGGCTAGTGCAAGGCAGCCCGGCTTCAATGCGTCTCGGCAGGGCCGCCGCTCATCCGGGGGAGAATAAAGGGAGCGGCGCCCCCCCGCTGCTCAACTGCAGACGAAAGCGCGCTGCTTGTAGGTGTCCCGGATTTCCAATCCGAGATCGGGAGTGATGCCCTGAAGCTCGGCGAGATCGAGGTCGCGCCCAATGATCACGATCGCGTCGGCGGCGGAGCCGGCGATCTTGCGCGGCGGATCGAAGACCGTGCCGACACTTTGCAGCAGGATCGCATCGCCGCTCTCGCCAAGCCGCACGATCCCTTTGGTACGCAGCAGGCGGGGCCCGCAATAGGCGGCGAGATTGTCCAGCCATTCCAGCAGCATCTCGATCTCGATCCCACCGCGCGGCCGGGCGAGAAAGACGCCAGCCCGCTCATGCGGGGCTGGCGTGCCGTCGTCGCGCGCCTCGACCTCGGCGAGCCGCGTGTCGCTTGCCCCCGACGAACGGAACGCCGAAAGCACCCGGTCGCGGCCGCGGTCCAGATCCAGGACCCGAGTCAGCGGGTTGAGCGCGGCAAGCGTCCGAACCGCCTCCTCTCGTGCCGCTTCATCGATGCGGTCCGTCTTGGTGAGGATAATGGTCTGCGCCGCGGCGAGCTGGGCGGCGGCTTCCTCGAACCGCTCGCCCGCCAGCGCTCCGTTCACGCAATCATAAGTGGCCAGAACCGTTATGCGGAAGGGCAGAGGAAGCCCAAGCAGTTGCCGGATGATCGGCGCGGGCCGCGACAGACCGCTGGTCTCCAGCACGATGCGTCTGAGAGGGGGGCGGCCGAGCCTCTCGTTTTCGTCCATCAGCGCGGCGACCGTCATCGGCAGGTCGCTCATCATCGAACAGCAGACGCAACCGTTGCTCAGCTGGGCAAGCTGCAGTCCCGAATCCGCCGAAGCGACCGTCGCCCCGTCGATGTTGATCTCGCCGACCTCGTTGACGATCACCCCGGTGCCTTGGAAACTCTCCTCCGCAAGGAGGTCGAGCAGCAGCGTGGTCTTGCCGCTTCCCAGAAAGCCGGTCAGCAGGAAGAATTCGGGGATCGCGTCGACAGCCGTCATTGGCGCGTGCGCGGCCGGGTATCCTCGCCCTCGGCGAAGCTCTCCGCGACCATCTCGCGTACGTCCGCCAGAAGCTCGGCCGGATCGTAGATGACACCGTCCTTGATCGTGTACTGGATCCCGCGGTGCCATTCGGTTTTGCCCGTCTCGTCATTGAGACGCCAGGCCCCCGTTCCGTAGAGATACTTCAGATCTTCCAGCGGGTCGTGCTGATGGACCAGAAGGTCGGCGCACTTGCCGGGCTCGATCGTGCCGGTCTCGCGATCGACGCCGAGCAGCGCCGCGCTTTCGGATGTGGCGGCGCGGAAGATCTCCAGCGGATGGAAGCCGGCCTCCTGCATCTGCTCGAGTTCGCGGATGAAGCAGAAGCCATAGAGCTGGAAGGTGAAGCCCGCATCGCTGCCCGGACAAACCCTGCCGCCCATATTCTTGTAGTCGTTGCAAAAGCGCATCCAGCGGCGGAAGTGCTCCTTCCACTGCACTTCGTTGGTGGTCGACCAGCGATACCAGTGCGAACAATGCCCGCCGCGATGTGGCTGGAAATAGGTCCATAGCGTCTTGTGCGTGTACTCGTCGTGCCAGTCGGCGCGGCGTGCGCGCATCAGGTCGCGGTTCGCCTCGAGGATGGCCAGCGTCGGAACGAAGGAATGGCCGAGCTCCAGGAACTTCTCCAATGTCTCCTGCCATTTCGCGCTGCCGGGCTCTGCCGCCTGGATGAAATTCTGGCTGCTCGAATTGTAGCGCAGCGATTCGTCCATGAAGTCATAGCCGGCCGGATAGGCCTGCACGGCGCGGTCGGTGAACATCGCCTCGGGGATTCCGTAGAAATGCTCGGTGGAGGTGAGGCCCCACTGCGCGCTTCGCAGGGAATTGACCTTGGATACGGACATCTGGGCATGGTGGCACCCCGAGCGCATGCCGAGCTTGTTGGCCTCGTCCAGCGCCGCCTGCATGATTGCCGGCGGAGCGCCGAAGAACTTCAACCCGTCGACCCCACGCTGCTTGACCGCGCGCACCCACTCACGGGCCTGTTCCGTGGTGTAGATCGTCTTCACGAACTCGTCGACGGCGGGGAAATAGGCGTGCGCGACGATCTTGGGCGCGGCGATCCGATTGGCGGCGGCGGCGGCTTTCTGCTCCAGCGTCCAGCCGACCCCGTTCATGCAGGCCATCTCGCGCACCGTCGTGATGCCGTGCGCGAGCCAGAGCTTGTAGACGTAGTCCGCCGACGGCATGGGTCCGCTCGCCGCATGATAGTAGGTGCCGATATGGACATGCGCATCGACGAAACCGGGCGTCACCAGCTTGCCGGTGCAGTCGATCTCGTGGTCGCCGGGCGCGGGACGGCGCTCTGGCTTGATCGGGACCTTCGGAACCCCGACGAGCACGACTTCCTTGATGCGGCCATTCTCGATCACGATGTCGTAGGGCCCAACGGGCGGGGCGCCGGTGCCGTCCAGTATGCGGGCACCGCGCAATACGAGCCGGCGGAACGGACCAACCCCGCGGTCACGGGACTTGCCGGGATCGACGGCCGGATAGCCCCGCGCCGCCATGGCGCTCGCCAGCTCGTCTCCCGGAAGAACGTTGTGAGCATCGTTGGCTGCAGTCATGGTTTGCGTACCGCTTTCTGGACCAATTGACCGTTTTTCGGGGAGTCTTGGCACGGATCCCCTGCTTCGTCAATCATCGGGCGAGGCGCCTCGAGGGTAGGCCGGAACAGTCGAACCGAACTTTCCGGACCAAGACTGTCGATACGGTGTTGCCGATGCGGAATTTGAGAACGCGCGCGCGTCTGTCGTGGGGCTAAGGCGACGGCGCGCGGACCGTCTCCTCTCGTCTGAGAGCTTCGACCAGGCCGGTGACAAGCAGGTCCGCGGCGATCGAGAGACGTCGCGAGGCCGGTACGAAACAGCCAAGGGTGCTGAATGGTCCGAGTGTCTCGCGCAGCGGCACATAGACGACGCCGTCGTGGCGGTGACCGAAGCGTCCGATGAAACCGCCTTTTATGAGGATCGCCTGGCCGTGCGCCACTGCCTCGCGCATGAATGCATAGGAATTGCTGGTCAGGGCGATCTTTGGCTTGACACCCGCCGCCGCTGCGATGCGGCCCACTATTCCGTCCAGCACCGCGCCGTCATTGCTCAGCGCAAGAGGGAATTGCGCGCATTCGGCCAGCGATACCGAAGTCCGGCCGGCAAGCCGGTGATCGCGGCGCACGACGACGTAGCTCGCGGGCTTGAACTCGTGCACCAGCCTGAGGCCGATCTGCGTGGGGGCATTGTACGCGAGCAGCACGTCGATCTGCATGCGTTCGAAATTGGCGAACAAATCCGATTTGTCGGAGACGCGGACCTCCACCTCGATGCGCGGATGAAGCCGGGCGAAGTCGGCCAGGTACGGCGCGAGCACGTCGATGGCAACAGCATCGGTGGTGCCAAGGCGGACCTTGCCGCGCTTCGCCTTGCGCAGATCGTCGATCTCGCCGAGAGCGGTCGACATCTCCACCATCGCCCTGTTGATGCGGTGAAGCAGCACTTCGCCGGCCGCCGTCAAGCGCACACCGTCACGACCCCGACTGCGCTGCAATAGGGTGGTGCCCATCTGCTTCTCGAGCAGGCCGACCTGGCGGTGGATGGCCGACGCGGCAATTCCGAGGTTCTCGCCTGCCTGCCTGAACGACCCTGCCTGCGCCACCGCATGAAAATAGCGTGTCGCGGGAGTGCTGATGAGACTGCGCGCGAACTGTTCGGACATCCGAAGCTTCCCTGTTCAGAACCAGCATGGCGGCGCGGCGCGATGCGATCAGCACAACCATGTTCTAATAATTAGAGCTTAAGCATATTGATTTTCTAATTTTCTTGCATCGGCAAATTGCCTATCAGGATCACGCTCGAGCCGAAGAGGGAGGATCGCCGGTTCGCGATTAACGGAGGCGGTCCGGAATGCTCAATATCGTCGGTTTTAGCGGGAGCCCTCGCCGTCCCTCGAAGACGCGCACTCTGGTCGAGGCTGCGACCGACGCCATAAGCACGATCGTGCCTGCACAGAGCATCATCTTCGATCTCGTCGATCTGGGCCCGTCGATCGGCACGGCTTGCAGGCTCGAAGATCTCGACGGCAAGGCGCTGACCCTCGCCGAGCGTATTCAGCAGGCAGACATCCTGGTCGTCGGTTCTCCGATCTACAAAGCTTCCTATGCCGGCATGTTCAAGCATTTCTTCGATCTGCTGCCACCGGAATCGCTCCGCGACAAACTCGTCTGCCTGACCGCGACCGGCGGCTCCCATCGCCACGCGCTGGCAATCGAACAGCACATGCGCCCGCTCTTCGCCTTTTTCTGCGCGGTTTCGCTTCCGACTGTCATCTTTGCGTCCGACGACGATTTCGACAATGGCTCGCTTCACTCCGCAAATGTGCGCGACCGTTTGCGTGCAGCGGCGAGCGAGGCAAGGCGTCTGGCCTCGAGCGTCACCCTGGCGTCGGCCGGATCGCGCGTAATTCTCGGCGAGACCGCCGCTTCCCCAAAATCCCTGTTTGTGCCGAAACACCCTGAACGCGAAGGAATCTCGACATGAAGCTTTCACGGCGCGATGCGCTGAAGACCCTCGGCCTGATCGGCGCAGCCTATGGGCTGACGCTGCCCGGCCAATCGAACCGCGCGGCTGCTGGCGACCAACCGGTCCTGACCGTCTCCACCTGGGGCGGTGTCACTGAAGAAGGCATCCGCAATTTCGTCCAGCCGGAATTCGAAAAGCTGACGGGAGCAACGCTCGCCTATGACATTGGCGGCCAGGGCGCGCGCTATAACAAGCTGCTGGCACAGCGCGCCAATCCACCCGCCGACGTGTTCTTCTCCACCGATGAAGCTGTTGTCTCCGGTCTCAAGGCCGGCATCCTGCAGCCGGCCGCGCGCAAGAACCTGGGAAATCTTGCCGACGTCGAGAATTGGGCGCTGACAGTGAAATCCGGCCTCGGCGCGGATGAAGTGGCCGGCGCGCCCTTCACCCTCATATCCTATGTCCTGGGCTTCAACCCCGAAGAGGTAAAGACGCCCGTCACCGGCTGGGCCGACATGTGGGATCCGGCCTTCGCCGGAAAGCTCGCCTTCGTTGCCCCGACCCACAGCCAGATGCCGGCATTCGTTCTGCTCGCCGCGGAAATGGCCGGGGGCTCCGCCGACAATATCGATCCGGGCTTCGCCAAACTCGCTGAGTTGCGCCCGGCCAAGCTAAGCGTCTTCTGGACCGATTGGGCTCCCCTCGCCAAGACCAAGGACGTCACGCTGGCGGCAGAGTTCGACTACTATCTCGATTCGATGAAGGACCAGGATTACGCGATCGACTACGTCCTTCCCAAGGAGGGCGGCATCGCCGTGCCTGAATATGTTTCGATCGTCAAAGGCACAAGGAATCAGGAACTGGCTGAAGCCTTCCTGAACCTGATGATCGACCCGAAGGTGCAAGGGGCTTTCGCCGCCGCCACCTATCAAGGACCGACCAACCGTAAGACCGAGATCCCGGAAGCGTTGATCTCCCGCTGCTCCTGCGCGCCGCGGATCGAGAAGCTGCGCTTCTTCGACCCCGAGATCTTCGCGGCCAACCGCGCGCTCTGGACCGAGCGGATGAACCTCGAGGTCGTGCCCCAGTGGGGCACGCGCTGACCAGGGGAGCATCGCCGGCGGCGCGCCTTCCCGGGTGCGCCGTCGAAAGAGAGCACCGATACACAAGCCCAGGCAAATGACGGATCAAGCAATCGCGACGGCACCGCCGGCAGGGGCCCGCGCAGGACTGCGGCTCCCGGGACGCTACGTTCCGCTGCTCCTGCTCGCACCGAGCCTGCTGTTGCTGGGTGTGCTGCTCGTGCTCCCGCTCGGGGTTGTCCTCGTGTCCAGCCTGCAGCCGAACGTGCTGCTCACCTTCGATGGCCCAGGCCTCGACAATTACATCTACCTCCTGTCGAAATCGTACTATCTCGACGTGATCGTCCGGACGGTGCGCACGGCGGCGGTCACCACGCTGATCTCCGTGCCGGTGGGCTTCGTCGCGGCCATGCTGATCGCGCGCCTGCGTGAGCGCGTTCGCAACATCGCGCTTATGAGCCTGACGTTCCCGGTACTTGCCGGCCCGCTCGTCATCGTGCTCGGCTGGATGGCGTTGCTGACCGATGGCGGGCCGCTACTCGGTCCGCTCGTGACGCGCGGCCTCATCCCACCGCTGAAGCTTCTCGGCACGGAAACAGCCGTCGTCATCAGCCTCGTTCAGTTCGTGCTGCCCTTCGCTGTTCTCACTCTGTTTACCGCCGTCAGCCGAATTCCGACGCATCTCTACGAGGCCGTGACGAGCCTCGGTGGCGGCTGGACCGCGTCTCTGCTCCACGTCACCCTGCCGCTCAGCCTGCCTGGCATCTTGTCGTCGACCATCATCTCCTTCTCGCTCGCGGCGAGTTCCTACGTGTCGCCCTACTACCTCGGTGGAGCCGCTCAGCAGACGCTGACGACGCTGATCTCCCAGTTCATCCTCGCCACCTACAACAGCCAGCTCGCGGCGGCCGCGGCGGTGCTCCTGCTCATCGTCATGCTGGTCGTGATCGTCGCGATCACGATGCTGATGGGAAGGTTCATGCGATGAAGACGCGGATCGCCCGTTTGGCCGGATCGGCCTATCTGGTGGCTCTCTACCTGTTCGTGATGGCGCCGATCATCTTCATTGCCGTCATGGCCTTCAACACGGCGACTGCCTTTCCCTCGCCCTTTGAAGGCGTGACGCTGAAATGGTTCGGCGCGATTGCGGACCAGCCCGTGTTCCTCGAGGCGGCACGCACGAGCACGGTGATCGGACTTGCGACCTCCGCCATCGCGTGCGTCGTGTCCTTTTTGGCCGCTTACGCGCTCTGCCGCTGGAAAAGACGTTCCGGCGAGGCGGTGACCATCTTCCTGAGCTCACCTCTCCTCGTGCCCCAGATCGTGATGGGCCTGGCGATGCTGCAGCTGGCGGAATGGCTTGGATTCGGCACGAGCCTCGTCGGTCTCGTCGCGGTGCACACCATCTACGTCATGCCGTTCGCCCTGCGCCTGACCCTGACCGGTTTCGCCCAGATCGACTTCGCCCTCGAGGAGGCGGCCCACAGTCTCGGCGCCGGGAGGCTGCAGACCTGGCGCGAAGTCACGCTGCCCTTGCTGCGGCCGAGCATCGCGGCGGCGTTCTGTTTCTGCTTCATGCTGTCTTTCGTCAATCTGCCGCTGTCGATGTTTCTGGCGAGCCCAGCCACGGCGACGCTGCCGACCGTCATGTTCGCCTATATCGAGTCCCGGATCGATCCGATGATGGCCGCCCTTGCCACCGTGGTCATCGCCTTCGCCGCGCTGACCACGCTGGCACTCGAGAAATGGCTCAAGATCCGTCTGGTGGGATAATTCATGCTCGATCTCGAACTCCGCCACATCTCCAAGCGCTTCGGTGACCACACGGCAGTCGACGACGTGTCGCTTCGCGTCAGCAAGGGTGAGTTCGCTTGCCTGGTCGGCCCAAGCGGCTGCGGCAAGACGACGACACTGCGCCTGATCGCCGGCTTCGACAGCGTCGATTCCGGCTCGCTGCTGCTCGACGGCGTCGACATCGCTGGCGTGCCCGCCCACAAGCGCGGCATCGGAGTGGTTTTCCAGAGCTATGCGCTCTTCCCCCACAAGACGATCGCCGAGAATATCGGCTTCGGCCTGAAGATGCGCGGACGCCCGCGCGCGGAGATCGACGAGGCCGTGCGCAAGGCGCTCGAGCTCGTACGCCTGGGACGCTTGGGCGACCGCTTGCCTCGGCAGCTCTCGGGCGGCCAGCAGCAGCGCGTTGCGCTCGCCCGCGCGCTCGCCTTTCAGCCGCGACTGCTGCTCATGGACGAGCCGCTCAGCAATCTCGATGCGCAACTGCGTGAGGAGATGCGCGACGAGATCAAGCGCGTGCAAAGAGAAGTGGGCACGACCACCGTCTTCGTCACGCATGATCAGGCCGAGGCCTTGGCGATGGCGGACCGCGTGGCGGTCATGTCGGCCGGGCGCCTGCTCCAATACGACACGCCGGAAGCCGTCTATGAGAAGCCCACGGACAGGACGGTCGGCCGCTTTATCGGCAAGGTGAACACGCTGACCGGCGTGGTCATCGGCATAACCGACGGGATCGCCGAACTGCGGACCGAAGAGGGCCTGGCCTTGCGTGCCCGTTGCCCTGACGCCGCGCCGGGCGATTCGCTGACATTGATGGTGCGCTTCGAGCGCCTGGGACTTTCGTCGGAGCGGCCCAATGCCGACAATGTCGTCGAGTCCAAGGTGGAGAGGCGGACCTATCTCGGTGAAAGCATCGAATATGTCTGCCGCGCCAATGGCGCGTTGCTGAGAGCCACGGTTCCGAACCGGGCGGCCGGTCCTCAATTCGCCGTCGGCGACGTGGCGTTCATCGGCTGGAGAATGGCGGACGCAATGGCCTTTGCGGCCTGAGACCGAAGCATCTGAACGGAGACTGACGATGGCACATTCGCGACGCGATGGCGCGCTGAGACTTGGCGCGCTCCTGCACCCAACCGGCAACCATGTAGCGGCGTGGCTGCATCCCGACGCGCAGATCGACGCCGGCGTCAACTTCGCTCATTATGCCGAAGTCGCCCAGATCGCCGAACGCGCCCGGTTCGACCTGATCTTCCTCGCCGATGCGCTCGCCACGCGCGAAGGCAATCTCGACGCATTGCGCCGCTGGCCACAATACATGGCTTATTTCGAACCGCTGACGCTGTTGTCGGCGATCGCCGCCGTCACAAAGAACATCGGCCTCGTGGCCACGGCGACGACGAGCTACAACGAACCGTATCAGGTGGCCCGCAAATACGCTTCCCTCGACCATATCAGCGGCGGCCGCGCCGGTTGGAACATGGTGACCTCGACCAATCCGGCCGAGCCGCTGAACTTCGGCCGCGATGCGCATTTCGATCACGCTGACCGCTACGAGCGGGCCCGCGAGTTCGCGGAGGTGGTCCGGGGGCTGTGGGACAGTTGGGAGGACGACGCCTTCGTCCGGGACCGCGAGACTGCGACCTATTTCCTGCCCGAGAAGCTGCATCGGCTCGATCATGTCGGCAAGTATTTCAAGGTGCGCGGACCGCTCAACGTCGCTCGTGCGCCGCAGGGCTATCCGGTCATGGCGCAGGCGGGGTCGTCGGAGGCGGGCAAGGAGTTCGCCGCAGAGACAGCCGAGATCGTCTTCTCCGCCCAGACAGTGCTCGCCAAGGCCAAGGATTTCTATCGAGACGTCAAGGATCGCATGGCCAAATACGGCCGCCCGACCGATCAGCTGAAGATCATGCCCGGCCTCAATCCGATCGTCGGCCGCACGGAGGCAGAGGCGCGCGACAAGCACGAATATCTGCAGTCGCTGATCCATCCCGATGTCGGCCGCCTCCTCCTCCAGCCGGAGCTCGGCATCGATCTGACGGGACTGCCCATCGACGAACCCATACCTGCGCACCTGCTGCCGACCGACACCAACGCTTCGAAGGCCGGCCTCAACATCATGCGATCCATGGTCCTCGATGAAAAGCTGACCATCCGCCAGATGTACATGCGCTACGCGGGCGCACGAGGCCAGCGCACGATCGTCGGCACGCCGAAACAGATTGCGGACGAAATGGAGACCTGGTTCCACGAGAGCGCCGTCGACGGTTTCCTGATCCAGCCTGGCACGTTGCCGATGGGCCTGCAGGACTTCGCCGATCTGGTCGTTCCGGAGCTGCAGAGCCGCGGTCTCTTCCGCAGGGAATACGAGGGCCGGACCCTGAGGGAAAACCTGGGCCTCGCGCGACCGAAAAGCCGCTACGCCGCGTAGGAACCATTCCAACTGCGTGCCCCGGGGAGACCCGGGCGCAAGTTCGGCCGCGCGGCGTACGCCGCTTTCAGCGCCCCGTGTGGGCTCGCCCCCGTGCTGTTGACGACCGGACGGCACGTCCGCTGCTCACGATTTGAAACAACGCGACATTTTGAATGAAGCGCGTCCGTCACATCTCGCACTGGAATTGCTGCCAGAATAGAATTCTAAGAAAAAGGATTTCTTGAGCGGGAGTGATTCCATGCGGCTGGCAATTCTCGGTGGCGACGGTTTCATCGGCTGGCCGACAGCCCTCCATCTCTCGGCTCGCGGACACGAGATCCACATCCTCGACAATCTTTCCCGGCGCTGGATCGACACGGAGCTTGGGGTCCAGTCGCTGACGCCAATGGACTCCATCCAGGAACGGACGCGGATCTGGCACCAGGAGACCGGGCGGCGGATCCATTTCCACCTGATCGACCTTGCGCGGGACTACGAGGTGATGAAGCGGTGGCTGGCCGACCATCGTCCGGATGCCGTGATCCACTTCGCAGAGCAGCGCGCAGCTCCCTATTCGATGAAAAGCGACCGCCATAAGAATTATACGGTCAACAACAACGTCAATGCGACGCATAATCTGCTCAACGCGCTGGTCGAGCTCGACCTCGATGCGCATCTCGTCCATCTCGGCACGATGGGGGTTTACGGATATTCGAATATCGGCGCGGCCATTCCGGAAGGGTATCTCTCCGTCGGCGTCGAGACCCTGGACGGTCAGACAGTGAGCCAGGACATTCTCTATCCGGCCAATCCCGGCTCCATCTATCATATGACAAAATGCCTGGACCAGCTTCTGTTCCAGTTCTACGCCAGGAATGACGGCGTGCGGATCACCGATCTTCACCAGGGCATCGTCTGGGGCACGCACACCGAGGAGACACGGCTTCACCTGCAACTCATCAACCGCTTCGACTATGACGGCGACTATGGCACGGTGCTCAACCGCTTCCTGATCCAGGCGGCGATCGGTCACCCCCTGACGGTGCATGGGACAGGCGGCCAGACCCGGGCCTTCATCCATATCCAGGATTCCGTGCGCTGCATCGAGCTGGCATTGATGAATCCGCCCAAGCGCGGCGACAAGGTCAAGATCTTCAATCAGATGACCGAGACGCACCGTGTTCGGGACCTGGCCAGGATCGTCTCGGAGCTGACTGGCGCGCGCGTCGCTCATTTGCCCAATCCTCGCAAGGAGGCTGTCGAGAACGACCTCGTGGTGCACAACGATCAGTTCATGGCGCTCGGGCTGCAGCCGATCACGCTCGAGCAGGGACTGCTCTCCGAAGTCATCGATGTCGCCCGCAAATACGCCTACCGCGTCGATCGCAGCCGCATTCCCGCACTGTCGGCCTGGACGAAGGATATAGCGCCGACGCTCGAACGCGACCCTGAGGGAAAGCGCCTGAAGAGCGTCTCGTGAGCCGCTACGCCTACGCAACCCTCGTCACCAATTCCGATTACGCCCGGGGCGCGCTTGCCCTTGTCCGCTCGCTCCGGCTGACCGGCACGGCTGCCGATATCGTCGTGCTCCACACCGGTGCCCCCGAGGTCTCGGATCTAGCGCCCATCGCCGCTCTTGGCGCCCGGCTGCTGCCGGCCGACCTTCTGCCGACCTCCGAGGCTTTCAACGAACGCCACGCCCGGGCGAGGCTTCACGCGCAGGCCCCCTTCACCAAGGGTCGCAAACCGGCGTTCCACACGCCCCTGGACAATTTCGTCAAACTCCGGCTGTGGGAGCGAACCGAATATGACAGGGTGGTCTTCATCGACGCCGATGCGATCGTGCTGAGGAATGTCGACCGGCTCTTCGCCTATCCGGAATTCTCCGCCGCGCCGAACGTCTATGAACGTCTCTCGGATTTCCACCGGCTGAACTCCGGCGTCTTTGTCGCCACACCCTCGCAAGGGACTTTTGCGGCCATGCTCGAACGCCTGGACCAGCCCGACGCGTTCTGGCAGCGCACCGATCAGACCTTTCTCCAGGCCTATTTCCCCGACTGGCACGGCCTGCCCGTCTTCTTCAACATGCTGCAATATGTCTGGTTCAACCTGCCGGAGCTGTGGGACTGGCAGTCCATTTCGATCCTCCACTACCAGTACGAGAAGCCCTGGGAGAAAAACCACCCCAAGGCCGAGCTGCTGGAACCGCTGATCGCGCTCTGGCATGCCTTTCACAGTGGCGACGGCCTGCCCGACATTTCGGCCTTGCCGAATCCCATATCGCCAGGATGACACGCTCCAAAACCCTCGTCGCCGGTGGCACAGGCTTCGTCGGACGTTTCATCGTCGAGCGGCTTCTACGGGAGGGGCATGACGTTGCCGTGTTCGGGCGCACCGCGCCGCCGCCAGGCTATTTCACGGGCCCGGTCCGCTTCTTCTCCGGCATGCTCGATCCGGCCCAGGATTTCTCGCAGGCTCTCGCCGATGCCGATTTCCTGGTGCATGCCGCATTCGATCATGTCCCCGGCCGGTACCGGGGAGGCGAAGGGGAGGATCCCGAGGGGTTTCGGCGTCGAAATCTCGACGGCTCCCTCGCTCTTTTCGGCGCCGCCAAACAGGCGGGACTACGCCGGGCGATCTTTCTGTCCAGCCGCGCCGCCTATGGCGGCGAGGCGACCGGGGCAATCCTCACCGAAGACATGCCGTGCCATCCCGGCTCGCTCTATGGCCAGGTGAAGCGCGCCACGGAAGAGGCGCTGCGCGCCATGGCGGACCCGCATTTCGTCCCGATTTCGCTCCGCGTGACCGGCGTTTACGGACCGTCCGGGCATGGACGGTTGCACAAATGGTCGGGGCTGTTCGCGGACTACCTGGCGGGCAAGCCGATCGAGCCCCGTGCCGGCAGTGAAGTGCACGGCGACGATGTCGCGGCGGCGGTGAGTTTGATGCTGGCCACCCCCGCTCAGGCTGTGTCGGGCCACATGTTCAATGTCTCGGACATGCTGGTCGACCGCCGCGATATCCTCGCGATCGTGCGAAAGGTCACGGCGTGCGCGCATCCCTTGCCGGAACGAGCCGAAGCGGCAGCCATAGCCATCATGGCGACCGAACGCCTGCATGCCCATGGCTGGCGGCCCGGCGGGTGGCCGCTATTCGCGGAGACTGTGGAGGGATTGGCGAGGCAGCACCAGCCAGCGGTCCTTGGTTGAGGAGGAGGAGGAACCGCGCCGGGCCATAAAAAAGCCGGGGGTTAACCCGGCTTGCTCGTAGAGGAAATCGCCCCGCGATCAGGCTGGCAGAATGGCGCCTTCCAACGTGGTGAGCTGCGCAAGGAACTGCTCGGCCTTGGTGCGGGCCCGGTCGTCCCTGGCGTCGGCAACGTCTTCGCGCGCCTCCTGGATGCGACGCGCCAGATCGGCGCGATCGATATCCCTCACCGCGACGGCCGACTCCGCCAGCAGCGTGCAGCCCGAGGGCAGGATATCGGCAAAGCCGCCGAACACGACGTACCGTTCCTCGCCGCCGGCCGCCGCCTTAACGGTCACGACACCGGGCTTTACGGTCGTCATGACCGGGGCGTGGTTCGCCATGACGGTCATTTCGCCTTCCGCACCCGGAATGACGACCGACTCGACCGACTGCGAAACGAGCAGGCGTTCCGGCGAGACCAGTTCGAATTTGAAAGCTTCAGCCATGTCGTCTCACAAACGCTTCTTCAGCTCGGGATCGTCGATCCCATTTCAATATTGCAGACAGTATGCGACGGCGCGGACCATGGTCCGCGCCGATGCTCGATTGCTTACGCCGCTTCGGCAGCCAGGCGCTGAGCCTTCTCGACGGCTTCCTCGATGGTGCCGACCATGTAGAAGGCCGCCTCCGGCAGATGGTCGTACTCGCCGTTGCAGAGGCCCTTGAAGCCCTTGATCGTGTCGGCGAGGTCGACGAGCTTGCCCGGCGAGCCGGTGAACACTTCGGCCACGAAGAAGGGCTGCGACAGGAAACGCTCGATCTTGCGCGCGCGGGCCACCGTCAGCTTGTCCTCTTCGGAAAGCTCGTCCATGCCCAGGATCGCGATGATGTCCTGCAGCGCCTTGTAGCGCTGGAGGATGGACTGCACCTGGCGCGCGACCTGGTAGTGCTCCTCGCCGACGATCATCGGGTCGAGCATGCGCGAGGTCGAGTCGAGCGGATCCACGGCCGGGTAGATGCCCTTTTCCGAGATGGCGCGGTTGAGAACGGTCGTCGCGTCGAGGTGGGCGAACGAGGTCGCCGGCGCCGGATCGGTCAAGTCGTCGGCCGGCACGTAGATGGCCTGCACCGAGGTGATCGAGCCCTTGGTCGTTGTGGTGATGCGCTCTTGCAGCGCGCCCATGTCGGTTGCGAGCGTCGGCTGGTAACCCACGGCCGACGGGATGCGGCCGAGCAGGGCGGACACTTCCGAACCCGCCTGGGTGAAACGGAAGATATTGTCGACGAAGAACAGCACGTCCTGGCCCTGGTCGCGGAAATATTCGGCGACGGTGAGGCCGGTCAGGCCGACGCGGGCACGCGCGCCGGGCGGCTCGTTCATCTGGCCATACACAAGCGCGGCCTTCGAACCTTCGCCGCCGCCCTTCTTGTTGACGCCCGATTCGATGAACTCGTGATAGAGGTCATTGCCCTCGCGGGTGCGCTCGCCGACGCCGGCGAACACCGAGAAGCCGCCGTGAGCCTTGGCGACGTTGTTGATCAGCTCCTGGATGAGCACGGTCTTGCCCACGCCGGCGCCGCCGAACAGACCGATCTTGCCGCCCTTCGCATAGGGCGCGAGCAGGTCGAGAACCTTGATGCCCGTGACCAGGATCTGGGCTTCGGTCGACTGATCGATGTATTCCGGGGCCGGCTGATGGATGGCGCGATATTCGGTCGCCGAGACCGGGCCTTCTTCGTCGACGGGCTCGCCGATGACGTTGATGATACGGCCGAGCATGCCCGGGCCGACCGGCACCGAGATTGGCGCGCCCGTGTCCGTGACCAGCTGGCCGCGCACGAGGCCTTCGGTGGAGTCCATCGCGATCGTGCGCACCGTGTTCTCGCCGAGATGCTGGGCAACCTCGAGAACCAGGCGGCTGCCGCGGTTGTCGGTCTCGAGTGCGTTCAGGATCGGCGGCAGATGGTCTTCGAACTGCACGTCGACGACGGCGCCGATGACCTGGCGGACCTTGCCGGCCGCGCCGACGATCGTCGAGGGAGCCTTCGTTTCCACCGCCTTGGCCGGGGCGGCCGCCTTCCTTGCCGCGGGTGCCTTTGCCGCCGCTGCCGGAGCCGCGGCTGCCTTCGCGGCGGCCGGAGCCTTCTTCGGGGTCGCTGCTTTCGCCATTTCTCGTTACCCTTTGTCTATCCTGTTCTCAACGGGCGCCGCCGGATGGGCGGCAGCGGCCCGCGACTAGAGCGCTTCCGCGCCCGAAATGATCTCGATCAGTTCCTTGGTGATCTGCGCCTGGCGCTGGCGGTTGTACGTGATCGACAGCTTGTTGATCATGTCGCCGGCGTTGCGGGTAGCATTGTCCATCGCGCTCATCTTGGCGCCCATCTCGCCGGCCGCATTCTCGAGGAGCGCGCGGAAGATCTGGACGGCAATGTTGCGCGGGATGAGGTCGGAGAGGATTTCTCCCGGCTCCGGCTCGTATTCGTAGACGGCTCCTGCCTCGCCTTTACCGCTATTGGTGGTGGCGGCGGCCGGAATGATCTGCTGCGCGGTCGGAATCTGCGAGATCACCGACTTGAATTCCGAATAGAACAGCGTGCAGACGTCGAACTGCCCCGCCTCGAACAGGCCGATCACCTTCTTGGCGATTTCGTCCGCATTGCCGAAGCCGAGCGTCTTGACCTCGCGCAGATCCACGCGATCGAGCATCAGCGAGCCATATTCGCGGCGCAGTATGTCGTAGCCTTTCTTGCCGACCGTGATGATCTTGACGGTCTTGCCGGCGGCAAGAAGCTTGCGGATGTGGTCACGCGCGAAACGCGCGATCTGGCTGTTGAAGCCGCCGCACAGACCGCGCTCCGCGGTGCAGACGACGAGCAGATGCACGTCGTCCCGGCCCGTGCCGGTCATCAGCGCCGGCGCATCGCCACCCCCGCCGACGGCCTGGGTGATGTTGGCGAGCACTGCGCTCATGCGCTGCGAATAGGGGCGCGCGGCTTCCGCCGCCTCCTGAGCACGGCGCAGCTTCGCCGCGGCGACCATCTGCATCGCCTTGGTGATCTTCTGCGTCGCCTTCACCGAGGCGATGCGGTTGCGGAGGTCTTTTAGCGAAGCCATGCGCCTAACCTATACCCTTCAGGCGAAGTTCTTCGCGAAAGCGTCGATCTGGGCCTTGAGCTTGGCCTTGAGATCGTCCGTCAGCGACTTCTCGGCGCGGATGCCGTCGAGCACCTCCTTGCCCTCGGAGCGCATATGGGCGAGCAGACCCTGCTCGAACTTCTGCACCTGGTTGAGCGGCAGCTTGTCGAGGTAGCCGTTCACGCCGGCGAAGATCACCGCGACCTGCTCTTCCGTCTTCAGCGGCGAGAACTGCGGCTGCTTCAGGAGTTCCGTCAGGCGGGCGCCGCGATTGAGCAGGCGCTGCGTCGCGGCGTCGAGGTCGGAGCCGAACTGCGCGAAGGCAGCCATTTCGCGATACTGGGCGAGCTCGCCCTTGATCGAGCCGGCGACCTGCTTCATCGCCTTGATCTGAGCCGACGATCCGACACGCGACACCGAAAGGCCGACGTTCACGGCCGGACGGATGCCCTGGAAGAACAGGTTGGTCTCCAGGAAGATCTGGCCGTCGGTGATCGAGATCACGTTGGTCGGGATATAGGCGGACACGTCGTTCGCCTGCGTCTCGATGATCGGCAGCGCGGTCAGCGAACCGTTGCCGTTCTCGTCGTTCATCTTCGCCGCGCGCTCGAGCAGTCGGGAGTGCAGGTAGAACACGTCGCCCGGATAGGCCTCGCGGCCCGGCGGACGGCGCAGCAGCAGCGACATCTGGCGATAGGCGACGGCCTGCTTGGACAGGTCGTCATAGGCGATCAGCGCGTGCTTCTCGTTGTCGCGGAAATACTCGCCCATGGTGCAGCCGGCGAACGGCGCCAGATACTGCATTGGCGCCGGGTCGGAAGCCGTGGCGGCGATGATGATCGAGTATTCCAGCGCTCCGCGCTCTTCGAGCACCTTCACGAACTGGGCGACGGTCGAACGCTTCTGGCCGACGGCGACGTAGACGCAGTAGAGCTTCTCCGAATCCGGGCCGCTCTCGTGGATCGCCTTCTGGTTCAGGATCGTGTCGAGGATGATTGCGGTCTTGCCGGTCTGGCGGTCGCCGATGACCAGCTCGCGCTGGCCGCGGCCGATCGGGATGAGCGCATCGATAGCCTTGAGACCGGTCGACATCGGCTCGTGCACCGACTTGCGCGGGATGATGCCGGGCGCCTTCACGTCGACGCGGCGACGCTCGGTGGCGACGATCGGGCCCTTACCGTCGATCGGGTTGCCGAGCGCGTCGACGACGCGGCCGAGCAGGCCCGGACCGACCGGAACGTCCACGATGGCGCCGGTCCGCTTGACGGTGTCGCCTTCCTTGATGTCGCGGTCGTTACCGAAGATGACGACGCCGACATTGTCGCTTTCGAGATTGAGCGCCATGCCGCGGATGCCGCCGGGGAACTCGACCATTTCGCCCGCCTGGACGTTGTCGAGACCGTAGACGCGGGCGATGCCGTCACCGACGGAAAGAACCTGACCAACCTCGGAAACCACGGCCTCTTTGCCGAAGTTCTTGATCTGGTCCTTCAGAATTGCGGAAATTTCCGCTGCGCGGATATCCATCAGCCGACCTCTTTCAGTGCAAGCTTGAGCGAATTGAGTTTGGTTTTGAGCGACGTGTCGATCTGGCGCGAGCCCATCTTCACGACAAGGCCACCGAGCAGGGAGGGATCGACCGTGACGGCGATCGTGACATCCTTGCCGGCAACGCTCTTCAGCGCGGCCTTGAGTTCGGTTTCCTGCGCCACGGACAGCGCGTGCGCGGAGGTGACTTCGGCAGCCACCTCGCCGCGATTGGCGGCGGCGATGCGGCGAAAGGCCTGGATCATGCCGGGTATGGCGAAAAGGCGACGGTTGCGTGCAACGACCCGAAGGAAATTGCCGGCAAGACCTGTGATGTTCGCCTTGTCGGCGATCGCAGCGATCGCCTTCGCCTGGTCTTCCGTCGAGAAGACCGGACTTTTGATCAGCCGCTGCAGGTCCGGGCTGCCTTCGAGCAGGGCTTCGAATCTATTGAGATCGGCCTCGACCGTGGCCACGGCCTTCGATTGAAGGGCGAGCTCGAACAGGGAACTCGCATAGCGCTCGGCGACACCGGAGATGGGCGAGGTTGACTGGGCCACGGACCGTCTTTTCTCTGTCTGACAGGCCGTCGATTCTTGGCGCGAGCAGGGTACTCTAGCTAAATCTTTGACCTGATTTACGTTTTACCGGCCGCAAGAGCGCATATACGGCGTCCCCGGGCCGAAAGTCGAAAGCCGTCTAGCACAGGCTTCTTACGACCGCAACACAGTCTCTAACAGCCGTTCCGGCAGTTTTGTCGCAGCGGCCGTGCGCTCCCCGCCGACGACCGCTGATTCAGGGCAGAAAGCCGAATGCGAAGCCGAGCGGGAGAGCCGCAAGCACCAGCGCCAGAATCAGCAATAGCCAATTGTAGGGCGTATTGCCCTGGTCCGACAGCATCGAGATGATGCGGCCGAAGGCGGTGAACAGCCAGGAGAAGCCGAGCGCCATGTAGAGCAGCGGCTGGGCGAGCAGAATGCAGGAAAGGCCGGTACCGAGATAGAAGCCGGCAATGGTCGCCCGCGCCTCCGCCACTGCTTCGGGGTGCTTCTCGGTCGTCTGCAGCCTCAGGACACGCAGCGAGATGCGCGGCGCGAAAAGCAGAAGCAAGCCAAACAGCACCGTCAGGGCAGCCGCCGACCATGCCAGCCACTCGCCCTGGCTCATCGGCCAAGGAAACACGAATTCCATCGGCCCCTCTCATTGCAGCGATTCGCGGCGATACTAGAGCATGAATTGGGGAAGTTGAATCCGTCTCGTTCGGAGCGGCTTCAAAGAAAGCTCTGTGGGTCGATATCGACCTGAACCCTGACGGAGCCGCGCTGCCGGGGCCCGTTCTCCAGGAGCGCCCGGATGAACCCCTGCATGTCCGAGCGGCGCTCGCCATGGACGAGCAGCCGAAAGCGATGGCGCCCTCCAACCAGCGCCAGCGGCGCCTCGGCCGGGCCGAGGATCTGGATGTCCTTCGCCGGCGGCGCGGCCCGGCGGAGCTGTCGGGCATGGATTTCGGCCTCGGCCCTCGTCGCCGCCGAAACGATGATACCGGCCAGCCGGCCGAAGGGCGGCAGATGGGCGATCTCGCGTTCGGCCGTTTCGCGTTCGTAGAACGCTTCAGCGTCACCCGACACGATCGCCCGCATCACCGGGTGATCGGGTTGATAGGTCTGCAGCAGGCCGAGGCTTTTCTTGCCCGTCCGCCCGGCACGCCCGGTGACCTGGGACAGGAGCTGGAAAGTGCGCTCGGCGGCCCGCGGGTCGCCATTGGCGAGCCCGAGATCGGCGTCGATCACGCCGACGAGCGTCATGTTCGGGAAATTGTGGCCCTTGGCGACGAGCTGCGTGCCGATGACGATGTCGGCCTCGCCATTGGCGATGGCCTCGAGCTCGAGCCGCAGCCGCTTCACCCCGCCGAGCATGTCGGAAGACAGCACGATGGTGCGCGCCTGCGGGAAATGGCCGACCACCTCCTCGGCGATCCGTTCGACACCCGGACCGCAGGCCACAAGGTGATCGAAGGTTCCGCATTCGGGGCAGGCCTCCGGACGCGTCTCGTTGTGCCCGCAATGATGGCAGACGAGTTGCCCGCGAAAGCGGTGCTCGACAAGCCAGGCCGAGCAGACCGGGCAGCCGAAGCGGTGCCCGCAAACACGGCAGAGCGTGAGGGGCGCATAGCCCCGTCGGTTGAGGAAGAGCAGCGACTGCTCGCCGCGTTCGAGGGTCCTGCCCATCTCTTCCAGCAGGACCGGCGACAGGAAGCCGCCGCGCGCGGGGGGCGAGCGGCGCATGTCCACAGCCCTGAGATGCGGAAGCGCGGCCTGCGCATAGCGGCCGGAAAGGACGACCCGCCGATAGCGCCCCTGAAAGGCGTTGACCCGGCTTTCGAGCGATGGCGTGGCCGAGGCGAGCACGACCGGGAAGTTGCCGAGACGGCCGCGTACCACGGCCATGTCGCGGGCGTTGTAGAAGACCCGGTCCTCCTGCTTGTAGGCAGGGTCGTGCTCCTCGTCGACCACGATCATGCCGAGTTCCTGGAAGGGGAGGAACAGCGCCGAACGCGCGCCCGCGACGACGCGGACGCTGCCCTCGGAGACCTGGCGCCAGACTCTCTCGCGCATGCGCGGCGGCAGATCCGAGTGCCATTCGGCCGGCCGGGCGCCGAAGCGATCCTGAAAGCGCTCGAGGAACGCCTGGGTCAACGCGATCTCCGGCAGCAGGATCAGCACCTGCTTGCCCTTCTCGATCGCCGCCGCGACGGCCTCGAAATAGACTTCGGTCTTGCCCGAGCCGGTGACGCCGTCGATCAGCGTGACGCCGAAGCCGCCCGCCTCCACGCCTTCGCGCAATGCGCCGGCCGCGGCAGCCTGGTCGGTCGTGAGGTCCGGTCGCGAATAGGTCGGGTCCGGCGCGGCGACGACGGGCCGTGGCGGCAGGAAAGTCGTCTCGAACACGCCCTGCGTCCTCAGGCCATCGATGACAGTGAGCGAGACGCCGGCGGCATGGGCAAGCCCCGAGCGCGTCCAGGCCGGCGCTTCGCCGGCAAGCTCGAGAACCCGCTGGCGCGCGGCCGTCATGCGGTCGGGCGCGACCCCGGTGTATTTCAGCCCCTCGGTCCACGGCTCGGGATCGAAGGCCTCCGGAGCACGCAGGAACATGCGCGCCACCATGCCTGGCGGCGAAAGTGTATAGGCCGCGATCCAGTCGACGAAACGCCGCGCCGCATGGTCGAGCGGCGGACAGTCGAAAACCTGCGCGATGGCACGCAGCTTTCGCGGCTCGACGGCTTCGCCGGGCCCGTCCCAGACGACGCCCGCCACCTCGCGCGGCCCCAGGGGAACACGCACGATCGAGCCCGGCACCACCATCATGTCGTCGGGCACCGCATAGGTGTAGGGGCGCTCGGCCGGCATCGGCACGAGGACGGGCGCGGCGCGCAATCTGGGCGAATCTTGCTTCATTGCGCGTGACCTTGCCTCGAACTTGGTCTAGAGCAAAGGCCAAAAGGGGCGGCCCTTCGCCGCCGGCTCACTCGCAAGGAGACCGTCATGAAATTCTTTGTTGACACTGCAGATGTGAAGGAGATCCGCGAGCTGAACGATCTCGGCCTTCTCGACGGCGTGACGACCAACCCGTCCCTGATCCTGAAGTCCGGCCGCGACATCAAGGAGGTCACCCGCGAAATCTGCGAGATCGTCGCCGGGCCGGTTTCGGCCGAGGTGACGGCGACCGAATATGAGGAGATGATGCGGGAGGCGGCGGTGCTCGCCCGGATCGCCGACAACATCTGCATCAAGCTGCCGCTGACGCTGGACGGGCTCAGGGCCTGCAAGGCGCTGACATCGGATGGCCATAAGGTCAACGTCACGCTGTGCTTCTCGGCCAACCAGGCCCTGCTCGCCGCCAAGGCCGGCGCGACCTTCATTTCGCCCTTCATCGGCCGCATCGACGACATCGGCATCGACGGGATGGAATTGATCTCCGAGATCCGCACGATCTACGACAATTACGACTTCAAGACCGAGATCCTGGCTGCTTCCATCCGCACCGTGAACCACGTGAAGCAGGCAGCGCTGATCGGCGCCGACGTGGCAACCGTGCCGCCGGCGACGCTGAAGGCCCTGGTCAAGCACCCCCTCACCGACCGGGGGCTGGAGATGTTCCTGGCCGACTGGGCCAAGACCGGCCAGAAGATCGGCTGAGCCCATGAGCACGAGCGTCGCAGCCGAAATCCTGGCGGCGCTCGATGCCGGGACGCAGATCGCGCCCGTCACGGAGCGTGTGCCGGCCTTCGACAAGCAGGCCGGCTACGCGGTCGCCGCTCAGCTGCGCGGCCTGCGCCTGGCGCGCGGCGAAACGGCGATTGGCCGGAAGATCGGCTTCACCAACCGGGACATCTGGGCCGAATACAGCGTCTACGAGCCGCTCTGGGGCGATGTCTACGACAGCACGCTGCACGACATCGACCCCGGCGCGTCGATCCGGGTGTCGCATCTTCCGGAACCACGCATCGAGCCGGAGATCGTGCTCGGTCTCGGCCAGGATATCCATCCCGGCATGGGTGTCGACGACATCGCCCAGTCCATCGAATGGGTCGCCCACGGCTTCGAGATCGTGCAGTCCGTCTTTCCCGGCTGGCGCTTCACGGTCGCGGACTGCATCGCCGATGGCGGGCTCCATGGGGCCTTGTTCCTGGGGCCGCGGCGGCTGCTGCGTCATGAAGAGCAGGGCGGACTGGCAGCGTCACTCTCGAAGCTGCAGGTCGTTCTTCACCGCGACGGGACGAGAATCGACGAAGGCAGTGGTGCGAATGTCCTCGACGGCCCCATTCACGCGCTGGGATATCTCGCGCAAGTCCTTGCCGACGACCGGCTCAACCCGCCGCTCCGCAAGGGCGAGCTCGTCACGACCGGCACGATGACCAGGGCCTTCCCGGTCAAGCCCGGCGAACGCTGGTCGACGACGATCAGCGGCTTCGACCTTCCTGGCCTGTCCGTCGAGATCGTCTGATCCACCGCCTTCACTGCTGTCACTGCCCCTGGATGTGGACACATCGGACGGCGCCTTCTGGAACACCCCTCATCCGAAAGCGCCCCGCAATCTGAACGTCCCTCTTGACGGCGAGAGGTCATATCACTTCGCCGGCAGGGGAAGCCCTCTGAACTCCGCGTCGGGATCGGCCGCCAGTTCATGGACGGCGTAGTGTTGCAGCCGGGCCGTCACTTCGGACGCATCCCCGCCGAGCGCTTCCACCGGAACCGGCTTGCCGATGGTGACAGAGAAGGGCTTGCTCTTCTTGTTCAGGAATTCGTGGAAGATCGTGATGTCACGCAATTCGGTGGAGTATTTCGAGAGCAGATAAAAAAGGCCCGAATTGCGCGCCGAAAGATTGGCCGGCACGATCGGGAAATTGTAGCGCCGTGCCAGCGCCACGACCGAATTCTGCCACGGCCGCTCCGTCAGGCGATCCACGTGCCAATAGGCGATCCGCCCCGAGGGGAAGAGCACGATAGCCTTGTCGGCGGCGAAGGCTTTCGCCGTCATCTCCAGCGTGTCGCGGCTCTTGGCATGGCTTTTCTCCCCGGGCCGCCACTCCACGGGGATGATGATGTCGCGAAACCCTGGCGCCGCGCGCTGCGCGTCGCGATTGGCGAAGATCGCCATGTCCGGCCGCACGTTCTTGAGCACGTCGAACACCGCGATCCCGTCGGCGATGCCGGTCGGATGGCTTGGCGCCAGGATGAATCCGCCGCGACGCGGCAGGTTCTCGAGACCGCGCACGGTTATCTTGAGATCCAGGAGCTTGCTGAGATGGCTGAACGCGTCCCAGCCCGACATGTCGGCGACGGCGTCGCACATGCGCACCGCCTGCCGGTAGTGAAAGAAGCGCAGGAGCAGAGGCTTGGCGAGCGGCCACAGGAAATGCTTGGAAAGCTGGACCGAACGCTCGTCGATCAGTTGATCGACGATGTGCCTGCCCGCCCGCTTGCCGCCTTGCCTCGCGCCATCCGCCACGGCGACCGGCCCGCTCCTCGAATCCATGAGGTCAACCTTCCTGCCGCTCCTCCGTGGCCGACACCGGTGACAGTGCCATGACATTCACGGGCATAGCCAAGGACCGGTCTGGCGCGGCAAGCCACATCACTTCCGGGTGATGTCCTGCGCGACCGCGAGATTCAGCATTTCGGCGAGCTCGCGTGCCGCACGATTCTCGGCGTCGCGCTGGGCGCGAAGCGCCGCGAACTCCTGGGCCGGCACGTCGAAGGAGGAGGTCACCTGGCGGCGCCCGGTCGCCACCACCTCACCGGTCTTGGCCCTCTTGATCGCATAGGAGCCGATCATCGTGACGGTCGAGGCCGTCGGCTCCTCGTCGAGGGTCGTGACCTGGACGGTCGCCGAGAATTCGACGATGCTCGCCACGTTAAGTTCGAGCGAATATTCCGGCGACGACGGCGCGGCCGCGCCGCCATACAGCAGGAAGATCAGATGGTTGCGGACTTCCTGGGCCTGGCGGGTGGAAACCGGCTTGATGCTTATCGACGACACCCGGGAAGCCGTCGACATGCCGGCGGTCCCTTCGGGCGGGTTGTAGTAGAGCGGCCGCACGGTGCAGGCCTGCAGCGCCATGGCGGAAGCGATCAGGGCCAGGCCGACCAGCCCGCCCCTCTTTACCGGATTGCTCTTCCGCTCAGGCGACGACATTCACGATCCTCTGCGGGACGACGATGACCTTGCGCGGCGGCTTTCCTTCCAGCGCCTTCTGAACGAAATCGAGCGCCAGCACCGCCTGTTCCACCGCACCTTGATCTGCGTCGCGAGCGATTGTCAAATCTCCGCGCTTCTTGCCGTTGATCTGGACGGGCATGACGATCTCGTTGTCGAGCGTCAGCGCCGCATCGAACGTCGGCCATTCACGGTCGCCGGCGAGGCCGGCCCCGCCAAGCGCCTCCCAGCACTCCTCGGCCAGATGCGGCATCATCGGCGCAAACAGCGCGACGAGGATTTCGATCGCTTCGCGCAAGGCGGGCAGAGCGGCCGGGTCGCCCTTGCCGTCAGGCTGGGCGGCCAGCGGCGCCTGGAGCGCGTTCACGAGTTCGTAGATGCGGGCCACCGCCTTGTTGAAGGAGAGCTTCTCGATGTCCTGTCCGACAGCCTTGAGCGCCTTGTGGGCGGCCTTGGAAATCGCCGCGGCCTCGCCCTCCGCGGCCGCCTTCGGGGTCACTCCCTTCAATTGCGGGGCGGCTTCCGAGACGAGCCGCCAGACGCGCTGCACGAAGCGATGGGCGCCTTCGACACCAGCCTCGGTCCAGATCACGTCGCGATCCGGCGGCGAGTCCGAGAGCATGAACCAGCGCGCCGTGTCGGCGCCGTAGCTCGCGATGATGTCGTCGGGGTCGACGACATTCTTCTTCGACTTCGACATCTTCTCGATCGAGCCGATCTCGACCGGCGCGCCATTCGAGATCAGCGTGGCGCGCCGCTTGCCGTCGATCTCCTCGACCCTGACCTCGGCAGGCGTCACCCAGGCGGCATTCTGCCCGGTGCCGATCCGGTACGTTTCGTGGACCACCATGCCCTGCGTGAAAAGGCCCTCGAAAGGCTCGGTCACCTCGCTGAGATGCCCCGTCGCCTTCATGGCGCGCGTGAAGAAGCGCGAATAGAGCAGGTGCAGGATCGCATGCTCGATGCCGCCAATATACTGGTTGACCGGCAGCCATCCCTTCGGCCCGTCCGCGTCGACGAGCGTCGTCGGCTGGGCCTCGTTCCAGGGATCGGTGAAGCGCGCGAAATACCAGGACGAATCGACGAAGGTATCCATCGTATCGGTATCGCGCCGCGCCGGCTTGCCGCAGTTCGGGCAGTCGACATGCTTCCAGCTCGGGTGGTGATCGAGCGGGTTGCCCGGCCGATCGAAGCTGACGTCAGTCGGCAGCACGACCGGGAGCGCGCCTTCCGGCACCGGCACGGCGCCGCAGGCTTCGCAATGGATGACCGGGATCGGGCAGCCCCAATAGCGCTGGCGCGAGATCAGCCAGTCGCGCAGGCGGAACTGCACCTTGCGCTCGCCCATCGGCCGACCGCCGATCGTCACGCCAGAAAGCCGCGTCGCGACCTCCTCGAATGCCTGCTTCGGCGTCAGACCGTCGAGAAAGCGCGAATTGATCATCACGCCGTCGTCCACATAGGCCTCTTCCGTGATCTGGAAGGTCGCGGCGTCGGCGCCTTCGGGCATGACGACCGGCACCACCGGAAGCCCGTATTTGTTGGCGAAATCGAGGTCGCGCTGGTCACCGGACGGGCAACCGAAGATGGCTCCCGTGCCGTACTCCATCAGCACGAAATTCGCGACATAGACCGGCAGCCTCCAGTCGGGATCGAAGGGATGAACCACGCGAATCCCCGTATCGAAGCCCTTCTTCTCGGCTGTCTCGAGCGCGGCCACCGAAGTCCCCATGTGGCGGATCTCGGAGATGAACTCGGCCAGCGCCGGATTCGACTCGGCTGCCTTCCTGGCCAGCGGATGGTCGGCGGCGATCGCCATGAAGGACGCGCCGAAGATCGTGTCGGGCCGGGTCGTATAGACTTCGACCTCGGTCTCGCCGGCGGGCGCGGTTCCCTGCGCGAGAGGCCAGCGGATCAGCATGCCCTCCGAGCGTCCGATCCAGTTCTGCTGCATGAGGCGGACCTTCTCGGGCCAGCGATCGAGCGTTTCGAGGCTGTCGAGCAGCTCCTGGGACATGGACGTGATCTTGAAGAACCACTGGGTCAGATCGCGCTGCTCGACCGGTGCGCCCGATCGCCAGCCCCGTCCGTCGATCACCTGTTCGTTGGCGAGCACGGTCATGTCGACCGGATCCCAGTTGACCTTGGCCGATTTGCGTTCCACGAGCCCCGCACGCCAGAAGTCCAGGAACATCTTCTGCTGATGCCGATAGTAGCTCGGGTCACAGGTCGCGAACTCGCGGGCCCAGTCGAGCGACAGGCCCATCGTCTTCAACTGGCCCTTCATCGTCTCGATATTCGCATAGGTCCAATCGCGAGGATTGACCTTGTTGTCGCGCGCCGCGTTCTCGGCCGGCAGGCCGAAAGCATCCCAGCCCATCGGATGAAGCACGTTGTAACCCTTGGCGCGGCGGAAGCGCGCGACCACGTCGCCCATCGTGTAGTTGCGCACGTGGCCCATATGGATGCGTCCCGACGGATAAGGGAACATCTCGAGCACGTAGTATTTCGGGCGCGGATCGTCGTTCTTCGTCTCGAAGAGCTTGGCGTCCGCCCAGGCCTTCTGCCATTTGGGTTCGGAAGCGCGAGGATTGTATCGTTCGGTTGCCATGCCCGGATTTTCACTTAAAAGACATGCGGGAAACCGCCTGGCGCCCACGCCGCGCGGTCGGAAGCTTGGTCCGGGTCTTCACCATGGATTGCCGGACCCGTCAACCATATGGGCGCCGGCGGCGCCAAAATCTCGCTCTAACAGCAGGAACGAGGGCATGAACGACGCGGTTGCGCGCTTGGAACAGGTAAGGGACAACATCGCTTCGGCCGAGCGCGAGGCCGGCCGCGCGTCCGGAGCGGTGACGTTGGTGGCCGTTTCCAAGACATTCGATTCCGACGCTATCGCTCCGGTCATCGAGGCGGGCCAGCGCGTCTTCGGCGAGAACCGCGTGCAGGAGGCCCAAGGCAAATGGCCGGCGCTGAAGGCCGCCCATGCCGATATCGAGCTCCATCTGATCGGCCCTCTGCAATCGAACAAGGCGAAGGAGGCCGTGGCGCTGTTCGACGTGATCGAAACGGTCGACCGCGAGAAGATCGCCGCCGAACTGGCCAAGGAAATCGCCAGGCAGGGCAAGGCGCCGAGGCTCTATGTCCAGGTCAACACCGGCTCGGAACCGCAAAAGGCGGGCGTCGACCCGCGCGAGGCGACCGCCTTCGTGAACCGCTGCCGCGACATGCATGGGCTGGCGATCGAGGGGCTGATGTGCATTCCGCCGGTTGACGAGAATCCCGGCCCTCATTTCGCTCTCCTGGAAAAGCTGGCCCGCGAGGCCGGACTGGAGAAGCTCTCGATGGGCATGTCGAGCGACTACGAACTTGCCATCGCCTTCGGTGCGACCAGCGTGCGTGTCGGCTCGGCCATTTTCGGGGCGCGTTGATGCCTGCCCGGAAGTGCGCGGCGGTTTTGAACTGAAACGTAGAGCTCTCGGAGCGATCATGTCCTCGACCCCTCAGGCCATCGTGTTCAGGCCTGCATCCGAAGAAGATTGCGCCCACCTGGCACTTCTGGCTGACATGGCGACGCGCCGCCTGACATCGTTCCTGTGGGGCCGGCTGGCCGAGCCCGGTCAATCGGCCTTCGAAGTCGGCCGGAACATCATACGCAACGACGAAACCCACTACATGCATTTCAGAAACTGGCGCGTCGCGGAGCATCAGGGCCAGATCGTCGGGGCGTTGAACGGATATGTCATCCCCGCGCTTGTCGGTTCCGCAAGTGCTCCCGGAGATGTCGCAACGCCGTTGAATGAGCTGAAGGCCACGGCCGCTGGCACGTGGTACATTTCGGTTGCCGCCATCTATCCCGAGCATCAAGGCCGGGGCTTCGGCAAGCTCCTTCTCGCCGAAGCCGAATCCATCGCGCGCTCCGCGCAAAACGACCGGCTGACACTCATGGTGGGCAGCTTCAACGAAAGGGCCCACAGGCTATATCGGCAACAAGGCTTCAGGGAATGGGACAGACGCCCCTTCTCCCCCTTTCCGGGATCGGACGAGCCTGGGGAGTGGATCTTGATGGTCAAGGACGTGGAATAACGCTCCGGGCTCGCGTCCCCAGCCATCAGAGACGCTGACTCTATTTTCATGGCTCGATGCCAACGGGCGATCGAACAAATGGCTGAAACAGGGCATTGGCCATGGGGACTTCAAAGCGGCGGGCGCACATTCGCCGCCAGGAAGTCGAGGAAGGCGCGCACGCGGGCCGGCAGATGGCCGCCCTGTCCGACATAGATGGCGCGAAGCGCCTCCTCATCGCCCGGATTGAGCTCCTCCAGCACGGGCACCAGCGTGCCCGCGGCAATGTCGCGCGCAATATGGAAGCGTGACAGACGGGCGAGCCCCAGGCCCGAGAGGGCGGCGAGCCGCATGGCCTCGCCGTCGCTTACGACGGTGTTTCCCTGCGGCCGGATCCTGACGTCGCGCCCGGCCGAGTCGCGGAACGGCCAGCCCTCGACCAGCCTGGAGAACGAGAATTCCAGGCAATTGTGCCGGGAAAGGTCGTCCGGCGTCCTCGGCGTGCCGTGACGCTGGAGATAGGCGGGGGCCGCCACGACGACCATGCGGCTTTGCCAGAGCTTGCGGGCCACGAGGCGCGACTCGCGCAGCGGCCCGGCACGAATCGCGATGTCGGCACGCTCCTCCAGGAGATCGACCACTCGGTCGGTGAGCGAGATGTCGGCCACGATGTCGGGATGCGCCCCGAGGAAAGACGGCATCAGCGGCAGAAGGTAATGCTGGCCGAAGGGCACGTTGCAATTGATCCTGAGGCGGCCGCGGGGAGCCGCGCCGGCTGCCGCGTCGCGTTCGGCGGCGTCGATTTCAGCAAGTATGCGCAGCCCACGTTCGTAGAACCCCGCCCCCTCCGGCGTGAGGCGCAGCTTGCGCGTCGTCCGGTTGACCAGCCGCGCGCCGAGCCGGGTCTCGAGACGGCCGATCAACTTGCTCACCGCCGAGGGCGTCATGCCGAGCGTCCCGGCCGCGGCCGAAAAGGAGCCGCGTTCCACGACACGGACGAAGACTTCGATCTCGCCCGAGCGATTGATATCTTGGCGCGCCATTCGTGAACTGATCTCACAAATCATGTGAGCGCTGCAAGGCTGTTTAGATCGTGTCCGCGCGCCGATGTTGAAGTGGCCCGGATGGACGGGCGTTCCAACTGCCTCCCGGAAGATTGTCATGCCCCTCGCGCTTTATGCCCTCACAGCCGGTGCCTTCGGCATCGGCGTCACCAAATTCGTCATCATGGGTCTCCTCATCGAGGTCGGAAACGACCTCGCGGTCTCGATTTCCGCCGCCGGCATGCTGATTTCCGGCTATGCGCTGGGCGTAGTGGTCGGCGCGCCGTTCATGACCGCGCTGACGTCCGGCTGGCCGCGCAAGACGACGCTGATCGCGCTGATGCTGGTCTTCACCTTCGGCAATCTCGCCTGTGCCCTGGCGCCCGGCTATTGGCCGCTGATGGTGGCGCGGGTCCTGACCGCCTTCGCCCACGGCACTTTCTTTGGCGTCGGCTCGGTCGTCGCCACCAGCCTTGTCGCAGCCGACAAGCGCGCGTCGGCGATCGCCATTATGTTCACCGGTCTGACGGTCGCGAATATCCTCGGAGTGCCCCTCGGCACCTGGCTGGGTCAGACCTATGGCTGGCGCTCGACGTTCTGGGCGGTCACGCTGGTCGGCCTTCTGGCCATGGCCGTGATTGCACTTTTCGTGCCCCGCGACCCGGCCGAGAACAAAGAACCGGGCGACTGGCGTTCGGATCTCGCCATGCTCAGCCGGCCGCAAGTGCTACTTGGCCTGTTGACCACTGTTCTGAGCTGGGTCGGGGTCTTCGCCGCCTTCACCTATATCGCGCCCATGCTGACAGAAATTGCGGGTTTTCCGGAGGCCGCCGTCTCGCCGATCCTGCTCGTCTTCGGCGCCGGCCTGATCGCCGGGAACCTGGCAGGCGGCAAGCTCGCCGACCGGCGGCTGGTGCCTGCGCTGCTTGGCAGCCTGCTTCTGCTCGCCCTGGTCCTCGCCGGCATGACAGTTGCCATGCACGACCGCGTCGCCGCCGTCGTCTTCGTCGCGCTTCTCGGCGCGGCGGGCTTCGCCACAGTCCCCCCATTGCAGCTCTGGGTGCTGGACAAGGCGACGGGCGCAGGACAGGCGCTGGCCTCCAGCCTGAACATCGCCGCCTTCAATCTGGGCAACGCGGCCGGCGCCCTGCTGGGCGGCTTGGTCATCGACCACGGGCCCGGCCTGGGCGCCATCCCGCTGGTGGCGGCCGTGGCGCCGTTGATCAGCTTCGGTGTCGCCGTGCTCGGCATCCGTCTCGAACGCAATGCGGCGCTGGCCGCGCCCGCAACCGCCTGTCACTGATCCAGCACTCAAAGTCCAGGACCGAACAAGGAACCCCGTCATGGAATATAGACGTCTCGGCGCATCGGGCCTGAAAGTGCCTGCCCTCAGTTTCGGAACAGGAACCTTCGGCGGTTCCGGACCGCTCTTCGGCGCATGGGGCAACACCGACGCCGGCGAAGCTCGGCGATTGATCGACATCTGCCTGGAAGCCGGGGTGAACCTCTTCGACACGGCCGATGTCTATTCCAACGGCGCGTCCGAGGAGGTGCTGGGCGCCGCTGTCCGGGGCAGAAGGGATCGCGTTCTGATCTCGACAAAGACTTCGCTCCCGATGGGCGAGGGAGCAAACGAGGCCGGATCCTCGCGGCCCCGCCTCATCCGTGCCGTCGACGACGCCCTTCGGCGACTGGGCACCGACTACATCGACCTTCTCCAGCTCCATGCCTTCGACGCGGGGACTCCGATCGAAGAGGTGCTTGGGACGCTCGACGACCTCGTTTCGGCCGGCAAGCTTCGTTACGTCGGCGTCTCGAATTTCTCCGGCTGGCAACTTATGAAATCGCTCGCCGCCGCCGAACGACAGGGATACCCGCGCTATGTCGCTCATCAGGTGTATTACTCGCTGGTCGGACGCGACTACGAGTGGGAACTCATGCCGCTTGGTCTCGACCAGGGCGTCGGCGCTCTCGTCTGGAGCCCGCTCGGCTGGGGCCGCCTCACCGGCAAATTGCGCCGGGGACAGGAGCTTCCCGCCGGCAGCCGGCTTCACGCAACGGCCGACTATGGACCGCCCGTCGACGAGGAGCGGTTGTTCGCCATCATCGACGTCCTCGATGCGATCTCCACCGACACAGGCAAGACAATTCCCCAGATCGCCGTCAATTGGCTGCTTCGGCGCCCGACAGTGTCGTCCGTCATCATCGGAGCACGCACCGAAGACCAGCTCAGGCAGAATCTCGGCGGCGTCGGCTGGGCCCTGACCGAGGACCAGGTCGCCCGCCTCGACGCCGCGAGCTCGGTGACGGCGCCCTATCCCTATTTCCCCTATCGTCGGCAGGAGGGCTTTGCGCGACTCAACCCGCCCCTCGTGTGAACTGTCGGTCCAGGAAATCGGAGCTGATTCTCGGGCGCCGGGGTCCACTTCCGGCTTCCATGCCCTATCTGGTGCCACACGGCTGTACTGGCGCGCAGCTCGGCTCAATCCGGGAGCCTCCCTATGCGATACAACCAGCTCGGACGAACCGGCATGTTCGTCTCCGAAATCTGTCTCGGTACCATGACCTTCGGCCAGGCCGGTGAGGCAGGCCATTGGAGCGCCATCGCGGGCGTCGACCAGGACAATGCCGACCAGCTCCTGCAGCGTTCGCTCGCCGCCGGCGTCAATTTCGTCGACACGGCGAATGTCTATTCGGACGGCGCCTCCGAACGCATGCTGGGACGTTCCTTGAAGAACCTCGGCGTGGCGCGCAAGGACGTGGTCATCGCGACCAAGTTTCACGGCGTCATGGGGGCGGGCCCGAACGATCGCGGCGCCTCGCGCGGACACATCATGGATTCGGTCGAAGCAAGCCTCGAACGCCTGGAGACCGGCCATATCGACCTCTATCAGGTCCACGGCACCGATCCGGTCACCCCCATAGACGAGACATTGCGTGCGCTCGACGACCTCGTCGCGAAGGGGCTTGTCCGCTACGTCGGCGTCTCGAACTGGCAGGCCTGGCGGATTGCCAAGGCACTCGGCATTTCGGAGCGCCGTGGTTATGCCCGGTTCGAGACGACCCAGTCCTACTATTCCATCGCCGGCCGCGATCTCGAGCGCGAGATCGTCCCGTTGCTTCAGGACGAGAAGCTCGGGCTGATGGTCTGGTCGCCTCTGGCCGGCGGATTGCTGTCCGGCAAATACGGACCGAACACGGAAGGCGAGGGCCGGCGTGCCAGCTTCGACTTTCCGCCTGTCGACAAGGAACGCGCCTGGGCCTGTGTCGCCGAGATGCGGGACATCGCCGCAAGGCACGGCACGAGCGTCGCCACCGTCGCGCTTGCCTATGTTCTGGCCAAGCCATTCGTCACGAGCGTGATCATAGGCGCGAATCGCCTGGACCAGCTCGACCAGAACCTTGCCGCGACCGATCTCGAGCTCGATGAGGAGGACATTGTCCGGCTCGACAAGGTCAGCGCGTTGCCGCACGAATATCCCGGCTGGATGGTCGAGCGCCAGACCGCCGGCCGCTGGCCCAAGCCGTTCGCGCCGAAAAGCTGACCCGGTCAGTGCAGCAGCAGCTCGCCGTCGACCTTGCGCCACTCGTTCGGTGCGATCAGCCGCTTGTGGGTATACGTCACCGAATGGAGAGGACCTTCCAGCCTGGCCTTCCAGAATTCGATGAAGCGGAAGAGAGCGGGAAATTTCGGCGCAAGGTCGTAGTCCTGCCATATGTAGGTCTGAATCAGGTGCGGGTGGTCGGGGAAATGATAGAGGATCCTGGCCGTCGTGAGCCCATAGCCATTGAGCATCAGTTCAAACTCGGAATTCTCGCGCATGACCTTTCCTTTTCAGTGCCGCCAGTTCTCTCCAGATTCTGCGCCGGCATTGTTGATGGTCTACTGAAACGCGCCCGATGTCGATAGGTTTCCTAAGCAGAATCAACATGTTAGCAGCATGTCGGCGCGAGTGCTGTCAGCGCCGGGGCGAGCTCGGCCGTGGACCGGCCCACATGACCTGGCCAGGCGACTCCAACGTCTAATATTGTGGCCCGGCGCGAATTGATAATAATGCGCGCCGACACGCTGTCTGGCCGCGCGAGCGCGGCCGGAACAGTGGGAAATGGTTCGGGGAGAAAGTTTTATGTCCGAGGTTAATGTCCACCGCGTGCAGCCGGCGTGGAAAAAGCGCGCGCTGATCGACAACGACACCTATCTGAAATGGTACGCCGACAGCGTGAAGAATCCGGACAAGTTCTGGGGCAAGCACGGCAAGCGCCTCGAATGGATCAAGCCCTACACCAAGGTGAAGAACAGCTCCTTCACCGGCAAGGTCTCCATCAAGTGGTTCGAGGACGGCGAGCTCAACGTCTCCCAGAACTGCATCGACAGGCATCTCAAGAAACGCGGCGACCAGACGGCGATCATCTGGGAAGGCGACAACCCCTATGACGACCGCAAGATCACGTACCGCGAGCTTTACGAGCACGTCTGCCGCATGGCGAACGTGCTCAAGAAGCACGGCGTCAAGAAAGGCGATCGGGTCACGATCTATATGCCGATGATCCCCGAGACGGCCTATGCGATGCTCGCCTGCGCCCGCATCGGCGCTATCCATTCCGTCGTCTTCGGCGGCTTTTCACCCGATTCGCTCGCCGGCCGCATTGAGGACTGCAAGTCGACCTTCGTCATCACCGCCGACGAAGGCCTGCGCGGCGGCCGGACGATCCCGCTCAAGGAGAACGCCGACCGCGCGATCGAGATTGCGGGACGCATGGGCGTCGTCGTCAAGAAGGTGCTCGTGGTGCGCCGTACCGGGGGCAAGATCAACTGGTCGGCCGACCGCGACCTCTGGTATCACGACGAAGTGGCCACTGTGAAAGCCGAGTGCAAGCCGGAAAAGATGAAGGCGGAGGATCCCCTCTTCATCCTCTACACCTCCGGTTCGACGGGCAAGCCCAAGGGCGTGCTCCACACGACCGGCGGCTATCTCGTCTATACCTCGATGACCCACCAATATGTCTTCGACTACCACGACGGGGACATCTACTGGTGCACGGCCGATGTCGGCTGGGTCACGGGCCACAGCTACATTCTCTACGGGCCGCTCGCCAACGGCGCCACCACGCTGATGTTCGAGGGCGTGCCGAACTATCCATCCGCCTCGCGATTCTGGGAGGTGGTCGACAAGCATCAGGTCAACATCTTCTACACCGCGCCGACCGCCATCCGCGCGCTGATGGGCGCTGGCGACGCCTTCGTGAAAAAGGCCTCGCGCAAGAGCCTGCGCGTGCTCGGCACGGTGGGCGAGCCCATCAACCCGGAAGCGTGGGAGTGGTATTTCAATGTCGTCGGCGAGAAGAAATGCCCGGTCGTCGACACCTGGTGGCAGACAGAGACGGGCGGCATCCTCATTTCGCCGCTGCCGGGCGCGACAGACCTGAAGGCCGGTTCGGCCACCAGGCCGTTCTTCGGCATACAGCCGCAGCTCGTCGACAATGACGGCAACGTGCTGGAGGGCGCTGGCGACGGCAATCTCTGCATCGCCGATTCCTGGCCGGGCCAGATGCGCACCGTTTATGGCGACCACGAACGCTTCGTACAGACGTATTTCTCCACCTACAAAGGCAAATATTTCACGGGCGACGGATGTCGCCGCGACGAGGACGGCTATTACTGGATCACCGGCCGAGTGGACGACGTCATCAATGTCTCCGGCCACCGGATGGGTACCGCCGAGGTGGAATCGGCGCTGGTCAGCCACGACAAGGTGTCGGAGGCGGCCGTGGTCGGTTACCCCCACGACATCAAGGGACAGGGCATCTATTGCTATGTCACGCTGATGAACGGCGTCGAATGGTCGGAGGACCTGCGCAAGGACCTCATCGCCCATGTCCGCCGGGAGATCGGCGCGATCGCTACGCCCGACAAGATCCAGTTCGCGCCGGGCCTGCCGAAGACCCGGTCCGGCAAGATCATGCGCCGCATCCTGCGCAAGATCGCCGAGGACGATTACGGCTCGCTCGGCGACACCTCGACGCTGGCCGATCCGACGGTGGTGGACGACCTCGTTGCCAACCGCCAGAACAAGCGTGTCACGGCGTAGCAACGGCGCCGCCGGGAAGGCCGACATGGCCTCCCGGACACGTCGGTCAGGGCTGTGACCTTTTTGCCCTTGTAACGGGGCGCAAGGAGTCCCAGCTATCCATCATGTTCAACCAATCGAAAGGAGGTGATCCGATGTCGAGTGATTTCGTTTTCCAGGGTGTGGTCTCGGCGGATTGCCTTTTCGGGAAGCAGCCTTCCTGAACGAGAGCATGACGTGCGGCCTGTGATCTGGAATCACGGCTGACGGCCGCGCCATGGACGAAAACACGGGCCGCCGCCTCGACGCGAGGCGGCGGCCTTTTTCGTTTTACCTGGAAGGGCTTCGCTCCCCGGACCAGCGCTTTCAGCTTGCGCTTTCGTCACAAAGGACGGCGTGACGGGGCCAGGGCATTTGTCCATTGGCGTTGCCCCTCATCGGCCTGCCGGCCACTTCTCCCCGTAGAAACGGGGAGAAGGACGCTGTCATCTCCACTTTCGCCAGTCGCCAGCTTTCGCGACTAGCGAAAACCGAGCGGCAGCCGTCTCTCTCCCCGCAGTTTGCGGGGAGAGATGTCCGGCAGGAGGGGCCAGCGCAGACCATCGATCATTGCGGCCACCGGTGTAGTCTCAATGCCTGAAATGCCGCACGCCCGTGAAGACCATGGCGACGCCATGCTGGTTCGCGGCTTCGATCACTTCGTCGTCTCGCATCGAGCCGCCCGGCTGGATGACAGCCGTGGCGCCGGCCTCGACCGCCGAGAGCAGGCCGTCGGCGAAGGGGAAGAAGGCGTCGGAAGCGACAACCGAGCCCTTGGCCAGGGATTCTGCAAGGCCTGCGGCCTGGGCGGCATCCTCCGCCTTGCGCGCCGCGATGCGCGAGGAGTCCACCCGGCTCATCTGGCCGGCGCCGATGCCGACCGTTGCGCCGTCCTTCGCATAGACGATGGCGTTCGACTTGACGTGCTTGGCCACGCGGAACGCGAATCTGAGATCCGTCATCTCCTGCTCGGACGGGCTCCGGCGCGTCACGACCTTCAGTTCGAGATCGTCCACGACCGCGCTGTCGCGGGATTGGACGAGCAGACCGCCAGCGACGGATTTCACCATCATGCCTCGCGTTCGCGGATCCGGCATGCCGCCCGCGAGCAGCAGGCGAAGGTTCTTCTTGGCTGCCACGATCGCCTTCGCCTCCTCGGTGGCGTCCGGCGCGATGATGACTTCCGTGAAGATCTTGACGATCTCCTCCGCCGCTTCGGCGTCGAGCAATCGGTTGACCGCCACGATGCCGCCGAAGGCCGAGACAGGATCGCAGCGCAAGGCCTTCAGATAGGCGTCCCGCAGCGATCCGCCTTCCGCGACGCCACAGGGATTTGCGTGCTTGATGATGGCGACGGCGGCGGTGCGGGCGGGATCGAACTCTCCGGCCAGTTCGAATGCGGCGTCGGTATCGTTGATGTTGTTGTAGGAAAGCTGCTTGCCCTGAAGCTGCTGCGCCGTGGCAACGCCCGGCCGTTTGTCGCCTGAGACATAGAAGCCCGCTTGCTGGTGCGGATTCTCGCCATAGCGCATGACATTGTCGAGCTTGCCGCCGAAGGCCCGCCAGGTCGGGTGCTCGATGTCGAGCGCCTCGGCGAACCAGCCGGAGATTGCGGCGTCATAGGCCGCGGTACGGGCGAAGGCCTTGGCGGCGAGCCGCTTGCGGAAGTCCAGCGAGAGACTGCCGAAATTGACCTCCAGCGCGTTGACGACGGGCGCGTAATCGTCCGGGTCGGTGACGACCGCCACATAGGCATGGTTCTTTGCGGCGGCACGCAGCATGGCCGGCCCCCCTATGTCGATGTTCTCGACGATCTCGGGATAATCGCCTCCGGCGTAGCGGACGTCCTCGAACGGATAGAGATTGACCACGACGAGGTCGATCGGCGAGATGCCATGGGCGTCCATCGCCTCGACATGCTCGGGGTCGTCCCGCACGCCCAGCAATGCGCCATGGACGGCAGGATGCAAGGTCTTGACCCGGCCGTCCATGATCTCGGGAAATCCGGTCAGCTCCGTCACGTCGCGCACGGGAATGCCTGCCGCGGCGATCGCCTTGGCGGTCCCTCCGGTCGAAACGAGCTCGACTCCCCGCTTGGACAAGGCAGAGGCGAAGTCCAGGAGCCCGGTCTTGTCGGAAACCGACAGCAGGGCGCGGCGGACGGGCACCAGGTCGGGCGCCGGAATCTTCTTGGATGCGACGGCCATGGTGCCAAGTCTCCTCTGCCGGTCTCTAACGGGGTTGCGCGGGCCTAACACAAGAAAAGGCCGAACGAAACGTCCCCGATGCCGGGTAAGGAAATCTTGATCCGGCGAAAGCGCCGTCCGAAGTCAGGAACGGCGCAATGCCTGGTCGGCTCCGGGAGCCTCGCTGCGTTCGATGCTGCGGTAATAGTCGGCGAGCAGCTTGCCGCGTTCGGGCCGGAAGGTGCGCCCGGAGCCTTTGACGGTTGCGATGCGGTCGATGCGGAAGGCGCGAAAGTCGTTGCGCATCTCGCACCAGGCGATCAGGGTCCAAACCTTGCCCCAGAACCACAGGCCGAGCGGCCGGACGTCGCGGGCGGTGCCGCGCCCGGCCTCGTCGTGATAGTCGAGCGTGAGCACGTCGCGCTTTTCGATGGCACGCTCGATGAGATCGATCGCCTCGCGATCGGCATCGGTCACCACCCACATCGGAGTGTGGATCTCGGTTCGGGCGATGCGGTCCCTCTCGGTATCGGGCAGGACCGCGCCGATCTTGACCAAAGCCTCTTCGGCGGCGCGCGCCATCGCAGCCCCGCCAAAGGCACGCACCATGCGCGCGCCGGCGACAAGCGCGACGATCTCGTCGCGTGTGAACATCAGCGGCGGGAGGTCGAAGCCCTCCCGCATCATGTAGCCGACCCCGGCCTCTCCATCGATCGGCACGCCCGTTGACTGAAGGTCGGCGATGTCGCGATAGATCGTGCGCTCGGAAACCTCCAGCCACATGCCGAGCTTCTGTGCGGTCACCAGCCGGCCACCACGCAGATGCTGCACGATCTGGAACAAACGATCAGCGCGTCTCATTCGGGCAAGCCTTTCGCCGCAGGTTCTTGTCGCACACCGTGGAACACCTCGCCGAACCTGCCTAGACAAACAGCCCGAAGCTGTTTCCGTCGGGGTCGAGACAATATACGAAACGGCCGGCCGGGATAGTAACAATCGGCGACACGACCTGTCCGCCATTGTCGGCGACCCGTTTCATCGCGTCTTCGAGCGGATCGGCAACGGCAAGATGAACGGTTACTCCGGTGCCAGCTGCGGCCGGCTTGCCTTCATAAAGATGGCCGGAAGCCATCTCGTCCTTGGCCGGAAAAATCGCGATCGGATTCGGGCCGCCTTCGGTCACCGGGATCTCGGTCTGCAGCACCGCGCCATAGAAAGCACGCGCCTTGCCGAGATCGGAGACCGGGATCTCGAACCATGCGGAGGCCCTGGCCGGAACAAACGATTCCATGATATACCTCCTTCGAATGGACGGCATCCTCGCACGCCTATCCTGACAGCATTCTGTCAGGAGGATTGGCGGGAGCCGTACTCCTTGGCGAACATTGCCAGCATATCCGAAAGCTGCGCTTCCCGTTCCGGGTAAAGCGCCAGCAGGAACCGATGCGCGAACGTTCCTGGAGCATTGCCAGGCGCCGAGACGATCTTGCCGTCGGCGACGGCGTGGGGAACATCGTGGTACTGCGACGCGCCCGGATAGGCGGGCAGATGCTCGAGAATCCATTTCCGCCCGTTGCTGGTATGCCTGACTTCCGCGAAGAGGCCGGCGCGAGCGAGCGCGAGCGTGCCGGCGCAGATGCCGCCGACGATGCCGCCGCGGGCTGAAACGGAGCTCAGCAGCTTCGAAACATCGGGCGCATCGGGTGTCGGCCAGACATCGGAACCGATCACCGCCACCGCATCCAGATCGACATTGGCGGCCGGTTCGAGGCCGCGGTCGCCGGCCACGCGCAAGCCCGCGGCGGAAGCGACAACGCCGCCGCCGGGGGTCAGCGCAAGCACTCTGGCGCCGAACCACTCCACCGCGGAAGCCGCGAGCAGCCCGTGCTCCCAGTCGGCGTAGCGGTCGATGAAGACCAGTCCGACCGTCTTGGGATTGAGGTCCATTTCCATCTTCCTTGCCGATCGATCAGGCCCGGTTGGCCCAGCGCGAAGCATAATTGTCCGGCCAGCCGATATCCTTGCGAATCTCCCTCGGCAGCGAGTTGATGAGCTGTTCGGTGCGGATTTCCTCGCGCATCCTGCGGATCTGACCGACATAGCGTCGGGCGAATTCGAACGCGGTCATGACGTGACTCCTTTCCCTGAGGTGATGGAGACACTATCGCACACCCCTCCTGACAACAGTCTGTCAGGAGTCTGTCAGTTCTTGTTCTCTTCTTGTTCCGGGCTGCTCAGACCCCGATGCCGCGCGCCTTGAGCGCCTCGGTGATCTCGTCGAGGATGGCGGGATCGTCGATCGTCGCCGGCGTCGTCCAGGCTTGTCTGTCTGCGATCTTTTGCATCGTGCCGCGCAGGATCTTGCCGGATCGCGTCTTCGGCAGGCGCTTGATCGCAACCACCGTCTTGAAGGCCGCGACCGGGCCGATGCGCTCGCGCACGAGGGCAATGGCCTCCCGCTCGACGGTGGCGGTGTCGCGCGAGACGCCCGAATTGAGCACCACGAAGCCGCAGGGAACCTGACCCTTCATCTCGTCCGCAATGCCGATCACCGCGCATTCGGCGACGTCGGGGTGCTCGGCCAGCACTTCCTCCATCGCTCCGGTGGAAAGCCTGTGCCCCGCGACGTTGATGATGTCGTCCGTACGCGCCATGATGAAGAGATAACCGTCCTCGTCGATATAGCCGGCGTCGGCCGTCTTATAGTAGCCGGGGAACTCGGCGAGATAGGCGTCGCGGAAGCGCTGGTCGGCATGCCAGAGCGTCGGCAGGCAACCCGGCGGGAGCGGAAGCTTGAGGACCACATTGCCGAGCGTGCCGCGCGGCACCTCATGGCCGGCGTCGTCGAGCACCCTGACGTCGTAGCCGGGCATAGGGACGCCAGGCGAGCCGTACTTCACCGGCATGATGCCGAGCCCGACCGGGTTCTGGCTGATCGGCGCGCCCGTCTCGGTCTGCCACCAATGATCGATCACCGGCACGCCGAGACGCTGCTCGGCCCATTTGACCGTTTCGGGGTCGGCGCGCTCGCCGGCGAGGAACAAGGTGCGGAAGCGCGACAGGTCGTAGCCCGGAATGAGCTCCCCGTTTGGATCTTCCTTCTTGATGGCGCGGAACGCGGTCGGCGCGGTGAACATGGTCACCACACCATGCTCGGCGATCACCCGCCAGAAGGTTCCGGCATCCGGCGTGCCGACGGGCTTGCCCTCGAACAGGATCGTCGTGCAGCCATGCAGCAAGGGCGCGTAGACGATGTAGGAATGACCGACGACCCAGCCGACATCCGACGCCGCCCAGAACACCTCGCCGGGTTTCACGCCGAACTCGTTCTCCATCGACCATTTCAAGGCGACCATGTGGCCGCCATTGTCTCGCACGACGCCCTTTGGCTGGCCGGTCGTGCCGGAGGTGTAAAGCACGTAGAGCGGATCCGTGGCGAGCACCGACACGCAAGGCACGTCGCGGCCGGCGGCTTTAGCGGAGGCCATGGCTCCGGCATAGTCGATGTCGCGGCCCGGGATGATCTCGCAGGCGAGCTGGGGCCGTTGTAAGATAAGGCATCGTTCGGGCTTGTGGGCGGCGAGGTCGATCGCCCCGTCGAGCAGCGGCTTGTAGGCGACGATGCGGCCGGGTTCCACGCCGCAAGAGGCCGAGACGATGAGCTTCGGCTTGGCATCGTCGATGCGCGTGGCGAGTTCCTTCGCCGCGAAGCCGCCGAACACGACCGAGTGCACCGCGCCGAGACGGGCGCAGGCCAACATGGCGAACACCGCTTCCGGAACCATGGGCATATAGATGATGACGCGATCGCCCTTGCCGACGCCTTGGTCCGTCAGGACGGAGGCGAGCGCAACGACCTCCGCCTTGACCTCGGCATAGGTATACTTCGCGATCGTTCCGGTGATGGCGCTGTCATGGACAAGGGCGATCTGGTCGGCTCGGCCACCCTCGACGTGCCTGTCCACCGCGTTGAAGCAGGTGTTGCATTCGGCGCCGGCGAACCAGCGGCCATAGACGCCGGCATCGGCTTCGAACACCTTGTCCCAAGGGCGGAACCAGTCGATGTCCTCGGCCGCTTTCGCCCAGAACCCCTCGGGGTCGCGCCTCCAGCCTTCATAGACCTCGTGGTAGCGTGAAACCATGCTGTCGCCTCCCTGCGGCATGTTTTTCAACTTTGTATCGGCAGCCGCGACTGCGCGTCCATCTGACTTATGGCCGAACGCACTGTATCTGGCGAAAAGCCGATGTGCACCCTTTTCGATACGAAGTCTCATGGCTGGACAAGTCCGGCACGTCCTGCTCAATGGCGCCTATGAGCAAAGCTCTTTCGCTGCTGATCGTGGCCCTGATGGCCGTACACCTGGTCAAACCGCTCGGCCTCCCCGGCCTGCGCAAGAGGCGCGACTTCTGGAAACTCGCCGTCCTGGCGCTGGGCGCCATCTCGCTGACGGTGGTCCTCAGCCACGTGCAATAGGTATCATCCTACCCCAGACAGCCACTTCGCAGAGGGGGCCGGCAGCACAGGAAGAGCGCGGCAGAAGACGCGACATGCGCCTTCGTAGACGGCCTTAGAAAAAAGCCCCGGCGGCATTTGAACGGGGCTTTCTTCTCTTTTTCGATCTGGCGATCAGGCCGCCTTCTCCAGGTCGGCCTGCCAGCGCCCGAGTGCTGCAAGCCCGTTCATGCGCGCACGGTGCGCAAAGGCGCGCTGGCCTGCGGCGACATTTTCCGCTTTGCCCGACCACGCCTTCTGCGGCGCGGCCTGAAGGGCACGGCCATAAGAGAAGGTCAGCTTCCACGGATGCGGGCCGATGGCGTTGATGGCATTCAGATTGGCGGTCGCTTCCTCGTCGGACTGCCCGCCCGACAGGAAGGCGATGCCCGGCACGGCGACCGGAACGGTCTCGCGGAACGCCCGGATCGTCTTCTCCGCAACTTCCTCCGGGCTGCTTCCCTTGCCCGACTTCTTGCCGGCGATCACCATATTGGGCTTCAGGATAGAGCCTTCCAGCACCACACGGGCCGCGTAAAGCTCGGAATAGAGCTTCTGAAGCGTCGTCTTGGTGACCTCATAGCAGGTGTCGATGTCGTGTGAGCCGTCCATCAGAACTTCCGGCTCGACGATCGGCACGATCTTCGCTTCCTGGCAGAGCGCGGCGTAGCGGGCGAGCGCGTGGCAGTTGGCGGCGATCGTCGTGGCCGAGGGTACGTTAGCGCCGACATTGATATCGATGACCGCGCGCCATTTGGCGAAGCGCGCGCCGAGCTCGTAATATTCCGCAAGGCGCTCGCGTAGTCCATCGAGGCCTTCGGTGACCGTGTCGCCGGGGAAACCGGCCAGCGGCTTGGCCCCCTGGTCGACCTTGATGCCGGGGATGGCGCCTGTCGCCTTGATCAGCTCGACCAGCGGCGTGCCGTCGGCCGCCTTCTGACGGATCGTCTCGTCATAGAGGATAACGCCTGAAATGTGATTCTTCATCGCGTCCGTGGCGCGGAACAGCATCTCGCGATAATCGCGCCGATTCTCGGCGGTGGATTCGACGCCGATCGCGTCGAAACGCTTCTTGATCGTTCCGGAGCTCTCGTCCGCCGCGAGGATGCCCTTGCCGTCCGCAACCATCGCCACCGCAATGTCTTCAAGACGTTCGCTCATCTCTTCTCTCCTGTTGGTCTGAGAAGGCGCATAGCAGAAGGAATTTGCGGGCGAAATGGTACCTCGGAAGTCGAATCGATTGAAAGAAAAACAAACGATTACAGACCGTTCGAAATCCGTTTTTCGCCCCACCTCTGCGAGGCGATTGCCGGAACCTTGATGCATGTCGCCCAAAACTCTGGGGCGATTTCGGGCAAACCGTCTTCGGGAAGGAATAGCCTGGAGCACGAATCCCAATGCGCGGGACGTGCTTTTGAAGGCTTCAGCGCAGCGATTACGCCTTCAGCACCTGCACGCCCGGAAGTTCCTTGCCCTCCATCCACTCCAGGAAGGCGCCTCCGGCGGTGGAGACATAGGTGAACTCTTCGGCGACCCCGGCATGGTTGAGCGCAGCCACCGTGTCGCCTCCGCCGGCGACCGAGACGAGCTTACCCTCGCGCGTTCGCCCTGCAGCGTGCTTGGCGGCCGCCACCGTCGCTTGATCGAACGGGACGATCTCGAACGCTCCGAGCGGCCCGTTCCAAACCAGCGTCGCGGCGCGATCGATCCACTGCGTCACGGCCTCGACGGTCCTCGGTCCGACGTCCAGGATCATGGCATCTTCCGGAACGGCCTCGATCGCCACGGTCTCGTTGGCGGCGCCAGCCTTGAATTCCCGCGCCACTACGCCGTCGGTCGGCAGGATGATGGCGCAACCGGCGGACGCGGCCTCGATCATGATCTGCTTGGCGGTCTGGGCGAGGTCGTGCTCGCAGAGCGACTTGCCGACATTGGTGCCGCGCGCGGCGAGGAAGGTATTCGCCATTCCGCCGCCGATCACCAACGCATCGACCTTCTTCACGAGGTTCATGAGCAGGTCGATCTTGGTCGAGACCTTGGCGCCTCCGACGATCGCGATGACCGGACGCGCGGGATTTCCGAGCCCCTTTTCCAGCGCCTCCAGCTCGGCCTGCATGGTGCGGCCGGCAAAGGCGGGCAGGATATGGGCAAGGCCTTCCGTCGAAGCGTGGGCGCGGTGAGCTGCCGAAAAGGCGTCGTTGACGTAGACGTCGCCGTTCCTGGCGAGCGCCTCGGCGAAGGCGGGATCGTTCTTTTCCTCGCCCTTGTGGAAACGCGTGTTCTCCAGCAACAGCACGTCGCCATCCTGCATTGCGCCGACGGCCGCCGCTGCCTTCTCCCCGATGCAGTCTGCGGCGAAGCCGACCGGGCGGCCGATGACATCCGCCGTAGCCCGCGCGATGGGCTCCAGCGAGAATTCCGGAGTCGGGCCTTCCTTCGGCCGGCCGAAATGGGCGAGCAGGATGACCTTGGCGCCGTTGCCGCAAAGCTCCAATATGGTCGGCGCCACGCGCTCGATGCGGGTCGCATCCGTCACCTTGCCGTCGGTGACCGGGACGTTGAGGTCGACGCGGACGAGCACGCGCTTGCCTTTCACGTCGCCAATCGCATCGAGCGTCTTGAATCCGGCCATCGCAACATCCTCTACTTGAAACCGCGGGACCATAAAGCATGACGGCGGAAAAAGGGAACGGGTTCCGCCGAAAATCCTATGAACGCGCCGACAGAAAAATTGTTCAGCCGACGGACGGCCTGTCGCCCTTCATCCGGCGCCGCTTGCGCAGCCGGGCCACGAGGACGGTCATGCCGTTGCGCAGTTCCACCACGCTCAGGAAGAAGGGTACCCGGGGCGGCGGCGGCGCCGGCTCGACGGATAGGCCGACCCCCGTGATTCGGCCCTTGTCGTCGACGTCGCGCACGATGAGCTCGATCGGCCCCATGGGTATCCGGTCGCCATACTCGACCCTGCCGTCCAGCCGTTCCCGGATGAGCGCCTCGATGCTGAGCCGATGCTCGGCCTCGGAAAGCTCGGCGCCATAGGCCAGCGCAAGCTCGTCGGCCGGGCGCGCGGGGTCGACGGCGAAAGCACCGAAGAAATCCTCGTCCTCGGGATCGACATCGGCCTTGCTCGCGAACAGGCGGTCGAGCAGCCGGGGATAGCGATCGGGGACGAAAATGTAGACGTGATCGCCCGCCGCCAGCCTTCCCATATCCTGGAAGCGCATCGAGCGACCCTCCCGTACCACGAGCGACGGCCTTGCCCAGCGCGGAATGCGCTGGCCGCGCGCAACCGGGCTGCCAGGCACGACTGTATAGGCGAGGAGTTCGTGATGGGCCGAACCGGGCAGCTCCAGCTCGACCTTGTTGAGCGGCCCGAGCCGGGCCGGCACGACGAGGCCGAGCCGACGGGCAATGGGTCCGATGGTCCAACCCTGGACGACGAGCGACACCAGCACGATGATGAAGGCGATGTTGAAGATCGCGCGGCCGTGCTCCAGCCCGCCGAGGATCGGCGTTATCGCCAGCAGGATCGAGACCGCGCCACGAAGGCCGACCCAGGAAATGAAGGCGGTCTCGTTGCGCGGGAAACGAAACGGCAGGAGGCAAAGCCACACTGCCACCGGCCGGGCGACGAAGATCAGGAACAGGCCGAGCAGGATGGCCGGCAGAAGGATCGCGCCGAACTGGGAGGGCGTGGCGAACAGGCCGAGCACGAGGAACATGATGATCTGGGCGAGCCAGCTCATGCCGCTCTGGAAACGTTTGAGGGCGGCGACGGCGCGGATCTGCGAATTGCCGGCGACGAGACCGGCTAGATAGACAGCGAGGAAACCGGAGCCGCCCATCGCGCCGGCCGCGGCGAACACGGCGAGCGAAAGCGTCAGCACGAAGATCGGCAAAAGCCCCTGGTCCAGATTCAGGCGGTCGACGAGCCAGACGATCGCCTTGCCGCCAAGGTAGCCGATTGCGGCGCCGATGCTCATCTGCAGGACAAAGCCGCCGATGATGTCGAGAATGAGCACCTCGGCCTCCGGATCGGCGCCGGCCGCGATGACCTCGACCAGAGTGATCGTCAGGAAGATGGCGATGGGATCGTTGCTTCCGGATTCGATCTCGAGCGTGGAGCGCACCCGCTCCCGGATGTTCAGGTTGCCCGCGCGCAGCAGGAAGAACACGGCCGCCGCGTCTGTCGAAGCGACGGCGGCGCCGAGAAGGAAGGACTCCAGCCAGCTGAAGGCGGTCAGATAATAGGCGGCCACGCCGAAGATGAGCGTGGTGGCGGCCACGCCGATGGTGGCCAGCGAGACCGCCGGCAGCGCCGCGTGGCGAAGCACCGCGACGGGGGTCCCGAAGCCGGAATCGAACAGGATGCCGGCAAGCGCCAGCGAGCCCACGAAATAGGAAAGCTGCGCGTTGTCGAAATGTATGCCGAGCCCGTCCGTCCCGGTGGCCAGCCCGATGCCGAGGAAGAGGAGCAGCAACGGCGCTCCGAAGCGGAAGGCGATCAAGCTTGAAAACGCCGCGGCGACCACCAACGCGGTGCCAATCAGCGTGATCAGATAGACCGACTGCTCCATACGCCATGTCCCCTCGGGCTGCTGAGTTGAGACCCGGAACTGGGTCTCGGATCTCGACGGCAGCCATGATCCTGCGTCGCGACAGACTACGGCGAAGACAAGGCGGCACGCGTGCAAAAAATGCATGGAAGCCGCAGGAATTTTTTCCGTTTGGGCCTGGGAACCTCTCAGGCGACCCGCGCAGGTTCGTCGAAGAAGGCGCCGATGAGGCTCCGAACGTCGCGCTGAGGGACCGGTGGGCTGAAGAGAAATCCCTGCAATTCGCCGCATCGCTCGGCGCGCAGGGTCTCGAGCTGCGACGCAGTTTCGACGCCCTCAGCCGTCGTGTCGATACCGAGGCTCTTACCCAGCCCGATAATGGCACGGATGATGGCAAGCGATTCGGGGCTGCGGTCGATCTCGCGAACGAAGGAGCGATCGATCTTCAGCCGGCTGAAAGGGAACTGACGCAGATAGCTCAGGCTGGAGTACCCAGTGCCGAAATCGTCCAGGGCAATGCGGATGCCACGGGCGCGCAGCCGGCTGAGGGTCGCCAGATTGGCGCTTGTATCCGCGAGCAACACGGACTCGGTGATCTCGATCTCCAGGCGTTCCGGCCTGAGGCCGCTCGCGGCGAGCGCCAGATCGACCGTCTCCGCCAGGTCGCCCTTGCGGAACTGCACAGGCGAAACATTGACCGCCACCACTAGGTCGTCCGGCCATGATGCAGCCAGCCGGCAGGCCTCCATCAGAACCCAGCGGCCAAGTTCGTCGACCAAGGCGGTTTCTTCCGCAATGGGAATGAACTCCGCTGGCGAGATCATGCCGCGACGCGGATTGCGCCAGCGTATCAGGGCCTCGAAACCGCGAAGGCGGCCGCTCGCAACCTCGACGATCGGCTGGTAATGGACTTCGAACTCCTCCTCGATCCTGGCGCTGCGCAGTTCCGCCTCAAGGGCGCGTCGCTCGCGATGCTGCCGGTTCATGCCCTGTTCGTAGAAGCTGACGGCACCCTTGCCCGCGTGCTTGGCTCGATAGAGAGCCAGGTCGGCACATTTGAGGAGCTCGTCGGTTCCGGTCGCATCGCGGGGAGCCAGCGCGCAGCCGATGCTGGCTCCCACGGAGAGCTGCACACCGTCGATCTCTCGTATGGCCGCAAGTTCCTGCAGGATCCGACGGGCAAGCGTTTCGACCTGCGCGGACGATTCGGCTGCCGGCAGAAGAATAGCGAATTCGTCGCCGCCGAGCCGCGCGATCACGTCGGATTCGCCCACCGCCTTGCGAAAGCGGGATGTAACCTCCACGAGGAGCGCGTCTCCGACGGAGTGCCCGAACGTGTCGTTCACGGCCTTGAAGTCGTCCAGATCGATGAGGATCGCGGCGAAGCCGGGCCCGCCACGCGCCAGCGCACCGGCGGCAGCCTCCAGCTCGCGCGTGAAGACGGTACGGTTGTATACGCCGGTGAGCGGATCGTGATGAGCCAGGAAGCTGACATGCGCCTCCGCGCGCTTGCGCTCCGTTATGTCGACGATAGTGGAGAGCGTCGCGGGCCGATCGCCGACCATGATCTCGCTCGCATATTCGATCACGTCGAGGACCTGCCCTTCCGCGGTCCGATGCCGGGAAATCGTCTGTCGCACCTCCGACCCACCATCGCTCGCCGTTTCCGCTTCGCCATCGGCCCGTATTTCGCGGAGGTTGCGGGCCATGAACTCTTCGCGGCGGTAGCCGTAGAGGCGCAGCGCCGCCTCATTGACATCGAGGAAGTCGGGGAGGCTGCGGTCGCGGACATACATCGGCACCGGATTCTCATTGAACAGCGACCGGAATAGCAATTCGCGCTGCTTGAGGTCCCGTACGTCGGTCAAGGTGACGGCGAGAATGTCGTCCGAGACGTCGACCCCCACCTGCAGGACGTTTCTTGCCGTACCGTTTCCCAGGGCGAGCTCGAAATTGGAGACCTGCTCGCCTTTTGCGACGCGCAGGAACTCCGCGGGGATATCCTCCAATCCGATCGCCCGGAGCGCGCGGGACAGCAACGTGAACTGCAAGGCGTCTGCGGTCGATCCGAGGAAGCGGGCCGCAGCATCGTTCGTGCTCAATATATGGAAATCGGGCACGGCCCCGGCATCGACCGGGCTGAGAGCGATGATCCCGTCGCGGGTCGAGTTGATAAGCAGCCTGGCCAGATTCAACTGGCTCTTTCTTGGCCGCATGAACAGCAGGAAATATTCGCCCGGCCAGCGGCACGAAAGCGGCAGTGCCACGATCTCGATCGTGGAGACCATGCCGTCGATGATCCTGCGACACAGAGCAAATCCGGGTGCCCTGATGTTTCGGGCCTCGTCGATGGCAGCCCCTATGGCGATCCTGAACGCGTTCGGCAGGACATCGAGCCTGTGGGGCGCTTGCTCCAGTCCCACGACCGAGAGGAAACGTTGCCCCGCGCGAAGCACGAGAGGGCAATCGCTCTCATCGTAGCGCAGAACGGCGACCTCATCGGCGAACCTGCCGATGGCACCCAGGGCGAGTTCCTCGTAGGGCGGCAGCAGATCACCGATGCGCGCTGCCTCCCAGCGTCGAAGGATGAGCCTTACGTCGTCGAATTCGGTCTGCGAGGGGTTGGCCGCTTCCTGCTCTCGACCGGCAACCCGGCCGTCATTCCGGTGCAGGCCCGGAACGATACTGCCTTTCGTTCCCCGCCAGGTCGCGAAACCAGGCAAACGATCGACCGTGCTGTGCATTCGTTATGATCCGCGCGCGGCCGCGCGCGCCATGCACAGTGGTCAAAGCCGACCGTGCCGCAGCGGAGCGGCCCAATTTCCGTAGGCAATGCCGGTCGAACGGCCCGGCGGTCGAGCATCATGCCTGCAGGAGCCATTCGGCTCCCGCACCGCCGCAGCGGAAGGCTATGAAACAATGTCTTATCATCCGCTTAACCGGGGTGTCATGGTTACGTCATCCAGGCCTTCCGAAGCACGGATAGCGTGCATTTCATCGACACTGGCCGAGCGTTCCCAAAAAGAAAACGGCGGATCGAGGACCCGCCGTTCTCGAAAGCGTCGAGGTTCGAACGATCAGGACGCGGCTTCCTCGGCCGGCGCGGTGGCGGCGGCCAGAGCGGCTGCGGCTTCTTCCTGGGCCTTCTTGATGGCGTCGAGACGTTCCTGCGCCTTCTTGCCGGGCAGCGCCTTGGTGGGGTTCGAACGAGCGGGGCGCTTCGAGAGGCCTGCCTGGTCGAGGAAGCGCAGCACGCGGTCGGTCGGCAGGGCGCCGTTTGCCAGCCAGTGCTTCACACGGTCGGCGTCGAGCTTCACGCGCTCGCCATCTCTCGGAAGCAGCGGGTTCCACGAACCGATCGCCTCGATGAAGCGACCGTCGCGCGGCGAGCGCACGTCGGCAACGACGATGTGATAATAGGGGCGCTTCTTGGAGCCCGCGCGGGCGAGACGGATCTTCAGTGCCATGGTTTTCTCCTAAAGGTTCAATCCGTTGCGATTCAGTGGGTTTCGGTGACGCCGTCGGGCGCGGTGGTGGTGGTGGCGCCATTTGTGGCGGCGATCTGCTCGTGATGGCGGATCACTTCCTTGATCACGAAATTCAGGAACTTCTCGGCGAAGTCGGGATCGAGATGGGCGTCGCGCGCAAGCTGACGCAACCGTGCGATCTGATGGCCTTCACGTGCCGGATCGGCCGGCGGCAGGCCGTGCGTTGCCTTGAGCACGCCCACTGCCTTGGTGCACCGGAAACGCTCGGCCAGCATATGGATCACCGCCGCGTCGATATTGTCGATCGACGCGCGGTATTCGGCGAGCGCGACAAGCGCCTTCTCTTTCTCGGCCTGGTCAACCATGGTTCTGCTCACTTCTTCTTGCCGAGGCCCGGCAGGCCGCCGCCCAGACCGGGAAGGCCGCCGGGCAGTTTCATGCCGCCGGGTAGGCCGGGCAACCCGCCCGGAAGGCCTTTCGGCAGGCCAGCGCCGAGCCCGGCCGCCTCGGCCTGTTTCTGCAGTGCTTCGAGCTGCTTGGGATCCATCTTGGACAGGTCCGGCAGGCCGCCCATGCCGCCGCCGAGGCCCATCTTGGAAGCCAGGCCGCCCATCAGACCTCGCATCATGCCGGCGCCTTTTCCCTTGCCGCCCATCGCCTTCATCATGTCCGCCATCTGACGGTGCATCTTGAGCAGCCTATTGATCTCCGCCGCGTCGGTGCCGGAGCCGGCGGCGATGCGCTTCTTGCGGCTGTGCTTCAGCATATCGGGGTTGGCACGCTCCGCCTTGGTCATCGACGAGATGATGGCAAGCTGGCGCTTGAACATGCGGTCGTCGAGACCAGCCGCGGCCATCTGCTCCTTCATCTTGCCCATGCCCGGCATGAGACCCATGATCCCGCCCATGCCGCCCATCTTCTGCATCTGGCGAAGCTGATCGGCGAGATCGTTCAGGTCGAACTTGCCCGACTGCATCTTCTTGGCCATCGCCGCGGCTTTTTCCGCGTCGATGGTCTCGGCGGCTTTCTCGACGAGGCTGACGATATCGCCCATGCCGAGGATGCGGTCTGCGATGCGCTTGGGGTGAAACTCCTCCAAGGCGTCCATCTTCTCGCCGGTACCGATGAGCTTCACCGGCTTGCCGGTGACGGCACGCATCGACAGCGCGGCGCCGCCGCGCCCGTCGCCATCCATGCGGGTAAGGATAAGGCCGGTGATCCCGACGCGCTCGTCGAAATTCCTGGCGAGATTGACGGCGTCCTGACCGGTGAGCGAATCGGCGACGAGCAGGATCTCATGCGGGCTGGACGCTCGCTTGATCTCGGCCATCTCCGCCATCAGCGGCTCATCGATGTGGGTGCGGCCCGCCGTGTCGAGGATCACCACGTCGTGACCGCCGAGTTTGCCGGCCTGCACGGCGCGCTTGGCTATGTCGACGGGCGATTGGCCGGCGATGATGGGCAGGGTGGGTACGTTGGTCTGTTCGCCGAGCTGGCGCAGCTGCTCCTGAGCGGCCGGGCGGCGGGTGTCGAGCGAGGCCATCAGCACGCGCTTGTTCTGCCGTTCGCCGAGCCGCTTGGCGATCTTGGCCGTCGTGGTCGTCTTGCCCGAACCCTGAAGACCGACCATCATGAGGACGACAGGCGCCGGCGCGTTGAGATCGATCGTCTTGCCTTCCTGGCCGAGCATCTCGACGAGCTCGTCATGGACGATCTTGACCACCATCTGGCCGGGCTTGATCGACTTCAGAACGGCGGCACCGACTGCCTTCTCGCGCACGCGGTCGGTGAAGGAGCGCACGACCTCGAGCGCCACGTCGGCCTCGAGCAACGCGCGCCGAACCTCGCGCAGCGCCGCCGCCACGTCCGCTTCCGACAGGGCGCCACGGCCGGTAAGGCCGTTCAGGATCGAGCCAAGGCGCTCTTGCAGGGACTCAAACATTCAACTTCCCTTCGTCTCCGACATCCAGACAATGCCGGAGAGGTAATATTTCCGCGCGCTTGCTCCAACCGGGCCGACGGCACTTTCGATTCGCCAAAGCCAAAAGGCACCCGGGGGCGCATCGCGCTGCCGGGTGTTGGCCTCCGGGATCGATCGAAGCTCTATGGCGTCCCGGTCGGCTGCTCGGAGTGGAACTCGTCGCGGAATTTCCGGCGGCTTAGACAGGAAAAACCCGGCAAAGTCAAGACTTGCCGGTATAAAGGGGAGATTGGAAGGCAGTGACGACGGCCTCGCGTTCTTCGAGCGTCAGCACGTCGAGGCCGAAGACCTGCATGGCGCGCATGCCCTCCAGGGCCAGGAACACGATGAGAGCGGTGGTTTGGTTGGCGGCATTCGCCTTGAGCCGGTCGAGCAGAAGGCGGTTATAGTCCCGGATTGGAGCGATCAGCTCCGGATTCTCCGCAAGTGCCGCCAACACGCCGGAAGGCGGTGGCTGCTTCCTGTCGAAATCTGCCATCACGAGGTCAAGATAGGCGGCTAGCAACGCCTGACGCTCGCCGCTCCGGGTCTTCTCCTTCTTCGTGAGTGTGGAGTCGAAGGTTTCGATATGGTGCTCGACCAGCGCTTCGAGAAGTCTCGCCTTGGTCGGGAAATGGTAGAGGAGCCCACCCTTCGAGACGCCCGCGCGATGCGCGACGGCGTCGAGCGACAGGTTTCCAGGTCCGAGATCATGGGCCAGCTCGTCGGCGGCGAGGAGGATTTTCAGCCTGGAACTTTTCTTTGACGACACGATATCGCAGTCACACTTATGTCAGGAGCTGTATGAGTCGGAATTGACAATACCGTCCAGACGGTACAGTAACGCGCCGATTGAATCCAGCCGGGGATTCGCCCAGCGGCGCGACGCCGCACGATCGAAAGTCGTACCCTTTTATAAGACAATCACAGGTTCGCCTCTGTCATGATCAAGCGCTTCGTCATTGCGTTCATACTTCTCGTCCTGGTGGTCGGCGGCCTCGTCGGATTCAACATCTTCCGCGACCGCGCAATCCAGCAGTTCTTCGCCAACATGCCGGTGCAGCCCGTGACCGTATCGACGATCAAGGTCGAACCCATCACCTGGACGCCCGGCGTCGAGGCGATCGGCACGGTAAGCGCTGCTCGGGGCGTCGACCTGACGGTGGAGACGACCGGTATCGTCAAGGAAATCCGCTTCCAGGCCAACCAGAAGGTCGAACAGGGCGCAGTCCTGATCCAACTCGACGACGCTGTCGAGAAGGCCGACCTCGAGGCGCAGAAGGCGCAGGCCGCCAACGACCAGACGGCATTGACGCGCGCCCAGGAGCTGGCGGACCGCCGCGTCGGTTCCCAGGTCACGCTCGACGCCGCCAGGGCACAGGCGACCGCCTCGGCCGCCCAGGTCGCGAAGCTGCAGGCTGTTCTCGACCAGAAGCAGCTGAGAGCCCCATTCAAGGGTACAGTCGGCATTCCGCGCGTCGATCTCGGCCAGTTCCTGCAACCAGGCAACCGGGTCGCGACCTTGCAGGATCTCGACACGATGCGGGTCGACTTCTCGGTTCCGGAACAGCAGCTGCCGCTGCTCAAGATTGGCCAGCCGGTTCAGCTCGGCACCGGAGCCGGTGATGAAGCCCTGTCTTTCCAGGGAGAGATCCGGGGCATCGACCCCAAGATCGATCCAGCAAGCCGGCTCGTGGCCGTGCGAGCGGAGGTCGCGAACACCGGAGAACGGCTGAGCCCCGGCCAGTTCGTCCATGTGCGCGTCGTGTTGCCCGAAGAAAAGGGCATCGTCGCCTTGCCGCAGACCGCGCTCGTTACCAGCCTTTACGGCGATTACATCTATGTCGTGCGGCCGGCCGAGAAGCCACAGGATGGCGCGGATCCGGCCAAGCCGGCTGAATCCCGGCCCGCTGAGGGCGCTGCGGCTTCGCCCGCGGCGGGTGAAAAACCCTCGCTGGTCGCCCGCCAGATCTTCGTCAAGCCCGGACGGCGCAACCTCGGCTTGGTCGAGATCACCGAGGGGCTGTCGCCGGGAGACGAAGTCGTCACCGCCGGTCAGAACAGGCTCAGCAACGGCGCGCCGGTGGTCGTCGACAACACGCTCGACGTGAACGCGCCGGCCAATCAGCAGGCTGCCCAGAAATGAGCATTTCCGACATCTTCATCCGCCGCCCCGTCCTCTCGACGGTCCTGGCGCTGCTCATCATGCTGCTCGGCCTCCAGGGCATCTTCAACCTGCAGGTGCGCCAGTATCCGGAGGTGGAGGAGACGGTCATCACCATCACCACCACCTATCCGGGCGCCAGTGCCGACCTGATACAGGGCTTCATCAGCGCGCCGATCGCCCGCGCCGTCTCGACGACGGAGAACATCGATTACGTGACGTCGCAAAGCCGCCCATCGGCAAGCGTCGTCACGGTCCAGATGAAGCTCGGCTCCGACCCGGACATCGCGCTCACCGAGGTGATGTCGAAGGTACAGGGCGTGCGCGGCGAGTTGCCGACCGACGCCGAGGATCCGATCATCGTCAAGGGCACGGGCGAGCAGTTCGCCATCATGTATCTGGCGATCCAGAACCCGAACATGACCTCGGAGCAGCTCACCGAATATATCGAGCGCGTCATCCGCCCGCGCATGTCCACCATAGAGGGCGTGGCCGAGGTCCAGATCCTGGGCGCGGCAAACTATTCGATGCGCGTCTGGATCGATCCGATCAAGCTCGCCTCCCGCGGCATGACGGCGGCCGAAGTGATGAACGCCGTCAACGCTTCGAACTTCCTGTCCGCTCCCGGCAAGACGGAGAACGAGTTCGTCGCCTATTCGATCACGGTGCAGTCGACGCTGCAGACGGCGGAAGCCTTCGGTGCGCTTCCGCTTCGATCGGAAAACGGCGACGTGGTGAGGCTGCGCGACGTGGCGCACGTCGAACTAGCGGCGGAGAACACCGACACCAGGGTGAATTTCAACGGCCAGCCCGGCATCTTTGTCGGCATCTTCCCGACGCCGGCGGCGAACCCGCTCGACACGGCCGGTGCCGTGATCAAGGAGCTTCCGGCGCTGCAGGCAAGCCTGCCTCAGGATATGACCGTGACAATGGTCTATGACGCGACTGAGCAGATCGGCGCCTCGATCGACGAGGTCTTCAAGACGATCGGCGAGGCGGTGGCCATCGTCGTCGTGGTCATCCTTCTGTTCCTCGGCTCGTTCCGCTCGGTGCTGATGCCGATCGTGACGATCCCGCTGTCGCTTGTCGGCGTCTGCTTCGTGCTGTTCTTCATGGGCTACTCGATCAACCTGCTTTCGCTGCTGGCGATGGTGCTGGCGATCGGCCTTGTCGTGGACGACGCGATCGTGGTGGTGGAGAACATCCACCGCCACATGGAAGAAGACGGCATGTCCGCGATCCAGGCTGCCTTCAACGGCATGCGCGAAATCACCTCGGCGGTGGTGGCCATGACCATCACGCTCGCCGCCGTCTTCGCCCCGCTTGCCTTCACAGGCGGCCTGACGGGCTCGCTGTTCCGGGAATTCGCGGTCACGCTGGCTGGCGCCGTGGTCATCTCCGGCTTGGTGGCGCTGACCATCACGCCGATGATGACGGCGCGCCTGCTCAAGGCCGGCCAGCACAGCCGCTTCCAGAACATCGTCGATAGCACCTTCGAGCGGTTCGCCAACGGTTATGAGCGGCTGGTGGCGGGCTCGCTAAACTATCGCCCGGTGACCCTGCTCGTGGTGGTGACCCTGGTCGCGCTCGGTGGCTACCTGTTCACCAAGACGTCGGGAGAACTGGCCCCCGAAGAGGACCAGGGCGCGCTGTTCTCGCTGGTGACGGCGCCGCGCTATGCGACGTCGGACTACACCAGCCGCTATGTCGACCAGCTCATGGAACTGACCAAGGACCTGCCCGAGCTGCGGGCCTCCTTCTCGGCGGTCGCCTTTGGCGGCGGCGTCACCAATCAGGCCTTTGCGGTCTGGGCGCTCAAGGACTGGGCCGAGCGGGACCGTTCCCAGAAGGAAATCCAGCAGGATATCCAGGGAAGCCTGGCCAAGGGTGCCGGCGTCGAGGCGCTGGTCTTCGCGCCGCCCTCGCTGCCGGGCGCCGGCGGCGGTCTGCCCATCTCGGTCGTGATCCAGTCGACGGGCGAGGCGAGCCAGGTCTATGAGGTCGCCGAGAAGATCAAGCGCGAAGCCGAGGCTTCCGGCCGCTTCATCGTCGTGCAGAACTCGCTCGCTTTCGACGCTCCGCAGGTGACGGTCACCATCGATCGCAACCGCGCGGCCGCGCTCAACCTGCCGATCCGCGAAATCGGTCAGACGCTCAGCCTGCTGGTCGGCGGCGGCTCCTTCGCGCAATTCGACCGGGAGTCCAACAGCTACGACATCATCATGCAGGTGCCGAGGGAATATCGCGACAACCCGCAGAGGCTGGGCGAGTTTTTCGTGCGCAGCGTGACCAATGAGATGGTGCCGCTGTCGGCTGTGGTGAACATCTCCACCAACGCTTCGCCGGCGTCCATCGAGCAGTTCAATCAGCTGAACGCCGCAACGATCTCGGCGCTGCCAGTCCCGGGCGTCACAACCGGCGACGGTCTCGCCACGATCGAGAACATCGCCCGGCAGTCGTTGCCCGCCGGCTTCTTCATCGACTTTTCCGGCCAGTCGCGGCTGGAGAAGGAGCAGGGCAACACGATCGCCATCGCCTTTGGCCTCGCGGTGATCGTGATCTACCTGGTGCTCGCCGCCCAGTTCGAAAGCTTCCGGGACCCGCTGATCATCATGATGACGGTGCCGTTGTCGATCTTCGGCGCCATCGTGCCGCTCAATCTGGGCCTCGGAACTCTGAACATCTACACGCAGGTGGGTCTGATCACGCTCATCGGGCTCATCACCAAGCACGGCATCCTGCTCGTCGAGTTCGCCAACCAGCAGCGCGAGCAGCATGGCCTCAGCCGGCGCGAGGCCATCGTGGCCTCGGCCAAGGTGCGCCTGCGTCCGATCCTGATGACGACGGCCGCCATGGCGCTGGGGGTCGTGCCGCTGATCACCGCCAGCGGCGCGGGCGCGGCCGCCCGCTACTCGATGGGCCTGGTGATCTTCTCAGGCATCCTGGTCGGTACCATGTTCACGCTGTTCGTCGTGCCGATGTTCTATACCTTCATCGCCAGCAAGGACGTTCACAAGCTGGCGGAGATGCCGGAACCGCAGCCGGCTGGCTCGCACTGAGGCCAGCAAGGATCGCGTCGTCAACGCCCCCTGTCCCGCCGGACCGGGGGCGTTTTGTTTTGCGAGCCTGATTTCCCCCGCGCTATCACGCTATGCGGCGCGTGCGATCTCATCCGGCCTCGGCGGGCCAGGATCCGCGCATCGGTTTGGGAATGCGACGCCGCCCGCCGGGGCCGATTTCCCTGCGGCCATCCCTCCGAAGGAAGGCTTTCTTCCAAATCGAGAGACTTTGGAAATGCCTTCGTTCAATCCGCCGCTGGTTAATCCGATAACCACTATCGTATTGATCAGAGTCGAGCATATGACCCCGCCTGTTGCCGCCATCGGCAGTTCCACACCCGTCTCGAAAACCCGTCGACCGATCTTATCGGCCGACCTGGTTCTGGCACGATGAGCGAGGCGACCAGCATCTATGCGGGCGCTGGCCGGGAGGCTGGCTCCCGCCGCAGCGGTTCCAGATGGAGGAGTATCGGCTGGCACCTGTTGCCCCTGCTCCTGCCGACCGCGCTGATCCTGCTCTGGCACTGGGCCTCCGTAGCGGGAACATTGAACCGGAGCGTGCTTCCAGGGCCGGTCGACGTCGTGAACGTGGCGATCTCGCTCCTGGAACGTGGGCGGCTCCAGCACGACATTCTCGTAAGCCTCCGCCGTGTCGCAGTCGGCTTTGGGCTCGGTGCCACCTTTGGCTTGGCACTGGGCGTTGTCGTGGGCCTGTCCACTACTGCGAGGCAGGTCGCCGATTTGACCATGCAGATGATCCGCACCGTTCCGCATCTGGCGCTGGTGCCCCTGATGATCTTCTGGTTTGGCCTGGGCGAAGAGCCGCGCGTGCTCCTGGTCGCGATGGGCGTGGTTTTCTCCGTCTATATCAATACGGTGTCGGGCATCCGCAGTGTCGACCCGCGCCTGATCGAGATGGGACGCAGCTATGGCCTCACTGAATTGCAGCTGGTCTGGTCGGTCATTCTCCCCGGGGCCCTCCAACAGATCCTGACCGGCATCCGCTATGCGCTGGGCGTCGCCTGGCTGACACTGGTGGTGGCCGAGACCATCGCATCGCGGGAGGGGCTGGGCTTCCTGGTGCAAGACGCTCGCGAACTGCTGCGCCTGGACGTGATCGTGCTGGTTATCCTGATCTACGCCCTCGCCGGCTGGCTGGCCGATTTCCTGACCCGCCGGTTGGAAGCTCGCCTGCTGATCTGGCACCCATCGCATGGGAAGGGAGCCGGACGAAAATGAGCGGAGCCGCGGTCACCTTACGCGGCCTCAGCCGCAGTTTCGACGGGAAGCGTGTTCTCGAAGGCATCAACCTGGACATCGCGCCGGGCGAGTTCGTCTCGCTGATCGGCGCAAGCGGGGTCGGCAAGTCGACGCTGCTGAAGATCATTGCCGGTCTCGACAGGCCGACGTCCGGCACATTGCGCATCGGGGCGGCCGGCGAGCGGCCCGAGGTGCGGATGATGTTTCAGGAAGACCGCCTGCTGCCCTGGCGCAGCGTGCTGCGGAACGTGACGCTGGGCACCAGGGATCGTGAGGCGGACGGTCGCGCAATGCTGGCGGCGGTCGGATTGGCTGGACGCGAAGACGACTACCCTTCCATTCTCTCCGGCGGCCAGAGACAACGGGCGGCCTTGGCTCGCGCTCTCTTGCACCGTCCCAATGTGTTGTTGCTCGACGAGCCGTTCGGCGCGCTCGATGCGCTGACCCGCGCTTCGATGCAGGAGTTGCTGTCCGGTCTGCTGGAAGAAGCACCTCGCACGGTTCTTCTCGTCACGCATGATGTCGAGGAGGCGTTGCTGCTGTCGGACCGGGTCGTCGTGATGCGGGCCGGAGGACCGGCCCGCGACCTCAAGCTGTCGGGCCGCCGCCCGCGCGCGCGTGGAAATGCCGATCTCGCCCGTCTGAAGGAAGAACTCGTCGCCAGCCTCCTGCACGATGAGGAACCCAGAGCTCATTCGAAATCACCGGCCGCCGCGCGCGAGCCACAAACGATAGAATAGAAGCGGAGCAAACCCATGTTGACCCTGAACCGCCGCCAGGTCATCGCGGCCGGCACCTCGGCATTCGTCGCCTCGGCTCTCGGCCGGGCGGCGTCGGCGCAAGGCCAGCCTGAGGTGACCATCGCTATTATCGGCGATGGCCGCACCGGCCCCTGGGCCGCCGCGCGCGCCAAAATCACCGGTTACGACTTCGAGGGCTCCATCGGCGCCCGCGCCAACTGGCAGCCGGGCTTCACCGCTTCATTGCCCGTGATGGAGGCGATACGGTCCGGCGACGTCGATTTCACCTTCGCCACCTCGACCGCCATCGTGAACGCGGTGGATGCCGGCATTCCCATTGTGCCGGTTGCAGCCTTTCCCTTGCCTGTGAACACGGTCGACGGCGTCGCTCTCGCCGAGAGCGGCATCGCCGGCGCCGCCGATCTGCGAGGCAAGAAAGTGGCATACCAGCGCGGCACCACCGGCCATTTCAGCCTGCTGAAGTATCTCGAGGAGGCCGGCGTCGGACTTGACGAGATCGAGGGCATCAGCCTTTCGGGCTCCGAAGGATTCACGGCTTTGTCCCAAGGCGATGTCGATGCCTGGTTTCACTGGCAGCCGGCAGCGACCATCGGCATAGCGCGTCTCGGCGACAGGGCCGTCAGGCTCGCCGACGTACCGACCTATGACTATGCCTTCTACGTCGCACGCGAGGGGTTTGCCGAAGAGCACCCGGAGATCGCCGTCCGCCTCGCGGTCGGTGTGCGCGAGGTTCAGCGTCGTATCAATTCCGACCCGGCGGGCACGGTTGCGATCTGGGCGGCGAATGGCGGTTTCGAAGCCGGCAGCGTTGAGGCTAAGGCCTTCGAGCAACTGCTGGCGGAACGGCGGGTATCCGAATCGACCTCCGTGGACCTGCATCCGGTCGACGAGCGCGCCGCCGCCGCCACGCAGGTGCTGGCCGACAGCTTCTTCGATCTGGACGTTCTGCCGCGTCGGATCGACGTCACCAGCTTCCTTCTCGATTCCCGTTTCGACACGGTCCGAAAAGCCGTGGCAGCGGCACTGGCGGGGTAAGACATGTCCCAGAGTTCGTCGCAAATGCATCTTGCCGCCTTCGTTATCGCCGGGCCGGGAAGGCCGGGCGGCTGGCGCTACCCCCAGTCCGAGGACGGCTGGCTGGATCTCGATTATTATCGCCGCATCGCCGAAGTCCTCGAGCGAGGCCGTTTCGACCTCGCCTTCTTCGCGGACATCCTCGCGGTGCCGAACCGCTACCAGGGCTCGCATGACAGCCAGTTGCGCTACGGGGCGCTCGGCTCCTTGCGGCTGGAGCCGCTGCAGGTGCTTGCGACGATGGCGGCAGCAACCCGCCATCTCGGCTTGGCGGCGACGAAATCCACATCCTACTACGAACCGTTCGACGTCGCCCGCGGTATCGCCACGCTGGATCATCTCAGCGCCGGTCGCGCCGCCTGGAACATCGTTACCTCTTTCCAGGACGCCGAGGCGCGCAACTTCTCGCGCGATCAGCACATCCCACGCGACAGGCGTTATGATCGCGCGGACGAGTTCCTGGAAGTGACCCATAAACTCTGGGACAGCTGGCAGGACGATGCCCTGGTCGCGGACCGCCAGACGCCGCTCTTCGCGGCTCCGGACAAGGTACAGCCGGTCTTGCATGACGGCGAATGGTTCCATGTGGACGGGCCGCTGAACGTGCCTCGCCCGCCGCAAGGCTATCCGGTGTTGATCCAGGCCGGTGCTTCCGACAGGGGCCGGGACTTCGCCGCACGCTGGTCGGACGTGATCTTCGTCACCCATTATTCATTGGACAGCGCCGTGGCGTTTTTCCGGGAGATGAAGGCACGAGCGGCCGCGCAGGGGCGCAATCCCAAAGATCTGAAGATCCTGCCGGGCATCACGCCCCTCGTCGGCGAAACCGAGGCCATCGTCGCCGAGAAGAAGCGCGTCCTGGCAGATCTGATCGCGCCGGAAGCCGGGCTTTCGACCTTGTCTTATCATCTCGACGTCGACCTTGCGGCCTATCCGATGGACGAGCCGCTGCCGCACCTGAAGGTTCCAGGGGTGACCGGCCATTACGACGAGATGCGCGAGGCGTCGGACAAAGGCGGCTTGCCGCTACGCGAGGTCGGCCGGATGTATGCCAATCGCTACGAAGGCGATTTCGTCGGCACGCCGACGGCGATTGCCGACCGGATGCAGGAATGGTTCGAGGCCGGGGCCTGCGACGGCTTCATGGTGGCCGCCCACTGGCAGCCTGGGGCATTCGACGAGTTTGTCCGTCTCGTCGTGCCGGAACTGCAACGCCGCAACCTCTTCCGCAAGGAATATTCCGGCACCACGCTGCGCGACCATCTGGGCCTGGCACGGCCGGAAGCCGGCGCATGGCAATCCGGCAAGAACAAAGTGAAGGCAGCATGATGACGACTGAACTCGACCCCGATATCGGCAGCCGCGTGCGCGGCCGCGCCGATGCCACCTTCGGCCGCGTGATCGTGTCCGCTCGGCACAACCACTTCATCTCCGACGGGCGTCGCTCGCAAGGCGGGCCGGGCGAGGCGGTATCGGCCGGCGAATTGCTGCTTGCCTCGCTGGTCTCGTGCGGCCTCGGTCTTGTGAATTCGCGCGCGCGGGAAGTCGGAGCAACACCGCCCGACGTGACGTTGACTGCCGAGTTCCTGCGCGACCCCGAGGATTCGACACGGTTTGCGTCGCTGACCTTGAACTTCGGTTTTACTGGGACCGACCACGCCAGAGCCGAGGATTATGTCGGCCATTTCACCGCAAAATGCCCGATCTACAACACGCTGAACCGGGGTGGTGGCGTAACCGTACGGATCGAGACCCTGTGATCCTGCAGAGTTGAGCGACGCCCTTGCGCTTTTTCGAGAGAAGCCCGCCCCGCTTCCGTCGCTTCAAAGCACCTCTTAGACGCCCCCTGTCCCGCCCGGGCAGGGGGCGTTCTGTTTTCTTGGCGACCCGATTTCGCGGTCGCCCTCTTGCACGCCGGCAAATAACCTGTACAGTTGACTGGACAACTTGAGCGAACCATGAATCCCAGAACCCGCGACCGCGAAGGACCGCTTTACCTGCAGATCGCCGACAGGCTGCGCGAGGACATCATCGCCATGGACAGTGGCGCGCGCATCCCGAGCGAGCCGCAGCTCGCCAAGGATTGGGGCGTGAGCCGCTTCACGGTGGCCAAGGCGGTGGAGCAGCTCGTGGATGAAGGGCTGATCACCCGCCGCCAGGGCAGCGGGTCCTTCGTCGCAGAGGCACCGTTGCGCCGCGCTCCCGGCTATCTCCTCTCCTTCACCGAGGCAGTCGAGGCGGCCGGCCGCAAGCCGAGCCACGAGTTGATCGCTTTCACGAAGACCGACTGGCGGGAAGGGCTACCCTATCCGGAGGATGCCGAGTTGGTGCTGCTCGACAGGCTCCGCCGGGTCGATGGCATCGCGGTGGCCCGCCACAGATCGGTGCTCTCAGCCGAGCTCATCGAGTCGATCGGCCTCACCGAAAAGGTCGCCCGCGCAAGCGACTTCTCGCTTTATCGCTACTACGGCGAGCATGGCCTCTCCGTAGACACCGCCACCGAACATCTCGTTGCAAGCGTCGCCGGCAAGGACGATCGCAAGCTTCTCGGGTTGACGGGCGACGCCGTCGTCGTCGCCGTCACCCGTCATTCCTTTGCAGCCGACGGAACGCCGCTCGACGCCGTCAGCGCAATCTACGATGCCCGCCGCTATTCCTACGAGGCCCGCCTCGTCCGGCAGCATCGTTCGGGGAACCTCGGACAGGAGAAAAACCATGTTGAAATACTGGATGCAGGGCGCGGCCATCTTGGCCCTCGCCTCGGGCCTTGGGGCACTGGCGGCGACGGCCGCTGAGAAACCTGCCGCGCTGATCGTCGCGCAGGGCGGGCTGGGAGACCAGTCCTACAACGATCTCGCCTACTCCGGCTTCCAGAAGGCCGCCCAGGAGACCGGGATCGAAGGCAAGCCGGTGGAATCGAAGGATGTGGTCGCCCAGGCGGCTGAGATCCTCCGCCGCGCTTCCGACGCCGATTTCGGTCTGATCATCGATCTCGAATATTCGCATGGCGAGCCGATGGTCGAAGTCGCCACGGATTATCCGGAGACCAACTATGTCATCCTGAATCAGGTCCGTGAGGGCGCCAACATCGCATCGGTCCTGTTCCAGGAACAGGAAGGTTCCTACCTCGCCGGCACGCTGGCCGCGCTCGTCACGACCGACACCTCCATCAAGGGCATCAACCCGCAGCCCATCATCGGCGTCATCGGCGGCACCAAGTCGGCCGGCATCGACAAGTTCATCGCCGGCTACATCGAAGGCGCCAAGGCGGCCAATCCCGACGTGCAGGTCAAAGTCGCCTATTCCAACAATTTCGGCGATCCCGCGGTCGGTCTCCAGATGGCCAAGGCCATGTTCGAGGAAGGCGCCGACATCATCTATCAGGTCGCAGGCGGCACCGGCATGGGCGTGATCCAGGCGGCCAAGGAAACCGGCCACTACGCCATCGGCGTCGACACCGACCAGGACGGCATCGCGCCGGGCTCGGTGCTGACCAGCATGGTCAAGCGCACCGACGTGGCGGTCGAGAGCGTGTTCAAGGACTACGCCGCGGACAAGTTCCAGGGCGGCAAGACGCTCACCTTCGGGCTCAAGGAAAACGGCGTCGGCCTTTCCGAGATGAAGCACACGAAGGACCTCATCCCCGCTGCGATCCTAGAAAAGGTCGAAGCCGCGAAGCAGGACATCCTTTCCGGCAAGATCAAGGTCTGGAACGTGGTCGATCAAGGCTACCCCGACTACCTCAAGTAGGTTCGTGCCAGGCGTGCGATGACACCGAGACCAGAGATCACCTCCGATCCGTCAATCCGGCTGGGCGCCCATGGCGTCACCCGGCGGTTCGGTGCCGTCGTCGCTAATAACGACATCAATTTCCGCGCAACGCGCGGAACGGTCCATGCGATCGTGGGCGGCAACGGCGCCGGCAAGTCGACGCTGATGCGCATCCTGCAGGGCATGGACAGGCCAACCGAAGGCGTCGTGATCGTAGACGGTCTTCCGACCGTCTTCTTGGGGCCGGCGGACGCCTTCGCCCGCGGCATTGGCATGGTCCATCAGGAATTCATGCTCGTGCCCGGGCTTTCTCTTCTCGAAAATCTCGTGCTGGCGCATGAGCCTGTCGACGCTCTGGGGCGCCTTGACAGGCAGGCCGCACTGGCCGAAGCGCGCAGCCTCGAGAAACTGGCCGGCGTCAAGCTCGAGTGGGACATGCCAGTCGAGGACGCGCCGGTCCATGTGCGCCAGATCGTCGAAATCCTGCGCCTGCTCTATCGCGGCGCCGACGCTCTGATCCTCGACGAGCCGACGGCCGTGCTGGCGCCGCCGCAGATCAAGGAACTGATCGCGCTGCTGCGCAAACTGCGCGACGAGGGCCGCACCATTCTCTTCATCAGTCACAAGCTCGACGAGGTCCTGGCCGTGGCCGACGAGATCACGGTCATCCGCGCGGGACAGGTCATCGGCACGGTCCCGGTCGGAGAGGCGAGCAAGGCGAAGCTCGCCGAGATGATGATCGGCGAGGTCCTTGCGCGTCCGACGGCCCGGCCGCGCAGCGCGGACAAACCCGTGCTGGAGATCGCCGGGCTTTGCGTGCGCGATGCACGCGGCAATGCCGGTCTTTCCGAATTCGACCTGACCCTGCGCGCCGGCGAGATCGTCGGCATCGCCGGTGTCGCCGGCAACGGGCAGGACGAGCTCACGGCGGCGATCACCGGCCTGGGCCGCATCGACGCGGGATCGATCCGCATCGCCGGCACCGAGGCGAGGGCGTACTCGCTGCGCCAGCGCCGTCTCGCGGGCCTCGCCTATCTCAGCCCCGACCGCGCCGCCGAAGGCCTCTGCCTGCCTGCCTCCATCGGCGAAAACGCCATTGCCGGCCACCATCGGCGCGCCGATCTCAGCCGCCATGGCCTGCTGAAGGCCGGCGCCATCGCACGCCACGTCGAGGGGCTGCTCGACCGTTACTCTGTGGTGCGCGGCTCCGCCGCCCAGCCCATCGGAAGCCTGTCCGGCGGCAACCAGCAGCGCGTGGCCATCGCCCGGGAACTGGACGGCGACCCCAAGGTGCTGCTGGCCTGCCAGCCGACCCGCGGCGTCGATATCCGCGGCATCGCCTTCATCCATCAATGCCTGCTCGATTTCCGCGATCGCGGCGGCGCCGTCCTGGTCGTCTCCGAGGAGCTCGAGGAGCTGATCACCCTCTCCGACCGCATCGTCGTCATCTATGGCGGGCGCGTCACGGGCGAGGTCGAGCGCGGATCGGCCCGGATCGAGGATATCGGCAGGCTCATGCTCCAAGGAAACGCGGCATGAGCGCGACCGTCCAACCCATGCCCCGCGCTGCCTGGTGGCGGGATGCGGCCGAGGCGCTCGCACCGCTCGCGGTCGCGCTGGTCGCCGCCGCGTTGGTGCTCGCACTTGCGGGACACAACCCGCTGGAGGTCTACCGGCTTCTTGCGGTGGAATCCTTCGGCGGCGCGAAGCGCATCGCCGCGACACTCGCTGCGGCGACACCGTTGATCCTCACCGGCCTGGCAACGGCTGTCGCCTTCCGTGCCGGCGCGTTCAACGTCGGCGTCGAGGGCTGCGTCTTCGTCGGCGGCCTCGCCGCCGCCTATGTCGGCTTCACCTATGTCGGTCTTCCCGGCTTCGTCCTCCTCCCCGCCGCGCTGGCTGCGGCGGTGATCGTCGGCGGTCTGTGGATGCTGGTGCCGGGCCTGCTGAAAGCCAGGCTCGACGTCGACGAAGTCGTCACAACGCTGATGCTCAACTTCATCGCGATCAGCCTCACCGCCTATCTCGTCAATGGGCCGCTCTTGGCGCCCGGCGCGGCAAATTCCGCTACCCCCATGGTGGCGCAGGCCGCGCGTCTGCCCAAGCTCATGCCGCCTTCGACCCTCAATGCCGGCTTCCTGATCGCCGTGGCGCTGCTCTTCGCCTATGCCTTCTGGAGCCGCCGGGCTGCTCTCGGCCTGGAAACCAGGCTCGCTGGCCTCAATCCCCGCTTCGCCATCGCCTCCGGCATCGACGTGCCCGCGCTGGTGATCAAGATGATGCTGCTCTCCGGCGCCATTGGCGGCCTCGCCGGGGGGATCCATGCGCTCGGCAGCGTCGGCCGCTTCGTTTCCGGCTTCTCCCCGGGCTACGGCTTCACCGGCATCGCCGTGGCGTTGCTCGGGCGCGGCTCCGCGCTCGGCATATTCCTCGCCGCCATCCTGTTCGGCGCGCTCGCCACTTCGGGCGCCACCATCCAGCTCTTCAGCGACGTACCGATCGAGATCGTCAGCATTTTGCAAGGCATGGTCATGATCTTCGCCGTCGCGCGCATCGGCTGGATCTTCGCCCGGAAAGGAGGCCGGCCGTGATCGACAACATCATCCACGCCGCTTTCGTCATGACGACGCCGATCCTGCTGGCCGCCCTTGGCGGCCTGATCAACCGCATCGGCGGGCTGGTCAATATCGGCCTGGATTCGATGATGCTCGCCGGCGCTTTGCTCGGTCTCATCGTGGCGTCCCAGACAGGAAGCTGGAGCGCGGCCCTGCTGGTGGCGGCCGTCGCCGGCGGCATTCTCGGGCTGCTGATGTCGCTGACGGTCACGCGGCTCGAGGCGAACGAGATCATCGTCGGGCTCGGCTTCAACATCGCCGTCGCCGGCCTCGTCCGGTTTTTCCTGAAATCCGCCTATGGGAGCTCGGGTACGCTCAGCCTGCCGGATGTGGCGCGGCTGCCCCGGTTCGAAATTCCCGTCGTCGCCGATATTCCCGTTCTCGGCGCCATTTTTTCCGGCCACGACCCGCTCACTTGGGCGGCATGGCTGATGGTGCCGCTCACGGCCTGGTTCCTGGCCCGCACGCGGGCCGGACTTCGCCTTCGCGCCACCGGCGCGGCACCGCAAGCGGCCAGGGCGCTCGGCCTCAATCCGCTGATGCTGCGCGACATGTCGACGGCGTATGCGGGCATCATGTCGGGCCTCGCCGGGGCGTATCTGTCGATCGGCGTGGTCGGCATCTTCAACGAGGGCATCACCGCCGGACGCGGCTTCATCGCGCTCGCCGCCTTCTATTTCGGACGCAACCGGCCGTGGCTGACGGCTGCCTGCGCCCTGCTCTTCGGCTTTTTCGACGCCTTCCAGATCAGGCTCCAGGGCCGCGGCGTCCCGGCGGAGCTGGTCCAGACGCTGCCCTATGTGATGGTGATCGTGGTGCTGACACTCATGGCGCTCGCCGTGAAGCGGGCACGCGCGAAAGGAATCCAATCTTGACCGAGAAGACCGCCCTCATCCTTGTCGACGTCATCAACTCCTTCTTCGAGCCCGGCCATCCCAATTACTATGCCGGCGTCGAGGACGTGCTGCCAGGCTTGCGCGCGCTGCTCGAGGCGGCGCGCGAATCCGGTGCGATCGTCGTGCATGCGGCCGAGAAGCACCGTCCGGGCTTCGACGATTTCGAATGGCGCAAGCTGCCGGTGCACCACCTCGCCGACGCCCATGACGCCGCCTTCTTCCCCGGCTTCGAGCCGCGCGGAGAGAGAGAGACAACCGTCTTCAAGCGCCGTTTCAGTGCCTTCTTCGCCACCGATCTGGCTCTCTTCCTGGCCGAACAGAGGGTGTCGCGCGTGGTGATTGCCGGCGTAAAGACCAATGTCTGCATCCGCGCCACCGCGCAGGATGCCTTCGCCAACGGGTTCGAGCCGGTGATCCCGCGCGAAGCGACGAACTCGAACCGTCCCCATCTGGCCGAGGCGTCGCTGGAGGATATCGATCGCTACATGGGCCGTGTCGTGCCGCTGGCCGAAGCCATCGGGATGCTGTCATGATCGTCGTCACCGGCTATGCCAGCCTGGATCACGTGGCCGTTCTGGACGGATCGCCGAGACCGGGGCGGACGACGACTATCCTCCAGCGGCCGGCAAACGCGTGGCCCCGCCTGGGTGGCGCGCCGGCCTATGTCGCATCGGCGCTCGTCGCGAGCGGGACCGGCGGCGTCTATCCGGTCACATGGATTGGCGACGACGCAGGCGGAGAAACCTATCGCGGACAGCTCGCGGAGCGTGGCATCCCGACGGCGGGTCTTGCGGCGGTCGAAGGCGCCCGGACGCCGGTTGCCGTCCTTGCCTATGAGCCCGACGGCGGCTGTCTCTGCCTCTACGATCCCGGCATGCCGGCTGGCCTGACGTTGAGCGACGATCAAGGAATGCTTGTCGCCGAAGCCGACTGGGTTTGCGTGACGATCGGCCCTCCGGAAGCGACGGCGGCCGTTCTGGAGAAGCTTCGACCGGAAACGAAACTCGCCTGGGTGGTGAAGCACGATCCGCGGGCCCTTTCGGCGGGGCTCGCGCAGGAGCTTGCCCGGCGTGCCGACCTGATCTGCTGCAGCCGGGCGGAACGCGTCTTCGTGGACGACATGCTGCCTGCCGAACCACGCCCAGGGCAGATCCTGATCGAGACACAGGGCGGCGAGGGTGCGGCACTCACGCGCGGCGGCATGACGACCTTTGCGCCTTCGACGGCGATCGCCGTCAGTGATCCGACTGGTGCGGGAGACACATTCGCCGGCGGCGTGCTGGCCGCGCTCGCCGGCGGGGCCACCTCTCCCGCGGAAATCCTGCAGGCGGGCCATCGCGCGGCCGCCGCCCTCCTCGGCGGCCGGCGGACAATCGAAATGGAAAGTGCATGACATGAGTGAAGAACGGTCCAACACCGCCTGGTATATCGGCGCCCGTCGTGACGAGGTCGGCGAGTATGCCATTCTCGTGGGTGATCCGGCTCGCATCGGGCGCATCGCCGAACATATGAGCGACGTGCATTTCGTCGCCGAGAACCGCGGCCTGCGCACGGCGACGGGCATGCGCGGCGGCAAACGCGTCACCGTCTCGGCCTTCGGCATGGGAGCGCCGATCGCGACGATCGTCATGCACGAGCTCTTCGCGCTCGGCATCCGTACGTTCCTGCGCATCGGGACGGCCATGGCGGTTCCCCCCGCAAAGCTCGGCGATTTCGTGCTGGCCGACGGCGCACTGCGGGCCGAGGGCACGTCGAACAGCTACGCGCCGATCGGCTTTCCCGCGATTGCCGATTTCGACCTCAACAGCAAGCTGCGTGTGACCCTCGCCCGTTCCGGCAAGCCATGGCACGCCGGCATCTACGGAACCTATGACGGTTTCTATACGGAGATGTTCGGCCTTTCCGGCGAGCGCCGGCAGATGATCGACGGGCTGAAGCGAGACATCCAGCGCATGGGGCTGATCGGGACCGACATGGAAACCTCGGCCTTGCTGACGGCTGCCCGCATCCTCGGCGCCCGAGCATCTACGCTTTGCGTCGCCACAGTCGATGCCTTCACCCAGGAGAAGATCGGCGACGAGGCCATGGCCAAGGCCGAACGCGACCTGTTCGAGATCGCGCTCGACGCGATCACGGCGTGATCGAGAGAACAACAAGAAAGGCAATCAGATGACGTCCATCGTCGACCGCTATTTCAGCACGCTGGCCGAAAGGCTGGAAAAGGTCCGCTCGACCCAAAGCGAGGCCATCGAGAAAGCCGCCGAGCTCTGTGCCGAAAGCATCGCGGCAGACAAGCTCGTCTTCACGTTCGGCACCGGGCACGGCGCCTTGCCGGCGCTGGAGAGCTTTCCGCGGACCGGAACGATCGTCGGCTTCCGCCCGATCGTGGAAAGCACCATGATCTCCTTCCATCACGTGTGGGGCGACATGGGCGCCCGCCAGTACCGGTTCATCCATGCCCAGGAAGGCTACGGCAAGGCGATCCTGCGCTCGCACCAGATCGACCCGGCCGATGCGATGATCCTGTTCTCGCATTCCGGGATCAATGCCGTGATCATGGACATCGCCATGGAGTGCAAGGAGCGGGGGATCAAGCTCATCGGCGTGACTTCGTTGCCCCATTCCTCGGCGACCCCGTCTCGCCACTCCTCCGGCAAGCGCCTGTTCGAGGTGGCCGATGTCGTCATCGACACGGGCATCCCGTTGGCCGACGCCTCGCTGTTCATCGATGGGCTGGAATCCCCGGTCGGCGCGAGTTCGACCAGCGTCACCATCGCGGTCGCCCATGCCATCGTCTCGACGACCGCGGAGAAGCTCGTGAAGCGGGGTATCAAACCGCATGTCATGGTGAGCCCCAATACCACTGGCAAGGAGGCCGCCAACCGCCAGAACGACGAGAATTACGAGCAGCTGTGGCGGCGGCTCAAGGCACGGTGAGCGCCATGGATCGTAAGCTTCACATTGACGGCGTGTGGCAAGACGCGAAGGAGGCCGGGCACCTGGAGATCCGCGATCCCGCGACGGGCGAGCACGTCGGCTCGACCGCGATCGCCGGCCGCGCCGATGTCGATCGCGCCGTGGCCGCCGCGACACGGGCCCTGCCGCTCTGGGCGGAAACTCACGCCGACCAGCGTGCCCGCATCCTGCATCGCGCGGCCGATCTCGTCGAGGAACGGATCGATGCCATTGCCGAGATGCTGACCCGGGAACAGGGAAAACCGGTGCCCGATTCGCGCAAGGAGATCTCGTTCGGCATCACGGTCATCCGGTATTATGCGGAGGAAGGGCGGCGTCTCGGAGGCTCGATCCGGCCCTCGTCCCGATCCGATATCCGCAGCCTGGTCACCACCGCCCCCGTCGGGGTCGTCGGCGCCATCGTGCCATGGAACTATCCGGTCGATCTCTATTGCTGGAAGGTCGCCCCGGTCCTGGCCGCCGGCTGCACGCTGGTCGCCAAGCCGCCGCACGAGACGCCCCTGGCGATCGCCATGGTGGTGCAATGCTTCGCCGATGCGGGCGTGCCGGCCGGTGTGCTGAACGACATTCCGGGCACCGGTCCGGAGGTCGGGGCGGCACTCGCCGAACACCCCGGCATCCGCATGATCACCGCCACCGCCTCGGTTCCGGCCGGCCAGTCGATCATGCGCGCCGCAGCCGGGAACCTGAAGCGCCTGTCGCTCGAACTCGGCGGCCAAAGCCCCTTCATCGTGCTGGATGACGCCGACCCGGCCGAAGCGGCCGCGGCGGCGGTGCGGCGCTCCTTCTCGAATATGGGCCAGATCTGCATCGCGGTGAACCGTATCCTGGTGTCCCGTGGCATCCATAAGGACTTCGTCGAGGCGCTGGTCGCCGAGACGAAGAAGATCGAGCTCGGCCACGGCGTGCTCCCGGGCGTGCTTTACGGGCCTTTGCTCCATGAAGGCGTGCGCCAGCGGGTCGCCGGCCACGTGGCCGATGCGGTCGCGCGGGGCGGCAAGCTGCTGATCGGCGGGCGTGTCCCAACGGGCTCCAATTTCGATCGCGGCTTCTTCTACGAGCCGGCCCTGGTCGATGAGGTTCCCGATGCCGCGCTCGCCCTGACGGAGGAAACCTTCGGACCGCTCGCCGCGATCCGTCCCGTTGCCGACGACCGCGAGGCGCTGGCCGTCGCCAATGCGCTCCCATTCGGCCTCGCGGCCTATGTCTATTCGGGCGATCTCGAACGCGCCTGGACACTGGCGGACCGGATCGAGGCCGGCGCGATCGGCGTCAACGTCAACGACACGACGGAACTCCAGGCCCCCTTCGGCGGCTGGAAGATGAGCGGCATGGGTCGTGAGCTCGGCCCGGAAGGCATAGAGGCGTTCCGCGAATCCAAGCACGTCAAGATGCGGGTGCGGGATAGGCTGGGCGGGTAAGGGACGTCACGAAGCCTTTTACTACGCCTCCGCGCACCGCCGGCTAGCGCCCCGCCCATGCCGAAGGCACCGATGACCGCTCGCCGGCACCTGGCGCCTCTTCCGGCACGTTGACGACGGGGTGAGCATGCGTGAGGACCGATCCCCCCTTGCGGCATTCGACATCCCGGGCGGCAAGGCAGGATAGCATCGTCGCTGACATCAGCATCGGCCGGCGGCTTCGATCTGGACCGCAGGGTGGGTTGCCGGGGCGGAAGGGAATGGATCCCCGGATCACCTCCGGCTTCGCTCGCCTGCGGGTCCGGGGATGACGATCGCGCTGAGGGTCCAACCCGATCGCCAAGGCTTGCAATTGGCGCCAACGTGGAGGCTTCGTCATTCTCGGACCCGAGCCAGGAGGGCGAGGTGATCCGAGACTCCATTCCGTTCCGTCGCGGCCGGCCGCCCGGTGGTGAAGAACGAAGCGGCCGACGCGGTATCCGCAATCTGCCCGCTCTTCGAACGCGACGTATTTCACTACCCAGGGCATTCTCCCGAGATGCGTGAATATCGTAGTCTCGAGAGGGAGATGTCCGGCAGGCCAGAGGGAAGTGGGGCACAGCGCTGTCCGAGAGAGGCTCGCCTACCCCGTCCGACTCAGCACCGGCAATCTCTCGAAGTAATCCTGGTGCTCGCGCGCCACGCGCGCTGCCTCTTCGGCATCGCCGCTGGCGATCGCGTCGATGATGGGCTGGTGGCTGTCGGCGATCTCGACGAGATCGAGCCCCTCGACCAGCATGGTGATGGTGGTTCGCGTCTCGATCTGCAGCGACTGCCAGATGTTGAGGAGCAGCCGGTTCCTGGCCGCCTCCATGATCGAGCGGTGGAACGTCACGGAATGCTCGACCACGCCATGGGTATCGCCGGCAAGTGCCGCCTTGCGCATCAGCGCCACTTCCTGCGCGAGCAGCTCGAGGTCACAGGTGCCCCGGCGTGTGGCGATCCGTGTCGCCTGCTCTTCCAGCGCGCCGCGGACCGTGTAGATCTCGCGAAGGCCCTCGCCCATGACCTCCGAAACATAGGTGCCGCGTCGTGGCAGGTTGGTGACGAGACCGGTCGCCTCGAGCTCGCGCAGGGCCTCCCGAACGGGTCCCTGGCTGGTGCCGAATTCCTCGGCGATCCTCAGTTCGACCAGCCGTTCGCCGGGATCGTAGTGACCCCCGAGAATTCGGCGCAGCAGGGCCTCCTTCAGCCTCTGGCGCAGGGGAATATTGGAAAATCCCGGCTCCGGCGACGGTCTGAGTGCATTCTTCTCATTCATTGGACTTCCATCGAATCGCCGGGGTCGTTGCAGCGCCGCAGGCTATTGTGCGTCGGCACGGTTGACAAAGTGATTTTCATTTATCGATAATGGATAATCAAGAGACCGGAAAGGTCCCCGGCAAATAGGCTGGTTCTCTGGGAGGAGACGATGCTGCAAGCGGTTATCGTGCCCGGCTCGCTGGCCGAGGCGCAGGCGGTGCTGGGCAGTCGGAAGGGCGCGGCGATCATCGCCGGCGGCACCGCCGTCATGCCTGTGCTCAATTACGGCACGGACGATTTCACTACGCTGGTCAGCCTGCGCAAAGCGGGGCTGTCCGGAATCTCTATCGATGCTGGAAAAGCAACGATCGGCGCGGCGACCACACTCGCCACGATGCAGGCGGAGGACCAGCTCGCTTTTCTGGCGCCGGCGCTCGACGCGATCGCCTCGCCCACCATACGCAACATGGCGACTGTGGGCGGCAATCTTTTCGTGAAGCAACCCTATGGCGATCTCGCCGCCTGCCTGATCGCACTCGGCGCGTCGGCGAGCATCGCCACCTCGAAAGACATGCGCGCCGCGCCGGTTGAGCAGGTCGTGCGAGGGCTCGCGCCTGGGGAGATCGTGACGGAAGTGTCCTTTCCGATCCCGCCGGCGGGGAGTTTCCGCTTCGCCAAAGCCGGGCGGAAGGCCTTCAATTCCGCCGCGGTCGTGACCGTGGCCGCCGTGGTTTCGGTGGCTGATGGCGTCGTCGCAGAGTGCCGGATCGGGCTTGGAGGCGTTGGTCTCCTCGCCATGCGCGCGCCGTCGGTCGAGCAGGCGCTCCTGGGAAAGCCGTTCGACAGAGCGAATGTCGAGACGGCCGCGAAGCAAGCTGCGAACGACATCGCGCCCACGGACGACGCCTATGCCAGCGCCTGGTACCGGGCGCGCGTGACGCCGGTCCACATCCGCCGAGCCCTGCTGGGCGAATAGAAACTTCGAGCTACCGGGAGGGGAGCCATGGGGAAGTCCGTCGTATCTGTCGTCATCAACGGTGCAGAGCGGGAAATGCTGGTTGCGCCGGGCGCGACGCTGCTGGAGGCGCTACGCGAGGGCCAAGGCCTCACCGGCACGCGGCGCGGTTGCGAGCAGGGCGCTTGCGGAAGCTGCACCGTACTGGTCGACGGCAAGCCGATGATGTCCTGCCTGCTGCCCATCGAGACGATCGAAGGCGCCGCGATCACGACCGTCGAAGGCCTCACACCGGCCGCGGGCCTGCATCCGATTCAGGAAGCTTTCCTCGAAGGCTTCGCCACGCAATGCGGCTTCTGCACTCCCGGCATGATCATGGCGACTGCGGGCCTGCTTGCCGAAAACCCCGAGCCGACCCGGGAGGACGCGATACGGGCGATCTCGGGAAACATCTGCCGCTGCACCGGTTACGAGGCGATCATCGATGCGGTGATGGATGCCGCTGCCCGCCTGCGCGCCGCGCAGACTTCCAGGGCAGCGTGAGGATTCCGGCCATGGAAAAGATCGATTCGAGCTTCTTCGCCCGCGAGCGCGCAGCCGAGCTCAGCGTCGTCGGAGACAGCGTGCAGCGTGCCGATGCGCGCGGCCATGTCACCGGGCGCACGCAGTTCTACGAGGACGTCAGCTTCCCCAACATGCTGCACCTCAAGATGGTGCGCTCGACGCGCCATCACGCCCTGATCAAGAGGCTCGATACCGAGCCGGCGATGCAGGTCCCCGGCGTGGTGCGGGTTCTGACCCATAAGGACGTGCCCAACAACTGGTATACGATCCTGAAGCTGATCGGGGTCGGGCCAGACGACGAGCCGGTCCTGCCGGAAGATCGTGTTCTGTTCATGGGAGAGCAGATCTGCGCTGTGCTCGCCGAAACGCCCCAGGCAGCTCTCGAAGGCGCGCGCCGCGTGGTGGTCGAATATGAGGACCTGCCCGCCGTGTTCGATGTCGAGGAGGCCATGACATCGACGCCGTTCAAGAAGCACGGCACCAATTATTTCGTCTATGAGGGCCACAATTGCCGGCGCATCCGCTTCGGTGACGTCGAGAAAGGTTTCGCCGGTGCCGATCACGTCATCGAGCATCGCTACGACTCTGCGCCCATCGAGCATGCGCCGACCGAGCCCACCGGCTGTATCGCCAAGCCCGAAGGCAACGGTCGGATCACCGTCTACTCCAACACGCAAGCGCTCTATTTCACGCTCGACAACATGGCGCTGATCCTCGGCGTCCCGTTCAACAAGCTGAGGCTGGTCGGCGGAACGGTGGGTGGCGGCTTCGGCGGCAAGGTAGACGTGATCGTCGAGCCGATCGCCGCGATCGGGGCGATGCTGACGAACCGGCCCGTGAAATACGCCTATTCCCGGGCCGAGGAGATGCAGGTCTCGTCGCCGCGCGCCTCCGAACGGCTTTACATCAAGGACGGCGTGATGAAGGACGGCCGCATCGTCGCCCGCAGGATCACGCTCTATGTCGACGCCGGCGCCTATTGCCGGCACTCGACCTACGGCACGACCAAGGCGGCGGCCCACATGCCGGGTCCCTACACCATCCCGAATGTCCATGTCGACGCCTATTGCGTCTACACCAACCGCACGCCGTCCTCGGCGATGCGCGGCTTCGGCGTCACAATTGGCGATTTCGCCCTGGAATCCCAGATGGACCAGATCGCGCGTTTCCTCGCCATGGACCCGATGGAGCTGCGCCTCGTCAATGCCTATCGCGACGGCGACATGAAGGCCCACCGCAAGGTGGTGGAGGGGGCGGCACTGGTCGAAGTGATCCAGGCCGCCGCCCGCCAGACCGGCAAGACGCTGCCGCCTCGTTTCGCGGCGATGTCGTCCTATCGAAGGGAGGCGTGACATGGCCTGGCTCAAAGGACGCGGCGTCGCGGCGGTGAATTACCCCACGGGCATGAATCTCGGCGGCGATCCCAGCCAGGCGCTGATTCATGCCACCACGACGGGCGGCTTCGTCATCACCCTCTCTTCCGTCGATCTCGGCCAGGGGATCAAGACCGTCGGCGCGCAGATCGCGGCCGAGACGCTCGGCGTTCCCTACGAGAATGTCGTCATCGACACGGCCGACACCGACACCGGCCCCCATTGCATGGGCACCTTCGCCAGCCGCGGCACGCACCGCATCGGCAACGCCATCATGATGGCGGCTCGCGAAGCCCGGGAGGTCATGATGGAGGTGGCCGCGACGGAGCTCGAGGTCGACGCGGGAGATCTGGCGACCGACGGCAAGGGCCGCATCCACGTCAACGGCGCTCCCGACAAGGGCATTTCCGTTGTGGACGTAGCGCTGGCCGCCCATTTCAAGCATGGCCGCACCATTTCCGGGCGGGGAATGTTCCTGAAGCCGAAAAGCGAGGTCGTTCCGGAAACCGGCGAGATGGATCCCGATTCTTGCCAGGCCCATGCCTGCACGGTCGCCGAGGTCGAAGTCGACGACGAAACGGGCGAGGTCCGGGTGATCCGGCTGACCAACGCCTATGAGATCGGCCGCGCCGTGAACCCGGCGCTCGCCCACCAGCAGATCGTCGGCGGCGCCTGGATGGGCATCAGCCATGCCCTTTACGAGACCACCGAGCCCTACTATCCCGACCGGTCCCACGGCCCGCTCGACTTTTCGCAATATCTGATGCCCGGCCCGGGCGATCTCGCCGAAATGGACTCCGTGATCATCGAGCGTCCTGCTTCGAACGGGCCTTACGGCGCCAAGGGCATCGGCGAGATGACCGCCAATTCGCCCATTCCCGCGATCGCCAACGCCATCTTCGATGCCTGCGGCGTTCGCGTCACGACCATGCCGATCACGCCGGAACGGATCCTGCGTGGCCTCGATGCTCTACGCGCTCAAACTGACCAAGGAGGACTGGAATGATCAAGGTGATGGCCCTGATGAAGCGGAAGGAGGGCATGGCCTTCGACGACTTCAGGAAGTGGATCATGGAGGACCACGTCGCTTTCGCCCGCAACCTGCCGGGATTGCGCAAATACACCTCCAACGTTCTGCGGGCGGAGAATGGGGACGCCCCCTTCGACGGTGTCTCGGAAATGTATTTCGAGGACGAAGCGGCGATGGCAGCGGCCTTCGCCACCGAGGCGGGCAAGGCGGCCGGCGGCGACGCGGCGGCCCACTGCTCCAACCGCTTCCGCATGGTCTGCGAGGAAAAGCTGCAGTTCTAGATCATGCGTCTGAGCCAGGACGAACTCGATGCTAGACTTGCCGAGCTCGGTTACTTTGCCGACGAAACACTGGTGACTGCGCTCTATCTGGCGCTTGAGCTCGGCAAGCCCCTGCTTCTGGAAGGCGCGCCGGGCGTCGGCAAGACAGAGGTGGCCAACGCGCTCTCGCAGGTTCTCGGCCGCCATGCGATCCGCCTGCAATGCTATGAAGGCATCGACGCGACACGAGCGCTCTACGACTGGGACCATGCGCGGCAACTGCTCCACATCCGCATCGCCGAGCGAAAGCGCGCGCTTTCGGCCACCGATCTTTATGCCCCGGAATTCCTCGTCGAGATGCCGTTGCTCAAGGCGTTGCGCAACGCCGACACGAGCATCCTCCTGATTGACGAAATCGACCGCGCCGATGACGCCTTCGAGGCGTTCCTTCTCGAATTCCTCTCCGACTTCCAGATTTCCATCCCGGAGATCGGTACCGTCAAGGCGGACAGGCCGGTGGTGACGATCCTGACGTCCAACCGCACGCGCGAACTGCACGATGCGCTTCGCCGGCGCTGCCTCTATCATTGGATCGACTATCCCGATCCGGCGCGCGAGCGCGCCATTGTGGAACGGCACGCGCCGGGCATCGCCGCCGAAGCAGGGGAAAGGCTGGTCGAAGCCGTCGCCGCAGTCCGGCGGCTGCCGTTGATCAAACGTCCCGGGATCGCCGAAAGCATCGATTGGGCCCGCGCCGCCGAAGTGCTCCATCGGGACGGGGTGTCCTGGCCGGATGCGCTCAAGCGCTCGCTGGGACTGCTGGTCAAGGATCAGGAGGATTTCACGGTTGTGGCGCAGGCGGGTGTGCTGTGACGAACGCGGCGGGAACTGCGGCTGATCTCCTGGCCGGTTTCCCGCCTGCCCTTCGCGAGGCGGGCCTGGCCGTCGATCCCGGTGCCGCCGCCGATTTCCTGCGGGCCGTCCGCCTTTGCAGGCTCAGCGGCATCGCCGATCTCGAGCGTATCGGCCGCGTCACGCTGACGAACGGTCCCCATGATTTTCCAATCTACCACGAGATATTCGACGCCTGGTTCGGCGGCGGAACTTCGCCCGGCAGAGTTTGCGACCCCGAGCAAGAGGACGGCCCGCGCGCCGAGCAGGCGGGGAGCTCCGAAATCCTGCTGCAACAAGCAGGCGGCGCGGTTGCCGGCCGGGCTGCCGCGGAGGACATGGCATGGGGCCGCAAGACATTCGGGCGACTCGCGCCGGATCCCAGGGAACTGGCTCGCCTGGAGCGCGCTCTTGATCTTTTGCCGACATTGGAGCGCCGCGCCTGGCGCCCGTCCCCGGCCGGGCGACGGATAGACCTTTCGCGCACGATGCGCGCCGCACTCCGCACCTTCGGCGAGGCCTTGAGGCTCTTCCGGTCGGCGCGGCCTCGGCGGCAGCGAAAGCTGCTCCTGCTGGTCGACGTCTCTGGTTCGATGAAGGCCCAGTCGGAGGCCTACCTGCGCTTCGCGCATCTTGCGACGCGGCGCGCGAGGCGTGTGGAGACCTTCTGTTTCGGAACGCGGCTTTCCCGCGTCACGGCCACGCTGCGCCACCGGGACAGCGGCGAGGCCCTGTCGCGCCTGGCGGGCATTGTCCACGATTTCGACGGCGGAACGCAGATCGGCCGCTCGCTGCAAGAGTTCCTTTCCGTCTCGCGGCACGCCGCGCTGGTTCGGGGCTCGGTCACCATCGTGCTGTCCGATGGGCTGGAACGAGGCGAACCCTCCGCCATGATCCACGCAGTCGACCGGCTTGCGCGGCTCAGCCATCGCCTCGTGTGGGCGACGCCGCTCGCGGCGGACCCCAATTATCGGCCCGCGACGCGCGGAATGGCTGGCATCATGCCGCTGCTCGACGGGTTGTTCGACGGCGGCGGTCTGCCGGCGCTGGAACGGATGTTGCATGCGCTCGGCCGCATCGAACGCATGGCGCGCGGCCAGGCGGCACGGTCTTTCGCGAGGTCTGGATGATGATCCCTATTGTCGATGCACACCACCACATCTGGAGGCAGGCCGATCTGCCGTGGCTGCAAGGCCCGATGGTGCCCCGGATATTCGGGCCTTACGAACCGATCCGGCGCGACTACTCGATCGAAGAGTTCCTCGCCGACATCAGTGGTTTGGGTGTCCAACGATCGGTCTATGTTCAGACGAACTGGGCAAAGTCCCGCGCAGTGGAAGAGGTCGCCTGGGTCCAGTCGGTCGCCGAGAACCACGGTTGGCCGCACGCCATCGTCGGTTATGCGGATCTTCTCGATGAGGACGTCGGCAAGACGCTCGAGCACCAGGCAAGATTCTCGCTGATGCGCGGGGTCCGCATGCAGCTCCATTGGCACGAGAACGAGATGTACCGCTTCGCCGCCCGTCCCGACCTGATGGACGACCCGATGCTGCGTCGGAACATACGCCGGCTTGCCGATCACGGCTGGTCCTTCGACCTGCAGGTGTTCACCAGCCAAATGACCGATGCGGCAAGATTGGCGAAGGACAATGCCGACATCGTTTTCGTCCTCCAGCATGCCGGCATGCCGGAGGACCTGTCTGCATCCGGCCGTGATGCCTGGAGGAACGGCATGCGGCGGCTCGCCGCACAGGAAAACGTCGTCGTCAAGCTGTCGGGCCTGGGAACCTTCATCCACCGCAATGACGCCGGTCACATCGCCGATATCGTCTCGGAGACGATCGTCATTTTCGGCTCGGATCGCTGCGTCTTCGGTTCCAATTTTCCGATCGAGAAGCTATGGACTGACTATGCCGACCTGATTTCGACGTATCGGGCGGTGCTTGGGGGGTATACGGAGGAAGCGAAAAGAGCGATGCTGCGGGACAACGCGCTTCGGATCTATCGCATGGGAACTTGAATGTTTGAAAGAAGTCGTTAGGTATTGATCGGGCTGGCGGGCTGTCATCAAGTTGACTTGCTTCGGGCGATAACGTTTTATGGTCGCCAAGGGGCGCCTTTTCCAAGGTTTTCATGGCTCGAACCGCCAACCATCGAGTATTGATGTATAGTCATGATACGTTCGGCCTTGGTCATTTGCGCCGCAGCCGAACTATAGCGCACGCGCTTGTCAGTCATTTCGGCGATCTCGAAGTGTCGATCATCTCGGGTTCGCCTGTCGTGGACGCTTTCTGGTTCCACGACCGCGTCAGCTACGTGCAGATCCCGGCCGCCCAGAAGCTGTCAAATGGCGAATATTCGTCCGCCAACAGCGCCCATACGCTCGAAGAGACGCTGACCGCCAGGGAAGCCATCATTCGAGACGCCGCCGAGCGCTTGCGCCCGGACATGGTGATCGTCGACAAGGAACCGCTCGGGCTCGGGCGCGAAATGTTGCCGACCTTGCGGTGGGCCAAGGCGCATGGAGCGATGGCCGTCCTCGGCCTGCGCGATGTGCTCGATGCTCCGGAACTGCTCCAGGCCGAATGGGAGCGTAAGCAGAATGCCGCCTTCACCGAGGAGATCTATGACGAGATCTGGGTCTATGGGCCCGGCAGCTTCTACAACCCACTATCGGCCATCGATCTCCACGAGGAGTTGCTCGCCCGCACCCGCTATACGGGGTTCCTGGCCCGCTCCTTGCCGCCGACGGACGACGGCACCACGCGGCATTTCGGCAGCGGCTACATACTGGTAACCGCCGGCGGCGGCGGCGACGGCTACGAGCTGATGGCAGCCGCGCTGAACGCGGCGAAGCGGAACGTCAGCAGCAACGACCGCTACCTTTTCGTCCTCGGACCCTTCATGACCGAACGGCAGCGTTTCGAGATAACAGCGCGTGCTTCTTCGCTGCACAACGTCGAGGTCGTCGATTTCCACGTCAATGTGGAGACGCTCGTCGCCAATGCCGCCGCGGTGGTCGGAATGTGTGGCTATAACACCTTCTGCGAGGTCATGTCCTTCGATAAACCTGCTTTGTTCGTGCCGCGCACGGCGCCCCGTCGCGAACAGAGCATTCGCGCCCATCGGGCGGCCGAGTTCGGGTGGGTGGACGTGCTCGACATCGAGGAGGCGAAGAACCCATCGACCTTCGCATCCGCGATCCAAAGGCTGAAGCGCACCCCCTTGCCATCCCAAGCCGTCGCGACCCCGGACCTCGACGGGCTTTCCCGCATCTGCGCACTGACCGAAATCCTGTTCGAGCAGCGCAACGAAGGGATAGTCCCGTTGCGAGACGCAGCGAGAGCATGATCTGCCCATGACATGTGCAAGGCGGGCCTGACGATGCGGGCCAATACCATTGCGGTGGTACTTAAGTGCTATCCCCGCCTCTCCGAGACCTTCATCGCCCAGGAACTCCACGCGCTGGAGCAGGCTGGCTACACGCTGCGGCTCATCTCGCTGCGGCATCCTACCGACAAGAAACAGCATCCCATCAATGCCGACATCCGGGCGCCGGTCAGCTACCTGCCGGAGTATCTTTATCAAGAGCCAATCCGCGTCCTGCGCTCGTGGCTCAGGGCGCGCCGGCTTCCCGGCTACGCGAAGGCTCGACGAAGCTGGCTGCGCGATTTCCGCCGCGACTTCACGGCGAACCGGATTCGACGCTTCGGCCAGGCCCTCGTCCTCGCCGCGGAACTTCCCGGCGACACCGGCTGGATCTACAGCCATTTCCTGCACACGCCGTCTTCCGTCGCGCGCTATGCGAGCGAGATGTGCGGCGTGCCATGGAGCGCCTCGGCTCATGCCAAGGACATCTGGACCTCTCCGGACTGGGAAATCAGGGAGAAACTTCAGTCGGCGGAATGGGCGGTCACCTGCACGGCATCCGGCGCCCGACATCTGAAGGCGCTCGCTCCGAGCCCGGAAAAAGTCGACCTCGTCTATCACGGGCTGGATCTGTCGCGCTTCCCAAAGCCGGCGGACATTCCTCTCGGACATGACGGGAGCCCGCAGCGGCCGGCTCGGCTTCTCACCGTAGGGCGGGCAGTCGAGAAGAAAGGTCTCGACACGCTGGTCGAGGCCCTCGCCCTTCTGCCCCGCGATCTCCACTGGCACTGGACGCATGTCGGAGGCGGCGAGCTTTGGGAGCAGCTCAAGGCGCATGTCGCACGCCTTACCCTGCAAGACCGCATCTCCCTGCTCGGATCGCGTGCGCAGACCGAAATCCTGTCGGCGTACCGGTCCTCCGACCTCTTCATCCTACCCTGCCGGGTTGCCGAGAATGGCGATCGCGACGGGCTGCCGAACGTGCTTGTCGAGGCACAAAGCCAAGGACTAGCCTGCCTGTCGACGCCCGTTTCGGCCATTCCCGAATTGATCGAGGACGGCGTAAGCGGCGCGCTGGTTTCGCCCAACGATCCCGCGCTTCTTGCGGGGGCGATAGAGCGCCTCGTCCGCGCGCCCGCGCTGCGGCAGCAATACGCCGTGGCTGGCGCCAACCGCGTCCACGCCAAGTTCGACCATCTGGCCACGATCGGCACGCTGATCGGCCGGTTCGAACGTTCCGGAATCGGCAGCACGAAAGCCTTCGAATCGGTCCAGCCATGACCCGCATCCTGTTCTATGTTCAGCATCTCATGGGCGTCGGCCACGTCTTCCGCGCCATGCGGATCGTCAAGGCACTCACCAGCGCCGGCATGCGGGTCGAGCTCGTCTACGGCGGCGAGCCGATCCCGAACTTCCAGGGCAACGGCGCGCAGGTGCATTTCCTGCCGCCCGTGCGCGCCGTCGGTGAGGCCTTCAACAAATTGGAGGATCCTGCCGGCAATCCGTTGACCGACGATTACCGGAACCGGCGCCGCGAGATGCTGCTCGGCATCCTTTCCCAAACGAAACCGGACGTCGTCATCACCGAAGCATTTCCCTTCGGCCGGAGGCAGATGCGCTTCGAGCTGCTTCCGCTCCTCGAGGCCGCCCGCCAGATGGAACCGCGCCCCATCGTGATCTCGTCCGTGCGCGACATACTCCAGGAGACCGGCAAGCCCGAGAAGGACCGGGACACGATCGGTTACATCCGATCGCTGTTCGATCACGTCCTGGTGCATGGCGACTCGCGGTTGGTGCGTCTCGAGCGGACCTTTCCGCCGGCCGGCGAAATCGCCGACAAGGTGCTTTACACCGGGATCGTCGCACCCGAAGAGCCGTCGTCCGTCCCGGCCGGAGAGACTTATGACGTAGTGGTCTCCGTGGGGGGCGGCGCCCTGGGCCGCAAGCTCGTCATGGCGGCCGCCGCCGCGAAGGAGATTTCGATCCTCCGCGACGCACGCTGGTGCATTGTCACCGGGCTGCGCTTCTCCGACGAAGACAAGGCCGACCTCCTTGGTCTGATCTCGGGCGATTTGGTCCTTCGCGACTTCCTCCCGGACCTCCCTTCGGTGCTGGCACGCGCCAAGCTCTCAATTTCGCGGGCCGGCTACAACACCGTGGCCGATGTCTGCATGGCTGGTTGCCGGGCGATCGTCGTGCCACTTTCCGACGGCATCGAGACGGAGCAGATACGGCGCGCGGAGATCTTGGCCGCGAACGGCTTGGCTGAAACGCTGGGCCACGAAATGGAGACGCCGCGAGAAATCGCCGCGGCGATCGAACGGGTCATGTCTCGACCTGCCCCCGACCGGTCACAGGTTAAGCTCGATGGTGCCGAAACGACGGCGCGCATGATCTCCGATCTTGCGGCGGGCAGGAGCGTGGCGGGATATAGATGATCCCATGAAGATCGCCTTCTATGCGCCGCTGAAAACACCGGACCACCCAATCCCGTCCGGGGACAGGGTTGTCGGGCGGCTGCTCCTGGAGGCCTTGGGAAGGGCCGGCTACGAGGTCGAGCTCGCCTCGCGTGTCATTTCCTACCAGAAGCGGCCATCCGCCGAGATCGGCGCGGAACGCCGCCTGGCCGCCGAGGCGGAGGCCAAACGGTTGATCGATGCCTGGAAAAGCGGCGTTGAGCGCCGGCCCGACCTCTGGTTCACCTACCATCCTTATTGCAAGGCGCCCGACTGGATCGGCCCCCAGGTCGCGGCGTCATTTGGCATTCCCTACGTTACCGCCGAAGCCTGCCGGACCCGTCAGGCGACCGACGAGGACTGGATCATACCGCGCCAGGCGGTGCAGGCGGCTGCGCGCCAGGCCGCGGTGAACTTCTGCCTGAAGCCGTCGGACCGGGAGTATCTGCGATCCTTCCTGCCGGACATGAAAACGGTCGTGCGGCTCCTGCCCTTCATCGATCTCGCCGCGATCGATGCCGTGAAGGCCGAGCAGGTCGCGTCGAAGGGCTTCTACAGTCCTGCTCCGCTCATCGTCGCTGTCGGCATGATGCGGCCAAATGCCAAGTTCAGCTCCTACCAACTGCTTGCCGCGGCGCTTTCCCGCTTATCCGCCATTCCCTGGAACCTGGCCATCGTGGGTGACGGGCCGATGCGGCCCGACATAGAGGCCCTGTTTGCGCCCCTTCCTGCCGGCCGCATCATCTTCACCGGCGCGCTACGGCCCGAGCAGGTGCTGCACTGGATGCGGGCCGGCGACCTTTTCGCCTGGCCTGGTTTCAGCGAAGCCTTCGGCATGGTCTATCTCGAGGCCCAGGCCTGCAAATTACCCGTCGCGGCGTTGCGCACGGCCGGTGTGCCCGTGGTGGTGGAGGAAAATGTCACGGGCTTGCTGACCGATCAAAGCCCCGAAGCCTACGCCGAGGCGCTTGAAACGCTCCTCACGGATCCGCAAGCGCGGCAAGCCCTCGGCACGGCCGGAAGGAAAAAGGTGGAGCGCGATCACGATATCGCCGGGGCCGCGAAGCTCTTCGCCTTGCATCTCGACCCCCTGCTCTACGGTCAGCGCGACGACAGGCATTTCACGTGAAACATTTCGGGGCGGTCGGCGCCGAACTCGACATCTGGCGCATCGAAGGGCTGCAGCCTCGCTTCTGGCTCCGCGACGACGATGCGACGGAACCGAGCGCCAGTCTCGACAGGCTAATCGATCTTGTGCGGCGTTTCGACGTCCCGCTGCTTCTCGCGGTGATCCCGGCCCTCGCCACCAATGCCCTTGCCGCGCGACTGACCAGCGAGCCGCTCGTCACACCGTGCGCCCACGGCTACGCCCATCGCAACCACATGCCAGCAGGCGAGAAGGCGGTCGAGCTCGCCGGCCGAGATGTGGAAGCCGGGCTTGCCGACCTGAAGGCAGGACGCCGCCGCATGCTCGACCTCTTCCCCGCTCGCCTGTCGGACATTCTGGTGCCGCCTTGGAACCGGATAGCGCCGGAGCTTGCCGCCCGCGTGCATGAATGCGGCTTCACCGCGCTTTCCACCTGGTCCTGGCAGAACTCCGGTACGACGCTGCCCGAGTTGAACGCCCAGGTCGACGTCATGAACTGGGCCGGCGGCCGCACTGGCCATGATCTGGAGGCCATCGCCGCCGAACTGCTGCGCCGTCTTCGCCAGGCCCGGGAGCGTGGCGGCGCGCCACTCGGCATATTGAGCCACCATCTCGTCCATGACGAGGCCGCATGGTCGACGCTCGAAGCTCTGATCGCCTATTTGCGCCTGGAGCGCGGCTTTTCGTTCTACGCTGCGGACGAGTTGGTGCGTCGTTCGAGACCCATCCCGGATGCACATTAGGTGAAAATACCCGGGGATTGATCTTTGGCCGGTCTCGTTGACAGGCCGGGATATCTCCTTCGCCCCTGACCACGTGCGAAGCGGGCCTTTAGGGATCACCGATAGGGATCGGCGGCGTCCCTCAGCCCGTCGCCCAGGAAATTGAAGGCCAGGATGACCAGGATCACCGGCACGACGGGCGCGATCAGCCATGGATAAAGCGCGACGACATTGATGTTCTGCGCCTCGTTGAGAAGCACGCCCCAACTCGTGACGGGTGGCCGAAGGCCAAGGCCCAGGAAGCTCAGCGCCGTCTCGCCGAGGATCATGCTCGGGATGGTGATGGTGGCCGAGGCGATCAGGTGGCTCATGAAGCCCGGGATGAGATGCCGGAAAATGATGCGGATCGGACTGGCGCCCATCAATTCCGCCGCCATCACATAATCCTCCTCGCGCAGCGACAGGAGCTTCGAGCGCACCGCTCGCGCCAGCCCGGTCCAGTCGAGAAGCCCCAGGATCAGCGTTATGCCGAAATAGACCACGATAGGGCTCCACGTGACCGGCATGATGGCCGCCAGCGCCAGCCACAGCGGGATGCTCGGCAGGCTCTGCAGGACCTCGATGATGCGCTGGACGATATGATCCAGCCATCCCCCGTAATAACCGGCCAGACCGCCGATGGTGATGCCGAGCACGAAGCTGATCGTGATGCCGATCAGGCCGATCGTCAGCGAGATGCGCGTGCCATAGATGATGCGGGACAGCATGTCCCTGCCCAGCCGATCGGTCCCGAGCAGGTAGGCCGTGCCGTTCTCGGCCGCGCAGAACAGGCGGCGGTTGGCTTGCCACAGGCCCCAGAAACTATATTCCTCGCCCTTGCAGAAGAAGCGCAGCGGATAGATCTTCGCGCGATCCAAGGTGTATTTCCGCTCCAGCGTCTCCATGTCCAGCTCATAGGAACTGCCGTATACGAACGGCCCTATGAAGCGGCCGTCGTGAAAAAGGTGCAGTCTCTGCGGCGGCATGTAGATGTGGTCGACCTGTCGATGGTTCAGGTTGTAAGGCGCCAGGAACTCGCTGAAGGGGATCGAAAGATAGAGCAGCGCGAGGAAGATGCCCGAGACCACGGCGGCGCGATGCTTTCGCAGCTTCCACCACATGAGCGTGAGCTGCGAGGCGAGATAGATGCGCTCCTGTTCCGGCGTCAGCTTCTCGATCGCCTTGGGATCGAAAGGCTTGCCGGAAACGAAATGGGTAAGCTCTGCGCCATCGGGTGGGAGGGCCGAATTCATCGGCGTCGCCCTCCCTGCAGACGGATGCGCGGATCCAGTATGGCAAGCGCAATGTCGGAAATCAGCACCCCGGCAACGGTCAATGTGGCGAGGAACATGAGGAAGGAACCCGCCAGATACATGTCCTGGCTCTGCAAAGCGCGAATGAGCAGCGGGCCGGTGGTCTCCAGCGAAAGCACGATGGCCACGACCTCCGCGCCGGATATGACCGCCGGCAGGATGCTGCCGATGTCGGCGATGAAGAAGTTCAGCGACATGCGCAGAGGATATTTGATGAGGGCCCGCAGCGGCGGCACGCCCTTGGCGCGGGCCGTAGTCACATATTGCTTGTGGAGCTCATCCATCAGGTTGGCCCGCAGGCGGCGGATCATCCCGGCCGTGCCCGACGTGCCGATCACGATCACCGGGATGATCATATGCGCGGCGATCGACCGGAGCTTGTCCCAGCTCATCGGCTGATCGATATATTGCGCGTCCATCAGATGGCCGATCGACGTGCCGAACCAGATGTTTGCCAGATACATGAGGATCAGGGCGAACAGGAAATTGGGTATCGCCAGGCCGAGCAGGCCCAGGAAGGTCAGGCCGTAGTCGCTCCACGAATATTGGTGGGTCGCGGAATATATGCCGATCGGGAAGGCGATCAGCCAGGTGAAGATGATGGTCACCGTGGACACGAGGATGGTGAGCCAGAGCCTGTTGCCCACGACGTCCATGACCGGCATCTCATATTCGAAGGAATAGCCGAAATCGCCATGCAACATGCCCCAGACCCACGTGCCGTAGCGCACGATCATCGGCTGGTCGAAACCGTATTCATGTTTGAGATAGGCGATCTTGTTGGGATCGACGGTTTCGCCTTGGGCCTGCAGTTCCGCCATATAGGTCTCGAAATAATCGCCCGGCGGGAGCTCGATGATGAAGAAGATCAGCGCGCTGATCAGCAGGAGTGTCGGGATCGCCGCAAGAAGCCTGTATCCGATATAGCGGAGCACGACCGGCTATTCCTGGTACCAGAACGTATCCGGCATGTAGATGCCGAAATAGGCGCTCGGTGAAAAGGCGTAGATGCCCTCTTCCGGCACGTTCTGAAGCTTGGCGTTGGTCACTACCGGCTGGCGCACGCCGTTGACCGTGCCAATGGTGAAGACCTGATCGGTAAAGATGGCCAGCATCTTTTCCCAGATTTCCCGGCGCTGCTCGGTGGTCTCGGATACCCGCCAGTCCCTGTAAAGATCGAGAAGCTCCTTGGCGGCCGGCAGGTCCACCGGTTCCCCGGCCTTGCCGCCGCTGTCGGTGTATTCTCCCCATTTCGGCCAGTTGCCCTGAACGCCGGAAACAGGAGCGAGCTCCTCCGGCGGCAGGTCGGGGGTCGCTTCGCCGACACTCAGTCCGCTCCAAACCGAGATCAACGAATCCCCGGCGAGGAAGCGGCGCCTCAACGTGTCGAGCTGGTACGGCCGCGCATAGACCTTGAGGCCCAGCGCGCCCCAATGCTCGCGCACGAGCTCGACGATGTCTGTCTCCTGCGTATCGCCGGCAAACTCCACGATCAGCTCGGCGGGTCGTCCATCCGGCAGAACCCGCGTGCCTCTGCCGTCACGCTTCAGTCCGATCCCGTCCAGCAATGCATTCGCCTGTTCGGGATCGTAGGCAGCCCAGGCCTGGTCGAATTTCTCGCTGTAGAGGGGCGAGCTCTGCAGCACGGAATTGGCGCCCTCATGAGCGAGCCCGTAGAAAAATTGCTGGTTGATCTCCGCGCGGTTGATGGCAAGCGACAGCGCGCGCCGGAATTCGACCTTACGGAAAATCTCGCGCCAGACCGGATCATTGGTGTTGAGATTGGGCAAGAAGGCGGCTTTCGAGCCGGTGCCGTCGCGCCACAGCTTCACCTTGATGGGATGGGTTTTCGCCCCCTGCTTCAGGAAGGTGTAATTGTCGAAGCGCAGATAGCGCGCCTGAAGATCGCTTTCGCCGCTGCCGGTCTTGGCGGCGATGATTTCGTCGGAGCTCATGGTCATCGTCACCGTTCCGACATATGGCAGCTGCCGGCCCGAAGCATCGACACGATGGAAATATGGATTGCGCTTGAAGACATACCGTTCCGCCGGCGGTCGGGTCGTGTTGAACCAGGGCTCAAGCGTCGGCAAGTCGGGATTCTCCGGCCTGTACTGGCGGCTTTTCACCGTGTGGAGCGCGATCCAGTCGCGTGATTTCTCCTTGGCTACGACGGCGGCCAGCGCCTGGGGTTCGGCATAGCGCTTGTGGAACTGCTTCATGTAGTGCGCGGGCAGATAGATGTAGTTTGGGCTGGCTCCGGCAAGCGACGGCAGGAACAGCGGGTTGGGCTTGTCCCAGGTATAGCGGACGGTGAGTTCATCGATGACCTCGAAGCGGGGGGGCTTGCCGTCGACCAGCATCGGCTGGTCGGGTCCGCCGCGGGACAGCTCCTCGTTCAAGGCGACGTCTTCCCAGAAATAACGGAAGTCCTCGGCCGTAAACGGCGCCCCGTCGGACCATTTGTGCCCGCGTCTCAAATGCAGGGTGAAGATCCGCCCCCCTTCCACGTCGAAGGACTCCAGGATGTCCGGGACGAGCTTGAGGTCGCTGTCGAAGACGACGAGACGCGAATAGCCGTAGATGGTCATCATGCGGATATCCTTGGCATCCGACATGATCAGGCGCATCGTTCCGCCATAGCGTCCTTCAGCCTTGCCTCGCGCCGCCAGATCGATCACGCGAGGCTTCTCCGGGAGCCTTTCGGCGAGAGACGGCAGCGCGCCGCTCTTCACCACATCCGCAATGTCGGCTGGCTCCTCGGCTCCGGCGGGAGCGGCGAGCCACCACACGACCGCGAAGGCGGCAAGCAACTTGCGAGGGAGCAAACGGTCCCGTGTCATGCCGAAAGCCTCTCCTTGAAATGCGCGCGAGAGAGCACGAAATGCCCCTCGCCGACCTGCTGCAACGACAGCTCCGCCCGATTGTCCGATTTGAAGACCGGATCCCAGCATGCCGTCTCGTCCTGGGTCTCGTCGATCTGGTGAGCGAAATCGAGCTTATGGTCTAGGTCGGCATGGGGCACGGCGTTCAGGAGCGCCTGTGTGTAAGGATGGACTGGATTCCCGAACAAGGCGGCCGTCGGCGCGATCTCGACGATCCGGCCTCTGCGCATCACGGCGATGCGGTTGGCGAGGTATTTCACGACCGCCAGATTGTGCGAGATGAAGATCAGCGTAAGGCCGAGTTCGGCCTGCAGCTTCTTGAGGAGGTTGAGGATCTGCGCCTGGACCGACACGTCGAGCGCCGAGACTGGCTCGTCGCAGATGAGAAGATCGGGCGACAGGGCCAGCGCACGCGCGATCCCGATTCTCTGGCGCTGACCGCCGGAAAAGCTGTGGGGGTAGCGGTTGAGATAGCTGGGTTGCAGCCCGACGAGACCCATGAGCTCGGCGGCGTTCTTCTTGATTGAAGCCTGTGTGCCGATGCCATGGATCTCGAGCGGCTCGCTCAGAATGTTGAGCACGGTTGAGCGGGGGCTGAGCGAGGCGAACGGATCCTGGAAAACGATCTGGATGCGCTTCCTGAATTCCTTCAGCGCCTTGCCCTCGAGTTTCGTAACGTCGCAAGCGAGCTCGCCATTGTCGAAGCGGATCTGCCCGGCATCCGCCGAGAGGGCGCGCATGATCAGCTTGCTGACTGTCGTCTTTCCCGAACCGCTTTCCCCGACAATGGCCAGGCATTCGCCGGCGGAGACGTCGAAGCTGACATCGTCGACCGCCATCACCTTGCGCTGTTCCCCCAGCAACCAGCCCTGCTGGCGGATGGTGAAGCCCTTCGACAGATGGCGGACGCAAAGCAGGGGCTTGTCGGCATTCAAGGTCGCGACGGGTTTCTTGCGCATCGAGTCCGGAATGACGTGCTCGTGCTCGCGCAACGCGACGAGCTTTTCATTCGGGCCCATCGACAGGGTCGGCACCGCGCGCATCAGCGCCTTGGTGTAGGCGTGGCCGGGTCGCCGGAAAATGGCCTCGATCGGACCGGCCTCGACGACCTCGCCCTGATGCATGACGATCACTTCGTCCGCCATGCTGGCCACGACGCCGAGATCGTGGGTGATGAGCAGCAACGACATATGGAGCTGCTTCTGCAGATTCGTCAGAAGCCCCAGCACCTGCGCCTGGACCGTCACGTCGAGCGCGGTCGTGGGTTCGTCGGCTATCAGCAGCGCCGGCCGGCAGATCAACGCCATGGCGATCATCGCGCGCTGGCGCAGGCCACCCGACAGCTCCATCGGATACATATCGTATGCCCGCGCCGGATCCGGGAACCCCACCTTCTTCAGCATCTCCTCCGTCATCGGCCGCGCCTGTCCGCGCTCGACCTTTCGGTGGAGCAACAGCGCCTCCTCCACCTGGTTGCCGATCTTGTGCAATGGCGAAAGCGAGGTCATCGGCTCCTGAAAGATCATCGAGATCCGGCCGCCGCGCAATTGCTGCATGTCGGGGCTTGTCGGGTCGAGCGCGGCGATATCCGTCTGCTTTTCCGGCTTCTTGGGATCGCGGAACAGGATCCGGCCACCGGTGACCGAGGCCACCGATGGCAGAATGCCCAGGATCGCTTGGGCGGTGATGGACTTCCCCGACCCGGACTCGCCGACGATTGCAACGGTCTTGCCGGCGGGAACGCGGAAGGAAACGTCGCTTACGACCTCGAGCATCGAGCGCTGCAAGGCAATTGAAACACGTAGCCCTTCGACCCTGAGAAGATCCGTCCCTTTGTCCATTCCGTGTCCCTGGCCCGGACGAAAACACACGCCGGCTCCGAATTGCTCGGCTTTGGCGAAAGTGTTCCTCCACCCGGCTTGTACTGTTGCAATGCGCGGGATCGGACGCAAGGGGAAGTTTGTCTCGCGTCGGCGGGGTTTGGCTTCGGCGGGGCCGTGCAATTCCCGACCAGCAGCCGACACACAGCCTGAACGACAACGTTCGGAGTCGCCTCGCGCGCCGATTGCAGAGACACACGTTGCGAAGCAGGGGGGACTGAACCTAAATATGCGGATGGGCGATCCGCGATTTGGCGGAAGCAGGAATAGTGCCGCCGCCCGAGGAGTCAGGTTCGTAGCGATGATTGGCATGTGCAGGCGCCGGACCGCCGTTCTCATCCGATGGCTGTTTCCACTTTTTGTTGCAGCCATGATCGCGGCTCTCGGTGCCACGGCTGCCTCCGCCCAGCTTCTTCCGCTTGCCTCTTCCAGCAAGCAGGCCGACAGCAGAACCTCTTTCGACCAGTTCCTCGACGACGCCCGCAAGGCTGGCTCGACCGTGATCGTGGTGCAGCCGCAGCAATCCAAGGCGGAGGAGCCGCCGGCCATGTCGATGGCCACGGCTCTATCGAGCGAGCAGTTGCTCGTCGCCCGGCAGAAGCTGCGCGGCATGATCGCGAACTCGGCTGGTTTCCTGAAAAACTTCGACGATATGCTGAAGGCGTCGAGCCCCCAGGGCACGCTGACCTGGATTCTCGTTGCCGTCGGTACGGCGTTCAGCGGATTGTTCCTTGGGCTCGAAACCTATCGCTTCACCACCGGCTGGGCGCGCGAGCATTTCAAGGAGCTTTACCATCCCAACGAGACGCGACGGTCGCGGAAGCTCTCTTTTTTGCTCGGACGGGCGGCGGTCATGCTGCTCAGCACGGGAATCAGCGTCGTCGTGGCCATGGGCGTCGCCCTGATCTTCGACACGGGCCACGAACCGACCCGGCAGACGACCTTCCTGATCATCTCGGTGTTTGCAATCTACCGTATCGTCCGGTCGGTCATCCTATGGAATTTCTATGCGCCCGATACGCCGGCTCACAGGTTGATCAATGTCGACGACGAAGCTGCCCGCAGGCTTCACCGGGACTGGTCCCTGGTGGCCGCGGTCGCAGCCTTTCTCATCGGCTTTTGCCGCTGGATGCAGTTGCTCGGCATCGACAACGATGCTTACCGCCTCGCCTTCATCGTGGCGATGCTCATCTGCGCGATCATGTTCAGCGCCGTGGCGATCCTCCATCGCCGGGAGGGGCACGCCATCTTCCTCGGCGCGGGCGACCCCGCCGCCAAGCCGGCCTGGCAGCGCTTCGTCGCGCGGGCCGCATTGCCGCTGATCCTGGCCTATTTCGGCATCGCGTGGTTCGTCAGTTCCCTGCGGCTCATTCTCGGCTTCCCCGGCGGCTACGTGCTGGTAGGCGCTCCGATGCTCGTCTTCGTCGTCGCCATCTTCATCTATGGCGTCGCGATCCTGCTGCTCGACACGATCTACGAGCGCCTGGAACTCTCATTCTATCGGCGGCTGGCCCGGGAGGAGGAAGCCGACAGGCGCGCCTCACAGCGCGAGGAGGCGGCCAAGAAGAAACTGGCTGCGCTCAGCGAGCACGAGCGCGACATTTTGGAGGAGGGCGAGGAGATCACGGTCTTCAAGCCCGAGCTCCTGGTCAAGCGGCCGAGGCAACAGAGATTCAACCCCGTCTTCAAGCATTTCTTCGAGAACGCCGTCTTTGCAGTCGTGCTCGTCCTGTCCATGGGCATGCTGGCGCGACTGTGGGGCATCGAACTCGGGAGGGAGGGCGGACATCCTGTTTCGGCGACCCTAGACATATTGCTGGTGATCTTTGTCGCGGCTTCCGCCTATAGCGCGGTCAACAATTACATCGATCTCAAGATCGTCGAGGAAGGCGGCTCGCTCGAGGACAGGCCGTTCAACCCCGGCGACAACGACGGCGAGAGCGGTAAGGGCCAATCCCGCCTGGCGACCCTCTTGCCGATCTTCCGCTACGCCATCGTCGCGCTGATCGTCGTCGTGGCGGCGATGATCGTGCTCGCCAATCTCGGCGTGGCGATCGGCCCTCTCTTCGCGGGCGCGGGCGTCGTCGGTATCGCTATCGGTTTCGGCGCCCAGACGCTCATCCGGGACATCTTTTCCGGGGCCTTCTTCCTGCTCGACGACGCGTTCCGCAAGGGTGAATACATCGAAGTCGCGGGCGCGAAGGGGGTGGTCGAGAAAATCTCCATCCGTTCGTTCCAGTTGCGCCACCATCGCGGCGCGGTGAACACCATTCCCTTCGGCGAAATCCGTCAGCTCACGAACTATTCGCGCGACTGGGTGATGATGAAGTTGCCGCTAAGGCTCACCTACGATACCGACGTCGAGAAGGTCCGCAAGCTGATCAAGAAGCTCGGCCAGCAGTTGCTGGAGGATCCCGTGATCGGCAAGATGTTCCTGCAGCCGCTGAAGTCGCAAGGCGTCTACGCCATGGAGGACTCCGCCATGATCGTGCGGGTCAAATTCATGACGCGTCCAGGCGACCAGTTCGTAACGCGCAAGGTCATCTATGCCGCCATCCGGGAACTCTTCCAGCAGGAGGGCATACATTTCGCGCATCGGGAGGTGACCGTGCGGCTGGCCGATGGCGAACACATCGACGATCTGACGCCGGAGCAGAGGGAGGCCGTGACCGGAGCGGCCCGCGCCGTGCTGGATGAGCCGCAGCCCAAACGTTCGGTTTCCATCGCACGATGAAAACGACGGAACTCGATGCGGAGACGCACTTCGGGCGACGGAGAGCCTCCCCCGGCGCTCGTTTTTCATGGTGGCTCGCGACACATCGCCTGTTCTCGAGCCCCACACGTCACCGCCTCCGCAAAAGCATTCGGCGCCGGCACCGGGGGCCCTACGACGTCACGGTGGACGGGCTGAATTTCCGGACCTATCCGGCCGAGAACTATTGCGACCGCGTTCTCTTCGGCGCGGGCCTGCTGCCGGAAGCGGCAGAGCGCCGGCTGCTCGCGCCCTTCATCCGCCCGGGAATGAACTTCGTCGACATTGGCGCCAATGTCGGCACCTATGCCCTGTGGGCCGCCAAGCTGGCAGGGCCGTCGGCGCGGGTGCTGGCGCTGGAGCCGCATCCCCGCACATTCGCCAAGCTGAAATTCAACATCGAAGCCAATGCCGCTCGAAACGTCGTCGCGCTCAACCTGGGCGCGGGGGAGCAAAGCGCCGTGGCGCGGCTCTATTTCGACGGCGGAGGCAATGTCGGTCAGTCCTCCATGTTGGCTGCCGGGGCTGGCGGTGACGCAAGGCCGACGGATGTGCGGATCGAACCGCTGCCTGACCTTCTGGGGGCGGAAGATTTCACGACAATCGACCTCCTCAAGATCGACGTCGAGGGCTACGAGGACAGAGCGCTTCTGCCCTTGTTCGCAAAAGGTCCGGCCACGCTTTGGCCTGCCGCGCTGCTGATCGAAACCGTCCAGCGCGACCTATGGGAAACGGACTGCGTCGCCTGTCTCGCGGAGCGCGGGTACAGGCAGGCCGGCGCTACCGGCGAGAACCTGCTCTTAATCCGAAGCTAGCGCATGTCGCCCGAAAATGTGCAGCGGTTTGCGAGAACGACATGCAGAGCGGCAGCTTAGAGAGCCTCACGCCTTGCGATAGAAGCTGTCGCCCACCACAAAGCCGTCGAGCCCGGTCTGGCGGGCATACAGGGCGAGATCGCTCATGCGGTTGATGAAACCCTTGCCGTTGAAATTGAGCGAGGTGTTGCACAGAACGCCGTAGCCGGTCAGCCGCTTGAAAGCGGAAAGGAGATCGTAGACCCGGCTGTTCTGCCCCCGGCTCACCGTCTGGACCCGCGCGGTTCCGTCCACATGTGTCACGGCCTTCAACGCATCGGTCTTCACCCGCTGAAAATAGAGCATGTGTGGGCTCGGCCCCTGATTGTGGAACAACCGATCGAGTTCCTCCTCCATCATGATGGGCGCGATCGGGCGGAATGCCTCCCGCCGCTTGATTGCATTGAGCCTGGCATGGGTTTCGGCGGTGAACGGAGCGGCAAGGAGGGACCTGTTGCCCAGCGCCCGCGGTCCGATCTCGTAACGGCCCTGCACCCAGGCGAGGACCGCGCCGCCAGCCAGCCGTCGCGCGATCTCGGCATCGTCCCGCCGTTCCCTCACGAACCCTTCCGGATCGGTCGCGTCCATGACGAAGTCCTCGCCGGCATAGACGGTCCAATCGAGCTTAGCTCTGCCGGTGAGGGCGAATTGCGCGTCGGCGGCCGTGCCGATCGCGGAGCCGGAATCGTTCGCGCAGGGCGGCACGAAGACATCGCCGAACAGCCCCGTTGCGCGCCAATCGCTGTTCCAGTCGCAATTGAGCCCGCAGCCGCCGGAGACGAGCAACGGCAGGCCGTCGCGCATGTTCTTCCTTGCGAAAGCATGGAAACGCTCGAAGATCTCGCCTTGAAAACGCTTGGCCAGATCCCGGAACGCTTGCGTCTCCAGGCCGATGTTGAAAAACGGCGAATCCGTAAAGTCGGCTTTCCTCAGCGCCGATCCCACCGCGTCATGGGTCAGGACGCGCTCGATCAGCCGCCTTTCCGCTGCCGTCTCCTGGCCATCGCGGCCGAAACCCGCCAGCGCCATCAGCTTGCCTGCGTCCTCGCGGCGCGATTTGCGGGCATCCGCCGGATAGGTCGGGTCGGCAAGGCCATAGATGAAGGCATATTTGTGCCCGGGCCCGCTGAGGGGTGTGCCGAGACGCGTCACTTTGAGGCGGGCGTCGATGTGGTAGAACGTGCCAATAACCCCTTCCCAGACCAGCGCATAGCAAGGCTCGCCCTGCGGATACGGAGACAAGGCGTAGCTGCCTATTATGTGGGAGCGCTCGTGGCTCGACGAGAAATAGCGGCCCTCGTGCCCCAGCAGCCGGTGTGGCCTGTCGACCGTTGCCGAACCGTCGGCGTCGAAATAGCCCGCGCCAATCGGATCGGCCATCGGCCGGAACGATTTAAGCCAGCCCGATACCGCGACCACGTCGGGGACGCCGTCGACCAGCGAGAGCCCGTCCAGCATGTCCTCGGGTGAAAGCGGCGCGTAGCGCGGACCTGAATCCTTTTCGGCTTCGATGGAGAAGACGAGACTTCCGTCCTCGACGAGGGCGACATGCCCGTCATGGCCGGGCTTGTATGCGAAGATTTTCATGTCCACAGCCCGAGTGTTGTCTTCGCCGCGTCAGAGCCGCGCATCGACTCGATCCATCGGAAAGATACCTTTGACGTCGAAAACGACGCCTTGCGGCTTCACCAGCCGGCGCACCTGTTCGACGCCCATTTCGCGGATGCTCTTATGGCCCACAGCGACGATGGCCGCATGATATGTCTCCGCTTCGAGGGCCTCGCGGAGTTCGAGCCCGTACTCCTGGCGCACATCACGCGGATCGGCCTCGGGATCGTAGACATCGACCGCGACATTGAAGCTCTTCAGCTTCGCGACGATGTCGATGACACGGCTGTTCCTGATGTCCCGGCAGTTCTCCTTGAAGGTGAAGCCGAGGATCAGCGCCCGGAAAGGCGGGTTCAATTTTCGCTCGAGGAGAAGCCTCACTGTTTCGATCGCGACGTGCTCCCCCATGTCGTCGTTGATGCGCCGCGCCGCCTGAACCATCTCCGGATGGAAGTTGAGCTGGCGCGCTTTGTGCGTGAGATAATAGGGATCGACGCCGATACAGTGTCCACCGACCAGGCCAGGGCGAAAGGGCAGGAAGTTCCACTTGGTTCCCGCCGTTTCCAGCACCTGCAGCGTGTCTATGCCCATCTTGCCGAACAGCACGGCCAGTTCATTGACCAAGGCTATGTTGACGTCGCGCTGCGTGTTCTCGACGATCTTCGCAGCCTCGGCGACGCGGATCGACGGCGCCCTGTAGGTGCCGGCCGGGATGGCGCGCCGATAGGCGGCATCGACGAAATCGGCGGTCTCTGCCGTGCCGCCGGAAGTCACCTTGACCACCGTCTCGATCTTGTGGGTCGGATCGCCTGGATTGACGCGTTCTGGACTGTAGCCGACGAAAAAGTCCCGATTGCAACGGAGGCCGGAGACGGACTCGATCAGCGGCACGCAATCCTCTTCCGTGGCGCCAGGATAGACGGTCGATTCGAAGACGACGGTGGTGCCTTTGGAAATCACCTCTCCGACGGTCCGGCAGGCATTGAACAGCGGCCGTAAATCCGGCTGCTTGGCTTCGTCGATGGGAGTCGGCACTGCGACGATGATCAACTTGCAGTCGCGCAGAGCTCCACGCTCGGCGGAGAAATCAAGCTTATCGTTCGACAGCTCCTGTCGCGTGGCTTCCCCGGTGCGGTCGATGCCGGCCCTGAGGCCCGCGATACGAGCCTCGTCGACGTCGAAACCCGTCACTCGGAAATGCTTGGCGAAGACGATCGCCAGGGGCAGGCCGACATAGCCCAGCCCAATGATACCGACATGAAGACGATCGAGCGCCGGGAAAGCAGGAGACGTGGTCAGGGAAGACATCGCGTGGTGGAATAGCCGCTGGATTTTCGCAACTTATTAGTCGTTAAGACGAGCGCCAGCAACAATGCTGGCGCCCCAGGGCGCGGACCAAGGTCGTCATGACAAGTACGCGCTTGCCGTCGATCCGCATCCGGTTGGAAACGCGGGCTAGGCCTTCAATCGAGAGACGCAGTGCGCCCGCAAGACCCGCGCCGCCTCGGCATAGCTTGCCTGGCCGGCGTCGAGCGCCAGTTCATCGTCATCGTGCAGCACCGCCAGAACGTCCTCCACGACACGCATCGGCAGTATATCCGTGCATGTCCGCATGCGCCCGAACACCGCGCTGATGGCCGTCGGCCGGCCGTCGCAATCGACCACCGGTTCCGGCGCGTCGGCAACCCAGCTCTCGAATGCTTCCACCGCGTCCTCGAAGGCTTGATGGAGAAATATCGGCGCGTGACCCTCGTGAAGCGGGGGGAGAAGGTATCTCATCGGTTCCTCACCTGTTCGTTGGCGGCTTGTTCCCCCGCCCCGTCAACGCAACTTCACAACGCAACTCTCATATCGCCCGAAGGCCCCTGGACAAGGCAGGGTCGGTCATGAGGCGGGAAAACGCAACCCGTTTCTGCGACCCTTCGCCATTTTGCATGCGCGGGTCGCGCCGAGGGTCAGTTGTGCCGCGTCCAGGGGAGATCCCGCGGCGGCAGCTTCGCCGCGAGGTCATTGGCAATTGTGCTCCGGTATCGGTCGGAATTGCGAACCAGCGGGATGACATGGCGGCCGAATGCCGCCGCGTCCGCGGCCGTCGCAAAACCATGCATGACGAAATCGGAAATGCCGACTGCATGGTAGTCGAGGACCGCGAGCGCGACCTGTTCCGGCGTACCGGCGATGAGGGTTGGGGGGTTAGCGAGGGGGCCCTGCCCGGCGGCCAATCCCCGGAGCCGACCCGTGTCGATCCAGCTGTCCCGTGGATCGCCGCCCGGGGCGGCGCGTGCGGCTATCGCCCAGGCCTCGGCCTTGCTTCGACCGATCACCGCCCGAAGCGGATAGGAGAAGCGGATCGTAGCTGCCCGCCCATGATTCGCCGCAGCGCGCCGAACGCGCTCGACGGCAAGAGCGGAAGCCGCAACGGTCGATGCCGGCAACGCGAATATGTCGGCGTGACGCGCAGCCACCTTCGTGGCCAACCCGGAAAACCCGCCGAGCAAGACTGGCACGCGTCCATCCCGGTAAGGCTTCGCCGTCGTGAGGGCGCCAGCCAAGCGATAGTACCTGCCCTCATGATCGAATGGCTCGTCATTCGTCCACAGCCGCTTGAGAAGAACGAGATATTCGTCGAGACGACCTTGTCTTTCCTCATGGTTCTGCGTGCCGTTCTCGATTACGGCGATCGTAAGCCGACCGCCGCTCAACCGATCGAGCGTGGCGATCTGCTGCGCAGCGACGTCCGGCGCGACGAGACCGGCGTCGTGCGCCGCAGCTACCCCGAGATCGGTCGTAGAGTGCAAGATGCAGGACGCCAGAACAATCGCATCCTGCCCCTGGACGGCGTCGGGGAGGGCCACCCCGTCGAAACCGTTCTGCTCGGCGGCGGTTACGAAGTCGCGCAGGCCTTGCACATCGGCAGTTGCCTTGAACGCCGGGATAGAGGCCTGGGCAATGAATCGGACAGTCATGGCATTCTCCTCCACGGGCCGATCCAGCCTAAGCCAGACCGTCACTGAACCTGGATGGAACTGCCCTTTCCCAGCGAAATTGCTAGCCTCAATGGCCGAGGACGCCGACGACGAAGGCCGCCATGAAACTGACAGCGAGAAGGAACGCGATCGTGGCTGCCATACGCCTGAGCATCTCGAGACGTGACCGACGCGAAGCGCCTGTGCCGCCGCGACGGCTGGCTGGCTGGGAAAGGAATGTCATACGACCTCCACTACTCCCCTTAGTCTAGCGTCTTTGTAGACTTTGTCGATTTCAAAATTTCGCGTGTCGATAGTCGACATTGCTCCGACACGCGCGCCAAGGAGAAACACGTGCTCTCCGGACGGGACGAGCACAGCGCCGCTCATGATTTTGATGCGCGCGCGGCTGCCGCGTGCTAGCGAGGTCGCATGGCACAGAAAAAGGCGCATGAGGTCGACGGCTGGCTGGCGCGGCCCGACGGAGCGGTCAAGATCGTCCTTCTTTACGGCCCCGATCGGGGGCTGGTCTCGGAGCGCGCGCGGCTTTTCGCCGGCAAGACGGGGCTCCCGCTGGACGATCCCTTCTCAGTGGTGCGGATCGACGCGAGCGAAGCCGAACAGCAACCGGGGCGGCTGATCGACGAGGCGCGCACGGTCCCGATGTTTTCCGATCGCCGGCTGGTGTGGGTCCGCAATGCAGGCACTGGCAAGGCTTTCGCAGAGGATGTGAAGGCGCTTGCGGGCGATCCGCCGAGGGACGCGATCATCCTCATCGAGGCTGGCGATCTCAAGAAAAGCGCGGCGCTGCGCAATGTCGTCGAAGGTGCCTTCGCAGCGATCGCGCTGCCTTGCTACGCCGATGAGGCGAAAGGCGTGGATGCCGTGATCGACGAGGAGCTTCAGAAAGCGGGCATGACGATCACGCTGGAAGCCCGGCAGGCGCTTCGGCGCAGCCTGGGCGGCGACCGTATGGCTTCGCGCGGCGAAGTGGAGAAGCTCGTACTGTACGCTCGAGGCAAGGATCAGATCGGCCTAGAGGATGTCGACCTGGCGATCGGTGACGTGGCCGGTCTTTCAGTCGACGAGGTGATCGATTCCGTTCTGGACGGCCGGCTCGATGTTTTCGAGACAGCCTTTGCCCGACTTGTGGCTTCAGGAAACAGCCAGATCTACCCGATGCTCGCCGCCGCATTGCGTCAGTTCCAGGCGCTCCATACATTGCGCGGGGCGATGGACGCCAAGGGTCAATCCGCGGCCGCGGCGGTCGCCGGTGCACGCCCGCCCATCTTCTATTCGCGGCGCAGAACGGTCGAAAACGCCTTGCAACGCTGGAGCGCAGAGGGGGCCAGCCGCGTGTTGGAGCGATTGCACAATGCGATCCTTCAGACCCGGCGCCGGCCCGAACTGGCCGAAGCCATCGCCCGCCATACGCTGCTCGCTGTCGCGCTCGACGGTGGCCGCTCGCGCAATTGACGAACAGCAGCCGCTGGTCCCCTGATCGTCTTTCGAGGCTGCTTCAATCCTGGAGCTTGCGACACAGCTCGTCGAGTTGATCGAGCGTGCGGTAGGCGATCCGGACCTCGCCGCCCTTGTCCTTGTGGCTGATGGTGACCCGAAGGCCGGTCACATCCGTCAGCAGCTTTTCCAGCGCAAGCGTATCGGGATCCTTGTCCTGCCCTGCCGACGACGCACGTTCCTTCGCCGCCGCTTGGGGCTGCTGCGCCAGGGCCTCAGCCTGGCGAACCGAGAGCCCGCCCTCCACAATGCGCTTCGCCAGCCCGGCCGGATCCTCCGCGGTTACCAGTGTCCGAGCGTGGCCAGCCGAAAGTGAGCCGTCGACGAGCATGTCCCGCACGGCATCCGGAAGCTTGAGCAGCCTCAGCGTGTTCGCGACATGGCTGCGGCTCTTGCCGATCACCTGGCCGAGGTCCGCCTGCGTATAACTGTGCTCGTCTATCAGCTGCTGATAGCCTAGGGCTTCTTCGAGCGGATTGAGGTCGGCGCGCTGCACATTCTCGATGATCGCCAGTTCGAGCGCGACGCGGTCGTTCACATCGCGGATGATGATCGGGATCTCCGTGAGACCGGCGCGCTGAGCCGCGCGCCAGCGCCGCTCGCCCGCGATGATCTCGTACCGGCCGCTCTCCGCCGCGGGTCGCACGACGACGGGCTGAACCACACCGTGCTCGGCGATGGACTGTGCGAGGTCGGCGAGGTCCGCATCCCCGAAATGGCGCCGCGGGTTGCGCGGATTGGGAGATAGGAACTCTATCGGTGCGCGGCCATCGGCGCTGACAGGCCGGCTCTCGGCCGCGGCGGGCCGGTCGATCTCGCCGATCAGCGCGGCAAGGCCACGGCCGAGGCGTTTGCGCGAAAGGTCGTCACTCATCGTTTCATTTCCGGTCGTTTTGTTGACGGATCGGCGATCATGCAGCACGCAGCCTGCGTTCGCGCCGGATCACTTCCGATGCGAGCTGGAGATAGGCCTGGCTGCCGCTGCATTTCAGATCATAGAGAATGGCCGGCTTGCCATAGGACGGCGCCTCGGAAACGCGAACGTTGCGTGGGATGACAGTCTCGTAGACCTTGTCGCCCATATGGGCGCGAACGTCCTCCACCACCTGGTTGGCAAGATTGTTCCGGCCATCGAACATGGTCAGTACGATGCCTTGGATCGTCAGATTGGGATTGATGGTGCGGCGGACCTGGTCGACCGTCTGCAACAATTGGCTAAGCCCTTCGAGCGCGAAGAACTCGCATTGAAGCGGCACCAGAACGGAATCCGCTGCGGCCATGGAATTGAGCGTCAGTAGGTTGAGCGACGGCGGGCAGTCGATCAACACATACGAATAGGGTGCGCCGTTGCCGTCGCGGAGCGCATTGCGCAGCCGCACCACCCGATCGGGGGCCCCTGCGATTTCCATTTCCACGCCGAGGAGGTCCAGGGTGGACGGGACTATGGAGAGGCCGGGAACGGCCGTCGGCATGGCCGCCTCAGCGATGCCCATCACTCCCGTGAGCACGTCGTAGGAGGAAACATTGCGATCCTGACGATCGATGCCAAGGCCCGTGCTGGCATTTCCCTGGGGATCGATATCGACGATCAGCACACGTTCGCCAATGGCGGCAAGGGCCGTGGCAAGATTGATGGCGGTCGTTGTCTTGCCGACGCCGCCCTTCTGATTGGCGACTGTGATGATGCGAGGACGATTCTTCATGTTTCCGAAACGATGTTCTCAGGGGCCGTTCGGTGGTGACACGCTTCGCCTACCGCGGCCGGAGGTTTCGAATTTCCAGGATGACGCTTTCAGGGTCGATCCGACTTTGGTGTTCTACCAGATCGAGATTCCACGCGTCACGGCTTTCTTTCACTTCGGCGCGGTAATCCCGTCCTTTATGAAAAAGACCGGTCGCGCCGGCCGAAAGCCAGGGAGAAGTGAGGTTCAGCAGCAGGGGCAGAGGCGCAAGAGCGCGCGCCGTGACGATCTCCGGCTGCCCCACCTGCCGATAGACATCTTCGATACGGCGGGCATGCACACGTACATTGCCCCTATAGGGACCCAGGGCGGTCTGAAGGAAAGCTGCTTTCTTGCGGTTGCTCTCGACGAGATCGATCCGCGCGTCCGCGCGATCCTGGAGGATGATCGCCATAACCGCGCCGGGAAACCCGCCTCCCGATCCGACGTCGAGCCAAGTCCTGGCGTCGGCGGCCAGCAGGGCGAGTTGTGCGCTGTCTAGAATGTGGCGCGTCCAGACGTCGGCGAGCGTCGATGGGGCGGCGAGGTTGATTCGGCCCGCCCAGCGCCGGAACATGCTCTCGTATTCACGAAGACGCTCGAATGTTTCACGTGAAACCGGACCAGCGATCGCTCGCAGCCCTTCCAGCTGCAGGTCGCTCACGCGGCGCTCCGCGAAGCGGCCGTTTCCGCATTGCGGATATGGGCGATGATGAGCGAGAGGGCTGCCGGCGTCATCCCCTCGATTCGCTGCGCATCTGCGACCGACCGCGGGCGACGGGCGCTGATCTTCTGCTTCAACTCGTTGGAGAGCCCCGGCACCAGCGAGAAGTCGAGGCCGGTCGGAATCAGCCTCTCCTCCTCCCGGCGTATGGCTGCGAAATCGGCTTGCTGCCGCTCGAGATAAACGGCGTAACGCGCTTCCGTCTCGAGGCGCTCGGCCGTCGCCGCATCCACGTTCTTCAGTTCGGGCCATATCTCGGCCAGACGTGCGAAATCGATGCCGGCATAGGCCAGCAAGTCATAGCCGCTACGCCGCACGCCATCCTGGCTGATCTCGATTCCGTGCCGTCTTGCTTCGTTCGGCGTCAGCTCATGGCCCTTGATCAGCGCGCGGGCGCGGTCGAGCGACTGGCGGCGCTCTTCGAATCGTTGCACCCGCGAATCGCACACGATCCCAAGTCGAATACCCTCGGGGGTCAGCCGATCGTCGGCATTGTCGGCGCGCAACGAGAGGCGGAACTCGGCGCGTGAGGTGAACATCCGATAGGGCTCGCTCACCCCGCGACTGACAAGGTCGTCTATCAATACGCCGATATAAGCTTCCGTGCGGCCCAGGGTTACGCCTTCCGCCCCTCCTGCCCGCCGGGCGGCGTTGATGCCAGCCAGAATGCCCTGCGCCGCTGCCTCCTCATAGCCAGTCGTCCCGTTGATCTGGCCGGCCAGAAAAAGACCTTCAACGCGCCGCGTCTCGAGCGTCTTGTGGAGTTCTCTTGGATCGATATGGTCATATTCGATCGCATAGCCGGGCTGGAGCATGACCGCGCGTTCGAGCCCCGGAATGCTCGCCAGAATAGCGAATTGGACGTCTTCCGGCAGCGAGGTCGAAATGCCGTTGGGATAAACGGTATCGTCGTCGAGCCCCTCCGGCTCCAAGAAGATCTGGTGGCCGTCGCGGTCGCCAAACTTTACGATCTTGTCTTCTATCGAGGGGCAGTAGCGGGGTCCCACCCCTTCGATGGAACCGGAATACATCGCGGACCGGTGGATATTCGCCCGGATGATTTCATGCGTTGCCGTTGTAGTGCGTGTGATCCCGCATTCGATCTGGGGCGTGGTGATCCGGTCCGTCATCAGCGAGAACGGAACAGGATCGGCATCCGCGGACTGCATTTCCAGCGATGCCCAGTCGATTGTCTTGCCGTCCAGCCGCGGCGGCGTGCCTGTTTTCAGTCGGCCAAGTCCAAAGCCGGTTCGAGCCATTGTCTCGTACAATCCGAACGAAGCTTTCTCATTCATCCGCCCCGCGGGAAAGCGCCTCTCCCCAATGTGGATGAGGCCGCGAAGGAATGTCCCTGTGGTCAGCACAACGGCACCACAGGCAATGCGTTGTCCACTTGCCAGCATCACTGCAGTGACGCGGCCACAGGAGATCTCGATATCCAGGACCTCACCCTCGACGACATCCAAAAAGGGATGCTCCGCGATCGCGCGCTGCATCGCGGCTTTATAGAGCTTGCGATCGGCCTGAGTGCGAGGCCCCCTGACCGCCGGTCCTTTGCGGCGGTTCAGGAGCCGGAACTGGATGCCTGCTTCATCCGCGATCCGGCCCATCAGCCCGTCCAGCGCGTCCACCTCTCGCACGAGATGGCCCTTGCCAAGGCCACCGATGGCAGGGTTGCAGGACATCGCTCCAATGGTTGCGAATTGCAATGTGACAAGGGCGGTCCGCGCACCGCCACGCGCTGCGGCCGAGGCCGCTTCGCAGCCTGCGTGACCTCCCCCGATCACGACGACATCGTAGGTCATGTTCATCGAAACATACTCTTGGATCCTGCCGAGCAAATGCGCTCTGCGCCATCGCGAGTCAAGGAGAGGCTTGAAGTTTCACGTGAAACGCAAGCGTCCTGCCCATGGCGGTAGGGAGCCCGTTGTTTCACGTGAATCCTTCGTGCGCGACCTTGATGTTTCACGTGAGTCACGCCGAGCGGCATCAGAAGGCCTAGGCAGTCGACGCACCTCCCGAGTTTCACGTGAATCACTTTCCGATGCAGAATTCCGAAAAGATCGCATCGAGCAAATCCTCGACATCCACCGCCCCCGATATCTTGCCCAAGCTTGAACCCGCGTCGCGCAGCTCTTCGGCCCTCAATTCAAGCGGTGCGGTCTCTTGCGAAATCGCGGCCTCCAATGCCTTCGCACACCGCTCGAGCAGTGCCACATGGCGCATCCTGGAGGGGAGCACGTCCCCCATGCCGCCGGTCGCCTCCTGCGCCCGTCTTTGGATTTCGTTCAGCAGCCCATCGATGCCGTGCCCATTCTTCGCCGAGATGACGAGGTCGAAGTCATCCGAGTGCTCGTCGCTTCCCACCAGGTCCGACTTCGTGCCGACACGCACTCTTGGTGTGGTTCCCGCTACAGTCACTTGAACAGCTTGATCCATCGCCTGAAGTTCGAGAACCAGATCGGCGCGCCCGGCACGCGCCAGCGCGCGCTCTATGCCGATGGCCTCGACCTTCCCCGCTCCTTCCCTGATCCCGGCGGTGTCGACCAGAACCACTTTCATGCCAGCAAGATCCAGAACGACCTCGACCAAGTCGCGCGTCGTGCCGGGCTCGTCCGTGACGATCGCCGCTTCCCGACGCGCCAGCGCGTTCAGCAGGCTGGATTTGCCTGCGTTGGGCGCTCCCATGATGACGACCTGATAGCCGTCCCGGATAATCTCCGCATTGTGGTATCCCGAGAGATGCGCCCTGATCTCCGTCGCGAGCGCCGCCATGTCCGCCCAGACCCTGTCCGACACCGAGCCAGGAACATCCGCTTCGTCGGAGAAGTCGAGTTCGGCCTCTATCATGGCGCGCGCGTGCACAATTCTCCGTCGCCATTCGCCATACAGCGCCGTCTGAGCACCTTGCGCGTTGGCAGCCGCGAAGCGCCGTTGCGCCTCGGTCTCGGCGCTGATCAGATCGGCAAGGGCCTCCGCTTCCACGAGATCGAGCCGGCCGTTTAGAAAGGCCCTTTTTGTGAATTCGCCCGCTTCCGCATGCCGGAAATCCTCAAATGACCCGAGCGCCTGAAGAACCGCCGAGACTACAGCCTTACCTCCGTGCAGCTGCAATTCGGCACTGTCCTCACCGGTGAAGGATCCGGGTCCGGGCAGGAAGAGCACGAGCCCGCGATCCAGCGGCTCCCCCGATGGCGCCCGCACTGCCCGGTAGCTGGCCCGCCGTGGCGCGGGCACAATGCCCACCATCTCCCGCAATGCCCGCTGTGTTCCCGGTCCGGAAAGGCGAATCACCGCGACGCCGGAGGGTAGCCTTCCGCTCGAAAGAGCAAAGATCGTGTCCTTGAAGATTGTCGACGACATCCCTGCGCCCTACTGTCTCAGTGTCAAGCCGGAGTACGACCTTGCCGCTTCCAGAATCGAACCTGCTTTCCCAGGAAACCAGCCCCTATCTGCGCCAGCATAAGGACAACCCGGTTCATTGGCGTGGCTGGTCCGTCGAGGCCCTCGCCGAAGCAAGGGAACTCGATAGGCCGATCCTTCTCTCCATCGGTTATGCCGCCTGCCATTGGTGCCATGTCATGGCCCATGAGAGTTTCGAGGACGACAATGCCGCGGCGGTCATGAACCGGCTTTTCGTAAACATCAAGGTCGACCGCGAAGAACGGCCCGACATCGACCAGATCTATATGGCCGCGCTGTCGGCCACAGGCGAGCAGGGCGGCTGGCCTCTCACAATGTTCCTGACGCCCGAAGGCAAGCCATTCTGGGGCGGCACATACTTTCCGAAAGAGGCGCGTTATGGACGACCGGGCTTCGTCCAGGTCCTTGAAGCCGTTCATCGTGCCTGGTCCGACAAGCGCGAGGAGATCGCCAAGGGTGCCGACATCTTGACCAGCCACGTCTCCGCCCAACTCGCGATAGGGCGTCAACCCACCCCGGTGGACCCGGAATCTCTCCCTGCCCTTGCCGAAGGCATCAATGGCATGGTCGACCGTGACCACGGCGGTTTGCGGGGCGCGCCTAAATTTCCCAATGCGCCGTTCATGCGCACCTTGTGGCTGAGTTGGCTTGCGACAGGCAATGCCGAACACCGCGACAGCGTTCTCCTCAGTCTTCGCAAGATGCTGCGCGGCGGCATCTATGACCATATTGGCGGAGGCCTCAGTCGCTATTCCACCGACGCCGACTGGCTGGTCCCGCACTTCGAGAAAATGCTCTACGACAACGCGCAGCTTCTGCAACTCGCCGGATGGGCTCACGCGGAAGCAGGCGAAGACCTCTTCCGCGTCAGGATAGAAGAGACGGTAGCATGGCTTCTGCGCGACATGCAGGTCGACGGAGGGGCATTTGCCTCGAGCTTGGACGCCGACACCGAAGGCGAGGAGGGGCTCTTTTACACATGGAGCCGCGATGAAATCGAATCGGTCCTCGGTGATAGGGCGACAACCTTCCTTTCTCTTTACGAACTCGCCGCCCCACAAGGCTGGGAGGGCAAGCCGCTCATCCGGATCGATCCATCCGTCCAGGACCTTGCGCCGACCTTCGAGCCGGATGCCCTGTCCATGCGCCGATCGCTCCTCGCGGCGCGCGGGGAGCGCGTCCCGCCGGGTCGCGACGATAAGGTCCTGGTCGACTGGAACGGCCTGGCAGTTGCGGCGTTGGCGCAGGTCGCCCGGCAATTCGATAAGCCAGACTGGCTGGACGCCGCAAAGTCCGCTTTCCGCTTTGTCCTGCAGGCGAGGGACAGGGATGGACGCCTGCCGCATTCCATCCTCGGGGACAAAAGGCTCTATCCGGCCCTTTCCTCGGACTACGCTGCGATGATCACCGCCTCGATCGCGCTCTTCGAGGCGACCCAGGATCGCGCCTACATCGACCACGCCGAGCAACTCGCGGACCTGCTCGACCTCTGGCATTCCGATGGCGCCGGGAGCCATTATCTCAGCGCTTCGGATAGCGGTGATGTTCTCGTGCGGATTCGCGGCGACGCCGACGAAGCCGTGCCCTCCGCGACGAGCCAGATTGTGGAGGCTTTGACCAGGCTCGCATCCCTGACTGGCGAAACGGCGCGCCAGGAGAAAGCTTGGGCCGCGGCCGAAGCCGCGGCAGGCAGAGCGGGGGGCCTGACTTTTGGTCAGGCGGGAATTGTGAATTCCTGCGCGCTGACGCTCGATCCCATCAAACTGGTCGCCATCGACAATCCCGAGCAAAGGGTTCTTGGCGAAGTTGCCGACCGACGACCGGATCCCCGGCGCGTCGACATCCTGTTGACGGTCGGGGATGGTACTTCTTTGCCCGCCTTGCCCGGCGGCGTGGTGCCCGATCCCAAAAAGGTCGGAGCATGGCTTTGCAGGGGCAATCTTTGCCTGCCGGCCATCACCGGTGCCGGAGAGCTCAAATCATCGCTGGCTGGCAGCGTATAGAACAAAGAGAAAGGCGCGCCGGCCGAGGCACGCCTTTCAGGAATTCGGTCTGCCTGATCTCCCTGGGAGATCAGGTATTCATCGAGTCGAAGAACTCCGCATTGCTCTTGGTCTGCTTCAGCTTGTCGAGCAGGAACTCGATGGCGTCGGTCGTACCCATGGGCGCCAGGATGCGCCGAAGCACGAATATCTTCTGAAGATCGGCGCGCGGAACCAGAAGATCTTCCTTACGCGTACCGGATTTGAGGATGTCCATGGCCGGGTAGATCCGCTTGTCCGCCACCTTGCGGTCGAGCACGATTTCGGAATTGCCCGTGCCCTTGAACTCTTCGAAGATCACCTCGTCCATGCGGCTGCCGGTATCGATGAGAGCCGTCGCGATGATGGTCAGGGAGCCGCCTTCCTCGATGTTGCGCGCAGCGCCAAAAAAGCGCTTCGGGCGCTGAAGCGCATTCGCGTCGACACCGCCGGTCAGCACCTTGCCGGAAGAAGGGACCACCGTATTGTAGGCGCGGCCGAGGCGCGTGATGGAATCGAGCAGGATGACGACGTCGCGCCCATGCTCGACAAGGCGCTTCGCCTTCTCGATGACCATCTCTGCGACCTGCACGTGCCGCGCCGCGGGCTCGTCGAATGTCGAGGAGACGACCTCTCCTTTGACCGAGCGCTGCATGTCGGTCACTTCTTCCGGGCGTTCGTCGATCAGCAGCACGATCAGGTAGCATTCCGGATGGTTCGTCGTGATCGAGTGCGCGATATTCTGCAGCAGCACGGTCTTGCCAGTGCGCGGTTGCGCGACGATCAACGCACGCTGGCCCTTGCCGAGCGGGGCCACCAGGTCGATGACCCGCGGCGAGATGTCTTTCGTCGTCGGGTTCTCCACCTCCATTTTCAGCCGTTCGGTGGGATAGAGCGGCGTCAAATTGTCGAAGTGGATCTTGTGCCTGATCTTCTCCGGATCGTCGAAATTGATCGTGTTGACCTTGAGAAGGGCGAAATACCGCTCCCCTTCCTTGGGGCTGCGGATCGGCCCCTCGACGGTGTCGCCGGTCTTTAGGGAAAAACGACGAATCTGCGAAGGCGAGATGTAGATGTCGTCGGGCCCGGGCAGATAGTTCGCATTGGCCGACCGGAGAAAACCGAAGCCATCCTGCAAGACCTCCACGACGCCATCGCCGATGATCTCGACGTCTTGCGCCGCCAGCTTCTTGAGAATCGCGAACATCAGCTCCTGCTTGCGCATCACGCTGGCATTCTCGACTTCAAGCGACTCGGCGAACGCGATCAGGTCCGTCGGTTTCTTGTTCTTGAATTCGGTAAGTTTCATTTCCTGCATAGTGCGGACTCTGAAGCTGCTCTGGAAAAAAATCGGCGATACGCGATGCATGCCGGCCGCGCTCGAAAAGGTAGAAAAAGTCGGCGCATGGCTAGGAGGGAAGGATGCCCTTTTATCCCTCCCGCCTACAAAGAGCAAGCTGCGTTTTTCGCCCGGACCGACTTTCAAACGTCTTGTCCGGCGCCAAGCGCATTGCCGTCACCTGCGTCAGAAGGGCTTCACCACGACCAGGATAACGATGGCTATCATCAGTAAAGTAGGCACTTCGTTCATGATTCGCCAGTGCCTGCCGGATTTCGTATTCCGATCTTCGGCAAACATGCGAACCGCGCGCGAATAATAGCCGTGCACGGCCGACATTCCCACGACCAGGCCGATCTTGGCGTGCAGCCAGCCGCCGGAAAACCCAAAACCGCGCCAGGCCAGCCAAAGGCCGAGGACCCAGACAGCCATCATGGCAGGATTGATGATGGCGCGAAGCAGGCGGCGTTCCATGACTTTGAAGGTCTCGGATGCGGCCGAACCCGGTTCCGTCTCGGTGTGGTACACGAACAGACGAGGCAGGTAGAGCATGCCTGCCATCCACGCGATCACCGCGACGACGTGAAGGGCCTTCACCCAGAGATAGAGATCGGCGGGGTCCAGCCAGAACAGGAGTACGGCCAGGATCGCAAAGACGACGATCGCAGCGGCTGCGCGCTTCGTCGCCGTTGCACCGCTGCCCGCCACATCCCGATCTGCATTTTTGCTCATGGCCTGCCTGCCCCGCGAATTCGAGCGAGCATCGCCTCGACGTTCCGGATCGGAGCTTCAGGCGTGATGCCGTGACCGAGGTTGAAGACCAGGGGTCCGTGCCCCAGCGCGGCCAGGATCGAGTCCACGCCATCCTCCAGGGCGCGACCGCCGGCAACCACACGCAGCGGATCCAGATTGCCTTGGACCGCCCCTGCTTCCTGGAGCTTCCGTGCCTGGGAAACAGGCACCGACCAGTCAAGACCGAGCGCCGTTACGCCTGTCTCGCGGCGATAGATGTCATAGAGGCTCCCCGCGCCCTTCGGGAAGCCGATTATGGGTACGTTGGGGAACCTCGCCCTCACGCGTTTGACCATCCGGGCGACTGGCGCAACGCAGAAGGCCCTGAAGCAAGCCTCGTCGAGTACGCCAGACCAGGAGTCGAAGATCTGCACGCCGTCGGCACCCGCCTCGACCTGCCGGATGAGATAGTCGGCCGAGCAGTCGGCCAAATGGCCCAGCAATTCCTCGAAAGCTTCGGGATGGCGATAGGCGAACAGCCTGGCGGGGGCCTGATCCGGGGTGCCGTGCCCGGCGATCATATAGGTCGCCACCGTCCAGGGGGCGCCGCAGAAGCCAAGCAGCGTCGTTCTTTCCGGCAGTTCCGAACGGAGACGGCGGACGGACTCGTAGACCGGAGAAAGATTCACGTGAAACGCCGTATCGTCGAGACTGGCGATCTCGTCGGGTTGGATCGGGGTCATCAGCGGCCCCTTGCCTTCAGCGAAACGCAAGTCCCGACCGAGCGCGTGCGGCACGACGAGAATGTCCGAGAACAGGATCGCAGCGTCGAAATCGAACCTTCGGATAGGTTGAAGGGTCACTTCCACGGCCAGGTCCGGATTGTAGCAAAGGTTCAGGAAGCTGCCGGCCTTCCGGCGCGTCTCGCGGTATTCGGGCAGGTAGCGGCCTGCCTGCCGCATCATCCAGACGGGCGGTGGGAATACCGCCTCGCCTTTGAGCACGTCGATGACGATCCGTCTCGAAGCCATGATTGTCGCGTTCTCCAGTCCGGTTCTCCCTTAAATCAATTCAGTGAGAAAGAGTCTTCTGATTCTACGACTCTGTAGGAATCGGGAATTACGGATTTTCGACTCCTGCGCCCCAGAAAGCCGGGGTATCGCTTGGCCGAGGAAAATATGACAAGCCTCTGTTAATATTGCGGATAGAAGCGGATTCGCCTGCGATTCCAAATCCTTGCCGCAAGCTGAACCGTCTCCTCCTGCGAGGCGCGGTTGTGACAAAGAGACGCTGACCACGATTCTATGCACAGGGCCGTTTCCCAGTTCACGGCAGTCCCGATTGTGGAAAGACTGCCCTCTGATACAGTCCCGTCCGACCCGGACCCCTGGCCAGCCGGGCTTATCCACATTTGGCCACAGCAGGGCGTGAATCGTGTGAACAAGCCGCAGAGCTTCTTCCATCTTCATCTGATTTCGGACGCCACGGGCGAGACGCTTCTTGCCGCCGGCCGGGCCGCTTCCGCGCAGTACAAGGATGCGCGGGCGATCGAGCACATTTATCCGCTGATTCGGACCGAGCGGCAGCTCGCGAAGGTTTTCGAGGAGATCGACCAGGAGCCCGGAATCGTCCTCTATACGGTTGTCGACCAGAAGCTGGCGCGCATGATCGACGACCGGGCGGCCGCGATGGGCCTGCCTTGCGTTTCCGTGCTGGAACCCGTCCTGACAGTGTTCCAATCCTATCTCGGCACTCCGGCCGGTCGCCGCGTCGGCGCCCAGCATGTGCTGGACGCTCAATATTTCCGGCGTATCGATGCGCTCAACTTCACCATGGAGCACGACGACGGCCAATTACCCCCGGACATGGAGGACGCAGATGTCGTCCTGGTCGGCATTTCACGGACCTCGAAGACGCCGACGAGCATCTATCTGGCCAATCGCGGCATCAAGACCGCCAACATTCCGATCGTGCTCGGCGTGCCGATGCCCGAAAGCCTGATCCGGGCGCGGCGCCCGCTGATCGTCGGCCTCGTCGCGACCGCCGAACGGATATCCCAGGTCCGCCAGAACCGCCTGCTGGGAGTCACGGCCGGCTACGATGCACAAAGTTATATCGATCGCGCGGTGATCACCGAGGAATTGGCGTATGCGAGACAGATCTGCACCCGCCATAACTGGCCGATGATCGATGTCAGCCGCCGCTCGATCGAGGAGACCGCCGCCGCTATCGTTGCGCTGCGGGGAAAGACGCGATAGGCCTTTGCAATGACTAAAGCCATCGTCCTTGCGTCGGGAAGTCCGTTTCGCCGTGCGCTCCTGGCCAATGCCGGGCTCGATTTCTCGACCGCCAAGCCCTCCATTGACGAGCGGGCTGTCGAAGCCGCCATTACCGGGGAGGTGACGCCCGAGGACGTCGCCTCGATCCTGGCCGAGGCCAAGGCGCTCGATGTCAGCGAGCGCTATCCGGAAGCGCTTGTGATCGGCTCCGACCAGACGCTTTCGCTGGGCGACGAGATATTCCACAAGCCTGCCGACATGGAAGGCGCACGGCGCCACCTGCTCAGGCTTTCCGGCAAGACCCACAGTCTCAACAGCGCGGTCGTCCTGGCTCAGGGCGGCGAGACGCTGTGGCGCCATGTCGGCGTCGCTCGGCTGACAATGCGCAAGCTGGAGCCGGGCTTTATCGGCCGCCACCTTGCCAGGGTGGGGGCCAAGGCGCTGGAGAGCGTCGGTGCCTATCAGATCGAAGGCGAAGGCATCCAACTGTTCGACAGGATCGAAGGCGACTATTTCACCATCGTCGGCCTGCCGCTTCTGCCGCTGCTCGCGGCCCTCAGGGAGCGCGGTGCCATCGATGGTTGATCCTGTGCGGCGGGCCTTCGTCTGTGGCCATCCGATCGCGCATTCGCGCTCGCCCATCATCCATTCCTATTGGCTCGACCGATACGGAATTGCCGGATCCTATGCGGCGATCGATGTTGCTCCGGAGCGGTTTCCCCTGTTCCTGTCGGGCCTGAGCGAGGCGGGTCTTGCCGGGGGCAACATCACGATCCCGCACAAAGAGGCGGCCTTCGCGGCCGTGGCGCGTCGGGATGCTGCGGCCGAAGCCATCGGCGCCGTGAATACCGTCTGGTTCGAGGATGGGCAGCTGCATGGCGGAAATACCGATGCCTATGGTTTCGCAGCCAATCTGGACGAACGTGCTCCCGGCTGGGAGCGAGGCCGCTCGGCCGTCGTGGTCGGCGCGGGTGGCGCGGCGCGCGCCGTCATCCATGCCCTGACGGAGCGGAGCATCGGCGACATACGGGTTGCCAACCGAACCGCGGGACGTGCGGCGGAGCTGGCGGCTCGTTTCGGCGCGCGGGTTTCGGCCCATGCGATGGGCGCCCTGCCGGAGATCTGCGCCGATGCCGACCTGCTCATCAACACGACCTCGCTGGGAATGGCGGGGGACATGGGCCTGTCTGCCGATCCGGCCTGGCTTCCCGGTCATGCCATCGTGACCGATCTGGTCTACGTGCCCCTTCGGACGCCGCTCCTTGCCGCCGCCGCGGCACGCGGGTTAAAGACGGTCGATGGTCTGGGCATGCTGCTGCACCAGGCCGTCCCGGGTTTCGAGCGTTGGTTCGGCCGCCGCCCGGACGTGACGCAGGCCCTGCGCGACAGGATCGTCGCCGATCTGGATGGAAAAACGTGATCGTCCTCGGCCTCACCGGATCGATCGGAATGGGCAAATCGACGGCGGCTCGCATGTTCGCCGATGCCGGCATACCGGTCCATGATTCCGACGAGGCCGTGCACCGGCTTTACGCGGGAGAGGCCGCGCCGATGGTCGAAGCTGTCTTCCCGGGAACCGTTGTCGACGGCGTGGTGGACCGGGCTCGGCTTGCCCAACGCGTGCTCGGCGATCCCGTGGCTATCCGAAAGCTCGAGGGCCTGATCCATCCGCTGGTCAGGGCCGATGCCGACGCTTTCCTTGAGAAGCATCGCAAGGCTGGGGCGGCTCTGGTGGTGCTCGATATTCCGCTGCTGTTCGAAACTGGCGGCCGCCAGCGCGTGGACAAGGTGATAGTCGTGACAGCTCCGCCGGAGATCCAGCGCGAGCGCGTCCTTGCCCGGCCGGGCATGACCGAAGAGAAGTTCGACGCGATCCTTGCCAAACAGGTGCCTGACGCCGAAAAACGCAAGGCTGCCGACTTCGTCATCGATACCGGCTCGGGACTCGAGCCGGCGCGAAGCGCGGTCCGGAAGATCATCGCTGAACTCGCCGGGGATAGCTGAGATGTCGGCTCATCGCCCGTTGCGGAGAAATGGCTTCGCCTGCCATTCTTGCGACCTGGAGTGATTCGGTGCGCGAGATAATCTTCGATACGGAAACCACAGGCCTCGATTCGCGGCTCGACCGCGTCATCGAGATCGGCGGAGTCGAGCTGGTCAACCGCTTCCCCACCGGCCGGACCTTTCATCACTACATCAATCCGCAGGGACGTGAGATCCATGCCGAGGCCGAGGCCGTGCACGGCATCAGCATGGCCCACCTCGTCGACAAGCCTATTTTCGACGCGATAGCGGAAGAATTTCTGGCCTTTATCGATGGCGCCCGGCTGGTTGCCCATAATGCGAATTTCGATATGGGTTTCATCAATGCGGAGCTGGAGCGTCTCGGCCAGCCCGCTATAGCGGCAGATCGCGTTGTCGACACCTTGGCCATCGCGAAGCGCAAGCATCCGATGGGCCCGAATTCGCTGGATGCGCTCTGCCGGCGTTACGGCATAGACAACAGCCGTCGCACCAAGCACGGCGCCCTGCTCGATTCCGAAATCCTGGCCGAGGTCTATATCGAGCTGATCGGCGGCAAGCAGGCCGCCTTGAGCCTGGAAGTGATGGAGGAAGGCCCGATCGTGCTCGGCGACGAGACGGTCGGCGTTGCCGTGCTGCCGCCGAGGCCACGGCCCCTGTCTCCGCGTCTTTCAGAGGCCGAGCGCGCAGCCCATGCCGAACTGGTCAAGAAGCTCGGAGAAAACTCGATCTGGGCCAAGCTGACGGACGCGCCGCTCGCCGCGGCGGGCTGAACTGACCGGCAACGAAAAACCCGGCCGAAGCCGGGTTCTCGAAGAGCGGTAGATACGGCGGCGGTGCGTCAGCTGACCTGCACCTTCGCCTTGGCTTGGTCCTCGGCGATCTTCTGCTGGAACATCTGCGCAAAGTCGATCGGATCGAGCATCAGCGGCGGGAAGCCGCCGTTGCGCGTGGCATCCGCGATGATCTGGCGCGCGAAGGGGAAGAGAAGCCGCGGGCACTCGATGAACAAGAGCGGCAGCATGTGCTCCTGCGGGAATCCTGCGATGCGGAACACGCCGCCATAAACGAGCTCGACGTTGAAAAGAACGTCCTTGTCGTTGCCGGCCCGTGCCGAGAGCGTGAGATTTACGTCGAACTCCGTATCCGAAAGCGGATTGGCGTTCACGTTGACGTTGATGTTGATGCCCGGTGCCTGGTCCCGGTTGCGCAGGGAATTCGGCGCATTGGGGCTCTCGAAGGAAAGGTCCTTCACATATTGGGCCAGCACGCTGAGGGTAGGCTGCGCGCCGTTACCGGCCTTTGGTGCCGCTGCATCGTTTTCATTGTTGGCCATCAGCCGATTCCTCCAGAAAAGGCCATCGGGGGCCTCGTTGAAATCGCGCGTTCGCTAGCACGGTGGCTCCGGCCTGACAAGTTACCCGGCGTTGTCCAAATCGGGCGGGCGATATGAACCAGGCGTCTTGATCTTACCGTGCCTGGTCCTGGCGGGTGCTCGGCGGAGCCGCCTCATCCACAGGGTTCTGGGGCTTGATCGCTCCGCCGTAGATTTCGACGGCCCACCAGGCGATCGCGGCAAGGATCAGGGCCACGACCAGCACAATCAGCACCCGGCCACCCCATCTTCCCTGGCGAGCCTTGTCCGTGGGCAGACTGGGTTCGCCGGCGTTGCCGCTGCGTTGCGGCCTGCGCGTATCTGTGCTGTCGTCACGAGACATTGCGTCGCCTCCTTTTCGCTCACGACTTGGAGGCATGCTCCGGCTTGCCCTTGCGTTTGGTGGAGGCCATCTCGTGAAGCTCCTTCTCGCTCATTGATTTTTCCATCGACTTCGACGACCCCTTCAACTCGCTCTTCTTGATCTCACCGCGCTTGGCCGCCAGGGCTGCTCCGGCAGCTTTCTGCTGGGCCTTCGACTTTGCCGGCATGGCTGTTCTCCCTTTCGGATCACAAGTGACGGCTGGTTGCCGTCTGGGTGCTAACGCGCAAGCCGAGGGTTGGTTCAACGATGCCCGGACCGTCCGAAATCGTCGCTAGGCTTTGGGGAAAGCTCTTCGTCTTTCTCCGCGTCGGTCTTCACGTGTCGGGTTTTCAGGAGGCGGACGATCGCACCCACGGATTCGTTTTCGGCTTCCACAGGTCGCGGCCGTTTCTCGAAGAAGTTCCACAAGAACCATCCGACCTTGGGCATGGCTCGACCCTCGACCAGCGCAAGCACCTCAACGCCTCGCCAGGCGAGTTTGTTCCCTCGTTACTCGATCTCCGGGCGGCGCCAGGGCGAATTCGCGTTCGGTGTCTTGGAATATTCGTCTTCGTCAAGATCGATCGTGCGCTCCCGATCTCGGAAGCCGCGCTGGCCGAAGCCCCGCGCTCCGGCGCTGAAGCCGGTCACGACCGTGATCCTGCTGCTCAGAAAACGCCAGGCCACGTCCCGCACCGCCGGAATGAAGAGCAACAGGCCGAACAGGTCGGAAATGAAGCCGGGGATGAGGAGCAATATACCAGCCAGCACGATCATCGCTCCATGGGCGAGTTCTCGTCCTGGTATCCTGCCCTGTTCGCTCTCCCGGCGAATACGCTGCATGGCTCCGAAGCCTTGCCAGCGCAACAGCAGGGCGCCCAGCACCCCGCTGAGGAGGATCAGCCCGATCGTCGGCAACACGCCGATCTCGCTGCCGACCATGACGAAGACGGCAATTTCCAGAAGCGGAAAGGCAAGCATGAGGATTGCGATGAGCGTTGGCACGGTCTTCTTTCGGCTAGTGCGGCGACGAGCGGATGCTGGCATAATGCCGGATAGATAGTTATGGATTGCCCGGATTTGAATGATAGCGCCGGGCGTTCTATATGAGAAAGGTGCGCATGGGCGACGTGGAGGTTGGACGTCGTGACTGCGCGGCGTTCGGGCCGCAATAGAGGTCACTTGGCGAAAGACATGGAATTCTTCGATTTCGGTACCGTATTCTTTCTTATCGCGGCCGTTGTGATCTTTTTCCAGCTGCGCAACGTGCTCGGTCGCCGCACCGGCAACGAGCGTCCGCCTTTCGACCCCTATAAGGCTGCGCGCACGCCCGACAATGGGAAGGATGCCGGCAAATCTTCGGAGAATGTCGTCGCCCTGCCCCGCAAGCGCTTGGCCGGCGAAACCAATGACGACGCTTATCGCGCCATCGATGCGGCTGCGCAGCCCGGAACGGACCTGAACAAGGGTCTGCGTGCCATCAAGGACGCCGATGCCAGCTTCGATCCCAAGGGGTTCCTCGAGGGCGCCAAGATGGCCTATGAAATGATCGTGATGGCCTTTGCGGATGGTGACCGAAAGACCTTGAAGAACTTGCTGTCACGCGAGGTTTTCGACGGCTTCGTCGCGGCCATCGCCGATCGCGAGTCCCGCTCCGAGAAGATCCAGTCGTCCTTCGTAGGCATCGACAAGGCGGACTTCGTTTCGGCCGAGATGAAAGGCAGCGAAGCTCATGTCACGCTGCGCATCGTCAGCGAGCTCATTTCCGCCACCCGTGACAGCGCGGGCACCGTCATAGACGGCGACCCCGAAACCGTGGCCGAGGTCAAGGATGTCTGGACCTTCGCCCGCGACACGCGTTCGCGCGATCCCAATTGGAAACTCGTGGCGACCGAAGCCGAGGATTGATCCGCTCCGGTGGCGCTCTCCCCGCTTTTCCGACAGATATCCTTCGACGAGGTGTCTGGCTGGCGACAGGACGATCCTGCTCCGGCCTTTGACGCTTTCAGGCGCTCCGCAGTTCGGAGCCTAGAGAAACCGTACCGCACCGGGGCGCTCGGTGTCGAAGCTGCGGCGTTCGACGCTGCCTTCGCCGAGGCTCGGACGGTGTCGGACCTCGGCCCGCAGCAGGCACGAGAATTCTTCGAGCGGCACTTTCGGCCGCACGCAGTGAAATCCGAGGGGCGGGACAGCGGCTTCGTCACCGGTTTCTACGAACCGGAGGTCGAGGCCTCCCCCGTGCCCACCGCCCGTTTCCGCTTTCCTTTGCTCGCGCGGCCAACGGATCTCGTCGATATCGATGACGCGAACAGGCCGCGAGGACTGGACCCGTATTTGGCCTTCGCTCGGGCAACGGGGAACGGGATCGTCGAGTATCACGACCGGCGCGCGATCGAGCAGGGCGCGTTGGCAGGAAGAGGGCTCGAAATCGCCTGGCTGGCCGACGCCGTCGATGCCTTCTTCATCCATGTCCAGGGGGCAGCGCGCCTCGTCATGACCGACGGTACGACGAAGCGGGTGACCTATGCCGCGAAATCCGGACATCGTTTCACCGGCCCGGGGGGCATCCTCGCCGAACTCGGCGAGATCCCGCGGCCCGACGTCACCATGCAATCGATCCGGCGGTGGTTTCGCGACAATCCGCACAGGACCGACGAGATCCTCTGGCGCAACCGATCCTATATCTTCTTCCGGGAGGCTGCGGTGGAGGATGACGGGCTGGGCCCCATCGCCGCCGCCAAGGTGCCCCTTGCTCCAGGCCGCTCGATCGCGGTCGATCGACTGCTCCATACCTTCGGCACGCCGTTCTTCGTCATGGCGCCGTCTCTGCACGCTTTCGGTGGCGAAGGCTTCCGGCGCCTGATGATCGCCCAGGATACCGGCTCCGCCATCACCGGGCCTGCCCGCGGCGATCTTTTTGCGGGCTCGGGCGCCGAGGCCGGTGAGATCGCGGGTGTCGTTCGTCATCCCGCCGATTTGATAGCCCTGCTGCCACGGCCCCTGCTGGCGGAGGGACGATGAGTCGCCGCGCCAGGGAACTCACCGAAGAGGACCGCGTCCTGTGGCACCTGGTGGCGCGCTCGACGAAGCCACTGGCCGGGAAAGAGGCGATAGCGCCGCCGCCGGAACTTCCGGCTCGGGAAGAGCCGGCTTTACCGGCGCCTCGCAGCGAAGCGCAACAGGGGCCATCACCCAGGCCCAAGTCGCTGAAGATTGCGCACGTCTTCGACGCCCAGACCCGGGAAAAGCTTGCCAAGGGCCGCCTTCCCATCGAGGGCCGGGTCGATCTCCACGGCATGACACAGGACGAGGCCTATTGGCTGCTGCTTTCCTTCCTGCGTCGCGCCCAGCAAGGCGGCGTGCGCTACGTGCTGATCATCACGGGCAAGGGATCGTCCTCGCGCGGCGAGGGCGTCCTGCGGCGCTCCGTGCCGCAGTGGCTGGCGACGCCTCCGTTCCGCGCCTTGGTCAGCGGCCATGACGACGCCTCGCGCCGGCATGGCGGAGGCGGCGCGCTCTATGTGCGCGTCAGGCGGGCCGCGGGATGACGCCGTTCGGCGAGAAGCTGCGAAAACTGCGGCGCGAGCGGGGGGTCTCGCAGAAGGACATGGCCGAGGCCATCGGCGTCAGCGCGGCCTATCTGTCGGCGCTGGAGCATGGTCACCGCGGCGTCCCGAACTGGGCCATGGTCCAGAAGATCATCGGCTATTTCAACGTGATCTGGGACGATGCGGAGGAGTTGCAGCGGCTCGCCGAGGCGTCCCACCCGCGAGCCGTCATCGACACCTCCGGCCTGTCGCCCAAGGCGACCGAACTCGCCAATCTGCTTGCGGAGGAGATCGCCAGGCTCGACGAGCCCGCGATCGAGAGCGTGCTGGCGGAGTTGCGGGCGGCGCTGCGCGATCCGCCGAAGCGGGAACCGTAGGCCATTTTGGGGGTCGACGGCGCAGCCGCAGATGCTGCGCCGAAGAGCTGCCCGGGATTCGATTCGGACACGAAGGGCCCCCCCGAGATCATCCTGCAAGTCCGCGGCAGTAGAGCCGAACAAATTTCCCATGCTCGCGGCATGGGAGGTCAGCGCGACTATGCCTTTTCCTCTGCTGCTACAAAGTTACAACAGACATAAATTTAAGACGTTATGCATTGACGGCCGTCAGCCCGGCGTCACACTGTCCATCATGACAGTGCATGGCGGAGCGGCGGAGCGGATGGTGGGGAACTCGGCGCAGGGCGGCAGCCGAATCGCTGTGATCGGCGGCGGACTGATCGGCACAAGCTGGTCGGCGCTGTTCCTGGCGTATGGTCACGAAGTGGCGCTCTACGAACCGGTGGAGGACGCGCGGGCCGGGCTTGCCGACAAGATTGCCCAGCTGTCGGCCCAGATCGGCGAACTGGAACAAAACCTGCCGGCACCCGGCCGGCTACGATTGGTGCCAAGCCTTGAGGAGGCGGTCGGCGGCGCGAACTGGATTCAGGAGAACGCGCCGGAAAAGGTGCCGTTGAAGCGCGAACTCTATGCCGTTGTGGAGGCCAATGCGCCGCAAGGCACCACCATTGCCTCCAGCACGTCCTCGCTGGTCTGGTCCGAGCTGAGCGCGGAGATGGCGGACCCCTCGCGGCTGATCACCGCGCACCCATTCAATCCGCCGCACCTGATGCCGCTGGTCGAGCTCTATGGCAGTGATCCCGAACGCATACAGGCTGCCGCGGCGTTCTTCCGCGGGCTTGGCCGTCATCCGGTGTTCCTGAAGCGCGAGGCCGTTGGACATATCGCCAACCGTCTTTCCTCGGCGCTTTGGCGCGAGGCCGTGAACATGGTGGCCGAGGGCATCGCCGAGGTCGAGGATATCGATGCCGCCCTCGTTTACGGGCCGGGACTCCGCTGGTCGGTGGTGGGTTCGCACATGGCCTATCATCTTGGCGGGGGTCCTGGCGGCATCGGGCACTATCTCGCCCATCTCGGCCCCAGCCAGGAGCGGCGGTGGCTGGATCTGGGCAGTCCCAAGCTCGACCAAGCAACGCAGGCGAAGCTGGTCGCGGGGATTGCCGCCGCGGCGCAGGGGCGCAACATCGCCGAATTGGAAGCGGCGCGCGATGCCGGACTGATCGCGGCGCAGCAGGCCCTGCGTGGACGGCGGCCCTAAGCAGGGTCAAAGTGTTCCACGATCTTGCGATGGGGTCGGCCGGGCAGGCCCGCCGCCGAGCCGAACGGAGCCGGACAAGGGCGCTTGTCGTCTTGTTCCTGTCGTGGGTTCGTAAGATCTGCCAGTTGGTGTGAGATTATCGGCGAGATGCACGAGGGAACTCGCCGCCCCCCTTCTATCATCGGATCTATGCGGTGATGGCGAGAGGATCGTCAATGGCTACTACCGTAGCGACGTCCCGGTTCCGAGCGAGGCCGAACTGGCCGAAATTTTTTCGGTCAGCCGCATCACTGTCCGCAAGGCGATGGAAATGCTGACCACGGAGGGCCTCATCACCCGCACGCGCGGGCGAGGCACCTTCGTCAGCGACCGCAGTCAGAAGAACAGGTTCAACCGTGCGGTGGTATCCAACATCAACGGCCTGTTCAGCTACCTGAATGCCGTCGGGCAGAGCACGCGGCTGAAAGTCATCAGCCTCGACCGCCGCGAGGCACCGCCGCTTCCGCGCTTTGGCTAGCGCGACAGGATAGGGTGGCGCAGGGCACGGCCGAGCCGGACCGGTAGATCCCCAAGCGTGGCGTTCTAGACGGTGTCGATCAATCCGCGGATGATGCCGCCATGGGGCTCGCCCCATGCGGCATCCAACAGGCGACCGGCCTTGTTGTCGCTGTCGGCCGCGTGAGCGTGCGGCAAGGTCGCTTTTCCCGGTAGGGGCGAACCATATTGCAGAGCGGTCCCGTAAACCTGTACGCGCACGCGCTCGATCTGCTCCGGGTGCCCCGGCCTTCATCATGGCCCGCAGCATGTCGAGCCTGGGCTCGACCGGAGCGGGTAGACCTCCCGCCCATGGCTCAGCCCCAATCGACATTCCGCTGTCGGACATGGTGTCGACGCAGATCGCGTCGAAGCCCTCGGCCTGCGCGTCGAGGCCGCGTAGGCTGCGGTTATCGAGCGCGACGCGGCCTTCGCTTGAGCGCTGCCTGTGGGCTTGGTCCGGCTTATTATTCCGCCGACCTACGAGACGCCTGTCGCTCCCGTGGTCGCGCAGCTGCCACATTCGCCGGCCGATGCCGGTCCTTTGCGAAGGACGCTCCGACAACGAGGCACGCGCCGTTCCGGGCCCGAAGGGCAGGCCGCCTTTTTAGAACAGGGCCCGCAATTCCGGCAGCTTCTCGTTGACGAGCCAGCCGTAATAGTTCTCTTCGGGAAGTCTCGGTTCGAGGCCCTCGGCCAACCTCGTCTCGTTCTCTACCGCCAGGGCACGCGCCCGCGCCTGCGGGTCGCCGACATTGTAGAGTGTCGCGGTAATGCCGGGATTGTGCGAAATGTCGAAGCCGGCAATGTCGCGATAGGCATCGATGGACTTCTTGAGCGTCGCCGCGACGTAAGCCAGCGTCAGGTCGGGATCCATGATGGTCTGGTAGACCTGTCCCGGTTTGGTGTGGCTGAGCTTCGGCAGGCCGGACACCTGATGCACCAGATCGCTCATCTGGAGCGCCGTCAGCGGATTGAGCTGGCCGAGGCCGAACGTCTGGCCGGCATAGAAGGGCTGGAAGAACGTCTGGCTGAAGCGCTGGTTCGGAAAAGCCTTGCCGTCGACGGTCTTGCCGCGAAAGGAACTGTTCCATACCGCCTCGCGACACGTCCAGGCCGCGTAGCTCCCGTCGGATTCGCGGCAGTGGGAAAATTGCGGCCGGCGGATGAAATCGCCGACATCCTCTCCGCCATACCCAAAGGACATGCCATTGTTCAGGTAGGCGACCGCCTTGATGTAGTAGGTCTGCAGCCGGTCATAGGCATCGACATTGTAGGTGTGCTCGCCGACGATTGCCCCGACGATGTGGATGGGATCGATACCGTAGACGGCGGCCGTCTTCACGATCTTGGCCCGCAATTCGCCGTCGTTGCTGAGGAGCTTGTAGATCTTGCGGTATTTCGCCTCATAGGTGGTCTTGAGCGCCCTGGTCCGGGCGGCCGAGGCGCCAGGCACCTGCGGCTGTTCCATGTGTCGGTTGCCGGGGGGGACAAGCGTGCCTGCGCCGGCGGCAAGCGTGCCCGACAGAACGAGGAACAGCAGAGTTGTCAGGCGCAGCTTCATCAATCGGCACCACGGGGCAGGTCGGCGGGCGCGCAAACTAGGGGATGCGCAGGGCGGCGTCGAGCGGAACTTTTGAGCCTGCGCCGCAAGCTCCGCTCATCGTCGCCCTCTGGGAGCGTCTCCTAAAGGATGAATCTCGACAAATCTGTGTTCTTGGCGAGATCGCCGACATGTTCGCGGACATAGTCGGCGTCGATGGTCACCTCCGTCCCGGACCGATCCGGCGCGTCATAGGAAATCTCGTCCAGGACGCGTTCCATGACCGTCTGCAGCCGCCGCGCGCCGATATTCTCGACATTGGCGTTGAGATCGACGGCTATGCCGGCAAGCGAATCGATCGCGTCGTCGGTGAATTCGAGTTTCACGCCCTCGGTCTGCATCAGTGCCACATACTGCTTGATCAGACTGGCTTCGGTCTCCGTCAGGATGCGGCGGAAATCCTCTTTCTCGAGCGCGCGCAGTTCGACGCGGATCGGCAGGCGGCCCTGCAATTCGGGCAGCAGGTCCGATGGCTTGGAGACGTGGAAGGCGCCTGATGCGATGAACAGGATGTGATCCGTCTTCACCGGCCCGTACTTGGTCGCGACCGTGGTGCCTTCGACCAGCGGAAGAAGGTCGCGCTGCACGCCCTCGCGGGAAACGCCGGCTCCGATGCCGCCCTCGCGCGCCGCGATCTTGTCGATCTCGTCGAGGAAGACGATGCCGTCATTCTCCGTCGCCTCGAGGGCCCGCCGCACGACCTCGTCCTGATCGAGCAGCTTGTCGGACTCGTCGTTGATGAGGAGCTCGTACGATTCCTTGACCGTCGTCTTGCGCGTCTTTGTGCGCTTGCCGCCCATGGCCTTCGACAGCATGTCGTTGATGTTGAGCACGCCGATATTGGCTCCGGGCATGCCGGGTATCTCGAAGCCGGGCATCCCGCCGCCGGTGTCGGCCACCTCGATCTCGATCTCCTTGTCGTCGAGCTCGCCGTCGCGCAGTCTCCTGCGGAAGCTGTCCCGCGTCGCGGGGCTCGCTGTCTTGCCGACGAGAGCCTCCAGCACGCGCTCTTCCGCATTGACATGTGCCCGTGCCTGGACGTCTTCGCGCATCTTCTCCCGCACCAGGCCGATCGCCACTTCGACGAGGTCGCGTACGATCTGCTCGACGTCGCGGCCGACATATCCGACTTCGGTGAATTTCGTCGCTTCGACCTTGACGAAGGGCGCGCCGGCGAGCTTGGCGAGACGACGCGAAATCTCGGTCTTGCCGACGCCGGTGGGGCCGATCATCAGGATGTTCTTGGGCATCACCTCTTCGCGCATCTGGCCCTCGAGCTGCTGCCGGCGCCAGCGATTGCGCAGGGCGATCGCGACGGCACGCTTGGCGTCCTTCTGGCCGATGATGAAGCGATCAAGTTCAGACACGATTTCACGAGGGGAGAATGTCGTCATATTACGCACCAATTTGCCACTGCCTGATAAACTCGAACGGATGCAGCAGCATGATCACGTTGAGTGTGAGATTATCGCGGATGACGGCGCCGACGCCGAATTCAAACACGATGGCGAGCACCACTACGGCCCATATAGGAAGCCTTGCCGCCATGACAAAGCCCAGCACCATCCACAAAGTATCGGCGACGGAATTTACTATGCTGTCGCCGAAATAGTCGTAGGAAATGGTTCCTTCCCTATAACGGTTGATGATGAAGTCGCTGTTTTCGAGAATTTCCCAGGAGCCCTCCAGCAATATGGCGACGGCAAGGCGGAACCAGATTGAGCGCCTGGGCAGAACCAGCCACGTGCCTGCGTAGAACAGGAAACCATGGATGATGTGGGAGAAGGTGTACCAATCGGCAAGGTGCTGGGAGTTCTCCGAACTCTTGACCACGCCGTGCCAGAGCTTGATCGTTCCGCATTCGCAAATCGGAATCCGGCCCATGGCATGAAGGATGATGGCCTGCAGGCCGATCAGGGCCACGGCCACCGCCAGGCCCGTACGCCAGGACAGCCGCCATCCTGTCGCCGTTTGCCCGAATGCCGGAGCCGTCATGCGGCGTCCCAGTCTTCGGCGTCGATCGCCATCATGAGCGCCGGGCCGTAGACGGAGGTGCGCGTGTCGAAGGCACGGAAGCCAGCTTTCTCGTAGGCGCGGATCGCCCTGGCGTTTGTCGGGTCGGGATCGATGATCACGCGCGGCGTGCCTTCGGCGAAGAGTTCGCCGACAAACTGCCGGAGCAAGGCCGACCCGTGGCCGATGCCGACAAGCTCGGCATCGCCGATCGTGAGGTCGAGGCCGATCGTGCCGAAGGGCTGGTCCTGATAGGGATGATCGTCCTCCAGATGCGGATCATAGGCCTGGAGATATGCGATAGGCTTGCCGTCGAGCTCGACGATGATGGGTTCCACGGAGACGCTGTCGATATGTTGCCGTATCTCGGCGATCTCCTCTTCCGGGTCGCCCCACCAAGCGGCGGCATGCGGGGCCGCTATCCAGGCGCCGAGCATGGGCAGATCGTTCTCCGTGACGGCGCGGAAATCGTAGCGGATCGAAGCCATGTCCCTCCCCTTCTATGCCAACCGGACAGCAGGCTTGCGGTTGCGCAGTTCCTCGACCAGCACCTTGGTGTTCTCCGAATAATCGATGGGCACATCGACGACATGGACACCTCCGCCGGCGAAGGCCGCCTCGAGCGTCGGCGCGAGCGCGGCGGCCTCGGTGACGCGGGAGCCCGTGGCGCCATAGGCTTCGGCATAGCGCACGAAATCGGGATTGCCGAAGGTCAGGCCGAAATCCGGAAAGTCGTCTATGGACTGCTTCCAGCGGATCATGCCGTAGGCGCTGTCGTTCAGGATGACGACCACCAGGTTCAGTCCGAGCCGGACCGCCGTCTCCAGCTCCTGCGAATTCATCATGAAACCGCCGTCCCCGCAGACCGCCATGACCCGGCGGTCTGGATAGAGCATCGCGGCCATCATCGCAGAAGGCACGCCGGCGCCCATCGTGGCCAGGGCATTGTCGAGAAGCAGCGTATTGGCGACATGGGTGCGATAGTTCCGGGCGAACCAGATCTTGTACATGCCGTTGTCCAGGCACACGATCCCGTCTTCCGGCATGACCTGGCGGACATCGTGAACGATGCGCTGCGGCGTGATCGGGAAACGGTCCTCGTCGGCGCGGTCGTTCAGCCTTTCGAGGATACGCGGGCGCAATTCCAGCAGCGCGGGATCGGGATCGAGCTTGCCGCCGAGCCGGTCGGCGAGCGCCGTCACGGTGGTGCCGATATCGCCGATCACCTCGGCGTCGGGGTGGTAGACCTGTTCGACGCTGGCGGAGCTGTAGCCGATATGGATCACGCGCGGGCCGCCCTCGCTTTTCATCAGGAAGGGCGGCTTCTCCACCGTGTCATGCCCGATCGCGATGATCAGGTCGGCCATGTCGATGGCTTCGTGGACATAGTCGCGCTCGGAGAGTGCGGCCGTGCCGACATAGAGGTTCGAGCCGCCGTGCACGGCGCCCTTGCCCATTTGGGTGTTGAAGAAGGGCACGCGCACGCGATGAACGAAGGCCGACAGCGCCTCCACCAGTCTCGGCCGGTTGCCGGCCGCGCCGATCATGATGAGCGGGCGCCTGGCTCTCAGGATGAGCTCGACCGCGCGGTCGAGAGCCGCGGCCGGCGCCACCGGCCGGTCGAGCGGATGGATGGGGACGACCGGCGCGTCGGGCGCCATCTCCCCGGCGATGTCCTCCGGCAACTCCAGATGGACAGGGCCGGGCCGCTCTTCCGTCGCCACGCGGAAAGCGTCGCGAATCATGGAGGGAATGCTCGGTGCGCTGACGATCTGACGCGTCATTTTGGTGAGCGGGCGCATCGAGGCGACGACGTCGACGATCTGGAAACGCGCCTGCTTGGCGGTCATGATCGGCTTCTGGCCGGTGATCAGGATCATCGGCATCGCGCCGAGATGAGCGTAGGCCGCGCCGGTGGAAAAGTTCAGCGCGCCGGGCCCCAGCGTCGCCATGCACACGCCCGGCCTGCCCGTGAGCCGCCCATGGGTGGCGGCCATGAAGGCGGCCGCTTGTTCATGCCGCGTCAGGACGAGCTCGATTCTGGATTTGCGCAGTGATTCGACGACATGCAGGTTTTCTTCGCCAGGCACGCCGAAGATCCGGTCGACGCCTTCGTTCTCGAGCGCCTCGACGAGGATGTCGGAACCTTTCTTCATGGTCTTCGGCCTTTCGTCACACGCAGCCAGCGGTCCGCCCGGCCGTACGCTGCCACAATAGCTGCGGCCGATCCAACCGCCGATCATGGGTTCGACATGCAACTCTGCAGCCAACCATGGATATCATTGAATGATGCCGAAGGAAGCGCCGGCATGGAGTGCGCCGGCGCTGACCACGATCAGGCTGCGTCCAGCGTTTCGACGACCACGTTGTGGTTGGTGTAGACGCAGATGTCGGCCGCGATCTCCATGGCCTTGCGGGCGATCGTCTCGGCATCGACCTCCGTCTCCATCAGCGCACGGGCAGCCGCGAGCGCATAGTTGCCGCCCGAACCGATCGCCATCACGCCATGCTCGGGCTCCAACACGTCGCCGGTGCCGGTCAGGGCCAACGACACGTTCTTGTCGGCCACCAGCATCATGGCTTCGAGGCGGCGCAGATAGCGGTCGGTTCGCCAGTCCTTGGCCAGTTCGACGCAGGCACGCGTCAATTGGTCGGGATACTGTTCCAGCTTGGCCTCGAGGCGCTCGAGCAGCGTGAAGGCATCGGCGGTGGCGCCCGCGAAGCCGGCGATCACATTGCCTTTGCCGATGCGACGGACCTTCCTGGCATTGCCCTTCATGATGGTCTGGCCGAGGCTCACCTGGCCGTCGCCGGCAATGACGACCTTGCCGCCTTTGCGGACGGTTACGATCGTCGTGGCGTGCATGCTCAATTCATTCGACATTATCGGCTCCGATGGCGCGCGGCCCCGAAGGCGACCGCACGATACGAGGGTTGTATGTGCCATATGTATGGCCCGACCCCGCATTTGCAATCCGCTTCGGGTCAACTGGAAATCCCGGACTCATGCTGTTAGAAGGCGCCGGCAACCACGCAGGTTCTGCAAAAAAACGTCTCACGGCTTTGCGACGAGAACCTGCGACAACGGAAGAAGCCAAGCGGGCGAAGCTGCGGGAACCTGCTGGAGGTGGAGATCGGGATGGCGTCCGGCACGGAAAAACGAGCGGCAAGCGTTAGCCGCAAAACGAAGGAGACGGAGATCGCCGTTTCCGTCGACATCGACGGCAGCGGTCGCTTCGACATCTCCACGGGTGTGGGATTTTTCGACCATATGCTGGAGCAATTGTCCCGGCATTCGCTGATCGATATCAAGGTCAAGGCAAAGGGCGATCTCCATATCGACGATCATCACACGGTGGAGGACACCGGCATCGCGCTCGGCCAGGCCCTCGCCAAGGCGCTCGGCGAACGGCGCGGCATCACGCGCTACGCCTCGATCGACCTCGCCATGGACGAGACCCTCACCAAGGCGGCGGTCGACGTGTCCGGCAGACCGTTCCTGGTCTGGCATGTCGATTTCTCCTCGCCCAAGGTCGGCACCTTCGACACCGAGCTGGTGCGCGAGTTCTTCCAGGCCCTTGCGCAGAATGCGGGGATCACGCTGCATGTCCTCAACCACCACGGCGCCAACAATCATCACATTGCCGAAACGTGCTTCAAGGCGGTGGCGCGGGCCTTGCGCGTCGCGCTCGAACCCGACCCGCGCCAGCCCGGCGCGATCCCGTCCACCAAGGGCACGCTGAGCGCATAAGGCATGTCGTTTCCCCAAGACCGCTGCACACTGTCGGGAGACATGCATTAGCCGACATTCGTGGATGCCGGAGAATGTCGCTTCTTTGTTGCTCGCCGCAGGTCCCTGTCGCAAAACCGTGGACAGTCTTGCGGAACCTGCTTAGGGAAAACCGATGGCAGTCTATGTAATCATGGAGCCGCGGCAGCAGGCGCGAGGGACGGTCGACGCGGTGTTCATCCGTGACGGCTTCACCTTTTTCGCGTTTCTGTTGCCTTTCGTCTGGTTGCTGTGGCACCGCCTGTGGATCGAGGCGGCGCTGGCGCTCGGCGCGGTGCTGCTGATCGGCGCTCTGGGGGAAGCCGGCGGCTACGGTGCCTACGCCTCTGTGCTGTCGCTCCTGGTCTCGATCTATGTCGGGCTTGAATGCGCCGTCTTGCGGGTCAACGCGTTGCGCCGGCGCGGCTGGCATGATGTGGCGGTCGTCGAGGCGGATTCGGCGGCCGACGCGGAAATCCGCTATTACGGCGAGGCGGTGGACATCGGTCCTCAAGCGGAGGCTCGGCCTGAGCCGGAGCCTGTGCGCCAGCCGGCCCGGGCGACGACCGCGCCTTACGGCCCGGCGCTCGGTCTTTTCTCCTATCCAGGCGGGCGCTGACATGCGTGTGGCGATCATCGACTACGGTTCGGGCAATCTCCGCTCGGCGACCAAGGCATTCGAGCGCGCAGCACACGAAGCCGGGATCTCGGCGCAGATCGAACTGACCTCCCGGCCGGAGCACGTGCGCGGAGCCGATCGCGTGGTGCTTCCGGGCGTCGGCGCCTATGCCGATTGCCGTGCAGGCCTTGCCGCCGTGCCCGGCATGGAAGAGGCGATCGAGGAGGCGGTCGTCAGGGCGGGCAGGCCGTTTCTCGGTATTTGCGTCGGTATGCAGCTCATGTCCGAGCGCGGACTGGAAAAGACCGTCACCAGGGGTTTCGGCTGGATAGCGGGCGACGTGAAGGAGATCAGACCTTCCGACCCAGCCCTCAAGATCCCCCAGATCGGATGGAACACGATCGAGCTTCGGCGTGCCCATCCGCTGTTCGACGGGATTCGCACGGGGCCGGACGGGCTGCACGCCTATTTCGTCCATTCCTATCACCTCGATGCCGCCGATCCCGACGACGTGCTCGCGGTCGCCGACTATGGCGGCCCGGTCACGGCCGCGGTGGCGCGCGGCAACCGCGCGGGCACCCAGTTCCACCCCGAAAAGAGCCAGGCGCTCGGCCTTGCCCTCATCGCCAATTTCCTGCGATGGAAGCCATGAGGCTCCCCGAACCGCGGCGCAAGAGGAACCAATGATCCTTTTTCCGGCCATCGATCTCAAGGACGGCCAGTGCGTCCGCCTGAAGCTCGGCGACATGGACCAGGCCACCGTCTACAATGCGGACCCAGCCGCCCAGGCCGCCGCCTTCGAGAGCCAAGGATTCGAATGGCTGCACGTCGTGGACCTCAACGGCGCCTTCGCCGGGCATTCCGTCAACGGACAGGCGGTGGAGGCTATCCTGCGGGGCACGAAGAACCCTGTTCAGCTCGGCGGCGGTATACGCAGCCTCGCCCATGTCGAGAACTGGCTGGAAAGGGGCTTGGCGCGCGTGATCCTCGGCACGGTAGCCGTGCGCGATCCCGATCTGGTGAAGGAGGCGTGCCGGAAGTTTCCGGGCAAGATCGCTGTCGGCATCGACGCTCGCGGCGGCAAGGTGGCCGTCGAGGGCTGGGCACAGGCCTCTCAGCTCGGCGCGGTCGAGCTGGCGAAGAAGTTCGAGGGTGCCGGCGTGGCGGCCATCATCTATACCGACATCGATCGCGACGGCGTGCTGTCGGGCATCAACTGGGAAGCGACCATCGCCCTCGCCGACGAAGTCTCGATACCGGTGATCGCCTCCGGCGGGCTTGCCTCGCTGGCCGACATCGTGCGCATGACCATGCCGGATGCGGCCAAGCTCGAAGGAGCGATCTCGGGACGCGCCCTTTATGACGGGCGCATAGATCCGGCCGAGGCGCTCGCCATCCTGCGCGGCACGGCGAAACCGCCCCGCGGCCTGTTCGAGGGAGCTGGTGCATGACCTTGAAATCGCGCGTCATCCCCTGTCTGGACGTCAAGGACGGACGCGTCGTCAAGGGCGTCAATTTCGTCGACCTCGTGGACGCGGGAGATCCGGTGGAGGCGGCCAAGGCCTACGACGCGGCCGGCGCCGACGAGCTCTGTTTCCTCGACATCACAGCCTCGTCGGATGGCCGCGAGACGATCTTCGACGTCGTTGCCCGCACGGCGGAGCAATGCTTCATGCCCCTCACCGTGGGCGGCGGGGTGCGCCAGGTCTCCGACATTCGCAAGCTGCTGCTGGCTGGCGCCGACAAGGTGTCGATCAATACGGCGGCGGTGAAGAATCCCGATTTCGTGGCCGAGGCGGCCGACAAGTTCGGCAACCAGTGCATCGTCGTCGCCATCGACGCCAAGAAAGTCTCGGGCCCGGGTGAAACCGAGCGCTGGGAGATCTTCACCCATGGCGGCCGCGAGAAAACCGGCATCGACGCTGTCGAATTCGCGCGCAAGGTCGTCGCCCGCGGTGCGGGGGAGATCCTGCTCACCTCGATGGATCGCGACGGGACCAAGGCGGGCTACGATATCGCGCTCACCAGGGCTGTCGCCGATGCGGTGCGAGCCCCGGTCATTGCCAGCGGCGGCGTCGGCAATCTCGATCACCTGGTCGAAGGCATACGCGACGGACACGCGACGGCGGTCCTGGCCGCTTCGATCTTCCATTTTGGCACCTATACCATCGCCGAGGCCAAGGCCTACATGGCGCGCGCCGGGCTGGCGATGCGACTGGACAGTGGCCCGAACTAGGCGATATCCGATGACCGCATTCTCGCTGGCCGACCTTGAAAAGATCATTGCCGAACGGGCGCGCTCCGGCGATCCGTCCTCCTGGACCGCGAAGCTTTTTTCTGCGGGCATGGACAAGGCTGCCAAGAAGCTCGGCGAGGAGGCCGTCGAGACGGTCATTGCCGCCGTGGGCGCCGATCGGGACGGGCTCATCTCGGAAAGCGCCGACCTTCTCTACCATTGGCTGGTGGTGCTCGCCCTCGCCGGCATTCCGCTCGACGAAGTGCTGGCCGAGCTGGAGCGGCGTACGAGCCGTTCCGGCATCGCCGAGAAGGCTTCGCGCGCGCGGGACTGACGACACCAAAAGCATAAGCGGAGGTGGGCTTCCTTGATGGACCAGCTCATTAAGACCGAAAAATACTCTCCCTATCGCTTCTTTTCGGCCGAGCAATGGTCCGAGTTCCGGGCCGACACGCCGCTCACCCTGTCTGCCGAAGAGGTGCGTCGGCTGAGTTCGCTCTATGATCCCATCGACCTGAACGAAGTCCGGCGCATTTATCTGTCCATGTCGCGGCTTCTCTCGGCCCATGTCGAGTCGAGCCAGCTCCTGTTCCGGCAGCGCCAACTCTTCTTCAACCCGGACGATGGGGTGAAGACGCCCTTCATCATCGGCATGGCCGGTTCCGTGGCCGTGGGCAAATCGACCACGGCGCGTGTCCTGAAGGAGCTTCTCGCCCGCTGGCCGTCGAGCCCGAAGGTCGACCTCGTGACCACGGACGGCTTCCTCTATCCGAACGAGGTGCTGCGCCGCGAGAACCTCATGGAGCGCAAGGGCTTTCCGGACTCCTACGATGTCGGCGCGCTCCTGCGTTTTCTCTCGGCCATCAAGTCGGGCCAGCCCAATGTCCGGGCACCGGTCTATTCGCATCTGACCTATGACGTGACGCCTGGCGAATTCGTCACCATCGACCGGCCGGACATATTGATCTTCGAAGGCCTGAACGTCCTTCAGCCGCGCGAGCTGCCCAAGGACGGAAACTTCGTTCCTTTCGTCTCCGATTTCTTCGACTTCTCGATCTATATCGACGCGGATGAAGCACTGATCCACAACTGGTACATCCAGCGCTTCATGCGGTTGAGGCAAACCGCCTTCCGAAATCCGCAGTCCTTCTTCCACCGCTATTCGCAATTGTCCGAAGACGCTGCCCGCGCCATCGCCGAGGGCTTGTGGGGCAACATCAACCTGAAGAACCTCAGGGAAAACATCCTGCCGACGCGTCCGCGTGCCGACCTCATCCTGAAGAAGGGCCCCGACCATCGCGTCGTGGAGGTGGCGCTCAGGAAGCTCTAGTCACCCTTCTGAGCGTCAGGTTGATGCGCCCGCCTTTCTTCAGCAGGGCCGAGGTAGAAGGATAGATGCGATCCACGCCATGGAACGCAAGGCGCCCCTCTCGGCCGAGAATGACGACATCGCCACTATCCAGCCGGAACGAGGTCGTGCGACCTTCACGGCGCGTCTGCCCTACCCGGAACAGGCAGGAATCTCCGAGCGAAATGGACACGACGGGCGCCGCGAGCTCGGCTTCGTCGCGGTCCTGGTGCATGCCCATCCGGGCATCCTCCCCATAAAAATTGACGAGGCAGGCTTCGGGCTCACCAGCGTAGCCCGAAACCTCTTTCCAGATTCCCAGCAGCATGTCCGGGATCGGAGGCCAGGGCTGTCCGGTCACCGGGTGCTCGGCCTGGTAGCGATAGCCGCGGTCCCTGTCCGTAACCCAGCCGAGAGATCCGCAATTCGTCATCCGCACGCTCATGGGCTTGCCGGTGCGCGGCATGACCGGCGTGTAAAGCGGCGCGGCCTGCACCACTTTGCGGATGTCCTCGACCAGGGATTCCTGAGCGTCGCGGCCGAGATATCCCGGAATATGTCTCACACCTCTCGGCAATACCTGCATGCGACTGGCTCTCCCTTGGCACGACGGCCGCCTTGCGGCCGTCGTGCCATCACCATGCAGGAAATGGCAACCCGATTCAGGCCTGACCGATCTCGGGGATGCGCAGCACCTGGCCGGGATAGATCTTGTCGGGATGTGTCAGCATGGGCTTGTTGGCCTCGAAGATGACATTGTTCTTGGCGCCGTTGCCCTTGCCATAATGGTGTTCGGCAATTTTCCAGAGATTGTCGCCCTTCTTGACCGTGTAGAAGACGGGCTGCTTGGCGGGGCTCGCCGCCTGCACGAGCGCGGTCATGTCGGCACTGGCATCGAGCTTCAGACCCGATTCGGGCGCGACGACCTTGAGCTCGTCCGCCTCCACCTTGGTGACGCCGAGCGTGTTGCCGACCGCGATCACCGCTTTCTCGAAAATGGATTGGTCGGCGACGACGCCTTTGAGGACGGCCTTGTCGCCTTTGACCTCTACTTCGACCTTGTCCGTGCCGAGCTTGTAGGAATCGAGCTCTTTCTTCAGCGCGTCGGCCTTCGGCGCCTCGTCGTCGTCGCCGAATCCCAGTTTCTTGCCGACATTCTTCACGAAATCAAACACGCCCATTGGCTGTCTCCTCTTGCCGCATGAATGCGGGCCGACTTTTGCACCGGCCGGGAGAAATTGAAAGGCGGAGAAGGTTTCGCAAGGGCGCCGGACCGTTGCGCGACACAGCCTTGGTGAGAGGCGAGCCAGGCAGGGAAAGCGTGGACGAACCCCGCGACCTGTTCAGCGCGATGCGCCGGTCAATCGCCTTCGATCTTGCCGCGCAGGCGTTTGACGGTCGACCGGCCTGCCTTGGCCTTCAGCCGACGCTCTATGGCCCCCTTCGAAGGCCTGGTTTTCTTGCGGGGCGGCGGCGGCGGCTCCGCTGCCTTGGCGACGAGCGCGGCGAGACGCGATCGCGCATCCGCCCTGTTCTGCTCCTGGGTCCTGAAACGCCCGGCCTCGATGACGATGACGCCGTCCTTGGTCGCGCGCTGGCCTGCAAGCTTGATCACGCGCTCACGCACACGTTCGGGGAGCCCGACGGCGTTGCGGGCGTCGAAGCGGAGCTGGACGGCCGTCGCCACCTTGTTGACGTTCTGACCGCCCGGGCCCGAGGAGCGTATGAAGGTCTCCGTGAGATCTTCTTCCGCGATGGAGACCCCGGCGGCGATTTCGATGGCAATCATTCGAGTGTCACCTGATCGAGCTGCATCAGTTCTTTATCGGACGGTCCGATGACCCTCGCGAGGGAGGTGAAGGGTGGTTCCGCCCGCATTGATCCGGCGGGATGGCGGCTTGGTCGACCCCCTGAATGCTCCTTCCCCGCGCAAAAGAAAAGGCCCGACGTAGCGGGCCTTTTCTCGCAGGAGGGATTCACGTGAAACCGCCTATTCGGCAGCCACCATCACGCGGGGTGCCGCATCGCGCACGGAGGCGTCGACATGGGCTTCGAACTTGCCGAAATTGGCGACGAACATGTCGACCAGACGACGGGCCTGATTGTCATAGGCGGCTTTGTCGGCCCAGGTCGAACGTGGGTCGAGGATTGCGCTGTCGACGCCCGGCACGGATACCGGGACAGCGAAACCGAAATTGGGATCGGTGCGGAACTCGGCGCCGCTGAGCGAACCCTCCAGCGCCGCGGCGAGCAGCGCGCGGGTCGCCTTGATCGGCATGCGCTTGCCCGTCCCGTAGGCGCCGCCTGTCCAGCCGGTATTGACCAGCCAGCAATCGACCTTGTGCTGCGCGATCAACTCGCGCAGCAGATTGCCGTACTCGCTGGGATGGCGCGGCATGAAGGGCGCCCCGAAGCAGGTCGAGAAGGTCGCCTCAGGCTCGGTCACGCCGCGCTCGGTGCCCGCCACCTTCGCCGTGTAGCCGGACAGGAAGTGGTACATGGCTTGGGCCGGCGTCAGCTTGGCGATCGGCGGCATGACGCCGAAAGCGTCGGCGGTGAGCATGATGACGTTCTTCGGATGGCCGGCGCGGCCGGTCTCGCTGGCATTCGGGATGAAGTCCAGCGGATAGGCGCAACGCGTGTTCTCCGTCAGGCTGCCGTCGTCGAAATCCGGCACGCGCCGGGCGTCGAGCACGACATTTTCCAGGACGGTACCGAAACGACGCGTGGTCGCAAAAATCTCCGGCTCGGCCTCGGCCGAGAGACGGATCGTCTTGGCGTAACATCCGCCTTCGAAGTTGAAGATGCCCTGGGGCCCCCAGCCGTGCTCGTCGTCGCCGATCAGGGTGCGCGACGGGTCGGCCGACAGCGTCGTCTTGCCGGTGCCGGAAAGTCCGAAGAAGATCGCCGAGCGGCCCGCGTCGTCGACATTCGCCGAACAATGCATGGGCATGACCCCGTGCGCCGGAAGGATGTAGTTGAGCGCCGTGAACACGGACTTCTTCATCTCGCCGGCATAGGCGGTGCCGCCTATCAGCACGATCATGCGGGTGAGGTCCACCGCGATCACCGTCTCTGTGCGGCAACCATGACGCCCGGGGTCAGCGCGGAAGGACGGAAGGTCGATGATCGTCATGCTGGGCGCGAAGGACGCCAGCTCCTCGGCCTTCGGACGGATCAGGAGGTTGCGGATGAAGAGGGAATGCCACGCGAATTCGGTGATCACGCGGGTCGGCAATCTGTGCTTCTCGTCGGCGCCGCCCACCAGGTCCTGCACGAACAGGTCCCTGCCCTGGGCATGCTCGAGGAAGTCGGCATAAAGCGTGTCGAACTCGCTCTGGCCGATCGCGTTGTTGTTGTCCCACCAGACATGTGGCTCGGAGGCGGCGTCGCGCAGGACGAACTTGTCCTTTGGCGAGCGGCCGGTGTGCTGGCCGGTGTAGGCGACCAGCGCGCCATCGGCCGTCAGCTTGGCTTCGCCGCGGCGTACCGCCTCTTCGGCGAGTTCGGCGGGACCCAGATTGTAGTGGACCTTGCCGGGATTGCGAATACCCGCTTTGTCGATGCCGTAGGCGGGGTTGCGTTTGCCAATTTCGTTCATATTCGCTCCCGATGGCCTGTGAATGCGCCACGCGACAAAGTGCCCGGGCGCGAAAATGCCCTCCCGAGTTGGGAAGCATAACAGCTGACAAACAGAAAAGCTCAGCAATTTCAAATCATTAATCGATTTAAAATTTTAAAAATCGTTTAAACCGTTTATAATGGCGGCGAATCCGCGATCGCCGCTCAAGAGCGGGACCGAGAATGTTGCCCGATTGGGCGGGCGAATTGCGGCAGGTCCATGCGTGCAGGGCTTGCCCGCCGGCCGCCAAGTGGCATATGCCACATTTTGTACCTAATTTGTACGCCAGAAGCCCCTCCTTGACTAAGGAAGGGACGCCCGCTCATGAGGGAGCCGCTTGACATGGCAACAATCGCGCTTGTCGACGACGATCGCAACATTCTGACCTCGGTCTCGATCGCGCTCGAATCCGAAGGCTACAGGGTGGAGACCTTCACCGACGGCGCCTCGGCGCTGGAAGGGCTGTCGGCCCGGCCGCCCAATCTCGCGATCCTGGATATAAAGATGCCGCGCATGGACGGCATGGAGCTGTTGCGCCGGTTGCGCCAGAAGTCGGATCTCCCGGTGATCTTTCTGACCTCGAAGGATGACGAGATCGACGAGCTGTTCGGCCTGAAGATGGGTGCCGACGATTTCATTCGGAAACCGTTCTCGCAGCGCCTGCTTGTCGAGCGGGTGAAGGCCGTGCTGCGCCGGGCGAGTGCCCGCGATGCGGCCGCCAAGACCCCGAGCCAGCAATCCCGCTCGCTCGAGCGCGGGCAACTCGTGATGGATCAGGAACGGCACACCTGCACCTGGAAAGGCGAGCCGGTCACCCTCACCGTCACCGAGTTCCTCATCCTGCACTCGCTGGCGCAGCGACCGGGCGTCGTCAAAAGCCGTGACGCGTTGATGGATTCGGCTTATGACGAGCAGGTCTATGTTGACGATCGTACCATCGACAGCCACATCAAGCGCCTGCGCAAGAAGTTCAAGGCGGTCGACGACGACTTCGACATGATCGAGACCCTCTACGGAGTAGGGTATCGATTCCGGGAAGCCTGAGGTAGGCGTCCGCGGGCGCCATGCCGGGCGCACGGCGCGGAGGGAAACGAGTTTATATGGCAGTTGATGCAGAGCTGAGGAAAGCGACGACCGCCGCAAGGCGGCCGGCGCGTCGGCCTGCCTTCCTGGCACGCCTCACCGTTCCGCTGCGCCGCTTCCTTGGACATTACATCTTCTCCAGCCTTACGCGGCGCATCCTTTTCCTCAACCTTGCCGCGCTGGGCGTGCTCGTCGTCGGAATTCTCTATCTCAACCAGTTCCGCGACGGTCTGATCGATGCGCGCGTGGAAAGCCTCATGACGCAGGGCGAGATCATCGCCGGCGCCATTGCCGCGTCGGCGACGGTCGAGACCGATTCGATCAGCATCGACCCGGAGAAGCTGCTCGAGTTGCAGGCCGGCGAGAGCCTTGCGCCTGGGTCCGACCAGCTCGACAGCCTCGACTTCCCGATCAATCCGGAACGCGTGGCGCCGGTGTTGCGCCGGCTGATCTCGCCCACCCGCACCCGGGCGCGCATCTATGATCGCGACGCCAACCTTCTGCTCGACTCCCGCCATCTCTATTCGCGCGGGCAGATCCTGCGTTACGACCTGCCGCCCATGCAGGAGGAGGAGCAGAGCCTCTTCGAGCGCGCGCAGAAATTCGTCTTCGATTTCTTCCGCAACTCCGACCTGCCGGTCTACAAGGAGCAGCCCGGCGGCAACGGCTCGGCCTTCCCCGAAGTCATGAACGCGCTGACGGGCAGTCCCGCCACTGTGGTGCGCGTCAGCGAGCAAGGCGAGCAGATCGTTTCGGTGGCGGTGCCGATCCAGCGGTTCCGCGCCGTCCTAGGAGTGCTCATGCTGAACACCCAGGGCGGAGACATCGACAAGATCGTTGCGGCCGAGCGCAAGGCCATCCTGCGCGTCTTCGCCGTTGCCGCGCTGGTGAACGTGGTCTTGTCGCTGCTGCTCGCCTCCACCATCGCCAACCCGCTCCGCCGCCTGGCGGCGGCCGCGGTGCGTGTGCGGCGCGGCGTGAAGAGCCGCGAGGAGATCCCCGACTTCTCGAACCGTCAGGACGAGATCGGTAATCTGTCGATCGCCGTGCGCGACATGACCAATGCGCTCTACGCCCGCATCGACGCGATCGAGAGCTTCGCCGCCGACGTGTCGCACGAGTTGAAAAATCCGCTGACGTCGCTGCGCAGCGCCGTCGAGACCCTCCCGCTGGCGAAGAGCGAGCAATCGCGCAACCGGCTCATGGAAATCATCCAGCACGATGTGCGGCGGCTCGACCGCCTCATCACCGACATTTCCGACGCCTCGCGCCTCGATGCGGAACTGGCCCGGGACGACGCCGCCAAGGTGGACCTCAAGAAGTTCATCGGCGACCTCGTGAACGTCTCGCGCGACGCGGGACGACACAAGAGGTCCGTCGAGATCGAGTTCCACGCCGCCAAGCTGCCGCAGGGCGTGAAGGGCTACACGGTCGTCGGGCACGATCTCCGACTGGGGCAGGTCATAACCAACCTCATCGAGAACGCTCGTTCCTTCGTGCCGGACGAAACCGGGCGGATCACCATCACCTTGTCTCGCGCCGGAAAGCACAATGTGATCACCGTCGACGACAATGGTCCGGGCATACGCGCCGAGAACATCGATCGCATTTTCGAGCGCTTCTATACCGACCGGCCGGTGGGTGAAGCTTTCGGCCAGAACTCGGGTCTCGGCCTGTCGATCAGCCGCCAGATCGTCGAGGCCCATGGCGGCACGCTGACCGCCGAGAACATAGCCGGCACAAAGCCAGGCGACATCAAGGGCGCGCGCTTCGTCGTCACGCTCCCCGCTGAAGAATGAGCCACCTGCACGCAACGGCGCTGCTCCTCGGCGACAGAGGGCTCCTGATCCAGGGTGGCTCGGGGGCGGGAAAGTCGACCCTGGCGCTCGCGCTGCTCCGACGCGCCGAGCTTGCCGGCCGTTTCGCGAGGCTCGTCTGCGACGACCAGGTGGAGCTCGCAGCCAATGCCGGCCGCCTCGTCGCCAGCGCGCCGGCGAGCATTGCCGGACTGGTCGAAGTCCACGGGCTTTCGCCTGTCTCCGTCGCTTACGAAGCGCGTGCCGTAATCGACCTCGTGGTCCGACTCGTCGACCACTCCGAGGCGCCCCGTTTCCAAGAGCAAGATGAAGTCGCACTCGCAGGCTGCCGCCTGCCGGTGCTCGACCTGCCGTCCAGAAATGTCGAGGCCTCGGCCGGCATTGTCCATGCCAGGCTTGGGCTCGAGCCCTTTTAGCAACGGTGACCGGGGAGCCGTGTCAACCCGCTTGCCGAGGTGATATGCGTCAAAATGGCAGGACCTTGTCCAACTTTTAACTTGTCAACCGGGCGCGCCTGGACAAGATAGCGCTCCTGCCGCGCGGCACCGCCGCGTTCGGTCAAAGGAATGCGCCCTCGAAGGGGCGCTTGACGGGAGCCAAATCAGAAATGATCGGACTCGTGCTGGTCACGCACGGTCAACTGGCCGAGGAATTCCGCCACGCCGTTGAACATGTCGTCGGGCCCCAGGAGAGCTTCGAAACGGTCGCCATCGGTGCCGACGACGACATGGAGCAGCGTCGCCAGGACATCGTCGATGCGGTTGGCCGGGCCAATACCGGGGCAGGCGTCATCATCCTGACCGACATGTTCGGAGGAACGCCCTCGAACCTGGCGATCTCGGTCATGGAGGCCGGGCGGATCGAGGTCATCGCCGGCATGAACCTGCCGATGCTCATCAAGCTGTCCGGAGTTCGCAAGACCGACAACATGGCTCAGGCGCTCGACGAGGCGCAGACGGCGGGGCGCAAATACATCAATGTCGCCAGCCAGCTTCTGACCAGCAAATGAGCAACACGACCGCGCCATCGGCAAGCAACTCCCTCACCCGCGACCTGCTCATCGTCAACCAGCGTGGCCTTCACGCACGCGCCTCGGCCAAGTTCGTGCAGCTCGTTAGCAGCTTCCAGGCCGACATACAGGTGGAGAAGGACGGCATCTCCGTCGGCGGGACCTCGATCATGGGCTTGATGATGCTCGCCGCATCGCCGGGATGCCACATTCGCGTAACCGCCACGGGCCCGGATGCGGAGGACGCCATGGAGGCGCTCGAAGCGCTGATCGCGTCTCGTTTCGGCGAAGAGATCTAACGGTTCGGCCACGTCTTTCAGCGCGCGCGTTCGATATACACGCATAAAGATTTCTTTATATCCTGTATTGTCGAGTCGGGGGCGATCTGCTAGTCAATCGGCCATCTTGGGCCCGTGCATTCGTCGAAGGCATGAAGGTGTTCCTGGGCCAGTCCGGAAGTGGCAGGCACTTTCGCACCGACACCAGGACGAACAGATCGGGCATTCATCATGGGAGCATTGCCGTGACAGGTCACAAGGACTACGTCGTCGCCGACATTTCGCTGGCCGATTGGGGCCGTAAGGAAATCGAGATCGCCGAGACCGAAATGCCGGGCCTCATGGCCTGCCGCGATGAGTTCGGCAACGCCAAGCCGCTGAAGGGTGCCCGCATTTCCGGCTCCCTGCACATGACCATTCAAACGGCTGTGTTGATCGAGACGCTGAAGGCGCTTGGCGCCGATGTTCGCTGGGCTTCCTGCAACATCTTCTCGACCCAGGATCATGCCGCCGCCGCGATCGCCGCTTCCGGAACCCCCGTCTTCGCGGTCAAGGGCGAGTCGCTGGAGCAGTATTGGGAATATACCGACAAGATCTTCCAGTGGGCCGATGGCGGCACGACGAACATGATCCTCGACGATGGCGGCGACGCGACCATGTACATCCTGATCGGCGCCCGGGCCGAAGCGGGCGAGGACGTCCTGTCGAAGCCGGGCAGCGAGGAGGAGGAGATCCTTTTCGCGCAGATCAGGAAGCGCATGGCGGCGACGCCGGGCTTCTTCACCAGGAACAGGGACGCCATCCGCGGCGTGACCGAGGAGACGACGACTGGGGTCAACCGGCTCTACCAGCTTCAGAAGAAGGGCCTGCTGCCCTTCCCGGCCATCAACGTCAACGACAGCGTCACAAAATCGAAGTTCGACAACAAATATGGCTGCAAGGAATCGCTCGTCGACGGAATCCGCCGCGCCACCGACGTCATGATGGCCGGCAAGGTCGCCGTCGTCTGCGGCTATGGGGACGTGGGCAAGGGTTCCGCCGCCTCGCTGAAGGGTGCCGGCGCGCGCGTCAAGGTCACCGAGGTTGATCCGATCTGCGCGCTGCAGGCCGCGATGGACGGTTTCGAGGTCGTCACGCTCGAGGACGCCGCCCCCACCGCCGACATCGTGATCACTACGACCGGCAACAAGGACGTCATCACCCTCGATCACATGCGCAAGATGAAGGACATGGTGATCGTCGGCAACATCGGCCATTTCGACAACGAGATTCAGGTCGCGTCGCTGCGCAACCTCAAATGGACCAATATCAAGCCGCAGGTCGACATGATCAACTTCCCGGACGGGAAGAGGCTGATCCTTCTGTCGGAGGGCCGCCTGCTCAATCTGGGCAATGCCACCGGCCATCCGAGCTTCGTCATGTCCGCGTCCTTCACCAACCAGGTGCTGGCGCAGATCGAGCTGTGGTCCAAGCCGGGCCAGTACAAGAATGAGGTTTATGTGCTGCCCAAGCATCTCGACGAGAGGGTGGCGCGCCTCCACCTCGACAAGCTGGGCGCCAAGCTCACCACACTGTCCGAGGAACAGGCTGCCTATATCGGCGTCACGCCGGCGGGGCCCTTCAAGCCTGAGCACTACAGGTACTGATTTTTTTCCATTTGCCTACAAGATATTGATGCCGGGCGATTGACTTTTCGCCCGGCATCTTTTTTGAGCCTGCGCCTTCTTCACGTCGATTCGCCCAAGGTCTATTGTGCATTGATTCGCAAAGCCTTCGCTTCCGGGGTCCGGGGAAACGAGGGTCGCGCGTGGAGCGATCCGATTGATCTCATCGCGCTCTGCTCGGTCTCGCATTCAGGCGGCGGAGAGGAAAAAGACATGCCGGGTGAAGACCCGCTTCTGGCGGGAGGGGCCGTTACCGGCGGCCGCAACGATTCGACCGGCGGCGCCGGCCCGAGCTGGCGGCTGTCCATCCTCTCGCGCGCCACGGCCGGCCTTCTTCCGGCGATCGCCGGCGGCTTTGGCCTGATGCTGCCGGTCCTTGCCCACGCACAGCAGGGTGCTCGCGCGGTCCAGGCTTTCGGAACCTTCGAGATCATCCAGGGTGCCGTTTTTACAGGCGTGCTCGGCGCTGCGCTCCTCTCCGCGATCTGGCTGATCCGCGAGCGGGCAAGGATCGCAAGGGAGAATGTCGAGCTGCGCGGCCAGTTGGCCGATCTCGGCGCCTCGCTTCATCGCTCGAATGCGCTTCTCAACCTTCGCGACCAGCGCGTCGTGGCCTGGAGCAGCGATAACAGCAAGCCTGAACTGCTCGGATCGCTTCCCGCCGAGAGCGGTGCGCCCGACGATCGTGGCGCGTTCCTCGCCTTCGGCCGCTGGCTCGCGCCTCGCTCGGCCGCCGCACTCGAGCATGCATTGATCGGCCTGCGCGAACGGGGCGTCGACTTCGATCTGACGGTGGAGACGCAGAGCGGCGCACCGCTCGAGATCCAGGGTCGCAAGAGCGCGCGCCATGTCTTCGTGCGCTTCGTGTCGCTATCGGAGATCCAGCGGTCCCAGGCGCGGCTGAAGCTGGAGAACCAGCATCTGTCCGCCGAATACGATCTGCTGATCGGACTGATCGACGCGCTGAAGATGCCGTTCTGGCTTCGCGCCGCCGACGGCAGGCTGAAATGGGTGAACCGCTCCTATGCCGACGCGGTCGACGCGCCGAGCCAGGCGGTTGCCGTCGAAGACGGGCGCGAGTTTCTCGGTACCCAGGCTCGGGAAGGCATTGCCCAGCAGCATCTGGCAAGCGCCCTCTTCGAACAGAAGCTGTCGACCGTGATCCACGGCGATCGGCGCGTCTTCGCAATAACGGATTTCGCCAGCCGCGACGGCTCCGCCGGCATTGCCGTCGATCTGAGCGACGTGGAGGGCGTTCGCGAGGAATATGAGCGCACGGTGCGCAGCCATGCCGACACGCTCGACCAGCTGACCACCGCGGTCGCCACCTTCGATACCGGCCAGAAGCTGCGCTTCTTCAATCAGGCATTCCAGAAGCTGTGGGACCTCGACCACGGATTCCTCGATAGCGCGCCGGACAATGCGCTCCTGCTCGACCGCCTCCGCAGCGAAGGCAAGCTTGCCGAGCAGCCGGAATGGCGTCGATGGAAGGAGACGGTCCTGTCGGCCTATCGCTCGGTCGAACCACAGGAGCATTGGTGGCATCTGCCCGACGGCCGCACGATCCGCGTCGTCGGCAATCCACAACCCAAGGGCGGCGTTACCTGGGTCTTCGAGAATCTCACGGAAAAGTTCGCGCTGGAAAGCCGCTACAACGCCGCCGTGCGCGTCCAGGGCGAAACACTCGACAATCTGGCGGAAGGCGTCGCCGTGTTCGGCCCCGACGGACGGCTGCGTCTGTCCAACCCTGCCTTTGCCGGACTATGGGGCTTGAACCCGGAGACCCTCCAGCGCGACACGCATATCGCCGCGGTCCGGGCCGAGTGCGACCGGCTGGCGCTCGACAGTCCCTGGGGGAGTTTCGCCGCCTCGGTCACCGGCTTCGACGAAGAGCGTCGTGACCGACACGGCCAGACCGAGCTGAGGAACGGCACCGTCCTGCGCTACGCCGTGATCCACCTGCCCAACGGTCAGGTGATGTTGACCTTTGTCGACGTCACTGACAGCGTCAATGTCGAGCGCGCCCTGAAGGACAAGAACGAGGCGCTGCAGAAAGCCGACCAGCTCAAGAACGATTTCGTTCAGCACGTCTCCTATGAGCTGCGCTCGCCACTGACCAACATCATCGGCTTCACCGACCTGCTACTTCTGCCGGGCCCGGGCGCCGGTCCGCTCACGCCGCGCCAGCGCGAATATATCGACCATATCGGCTCCTCGTCCTCGGTGCTGCTCACCATCGTCAACGACATCCTGGATCTCGCCACGGTCGACGCCGGCATCATGGAGCTCGACATGGGCGAGGTCCCTGTCGAGCGCACCATCGCGGCCGCAGTGGAACTGGTCTCGGAACGGTTGCGCGAGCATGGCATCGAGTTGCGTCTCGAGTCCCTTCAAGCGCCCAAGAGCTTCAACGGGGACGAGAACCGCGTCCGGCAGATCCTTTTCAACCTCCTGAGCAACGCCGCCAACTATGCCCCCGAAGGCAGCACGATCACGCTTTCCTGCGCCATGGTGCGGGGCGATATCGAATTCGCCGTGCATGACGACGGGCCGGGCATGCCGCCCGAGGTGCTCGACACCGTGTTCCGGCGCTTCGAGTCCCACCCGAATGGCGGCCGCAAGCGGGGTGCGGGCCTCGGTCTCTCCATCGTGAAGAGCTTCGTCGAGCTGCATGGCGGCACCGTCGCCATCGATACCGGGGACGGTCGCGGCACAACGGTCATCTGCCGTTTCCCGCTCGCGCCGTCCGGTGTCAGGGTCGCTGCGGAGTAACCGACCCGATGCAGGTCATCGAACGCCGCGTTGCCGATGAAAGGGCGACGATACGCCTGGGGGAGGATATCGCCGCGGCTCTTCGACCGGGCGACGTGATCGCCCTCCAGGGTGATCTCGGGGCGGGCAAGACGACCCTGGCGCGCGGGCTGGTCCGTGCGCTGGCGAACGATCCCGAGCTGGACGTGCCGAGCCCGACCTTCACCCTGGTCCAAAGCTACGAGACGCGTATCCCCCTGCAGCATTTCGACCTCTATCGCCTGTCTTCGCCCGACGAACTGGACGAACTCGGGCTCGACGAGGCCGCTGCCTCCGGCGCCGTGCTGATCGAATGGCCGCAGAAGGCCGGAGACAGGTTGCCGGCCGATGCGGCAACGCTGCGGCTCGACGAGGAAGGCGCGGGTCGGATCGCCCGCATCGAAGGACCGAGCGCGTTCATGTCGCGCATGGAGCGCTCGCTGGCGATCAGGAATTTTCTCGAGGGCTCCGGTTGGGGTGAGGCGGTCCGCGCGCATCTGACGGGCGATGCGTCGGCGCGCTCCTATGAGATTGTTTCGCTGGAAGGCCAGCCCCGGCGGATCCTGATGAACTCTCCCCGCCTGGTGCTCGGACCGCCGGTGCGCGACGGAAAGCCCTATGCCGAGATCGCCCACACGGCCCAGTCCGTCCATGCTTTCGTCGGCGTGGCGAAGCTGCTCGGCGATGCCGGCATATCGGTGCCCGAGATCTTCGCGCGGGATCTGGAGCAGGGCTTCCTGCTGATCGAGCATCTCGGCTCCGGCAGCTTCCTGTCCCCGGCCGGCGAGCCCATCCGGGAACGCTACGAGGCGGCGGGGCAGCTCCTTGCCTTCATGCATGAAAGGCGCTGGCCGGATCGCGCCGAAGTGGAGCCGGGGCTGGTCCATGTCGTTCCGCCCTTCGATCGCGACGCCATGCTGATCGAGGTCGAGCTGGTGCTCGACTGGTACATCCCGGCTTTCAAGGGGCGCCCCGCGCAGGCCTCCGAGCGCGATGCATTCGTCGCTGCGTGGAACCAGGTCCTGGATCGTCTCGCCGGAACGGAGACGACGCTCATGCTCCGCGATGTGCAGTCGCCCAACTTCATCTGGCGGCCCGAGCGGCAAGGCCTGGGCCGGCTCGGCGTGATCGATTTTCAGGATGCGCTGATCGGTCCGTCAGCCTATGACGTCGCTTCGCTCGCCCTCGATCCGCGCGTGACGATCTCGCCAGAGATCGAGCGGGCTACGGTGGAGGCCTATATCGCGGCCCGGCCACCGGGCTTCGACAGGTCCGCTTTCGACGAGGCCTACGCGATCATGGGCGCGCAGCGCCACTCCAAGATCCTCGGCCTTTTCGTTCGCCTCGACCGGCGCGACGGCAAGCCGGCCTATCTGAGGCACCTGCCGCGCATCCGCAACTATCTCCGCCGTACCCTCGCCCATCCGGCGCTCCGCGAGGTCCGCGACGTCTATTTCAAGGCCGGACTGCTCGACGGAACCCCGGAATGACGGCATCAGTTCCCGACACGGCCATGGTCCTCGCGGCAGGCCTCGGCAAGCGCATGCGCCCCATCACCGACACCATGCCGAAGCCGCTGGTGAGGATCGCAGGCAAGGCCTTGCTCGACTGGGCACTGGACAGCCTGGCGGATGCCGGCGTCGGGCGCGCGGTCGTGAACGTCCACTATTTTGCGGAACAGATCGTCGCCCACGTCGCGGAGAGGCAGCGCCCGCGCGTCACGATATCGGACGAAAGCGCAGAGCTCCTCGATTCGGCGGGGGGGATCGTCAAGGCCCTGCCGCTCCTCGGCGGATCGCCCTTTTTCATCCTCAACGCCGACACTTTCTGGATCGACGGCGTCAGGCCCAACCTGACGGTCCTCGGGCTTGCATGGGATGCGGCCAGAATGGATATTCTGCTCATGCTGGCGGACATGCAATCGGCGACCGGCCACTCCGGCAAGAGCGATTTCCTCCTCGGTGCGGATGGGGGCCTGATGCGCTCGGGGGGCGCCCCGGAGGGGTTGATCTATGCCGGAGCGGCGGTCGTCCACCCCCGGATATTCAGTGGCGCGGCGATCACGCCGCAATCGCTGAACCTCTATTTCGACCGGGCCATCGAAGCAGGCCGCCTGTTCGGCTGGCGCATGGACGGCCACTGGATCACGGTCGGCACCCCCGAGGCCATTCCGGCGGCGGAAGCCGCCGTCAAGGTCGCCCGGGAAGGGCAATGACAGGCTCTTCACCGCGGGTCTTTTCCATCCCGCCGGGCGTCCGCTTCCTGCCGACGCTCGCCGAAGCGCTGCTCTCGGGAGAGATCGTGCCGGGCTTCAGGCCCGGTGACGATCCGCTCGAGCTGGCGGATGCCACGATCTATGTGCCGACCCGCCGCGCTGCCCGCGCGCTGCGTAGCGCATTCGTCGACCATGCCGGCGGTCGGGCGGCGATCCTGCCCGTGATCCGGGCGCTGGGGGAAGTCGACGAGGAGGAAGCGGCCTTCGACGAGGCGGACGCAACCGATCTGGACCTGCCGCCGCCCATCGATCCCATCGAGCGCCTCCTGCTCATCGCGCCGCTGGTCCGCGCCTGGAAGAGCCGTTTGCCGGCCCACGTCGCCGCGCTGTTTTCGGAAGAGGTCGTCATCCCGGCCTCGTCCGCCGACGCGGTCTGGCTGGCGCGCGATCTTGCCGCGCTGATGGACGAAATCGAGACCGAGGGCTCCGATTGGACGAAGCTCGCAGAACTGGTCACCGGCAACCTCGCTGGCTGGTGGCAGGTCACGCTCGATTTCCTGCAGATCGTCACGGGCGCCTGGCCGAAACTGCTTGAAGAGCGTGGCCGATCGAACCTGGCCGCCCATCGCACCGCCAAGATCCGCGCCGAGGCACGGCGGCTCGCCCGCAACCCGCCAAGAGGCCCGGTCGTGGCGGCGGGCTCGACAGGCTCCATACCGGCCACGGCCGAGTTGCTGTCGGTGATCTCGCGTCTGGAGCGAGGCGCCGTCGTTCTGCCCGGTCTGGATCGGGCGATGGACGCACGCTCCTGGGCGGCGATCAGCAAATCCACCCCGCCACCCTCAGTGCTGGGGCATCCGCAGTACGGCCTGTCGCGCCTGATCGCAAAGATCGGCATGGCGCGAGACGACGTCGCGGAGATTGGCGCGCCCCCATCGGCGCTGGCCTTGCGCGCAGCGATCGTCAATCAGGCGCTGCGGCCCGCGGAGACGACCGATCTCTGGGCCGAGGGCAGGGCTACGCTCGAGGGACCGGAAGCGATCGAAGCCCTCTCCGGCATCACGCTGATGGAGGCGGCCAATGAGCGCGACGAGGCGATCGCCATTGCGATCGCGCTGCGGCTTGCGGTGGCGGAGCCCGGGCGGACCGCCGCCCTGGTGACAGGCGACCGCGGCCTGGCGCGTCGCGTCTCCGCCGAGCTGCTCCGCTTCGGCATCCGCGCCGACGACTCCGGTGGCACGCCGCTGATCAATTCCGCGCCAGCGACCCTTGCCAGCCTCATGCTCCACGCCGTTTTCCGGCCGGGCGATCCGGTCCCGGTGCTCGCGCTCCTCAAGCATCCCCTGCTCGGCCTCGGCATGGAACGGTCGGCCGTGCGCGGCGCAGCCGAGACGATCGAGCTCGTCGCACTTCGAGGCGGAACCGGCCGGCCGGATATGGCGACCTTGCCGGAGATGTTCGAGGATCGGCTGGGTACCCTCTCCACGGATTCACGCCCGCCCTTTTGGCTGCCCCGGCTGTCCGCGCGGCGCATGTCGGACGCGCGCGAGATCCTTGCCCGCCTGCGCAAGGCCTTGGACCCGCTGATCCGGGAACGTGGCAATTCCTCCCTTCCCCTCAGCGATCTTCTGCGATCGACAGTGATCGCCTTGGAGGAGCTGGGGCGCGGGGTCGAAGGCGATGTCACCGAGCTCTACGCGGGTGATGCCGGCGAGAAGCTCGCGTCCATCCTGCGTTCGTTGCTCGCCGCCGATTCCGGATTTTCGTGCGGCGCGGACGAATGGCCCGAGGTGATGGCAGCCCTCCTGGCGCCCGAAATCGTCAAGCCTGCGGCCGGAGGCGATGGTCGCGTCGCGATCTGGGGCGCGCTCGAGGCGCGTCTGCTTTCCGTCGACACGCTGGTTCTCGGCGGGCTCAACGAGGGGTCCTGGCCACGTCGGGCGGAGGCGGATCGCTTCATGTCACGCATGATGAAATCGGGGCTCGAGCTGGAGCCGCCCGAGCGCCGCATCGGCCAGGCCGCCCATGACTTCATGATGGCGATGGGAACGGAGAAAGTGGTCCTGTCGCGCGCATCGCGTGCCGGGGACGCGCCCGCCGTCGCCTCGCGCTGGCTGCAGCGCCTGCTCACCTATATGGGACCGGACCATGCCGCGCGGCTGCGCAAGCGCGGCGAGGATTACCTTGCTCACGCCCATATGATCGACGAGAGCGGCAGGGCGGCGGAATTCACCAGGCCCAACCACGCGCCGCCGCTGGAAGCGAGGCCACGCAGGTTCTCCGTTACCGAAATCGAGACGCTTCGCCGCGATCCCTATGCGGTCTATGCCAGGCGGGTCCTCGATCTCGCGCCCATCGAGCCGCTGATCCGGGATCCGGGCGCCGCCGAACGCGGAACGCTGTTCCATGACATCCTCAACCGCTTCGTCCGGTCAGGCACCGATCCGATGGCGGACAATGCGGCGGACGCCCTCCTGGAGGCCGGACGGGCAGCCTTCGCCGAAGCCGCCCTGCCGGAGGATATCGCCGCCGTCTGGTGGCCGCGGTTCCTCGCCATGGCGGGCAATGTCGTGGCATGGGAGCGCGGCCGCGGCCACGACACGCTGAGCCGGCATTCGGAAGTACGGGCCGAGCCGACGCCTGTCGCCGCGACGGGCGTCACGCTCTCCGGTTATGCCGATCGCGTCGACCTGGTCACCGGCGGCTTCGCCGACATACTCGACTACAAGACGGGGATGTCGCCGTCCAAGGGGCAGGCGCACACGCTGCTCGCCCCGCAGCTCGCGCTCGAAGGGGCGCTGCTCCGGCGCGGTGCCTTCTCCGCGATCGGCGCGAGGACGCCGTCGAAGCTCGCGCATGTGCGGCTTCGCGCCAGTGGCGAGGTCGAGGAGGAATCGATCCTCGAATTCAGGCGCGAGATACGGACGGCGGGCGATCTCGCCGAGGAGGCCTGGCAGCGCCTCGAAAAGCTGCTCGACTACTACAATGTCGCCAGCACGGGATATTTGTCGCGCGCCTTGCCGTTCCGTGAGGGCGAGACGGACGGCGACTACGATCATCTGGCGCGTGTGCTCGAATGGTCGGCCGGCGGCGACGACGGCGAAGGGGGAGAGGAGGCGTGAAGAAACGCTATTCCGTTCCCGAGGAGACCGCGAGACGCCAGGCGCTCGCCGCGGACCCGCTCAACTCCGTCTGGGTTTCGGCCAATGCCGGATCCGGCAAGACCCATGTGCTTTCGCAGCGCGTCATCCGTCTGCTGCTCGAAGGTACCGATCCGTCGAAGATCCTGTGCCTGACCTACACGCGCGCTGCCGCCGCCAACATGGCCAACCGGGTCTTCCGCGATCTTGCCGCCTGGACCGTGCTCGACGAGGCGTCGCTTGCCGAGCAGATCGCCGTGATCGAGGGCGCCAGGCCGTCGAACGAGCGGCTGGCCCGGGCACGCCGCCTGTTCGCCGAGGCGCTGGAAACGCCTGGCGGGCTCAAGATCCAGACCATCCATGCCTTCTGCGAGGCAGTGCTGCATCAGTTTCCCCTGGAGGCGAACATTGCCGGGCATTTCGAGATGCTCGACAGCCAGATGGAGACGGCGCTCTTTGCCGAGGCGCGCCGCGACATGGTTACCGGCGCTTCGGGTGGGCATGATCGCAGGCTTGCCGAGGCTTTTGCCGACGTGCTGGAGCGCGGCGGCGAATGGGGGCTCGATGCTCTGCTTTCGGAGATCGTCGCCAAACGCGACGGGCTGCGCGGGGTGATCGACCAGATCGGTTCGGAGCGCTTGAACTACGCCCCGCTCTTCGAGGAGTTCGGTTTCGCCGCCGGCGACACGGCGGCCTCCCTGGCCGACCGAGCATGGCCCCTCCCCGGCTTTTCTCCCGGCGAATATCGCGAGTTCAGGCAGCTGGCGGAGGCTGTCGATGCCCGCAAAGCCTTGAACGACATCGTGCCTTACGCCGACGAAGCCTTTGCCGAGAGGGATTCCGTTCGGCGCCTGTCCCTGCTCGCCAAGGGCTTCCTCAAGTCGGATGGCGCCCCTTACGACCCTGCCAAGACCTTCAAGAAGGCGCTGCATGACCGCCTGCCCGACCTCGCTGACCGTTATGCCGCGGCGGCCGACGTCATCATCAAGACGCGCGAGCGCCTTGCCCTGTTCGGCATGCTGGAAGGCACTCGCGCCGCGCTGATCCTGGCCGATTGGCTCATTGCCCGCTACGAGCATCTCAAGAATGCGCGCGGCTTTCTCGACTTCAACGACCTGATCATGCGCACCGTGCGCCTGCTGTCGCGTCGCGATGCCGGCCCGTGGGTGCAGTACAAGCTCGACCAGGGCATCGATCACATCCTGATCGACGAGGCGCAGGACACCAGCCCGCCGCAATGGGAGGTGGTGCGCCGGTTGGCCGAAGAGTTCTTTGCCGGCCATGGAGCTCGGCACGGGGTTCATCGCACCGTGTTCGCGGTCGGTGACGAGAAGCAGTCGATCTATTCCTTCCAGGGCGCCGATCCCGATGCCTTCGCCGAAAGCGGCCACGCCTTCGCAGGCAAGGTCCGGGCCGCGGAGGGGCGTTTCGAGCAGGTCAGGCTGACCTGGTCTTTCCGATCGACCGGCGATGTGTTGGCCGCCGTGGACCGCGTGTTCGAGCGGGAGGCGGTGCGCAAAGGACTGACGCGCGATGCCGAACAGATCGACCACAAGGCGATCCGTTTCGATGCGCCAGGCTATGTCGAGATCTGGCCGCCGGTCGGCGCCGATACGGTGGAAGAGCCCGACGACTGGACCGTTCCCGTCGATCACGCCAGCGCGCCGGCGGTCAAGGTCGCCGAGAATGTCGCCAGGACGATCGAGGGCTGGCTCCGGCGCGGCGAAATCATCGAGGGGACAGGCCGAAGATTGAGGCCCGGCGACGTGATGGTGCTCGTGCGAAAGCGGGACCGCTTTGTCCACGCCCTGTCGCGCAGCCTGAAAAGCCGCAACATCCCCGTTGCCGGCGCCGACCGGTTGAGCCTGCCCGGACACATCGCGGTGAAGGACCTGATAGCGCTCGGCCGTTTCGTGCTCCAGCCGCAGGACGATCTTTCACTGGCCGCCCTGCTGCGCAGCCCGGTCTTCGGCCTCTCCGAGGATGCTCTGTTCCGCCTCTCCTGGAACCGCGGCAACGGGGTATCGCTTTATGCGTCTCTGCGCCGGGCGGCCGAAGACGACGAGGCCATGGCGGCGATCGTGCGCCGGCTCGAAACCTGGGCCGACGCGGCGGCCTTTCGACCCGTCTTCGAATTCTATGCCGGGGTGCTCGGCCGCGACGGCGTCAGGCGGGCGATGATCGCGCGGCTCGGTCACGAGGCCGGAGACATACTGGACGAGTTCCTGAGTTTCTGCCTCGCCCAGGAAAGGACGGGGCTTCCCGGTCTCGAAGCGTTCCTGTCGACGCTCGAGAATGCCGGCCCCGAGGTCAAGCGCGAGATGGATCAGACGCGCGACGAGGTACGGATCCTCACCGTGCACGCCTCGAAAGGCCTGGAAGCACCCGTCGTCTTCCTGGTGGACAGCGGCAGCGCGCCGTTCAGCGAGCAGCACCTGCCCCGGCTAATGTCTTTCGCCCCGTCGAAGCGCCTCTGGCAGGGCGAGGGCTATCTCTGGCGCGCCTCGAGCGACGTCGCCAACGATTTTTCAAGAGCGGTGGGGTCGGCGGTGCGCGAGAAGGCGGAGGAGGAGTATCGCCGGCTGCTCTATGTCGGCATGACGCGCGCCGAGGACCGGCTCATCGCCTGTTCCTATCATGGCAAGCGCCAGCCTGGGCCGATGACCTGGCACGCCATCGTCAGCTCGGCCCTGGTCGGAGCGCCGGAAAGCGAGACGCTCGTGGAGCCCTCGACCGGGCAGACCGTGCAGCGCTTCCGGGTCACGAAGCCGTCCGCCGCCACCGCTCCCGAGGAGGTCGGCTTGGAGCCGCATCAGCCGCCGCCGGCATTTCCGGCTGAGCTCCGCGCCCCCCTCCCGCCTGCGTCGCCGCTGCCGCGTCCTCTCGCGCCATCCGGCGCCTCCGTGCTGATCGACGAGCAGCGGGAGACCGTGATCTCCGGGAGCTCGCCGGTGCTCGATGCCGGAACCGAACCGGCCTTCGCGATCGCACGAGGCCTGGCCGTCCATCGCCTCCTGCAGATGCTGCCGACCTTGCCGGCGCCCGCGCGCCGTTCCGCTGGCGAACGCTATCTCGCCTGTCTCGGCGCCAACTGGCCGGAGGGCGAGAAAGAGGCCGCCCTGGCCTCGGTCGAGCGATTGCTGGGCGACGCGCAATTCGCACCGCTCTTCGCTGAAGGCTCGCGCGCCGAAGTCTCCCTCATGGGCACGCTGACCGTCAAAGGGCGGGAGCGTGCCATTTCCGGCCAGATCGACCGACTCGCGGCCACGCCGGAACGGGTGTTGATCGCCGACTACAAGACCAACCGGCCAGCCCCATCGTCGCTGGCGGAGGTGCCGCCTGCCTACGTCGTCCAGCTTGCGCTCTATCGGGCGCTCCTCCAGCCGATCTATCCCGGCAAGGAGATCGCTGCAGCGCTGGTCTTCACGGAGGTTCCGCTGCTGCTTGCCGTTCCGCAAGACGTGATGGACGACGCCCTTGCCCGACTCACGCGGCCGTGACACAAGGTCTGCTTGAAGGTCCGTATCGTGAATACCACATATTGTGGAACCTCAGATCACTCGAAAGGAATGACCGCATGGCCACCGTCAAGATCGACAAGAGCAACTTCCAGTCCGACGTGCTGAATGCCAAGGAGCCGGTCGTGGTCGATTTCTGGGCAGAGTGGTGCGGACCTTGCAAGATGATCGCCCCGGCTCTGGAGGAGATCGCGACCGAGCTCAACGGCAAGGTGAAGATCGCCAAGCTCAATATCGACGAGAATCCCGAGCTGGCCGCCCAGTTCGGCGTGCGTTCGATCCCAACCCTATTGATCTTCAAGGGAGGTGAAGTGGCCGACATGAAGGTGGGCGCGGCTCCGAAGACCGCCCTGTCCCATTGGATCAACGGCGCGGTCGCCTGACGCACATCCTATCGGATTTCCTGGAGCCCGGCCTCGTGCCGGGCTTTGTTGTTAGAGCGGGATCATGCTTGAGTGAATCGGATGAGGATTCCCGAATAGCTTGAAATGTGATTCATCATGTAGGCCGGAAGGAGGCTGGCATGAATGAGCAAACCATACTCGGTGGATCTGCGTG
>Ga0182740_1000034_pt1 | contig 305855 bp, 284 predicted proteins | sample eDN5th37CKraftBY_FD_128872 | JGI IMG/M metagenome (GOLD analysis project Ga0182740, IMG submission 128872) | Enriched backyard soil microbial communities from Emeryville, California, USA - eDNA 5th pass 37_C Kraft BY (version 2) (version 2) | ecosystem: Environmental > Terrestrial > Soil >... | reverse complement strand
GGCTCGATCACCGACCACTCGAAATCCGTCAGATCAAAGCGCGCCATCTCAACCTCCAAGGCTGAGAGCAATGAATCAGAACACCCCCTCCAAGGGAATCCCGTTTATGAGTATGTGACCTAGTCTTTCCTGAACACGACCGAGGCAAACCAGCCGGTCATGATCGCCATCAGCGCCGTGGCAAGGCCATAGAGCAGGCCGTGGTCGCGGGCCGCCGTGGCGATGAACTGCTCGAAGCCGACCTTGATCAACTCGAACGCCGAGCCGCCGCGCGCCACCTGCGCGCCGTCCGCGAACACTTCCACCTCGACATCGTAATTGCCGATCGCGGTTTCGGCCGGCAGCGGGACCTCGGCGCGGAAGACGGTGGGCGTGAGCAGCGTCACGCCGTTAGCGGCCTGCCGATAGAGCCCGTGCTCGGTTTTCAGGCGCACGAAATTGGTGCGGAACGGGTCGTTGGGACCGGGATCGCCGACGTCAGGCCCGATCTGCTGCGGCAGCAGCGTGTTGTCGATGCCGATCTGTTGGCGCCGCAGCGTGTCGGCGTTGGCGATCTTGTCAAACGGCTGGTTGGAGAAAACGGCGAGATAGCTCGGCACGTTGATGAAGGTGCGTGACGCCACGTTCGTCCAGATGCCGGCGACGCGCTCCTTGCGCATCGTCACGATGCTCTGCTTCGGCCCGGTCACGGTCACCACGACATCATAGCCCGCATTGCGGCGGCGCAAGGCGGCCGCGCTGTCGGGCTCAACGGTGCCGAACAGCACGATCGAGGTGCCGGCGAAATTGGAATTCACCAGGACCTGGTGCCGTGACATCGAAGCCACCAGCCGCTCGGCCGTCGCCGGGCTCGCGCCGAGGAGCGATGCGGCGAACGAGGCCGCGACGAGGAAGGAGGAGAGGGCGAGATGCCGCGTCATTCCGCCCCCAACACCCGGAGCGAGTAGAGGTCATCCGGCTTGACCACCAGCTGGAAGGCAAAGCGCATTCCCACCGCCAGCACCAGCAGGCCGAGCAGCAGCCGCAGGCGCTCGCCGCGCATGTTCTGGCCGGCGCGGGCGCCGAATTGCGCCCCGACCACGCCTCCGGTCATCAGGATCAGCGCCAGCACGGCATCGACCAGATGGTTGGTCGCGGAGTGCATCACCGTGGCTGCGGCCATCGTGATGAGGGTGAGCACCATCGAGGTGCCGATTACGGTCGCGGTCGGCACCCGCAGCACGTAGATCAGCATCGGCACCAGAAGGAATCCGCCGCCGATGCCCATGATCGCGCCGACAAATCCGATCAGGAGGCCGATAGCCAGGACCGGAATCACCGAAACATAGATTTTTGAACGCTTGAACCGCATCTTCAGCGGCAGGCCATGCACCCATGTATGGGAGCCGCCGCGTCGCGGCGTCGCCGGCTTACCTTGTTGCTGGCGGATGATCGCCCGCAGGCTTTCGTTGATCATCAGCCCGCCGACGGCTGACAGCAGCACCACGTAGGAAATGCCGATGGTGAGGTCGAGTTGGCCGATCCGGCGCAACAGCGTGAACAGGCTGACACCCAGCGCCGTACCGATGATACCGCCGGCCAGCAGCATCACGCCGAGCGGAAGATCGACTGCGCGCCGCCGCCAATACGAGATCACGCCCGAGCATGAGGAGGCTGCGATGTGGGTCGAGACGCTGGCCACCGCAACCGCCGGCGCGATGCCGATGAAGATCAGGAGCGGGGTCATCAGGAAGCCGCCGCCGATGCCGAACATCCCCGAAATGAAGCCGACCGCCAGCCCCATCGCCAGGACGACGAACATGTCCACGGGGAGATCGGCAATCGGGAGGTAGATTTGCACGCAGGGGATCCGCCACGTTGCGGGTTATGAAGTCCGAAGCGTTACGTCAGGCCCGTTGCAGCAGCATCGGTACCTTCCGTATAGGCGCGACGGCGCGGAAGTCCACGCAAATGTAACAGCGCTCACCGCTTCTTATTCAGCGTCTTTGTCGAAAGGTCGTTAATGTCGCGGCCGCCAAGGCCGCGGCCGTCAATTGCGCGACTTGGGCGTCGCGCGGTCCCAGCCGCCCGGCGGGACTCTGAGGTTGGTTGCCTCGTCGGGTTCGCGCTCGGGGACGAAAGCCTGGGCCGCGCGTTTTGCCGAAGCCAGCGCGTACTGGTCGAGCTGTGAGCCGACCTGATCGCGCTTGTGGGCCGCATCGGCATCGCCCTTGGCCGCAGCGAGTGCGAACCAGCGGTAGGCCGCCGCCAAGTCGGCCGGCACGCCGATGCCGCGGGCGTAGAGGATGGCGAGGTTGAACTGGCTGTCGGCGACGCCGTGGTTGGCGGCCTTGCGGAACCAGTCGGCCGCGGCGGCATAATCGGGCTTGCCGTCAACGCCCTCTGCATAGAGGACCGCCAGATTGTGCATGGCTTTGGCGTGGCCCTTACGGGCGGCCGCGAGATAGAGGCGCCGGGCAGCCTGGAGGTCTTTTTTGGTTCCTTCGCCCTTCTCCTTCAGGCTGCCGAGCCGGAATTGCGCAGGTGCGAAGCCGGCGTCGGCGGCGCGTTGCAGCCAGCGTACCGCCTCGGCGAGGTCCTGCGGCACGCCGCGGCCTTCGGCATAGCGTGTGGCCAACTCGTATTCGGCAGCCGGATCGTTGGCCGCCGCAGCCATGCGCAAGGCAGGGCCGATCGAGGCGGGAAGCGCGTCAAGCGAGGAGCGGCTGCCGGCTGTCGCATCGCGCGGTGCGCCGGCGCGCGGTGAAATCGAGCCGGTGACGTCGTTCGGCGCTTTCGGCGCGGGTATGGGAAGCGGCGTGGGCTGCGCCGCCACCTGCGGAGGATTCAAGGGCACCGGGCTGAAGAACGATGCATGGCTATCGGCAGTATCCGCCGGAGCGTCGTCCGCCGGCGCTGCATCGTCGTCATCATCTGCCGTTTCACCGGGTGCCGAGCCGTTGAATGCTTCGCTGTTGAAAGCCTGTTGATCGAAGGTCTGGCTGTTGAAGGTCTGGTTGCCCGGCACGGTCGTGTGCGGGGTGGCTGGTCCGGTTTTGGGTACGATCACGGTCGGCGCGGGCGTCCTGTTCGAGGAGAACAGAAGCTCCATCACCGTTTGGGCCGCGCCGACGACGATGGCCACCACGCTCAACGCGATCAGGATGGTCTTGACCCAGGACAGGATCCGCTGCCGTCGCGACAACGGCCGATCGATCGGCATATCGTCGCCGGATGTTGCCGTTGGTGCGATCTCCACGGGCGCTGCGTCGTCGGCCAGTGTGTCGTTCGAGGGGACTGCGGCGCTTGCGGCGCCGGCCATGGGCTCGGCTGTGTCCTCGGCCTGGTGGCGGGTGCGAGACGCAAGCGCGGCGGCTTTTGCCGCCAGGGAATGCAGCCAGCCGCCCATCTTGCCGCCGAACGACAGGCCGAACGCTCCCCGATCCCTCGTCGAGGCTTCGCGCGAGGCCGCACGGGCCGCGTTGCGCGCGGCGGCGATGGCCGCAAGGCGGCCGCCGTTTTCCGTGGTTGCAGGACGGGTGATGCCGAGCGCGGCTTCCGATGCGGCGATCCGGGCGGCGGCCGAGCCGGGCTTTAAGCCAGGCTTTGAGCCAGGCTTGGCGCGCGGATGGCTGGTGCCGGGCTCGAGTGGCGTATCGGGCGGCAGCGTTGGGTCGATGGGGGGGCGCGGCATTGCCCGCGCGGGCGAGGGCCGCAAAGGCTCGTCGTCATCCGCGTCGGTGGCGCGCGGATCGGCGAACGGCACGCGCGGGTGGACCAGATCAGTGAAGCCCGTGTCGAGTGGCGCCGCCGCCGCCGCCGCTTGCAGGCTGCGGATCCCGTCGTTGCGGATCTCCTCGAGATGGACCAGCAGATCGGCAAGGCCGCGCTCGATCGCTTCCAGGTGGTTGAGCCGGGCGCCGGACGCATCGAGCTTTTCCGACAGGCCGGCGATGCGATCCTCGAGCGATCCGAGCACAAGTTGGTCGCTCCGGCTCAATTGCATACGGTCGAGCCGTTCGCTCAGCGCACGGATGGCCTCTTCGAGGCTGGGCGGCACGATATGGCCGCTCTCGGTCAGCGCGTTGATGCGCGTTTCGAGTCGAGCCAATGTCTCGGCGCTGTTGCTGGCCGTCGCTCGCTCGAACTGTGCGCCGAGCCGACGCACCTCGGCAACGAGGTGCGCGATCGTGTCGTCGGAGGCGATATTGGACACCACGCCACGCAGCGACGCGACAGCCTCTCCGACCTTCTCGACCGTTGCCGGATCGCGGGTGCCTTCGGCGGCCGAAGCCATCCGCTCGATCTTGTCCGACAGCCCGCGCACCGCCTCCTCGAAACCGGCGAGGTTCTCGGCCGGTGTGAGGTTGCTCAGGAATTGGCGAACTTCGGCCAACTCGCGCTGCAGCGCCTGCAGTCCCGCACCGTCAGCGCCGGCCTTCTGGCTGCGCTCCAGATGCTCGGCCAACACGCGGACCTCGGCCTGGAGCGATTCGATGGCCTGCCGCGGCAGAGCTTCGGTCAGCGCGCGGCCGATTTCAGCCAAGTCGCCTCGCAGCGCGGTCAACGCCTTGTCGTAGGGAAGCTGCAGCGACGAGATGCGGGTGTCGATTTGGCGAAGCTGGCGCTCGAGACTTGCGAAATCCGGCTGCCAGCGCGCGGCGGCCGTGGAGGCGTCGGTCGATTCGCTGTCCAGGACCCGCTGCCGCGCCAGGATCTGCGCTGCCCAATCGGCGGTGTTGTGAGGAGACGGCTGCGACGAGGTTGACGAGGCGGGGCCTGATGGTTCGGAGGGCGCGGCGGAAACCGGCGAGGGGCTGGGCTGCGCCGGCGGGGCGTTCTCGGCCGCCTGTGCCGCGCGCCGGCCTTCGTCGATCACTTCCTCCAGCCTGCGGTCCAGCCGCGCCAGGGTCTCGGCCACCCGGTCGGGCGCACGGTCCGGCGTTTGCGGCTTGTCGGCCCCTTGGTGCTCGTCCGTTGCCGCTCCTCCATGCTCTTGAGCCATGCGCTCAAGCTGGCGCGTCAGGTTGCTGAGGCGCGTGTTGACCGCCTCGAGGTCTTCGCCGCCGGCGGCCTCGTCCCTGGGCAGTTGATATGGTGTTTGCGTTTGACGCACGCCTGCCTTCGATCTTCAGCAACGATCACGCAGGAACCGTGAATCCCGCGGCACCGGCGCACGCCGGGGCAAGAGGAAGCGGGCGCGGTTCGATGCCATTGCGGCAACTCTTGTTTTATTATGGTAAACAAGTGGTTAACTCGCTGTGCCGCTGATGGAATTTGGTTTGCTCGGAGGCTTGGAGCCGGTAGCGGTCGGAAGCCCCGAAGGACGATCATGGCTGTTACGCAAGCGGCCCTGCGGATCGTTCGATCCGGCAGGGCCGTTGTTCGTGCCGGCCATGATGGGCCAAGGCGTATCAGCTTATGGCGGCTGCCGCCGCTCGCGACCGATGTCGGTCAGCTGCCGACGGCGTCGTTGACGCACTTCTTGGTGAAGCTCGTCTTGGCCGCGCCGGCGAGCTTCTTGGCGGCAGCCGAGGTGTCGCAAGACTTCTGCGCGTCGGTCTGGCACTTCTTCATGAAGCTGTTCAGCGCCGCGCCGGCGAGCTTTTTCTCCGTCGCCTGGCTCTTGCAGGAGTCGGCATAGGCGGCGGTCGAGAGCGCACTCAGCAGAACAGCGAACACGAGCTTTTTCATGGGTCCGTTCCTCGTTGATGTGACAGTGCTGGTGTGACGTTGCTTCGCTCCCCAGGGGGAGAATTTGCATTGCCTTAGACGCTGAATTCCACGCTATTATAATGAGCATCTTACGCCGCTGATTGTGGACGAAACTTGGGCGGTTGTCCCAAGAGAATGGAAATGGACGGAGCGGGACGATGGCCGACGTGGATAAGGACGGCACGATTTTCGTAGGCAAGGGCGAAACGCCCGCCGTTCTGACGCTGGCGTTCGCCAACCGCCACGGCCTTGTCACCGGCGCCACCGGAACCGGCAAGACGGTCACCCTGCAGGTGCTCGCGGAAGGGTTGTCGCGCGCCGGGGTGCCGGTCTTTGCCGCCGATATCAAGGGCGATCTGTCGGGCATTGCCGCCGTGGGCGAGGCGAAGGACGCCCTGGTCAAGCGCGCCAAGAGCATGGGCTTCGACTATCAGCCTGACGAGTTTCCGGCCGTGTTCTGGGATGTGTTCGGCGGGCAGGGCCATCCGGTGCGCGCCACCATTTCGGAAATGGGGCCGCTCCTGCTGTCGCGCATGATGGAGTTGAACGATACGCAGGAGGGCGTGCTCAACATCGCTTTCCGCGTCGCCGACGAACAGGGGCTGTTGCTGCTCGATCTCAAGGATCTGCGGTCGATGCTCGGCTACATCGCCGACCACGCCGCTGAACTGACGACCCAATACGGCAATGTATCGAAGGCGACCATCGGCACCATCCAGCGCCAGCTCCTGGTGCTGGAGAATCAGGGCGGCGAAAAGTTCTTCGGCGAGCCGGCGCTAGCGCTCAAGGACCTGATGCGCACCTCGAGCGACGGTCGCGGCTACGTCAACATCCTGGTCGCGGACAAGCTGATGACGAACCCGCGGCTGTATGCGACCTTCCTGTTGTGGCTGCTGTCGGAGCTGTTCGAGGAATTGCCCGAGGTCGGCGACCTGCCCAAGCCCAAGCTCGCGTTTTTCTTCGATGAGGCTCACCTATTGTTCAACGATGCGCCCAAGGCGCTGCTCGACCGCATCGAACAGGTGGTGCGGCTCATCCGCTCCAAGGGCGTCGGCGTCTATTTCGTCACGCAGAATCCGATCGACGTGCCGGACAAGGTGCTGGGCCAGCTCGGCAACCGCGTTCAGCATGCTCTGCGCGCCTTTACGCCGCGCGACCAGAAGGCGGTGAAGGCCGCGGCCGAGACGTTCCGGCCAAACCCCAAGCTCGACACCGCGCAGGTCATCACCGAACTGGCGACGGGCGAGGCGCTGGTGTCGTTTCTCGAAGGCAAAGGCACGCCGGCGCTGGTGGAGCGCGTCATGATCCGCCCGCCGTCCGCCCGCATCGGCCCGATCACGGCGGAGGAGCGTGCCAAGATCCAGAACGCCAGCCCGGTGAAGGGCAAATACGATACGGCTGTCGATGCCGAGTCGGCTTACGAGGTGCTGCAGAAGCGCGTGGCCGAGAGCGCCCAGCCCTCTGGTGCGGAAGCCCAGGCCGGCGGTGGCGGTTTGCTCGGCAGCCTCGGCGGGATGCTTGGCGGCCTGTTCGGCACCAATCGTGCCCGCGGCCAGCGGCTCAGCACCACGCAGGTGATCGCCCGGCAGGTCACGCGGACTGTCACCAATCGCGTTGCCGGCCAAATCGCCGCCGATCTCGGCAAGTCGATTGGGGGATCGATGGGCGGCTCGGTCGGCCGCGCCATCGTGCGCGGTGCGCTTGGCGGCATTTTGCGGCGCTGATGGCGCCGCGGCGTGCCTTGCCAAGGACGGCCCGGCGAAACGCCAATGCTGGCGTCGTCGGCTGCGGCGCGCCGATGCCGTCCCCACGAAGCGGATTATAATTATTCTAACCTACTGATCTTTAAGGCCGTTTGACTTGACCCCTGCCGGCGGTTGCCCCACTTGAAGCGCAGCACATCGAAACGCCGGACCCCTGGACATGACCGATCATGGCGCGTCGGCGGCAGCCGAGGAGCGTACCCCTTTGGGGCTTGCGCAGCGCGGCTTTTGCGGTCGGATCGAGGCCATTGCCGTGGCCGCCGATTCGACCGTGCCGGCGTCTGAAATCGAGCAGCGCCTGATCGAGCTGGGCTTCGTCGAAGGCGCCCGTGTCGAAATTCTGCATGAAGGGCCGATCGGCCGCGATCCGATTGCGGTCCGTGTCAACGACACCACCATCGCGCTGCGCCGCCGCGAAGCGATGGCCATTCTGGTGGTCTGACCGATGACAACCGTCACCGAAACCGGCGTGGCCGCAAGCGTATGGCGTTTTGCCCTCGTTGGTACGCCCAACAGCGGCAAGACCGCCTTGTTCAACGCGCTCACCGGCAGCCGGCAGAAGGTGGCGAACTATCCGGGCGTCACGGTCGAGCGCAAGACCGGCGTGTTCCGCACCGCCTCCGGCCATCGTGTCAATCTGGTCGATCTGCCGGGCACCTATTCGTTGCGCGGGCGCAGCCCCGACGAGGAGATTACCCGCGACGCCGTGCTGGGCCGGATCGCCAACGAGGCCGCGCCCGACCTGCTGCTGTGTGTTGCCGACGCCACCAATCTGCGCGTGGCGCTGCGGCTGGTGATCGAGATGAAGCGCGTCGGCCGGCCGATGCTGCTTGTGCTCAACATGATCGACATTGCGCGCCGGCGCGGCATCGACATCGACCTCGATAAGCTCTCCGCGGGACTCGGCGTTCCGGTGGTGACCTCGACCGCCGTTCGCCGCGGCGGCACCGATGAACTGCTGCGCCGCCTCGATGGCATGGCGGTGGAGGCGGCTGGTCAGGCCAGGGAAAGCACCTGGAAGACGCCGACCACGGCGGAGCTGCGCGCCGCGCAGCGCGAGGCCGACCGCGTGATCAAGGTGGCGGTGAGTGAACCCAAGCGGCCCGATACGCTGACCGCGCGGGTGGATGCCGTGCTGCTGCATCCGGTCGCCGGTCTTTTGATTTTGCTGTGCCTGCTGTTCATCATGTTCCAGGCGGTGTTCGCCTGGGCCGAGCCGGCGATGGACCTGATCGAATCCGGGTTCGACGCGCTCGGAGTGTTTGCGCATGACGCGCTGCCCGAAGGCCTGCTGCAAAGCTTCATCCAGAACGGCGTGATCTCCGGCGTCGGCAGCGTGATCGTGTTCCTGCCGCAAATCCTGGTCCTGTTCCTGTTCATCCTGCTGCTGGAAGACCTCGGTTATATGGCGCGTGCGGCGTTCCTGATGGACCGCATCATGGGTGGCGCGGGGCTGCACGGCCGCGCGTTCATCCCGCTGCTGTCAAGCTTCGCCTGCGCCATTCCCGGAATCATGGCGACGCGCGTGATCGACAACCGCCGCGACCGGCTGACCACCATCCTGGTCGCGCCGCTGATGACGTGCTCCGCGCGCATTCCCGTCTACACGCTGATCATCTCGGCGTTCATTCCGAACACGCAGGTCTGGGGCTTCGTCGGCCTGCAAGGCCTTGTCATGTTCGGACTCTACGCCATCGGCATTCTGAGCGCGCTCGGCGTGTCGTTCGTCGCCAATCATGTCTTCCTGCGCGACGGTGGCACGCCGCCGTTCATGCTGGAGTTGCCCGACTATAAGCTGCCGCGATTGCGCAGCGTGGCGATGGGCCTCTACACGCGGGCGACGATGTTCCTCTATCGCGCCGGCACCACGATCTTTTCCATGATGGTGCTGATCTGGTTCTTGGCCTCGTTCCCGCGGCCGCCGGCCGGCGCGACGGGGCCCGCAATCGACTACAGCCTCGCCGCTATCATCGGTAAATGGCTCGAGCCGGTGCTCTCGCCTGTGGGATTCAATTGGCAGATCAACGTGGCGCTCATTCCCGGCATGGCGGCGCGCGAGGTCGCGGTGGCCTCGCTCGGCACCGTTTATGCCATCGAGGGCGGCAAGGACGCCGCCGAACAGATCGGCCAGATGCTGGCGACCAAGTGGAGCCTTGGCACCGCGCTGGCGCTGCTGGCGTGGTACATCTTCGCCCCGCAATGCGCGGCCACGCTCGCCGTCATCAAGCGCGAAACCGGCGGTTGGCGCTGGATGTTCGTGACGTTCTTCTACATGCTGACGCTGGCTTATCTTGCCGCGTTCATCACCTATAATACGGCCGTGGCGCTCGGCTGGGGTTGATCGGTTCGGTCGTCTCGTCGGCGTCGCTCCCGCCCGTAAGGGATCAAATGCAGAGAGCGCCGATGACGGATGCCTTCATCTACGATCACATTCGCACGCCGCGCGGGCGCGGCAAGGCCGATGGCGCGTTGCACGAGGTGACGGCGCTGAACCTCGCGAGCCAGACGCTCGGCGCCATTCGCGAGCGTAACCAACTCGGCCCGGCGCTGGTTGACGACGTGGTGCTGGGCTGCGTCGATCCGGTGGGCGAGGCGGGCGGCGACATCGCGCGCGTTGCCGCGATTATGGCCGGCTTCGGCGACGAGGTGCCGGGCGTGCAGATCAACCGCTTCTGCGCCTCGGGGCTCGACGCGGTGAACTTCGCCGCGGCCGAGGTGATGTCCGGCCAACACGATATGACCATCGGCGGCGGTGTCGAATCCATGAGCCGCGTCGGCATCGGCGCCTCGGGCGGGGCATGGCCGATGGATCCGTCGATCGCGCTGAAATCCTATTTCGTGCCGCAAGGCATTTCCGCCGACCTGATCGCGACCAAGTACGGCATCTCGCGCGACGATGTGGACGCCTACGCCGTCGAGAGCCAGAAGCGCGCGGCCGCAGCCTGGGACGAAGGCCGCTTTGCCTGCTCGGTGCTGACGGTGCGCGACGTCAACGGCCTGCCGCTGCTCGCCAAGGACGAGCATATGCGACCGGAAACGACGATGCAGACGCTGGCGCAGTTGAAGCCGTCGTTCGCGCAGATGGGCGAGCAGGGCGGGTTCGATGCGGTGGCGATCCAGCGTTATCCCGAGTTCGAAACGCTGAATCATGTGCACACGCCGGGCAATTCGTCGGGCATCGTCGATGGCGCGGCGGCGGTGCTGATCGGCAACGCCGAAGCCGGCAGGGCGGCGGGCCTTAAACCTCGCGCAAGAATCCGCCAGTTCGCCAACATCGGCTCCGAGCCTTCGATCATGCTGACCGGGCCGGTGCCGGTCACCGAGAAGGTTCTGAAGAAGGCCGGCATGACCAAGGCCGACATCGACCTGTTCGAGCTCAACGAGGCATTCGCCTCGGTGGTGCTGCGTTACATGCAGGCGTTCGACATCCCGCGCGACAGGATCAACGTCAACGGCGGGGCGATCGCGATGGGCCATCCGCTCGGCGCCACCGGTGCGATGATCCTCGGCACGGTGCTGGACGAACTGGAGCGGCGCGATCTCAACACCGCGCTGGTGACGCTGTGCATCGGCGCCGGCATGGGCACCGCGACGATCATCGAAAGGGTCTGATCCGATGCCCAAGGTTGATATCGCGGCGCTCCCCATCGACACCAACACCGGCTATCCCGATCCGTTCGCGCAACAGGTCGTTGGCCGCTCGCGCAAGCGGCTCGGCAACGCCGTCGGCCTCAGCCAGTTCGGTGTCAATCTCACCACGCTCAAGCCGGGCACCTGGTCGGCCCAGCGGCATTGGCATCGCAACGAGGACGAATTCGTCTATGTGCTGCAAGGCGAACTGGTGCTGTGCGAGGACGATGGCGAGACGGTGCTGCGGCCCGGGGACGCCGCGGGCTGGAAGGCGGATGCCGGCATCGGCCATTGTCTCGTCAACCGCTCGCAGGACGACGCCGTCTATATCGAAATCGGGACGCGCAGCGCGACCGAGGCCGTGATCTACCCCGATATCGATATGCGCATGGAGCGCGACAGAACCGGCAGCCGCTATCTCCATAAGAACGGCCAACCCTATCCGCCGCGAAAGGCCTGAATCATGGCGAGCCCCCAATTCAAGGTTGACGTCGATGGCGACGGCATTGCGCTGATCGTCTGGGACAGGCCGGACCGTTCGATGAATGTCATCGACGCAGCCACCGTTGCGGAGCTGTCCGCGCTTGTCGAAAAGATCGCCGGCGACGCCGCGATCAAGGGCGCGGTTGTCACATCCGGGAAGGAGACATTTTCCGCCGGCGCCGACCTCACCATGATGCAGGCGCTTGTGCACGCCTTTGGCGAGAAGATGCAGCGCGAGGGCGAGACGGCCGCGGTGACGTTCCTGTTCGAGGAGAGCCGCAAGCTGTCGCAGCTTTATCGACGCATCGAAACGTGCGGCAAGCCGTTCGTCGCTGCCATCAGCGGCACCGCGCTCGGCGGCGGCCTGGAATTGTGCCTGGCCTGTCATCACAGGATCGCCGCCGACAACACCAAGACGCGGCTTGGCCTGCCCGAGGTGAAGGTCGGTCTGTTCCCCGGCGCGGGCGGTACACAGCGCGTCGCGCGCATGATGCCGCCGGCGGATGCGCTGCAGTTCTTGCTCAAGGGCGATCCGGTGGCGCTCGACCGCGCCAAGGCGATGAAGCTTGTCGGCGCCGTGGTGCCGGCGGCCGACCTCGTCAAAGCGGCGAAGGATTGGGCCAAAGCCAACCCGAACGCCAAGGCGCCGTGGGACACGGACGGCTTCCGGCTGCCGGGCGGCCCGATCTGGTCCAAGGCCGGGATGATGACGTTTCCGGCGGCGAATGCGCTCTATCGGCGCGAGACGTATGACAATTATCCTGCGGCGCGCGCCATCTTGCAGGTGCTTTACGAGGGCCTGCAGCTTCCGATGGACCGCGCACTCGTTGTCGAGCAGCGATATTTCGCGAACGTTCTGCGGTCGCCGGAGGCGGCGGCGATGGCGCGCTCGCTGTTCGTTTCGGTTCAGGCGCTGAACAGGGGCGCGCGGCGGCCGACGAATGCGCCGCCGTCGAGGCTCAAGCGTATCGGTATCCTCGGCGCGGGCTTCATGGGCGCAGGGATTGCTTCCGTCAGCGCGCAAGCCGGCATTGAGGTGGTGCTGATCGACCGCGACCAAGCCAGTGCCGACAATGGCAAGGCCACTGTTGAGAAAAGCTTGAACGCTCAGGTCGAGCGCGGCCGCATGGCAGCGGAACGCCGCGACGCCGCGCTCGCGCGCATCCAGGCCACCGCCGACTATGCCGCGCTGAAGGGCGTGGACCTGATCGTCGAAGCCGTGTTCGAGGATCGCAAGGTGAAGGCGGAGGCGACCGCCAAGGCCCAGGCGGTGATGCCCGACATCGTATTCGGCTCCAACACCTCGACCTTACCGATCACATCGCTTGCCGAAACCGCAATGGATGCATCGCGCTTCATCGGCGTTCATTTCTTCTCGCCGGTCGAGCGGATGATGCTGGTCGAGATCATCCTCGGCAAGAAGACCGGCGATGCCGCGCTCGCGACCGCGCTCGATTTCGTGCGTGCCATCGGCAAGACGCCGATCGTCGTCAACGATACGCGCGGTTTCTACGCGAACCGCTGCGTGCTCAACTACATCCAGGAGGGCCACCTCATGCTGCTGGAGGGAATCCCTCCGGCCATGATCGAGAACACGGCGCGGATGGCCGGCATGCCGGTCGGGCCGCTGTCGTTGTGCGATGAGGTTGCCATCGATCTGTGCCTGAAGATCGTCAAGGCGACCGAGGCTGATCTTGGTCCGCAGGCGGTGGACCAGGGGCAGAAGAAACTGCTGCAAGAGATGGTGGAGACGCGCGGCCGGTTGGGCCGCAAGAACGGCAAGGGCTTCTACGACTATCCGCAAGGCGCGCCGAAACGGCTGTGGCCGGGGCTGGCCGACTTGCAGCCGAGGAGACTCGGCCGCGACGAGATCGAGGTGCTCGACGTCCAGGAGATGAAGGCGCGCTTCCTGGTGGTGCAGGCGCTCGAGGCCGCGCGCACCTTCGAGGAGGGTGTCATCACCGACGTGCGCGAGGCCGATGTCGGCTCGATCCTGGGCTTCGGCTTCGCGCCGTATTCGGGCGGCACGCTGTCCTATATCGACATGATGGGGACGAAGCGTTTCGTCGAGTTGTGCCGCAAGCTGGAGAAATACGGACCGCGCTTCGCGCCGTCGAAGCTATTGCTCGATATGGCGGCAAAAGGCGACAGCTTTTACGGCCGCTTCGCACCCGGCAGGAGCGCAGCGTAGGACAGTGCCGCTGCCGGAGTTTGCCTGCGTGGCAAGCTAAAAAATCGCCGTTGTCATTCGGGGGCGCTCGCATTCGCGAGCGAACCCGGAATCCTGCGGCGGACTCTGAACCTACATCTGGATTCCGGGTCCGGCCTGCGGCCGTCCCGCAATGATAGAGGCTCAGCGCGCGTGAACGCGCCGATACCGCGCATCTTGGAACGATGGAGAATCGTCCGCAGCAGCCTGTCAGGCGTGTCCGATGTCGCTCGACAGCATGCCCGGGCGGATACCGATCTTCTGCATGGCGCGGTTGTATTTCGCGTCGGCATCGGTGCCAAAGATCAACTCGGGATCCGCGCTGCAATGCAGCCAGCCGTTGCTCTGCATCTCGCTTTCAAGCTGTCCCGGCGACCAGCCGGCGTAGCCGAGCGCGAGGATGGCGCTGGCCGGGCCGTCGCCGCGCGCGATGGCCTTCAGGATGTCGAGCGTTGCGGTGAGGCAGATGCCCTCGTCGATCGGCAGTGTCGAGTTTTCGATGAAGAAATCGGCGCTGTGCAGGACGAAGCCGCGCTCGGTCTCCACCGGGCCGCCTTTGAGCACCGTCACGTCGTCGGCGCTGTGCGGAAGCTCGATCTTGTCCGACGCGGGAATGACGTCGAGCTTCACCAGGAGATCGCGGAAGCTGATATGCGCGGCCGGCTGGTTCACGATGATGCCCATCGCGCCTTCGGACGAATGGGCACACATATAGATCACGCTGCGCGCGAAGCGTTCGTCCTGCATGCCGGGAGAAGCGATCAGCATCTTACCATCCAGGAAGCCTTGACCGCCGAAGTCTTGGCCAGAGAAGCGATCGCCGGAAAAGTCCTCGCCGGACCGCCCCTGTCGGGCACTGCGCGTGGCATGCTTTCGGAGCGTTTTGCGTGTTGTTCTCATGGGATAAGGTTACTCCCATCCTGCCGCTTTGGAAATGAAACTCGGGACCGGCGGTCGCGTTCACGACCATGTCAGTGGTATATAGGCGTCGCTTTCATTAAATGATGGCCATGTCCGTAACGTTCCGTCTCGCCAGCATTTTTCCGATTCTGCTCGCGGCCGGCCTCGTCGGCATCGCGTCGTCGGGATTGGCATCCTCTGCCGCAATTGCGGCGGATGTTTCGCCTTGGAGCGGCGATGCGTCATCGTCGGCGCGACTCGTTGGCGCGAAGGCGCGCGACGATGCAGGCCGCCGGATGCTCCGCGCGGGTGTCGAGATCAAGCTCAAGCAAGGGTGGAAAACATACTGGCGCTATCCGGGCGATAGCGGTGTGCCGCCGGCCTGGGATTTTTCCAAGTCGGACAACGTGAAGGCGGTCACCGTGCTCTATCCGGCGCCCGAGCGGTTCGCGGACGGCGCTGGCGGCAGCTCCATCGGCTACAAGGGCGACGTCATCTTTCCCGTGCATGTCGTGCCGCAGGACGCGGCCAAGCCGGCGACGCTGCGGTTGAAGCTCGACTACGCTGCGTGCGAGAAGCTTTGCATGCCGGCGGAGGCCCAGTTGGAGTTGGCGCTCACCGGCGTCGAGGGCACGAACGAGGATGCCGTCGGCCGCGCGGAGGCCCGCGTGCCCAAGCCGGCGCAAGTCGGCGACGCCGGCGTCCCGGCCATCCGCGCTGTGCACCGCGAGGCCACCGGAGGCAAGTCGCGGATCGTGGTCGATGTTGCTGCCCCTACCGACGAGACGCCGACCCTATTCGCGGAAGGACCGACCGCGGACTGGGCGCTGCCGTTGCCGCAGCCGGTCGCAGGCGCGCCTACGGGCCTGCATCGCTTTGCCTTCGATCTTGACGGCTTGCCGCCCGGCGCGAAGGCGGAGGGCGCGACGCTGCGGCTTACGGCCGTGGCGGGCGATCGCGCGATCGAGGCCGCATTTCGGCTCGACTAATCCGCCGGACACGCTAGTTTTGGCGTGGATGTCCCATCCATAAACCACAAGAGGACGAGTGATCATGGCTATCAAGGTCGGCGACCGCGTGCCCAATTCGACATTCACGGTAATGACGTCCGAAGGTCCGAAGCCGAAGACCACCGACGAATTGTTCAAGGGCAAGAAGGTGGTGCTGTTCGCGGTGCCGGGCGCATTCACGCCGACCTGCCATAAGAACCATCTGCCGGGCTTCGTGCAGAACCTTGCCGCGATCAAGGCCAAGGGTGTCGACACCGTCGCGGTGACGGGGGTGAACGACGTGTTCGTGATGGACGCCTGGAAGAAGGCTTCCGGCGGCGACGGCATCGAGTTCCTGGCGGACGGCAGCGCGGCCTGGGCCAAGGCGGTCGGCATCACCGCGGACCTGACCGAGCGCGGGCTTGGCGTGCGTTCGGGCCGTTACGCGATGGTCGTCGAGGACGGCGTGGTGAAGGCGCTGAACGTCGAGGACTCGCCGGGCAAGGCGGACGTCTCGGGCGCCGAGAACCTGCTGAAGAGCCTTTGATCCGTCGCGTTGGCGTTTGCGACCGAGCCCTCTCCGCATGCGCGGGGAGGGCCTTTCATTTTTGCGCCGCGCGGATCTCCGCTATGGCGGCAACGGCGAGGCGGTCGGCGCGCTCGTTCATCTCGTGGCCGGCGTGCCCCTTGACCCAGCGCCAATGCACCTCATGGTTCTGGATCGCCTGATCGAGCCGCTGCCAGAGGTCCATGTTTTTCACCGGCTTCTTGTCGGCGGTTTTCCAGCCGTTGCGCTTCCAGCCGTGAATCCATTTCGAGATACCGTCGTGCAGATACTTGCTGTCGGTGTGCAATTCGACGACCGAGGGTTTCTTTAGAGCCTCCAGCGCGGCGATGGCCCCCATCAACTCCATGCGGTTGTTGGTGGTGTGCGCTTCGCCGCCCTTGAGTTCCTTCTCGTGCGCGCCGGATGTCAGGATCGCGCCCCAGCCGCCGGGGCCGGGGTTGCCCGAGCAGGCGCCGTCGGTATGGATGACAACGTGCGGACCCTGCGTCATGCGCGGACTTTCGCGGTCGGCAGTCCGTAGTCGCGGACGCTTTCGGCCTGCTGGTGGAAGCGCAGCTTGCGGAAATACTCGATGGGATTTTTCGGCCGCACCAGCGCGCCGGGCGGTACGTTCAGCCAATCGACCAGCCGCGTCAGCAGAAAGCGCATCGCGGCGCCGCGCGCGAGCAGCGGCAGCGCGGTGCGTTCGGCCTCCGACAGCGGCCGCGTTGCGATGTAGGAGGTCAGCAGGCTGCGGCCTTTGGTGACATTGTAGGAATGATCGGGCTCGAAGCACCAGGCGTTCAGGCAAATGGCGACGTCGTAGGCAAGCGTGTCGGTGCAGGCGAAATAAAAGTCGATCAGACCCGACAGCTTGTCGCCGAGGAAGAACACATTGTCGGGGAACAGGTCGGCGTGGATGATGCCTTGCGGCAGATTGCGCGGCCACGCCCTTTCGAGCTGCGTGAGCTCATGTTCGATCATGGCGCGCAGGCCAGGCTGGACGCCGTCGGCGCGCTCCGCGGCCTGCGCGAACAGCGGACGCCAGTCGGCGACCGATAGGGCGTTGCGCCGCCGGCCTGGAAAGTCCGCGCCGGCGAGATGCAGCCGTGCCAGCGCCTCGCCGACCGCGGCGCAATTCGCGGCGTCAGGCCGTCGCATCCACATGCCATCGAGGAAGGTGACGATGGCCGCCGGCCGGCCGCAGAGCGTGCCCAGCGTCGCGCCGTCGCGGCCCTTCACCGGCTGCGGGCAGGTGATGCCGCGCGCCGCCAGATGCTCCATCAATGCCAGGAAGAACGGCACGTCGCCCGCGGCGACGCGCTTCTCGTAGAGCGTGAGGATGTAATGCCCGGTTCCGGTGTGGACCAGGAAATTGGAATTCTCCACGCCCTCGGCGATGCCCTTGTAGGACAACAGCTCGCCCAGGTCGTAGCCGGCGAGGAATGCCTTCAGGTCTTCGGTGGAAACGTCGGTGTAGACGGCCATGCGGCAAGTCAGGCCCTGCGTCGGCCCGCTCCGTCAAGCCCCTCGGTGATGTGGGCGCGGGAAATGTGTCTACGCGGGCACGGTGTCGCGCAACTGGCGCGGCAGCGGGAAGAACATCCCGGACTCGTCCGCGCCCGACACAGTCTCGACGTTGAGCGTGTAGCGTTCGGCGAAGGCGTCGAGGATTTCCTCGACCAGCACCTCCGGCGCCGATGCGCCGGCGGTGACGCCGAGCGTCCTGATTCCTTTGAACTTCGACCAGTCGATATCGGCCGCGCGTTGCAGCAGCACCGAGTAGCGGCAGCCGGCGCGCTCCGCGACCTCCTGCAGCCGCCGCGAGTTGGACGAATTCGGCGCGCCGACCACGACCAGGGCTTCCACCTGCGGCGCCACGCGCTTCACCGCCTCCTGGCGGTTGGTGGTGGCGTAGCAGATGTCTTCCTTGTGCGGGGCGACGATGTTCGGGAAGCGGCGCTTGAGCACGGCGACGATGCCGGCGGTGTCGTCGAGCGACAGCGTCGTTTGCGTCACATAGGCAAGCCGGTCGGGATTGCGCGGCTGGAACGCCTCGGCGTCCTCCTCGGTCTGCACCAGCTTGATCGCGTCCGGCGGCAACTGGCCAAGCGTGCCAATCACCTCGGGGTGCCCCGCGTGCCCGATCAGGACGATCTCGTGCCCACGCTTGTGATGGAGCTCCGCCTCGCGGTGCACCTTGGTGACCAGCGGGCAGGTGGCGTCGAGGGCGAAGAAATTGCGGCGCTGCGATTCCGTCGGGATCGACTTCGGCACCCCATGCGCCGAGAAGATCACCGGTGCGTCGGTATCGGGAATCTCGTCGAGCTCCTCGACGAAGATGGCCCCCTTGGCCTTCAGGCTTTCGACCACATAGCGGTTGTGCACGATCTCGTGGCGGACGTAGACGGGCGCGCCATAGCGCTTCAACGCCTGCTCGACCGAGTCGATCGCCCGCACCACGCCGGCGCAAAATCCGCGCGGCGAGCACAGCAAAACGTGGAGCGGAGGCTTGGCGGATGGGCCGGTGGTGTCCTGAGCCATAGGCATGAAATGAGGTTCCCAACCCTATCCTGTCAAGCCGACCGTCGGGGCGGGGCTCCCGATGCCTGAGGGCGACAAATTACCGTTTACGATCAAGCTTTTGTCGCCGGTTTTCAGGCCAAGCATTGCCTTTCGAGGGGGGGCACGCCTATATTCCGAGCCTATTTCCAGTCATCCGATGATGACACAGGCCTCGTCCGGACGGGCGGGCGGGGCACAGAGGAGATTTACCTATGCAAGACGCGCCCCTGATGCCGAAAGCGACCGCCGTATGGCTCGTGGAGAACACCGCGCTGTCGTTCGATCAGGTCGCCGAGTTCTGCAAGCTGCACCCGCTGGAGGTGAAGGCGATTGCCGATGGCGACGCCGCCCAGGGGATCAAGGGCCTCGACCCCGTCCAGACCGGGCAATTGACCCGCGAGGAGATCGAGAAAGGGGTGTCCGACCCCGACCACAAGCTGCAGCTTTCCAAGCCCAAGGTGGGGCTGCCCGATACCAAGAGCGCCGGCAAGAAAAAGGGCCCGCGCTACACCCCGGTGTCCCGTCGCCAGGACCGGCCGAACGCCATCCTCTGGCTGCTGCGCAACCACCCGGAGTTGAAGGACAGCCAGATCATGCGGCTGGTCGGCACCACCAAGTCGACGATTGCCGGCATCCGCGACCGCACCCACTGGAACGCGGCGGCATTGACTCCGCTCGACCCGGTGACGCTCGGGCTGTGCTCGCAGATCGACCTCGATTTCGAGGTGCAGCGCGCCTCCAAGGAAAAGCCGGCGCCGGCCGATTCCGGCGTCACGCTGCTGCCCGCCGCGGTCACCACCGCGCCGCAGCCGGCCGAGGAGGACACGCCGGCCCAGGCGAAGGCCAAGGAAGACCTTAACGTCGATGCGGTGTTCGCCAAGCTCAAGCAGCTCGGCGGCAAGCACGACGATAAGGACGACGACGAGGACGCCTGATTACGGCCGCCAGCCCATCCGGAACACCGGGCGTCCCGACACGGGGTTAACGTCCTCGCCGGCCATCGCGAAACCGTGCTTCTCATAGAAGGCGATGGCGCGTGCGTTGTCCTTGTTGACCAAGAGATCGAGCCGGGCCGGCGACAGGCGCTTGGCTTCGTCGAGCAACATTGCGGCGACGTTGCTGCCCCAGAACTCCGGCGCGACCACGATCTGGTCGAGGTAGCCGGACTTCGGATCGACGGTGACGAAACCTCCCATCACATCGTCCATTTCGGCGACGACGATCAGCGCATGCGGCACCAACTCGCCGCGCCAGCGTTCGCGCCACCAGCCGACGCGCGCGGCGAAGTCGATGTTGGGATAGGCCTGCTGCCAGGTCCGCTGCCACAATGCGACAGCCGCGTCCTCGTCGGTCGCGGCATAGGCGCGCAGCGTGAGAGCGGACGAATTCACCGGCTCACCGCTCGGTCAGCTTCAACTCGATGCGGCGGTTGCGGCTGTAGGCTTCCTCGGTGTTGCCGGTGTCGATCGGCTGGAATTCGCCGAAGCCCGCGGCCACCAGCCGCTGCGGCGGCATGCCCTTGGCGATCAGGTATTGCACCACCGCGATGGCGCGCGCCGCCGACAGGTCCCAGTTGGTGCGGCCGCCGCCGATCGGTCGTACGTCGGTGTGGCCATCGACGCGCAGCACCCAGGCGATGTCCTGTGGAATCTGCTGGTTGAGATCGAGAAGGACGCTGGCGATCTTGTCGAGCTCGGCGCGGCCCTCGGGCTTGAGCACCGATTGGCCGGTGTCGAAGAACACCTCGGACTGCAGCACGAAGCGGTCGCCGACGATGCGGATATCGGGGCGGTTGCCGAGAATGGTGCGCAGCCGGCCGAAGAAGTCGGAGCGATAGCGCGACAACTCCTGCACGCGCTGGGCCAGCGCCACGTTCAGCCGCTGACCGAGATCGGCAATGCGCGATTGCGATTCCTTGTCCTTTTTCTCCGAGGCTTCGAGCGCTTGCTCCAAGGCGCCGAGCTGGCGTCGCAGCGCCGCGATCTGCTGGTTCAAAAGCTCGACTTGGGCGAGCGCACGCAGCGAAACCTGCTTCTCGGCATCGAGCTTCGTGGTCAGGTCGGCCGCCTTGTCCTGCGCTGCCGCATTGCCGCCGCTCAGGCCCTCGTAGAGTCCTTTATAGCGATTGCGTTCGTCCTCGCTGCTGGCGAGACTCGCCCGCAACTGCGCAAGCTGCTCCTCCATCGACACCTTGTTGGTCTGCTCGAGGGACAGCAGGTCGGTGAGTTGCGCGATGCGCGCCGACAGGCGCTGCAAGGCGGTGTCCTTGCCGGTCAGCTCTTGCGTCAGGAAGAACTGCACGACGGCGAACACCGTGAGCATGAACACGATGCCGAGCACCAGCGTCGACAACGCATCGACGAATCCCGGCCAGTAATCGACCGTTCGTGTCTGTCGGCGGCTGCGGGCCAGAGCCATGCGATCTGCCTTGTCCTGCTGCGCGGGTTGCTACTTGTCGATCCGCTCGCGCACCGGTCCACTCTGGACCAGTTCCTCCTGCGCCAGGATCTGGAGTAGCCGGCGGATCTCGCGGTTCTGCTCGGCCTGCGAATCGACCCAGTCGCGGATCATCTGTTGCTCGGAGCGCATGTGGTGAACAAGCCCCTGGATGGCTTCCGCGAGGTTGGCCATCGCGTTGGTCGCGGCCTTGTTGGAGCCCGGTCCCGACGTGGTGATGGCTTCGCGCAGCCGCTCGATGGCACTGCGCATTTCGCCGACCGTGCTGCCGATCGGAAGCGCGGCCGGATCGCCGGTCGTCTCGATGTCGTGCACGGTGGTCGCCAGCCAGTCTTCCAGGTCGGTGTGGAAGCGGTTTTGCGCCTGGCTCATCTGCAGGTCGAGGAAGCCGAGCACCAGCGAGCCGGCGAGGCCGAACAGCGATGACGAGAACGAAATGCCCATGCCGCCGAGCGGTGCGGCAAGCCCGTCGCGCAGTGTGTCGAACACCGCGCCGGCGTCTCCGCCGATCTTGAGATTGTTGATGACGCCGCCGACCGAGCTCACCGTTTCGATCAGGCCCCAGAAGGTTCCGAGCAGGCCGAGGAAGATCAACAGGCCGGTCATATAGCGCGAGATGTCGCGCGCCTCGTCGAGCCGGATGGCGATCGAGTCGAGGATGCTGCGCATGGTCTGCGAGGAGATCGACATCCGCCCGATGCGGTCGCCGAGGATCGCCGCCATCGGCGCCAAGAGCACCGGCGGCCGCTCGATGGCGATGCCCGGATCGGCAAGGCGGAAGCCGTTGACCCAGGCGACCTCCGGGAACAGCCGGATCACCTGGCGGAACGCCAGCGCGATGCCGATCAGCATCAGGCCGATGATCAGGGCATTAAGCGGCGGGTTGGCTTTGAAGGCGATCCAGATTTGCGGCCAGATCACGATGATGATGAGCGCGCACAGAATCAGGAAGGTCAGCATCCGCACCAGGAAGATGCGGGGCGAGGAGACTTTGAAGGGATCGATCTCTTGCGCCATGAGCCGCCTTTCGTCACCAACACGCGGGCCGTATTATGGCACGCTCGCGCTGAAAGTAACGTAGGTTATCAACGGCGCCGTGCAATCGCGCGGGACTCGGCCCGCGCCCATGCTTCTGCTTCAAATGCTGCCGCGCCCATGCGGCGCCGGTTCCTCACGACTTGCCGGCGGTTTTGAGCAGCGCCAGCATCTCGCGGTGGATCGTTTCGTTGCCGGCGACGACGTGCTGCTTGGTGAACATCGCGTCCTTGCCGTCCAGATCGGTGACGAAGCCGCCGGCCTCGCGCACCATCAGCAAGCCTGCGGCAATATCCCACGACGAGATGTTGCGCTCCCAATAGCCGTCGAACCGGCCGGCCGCGACGAAGGCGAGATCGAGGGCGGCCGAGCCGAAGCGTCGCAATCCCGCCACCTTGTCCTGAATGGCGCCGAGTTCCTTGAGTCCGAGTTCGAGATCGCCGCGGCCGCGATGCGGCAGGCCGCAGGCGATCACGGCGTTGGCAAGCCCGCGGCGCGCGGCGACACGCAGCCGCTTGTCGTTGAGGAACGCGCCCTTGCCGCGCTCGGCGGTAAACAGGTCGTCGGTGATCGGATTGTAGATCACGCCGGCGACGATGGCGTCGTCGCGTTCGAGCGCGATAGAAATGGCGAATTGCGGAATGCCGTGCAGGAAGTTCGTCGTGCCGTCGAGGGGGTCGACGATCCAAGTGTGGGTGGCGTCGGTACCGGGGTGGCGGCCGCTTTCCTCGCCGAGAAAGCCGTAGCCGGGACGCGCCTTGGTCAGTTCGGCGCGCAAGGTTTCCTCGGCCCTGCGGTCGGCGGCGGTGACGAAGTTGGCCGGGCCTTTCAGCGAGACTTGAAGCTGCTCGACCTCGCCGAAGTCGCGTTTGAGGGTGCGCGCAGCCTTGCGGGCGGCGCCGACCATGACGTTGAGAAGCGCGGACTGGGCCATTACTCGGCCCGCCGCACGTAAGTGGCGTCGTCGGTGGACACCACGATCTTTTCGCCGGCCGCGATGAAGGGCGGGACTTGAATCCGAAGCCCGTTCGCGAGCACCGCCGATTTGTACGACGAGGAGGCCGTCTGCCCTTTGATGTGAGCGTCGGCCTCGGCGATCTCCAGCACCACCGTTTCCGGTAGCTTGATGCCGATGGGCCGGTCCTGATGCAGTTGCAACTGCACCATCATGCCGTCCTGGAGGAACGCCGCGCGTTCGCCGACAAAGTCCTCGGGAAGTTCGATCTGGTCGTAAGTGTCGGTATTCATGAACACAAGCTGGCCGTCCTGCCGATACAGAAATTGAAATTGCCGCCGCTCGACCTCGGTCTCCTCGACCCGGTCGCTGCCGCCGAAGCGCTGGTTGAGTTTACGGCCGTCGAGAATGTTTTTGAGCTCGACCTGGTTGTAAGCCGGCCCCTTGCCGGGCTTCACCGCCGTCGTTTTGACCGCGGCCCAGAGCGAGCCGTCGTGCTCGATCACCATGCCCGGCCGGATGTCGCTGCCGCTGATCTTGGCCATAACAGGTCCGTCGCGTTGTGCGTTTCGATCTCAGAAGGGCAGATGCCCCGACGGCGGAACGTCCGTCAAGCTCGATCAGGGTTTGGCGGTTGCTTCGGGCGCCTGCGGGAACGGGGTCGGGCCGACGGCCTGCATCCGTGCGATCCACGGCTTGGCCTTGTCCTCGGCGGCGGCGCGGTCGATAGGCTTCATCTTTCTCACGAAGTCGTCGAGGAATTGATCGGTGTCGCCGCCGGCGGTCGCGATCAGATGCCAGCGGGCGGCCTCGACCGGGTCGGCTTTGACGCCGCGGCCGGTCGCGTACATCAGCGCCAGCCGGTTCTGGCCGATTGGGTTGTTCTTCCTGGCCGCCTTGAGGAAGTAGGGCAGGGCCGCGCTCTCGTCCTTGCGTACGCCGGTGCCGTTGAACAGTGCGATGCCGTATTCGACCTCGGCCTCGGTCATGCCGGCCCGTGCCGCGGCGGCGAGGAGGCGCGTCGCCTCCTGCATATCTTTCGTGACGCCGCGGCCCTCCTTGTAGAAGGTCGCCAGCGCGTATTGCGCTTGCGGGCTGCCGGCATCGGCGGCTTGGCGCATCAGCGCCGCGGCTTTGGCGAAATCCTGCGGGAAGACCTGGCCCTCGAGATAAAGCAGGGCGAGATCGTAGGCGGCGACGACATGGCCCAGCTTGGCGGCCTCGCCCAAAAGGCGCGCCGCCTCCGTGCGGTCGGCCGGGCCGGCGCGCCCCGCCATCCTGAACATGGCAAGCGAGAACATCGCGTTGCGGTCGCCGCGTTCGATGGCAAGCTTGTACCAGTCGACCGCCTTCTGGTCGTCGTTGGGCACGCCGAGGCCGTCGGCATAAAGCTCGCCAAGCAGCGTCATGGCCTTGGGATCGTTGTTCTCGCTGGCGCGTTTCGTCGCCTCGCGGAACGCAGTGAGGTAGAGACCGCGCTGGAACGCGCCGTAGGCGAGATCGGGCTCGGCCTGCGGAGACGATGGCGGGGCCGATTGCGGAGCGCTCTGCGGCGCGGATTTCGGCTGGGCCGAGCCGGGGCCAGCCGCAAGCGCGACTGCAAGGGCCACGAGGGCCGCGCTCGAAAGCGAGCGAATGACATGGGCGCGGCTCATGCCGCGGGCTCCGATGCGCCGATCCGGCGGACGACATCGGCCAGCGCCGTGGCCGCGCCGCGCGGATGGTCCCACACGCCCTGGCCCACGGCGACGAACTCGGCGCCCGCCGTCGCCAGCGCGGCGGCTTCGTCCAGGTTTGCGGCAAACCCGACGCAGGGAATTTCAAACAGCGCGGACCACCATTCGAGTCGCTCAAGGACGGTGTTGAAGGGGAGGCGATGACCGTCGCCGCCCGAATCGCCGAACATGACGTAATCGGCCCCGCGCTCGCCCGCGAGCATGGCATCGTGACGGCTCGCAAGCCCGCCGCAGCCCGCGATGCGCGCGGGCTTCAGCGTTTCCACCGCGTCGGTAAACGCCGCAATTCCGGTGAGGTGCGCGCCGTCCGCCCCGGCGCGGGCAACGAGATCGGCATGGCCGTCGAGGACCAGCGCCGCGCCGGTCGGCTGTACGACGGCGGCGAGCGTCTTGACCCGCTCGATCAGAGCGCGCTCGCCGGCGGGCGCGAGACGCAGCAGCACCGCCGCAACACCGGCAGCGCCAAGCGCCGCGCGAAGCGGCGCGGCAAACGCCTGCGCGTCATCGATCGGCGGCGTGACGAGATAGAGCTGCGGTGCGGTCTGCTCCGTCCCCGCTCGGTTTGGTTGGGCCATTCCACCTTGGCCTGTTCCACCTTGGGCCATGATGTCCGGATGCGACCCCAATAGGGCGGAATGGGGGCAGCGCCCCCATCCGCCGGTCCGGCCCGTTGCCGCAGCGTAGAGCGGTCAGGCAGCTTTCTTTTCCAGATCCCGCTTCCACTGGCCGAGCGAGGCGAGCCCGTTCATGTGCGCGCGGTGGGCGAAGGCGCGCTGGCCGGCGGCGACGTTCTCGGGCTTGCCCGACCACGCCTTCTGCGGGGCGGCCTGCAGCGCACGGCCGTAGGAGAAAGTCAGATTCCACGGCAGGTTGCCGATCTTGTTCATCGTGTCGAGGTGCGCCGTCGCCTCCTCGTCGGACTGGCCGCCCGACAGGAACGCGATGCCCGGCACCGCTGCCGGCACGCAGGCCTTGAGCATCTTCACGGTCTTTTCCGCGACCTCCTCGACGCTCGCGCGCTTGGCGCTCTTCTTGCCGGCGATGGCCATGTTCGGCTTGAGCACGATGCCTTCGAGCGGAACGCGCTGATAGAACAGCTCCTGGAACTGGCTCTTGAGCACCCAGGTCGTGACTTCGAGGCAGCGATCGATGTCGTGATCGCCGTCCATCAACACCTCCGGCTCCACGATCGGCACGATGTTGGCGGCTTGGCACAGCGCAGCGTAGCGCGCCAGCGCATGCGTGTTGGTGTGGATCGCGGTGTGGGTCGGAATGCCCGCGCCGATGTCGATCACCGCGCGCCATTTCGCAAACCGCGCGCCCTGTTCGTAATACTTCGGCAGGCGGTCGGGCAGTTTGTCGAGGCCGGCGGTGATCAGCTCGCCCGGGCAGTTCGGTAGCGGCTTGGTGCCTTCATCGACCTTGATGCCGGGGATGGAGCCCGCCTTCTTGATGATGTCCACCAGCGGCGTGCCGTCCTTGGCCTTCTGCCAGATCGTCTCATCGTAAAGGATGACACCGGCGATGTGCTTCATGCCCTCCGCGGAGCGAAACAGCATTTCGCGATAGTCGCGGCGGTTGTCCTCGGTCGATTCCACGCCGATGGCGTCAAACCGCTTCTTGATCGTGCCGGAAGATTCGTCGGCGGCCAGGATGCCCTTGCCGGGAGCGGTCATCGCCACGGCCACTTTGTTCAGGTCTGCGAGATTCATCGCCCTCTCCTTGGTCTTCCGGTGTCTGCGCGCCCCGCGGGCCCTCAGCTCTATTTTATCCGCAACACGTCAACGCCGGGCAAGGCCTTGCCTTCCATCCACTCCAGGAAGGCCCCGCCGGCTGTGGACACATAGGTCAGATCGTGGCCGACGCCCGCGGCATTCAGCGCGGCCACCGTATCGCCGCCGCCGGCCACCGAAATTAGCCGGCCGGCCTTGGTGCGCGCGGCCACATATTTGGCGATGGCGACGGTGGCCTTGTCGAACGGCTGAATCTCGAACGCGCCCATCGGGCCGTTCCAGACCAACGTGGCGGCATCGTCGATGGCGCCCTTCACGCGCTCGACGGATTGCTCGCCGATGTCGAGCATCATGCCTTCGGCCGGGATCGCGTCGACGCCGTAGGTGTGCGACGGCGTGCCCGCGGCGAAATGATAGGCCACGATGGCGTCCACCGGCAGGATGATGGCGCAATTGCGGGCCTCGGCCTTTTCCAGGATGCGGCGGGCGGTATCGGCCATGTCCTTCTCGACCAGCGACTTGCCGATGTCGAAGCCCTGGGCATGCAGGAAGGTGTTGGCCATCGCGCCGCCGATCACCAGCGCCTCGACCTTGCTGATGAGATTTTCGAGGAGTTCGAGCTTCGTCGAAACCTTGGCGCCGCCGACGATGGCGATGACCGGCTTCTTCGGCGCTTCCAGCGCCTTCGACAGCGCCTCAAGTTCGGCCTGCATGGTGCGGCCGGCGTAAGCCGGGAGCTTGTGGCCAAGCCCTTCGGTCGAGGCGTGCGCGCGGTGCGCGGCCGAGAAAGCGTCATTGACCCAGATGTCGCCGAGCTTGGCCAACTCCGCGACAAACGCCGGGTCGTTCTTTTCCTCGCCCTTATGAAAGCGGGTGTTTTCCAACAGGAGAATATCGCCGGCCTTCATGGCGGCGACAGCGGCCTCCGCCTTCGCGCCGATGCAGTCCTCGGCGAAGCCGACATCGCGCTTCACGGCCTGGGCGACAGCGGCGGCGATGGGTTTCAGCGAATCCTTCGGGTCCGGGCCCTTCGGCCGGCCGAAATGCGCGAGCAGGATCACCTTGCCGCCCTTGTCGGCGATCTCGGTAATGGTCGGCGCGACGCGCTCGATGCGTGTTGCGTCGGTGACCTGACCGTTCTCCATCGGTACGTTGAGATCGACGCGCAGGAGGACGCGCTTGTTGTTGAGGTCGGCCTGATCGAGGGTGCGGAAACTCATGCGTCAAACTCACACGCCGTACCCGGTTATGGGCCGGGCATCACTTTCATTGCGCAGACGAAAAATCGAATGGCCGGGCGGAGGCCCGGCCATTCCAGAACGGAGATCAGATCAGTTTGCCCATCGCGACGGCGGTGTCGGCCATGCGGTTGGAGAAGCCCCATTCGTTGTCGTACCAGGACATCACCCGCACCAGCGTGCCGTCCATGACCTTGGTCTGGTCCATGTGGAAGATGGAGCTGTGCGGATCGTGGTTGAAGTCCAGCGACACGTTGGGGTCGTTGGTGTAGGCGAGGATGCCCTTGAGCTGTTGCTCGGCGGCGCGCTTCACGGCGCCGTTGACCTCGTCCTTGTTGGTCGCCTTCTTCGCCACGAACTTGAAGTCGATCACCGAGACGTTCGGCGTCGGCACGCGGATCGAAACGCCGTCGAGCCTGCCGTTCAACTCCGGCAGCACCAAGCCGACGGCCTTGGCCGCGCCGGTCGAGGTCGGGATCATGTTCAAGGCCGCGGCGCGGGCGCGATAGAGATCCTTGTGCAGCGTGTCCAGCGTCGGCTGGTCGCCGGTGTAGGAATGGATCGTGGTCATGAAGCCCTTGTCGATGCCGATGCTGTCGTGAAGCACCTTCACCACCGGGGCGAGGCAGTTGGTCGTGCACGAGGCGTTGGAGACGACCTTGTGATCCTTGGTCAGCTTGTCGTGGTTGACGCCATAGACCACGGTCAGGTCCGCGCCGTCGGCCGGGGCCGACACCAGCACGCGCTTGGCGCCGGCCGTGAGATGGGCCGAAGCCTTGTCCTTCGACGTGAAGATGCCGGTGCACTCCAGCGCGATATCGATGCCGAGGTCTTTCCAGGGAAGCTTGGTGGGATCGCGTTCGGCCGTCACCTTGATCGCGCCGTTGCCGACGCTGATGGTGTCGCCCTTGACCGTCACCTCGCCGGGGAAGCGGCCGTGCACGCTGTCGTAGCGGAGCAGGTGGGCGTTGGTTTCGACCGGGCCGAGATCGTTGATGCCGACCACTTCGATGTCTTTGCGGCCGGACTCGGCGATGGCGCGCAGGACGTTGCGGCCGATGCGGCCAAATCCGTTGATGGCAACCCGGATAGACATGTTCGCTCCCACTTGTGATGCGTCACGCCCGTGCCGGTCGCGGGCATCCGCGCCGCCTAGAGATAGGCGCGGAAGGCCGGAACTGAAGGCGCCAAAACGGCACTTCGCGCCCTGAAGACGCTCAGACGGCGCTTTGCGCCTTTTGGCCCGGCCGTGACATAAGAAAACCTAGGCTGGCGGGGTTGTTATCACCTTTTGCCCAGCTTGCTCAACGCGGCTGCGGCGACCCCTTCGGCGGTAATTCCGAAGTGTTTGTAGAGTTCCTTGTAGGGCCCGCTGGCGCCGAAGCCGGTCATGCCGACAAAGGCGCCGTCCGAGCCGATGATCGCGTCCCAGCCCTGGCGGATGGCGGCCTCGACGCCGACCTTCACCGGGGCGTCGCCGATGACGCTGCGGCGGATGTCGTCGGGAGCGGCCTGGAAAAGCTCGAAGGAGGGCACGGAGACGACGCGGGCGGCCACGCCCTGCGCGGCAAGAACCTTCTGCGCCTCGACCGCAAGCGACACCTCGGAGCCGGTGGCGAAGATCGAAACCTGCGCCTTGCCCTGCGCCGGCGAGATTTCATAAGCGCCGTGGACGCAGCGGTTGCGCTCGTCGAGCGAACGGCGAAGCTGCGGCAGGTTCTGCCGCGTCAGCGCCATGATGCTCGGCCGGTCGCGCGCCTCAAGCGCGAGTTGCCAGCACTCGGCGGTTTCAACCGCGTCGCATGGCCGGAACACGTTCACATTGGGGATCGCGCGCAGCGCGGCAAGATGCTCGACCGGCTGGTGCGTCGGGCCGTCCTCACCGAGGCCAATGGAGTCGTGCGTCATCACATGGATGACGCGCTCGCCCATCAGCGCCGCCAGCCGGATCGACGGCCGGCAATAATCGGAGAACACCAGGAAGGTGCCGCTGTAGGGGATGATGCCGCCGTGCAGCGCCATGCCGTTCATGGCGGCGGCCATGCCGTGCTCGCGGATGCCGTAATGAACGAAGCGCCCGGAGAAGTCGGTGGGCGTGATCGCCTTCATCGACTTGGTGCGCGTGTTGTTGGAGCCCGTCAGATCCGCCGAGCCGCCGATCATCTCCGGCACCGCCGGGATGATGCTCTCCAGCGCGAATTCGCAAGCGGTGCGGGTCGCAATCTCCTTCGGCTCTTTGTTCAGGCTTTCCTTGATCGCGCGGATCGCGCCGTTGAGCGCGCCGGGAAGATCGCCGCGCATACGGCGCTCGAACTCGGCTTTCTTGTCGCCAGCCAAGGCCGCAAGCCGCTTGTCCCAGGCGGCGCGCGCGGCCTTCGAGCGCTGGCCTGCGGCGCGCCACTGCGTCAGCACGTCGGCGGGGATGACGAAGGGCGCTTCGCTCCAGCCGAGCTTTTCGCGCGCGCCCTTGATCTCGTCGGCGCCGAGCGGCGAGCCGTGCGCGCTCGACTTGCCGGCCTTGCTAGGCGCGCCGTAGCCGATGGTGGTCCTGCAGGCGATCAGCGTCGGCTTGTCCGATGCCCTTGCTTTCTCGATGGCCGCCGCAATCGCTTCGGGATCGTGGCCGTCGATGCGCGAGGCGTTCCAGCCCGCGGCCTCGAAACGCTTCACCTGATCGACGGAATCGGCGAGCGACAGCGGCCCGTCGATGGAAATGCCGTTGTCGTCGAACAGAACGATCAGCTTGTTGAGCTTGAGGTGCCCGGCAAGGGCGACGGCCTCCTGGCTGATGCCCTCCATCAGGTCGCCGTCGGAGGCCAGCACATAGGTGCGATGATCGACGATGTCGGCGGTGAATTCGGTCGCGAGGTGCCGCTCGGCCATGGCCATGCCGACGGCTGTGGCGAGTCCCTGGCCGAGGGGGCCGGTGGTGGTTTCGATACCGGCGGTGACGAAGTTTTCCGGGTGGCCCGGCGTCGCCGAGCCGAGCTGACGGAATTTCTTGATGTCGTCGAGCGACACCGACTCGTAACCGAGAAGATGCAGCACGGCGTAGATCAGCATCGAGCCGTGGCCGGCGGAAAGCACGAAGCGGTCGCGATCCGGCCATTTCGGATCGGCAGGATCGAACTTGAGAACGCGCGTGAACAGCACGGTGGCGATGTCGGCCGCGCCCATCGGCAGGCCGGGATGGCCGGATTTGGCTTGCTCCACCGCGTCCATCGCCAGCGCGCGAATGGCGTTGGCCATGCGGTCGTGCTGCGCGCGAGTCATGCTTGCCCCGCCGTGTGCCACGGTCGCGGTTGTCGAAGCTTGTGCATTCATATGAGCCTGCCCGGTTGCGGTCAGATAGCACGCGCGGGTGATGAGTCCAACGCAAGCTGCCGCGCGCTCACAAGCCATGCACAGGGTGCGAACCCAGGGATTGCAAAACCAGGGATAACGCAGCTATCCGGCGTTGACGCCGATGTGGCGTAGCACGTAAGGTTTTCCGTCTAATTTGTTGCCGATTCAGCCATTTTTCATTGTGTTTGCGCCCTTTCCGCCGCGCCATGAAGGTTGAGTCATGACCGATCAAAGTGCCATCGAACAAGCCACGCGACGCCTGACCCGGGCGCTGGATGCGCTCGACGCGGCGGTGGAGAGCCGTCTGGAGACCGACCGCGGCCATGCGGCGCTCGCCGCGCAGGTCCATACGCTCGATGCCGATCGCTCGCGGCTTGCCGCTGCGCTCGACGGCGAGATCGGCAAGGCGCGGCGGCTCGAGGCCACGAACCGCGACATTGCCCGCCGACTCGATGCGGCGATGGAGAACATCCGGGCCGTGCTCGAGTCTGGAGAGGAAGCGTGACCCGCATGGCGGCGCCGCGCGGGCGGCCCCGTTGCGCGCGGATTCGAGGATGAGGTTGTCGCCGTGTCGCAGGTGAATGTCACCATCAACGGCCGCCAGTTCCGCATGGCGTGCGAGGACGGCCAGGAGGATCACCTTCGCGGGCTGGCCAAGGGGCTCGACGACCGCATTTCCGCATTGAGGACGCAATTCGGTGAGATCGGCGACGCGCGGCTTACGGTGATGGCGGCCCTGATGATCGCCGACGAGTTGTCGGAGAGCGGCAAGAAGGTGAAACGGCTCGAAGCCGATCTTGCTGGGGTGCACGACGCTCGCGGGGCCGCCGCGGCGCGCATGCAGGCGGCACAGACGGCGCTGGTTGCGGCTTTTACGTCGGCGGCGGAGCGCATCGAGGGCATGGCCAAGAAATTGAATCAGCCCGCCGCGTCAAACGGCAACGACGTGGCCCAAGGCTGATTCTTCTTGTTGGTTGTCAGAGTGAATTGCTGCTGACTGCAAACGTATGAGGCTTCCTCATGCATCAGGTCGCATCACTCGATATTTCCTGCCTTCTCTACATCAATAGCTTTGTTGGGCACAGCGCGCTGTTCGACAAGACGATGCTGAAGGTCAACGACCTCAGCCTTTTGAAGACAGGGCTGTTCGCCGCGTATTTTTATTACATCTGGTTTCGGCGCGAGGATTGGGCATGGGACCGTCGCTTCGTGCTCAGGGCGCTCCTGGGCGTGGCCATTGCCATCGTCGTCAGCCGCGCCATGCAGGAGCTGCTCCCCGCGCGCGTCCGGCCTATGTTCGAGTCGTCGCTACACCTGACGCTGCCGGCGGCCTTGAATACCGAACTGCTGTTCGACGCCAATTCGTTTCCGAGCGATACCACGGCGCTTGCAACGGCACTGGCGACGGCCATTTTCATGGACAACCGGCTAGCGGGACTGCTGGCGGCGATCCTTGTCGTGACCGCAACCATCGCCACCAAGCTCTACCTTGGCTATCACTATCCGTCGGACATCTTGGGCGGCATTCTGATCGGTGTGTCTGCCGTGGTCGTCGCGCAACGGCTTTATATCCCGAACGCCGTGTGGCAGGGCGTCCTGCGGGTCCACGACGCTTATCGGGGGCTTTTTTATGCCGCGATGTTCATCGCGATCTGGCAGATTGCGACGCTGTTCAACGATCTCCGCCTGATTGGGCGGGGCGTTCTTGAAGTTCTGGGCGTTGCCGCCGGACACTTCTGAGGCCCTCCGCGGGCTGATGTCGCGCGGCGCTGGCGGCGGCCATCTATCCGCACTACATTGGTGCCGCGGGGCTGCGGGGTGCGTTAGAGCAACATTCCCCGGGGCCTTACGATCCTGAAGGGAGCTGTCCCTGGCCGGGCCCGTGGGCTCGGACATATGGCGCCCACCTACTTATGTAGGTTCCCGGGATCACCGCTCCGACGGCCTTGGCGGCTCCGCACTGTTTCTCTTTGGCCAGAGGGCAAGGCGCGTTGTAAGGCGCGCGAAAAGTTGAGTGTTTCTGGACGACCCGATGGCCACGACCTCGATCGACGAACAAAAGCGCGAATTGCGCAAGGCCGTGTTCGCGCGGCGCGATGCACTGGCGCCCGCCGAGCGCCAGGCGGCGGCGGAAGCCGTCGCGGCGCGGCCGTTTCCGGTCGCGATCAAGCCCGGCACGATCGTCTCCGGCTTCTCGCCGATCCGCACCGAGATCAACCCGCTGCCGCTGATGCGCCGTCTTGAAGCCGCCGGCGCCAAGCTTGCGTTGCCCGTCATCGTCGGCCGCGGCCAACCGCTCGTCATGCGCGCCTATGCCTTCGGCGACGCGCTCGACGCCGGCGTCTGGGGCATCCGCGAACCGAAGGCCGAGGCGCCGCAGGTCGATCCCGATATCCTGATCGTCCCGCTCGCTGCTTTCGATCGCCGGGGCAACCGCATCGGCCACGGCGCGGGTTATTACGACATGACCGTCAATCGCCTGCGGGCGCTGAAGCCGGTCCTTGCCATCGGCATCGCCTATGCGGTGCAGGAGGTCGACGAGGTGCCGGTGACAGCCCGCGACGCGCCGCTCGATTTCGTGTTGACCGAACGCGGCGTGATCGACTTTCATAAGGCTTAAGATCGATGCGTATCCTGTTCATCGGCGACATTTTGGGGCGCAGCGGTCGGGCGATCCTGCTCGAACGCCTGCCCAAACTCGTCGCCGATTGGGCGCTCGATCTCGTCGTGGTCAACGGCGAGAACGCGGCGGGCGGCTTCGGCATCACCGAGGCGATCTACAACGACATGATCGACGCCGGCGCCGACGCGGTGACGCTCGGCAATCACGCCTGGGATCAGCGCGAGGCGCTGGTGTTCATCGAACGCGCGCCGCGCCTCATCCGTCCGCTGAACTATCCGGCCGGAACACCGGGGCGAGGTGCGGCCATGATCGACACGCGAAGCGGCGCGCGCGTGCTGGTGATGAACGTCATGGGCCGCATCTTCATGGAGCCTCTCGACGATCCGTTTGCCGCGGTGGATCGCGAGCTTGCCGCGTGTCCGCTCAAGAGCGGCGCCGACGCCATCATCATCGACATGCATTGCGAAGCCACGAGCGAGAAGCAAGGCATGGGCTATCTCGCCGACGGCCGCGCCACCCTTGTCGTCGGGACGCACACTCATGTGCCCACCGCCGACCACCGCATCCTGCCGAACGGCACCGCCTTCATGTCGGATGTCGGCATGACCGGCGACTATGACTCCGTGATCGGCATGGCCAGGGACGAGCCGCTCAATCGTTTCCTGCGGCGCATTCCGCAGGGCCGGTTCGAGCCGGCCAACGGCCCGGCGACGCTGTGCGCCGTCGCGGTGGAAACCGACGACTCGAGCGGCTTGGCCCGGAGGATTGCGCCGGTGCGGCTCGGCGGCAAATTGGACGAAGCCGTGCCGGAGTTCTGGGTGTAGCGGCGTTCGGTCGCGCAACCGGAATTTGTGCGTGCCCGCATCCGGCTTCGATCGGCGATAGCGCGGCTGTTTTGCGCGAAAGCGGAAGCGCGCAATTCCGCGATCCTTCGAGTTCCAATTTTACCGGATCGAAAGCATTTCGGCCTATTGGAGGTTGCATCCGGTTGCACCCCCCTTTTTTTGCACCAGAACGGTGGCCCATCGTGGAAGCACAGCGGTCTTTGATCGCCGATGTCGAAAGCGCAATCGCGTCCGGTTCGCCGGATCGGCGGATCGAAACCCTGCGGCGCGTGACTGATCTGTTCATGGTCAATGTCGAGCGTTACTCCGAAGCGCAGGTCGAAGTCTTCGGTGACGTCATTTCCCGTCTTGCCGATCATATCGAGGTCAAGGCGCGCGAGGAGCTTGCCAATCGCTTGGCGCCGGTTGCGAACGCGCCTCTCCACGTGGTGCGCGCGCTGGCGCGCGACGAAGCGATCGGGGTCGCGGCGCCGGTGCTGACGCATTCGCCGCGGTTGTCGGATGACGATCTGCTCGCCAGCGCCGCGGGCGACGATCAGGACCGTCTGTTTGCCATCTCCAAGCGCGCCTCGATCAGCGAGGCGATCAGCGATGTGCTGGTTGAACGCGGCGACCAGGAGGTGGTCCGTTCGGTTGCGCGCAACGAAGGGGCACGTTTCTCCGACAACGGCTTCGGCAAGCTGGTCGAGCGGTCGTCCGGCGATGATGAACTCGCCGTCAGCGTCGGGCTGCGCAAGGACATTCCGCGCGATCATTTCCGCGCCCTGATCTCGAAGGCATCGGAGACGGTGTTCAAGCGGATTGCCGCCGGCGATCCTGCGGTGGCGGCCGAAGTCAACCGCGTTCTGTTCGATCTGACCGGGCATAACGTCAAGGAAAGCAAGCCCGTCGTTCGCGACTACGCGGCGGCCCAGGCGGCCTTCGACGAGTTGAAGCAGTCCGGCCGGCCGATCGAGGAGGCGGTGCAGGCGTTCGCCCAGACCGGCAAGTTCGAGGAAACGGTTGTCGTCCTTGCGAACCTTTGCCGTCTGCCGGTCGAGGCCGTCGAACACATCCTGTCGGAGCGGCAGGCGGATGGCGATCTCGTCCTGCTTTTGATCAAGGCGGCGGACATGTCGTGGCCGACCGCGAAGCTGATCCTGGACATGCGCGGAACGCAGTCCCGGTCGGCGATTGAAACGGCACGCACGCATTTCGAGCGGCTGCAGACCACGACGGCGCAGCGTGTCGTCCGCTTCTACCAGGTGCGGCACGCATCGAGCGAGCGGGGGTAGGCACGCGGCGGCGCTCCTGCGCGCCATCCGCGCCCTCCGGTCGGCTTTCTGGATTTTGCCGCGGCGGCCCCTTATAAGGTGGCGCCATCAAACCATTCCGGGGTTGCGATCCGTGCCCTGACGGGCGGGGATCGTTGTCAGTCAGACGAGGGTCTATGGCGGGTCATTCGCAGTTCAAGAACATCATGCACCGCAAGGGGCGCCAGGATAAGGCGCGCTCCAAGCTGTTCTCGAAGCTCGCCCGCGAAATCACCACGGCCGCCAAGCTCGGGTTGCCGGATCCGGGGATGAATGCGCGGCTGCGTGCGGCCATTCTCGCGGCGCGCGCGGAGAACATGCCCAAGGACGGCATCGAACGCGCCATCAGGAAGGCCTCTGGCAACGACGCGGAGAGCTACGACGAGATCCGCTATGAGGGCTACGGGCCGGGCGGCGTCGCCGTGATTGTCGAGGTGCTGACCGACAACCGCAACCGCACCGCGGGCGATGTGCGCGCCACCTTCGCCAAGAGCGGCGGCAATCTCGCGGAAACCGGTGCGGTGTCGTTCATGTTCGACCATGTCGGCGTCGTCGAGTTCGACGCCACGGTGGCGAGCGCCGACCAGATGCTGGAGGCCGCTATCGAGGCCGGCGCCGACGACGTGGTGTCGGGCGAGGGCGGGCACGAAATCTATACGGCGCAGGATGCGCTGCGCGAGGTGGCGAAGGCGCTCGAGGCCAAGTTCGGCGAGCCGCGCAAGGCGGCGCTGGTGTGGAAGCCGAAAAACACCGTGGCGGTCGATGACGAGAAGGGCGAGCAGTTGCTCAATCTGCTGGAGACGCTCAACGAGCACGACGACGTGCAGAATGTCTACGCCAACTTCGAAATCTCGGATGCCCTCATCAGCAAGATGAGCGCGTAAGCGGGGCGCGCCACCTGTCTTTCATTTCTTTCGGTGCGTCTCCGCCGAGACAAGCCGTCGTAAGTCAGTCTCACCGGAACACGATCCGATGCCATGCGGGTCGGTCGTGCTCCGGTTTTTCGTGTCGGATGAACTTCGGATCGGGGAGGGGCTTAGGCCGCCTTCAGCAAGCCTTCCGCCTTCATCGCTTCCTGCACCGCGGGCCGCGCGGCCACGCGCTTCACGAACGCGGCGAGGTTGGGGAAGGGAGAAAGGTCGATCTTGTGGAAATTCGTCCAGTTCAGGACGGTGAACAGGTAACCGTCGGCCACGCTGAAATTGCCCATCAGATAATCGCGGCCGGCCAGCGCCTTATCGAGGAAAGGAAGCTGCCGCGCGGCCAGGCCCTTCTTCACCGCCTCCTTGAATTCTTCGGGCATGGCTGGGTTGAAGAGCTGTCCAATGCCTTTGTGCACGTCGCTGGCAATATAGTTGAGCCATTCCTGCAGGCGGTAGCGCTCGGTCGTGCCGGCGGCGGGGGCGAGCTTCTTGGCTGGCGCCTTGTCGGCGATGTACTGCTGGATCACGCCTGATTCGGTCAGCACCTGCCCGTCGTCGAGCCGCAGCGCCGGGACGGAGCCCTTGGCGTTGATCGCCAGATAGTCGTCGCCGCTCTTGGTCTTCTTGCTCCGCTCGACCTGTTCGAGGTCGAACGATAGGCCGGCTTCGCGCAGCGCGATGTGCGGGGCGAGCGAGCAGGCACCGGGCATATAATAAAGCTTCATGATAGGGGGACTCCTTACGTTGCAATGGGCTGACTGCGATGGCGCGGATGGATGCAGATGCATGAAGATAGATGCATATGCATGGATCCGTCAAGGTTGATGCAATTGCATGAAAATGCTACAGTCCAATCAAGGATCTGTGATGACCCGAAAGCCCTCGCCCGAAGCGACGTCGGCCTGGACGCGGCTTGTTCGCGTCCAGCAAGGCGTTCTGGCCGCGGTCGAGCAGGATCTGAAGAGGGCGGGCTTTCCTCCATTGGCCTGGTACGACGCGCTGCTGGAACTGTCGCGCGCGCCGGCGGGCGAACTGCGCCCGGTCGAGTTGGAGAGGCAGATGCTTCTGCCGCAATACGCGACCTCGCGGTTGATCGACCGGCTGGTCGAGGCCGGCTTCGTCGAGCGTAAGTCGTGTCCGGGAGACGGTCGTGGGCAATATGTTGCCGTCACCCAGGCCGGGCGAAATCTGCAGAAGAAAATGTGGGAGACGTATTCCGCCGCGATCGAGCGACACGTCGGGGCGAAGCTGTCCAACAAGGACGCCGCCAATTTGTGCGACCTGTTAGGGCGGCTGATCTGATGCGCCCGGCGCGGTCATTGCCCTTTTGCGCTGACCGTGATTAAGGTCGCGACCTTTTTGCGCCGGACACCTGCATGGCTCGCGATCAAGTCGATATGACGCCGATCAACTCGCGCGACGAATTGGTCGCGTGGTTCGAGGCGGGTTGCAAGCCGAAGCGCATGTTTCGCGTCGGTACCGAGCATGAGAAATTTGCCTTCACGGTAAACGGTCATGCGCCGGTGCCTTACGGCGGGCCGCGCGGTATCCGTGCGCTGCTCGACGGTATGCAGCACCTGCTCGGCTGGGAGCCGATCATGGAGCGCGAGAACATCATCGGACTTGCCGATGTGACCGGCGGCGGGGCGATCTCGCTTGAGCCCGGCGGCCAGTTCGAGTTGTCAGGCGCGCCGGTCGACAACGTGCATCAGACCGCGAGCGAATTGTTCGCCCATCTTGCCCAGGTGCGCGAGATCGCGGGCCCGCTCGGCATCGGCTTCCTCGGCCTTGGCATGACGCCGAAGTGGCGTCGCGACGAAATTCCGATGATGCCCAAGGGCCGCTACAAGATCATGACGGCCTACATGCCCAAGGTCGGCACGCTCGGCCTCGACATGATGTACCGGACCTGCACGGTGCAGACGAACCACGATTTTTCCTCCGAGCAGGACATGGTGATGAAGATGCGGGTGGCGCTGGCGTTGCAGCCGGTCGCGACCGCCTTGTTCGCCAATTCCCCGTTCACCGAAGGCAAGCCCAACGGCTTCGTGTCGTTCCGCTCCGAGATCTGGCGCGACACCGATAACGCGCGCGCGGGCATGTTGCCCTGGGTGTTCGAGCCCGGCATGGGGTTCGAGCGTTATGTCGATTACGCGCTCGACGTGCCGATGTATTTTATCAAGCGCGGCGACACTTACATCGACGTGTCCGGAAAATCGTTCCGCGATCACCTGGCGGGCAAGCTCCTGCCCGGCGAGCGCGCCACGATTTCCGATTGGGCCAATCATGTTTCGACGATTTTTCCGGAGGTGCGTCTCAAGCGTTACATCGAGATGCGCGGCTCGGACGGCGGGCCGTGGCGCCGCCTGCCGTCGCTGCCGGCGTTCTGGGTCGGGCTGATCTACGACGACGACAACCTCGCCGCCTGCTGGGACATTGTGAAGGATTGGACCGCCGCCGAACGGCAGAAGCTGCGCGACGACGTACCGAGACTGGGCTTCAAGGCCACGATCCGCGGCCGCAGCCTGCTCGACCTTGCCAAGGAAACACTGGCGCTGAGCGAGCGTGGCCTGATTGCGCGCAAGCGGCTGGACCGCAACGGTCGCGACGAGACGCGCTACCTGCGGCCGCTGTTCGAGATCGTCGAGCGCGGCATCACGCCGGCAGAGGAACTGCTCGAGAAATTCCACGGCGTTTGGAACGGTTCGGTCGAGCCGATCTTCGACGAATATTCATACTGAGCGCGGTTCTCGTCATGGCCAAGGGCACGCCGGCGACCGTGGCGCTGGAGAAGGCCAAGGTCGCTTTCACGCTGCACGAATACGACTACGACCCGAACGCCGCGCGGATCGGCATGCAGGCCGCCGAGGCGCTCGGCGTACCGCCGTCACGATTGCTCAAGACCTTGATGGCGAAAGCGGGCGGGGCGGTGGTGTGCGTGCTGATCGCAAGCGACCGCGAGGTGAGTCTGAAAAAGCTTGCCACCGCAGCCGGTACGAAAGATGCAGCCATGCTGCCTGCGGCGGAAGCCGAGCGCGTCACCGGCTATCATGTCGGCGGCATCTCGCCGCTTGGCCAGAGGAAGCGCGTCCGTGTGTTTATCGACGCGCCGGCGCTGGCGCATCCGACCGTCATCCTCAACGGCGGCCGACGTGGTTTGCAGATCGAGATCGCGCCGCAGGACTTGGTGAAGCTGCTGGACGCAACAGCTTCCGATCTCAGTTCCGCTTCATCCTGAGGAAGCCGCGGAGTGGCTGTCTCGAAGGATGGGCGGCTTCAGCGACGGCCTCATGGTTCGAGATGCGCCTTCGGCGCTCCTCACTTCGCGAAAAACTGCCGATGCGGCTCCGGCTACTCCGCCGCTTGCGTGGCGTCCGACATGTTATCGAGCGAGGAGACGATGTGTTCGGCCAGCGCATCGGCGAGCGCGACGCTCTCATGCGGATTGCGGATCAGGCCGACGCGGCAGGGCGGCAGTTCGGGAAAGCCGTCGGCGGGGCTCAGCACCCGCATGCCGGGCCGTAAGCCCGATTCCGGGAAAATCGAAACGGCGAGGCCCGCCAGCACAGCGGCGGCGACCGCGCCGGCGTTGGCGCTGGCGTAGGCGATGTGGTGCGGCCGTCCGATGGTTTGCAGGCATTCGATGGCGGCGCGCCGCCAGCCGCAGCTTGGCCGGCCGAGCGCGAGCGGTAGCGGCTCCTCGAGATGCGTCGAATGCCGGCTCGATGTCACCCACAATAGGCGCTCGCGGCGGAACACCTCCGATGCGCGCGACGAGCCGCAATCGGTGACGATGGCGAGGTCGAGTTCGTTGCTGTCGATCAGTTCGACCAGTTCGACCGAGGGTTCGCACAGCACCGTCAGTTCGACGCCGGGGTAGGCGCGCGAGAACCGCGCCATGATTTCCGGCAGGTAACGGTCGGCGTAATCGTCCGGCAGGCCGAGGCGCACGCGGCCGGTCAACCCCTTGTCGTTGAAGGCGGCGAGCGCCTCGACGTTCAGCTTGACGATGCGGCGGGCGTAGTCGAGCAGCCGCTCGCCATCTTCGGTGAGCTTCGAGGTGCGGCCGTCGCGGGCAAAGATCGGGCGGCCGAGGCGTTCCTCCAGCCGCTTCATCTGCATCGACACCGCCGACTGGGTTTTGTGCACGATCTCGGCGGCCTTGGTGAAACTGCCCGTTTCCACGATGGCGATGAAGGTGCGCAGTTGGTCGATGTCGATCAGGGCGCTCATGCCGGCATCTCCTGAGCCTCGTACGGAAATCATCAGTCTTTATGATTGATGATATTAGAAACATTCGTTTCATTTATCAATCGACATCTGCGAAGGTGCGCCTGCCGGGAAAGCCGAACGGGATGCGCGGATGCAATCCCGCGCTTGTGAGGCCGCAAGCGGCCAACGAACCCCCGGCGCACCGTTGGAGCGTGCCATGCCTGCGATGACGAGCCTTGCGATCTCCAGCGCGGCGCCGTGCGCCCGCGCCCTGGCGACGCTGGCCAAGCGCGCGCGGCGTGCCGCCAAACAGATCGCGGAGCATCTCCGCAACCGTCACGAGGCCATGCGCCTGGCCGATCTCGACGACCGCATGCTGGCGGATATCGGGCTTTGCCGCAGCGATCTGCGCGATGCTTATGCGGAGCCGCCGTGGCGCGACCCGAGCGACATACTGGCGCGCCGCGCCGCCGAGCGCCGTCTCAGTCGTCCGCGCGCCGGCTAGCGTTGTCGCGTTTTCCATTGGCCGAACCTCTTGTCGGCCGTCGTCCGAAACGGTGGTTCCCCGACCGCCTTTTGGATGCTGCGCCCGCCGCGCCCCCGGCGGGCGCATTCTTTTCGGTTGCCGGCTGCTAAGGCTGCGCCGAGGAGCGGGCGCGAGTTATCGCGCGCCGGTCCTTCACCACGCCGATCAGCACGCCCATGCGCTCGATGCGAGCGATCACCGTGCCGTCGATGGCGCGGTCGCAGCGCATGTGCGTCGGTGCGATGAAGAAGTCTGCCGGCGTGTCGCCCGTCGCCAGGGTCAGATTGGGCCGCCGCGCCGGATCGCGCTGGAATTGCGTCGCGTCGGCGCAGACGGCGACGCGATATGGAGTGCCCGGTGGCGTCTCGCGGTCGAGGATGTCCTCAAGACGCGCCACGGCTTCGTGCATGATGTTGACCCAATAGTCCGTGTCATAGCGCTGATCCGCGCCGGCAAGCCCCCGACCATTGCATTGAAGTAGAGGTGTTCATGGGGGTGAAGCCGCACCAGCACGGTTGCGATCCAGATGAAGCACGCGCCAAGACCGGCGAGCCCGAACGCCGCGAGTGTGCGGCTATGCTTCGCGATCAAGGATAGAAGCCAATCGAAACCGATGCCCGCGAGCACGGCGAGCGGCGGTACGACGAAAACGAAATGCCGCATGCCGCTGAACGCGGGACCGTGGCTGGCGATGTGAAGCAGCACCGGGAGCGCGGCCGTGAAGGCGACGAAGCCGGTTTCGCGGGCGCGGAGGCGGTCGGCGAGGGCGCTTGAGCGGCGCGCTGCAATGATCGCGAACGGAGTTAGGGCCGCCCCCGACAACATGATGAGCGGCAGCTTGATCGCAAGATAAATCGGCTCGTAGCTGCGCGGCACCTGCGCCATGAGATAGGTCTGGCCTGCCAACAGCGTTTCGATCGGATAAGCGAAATGCGTGAAGGCGAAAACGGCACGCACCGCGTTGAACGGGCGGATCGCCGACCACGGCCATGCCGCGATCATAATGACGTAGCCCAGAACGAACGCTGGGCCGAACTGCACCAGCGCGCGACCGAGAAAACGCGCGGCCGCTGCGCGGCTAAGCTCGCGCGGTGTGTAGAGCGCGATGGCAAAGATCGCATAGACGACCATCAGCAGGCCGAGCGCACGCTGGCCCAAAGCGGCGCCGAGCAGGATGCCGAAGCAGACGAGATCGGCAAGACGCGGGCGAGGCAAGCCGCGGACCGCGCGCAGCAGGAAATATGTCGCGCCGATCATGGCCGCGGCGAATGGAATGTCCTTGGTGTGATTGAACATCGGGCCATACCAGACGCCGCAAACCGCAAGCGACAGCGCGGCGAGGGCGCCCGCGCGCGGACCTGCGATGATGCGGGCGGTCGCCCAGGTGGCGGCGATGCCGCCGATGCCGATGACGGCGCAGAGCACATGCCGGATCGTGTAGATGTCACCGGGCAGGAGGTGTCCGAGCAGCAAGGCCAGGACGTCGAACAACCCGCCGTAGAGATAGAGATTCTGGAAATCGAACAGCGAGCGATCGGTCAGGCCGCTGCGGTAATAGGCGAGGATCATTTCGCCGTAACGGTTCTGCACAGCCTCGTCGTTGGAAATGGAATAATCGTGAACGGTCAGCAGCGCCAAGCCGAGCAACGCGGCGATCAGCAACAGCGCGCCGAGATCGAAGGGGCCTAGCCGGTCCACTGGCCGGCCCGACCGCGAGCGCGAATCCACGTTGTGGTGCATCGTATTGTCGCGATCGCGCGGCCCTGTGCCCGGTCGAGGGCGTAGGTGTGAATCCGAACGTGCGCAAGCACCAGAGCACGGGCATAAGCGCGCAGGCATAAGCGTGCGGGCGTTCAACGCTGAACGATTGTTCACGTTGCGTCGTGCGAATGTCGGATCGCCGACAGTATGGATGGGAAAATCGGTTCGCAGCCTTGGCGGCATGCTTTAACATGGCATCGGGGCGACGATCGGAAAGCGGCGGTGCTGGTGCGAGTCCTTCTCAGCGGTCTGTGCGGGTTGGTGTTTGTCGTCGGGGCCGGGGCGTCGGCTTACGCCCAATCGGGCTTCGATCGTCCGGGCGGCGACTACGCGCGGTTCACCGTATCCTCGGGCGATCCCGCGGCGTGCGCGGCGCGCTGCGACCGCGACTCGCGCTGCCGGGCGTGGACCTTCTCTTATCCTGGAACGGCGTCGCTCGGCGGTAGCAACGCCGCGACGTGCTGGCTCAAAAGCCAGGTGAAGTCCGTGGTGCAGAATCCGTGCTGCGTTGCCGGCGTGAAGGGCGCGGGCTTGATCGAGGCGCGGCCCGGCCCCATCGAATATTCCATCGACCGTTATGGTGGCGATTATCGGCACTTCGACATGAAGGCCGATCAGGACGTCAACGCCTGCAAGCAAGCGTGCGAAGGGGAGAATCGTTGCCGCGCCTGGACCTATGTGCGGGCGGGTTACGGTTCGCAGGCTCCGCGGTGCTATCTCAAGGACAAGATCAAGCCACCGCGCCGGCGGCCGTGCTGCATGTCGGGCGTGATTCGGTAATCGTCCGACGATCAGTGCACGGCGGTGAAGAACCGCGACAGCCGCAATCCCGATGGCCACGTCCAGACCGGCTGATGCCGCACGCCGAGGTCCCAGGACCCGACCAGCACATTGACGCGGCCCACCAGGTTTGTCGTCGGCAGCATTCCGACGCCGCCGCGTTCGACCGACAGGCGGCTGTCGGACGAGTTGTCGCGGTTGTCGCCCATGACGAAGACATGACCCGGTGGCACGACGACCTCGGGCATGTTGTCGAGCATGCCGTCGCGGCTGAGCTTGAGGATCGGGTGCGAGCGGCCGCCCGGCAGCGTTTCGATGAGGCGCGCGGCGGCAATGAGCCCGCCGTTTTCGGTTTCCATCTGGCCGACGCCATCCGGGCGCAGGTCCACCGGCTTGCCGTCGATCCACAGCGTTCCGGTCCGCATGGCGATGCGGTCGCCCGGCAGGCCGACCACGCGCTTGACCCAGATTTGCGAAGGATCGCCCGGCCAGCGGAATACGACGACGTCGCCGCGCTCGGGCAACGCGCCGAGGATGCGTTGCGTCGGCGGCAACACGATGGAGGCCGGCAACGAGGCGGCGCTGTAACCGTAGGCGAATTTTGTCGCGAGCAGTTCGTCGCCGATCAGCAGCGTCGGCTCCATCGACGCGGACGGCACATAATAAGGCTCGGCGACGGCGATCTTCGCCACGACGATTGTCGCAACGACACAGGCGATCTGGACGATGGATCGTCCCCATTCGGCGGTGCGCGTCGATAACGGCGTCGTCATTGCGCTTCTCAGCCTCCGGTGCCGCCGACAGTGATGCGGTCCATGCGCAGCGTCGGCTGGCCGACGCCGACCGGCACGCCCTGGCCGTTCTTGCCGCAGGTGCCGATGCCGGTGTCGAGCGAAAGATCGTTGCCGACCATGCTGACGCGATGCAGGTCGGTCGGACCGTTGCCGATCAGCATCGCGCCCTTAAGCGGCGCGCCAAGCTTGCCGTTCTCGATCTTGAACGCCTCGGTCACCTGGAACACGTATTTTCCCGAGGTGATGTCAACTTGGCCGCCACCGAAGTTGACGGCATAGATACCGTTCTTCACCGAGGCGATGATCTCGGCGGGGTCGCGGCCGCCGGCCAACATGTAGGTGTTGGTCATGCGCGGCATGGGGACATGAGCGTGACTCTCGCGCCGGCCGTTGCCGGTCGGCTTCATGTTCATCAGCCGCGCGTTCTGCCGGTCCTGCATGTAGCCGACGAGGATGCCGTCCTCGATCAGCACGGTGCGATTGGTCGGCGTGCCCTCGTCGTCGATGGAGAGCGAGCCGCGGCGGCTTTGAATGGTGCCGTCGTCCACCACGGTGACGCCCTTGGCCGCGACCTGCTGGCCCATCAGGCCGGCGAACGCCGAGGTCTTCTTGCGGTTGAAATCGCCTTCGAGGCCGTGGCCCACGGCCTCGTGCAGCATCACTCCGGGCCAGCCGGGGCCAAGCACCACGTCCATCTCGCCGGCGGGCGCCGGAATCGATTCGAGGTTGAGCAGCGCCTGCCGCACCGCCTCGTCGACGGCGTGCTCCCAGCTCTTGGTGGCGATGAATTGCGCGTAGCCTTCGCGTCCGCCGTAGCCGTAGGAGCCGGACTCCTGCCGGTCGCCCGAAGCGGCGACCACGGACACGTTGACCCGCACCAGCGGGCGGATGTCGCGATAGATTTCGCCATCGGGCCGGACGATCTCGACCACCTGCCAGGATGCGCCGAGGCTCGCGGTCACCTGGCGCACGCGCTGGTCCTTGGCGCGGGCGTAGGCGTCGATGCCCTCCAGGAGTTTCACCTTGGCGTCGAAGCCGGGTGTCTCCAGCGGATTCTCGTCGCCGTAGAGCTTGCGGTTGGTCCGACCGGGGGCTTCGGCGTAGCGGCCGGAGTGGCCGCCTTTCACCGCGCGCACGGCGTCGGCGGCGCGGGCGATGGCGGCCTCCGACACATCGGAGGCGTGCGCGTAACCCACCGCCTCGTCCTTCACCGCTCGCAGGCCAAAGCCCTGGTTGGTGTCATAGGTCGCCTGCTTCAGGCGGCCGTTGTCCCACACCAGCATTTCGGACTGCTTGTATTCGAGGAACAATTCGCCGTCGTCGGCGCCCTCGAGCCCGCGGTCGATCAGCTTGCGCACGCGGACGCGGTCGAGGCCGGCGCGGTCGAGGAGGGAGGCGTTGGGATTCATGGGATTCTCCGGTAACTCGGCATCTTAAATAGGGTGTCGCTCCTCGTCCCGACAGGTCATTGAAACCGGATCGAAACCGCGCCGACGGGCTCAAGCGCCAGCGTTACGTCGCGCTCGCCGGGTTGCAGGAACATCGGCGGCGTCAGCGAGCCGCAGATGATGAATTGTCCGGCGCGCAGGCCGCTGCCGACGGCGGCGGCGATCTGGGCGACGTGGCGCACGATATCGACGATATCGCCGGTCGGAGCCTGCAGATCGTCGGGGACGGCGACGTCCGTTCCGCTGCGATTAACCCGGGCCTTGAGGCCGTCGAGACGGGCACCGTGGCGCGTGGTGTCGCGCGGGCCGAGTATGACATGCCGCTGGAAGATGTCGCCCGACAGGATGGCTGTCACATCGTCCATCGGACAATCGATGTCGGCCAATTCAATGGCCGGTCCGATGGCGGCGATGGCGGCGCGCGCCTCGTCGCGGGTGGCGTTGGCGGGAAGGTCGCGCCCGAGAGTGGCTGCGATTTCGGCTTCGGCGACCGGCTTCTGCCAATCCGCGAGCGACACGGCGTCGCCGGACGTGAGAAGCGCGCGATCGAGCACGAAGCCCACCAGCGGCGCGGTCAGCTTCAGCTTTTCCATCGCGGCCGGCGCGCCGAAGCCGACCTTCCACCCAGCCTGCCGCGCGCCCGCGGCCAGATGTTTGTCCCGCAGCGCCATTTGCGTGCGTAGCCCTTCGGCGATGCGCGGGTCCTTGAGCGTATCGCTCATCGGGCGTGGCCTTCCGGCGGCACCTCGTAGCCGGAGGCTTCGATGGAGCCCGCGCCCATCCAGCCCCAGACCAACACCACGTCCTCGTTCGAGGTGTTGTTGAAGCCGTGCCAGACGCCGCGCGGCGAATAGACCACATCGCCTTCGACCGAGGGCTCCAGGCCCTTGTCGGTGATGATGTGGCCTTGGCCCTTGAGGACGATGAAGAACTCGTCGCAGTTGCGGTGCAGATGGCATTCGTGGCTGGCGCCGGGCTTCAGCACGGTCCAGCCGACGACGTTGTCGGCGCCGGTCGATTTCTTGTCGATCAGGAATTGCACCTGCATGTCGATCCAGCCGTCGGCGCGCTTGAGGCCTTCGACCTTCGGCACGTTCTTGATGTTGGTGCGGTACATGGCCCCTCCCAATCGCGCGGATGTGATGCCGGTGGTGGCCTTCACGGCCTTGGCCAGGGCGGCTCCGATCTTTTCGCCTCGGCCGGTCATGATTGTCCTCCGAGCATTCGATAAGCGCGGTGGGCGACGACGAAGTCGTTGGCGTCGATGCCAAGTCCGCGGCAGGCATTCATCATCTCGTTGGCGGCGGCGGCGAGCGGCGTCGGGCTGCCGAGCTTGCGGGCGAGATTGAGCGCAAGCACCATATCCTTCTGCTGCAGTGTCACGTCGGCCAGGGGCACCTCGGGCATCTTGCCGTCGAGGATGAATGGGCCGCGATAGCCGAGCACGGGAGAGGCCGCGACGCTTTTGAGGATGGCGTCGACGGCGGCCTCGCGCGAAACGCCGCCCTTCTCGGCGAGCGCCACCGCTTCACCGAAGCAGATCACCTCGACCATCAGCAAGAGATTAACGGCGATCTTCGTCTGGCAGGCGAGGCCGTTGCCGCCGATCCGGGTCACCTTGGGGCCGATGGCGAGCAGCACGGGCTTGGCGCGCTCGAACGCCGCCTCGTCGCCGCCAACCATCACAGACGCCTGGCCGGCTTTCACGGTAACCGGGCTCCCGGATAGCGGGCCGTCGAGCATGAATGCGCCCGCCTTGGCGAATTGTGTCGCGACTTCGCGGCTCGCATCGGGCTCGATCGTGCTCATGTCGATATAAATGCCACCCTTGCGCAGGCCGGACAGGATTCCGTCCGGGCCAAGAGCGACCGATTTCACCGCCGCCGAGTCGGTGACGATGGAAAACACGATCTCTGAGGCTTCGGCCACGGCCCGCGGGGTGTCGGCCCAGCGCATTCCTGCGGCGATCAGCGGCCCGGCCTTGTCGCGCGAGCGGTTCCACCCCGTGACCTGATGGCCGGCCGCCATCAGTCTCGGGACGATCAGGGCGCCCATCGCGCCCAGTCCGATAAAACCCAGATTCACGTCATGCCCCCTAACGCATTTCGTTGGGGCTCGATGATCGGAAGCTTCAGGGCAGCTTGTCAAAGCCCTCGCCGAATCCCTTCAAACTGATGGGAAAACCGATGCCTTCCTCGGGCGTCTGGAAAATAATGAAGGTCGCGGACTTCCCGGATCGCAGCTTGCCGATCAGATTGTCGTCCATGATGACCTCGGCGACGCAACCGTTGGGCACGCAGCGTACGAATCCGGCGCGTCCGACCTCGGTGTTGTCGATCTTCAGTCCCAATCCCGACGGCAACAGCACGCCGGGCGGGGCGATCACCCGCATCAGGCGGGTTTTCTTGTCCGCGGTCTTGAGGATGATCACCGTCAAGCCGATGTTGGGGCGATCCTCGGCGGTGACGCTTTGCAGCAGCGCGCATTGTTCGCCCTGCGCGCCCGGCGGCGTATCGCAGCGGATCTGCCAGTCGTTGTGGATCGAGCGGACGGTGCCCTGCGCCAATGCGGGGGCGGCGAAACCGACGACGAAAATCGTGGCGGCCGCAGCCTGAATTGAGGCCAAGCCGCGAACCGTTCGCAAAAGGCGAGGAAGCATCTGTCGGCCGAATTTATCCATCACTCCATTCCCGCCTGGCGTCAAACCCAGCCGGTTGCGGTCGAATCGCAACCCCTGGATAGCATCGCGTCGCCCGCTTCGGCTATCTGGCAGCGGCACGGCCGGCAAAGCCCCCGTCGCTTGCCGTGATTCCGCCCAGCTCCGCGGCCGTTCTACGGCCCGTCACGTCGATTGCGCAAACCCGTCATTCGCTGATTCCGGTCGCCGCCGTTTGGCGCCATTTTGGCCGTGGATCGGGGATATACGTAAAATATCCAGATTGTCGCACCGACGGCCGCCCATGCACATTGCGACTGCGCCGGAATTATGGTTTGAGAGGCCCGGGAATCCCCTCCCGCCGCACCGTCCGCCGAGGAGAGCGGCCCATTCGGGCGCCTCATCGGAAGCGGGTATTGGTCTGCAGCGACGCCCTCCGAAGCGGCAAGGACGCGCGTCACGCTTGATTTCGTCGAAGGAGCAATGACGACGATGCTCGTGCTCAAACGGTTGGCCGTTCTGGCGGCTGTGGTTATGCCCGGACTGGTGAGCAGCGGCGCCGCTCACGCCGGCCTCGGACAACCGTCCCCCTGGCAGTTCGGGCTACAGCAGCCCGTGACCCCGGTCATGGAAAACATCGTCTGGTTCCACGACTTTCTGTTGTGGCTGATCACGGCCATCGCGGCATTCGTGCTGGTGCTGCTGCTGATCGTCATTTTCCGCTTCAACGCCCGGACCAACCCGACGCCGTCGCGGACCACACACAACACCTTGCTTGAAGTGATCTGGACGCTGGTCCCGGTGATCATCCTGGTGGTGATCGCGGTCCCTTCGTTCAAGCTTCTGTTCCTGCAGCAGACTCTCCCGCAGGCCGACATCACGGTGAAGGCGACGGGCAAGCAGTGGTACTGGACCTACAGCTACCCGGACAGCAAGTTCGAGTTCGACTCGTTGATGCTCAAGGACGGCGAGCGCAAGTCCGATCAGCCGCGTCTGCTCGCGGTCGATAATGCGATGGTCGTGCCGGTCAACAAGGTCGTTCGGGTCCAGGTCATCGGCTCCGACGTGATTCACGCTTTTGCCGTGCCGTCGTTCGGCATCAAAATCGACGCCGTGCCGGGACGTCTGAACGAAACGTGGTTCAAGGCGGAGCGTGAAGGCATCTATTACGGCCAGTGCTCCGAGCTTTGCGGCCGCGACCACGCATTCATGCCGATCGAGGTTCGCGTGGTAAGCGAAAAGGAATACGCCGCCTGGCTCGATCAGGCGAAGCAGAAGTACGCCACCGACGATAGCCAGCCGGCGACGACGCTGGTCGCGGCCAAGTAGGCATAGGCAAGGCGGCGGACAAGACCAAGTCAGCGGGCGACAGCGATAGCGATAAGGCCGAAGGGATTGAGAATGGCTACGACGGTTCATACCGGACACGGTGACCACGCGGCGCATGAACATCACACTCCGACCGGGTGGCGCCGTTTCGTCTATTCGACGAACCACAAGGACATCGGCACGATGTACCTTGTGTTTGCCATGTGCGCGGGGGTGATCGGCGGGTTGATGTCGATCGCCATCCGCATGGAGCTGCAATTCCCCGGAATGCAGATCTTCCCGAATAGCCACGAATTCAACGTGTTCACGAGCAACCACGGGCTGATCATGATCTTCTTCGTGATCATGCCTGCGCTGATCGGCGGATTCGGCAACTGGATGGTGCCGCTGATGATCGGCGCGCCGGACATGGCCTTCCCGCGCATGAACAACATCTCGTTCTGGCTGCTGCCGGCTTCGTTCGCGCTGCTGTTGACGTCGGCCTTCGTGGAAGGCGAGCCCGGGTCGATGGGCGCGGCCGCGGGATGGACGATGTACGCTCCCTTATCGACCAGCGGCCATCCGGGTCCCTCGGTCGATTTCGTCATCTTGTCGATGCATATCGCGGGCGCGTCGTCGATCCTCGGTGCGATCAACTTCATCACCACGATCTTCAACATGCGCGCGCCGGGCATGACGCTGCATAAGATGCCGCTGTTCGTGTGGGCGGAACTGGTGACGGTGTTCCTGCTGCTGTTGTCGCTGCCGGTGCTCGCCGGCGCGATCACCATGCTGCTAACCGACCGCAACTTCGGAACGACGTTCTTCAACGCCGCCGGCGGGGGCGATCCGATCCTCTACCAGCACCTGTTCTGGTTCTTCGGTCATCCCGAGGTCTACATCCTGATCCTGCCGGGCTTCGGCATCGTCAGTCAGGTCGTGGCGACCTTCAGCCGTAAGCCGGTGTTCGGCTATCTCGGTATGGCCTACGCAATGGTCGCGATCGGCGGCATCGGCTTCGTCGTGTGGGCGCACCACATGTACACGGTCGGCATGTCGACCGCGACGCAGGCCTATTTCGTCGCCGCCACGATGGTGATCGCGGTGCCCACCGGCGTGAAGATCTTCTCCTGGATCGCCACGATGTGGGGCGGCTCGATCGAGTTCAAGACGCCGATGCTGTGGGCGATCGGAATGATCTTCATGTTTACCGTCGGCGGCGTGACCGGCGTGGTGCTGGCCAACGCCGGCGTCGATCGCTCGCTGCAGGACACCTACTACGTGGTGGCGCACTTCCACTACGTGCTGTCGCTCGGCGCGGTCTTCGCCATCTTCGCCGGCTGGTACTACTGGTTCCCGAAGATCACCGGCTACACGTACTCGGAGTTCATCGGCAAGGTGCATTTCTGGACGACGTTCGTTGGCGTCAACCTGGCGTTCTTCCCGCAGCACTTCCTCGGGCTCGCCGGCATGCCGCGCCGCATCGCCGACTACCCGGATGCGTATTCCGGCTGGAACTACGTTTCCTCGATCGGCTCCTACATTTCGGGTGTCGGCCTGCTGATCTTCTTCGTCGGGCTGGCTTACGCCTTTGCCCGTAAGGAAAAGGCTGCGGCGAATCCGTGGGGGCCGGGCGCTACGACGCTGGAGTGGACGCTGTCGTCGCCGCCGCCGTTCCATCAGTTCCACGAGTTGCCGCGGGTTAAATAATGTCGCTCGTGGGTGAACGCACCGAGATCGCGTCCGCGCTGCCGCGCGAGGTCGCCTACGCCGAGCCGAGCATGGCCGGCCCGGGCGACTTCCTCGCGCTGATGAAACCGCGGGTGATGTCGCTCGTGGTGTTCACGGCGCTGGTCGGCCTCGTCGTCGCCCCCGGCCACCTGCATCCGATGCTGGCGTTCTTCGCGCTCGTCTGCATCGCGGTCGGCGCCGGCGCGGCTGGCGCGTTCAACATGTGGTACGACGCCGATATCGACGCGGTGATGGCGCGTACCGTCGACCGGCCGATTCCCGCCGGGCGCGTCGAGCCCGGCGAGGCGCTTGCCTTCGGCATCGTGCTGGCGAGCTTCTCCGTCGTCTTCCTCGGCCTCATCATCAACTGGCTGGCAGCCGGGCTGCTGGCGTTCACCATCTTTTTCTACGCCGTCATCTATACGATGTGGCTGAAGCGATGGACGCCGCAGAACATCGTCATCGGCGGCGCGGCTGGCGCGTTTCCTCCGATGATCGGCTGGGCGGCGACAACGGGCGGCATCGGTGTTGAGTCCGTGCTGCTGTTCCTCATCATCTTCTTCTGGACGCCGCCGCATTTCTGGGCGCTGTCGCTGTTCCGCATGGATGAATATGCCCGCGCCGGCGTACCGATGCTGCCGGTGGTTTCGGGCGAGGCCGAGACGCGGTGGCAGATCCTGCTCTACTCGCTCGTGCTGGCGCCTGTCGGCGCGTCGCCCTGGCTCTTGGGATATGCGGGCCTCGCCTATGGCGCCGTTGCGGTGCTCGGTGGCGCGTCGATGGTGGTGTTGGCCTGGCAGCTTTACCGGGCGCCGGCCTCAGCGGCGGAGTCGGTTGCGAAGCGCTTGTTCGGCATTTCGATCCTTTACCTGTTCGTGCTGTTCGCCGCGCTCCTGATCGAGCGGGCGGTCGGCTTGCAGCACTTCGGGTCTCCGTTCGGACTCGTGCTGGCATGAGCCTTGTGATGGATCAAGAACCCATCGAACCGGGTATCGTATTGACCGAGGAGCAGAAGCGCCGCCGTCGCGGCCGCTCGATCGCGATCGCGCTGGCGCTTGGTGCGTTCGTCGTTCTGATCTTCGCCGTCACCCTGGTCAAAGGACCAGCGGTGCTGATCCGGCCGATGTGAGCGGGTGCCGTCATGAGCAGCCAACAGACTCCGCCTTTGCGACGCCGCGACAAGATCGTCGCCGTGAGCTGTGGCTTGTTCGTTGCGGCGATGGTCGGCGCCGCCTACGCGGCGGTGCCGTTCTATGACTGGTTCTGCCGCGCCACGGGCTACAACGGCACCACGCAGGTCGCGACCTCCGGCCCGTCCGGGACGATCGACCGCAAGGTCACGGTGCGTTTCGACGCCAACGTCGCGCCGGGACTGCCCTGGAGTTTCGAGCCCGAGCAGAATTCCATCGAAGTCAAGCTCGGCGAGGTGGTGACTGTTCATTACATGGTCATCAATCGCGCCGCGCGGCCGATCACGGCGTCGGCCGCCTACAACGTCACGCCGCTCAGCATCGGGTCGTACTTCAACAAGATCAATTGCTTCTGCTTTACCGAGCAGAGCCTGAAGGCCGGCGAGAAGCGCGAGATGGCCGTCGTCTTTTATGTCGATCCGGCGATGGCGAAGGACATCGACGGGGCCGACGTCAACACGATCACGCTTTCCTATACGTTCTATCAGCAGCGCGAGCCGTCTCGGCCGGTGGCGGATAGCGCGTCGCCGGACAAGCGAGGGCAGATTTAGCGCGGCCGCCCCGGCCGGTTGGCTGGGACGGTTGCGTGTAGGATTGAGGATGAACGGAGACCGAAATGGCTGACGCGCACGCCAAGCCTCACCACGACTACCACCTTGTCGATCCGAGCCCGTGGCCCGCGATCGGCTCGGTGTCCGCCTTTGTCATGGCCGTCGGCGCGATCAGTTGGATGCACCACATCTACTCGGCCGCGCCGCTGGTGTTCGGCGCTGGCGTGATCGGCGTGCTCTACACCATGTTCGGCTGGTGGCGGGATGTCATCAACGAGGCCGAGCACGGGGGCTTCCACACCCGCGTGGTGCAGATTTCGCATCGCTACGGCATGATCCTGTTCATCGCCTCCGAGGTGATGTTCTTCGTCGCCTGGTTCTGGGCCTATTTCAACACTGCGCTGTTCCCGGCCGACCCGCACCAGGTGCTGCGTGGCGAGTTCATTGGCCATGTCTGGCCGCCTGCGCCCGCGCCGGACGGCTCGTATCACGGCACGTTCGATCCGTGGCACCTGCCGCTGCTCAACACGCTGATCCTTTTGACCTCGGGCACCACGGTGACCTGGGCGCACCACGCGCTGCTCGAAGGCGATCGCAAGGGTCTGATCAAGGGGCTGTGGCTGACGATCCTCCTCGGCGGCACCTTCACCTGCGTGCAGGCGTTCGAGTACATGCACGCCGCGTTCAACTATTCGGGCAACATCTACGGTGCCACCTTCTTCATGGCGACAGGCTTCCACGGCGCACACGTCCTGATCGGCACCACTTTCCTGATCGTGTGCCTGATCCGCGCCTACAAGGGGCACTTCACGCCGACACACCATCTCGGGTTCGAATTCTGCGCGTGGTATTGGCACTTCGTTGACGTGGTTTGGCTGTTCCTGTTCGCCTGCATCTACGTCTGGGGTGCGGGGACGCCGCTCGCCGCGCACTGAGCGGGGCGCCCGTTCGATCCGGTGCTTTGATCCGGTTGCTTGGGGGCGGCGCGATAAGCCGCCCCTTTTTGTTTCGAGGCTTCCATGCCTGATGTCGTACCGAGCGAGCCCGCCGCCAACCGCCCAAAACCCTCGCCGATCAGGGCCGGGCTGACCTGCCGCTGCCCGCGTTGCGGGGAGGGGCGGCTGCTCCAGGGCTTCCTCGATCTGCGGCCGCATTGCGAAGCGTGCGGCCTTGACTATGCCTTTGCCGATGCCGGCGATGGGCCGGCGGTGTTCGTCATCTTCATCGCAGGCTTCATCGTGGTCGGCAGCGCCCTTGTGGTTGAGCTGGTGTATGCGCCGCCGATCTGGGTTCACGCCGTGCTTTGGGGTCCGCTGATCCTCGCGACGACGCTGCTGCCGCTTCGACCGATGAAGGGGCTGATGGTCGCTTTGCAGTACCATCACAAGGCCCAGGAAGGCCGGCTCGAGCGCAACGCCAGGGGCGAGCCGCGGTGAATGCGACGGGCCAGCGAGGCGGGTTGATCGTTCCGGGTGCGTTTGCACTCTTGGGCCTGATTGTGCTGTTGGGACTTGGCACCTGGCAGGTCGAGCGCAAGGCCTGGAAGGAAGGTCTGATCGCGACGCTCGATCAACGTTTGAACGAAGCGCCGATCGCCTTGCCGCCGCCGGCACAATGGGTCGAGCTGTCGCAGAGTGCATCGGAGTTCACTCGCGTGCGCGTGCGCGTGACCTTTCCGAAGGCCGACGACGCCCTGGTGTTCTCCGGCCAGTCGGCCATCCGCGACGACGTGAAGGAGCCGGGTTATTTCGTCTTCAGCCCGGCGCGGCTGCCGGACGGCCAACAGATCGTCATCAATCGCGGCTTCACGCCGAGCAAATCTTATCCGAAGCCGACGGACCCGCAGGATATCGTCGGTTATCTCCGCTGGCCCGAGGCACCGTCCTGGTTCGTGGCGTCGCACGATGCCGCGGGCGAGGTGTGGACCGCGCGCGACATCGCCGCCATGGCGGACGCGAGAGGATGGGGCGCGGTCGCGCCGTTCTATATCGAGCAGGAGTCGCCGGTCCCGCTCGGAGGCCTGCCGCATCCGGCCGCGCTCAAGGTTCATTTGCGCAACGAGCACCTGCAATACGCCATCACTTGGTACGGTCTTTCGGCCGTGTGGGTTGTGATGTTTGCAATCTGGGCGAGCAGGCGCCGCGGGCGTCGCAAGGACCATCTTCCGGCGCCGCCGGAATCCTAAATACGGCTTCAAATTCAACAGATTATGCTGTCCTTGTGAAACCCTGGGCATCCGCCTAAGGTCGCCTCACACGCCCATCGAAGGATCGCCTGTGCGCTACGTTTCGACCCGCGGCGAAGCCCCGCCGCTCGGCTTCATGGATGTCACGCTGGCGGGTTTAGCCCGCGATGGCGGTCTTTACGTCCCTGAGACCTGGCCCACCGTCGCGCCGGAGGCGATCGCGGCGCTGGCGGGGCGGCCCTATGCCGAGGCGGCGGTCGAGATTATCCGGCTCTTTGTCGGCGACACCATCGCCGAAGCCGACCTGTCGCGGCTGGCGCGCGAGGCCTACGGCACGTTCCGCCACCCGGTCGTGGCGCCGATTGCGCAATTCGGCGCCGGCACGTTCCTGCTGGAGCTGTTCCACGGCCCGACGCTCGCCTTCAAGGACGTCGCCATGCAGCTTCTGGCGCGGTTGATGGACCATGCGCTGGCGGCGCGCGGCGAGCGCACCACGGTGGTCGTGGCGACCTCGGGGGACACCGGCGGCGCCGCGGTCGAGGCGTTCCGCGGCCGCGAGCGCACCGACCTGTTCGTGCTGTTCCCGCACGGCCGCGTCTCCGACGTCCAGCGGCTGATGATGACCACCGCCGCCGCCGACAACGTCCACGCCATTGCGGTCGAGGGCACATTCGACGACTGCCAGGCGCTGGTGAAGGGCATGTTCAACCACCATGCCTTCCGCGACCGCGTGCGGCTTTCCGGCGTCAACTCGATCAATTGGGCGCGCATCGTCGCCCAGGTCGTTTACTACTTCACGGCTGCGGCGACGCTCGGCGCGCCGCACCGCAAGGTCGCCTTCACGGTGCCGACCGGAAATTTCGGCGATATTTTCGCGGGCTACGTCGCGCTACGTATGGGCTTGCCGGTCGAACGGCTGGTGATTGCCACCAACGTCAACGACATCCTGGTGCGCACGCTCGCCACCGGCACTTACGACGTGCGCGAGGTGGTGGCGACGTCCTCGCCCTCGATGGACATCCAGGTGTCGTCGAACTTCGAGCGCCTGATATTCGAGGCCGCCGGGCGCGACAGCGGCGAGGTCCGCCGGTTGATGGGGTCGCTCGCGCAATCGCACCGCTTCTCGCTGCCCTCGCAGGCACTGGCGGCGATCCGCGCCCTGTTTGCCGCCGGCCGGGCCGACGAGGACGAAACCGCGGCGACGATCCGCACCGCGCTGCGCGAAACGTCGCGCCTGGTCGATCCCCACACCGCCGTGGCGCTCGCCGTCGCCGAAAAGGAGTCGCACGATCCGGCGGTGCCGATGATCGTGCTGGGCACCGCGCATCCGGCGAAATTCCCGGATGCCGTGCACGCTGCTTGCGGCGTACGGCCCGCGCTGCCGGAGTGGCTGGCGGATCTGCCGGGCCGGCGCGAGCACGCGACTCCGATGCCGGTCGATCAAGGCGCCATCGAACGGTTCATCCTGGCGGCTAGCCGTGCCGCGCGTGAAGGAGCTGCGGCATGAGCGTGGATGTCACTCGCCTCCCGTCCGGCCTGACCGTCGTCACCGATCAGATGCCGCATCTGCAGACGGCGTCGCTGGGCGTCTGGGTTGGCTCCGGCAGCCGCGACGAGCAATCGAACGAGCATGGCATTTCCCACCTGCTCGAGCACATGGCGTTCAAGGGCACCAAGCGCCGCACCGCGCGGCAGATCGCCGAGGAGATCGAGGCGGTCGGCGGTGACATCAACGCAGCAACCAGCGTCGAGAGCACGGCCTACTATGCGCGGGTTCTCAAGGCCGACGTGCCGCTGGCGCTCGATGTGCTGTCCGACATCCTGGCCAATCCGACGTTCGACCCGGACGAACTGACGCGCGAGCAGAATGTCATCGTGCAGGAGATCGGCGCGACCGAGGATGCACCGGACGACCTGGTGTTCGATTATCTGCAATCGACCGCGTTTCCCGACCAGCCGATGGGCCGCTCGATCCTGGGCACGCCGGAAACCGTGCGCAGTTTCAAGGATCCGAACCTGCGCGCCTATCTCGGCCGCAACTATCGCGCTCCCGACATGGTGGTGGTCGCGGCCGGCGCTGTCGATCATCGCGCCATCGTCGCGGAGGTCGAGCGCCGCTTCTCGGGCTTCGACGGCCCGGCGGCGCCGACGCCGGTTGCCGCGCGCTTTGGCGGAGGCACGCGGCTCGATGCGCGCGACCTCGAACAGGTTCACATCGCCGTGGCGCTCGAAGGTCTGTCGCAGCGCGCGCCCAATCTCTACAGCATGCAGGTGTTCGCCAACATCCTGGGTGGCGGGATGTCGTCGCGGCTGTTCCAGGAGGTCCGCGAGACGCGCGGTCTTTGCTACACGATCTCGGCTTATCACGCGCCGTTCTCCGACACCGGCATGTTCGGCCTTTACGCCGGCACCGATGCGGCGGATGTCGGTGAATTGATGCGGGTGGTGGTGGACGAGGTCGCCGCCGCCGCGGTCAATATCGACGAAGCCGAAGTGGCTCGCGCCAAGGCGCAGATGAAGGCCGGGCTGCTGATGGCGTTGGAAAGCTCGGGCGCACGCGCGCAACAACTGGCGAACCAGATGTTCGCCTACGGCCGGCCGATCCCGCTGGAGGAACTGGTCGAGCGGATCGACAGCGTGTCGGTCGAGAGCACCCGCGCCGCCGGCAGCGAACTGATCGCGCGCGCGAGCCCGGCAGTTGCCGCGCTCGGCCCCGGCAAGGGACTTGAGAGCGCAGCGACAATCGTGGAAAGCTTGAGGCGTCGAGCCGCTTGAAGTTCCGCTATGGCGCTGTTCCGCACTCTCAGTTCGCCTGAGCCGTTTCCGCCGATTGTCGGAGACGGCGTGGTGTTGCGCCCACCGCAAATGACGGATTACGTCGCATGGGCCACGCTGCGGGAGGCGAGCCGCTCGTTCCTGACGCCGTGGGAGCCGACCTGGCCGGTGGACGACCTGACGCGGCCGGCGTTTCGTCAGCGCCTGCGGCGCTATGCCGAGGATATCCGCACCGACCAGGCCTATCCCTTCTTCCTGTTCCGCAGCGAGGACAACGCCCTGGTCGGGGGCTTGGCGCTCGCCAATATCCGCCGCGGCGTCGCCCAGGCTGGCAGCATCGGCTATTGGGTCGGCGCGCCGTACAGCCGGCAGGGGTATATGACCGCAGCCGTCCGCGCGTTGATCCCGGCGGCGTTTGAAATGCTCCGGTTGCATCGGCTGGAGGCCGCCTGCATCCCCACCAATATCGCCTCGACCCGCCTGCTGGAGAAAACCGGATTTCGGCGCGAGGGCTACGCTCGGTCCTACCTGTGCATCAACGGCATCTGGCAGGACCATCTGCTTTACGCCAAGCTGCAGAGCGATCCGCGCAACTGAACGTTGCCGCGACAGCCTGTCCGGGGCCGGCCCTCGGTGATGGCCTTGGGTGTGCCACGTTCTGCCTGTTATAAGGTCCGCCCTGGTCGGGAGGCCGGCAGGAGTCGCTGCGGTCATCTCAAGCGGCTGTTTGCGGATGGATTTCAAGCGTCGAGCATGGATGACATGGGTGTGACCGGATTTCGTTCTCAGCGCCGTCGCCTTGTCGCGGCGCTTGCCGTATCGGGGTCCCTGCTGGCCGGTTGCTCGTCGCCGTCGTCGCTGTCGTTGCCGTCAACGTCGTCCTTTTCGTCGCTGTTCGGCTCCAAGCAGACCGCAGCCGCCGACAGCAATGCGCAGGCGATCTATACACCGCCGGCGAACTTCGAGTGCCCGGATGTGACCGTTCGCCAGGGCGCGGCGACGCTGTCCTCCTCGGCCGACGCCGCCGAGCCGACCGCGCTGAATCTGCGCTACCAAGTCACCATCGGGAACACCGCACGCGAATGCCGTGTGGCCGGCGGCACCGTGACGCTCAAGGTCGGCATGCAGGGCCGCGTCATCCTCGGGCCCCAGGGCTCGCCGGGCACCATCGAGGTGCCGGTGCGGTTCGCCGTGGTGCGCGAAGGAGTCGAGCCCAAGACGATCAACACCAAGCTTGCCATTGTGCCGGTGTCGGTGCCGGCCGGCGACGGCAACGTGTTGTTCTCGCACGTCGAGGAAGGCCTGGACTTCCCCATGCCCAAGGGCAGGGAAATCGATTCCTACGTGATTTATGTCGGGTTCGATCCGATCGGCCTTCAACAGCAGCAGCGCCGCAAGCCGGCTCCTCCCGCCCGCCATCGCCGCGCGGGTTGATGCGGGCGGCTCTGGCCGCCGGGTTGCCGGTGTGTCCTCCGTGCGATACTCCTTTGGAATCTCGTGGGTGGCCGCGCCCGATCGCCTAAAAAGGCAGCAATTGGCGAAGCTTTCGTCTTGTCGATTTTGCCGCGACCGTGGTCCCCTCGCTGCCGATGTTGAGATGGCATAGGCGGCGAAGCAGTTGCCCCCGTGCCGAACACGATCGGAAGGGGCTGACCATGAAGAAACTCGTTTTCGCGGCCGCCACCGCGCTCGCGCTATCCGCGCCGGCGTCCGCCGCCGACCTCGTCACCAAGGCGCCGCCGCTTGCCGCGCCACCCGCGCCGGCCTGGGATGTGGCGTTCGGTTCGGCGATCACCAACGACTACATCTTCCGCGGCGTCACGCAGTCGAACCACAGGCCGTCGGTGTCGGCCTATTTCGAGCCGCGCTACAACATCAATCCGAATCTTCAGCTCTATGCCGGCATCGCCGGCAACAGCATCGACTTCCCCAATCGCGCCGCGGCGGAGGTGGACTTCTACGGCGGCTTCCGCCCGACATTCGGCAAGCTCGCGCTCGATTTCGGCGTCTGGTACTACTGGTATCCGGGCGGCAGGACCTTCGACGGTCTGGGCGGGCCTGAGACGTGCACCAACGGCGTGTTCTCGCCGTTCGGCGGCTGCAACACCGCCAAGAACAACGCGAGCTTCATCGAAGGCTACGCCAAGTTCAGCTACAACATCACCGACGCCTTCGTGATCGGCGGCAATTTCTATTACAGCCCGTCGTTCCTCAACACCGGCGCGGACGGCGAATATCTGTCCGGCACCGCCAAATACACTTGGGCCTCGCTTCCCAACGGCGTCACGCCTTACATCTCCGGCGAGTTCGGCCGCCAGTGGCTCGGCAACTCGGATGCCTTCTACGGCAACATCAAGTATGCCGACTATAACACCTGGAACATTGGCTTCGGCTGGACCTGGAAGGTGTTCACGGTCGATCTGCGCTATGTCGACTCCGACTTGAGCAAGGCAGAGTGCAACGCTTTCACCGGCGACTTCACCGTCGCCACCGCGTCGATCGCGAACGTCACGCCGATCAACACCAATGGCTTCGGCTCGAACTGGTGCGGCTCGCGGTTCATGGCAAAGCTGTCGGCCGATCTCACGGTCAACACCAACCTCAAATAGGCTTCTCATCGCCCGCTTTCGGCGGGTGCACGTCGATTGTCGTTGCTCTGTGTTGTTGCCCTTGCGGGCGGCGGACCGGGTTTGGCCGCCGCCCGCTTTTTGAGCGGTTGAACGGCTTGTTCGTCGCGCGTGGCGCGCCGGCTTTCGCGTTGAGCAGGCGGCTGCGGCGTCGGAAGATTGGCCTCAGACCGAAGCCCGAAGCCCGAAGCGACGCTACGCGACCCTCTCGAGCGCGAGCTCTTCCTTTCGCAAGCGCCCGCGGATGTCGGGGCCGCTCATGGCGCTGGCGAACAGGTAGCCCTGCACCTGGCCGATGCTCGGCTCCTGCAGCAGCGAGACAAGTTGCTGGTGGGTTTCCACGCCCTCGACGACGACCGACATGCCGAGATCGGCGCTGACGCGGGCGACGCCGTGCAGAAGCTTCATCGAGCGCGCGTCATCCTCGATGCCGCTCAGGAAGCTCCGGTCGATCTTGATCTTGTTCAGCGGGAACTTGCGCAGATAGCTCAAGCTCGAATAGCCGGTCCCGAAGTCGTCGAGCGAAATCCGCACGCCCTGCTTGCGCAGCTTGTTGAGCGATTGCTGGATGGCGACGATATCCTCCAGGAGCACCGATTCGGTGATCTCGATTTCCAGGCGGTCGGGCGCGAGCCCCGTATTCGCGAGGCTTTCGGCGACGATGGAGTTGATGTCGCTGCGCCGGAACTGGATCGCCGACATGTTGACGGCGACGCTGATGTGCTCCGGCCATGCCGTGCATTCGCGGCAGGCCTTGTGCAGCACCCAAGTGCCGAGCTCGGTGATGAGCCCCATTTCCTCGGCGACGGGAATGAACTCCTGCGGGTGCACCATGCCGCGGGTCGGGTGCGGCCAGCGCAGCAACGCCTCGCAGGCCATTGTCCGGCCGGTTTTGATGTCCACGATCGGCTGGAAATAGATTTCGAATTCGTTCTGTGCCAGCGCGTTGCGGATGTCGAGTTCGAGCGTTCGGCGCATCTGCGCCTTCTCGTCCATGTCGTGCTCGAAGAAACGGCATGCCCCGCGGCCGTCGGCCTTGGCGCGGTACAGGGCCATATCCGCGCATTTGAGGATCTGCTCGAAGGTGTTGCCGTCCTCGGGCATCACGCCGATGCCGACGCTGGCGCCGATGACGATCTGGTGCCCGTTGACGTCGTAGATCTCGCTCAAGGTGCGGATGATCCGCTCGGCGGTTTGAGCGGCCTCGATCTTGCTGTGCAGCAGCGGCTGCAGGACGACGAATTCGTCGCCGCCGAAGCGGGCGACGATGCTGCTCGGGCTCAAGGTTCGCTGCAGGCGGTCGGCCACTTGGCAAAGCAGCGCGTCGCCGAAGGGATGGCCCAGCGTGTCGTTCACTTTCTTGAATTGGTCAAGATCGATGAACAGCACGGCATGGTGCTGCCGCGATCCGTTTGCGATGAGCCTCTCCATTTCCTCCTGGAAGAAGATACGGTTGGGCAGGCCGGTCAGCGCGTCGTAGCGGGCGAGGTGCTCGATCTTCTCTGCGGCCTGCCGCTGCTCGGTGACGTCTTCCGCCAGGACGACGCAGCCGCCGTTGTCCATCGGCTGGAGCGTCAGCTCCAGCGTGGTGTTGGTGTTGCACTCGATCACCAGTGTTTGCCGGTGGCGGGAGGTTATGCGCTCCTCGAATTGCGCGATGAAGTCCTGCGACGAAAAGTGGCGGAACCGATTCGTGGCGGTGATGTGCTGCAGCAGTTCGCGAACGTAAAGCTTGCTGTAGTTGAGCGCCGGATCGAGCTTCAGCATCTCGACGAAGCGCCGATTGGTGACCAGCAGGCGCCGGTCCGCGTCGAACATGCAAAGCCCGTGAGGCATGTTGTTGAGGGCGGTGTCGAAGCGCCTCGCCAGCATTTGTACGTCACGCGAGGCGACGACCGCATCGAACAGCGTCTTGCGCAAGCGCGCCGAGATGAACCGCAGGCTCAGGAAGAACGGGATCAGCAGGGATGCCAGGAAGGCGTAGTAGATGTTCTGCTGAATGATCAATCCGGCGATCATCGGCACGCCGGCGCAGATCGCCTGGGTGGTCACAAGCTGATCGCTGGAGAAGTTCCGCCCGGTCACGCCCACGAGATAGGCGAGGCTCATCGAAAAGCTGATGAGGTGGACGGCGGGGTCGTCGGTCAGCGCGAAAGTAAGGAAGCACCAGAGGCTCAGGATCGCGACAAATGCGCCCGACCCGACGATGTATCGCTTCTCCCAACGGCGCGCCTCGAGATAGCTGTCCGCGCCGGGCTTGCGGCGCGAATACGCAAGCATGTCCCGCGACCGCGCCCAGCCGATCAGGGCCAGCGCGATCGAGCACGCTAGGAACGAAAGCTCGCCGGTTTTCCACGCGGTGACGCCCGCCGCCGCGACCGCGCTGATGGTGCCGGCGAAAAGCGATCGGGAGTCGCCGTAAAGGGCATGGACGGACGACGCATAAATGTCGACCGGAAGTACCCTTTGGTCCTGCGTTGAAAACCAGCGACGCATACTGCCCCGTACCCGGCTGAGAGGCCGCCGGCTGCTGCCGATACCCTTATGCATGGGATGAATTGACGGGCGGTACGCGCGATCGAGAAAATTTTATTCGATTTGCGGAAAGCGTCTGTGAAATGCGGCAGAACGCCAGAAAATCTGCGGCAAAACATGGTTAACGAAAAGCTAACGTCCGCGGCCGAAGGAGCAGATTTCACCTAAACTTTATTTACTTTGGTGAATAAAGGGTTAAATTCTCAAAACAGCGTTTTTGTTTTGGGAGCAATTGCAATGGGCTCGGTTGCGGCCCGAGTGGGCAAGCCATTTTCGGAACGCCTCAGCGATTTTGCGGAAACGGTTCGGTATCGGAGGATTGAGAGCGAGGCGGACCGGGAGGCGGTGTTCCGCCTTCGCTACGAAGCGTATGTCCGGGAAGGCACGATCCCGATCAGCTTCGAGAAGCGCTTCGCCGACAAGTACGACGAGATGCCGAACGTCTGGATCTTCGGCGCCTATATCGACGGCGAATTGGCGAGTTCCATTCGCGTCCACGTCGCAAGCCCCGAACACCCCACCTCGCCGAGCGTGGACGTTTTTCCCGACGTGTTGCGGCCGGAGATTGAGAGGGGGCACACGATCGTTGATCCGACCCGGTTCGTGACCCACCCGGTGATCGCAAAGGGATACCCGGAACTGCCCTACATCACGGTCCGGCTCGGGTTCCTCGCGTCCGAACACTTCGGGGCCGATCTTGGCTTGGCCTCGGTGCGCGTCGAGCATCAGGCGTTCTACAAGCGCCTGTTTCTGATGAACCCGCTTTGCGAGCCGCGGAGCTTCCCGAATCTTGCGCCGCTGTTCAGCCTGATGGGCGTTAACTACCCATCGGTGAAGGAGCGGATCGTCCAGCGTTACCCATTCATGTTGAGCACGCAGGCGGAACTGGAGGAACTCTACGGGCGCGTCGACCGCGATCTGCCGGATTTGTCTTCCGTCATTCCACTGCCGATGGAGCCGTGGGCTCCGGTGGAACTGCGGGCCGGGCAATAGCGCTCGACCTGGAGCGCTCGACCTGGAGCGCTCGGCCTGGACGCAGGCTGGCCCGGTCCTCAGGCGACGCGATGGGCCCGACGCTGCTCGGCGTTTTCGGTGTGATAGCGGCTCATGTCGTCCAGGAAAGACGAGAACAGCCGGTTGAACGCCTCGGGCGCCTCCAGGAAAGGCGCGTGGCCGGCGCCTTCGATGATGTGACAGCGGCCGCCCCAAAGGTTCCGGTAACCCAGGCTCGAGAGATAATCGAGCCGGACGAACGGTTCGTCCGCGCCGTTCGTCACGGCCACGGGTGTTGGTATGTTCTCGACGATCCAGCGTTGATCGCCCCCGATCCCGGTCATCATGCCGCGCGCCAGGATGGGGCGTGCCCGGACGTCGGTGCGTGCGATCGCGTCGTAGAATTGCGGTGCGAATGTCTCGCCGACGCAAACGCGGGCGAACCGCTCGATCTCCTGCGGCCGCAACAGGCTCCGCGTCGCGAGCAGCAGGTCGAGTTGCGCCTGGAAGCCACGAACCATGCCGAGCACGCCGCGCCGCACAGGCGGCGTGCCGACGATCATGATGCCGGACGCATCGAAGCCCTGGCCGATCATTTCGAGCCCGATGTGTCCGCCGAGCGACCAGCCGAGCAGCGCCGCGCGCCGGATATCCAACGAACGCAAAACTTCGATAAGCACGGCTGCGTGCCCCGGCACGGTGTAAGCCTGCCGCGGCTCGCGTGCGTTGTCCGATTGTCCATGCCCAAGAAGATCGACCGCGATGATCCGGTACAATTTGGCGAAATCTGTTTCGAACTGCCGTTCGAAGACATCGCGGCAACTTGAGTTGCCATGAATCAGGACAACCGGCATGCTGTTACCGGGGCTTTCCACAATCGCCACGCGTCCTTGGGTGGTATCGACTTTCCGCGAAAGCATCGCTTCGTTCCGGCTGCGACGCCCGTTGTAGGCAGAACAATGTGTAAGGCTCGTTAAGAATTTTGGAGAAGGCCATGAGCCAATCGAAGGAACCATCCGCAGCCAGCGCTTCGATGATCGAAAATCCAACAGGACAAGCGCATGCGGGCTATGTGCTCGGTCATTCGGATCGGGAATTGGATCGGCTGCATCGCCAAGCTTTGCTGTTCGCCGACCTGACGCGCGATCTGCTTGTGCGCGCCGGGCTCGAGAGCGGCATGCGCGTTCTCGATATCGGCTGCGGCGTCGGCGATGTGTCCGTGATCGCGGCGGACCTGGTTACGCCCAACGGTGCGGTGACGGGGATCGACCCGTCGCCGGAGGCGCTGGCGATCGCGCGTGCGCGGCTCGATGCGCTCGGCAAGCCGTGGGTGCGTTTTGCGCCGGGAACGCTGGAGGGCCTCGAAGACGGCTCCTCCTTCGATGCCGCCATCGGCCGTTTCATCCTCATCCACCTCGCGAATCCCGCCGAGGCGCTCAGCCGGTTGCGCAGTCGCCTGCGGCCCGGCGCGGTGATGTGTTTCATCGAATTCGATCTTGGCACCGTGGCCGCCTATCCGCCCTTGCCGTTGCTGCAGCAGTGCACCGGCTGGGTTGGCGAGGTCTATCGCCGGATGGGTCGCCAGTTGGACATGGGCGTGGGCCTGTTCGGTGCGTTCCGTGCCGCGGGATTGAAACCGGAGATGGTGGGGCTGACCCGTATTACAACTTCCGATGATGAAGCGGGAATCGATTTCCTCGTCGAATCCGTCCGGAGCCTGCTGCCGGCGATGGAGAAGCTCGGAATCGCAAGGCGAGATGTTGTTAACATCGATACGCTAAGGGATCGGCTGTTGCAGGAATCCGCATCGGGCGACCATTGCGTTTTCTATCCGCGTCTCGTGGGAGCATGGGCAGTGGTCCGATAGTTCCATCGGGCGTCGAGCCCGCCTGAGAGCACCGGGTCGGATCGGGCATCGGTTGCGTCAAGGGGGGTCATCGTGCGTTTCCATCCGACAGCGTCCCGCGCGTGCCGCGGGCTTCTCGTTCTGGCTTGCACCGCCATCGTGTCCGAGGCGCACGGCGGCGCGTTCGAAATTCGCGCGCAAAGCGCCGAGGGGTTCGGCACGGCCATCGCCGGCGTCGCCGCGGGGCAGGCGCTGTCCTACAGCTATTGGAACCCGGCCGCGCTCTCGGGCGTCGATCGCTTTCAGATCGAGGGCGTCTCGAACCTGGTGTTCCCCTCGATCGACCTGAACCCAAGCAGCGGCGGCTCCGTCGATATCGGCAAGTATGCGCTGGTGCCGGCCATGTACATGGCCGCGCCGATCACCGACCGGCTGACCGTTGGGCTATCGATCACCAGCCCCTACGGGCTCGCGACCGAGACGCCCGTGAATTGGGCCGGCCAGATTTACGGCCGGCAGTCGAAAATCTTTTCGATCAACGCCAATCCGATGCTGTCCTATCGCGTGAACGACATGCTCTCGGTCGGCGCCGGCATCCAGGTCCAGTATTTCAAGGCGAAGCTCACGCAGGCTGTCGGCATTGCTCCGTTCGACCCCGATGCGATCCTGAAGGCGGATAGCATCGGTGTCGGCTTCAATCTCGGCATGCAATTGAAGCCGTGGGCCGGCGGAACCATCGGCGTTGGATATCGCTCGGCGATCACGCACGACCTCGACGGGCATCTCACAATTCCGGCGGTTAGTTTTCCCGCGTCGGCCAAGCTCACGACGCCCGATCTGGTCAGCCTGGGTCTGCGGCAAGAGCTCACCGACCGCACCCGTGTCATGGGCACGGTCGAATGGACGAACTGGAGCCGCATCGGCACCGTGCCGGTCTTCGATTCCACTTCGGGCGGTATGCTGACGGCGTTGCCGCTGCGCTATCGCGACGGGTGGCTGTTCTCGGTCGGTGGCGAGTATGACGTGAGCAAGGCGATCACGGCGCGCGCCGGCATCGGCTACGAGATCGCGCCGGTGACCGACATCACGCGCGATGTCCGGCTCCCCGAGCCCGATCAGCTCATCTTGTCGGCCGGCCTGTCGTATCGCTACAGCCAGTGGACGACGTTCGATGTTGCGCTGACGCAGTCGATCGGACTCGGCAGCGGGCCTGTGACGATCTCGGCCGGTGATCCGCGCTTCCTCGGCCTGCCGTTTTCAGCGACGTCCGATTTGAACGTGACGATCGTCTCGGCGGGCTTCAAGATGAAGTTCGACAACATGCCGTTCGCGTTCCGGTAGCTGCCGGAGCGTTGATGGGCGTGTTTTGCCCGCGTGCGTGCCTGCATGCGCGGACATGGACGGCGGCGATGCCGGGCTGGAAACCCCGCGCTTGCCGCCGTTGTGCTATCGTCGGCTTTGGCTGATACCCTGCCTCCGCGTCGTCGCCTTGGCTCGGCTCCATTGTCCGCGATATCACCCGATGGATCGTTCAATATCCGACCCGATTGAATCCCTGCGCGATGTTGTTTCGGCAGCGGAGGCGTGGCTTGCCGACGCCACCGCCAAGGTCGGCCGGCGCGTCGCGGTCGGTGGCGCCAAGTCGTCTTCTTCGTTCGACCGCGAGCAGCGCGCCACCCACGGCCTGGCCTGGCTCGCCACCTATGTCGAGGCGCTGCGCCAGCTTGCCGCCTACGCCCGGCGGATGCGGGAGAGGGGGCAGTTCGGCGAGGCTGAGGAGCTGATCGTGCGCATCGGCGCGGGCGAGTACTTCGCCCAGATCGTCGGCGGCATCCCGATGAGCCAGGGCGAGATCGTGCGCCTTTCCGACCTCGGCTTGTCGGGAGCCGATGTGGCGGCGCGCTTGACGCCTGCGGTCGAGAATCTGCTCGCGGACGGCAACACCGCGCCGCGCCGCGCCCGCCTTGTCGAACTGCTGCGGCAGCACCACGGCACCACGTTCGGACGAAGCGGCCTCGACGACACGCTGGAATCCATCCGCGAAGGGATGCGCAAGTTTGCCGCCAGCGAGGTGATTCCGAACGCGCACCGATGGCACCTCGCCAACAGCTACATCCCTCTCGATGTCATCGGGCAGATGTCCAAGCTCGGCGTGTTCGGCCTGACCATCCCCGAGGAATACGGCGGGATGGGGCTCGGCAAGGAATCGATGTGCGTCGTCTCCGAGGAGCTGTCGCGCGGCTATATCGGCGTCGGTTCGCTCGGCACCCGCTCGGAGATCGCGGCCGAGTTGATCCTCGGCAGCGGCACCGATGCGCAGAAGAAAAAGTGGCTGCCGCGGATTGCATCGGGAGAGGTTTTGCCGACCGCGGTGTTTACCGAGCCCAACACGGGCTCCGACCTCGCGTCGTTGAAAACGCGCGCCGTGCGCGCCGGCGATGTGTATCGCGTTTACGGCAGCAAGACCTGGATCACGCATCCGGTGCGCGCCGATCTGATGACCCTCCTGGTCCGCACCGATCCGGCGGTGCATGGCTATAAGGGACTGTCGATGCTGCTCGCGGAAAAGCCGCGCGGCACGGACAGCGACCCGTTTCCCGTGGCCGGGATGAGCGGCACCGAGATCGAAGTGCTCGGCTATCGCGGCATGAAGGAATACGAGATCGCGTTCGACGGCTTCGAGGTGAAGGCGGACGGTCTGCTTGGCGGCGTCGAGGGCGAGGGCTTCAAGCAGTTGATGCAGACATTCGAATCCGCGCGCATCCAGACGGCCGCACGCGCGGTCGGCGTCGCCCAATCCGCACTGGACGAAGCGCTGGCTTATGCGCAGGAGCGCGCGCAGTTTGGGCGGCCGGTCGCCGAGTTTCCGCGTGTCGCCGACAAGATTGCGATGATGGCGGTGGAAATCGCGATCGCGCGTCAACTGACATACTTCGCCGCGCGGCGGAAGGATTCGGGGCGGCGCTGCGACCTGGAGGCGGGCATGGCGAAGCTTCTGGCGGCGCGCGTCGCGTGGGCTGCGGCCGATAACGCCGTGCAGATTCACGGCGGCAACGGCTTCGCGCTGGAGTTTCCGATTTCGCGTATCCTCTGCGACGCCCGCATCCTGAATATCTTCGAGGGGGCGGCGGAGATCCAGGCGCAGGTCATTGCACGCCGCCTGCTCGACGGCTCGAATTGACGCGAACCATGTACGGACTGCTGAATGGATTGCGGATCGTCGAAGGCGCGTCGTTTATCGCCGCGCCGCTTTGCGGCCTGACGTTCGTGCAGCTTGGCGCCGATGTCATCCGCTTCGATCCCATCGGCGGCGGGCCGGACTTCAATCGGTGGCCGCTGGCGCCGAATGGGTCGAGCCTCTATTGGGAAGGGCTGAACAAGGGGAAGCGTTCGATTGCCATCGACCTGTCGCGGCCCGAGGGGCGCGACCTCGCGGCCGCGCTGGTGACGGCGCCCGGTCCGCAGGCGGGTTATTTCGTCACCAACTATCCGGCATCCGGCTTTCTCTCGCATGAGACGCTCAGCGCGCGCCGCGCGGATTTGATTACCGTGCGCGTGACGGGCTCCTCGGATGGGCGCAACGCGCTCGACTACACGGTGAACTGCGCCGCGGGTTACCCGGAGATGACGGGCCCGCCCGATGCCAAGGGGCCGGTCAATCATGTCTTGCCGGCCTGGGATATCGCAGCCGGCCTGACCGCGGCGGTGTCGCTGCTCGCGGCCTCGCACAACCGCGCGCTGACGGGGCAGGGCCGCGAAATCCAGGTGCCGCTCTCGAACGTCGCCTTCGGCGTGTTGTCGGCGCTGGGCAATATCGGCGAGGTGTCCATTTCGGGTGAGGATCGGCCGCGCTACGGCAACGCGCTCTACGGCTCGTTCGGGCGGGACTTCGTGACGGCGGATGGGCAACGGCTGATGATCGTCGCCATCACGCGCCGCCAGTGGCGGGGCCTGGTCGATGCGCTGGGCCTGCGCGAGGCCATCGCGGCGCTGGAGCGCGAATACGGCGTGGATTTCGAGGCCGACGAGGGCGCCCGCTTCACCCTGCGCGCGCGGATTTTCCCGCTGGTGCAGCAGGCCGTCGGGGCACGGCGGCTGGACGAGCTTGCCGTGGTTTTCGACGGTTACAACGTTTGCTGGGGGCAGTATCGGACGGTGCGCGGGGCGCTGCGGGACGATCCCCGTTTGTCGCCCGCCAACCCGATGTTCGAGGACATACCCCACCCCAGCGGTGAAACGTATCTGGCGGCGGGCTTTCCCGGTATCGTTTCCGGCACGAGGCGGGAGGCGGTCCGGCCCGCGCCGAGGCTTGGCGCCGACACCGACGCAATCCTGGCCGGAGAACTCGGGCTTTCGGATCGCGAGATCGGGCGCTTGCACGACGCACGAATTGTGAGCGGGCCTCGACAGGGACGGGTTTGATAGGGAAGGAACATGGAAACTCGGCTGACGTTCGATTCCGATGGCATCTCGCTGTCGGCGGTTCTGCATATTCCGGATACGCACAACGGGCGCGACAAGCTCCCCGCCTTCATCGTGCTGCACGGGTTCATGGGGTCGAAGGACGAGTCCCATGCGGAGTTGCAGGCGAAGATGGTCGAAGGATGGGGCTATGCCGCGCTGCGTTTCGATTTTCGCGGGCTCGGCGATAGCGGCGGGCGACGCGGCTATGTGTTGTGCGAGGAGCAGGTTGCGGACACCCGCAATGCGATCTCGTGGCTCGCGACACGCCCGGAAATCGATCCCAAGCGCATCGCCTTGATCGGGCACAGCTTCGGTGCCGCCGTTTCCGTTTACACGGCGGGCGTGGACGAGCGTGTTGCCGCGGTCATCTCATCGTGCGGCTGGGGCAACGGCGCACGCAAATTCCAGGGCCAGCATCCCGGCCCCGAAGCCTGGAAGAAATTCACCGACATGCTGGCGCGCAATCGCGAGCACAAGGCCAAGACCGGCGAGACATTGTGGGTTTCGCGCTGGGATGTGGTCCCCATCCCGGAACACCTGCGCAAGAACCTGTCGAGCAAAGCGCAGATGGAAGTCCCCGCCGATACGGCGCAAAGCATGTACGATTTCACGGCGGAAGACGTGGTCGGCAACATCGCGCCGCGACCGTTGATGTTGTTCCATACCGCCAACGATCAAGTGACGCCGACGGAGCAGTCGATCCGCATGTTCGAGCGCGCCGGCATGCCGACCGAGCTTTATCTCGTCACGGGCGAATCGCATTTTCCGCTTGCCGGGAACGGCGAGCCCGCGCGCACGCTTTGCAAGACTTGGCTCGATCGTTTCTTTCCCGTGAAGCCTTGAGGGCCATGACATTCATACGGCACCGGGCAGCGCAGCGGCGTGCGGCCGAGACGATTGCGCGCCACGCTGCCAAAGGTGTGCAGCGCCCGCCGGGTGAGCCGGCACCTTAAATCATATCGCCCACCAGGCCGTGGCCGCCGCGCCCAGCACCGCCACGACGCTGACGGCGCTGACGCGGCCGCCGACGGCCCATCCTCCCACCCAGCTTGTCATGACGGCCTTGGCCACGGTGTTGACGGCGACGGCGATCAGGATTCCTTGCGTGGCGGTTTCGAGAGCCAGGGCGTTGCCGCCCATACGCGCCATCGAGATGGTCGCGGCATCGACATCGGCCAGCCCCGACACGCCCGCGACGATCAGAACGCCCAGGTTGCCGAAGGCCCAGTGCAATAGTTTCGAGGTCAGCATGACCGCCGCGATGAATGCCGCAAGCTTCAGCGCGGAGCCCAGCGCCAGCGGGTTGGTGATCTCGAGGGCGGGGGACTTGTGGTCCCGGTTCCCGAACAACAGCGCAGCGCCGCTTAAGCCGAGGATCGAGGCGAGGACGATCAGGGGGACGGCGAGTTTGGGCAGCAGAGCTTCGTTCAGCGCCATCGCGACCACGCCGACGCGGATCGTCATCACCACGCCGGCGATGAGGATGCCGGCGCTGAGAAGCCGCGCGGAGGCGGGGTGTTCGCGCCCCAGCCGGGCAAAGGTCAGGGTGGTGATGGTCGAGGAGGCGAGGCCGCCCATCGTCGCGGTCAGCAGAACGCCGTAACGGTCGCCGAAGGCTCGGATCGCGACGTAGCCACCGAACGAGGTCGCCGCGATCAGGATGGCGAGCAGCCAGATCTCATAAGGGTTGATCGCGCCCCAGGGATCCACGGTGCGGTGAGGCAGGAACGGCAGCAGCAGAAAGGACATCGCCAGCAGGGTCAGCACCGCGCGGATTTCCTGCCAGGTCAGCGTCGCCACCCAGCGATGGATCGGGTCGCGCAGGGCGAGAAGGATCGACACCGCGACGGCGCAGGCGATGGCGATGCGGAGATCGCCGACGACGGCCAGCGTGCCGAGCAGGAAGGTCACCATGCCGGCGACCACCGACGTGGCGCTGAGGTCGCGATCGATGGTGGCCTCGAGCCAATGGAACGCGGCGAAGGCTGCGGTATAGGCGACGAACGTAAATCCGATCACCGCGCCGCCGGCCTGCAGCGAGACGGCGCCGGCAATTCCGCCGAGAAGACCGGAGAGCGCGAAGGTGCGGAAGCCGGCGGCGCGCTGATGATCCTCCTCCTCGCGCCCGCGCCAGCCGCGCTCCAAGCCGACGAGCAGGCCGATCGCAAGCGAGACGGTCAGGCGGCTGAGAAGCTCGTATTGGTCCACGGCGTGGGCCTTCGGCGTGTCGGGGGCGGCGTGCGGCGAATCCGGTGTTCGCTTCGATCAAAACTTCGGCACGGCGCGACCGTCAGGCCAAAGCCGCCGCGACGGCTTGTGCGTCGGGGACCACGTCGTGATCGTAGAGCCGTTTGCGGAACGAGGCATGAGCGGTGATTTCGGCATCCCGCACGCCGAGATCGGCATAAGAGGAATCGTAACGCATGCCGTTCTCGCGTGCGCCGCGCTGCACCTGCGCCACACGCTCGCGCCGAAGCTGCTCGTAGGCAACGAGTGCCGCCGGCACGGTTTTACGATCCGCGCGCGACAGGATGGTTGCGAGCGCGATGCCGTCCTCGACCGACTGGTTCGCGCCCTGGCCGAGGTGCGGAAGCATCGGGTGCGCGGCGTCGCCGAGAAGGGTCAGGCGTCCGTTCGTCCAGGTCGGCAGCGGCTCGCGGTCGTACAGCGCCCATTTGAAGGTTGTCTTGACGTGCCTCAGCAAGGTTTCGATGCGCGGATCCCAGCCGGCGAACTCCTGGCGCAGGACGTCGGGATCGCCGGGCGCGGACCACGACTCCTTCATCTCTGCGTCCGCCGGCACGAAACCGACGTAGTTGATCAGCGTGCCGAAGCGAACCGGGAAAGCCAGGAAGTGCTTGGACTTGCCGAGCCACATCTGCCAGACGTCGTTCGGCCAATGCGGAACGAGATCGTGCGCGACCAGCCCACGGTAGGCCACCGATCCTGAAAAGACAGGCTGCGAGGGCGGAAACACGAACGGCCGAAGCTCGGAATGAATGCCGTCCGCGGCGACGACGACATCTGCTTCGGCAACCGCGCCGTTGGCGAAAGTGACGCGCGCCTTGTCGGCGTCCTGCTCGAAGCCGATGCCGCGGTGGCCGGTGTGGACGACGCCGGCAGGCAGCGCCTTGGCCAGGAATTCGACGAGATCGGCGCGGTGCATGCCGAACGTGGCGTTCCAGCCCGAGGAATCGGTCACCTGCACAGGCGCGATCGGCGCGCCATCGTGGCGGAAATACCGAGAGCCGGGACCGACGCGGGCGCCCCACTTCTCGACCGACGGCTCGAGCCCAATTCTCTGGAAATGCCGCACGCTATTGGGCGTCAGGTAGACGCCGGCGCCGATCTCGCCGAGTTCGGGAGCCTGCTCGTAGACCTGGACCGGGAAACCGTGCGCGATCAGCACATTGGCCGCAAACAGGCCGCCAATCCCGCCGCCCACGATGACGATACTCGGTCGCGCTTCCGCCATGATACACCCGGCTCCCAGCCTTGCTTGTTTCGGAATCCGGTCGTTCAGGACCGGCGCCGCCGCCGAAAATGCTTCGGAAGCGTGCCGGTTTCAAGCGCCTTTCGTCATCCCTCGGGAGCGCTGGATCGCGAGGCAAGCCTGTTGCGAACGCTTCGCCATCAGGACTTCAATTCGAACTCGCCGTTGATCTCCACGGGAATGCCGTGCGGCAGCTCGGCCATGCCAACGGCGGTGCGCGCGTGCTTGCCGAACGTCGCTCCGAACACCTCGTAGAAAAAATCCGAAGCGCCGTCGATTACCTCCGGCATCCGATCGAATCCCGGTGCGACGTTGACCATGCCATAGAGGCGGATCACGCGCTTGACTCGGTCGAGATCGCCGAGCTCCTGCTTCAGGCTCGCAAGCATGGAGAGGGCCACCGCGCGCGCCGTTGCGTAACCTTCCTCGACCGTAACCTCGCTGCCGACCTTGCCCTTGGCCTTGACCTTCGGGCCGCTGAGATCGCGACCGTGGCCCGATGCATAAACGATCGAGCCGACGACCACGCAGCCGGTGCGATTGGGGTTGGGGAATTTGAAAGGTTCGGGCAGCGAATAGCCCATGCTCTTGATCTTGTCTTCAATCATGCTCATTGCGTTTTCCTGCTCTCTTATCCGCTGTCGTTTTAGCTCGGCGGATGTTGATGGGCGAAGACCGCATCGAACGCGACGGGCATCTGAAAGGCGGTCCGTCACGATCATCCTCTGTCCGATATTCGGTCCCGCCAGGCCGGCCGTCCAGCAGACCGTGTGGAAACCGTCGCGGTGGTTGCAACTGCCGGATCGCTTGTTGTTGTGGTTGCTGTGGCGGAATGCGCTCGTGTTTCTGAACGAGTCTTCGTTTCGCCGATGGCGGATGTGTCGCTTCTTGCGGGGTGTTTATCTCTTGCGAAAGTCGTCCGGTGTCAGCACGATGCGCGCCGTCGCAAGATCACTGACGATCCATTTCGCAGAGAGGATGACGCTATGAAACGACCGTCGCGGCCAAAAGCTTCAACCGTTCGCGCCACACGCGCGCCCGCGTCGGATCGCGTTGCCGTCGAACCGCTGTTGCCCGTGCCGGTGCCGCACACGAGCGCCAAGCTTGCACGCGGCATTCGCGCCGGCCGATGGGTGTTCGCCACCGGCCAGGCTGCGACGGACTACGTCAACGGCATCGCGGCGGACCTGGTGCAGACCGAACGGCCGCTGAACGGCGAAACGATGTACAAGCGCCAGGCGCGGCGCATCTATCGGAACGTGAAAGAGGTGCTGGGCAAGGTCGGCGCCAGCCTTCCGGATGTCGTGCGCGTCGATCAGTACTACACCACCGAGCGCGCGATGCATCCTTATCACGAGGTGCGCCACGAGGTCTTCGGCTCGAAGATTCCGCCTTCCACCTCGAACCTACACCAGCGTTTTTCGCGCACGGATCAGAGCATCGAGCTTCAGGTGATGGCGGCGGTGCCGGGCTCGGGTCTCAAGGTGAAGCATGAGACGTTTAATCCGGGCTACGACATTTCCGCCGTCTCCGGCTATAGCCCTGCGCTCAGCGCCGGCGATTTCCGCTTCGTGCCGGGACAGACGGCCGAGGCAAGCCGGGACGACGAGGGCCCGCTCGACCCGGAGGTCCGCCATCCGCGTGCGTTGTGGCGGCAATGGCCGATCAAGCTCGAAACCCAGTTCATCCTCCAGCGCAAGCTCAAGGCTTCGCTTGAGGGTGCGGGCGCAAGCCTCGACAGCGTGGTCAAGGCGCAGGTGTATTTGAGCGATCGCGAGGATGTGCCTGCCTTTAATGAAGTCTGGCTTTCGACGTTCAAGAGCCCGCCGGCAACGACGATCATCGCGACGGCCAAGCCCGGCTTCGCAATCAACGATCTGCGCATCGAGATCAACACCATCTCGCTCGCCACTCAGGGCAAGACCAAGCGTGAGGTGATCAAGGGCCCCGAGGCGCCGGCCTTCGATGGTTATGTCTCGGCGATCAAGGCCGGCGATCTGCTGTTCCTGTCGGGTATGATGGCGGTGGAGGGCGGCCGTCTGATCGACGAGGCGCGGGTGGATGAGCGCCAGCCGTTCTACGGCATTCCGGTCAAGGCGGAGCTGCGCTCCATCATCCGTCAGGCGGAAGCGATCTGCCGGTCGGCCGGGACGTCGCTTCGCAACGCCGTGCGCATCCAGCAATTCCACACCGACCTCGCGGACCTGCCGGCCGCCATCGAAGTGTGGGACGAGGCGATGGATCATGCGCCGCTGCCGCTGTCGCCGATCGAGGTGCCCTGGCTGCCGGTGCCGGGTGCGCGCGTGCAGGTCGATCTCTGGGTCTACGTGCCCGAGTGATCGGTTCGGCGGCTTCGCGATGAAGCCCGCTATCGAAAAGGCCCCGGCTCCGGTTCAATCCGGCTCCGGGGCCTTGATGTGTCGAGCTTCGCTCAATGCTTTCAGGGGCGAGCGCAACCGATGGCGCTTCAGTAAACCGGCGCGGCGTAGGGCGAGGCGGCCTGCGGCTGTGTCTTGGCTTTGCGCGATTTCTTATCCGGCGGTGCGAGCTTATCCAGGAAAGACACGATGCCTGGCGTCTCCTCCGCTTTCGGTCTGGCGTGTCGCCCGCTGCGGCGGGTTGCGCGATGGACCGGCTTTGCTCCCGCCGTCGGAGCGATGCTGGGTCGCGCAGCGGGAAGGGGAACCGATTGCGAATCCAGTGCGGCGATCCGCTCGGCTTCCGTCGGCTGCGGCGTCGTTGTGACGGCCATGCCGTTTGTCGTCACGGTGCGGCTGGTTTCGGCCCGCGGCAATGGACGCGGCCTCGGCATCGGCAGAACCGCCGTGGCCGGTTGGGTTGCGCTCGGTGAGGCTTGGGCGTGCTCGACCGAAGCAACGGTCGCGTCGGAAGATGTTTCGGGAAGCGGAGGTGCTATCCGCACCGGATCGAATGCGCCGCGCGGCTGTTTGGTCGTCGCGGTCTGATGGGGCGCCGCGGCGTGCGGCAGCCGTGTGATCTTTTCGATGTGAACCACGCGCGGCTTCAGCACATCGTCGCTCCGCGTGGACAGTGCCGCAAGCGCGTTGTCGCGCGGTTCGGCGGTGCGGCTGGACGACGACGCGCCGCATCGCATCTGCGGCTTCTTGTAGAAGCCGCGCTGATAATAGGCGACCGCACGGCTGATGTTGCAGCCTGCGGCGCGGTAGGCGTTGGCGAGATACCTGACCGCATAGGTCATGTTGGTGTCGGCGTCGAGCAATCCCCGCGCGTCGCCCGAATAGCCCATCGACCGTGCGGTGCCGAGGCGGATTTGCATCAAGCCGTAGTTGCCCTTGCTCACCGCGCGCGGGTTGCCGCGACTTTCGATCTGGATCACGCGCCGCACCAATGTCTCCGGGACATCGTTGGCGGCGGCATGTTTCTGAATGAGGGCATCGTGCGGGCCGGCCGAAGCCGCAGGCGCGAGCGCGAAGTGCGCGCCAGCCGCCAACGCGACCGAGACAAAGGGACCCCGCAGCCGGTTCATGACCTTCCTGATATCCACATCGCCGGGCTGATTCAAGCGATGCCAGGGGCCGGGCCGCCCCGGCGGAGGTGTCCCGTTGCCGTCGCCGCTTTACGGGCCGGGCCCCCGGTGGCAAAGATTTATGCGGGTTTGCGCGTCGATTGTTACGACAGGGAGCGGGTGGTGGAAGTTTCGGCCGTTAAGGAAAACGTCAAACGGGTCTTTTATGTGCGCTTCGTGAACAACCCGATCTACCTGGAGATCATCGGCAAGCGACCGGAAATTCGTATCGACAAGCTTGAGAATGACACGGCCGGTGCGGTCGCCGATCCGATCCTTGCCGCGGCGCATGCCTATCAGATCAGTTCCGCGCGTGATGAGCTGCCGGCGAAATATCACGCCGGCAAGGAGCTGTTGGCGCGAACGCCGAACCTGCTCGTGGTGTCGACCGGCGGCGCGGGCTTCGACACCGTTAACGTCAAGGACTGCACGGACGCCGGTGTGCTGGTGGTTAATCAGACCGGCGGCAATGCCGATGCGGTGGCGGCCCATGTCCTGGCGATGATGCTTTCGCTATCGAAGCAGATTACGCAGACCGACCACGCGTTGCGCAAAGGCACGATGCACGACCGCAACGCCTTCATGGGCAGCGATATCAACGGCCGCACCATCGGCATCGTCGGTCTGGGCAATGTCGGCCTGCGCGTGGCGCGGTTGTGCAAGACGCTGTTCGATATGCAGGTCCTGGCCTGCGACCCTTACCTCGACGATGCGGTTGTGGCCGAGCGCGGGGCGACCAAGGTGTCGCTCGACGAGTTGCTGCGCCGATCCGATTTCGTTTCGATCAACTGCCCGCTCGATGATGCCTCGCGCGGCATGATCGGTGCGCGCCAGTTCGGCTTGATGCAGAAGAACGCCTTTTTCATCACCACGGCGCGCGGCTTCATCCATGACGAGAAGGCGTTGGAGGAGGCGCTGCGGAGCAAGGCGATCGCCGGCGCGGGCCTGGACGTTTGGGCGAAAGAGCCGCCGCCGCCCGATCACCCGCTGCTGCAGTTCGACAACGTGATCGCAAGTCCGCACACGGCCGGCGTCACCAGGGAGGCGCGGGCCAACATGGGCCGGTTCGCCGCCGAACAACTCATCCTCACGCTCGACGGCAAGCGCCCGCCGCGGATCGTCAACCCGGAGGTGTGGCCGCGCTATGCCAAGCGTTTCGAGCGAGCATTCGGTTTCCAGCCGGGCTGAAGCGCTCGATGTGCTTTCTTTGTGCGAACCGGTATCCACTTTGCTCGAAAACGCTATAGGTTCCCGCGCGCCTCGATTCAGGGCGCATCCATCACCGTAACGGAGAGTTGAAATGGCGAAGAAGGGCTATTGGGTATCGGCATATCGTTCGGTCAAGGACCCGGACAAGCTGGCGGCCTATGCCAAGCTGGCCGGACCCGCGATTGCCGCCTATGGCGCGAAGTACCTCGCCCGCGACGTCGCGGCCCATGCCTATGAGGCCGGCGTGAAGGCCCGCATCGTGATCGTCGAGTTCGAAAGCGTCGCCAAGGCCGTGGCCGCCCATGACAGCGAAGGCTATCAGGCCGCGCTGAAGGTGTTCGACCACGCCGCCGAGCGCGATTTCCGCATCGTCGAGGGGCTTGAATAGCCCGCTTCGCTCGTGAGTTGGCGAAACGTCGAACGGCGGGCCCCGGCCCGCCGTTCGCGTTTTCGTCAAGGATTCGGTGAAGCGGGGGCGGGCGGCGACGCCGGAGCGGGCGATGCCTCCGGGACCGCAGCCGGCGGCACGGGGGCAGGCGCGGCTGCCGCGGGCGGCGGCGCCGTCCATGACTTGTAGTCGGCTTCCGAGACGGTCGGCAGCTTCTTCAGGAATGCCGTGATTGCCCAGAGGTCGTTATCGCTCGCGCCCGCGAGCCCGAAGCCGGGCATCCCCGTCATGTTGATGCCGTTCTTGATCACCCAGAACAGTTGCGCGGGCGTGCGGTCGTTGACCAGCTCCTTCAAGTCGGGCGGTTCGGGGCGCAGTCCCTCGGAGAACTTCGCCCAGTCCGTTCCCGGCGCGCCGTGGCAGTTGGCGCATCCCGCCGCCGCATAGGCCTTGGCGCCCGCAGTCACCCTGGCCGGATCGGCCAGACCGGCGGGCGGCGCGTCCGTCGCATGATGGTTGATCGAAGCGGTGCGGACCTGGATCAGCGCCCATTTCACCAGGGCCGGCTCCTCGGCCGTACCCGCCACACTATAAAATCCACCGAAGAAAAAGACCGCGGCCGCCACCGCAACCGCGATCCCAAGTGCACCAATTGTTGCAAGAATTCGCATGACAGACTCCAGTCGCCCTCGTGTCGAGCATTATAAGCGATGACGAAGCCTCTGGCAGGCCTGGCCGGTCAAGATGTGGAGAGGTGGCCCAACGCCCGTTACGATGCTGCCCATCATAGGGCTGCGGTGGGCTTCGTGCCACGTTCGCACCGTTTCGTTTGCACCGTGTTCTTCTGGAGCAAGTGTTTGACACTTTCGCGATGAACGGAGGGGCGTCATGCCCAAAGCTTACTGGGTGACCATCTATCGGCGGATCTCCGACCCGCAGAAACTCGCGGCCTATGCCGCGCTTGCACCGGCCGCCATTGCCCCGTTCAACGGGCGTTATCTCGCGCGCGATACGGCCGCCTCTGCCTATGAGGCCGGGCTGAAGGAGCGCATCGTGATTTCCGAATTTCCGAGCGCGGAAAACGCTCACGCCGCCTACGAAAGCCCGGCCTATCAGGAGGCACTGGAGGCCCTTGGCGATGGCGCGGAGCGCGATGTGCGGATCGTCGAAGGGCTCGAATAGCGCCTAGCGTTGCATTTGCGCCCTCGTCGGCGCACTAAGCCGCAATGCCCGTGTCCGACCTGCCGTTCGAGGTGCCCCGCCGCCTTCGCGCCGTGGTCCGAACCCGTGAAATCAGCATTGTGCTGATCGCGGGTGTGATCGGCGTTATCGCCGGGCTCGTGGTCGCGGCGATGGGGGCGGCGGTCAATGTCCTGCACGCGGCGCTCTTCAATCTTGCCTCGGGCGAACGGTTGTCCGCGGTTTCCGCAATCGAGCCGCTGCAGGCCCTGGTCCCCGCTGCGGGCGGGGTGGGGCTCGGCCTGGGCCTGTTCCTGCTGGCGCGCTGGAGGCCGGGAGGGCAGGTCGATCCCATTGAGGCCAATGCGCTGCATGGCGGCCGCATGTCGTTGCGTGACAGCGTCGTCGTGGCGCTGCAGACCATCTGGTCGAGTGGTGTCGGCGCTTCGGTGGGGCTCGAGGCCGGTTATACGCAGCTTGCGAGCGGGCTCGCCTCGTGGATCGGGCGTATGTTCCATCTGCGCCGCAACGATCTCCGGCTCCTGGTCGGCTGCGGCGCGGCCGCGGCGATCGCCGGTGCGTTCGGCGCTCCCCTGGCGGGGACGTTCTACGGGTTCGAGCTCATCATCGGCAGCTACACGCCGCTCGGCCTTGCTCCGGTCGGCATCGCGGCGCTGAATGGATACCTCGTCGCGCATGCGTTCGCGCCGACGTCCCTCGGTATCGTGCCCGGCTCCGTCAACGCCGTAACCGGGCACGATCTCGTGGTGGCCGGTGTGCTCGGGGTTGCCGCGGCGTTGTTCGGCATCGCGCTGATGCGCGGCGTTGCCTTGTGGGAGCGGCTGATGATCGTGCTCCGCATCCCGATGCCGGTGCGGCCGGCGATCGGTGGGCTCATCGTCGGCGGGCTGGCATTGACCACGCCGCAAGTCTTGTCGTCGGGGCACGGTGCGCTGCATGTGACCGCGATGATGGAATTGCCGCTGACCGCTATCGGCATGATTTTGCTGTTCAAGGCGGCTGCGTCGATTGTCTCGCTCGGCTCCGGCTTTCGCGGCGGACTGTTCTTCGCTTCGCTGCTTCTCGGCGCGCTGGGTGGCAGGCTGTTCGCCGATGCGATCAATACCGTGCTGCCAAGCGCCGGTCTCGATCCGGACATCTACGCCATTCTCGGCCTCGGCGCGCTGTCGGCGTCCGTGATCGGCGGGCCCCTGACGATGACCTTTATCGTGCTCGAGAACACCAGCGATTTCTGGCTGGCCAGCACCGTGCTGATTGCGGTCATCGTCGCCAACCTGCTGACGCGCGAGCTGTTCGGCTATTCGTTCGCGACCTGGCGCTTCCACCTGCGTGGCGAAGCGATCCGGGGTGGTATCGACGTCGGCTGGATTCGCGATCTCACGGTCGGCCGTATGATGCGCCCGGACGTTTCGACGGTGCCCCAGGACGTCTCCGTGGATGCCTTCCGCAAGCTTTATCCCCTCGGCTCGACCACCCGTGTCGTCGCGGTGGACGGTGAAGGCCGCTACGCCGGCATCGTCATCGTTGCCGAGGCGCATGGCGTGGAGGACCCGAAGGTGAACACCATCGAGTCGTTGCTTCGGTATCGGGATGTCGTACTGACCCCCGGCATGAACGTCAGGGAGGCGGCGGCCACGTTCGACCGTGCCGAGGCCGAGGCGCTGGCCGTGATCGAGTCGCCAACCCGGCGACATGTCGTTGGTCTGTTGACCGAGGCTTATGTGCTTCGCCGCTATGCCGAGGAATCGGAGCGTCGTCGGCGCGAGGCTCTCGGCGAAAGGTGATGCTCTTGCCGTGGCCGCCTGGTGCTCTGTTCGACCGGGGCGCTGGCGGACGCCCGGATTTCGCGCGGGAGGGTCCGTGTCACCAGCGCGGTGAAGCACTTCAAATTCCAGCCGCTCGGCAAGCGGCGCATTCACCAGAAACCCAATGCCGGCGAGGTGAAGGCGTGCCGGTGGTGGCTCGACCGCGAACTGGTCGCCATCGGCCCGGCCGTGGCGGTGGCGCTTGGGGCCACGGCCGCGCAGTCGCTGGCGGGCCGGCCCGTCCCCATCATGAAGAACCGCGGGCCGACCGAGTTTGGCCGCTCCGGCCTCGCGCATCAGGCGGGCTTCGTCACCGTCCACCCGTCGTCGTTGCTGCGGCTGCCGGATCATGAGCAACGGGCCAAGGCCTACGATGCCTTCGTGGCCGATCTCCGCCGTGTCCGGCGCATGCTCGAAGCCGGCAAACGGGCGACGAACAAGGCTGCTTGAAGCGCCGTCATGGGCCCGGAGTTGCTTTCACGGAGACGTGTGAACTTGTGTGTATGTGGGCTGCTGTTTCGGTCGTAGATTCCGCGCGATCCGCCTCGCCCCTGGAGAGGAAATACCCCATGCGCCTGTTTGGACCTGTCGTCGCCGCACTCGTTCTTGTGCCCGCGCTCGGCGCGCTGTCGCTCATGACCGCGCGGTCGGAGCCCGCCGTTTCCATCCCCGCGCCTGCGCTCGATCAGGCAACGCCCGCCGCCGGCGGTCTGCAGACCGCGGTGTTTGCCGGCGGCTGCTTCTGGGGCATCCAGGCGGTGTATCAGCACACCAAGGGCGTGACGAATGCGGTGTCGGGCTATGCCGGCGGCAGCAAGAAGGATGCGGACTATCAGATCGTCAGCTCGGGCCGCACCGGCCACGCCGAGTCGGTGCAGGTGACGTTCGATCCGCGTGTCGTCTCCTACGGCAAGCTGTTGCAGATTTACTTTTCGGTCGCCCACAACCCGACCGAATTGAACCGCCAAGGCCCCGATGTCGGTCCGCAGTACCGCTCGGAGGTTTTCCCGCAGAATGACGAGCAGCGGAAGATTGCGGCGGCCTACATTACGCAACTCGACGCGGCGCGCGTTTTCCCGGCCAAGATCGTGACCAGGATCGGGACAGGGACGGCGGTGTTCTATCCGGCGGAGGCCTATCATCAGGACTACGCCGTGCGCCATCCCAACAACCCCTACATCGTGATCAACGATGCGCCGAAGGTCGAGAACCTGAAGCGGCTGTTCAAGGATGCCTATCGCGACAAGCCGGTGCTCGTGGCCGACGCGGAAAGCCGCTGAACGCCGCCGGGCGAGGCGTCATCGCTTCGTCGGCAGAGGGTGAAATCCACGCGACGTTTATATCGGATGGGGCGCGCTCGGTGAGCGCGCCCCTGCTCTAAAGGGGATCGGCGAAAGGTATCGTCTCGCCGGCTACCGCTACGGCCTGGCCCACGGCGGCGGCATGGTCGGATCGAAGCGCGCGATGACCGAGGCCGTCACGATGTGATCGATGAACCGCTTGGTCGGGTCGTTCGACTGGTCCGTGATGTAGCGATAGTCGAAGCGGAGATCGGTCTGATAGGCGAACAGGTTCGGGAAGGTGAGGGATGCGCCGGGGCTGATGATGGTATCGGTTCTCTTTTCCCCGGTGGTGACGACGATATCGGTGTGGTAGTCGCGCCGGCTGGCGCTGATGTTGACACCGGCGACCATCCAGTTCGTGACGCTCCGAATGATCTCCAGCCGGCCACCCCATTCCATGTACGCGCCGGGCTGCAATTCGGTGACGATCGGAACGACGACCGACGATACGCCCGAGATATCGCTCCACAGCACCCACGGCGACACGATGGCGACGCTGCTCGGACCGATCACGTTGGGTATCGCGAGCTTGCCGCGCGCCTCGATGTAAAAGCCCTCTTGCGACGGAAACGACTCGCCGTAGGAACGGTACGCGCCGCGAACGGTCACGGAGCGATAGATACCTTGCAGGATGCTTTCAAACGTCCCGCTCAGCGCGCCTTCGCCGTAGTAAAACCGATCGTCGAAATAGGCCACGTTGCCGCCGATCGCCGGGCGGAACGACCAGCCCGCGACCGCATCCAGCACGGGCCCGGTGTCGCCGCCGAGAATGCCGTAGTTGAGCTGGTCCTCGTGCTGGTGGATGACGCCCGCCGCCAACGCGTTGGTGCGCCAGCGCATGCCGTTGAAGGTGCGTTCGTCCAGCAGCACGGCCGAGCCGAGCGTCTGCAGTTCCGAGCGGCGGGGACCGAGGTAATAGTTCGGGTTCGACTCGTATTGCGCGCCAAGCTGCACGGTGAGCAACGTGGTGCTGGGCTGCAGCTTGCGGCGAATGCGCTGCATTCCCTCCTGCGCGGCGACGTTGCCGGGATCGTTGAGCGTGACGCGCTCGTAAGCAGACAGAGCCCAACGCAGCTTGCCGGCGTTTTCGGCAAGTTGGGCAAAGCGCAAGTTCAGTTCGGAATCGCTTGGGCGTTCGACAACGCGCGAATACAACGTATCGAGTTCGTCGGCGGTTGCACTTGTGACCGGCAAGATAAAAGCGCCTGCCAGCAGGGTAATCGCCAGTGCCGCGCGACGGGGGCCGCTAAGATATAGACCCGGGTTCATCGGCTGTTCTCGACTGTTACTACTAACGCCCCCTAACTAAAGCAAAATTTTCTATCGGCGGCACCCGGCGACCTCCGATTCATTAAAATTCGGTAAACTTATTCTTCGGTGTGATGCAAATCGGTAACAGTCGGCAGGCGGGCCAGGCTTTATAGTGCCGGGCAAGCCGAGTGGGGTCGACTGTCCATGCGTACTGCCAGCCGTGCTTCGGTTGCCGTTCTCGCCCTGCCGTTCCTCGTGTGGAGCGCGCACGCCGCGACGCCCAAGATCGGCGTTGCCTCCGCAATCAAAAACGAAGTGGCGCGTGTTGCCGGAACGAGCGTGCAGCCGTTGTCGGTGGGGAGCGATCTGTTCACCGACGAACGCATCCGCACCGGCGCGGCGAGCACCGCGCAAATCCTGTTCCTCGACAAGACGTCGTTGACGATCGGACCTCGCGCCGAGTTAACGCTCGACCGTTTTGTCTACAATCCGTCGAAAGGCACGGGTCAGGTTGTGCTGAACGCGGTGCAGGGCGCGTTTCGTTTCGTGACCGGCTCGCAAAATCCGCGCAACTACACCATCAAGACTCCGGTCGGGACGCTGGGCGTGCGCGGCACCATCGTCGATATCATCGTGGCGAACGGTCAGGTCACAGTCATCCTGGTTGAAGGCGCGCTGACGATGACCGTGAACGGCAAGACCTATTCGCTGTTCAAGCCGGGCACCGCGTACATCTTCCAGGCCGGCGGCGGCGCGACGGGTCCGGTGGCCTGGGACGGGACGATCCTCAACACCGGCAGCGAGGTGACGTTTCCGCTCTATGGTTGGTACTTCGACGGCGAGCAGCGGGATAACGGACTGCCGCTGACCCATATCGGCCAGATCGACCAACTCAATGCTGTCATTCAGCACAGCCTGGAGCCGCCGCCCCCGCCGCCGCCGCCCCCACCGATCGAGTATTGTCCGCCGGGGTGGGGTTACGGAAACAACATCAACAACTTCACGACATTTGTCGGCGGCGGGAGCCATCATCATCATCATTTCAACCGCAACAGGCCGCGGTAGGGCGGCGCGCAGGATCGATAGGTTTTCGGATCCGCTTGGCACTTGGCACCGTCGAAAATGTCAAAGGCCACCCACACGACGTGTGGGTGGCCTTATCGTTTGCCTCCGCAGTGGAGTGAGGCAGTATTACTCGGCCGCGGCGCGCTTGGCGCCGGTGTGCGTCGAGGCGAGGTAATCCATCGCCGCCTGCACGCCGCCCTTCTTGTGCGGAATGCCGGCCACTTCCAACGCCATCTCGGTGATGCCGAGCGCGCCGACCAGCGTGCCCTCGTTGATGTCGCCGAGGTGGCCGATGCGGAAGTACTTGCCGGCGTAGGGTCCGAAGCTCGCGCCGTAGGAGATGTTGAAGTGCTCCAGCGCCAGGCTGCGGAACTGGTCGGCGTTGTAGCCTTCCGGCAGCAGCACGGCGGTGATGGTCGGCGAGTGGTACTTCGGATCCTTGCACAGGATGTCGAGGCCCCAGGCGCGGGCCGCGCGGCGCGTGGCTTCCGCGAGCCGATCATGACGCGCGAAGACGTTATCGAGCCCTTCCTCGTGCAGCATGTCGATGCCGACGGCGAGGCCGTAGAGCATCTGCGTCGCGGGCGTATAGGGGAAGAAACCCTGCTTGCCCATGTTGATCATTTCCTGCCACGAGAAGAACGACTTCGGCAGCTTCGCGGTCTTGTTGGCCTCCAGCGCCTTGTTGCTCACGGCGTTGAACGACATGCCGGGCGGCATCATCAGGCCCTTCTGCGCGCCGCCGACGCTGACATCGACGCCCCATTCGTCGTGGCGATAGTCGGCCGAGGCGAGCGAGGAGATGGTGTCCACCATCAGGAGCGCCGGATGGTTGGCGGCGTCGATGGCCTTGCGGATGTCGCTGATCGAGGAGAGGCAGCCGGTGGACGTCTCGTTGTGCAGCACGCAGACGGCCTTGATCTCCTTGTTGGTGTCCTTGCGCAGATAAGCCTCGACCGCGGCCGGATCGGCGCCGTGGCGCCAGTCGGTCGGGATGAACTCGGGCTTCAGACCCAGGTTCTCCGCCATCTTCTTCCAGAGCGCGGAGAACTGGCCGGTCTCGACCGACAGCACGCGGTCGCCCGGCGACAAGGTGTTGACCAGCGCGGCTTCCCAGGCGCCGGTGCCGGTCGCGGTGTAGATGATGACCGGGTTGGTGGTCTTGAAGATGGTCTTGATGCCGTCGAAGCAGCGCTTGGCCAGCTTTGCGAATTCCGGACCGCGATGGTCGATGATCGGATTGTCGATTGCTCGCATGACGCGATCGGGAAGCGGGCTCGGCCCCGGAATTTGCAGGAAATGGCGCCCGACTTGGCGCGTGGAGTTCTGGGCCATCGACGGCTCCTATGTGGCGGCTGGATTGTTCTCTAAGGGCCCTTTCGGCCCAGCAAGGGCGTTCAACTAGAATGTTGCACCGCGGTCAAGCCAATTCCGGTGCTTCTTATCCCTATTGTCATGCCAGCCTAAACGGATGCATCCAGAGGCGGTGGCCACGGCGGGAAGCGTCGTGGGAGCGGTGATTTTGGGACGTGGGAGGGTGCGGTGGCCGAACGGCTGATGCCGGTGTTGGAGCGACGGCTCAAGGCCGAAATCGGCGGCGGCGTGCATTTCGACCGCTTCAGCCGTGGGCGCTATGCCACCGATGCGTCCCACTATCAGATCGTACCGCTGGGCGTGGTGACGCCGCGCACGATAGAGGAAGCCGAACGGGCGATAGAGATTTGTCGGGGCGAAGGCGTGTCGGTCACGCCGCGCGGCGGCGGCTCCTCGCAATCGGGACAGACGATCAACCGTTCCATTGTCGTCGATTGCTCCAAGCACCTGAACCGCATCCTCGACCTCGACGTGGCCGGCCGTCGCGCCCGCGTGCAGCCAGGCATCGTGCTCGACGACTTGAATCGTCAGCTCAGGGCGCACGGTCTGTGGTTTCCGGTCGATGTCTCGACGGCGTCGCGTGCCACCATCGGCGGCATGACCGCGAACAACTCCTGCGGCGGGCGCTCGCTGCGTTACGGCAACACACGCGAAAACATCTTGTCCATCGACGCGCTGCTTGCGGACGGCACCAAGACGCATTTCGGTCCGGTGGCGCCGGACCTCTCGGACCTGCCGCAAGGCTCGCCGTTGCGTCCGCTGGCGCGCGATCTGTTCGCGCTTGGTCGCCGCGAGGCGGACGAGATTGCCGCGCGCTTCCCCAAGGTGCAACGCCGTGTCGGCGGCTACAACATCGACGCGCTGGTGCCGGGACGCAACGACGTCAATCTCGCGCATATCCTGGTCGGCTCGGAGGGGACGCTGGCGTTCTCCACCGCGATCGAGATCAAGCTTTCGCCGGTGCTCGGCAAGCGTGCGGTCGGCGCGTGCCACTTCGGCAGCTTCCACGAGGCGATGGCAGCGGCGCAGCACATCGTCAAGCTCGGGCCCATCGCGGTGGAACTGGTCGATGCGACCATGATCGGTCTGGCCCGCGAGATCGCGATGTTCCGGCCGACGCTCGAATCCTTTGTGAAAGGCGAGCCGCAGGCGCTGCTGCTGGTCGAGTTTGCCGAGGAGCCGGACGAGAACGAGCGCCGCCTGAAACGTCTGCACGAGTTGATGGGCGACCTTCGCTTCGACTGGCGCAACGACGGCGCGAAGTGGGGCGGCGTCGCCGACGTGCTCGATCCGAAATTGCAGGCCGCGATCACCGAGCTTCGCACCGCCGGCCTCAACATCATGATGTCGATGAAGGACCAGGGAAAGCCCGTATCCTTCGTCGAGGACTGCGCGGTGCCGCTGGAGCATCTCGCCGACTACACCGCGCGGCTCACCGAGGTGTTCGAGCGAAACGGGACGCACGGCACCTGGTACGCGCACGCATCCGTCGGCTGTCTTCACGTTCGGCCGATCCTCAATTTGCGGCTTGAGAAGGACGTGAGGGCGATGCGCGCCATCGCCGAGCAGGCGTTCGCCTTCGTGCGCGAATACAAGGGATCGCACTCCGGCGAGCACGGCGACGGCATCGTGCGCTCGGAATTCCACGAGTTCATGTTCGGCAAGCGGCTGGTGCGCGCCTTCGAGGAGGTGAAGGATCGCTTCGACCCGGCCGGCCTCTACAACCCCGGCAAGATCGTACGCGCGCCGAAGTTCGATGACCGCAGCCTGCTGCGCTATCCGCCGGGCTATGCCGCGCAAGAGATCGCGACGCAACTCGACTGGTCCGCCTATACGGGAAGCGGCGGCGGTTTCCAGGGCGCGGTCGAGATGTGCAACAACAACGGCGCCTGCCGCGCCTCGGCGGGCGGCGTGATGTGCCCGAGCTATCGCGTCACCCGCAACGAGCGCGACGTGACGCGCGGCCGCGCCAACACGTTGCGGCTTGCCATCACCGGCCAGCTTGGGCCGGACGCCTTCACCTCCGACGAGATGGCGGAGACGCTCAAGCTCTGCGTGTCCTGCAAAGGCTGCCGCCGCGAATGCCCGACCGGCGTGGACATGGCGCGGATGAAGATCGAAGTGCAGGCGGCGCGTGCGGAAAAGTTCGGGCTTTCGCTGCACGACCGGCTGGTGGGCTATCTGCCGCGCTATGCTCCTTATGCCGCGAGACTATCGTGGTTGATGAATCTGCGCGACCGGCTGCCTGGCGCGGCGAAGCTGTCGGAGGCCATAGCGGGATTCAGCGCGCGGCGCTCGCTGCCGGAGTGGCGTTCGGATGTGTTCAATGATGACGCCGGAGCGAGCAATGAGCGCGAGGGTGCAACCGAAGTCGTGCTGTTCGCCGACACGTTCAATCGTTATTTCGAACGCGAGAATCTCGACGCCGCTCTGGCTGTGCTGAACGCCGGCGGCTATCGGGTGCATCTTGCCAAACCCACGGACGGCACATTCCGCCCGCTTTGTTGCGGCCGCACGTTTCTTTCCATCGGCAAGGTGGACGAAGCGCGCAAGGAGGCCGAGCGCACGCTGGCGGCGCTCGAGCCGTTCACGTCGCGCGGCGTTCCGGTTGTCGGTCTGGAGCCGAGTTGCCTTTTGAGCTTCCGCGACGAGGTGCCGGCGATGGCGAAAGGTGAGGGTGCCAAGAAACGTGCTGAGCGGCTCGCCGATTGCGCCGTGACCTTCGAGGAGTTTCTCGCACGCGAGGCGAGGGGCGGGCGGCTCAACCTGCCGCTGAAGAACGTGGCAGACCGGGCGCTGGTCCACGGCCACTGCCATCAGAAGGCGTTCGATGCCTTCGGCGCGGTCACCACCGTCCTCGGCCTGGTGCCGGGGCTGACGGTCGAGCCGGTGGAATCGAGTTGCTGCGGTATGGCCGGCGCGTTCGGTTACGGCACGGACACCATCGACGTGTCGATGGCGATGGGCGAGTTGTCGTTGCTGCCCAGCGTCCGTAAGGCCGATACAGGGACGCTAATCGTGGCCGACGGAACCTCCTGCCGCCACCAGATCCACGACGGCGCGGGGCGGGAGGCCATCCACGTCGCGCGGGTGCTGGCGATGGCGCTGCAATAAGGCATTGTCCATTCTCTCCGGTAGAACCCCCGGTGGGCGGCATCGACGATGCGCGCAACACGGGTGTTTACTGCATCGTCCGGTTTCGCAGATGATGGTGCTCCCATCGGAGAAACGCACATGCCTCTGCCGCTGCTGCCGACGTCCCTTGTCGGCTCCTACGCCCAGCCGGATTGGTTGATCGACCGCAAGAACCTCGCCGGCCGCTTCCCGCCGCGGGTGCGGGCCAAGGAGCTGTGGCGCGTCGAGCCCGAGTATCTGGCCCAGGCGCAGGACGATGCCACCCTTCTCGCCATCCGCGATCAGGAGCGCGCCGGCCTCGACATCATCACCGACGGCGAGATGCGGCGCGAGAGCTACTCCAATCGCTTTGCCACGGCTCTTGAGGGTGTCGATCTCGATAACCCCGGCACGGCGCTCGACCGCTCCGGTCATCCCAACCCGGTGCCGCGCATCGCCGGCAAGGTGAAGCGCAAGCATCCGGTCGAAGCCGACGATGTGAAGTTCCTGCGCGCCAATACCACACGCACCATCAAGATCACGGTGCCGGGTCCGTTCACGATGTCGCAACAGGCGCAGAACGATTTCTACAAAGACGAAGAGGAAATGGTGCTCGATTATGCCGCGGCCGTGAACGCCGAGATCAAGGACCTGTTCGCGGCGGGCGCCGATATCGTGCAGATCGACGAGCCGTACATGCAGGCGCGGCCGGAAAAGGCGCGCCAGTATGGCCTCAAGGCGTTCAAAGCAGCGCTTGAGGGTGTGAAGGGCACGACAGCGGTGCACATCTGCTTCGGCTATGCCGCGGTCATCCACTCGCGGCCGGAAGGCTACTCGTTCCTGCCGGAATTTGCCGAGACGCCGGTGCAGCAGATTTCCATCGAAACGGCGCAGTCCGGGCTCGACTGCTCGATTCTGGAAAAGCTGCCCGGCAAGACGGTGATCCTCGGCGTGCTCGACCTGTCCGATATGAACGTGGAAGCGCCGGAAACCGTCGCCGCCCGCATCCGCCGCGCGCTGCCGTACGTTTCGCCAGAGCGCATCGTGGTGGCACCGGATTGCGGCTTGAAGTACCTGCCGCGCGACGTGGCGTTCGGTAAGATGCGGGCGATGGTCGAGGGCGCGAAGATCGTGCGCGACGAGCTGACCAAATAAACGCAAACGCCTCGCGGAGTCGTGCCGATGCCGTTGCCCCTTCTTCCCACCGCCCTGGTTGGCTCCTATCCGCAGCCGGATTGGTTGATCGATCGCGAGAGGCTGTCGAAGCAGGTGCCGCGCGTGCAGGCCAACCTGTGGCGGGTCGGCGCCGGCGAGCTTGAGTCGAAGCAGGACCAGGCCACGATCGAGGCGATCCGCGATCAGGAGGAGGCCGGGCTCGATATCGTCACCGACGGCGAACAGCGGCGCGAAAGCTACTCCAACCGCTTCGCCAATGCGCTCGACGGCGTCGATATCGACAACCCCGGAACCACCATCAACCGCATGGGCAAGCCGATCCCGGTGCCGCGCGTCACCGGGAGGATTTCGCGTCGCCGGCCGGTCGAGGTGCGCGACATGCAATTCCTGCGCGCCAACACCGGGCGTCTGGTGAAGATGACGGTGCCGGGGCCGTTCACGATGGCCAAGCAGGCGCAGGACGATTTCTACAAGGACGAGGCGGCGATGGCGATGGATTACGCCGCCGCCGTCAATGCCGAGATCAAGGACTTGTTTGCTGCCGGAGCGGACATCGTGCAGATCGACGAGCCGTGGATGCAGCAGCACCCGGACAAGGCGCGGCAGTACGGACTCAAGACGCTCGACCGGGCGCTCGACGGCGTCACCGGCACCGTCGCCATCCACTTATGCTTCGGTTATGCCGCCGTGGTGCACGACAAGCCCTCGGGCTACTCGTTCCTCCCGGAGTTGGAGGGCTCCAGGGTGCATCAGGTGTCGATCGAGGCGGCGCAGCCCAATCTCGATCTCAAGGTGCTGCGCGAACTGCCGTCCAAGACCATCGTGCTCGGCGTCATCAGCCTGGCCGATAAGGCCATCGAGACGCCCGAGATCGTCGCCGCGCGCATCCGCAAGGCGTTCGACCATGTGCCGCCCGAGCGCATCGTGGTCGCGCCCGATTGCGGCATGAAGTACCTGTCGCGCGACGTGGCGCTCGGAAAGATGAAGGCGATGGTTGAGGGCGCGGCTCGGGTGCGTCGGGAACTGACGGGCTAGCGGGGGTTTGCTTTGTGGCGGCTGCGGCATATGCGTCACCCTATAGGGGACGGAGCGGCCGCCTCTTGAACGACCTTTGCAAACCGGCAAAATGCGCGCGATGGGCGCCGTGGCTGAGGGCCGGCGTTGACAACCAATGGAGAGATGTCATGGCCAGTAAGGGCTTTTACGCCGGTGCCGCGGCACTGGCTTCGCTCTTGGTGAGCGCGCCGGCGAATGCCTGGGAGCCGTCCAAGCCGGTCGAGATCGTGGTCGCGGCGGGGGCCGGCGGCGCATCCGACCAGATGGCGCGGATGATGCAGGCGGCGATCCAGAAGAACAAGCTGATGAAGCAGCCGATGATCGTGTCGCTCAAGGGCGGCGCGTCCGGCGCCGAGGCGCTGATCTACATGAAGTCGAGCGCCGGCGACCCGAACAAGGTGCTGCTCGCTTATTCGCTGATCTATATGCTGCCGCTGTCGGCCAAGATCCCGTTCAACTGGCGCGACCTGACGCCGATCGCCGTGACGGCGATGGACGAGTTCGTGCTGTGGGACAACACCACGCTGCCCCACAAGAACGTGAAGGAGTTTGTTGACGCCGCCAAGGCGGCCAACCCGCCGTTCAAGATGGGTGGCACCGGCTCCAAGCGCGAGGACCAGATCCTCACGGTGTTCATGGAAAAGAAGACCGGGGCGAAGTTCCTCTACCTGCCCTACAAGTCGGGCGGCGAGGCCGCCACCCAGCTCGTCGGCAACCACACCCAGGCCAACGTCAACAATCCGTCGGAGAACCTCGAGGTTTGGCGTGCCGGCCAGGTGCGCGCGCTCTGCGTGTTCGACAAGGAGCGCATCGCCTACAAGACCAAGGTCACCGCGACGCAATCCTGGAACGACATCCCGACCTGCAAGGAGGAAGGGCTCGACGTGCAGTACCTGATGCTGCGCGCGTTCTTCCTGCCGGGCAAGGTGACGCCGGAACAGACCGCGTTCTATGTCGACCTGTTCAAGAAGGTGACGCAGACCGCCGAGTACAAGGAATATATGGAAAAGCAGGCGCTGAAGCCGATCTTCCTCGAAGGCAAGGACATGGTGAAGTTTCTCGAGGAGGACGACAAGCAGAACACCCAACTGATGACGGAAGCCGGCTTCGTCGCGAAGTAGGGGATGGCGGGGCGCGTCTGCTGCCTGTTTCCGGTTCCTCGTGATCCAGGCAGGTGACAAGCGGCGCGCCCCGATTTACCACAGACCCGATGGCCACACCCGATCACGAGATCGTCGTCGAGGATCCCGACGCGCCCGATAGCGCGTCGCCGACGCTGGCCGGCGCCCGCAGCGTCAACATCGTGGTGTATCTGCTGCTGTTCGGGCTTTCGGTGCTGCTCGGCTATGACAACTGGCGCACCGGCATGGGTTGGGCGCCCGAAGGCCCGCAGCCGGGTTATTTTCCGTTTTACCTTTCGGTGATGATGGGCGCCGCCAGCCTCTACGGCCTTGGCGCGGCGCTGTGGTCTTCCACCTTATCCGGCGAGGCCTTCGTCACGCACGACCAGTTCCGCCGTGTCATGCAGGTCTTCGTGCCGACGCTACTATTTTGCCTGCTGACGCAGTGGCTCGGGCTCTATGTCGCGAGCTTTCTCCTGATCGCGGGCTTCATGTCGATCATCGGCCGGATCGCCCTGTGGAAATCGCTGCTCACCGCGGCGGTGTTCTCCATCGGCATGTTCGTCGTCTTCGACGTCGCCTTCGACGTCATCATGCCGAAGGGGCCGCTCGAGGCCTTCTTCGGCTACTAGAGAGGCCCGATGGAAGCCTTCGGCCTGCTGTTCCACGGCTTTACCGTCCTGCTCACGGGCAAGACGCTGGTGCTCATGGTGGTCGGGCTGGTGCTCGGCATTTTCGTCGGCGTGCTGCCGGGATTGGGCGGACCGAACGGCGTCGCGATCCTGCTGCCGCTGACCTTCACGATGGACCCGACCTCGGCCATCGTCATGCTGTCGTGCATCTACTGGGGGGCGCTGTTCGGCGGCGCTATCACTTCGATCCTGTTCAACATTCCGGGCGAGGCGTGGTCGGTGGCGACCACCTTCGACGGCTATCCGATGGCGCAGAACGGCCAGGCGGCCGAGGCGCTGACCGCGGCCTTCACCTCGTCCTTCATCGGCTCGCTGACGGCGGTGCTGCTGATTACGTTCCTCGCGCCCGGCATCGCATCGTTCGCGTTGCGGTTCGGTCCGCCGGAGTTCTTCGCCGTCTATCTCCTGACGTTCTGCTCGTTCGTCGGGCTCGGCCGCGAGGAAAAACACAAGACCATCATCTCGATGGCGCTCGGGCTGCTGCTTGCCGGCGTCGGTATGGATACGGTGTCCGGCACGCTGCGCATGACCTTCGAGTTCAGCGAGCTTCTGCGGGGCATCAACTTCCTCGTCGCGGTCATCGGCCTGTTCGGCATCAGCGAAATCCTGCTGACGATGGAAGAGCGGCTGGCGCTGCGCGGCCACGCCGCCTCCATCAGCCTGCGCGTCGTTCTGAGAGTGTGGAGGGACCTGCCGCGCTACGCCATGACGCTGTTCCGCTCCTCGGTGATCGGCTGCTGGCTTGGCATCACGCCGGGCGGCGCCATCGCCGCGTCCTTCATGGGCTACAACCTCGCCAAGCGGTTTTCCAAGGACAAGGAAAGCTTCGGCAAGGGCCGGATCGAAGGCGTGTTCGCGCCGGAAACGGCGGCGCATGCCTCGGGCACCGCGGCGCTGCTGCCGATGCTGGCGCTCGGCATTCCGGGGTCGGGCACGGCCGCGATCCTGCTCGGCGGCCTGATGGTGTGGGGGCTCAACCCCGGCCCGCTGCTGTTCGTGGAGCACAAGGATTTCGTCTGGGGCCTGATCGCCTCGATGTATCTCGGCAACGTCGTCGGCCTTGTCATCGTGTTGACCACGGTGCCGGTCTTCGCCGCGATCCTGCGCGTGCCGTTTGCCGCCATCGCGCCGATGATCGTGGTGTCGTGCGCCATTGGCGCCTTCGCCATCCAGAACGCCATGTTCGACATCTGGCTGATGCTGGTGTTCGGCGTGGTCGGCTATGTCTTCAAGAAGGTCGGCATCCCGCTTGCGCCGTTCACGCTGGCGCTGGTGCTTGGCAGCCGCACCGAGGACTCCTTCCGCCTGGCGATGATCGGAGCGGAAGGCGATCTGCGCGTGTTCTGGTCGAACTGGCTGGTCGGCTCGATCACGACGCTTGCGATCGTGCTGCTGTTCTGGCCGGCGATCGGCGCCGTGCTCACCCGCGCGCGAGGCCTGTTGCGGCCCGCGCGCGGCGCTGCCTGAGAGCTCGAGTCTGATTCAACTGCGCTGAATCAGACTCGTCGCTTGTTCTTTGAGTATGATCTTATCCGAAAACCGGTCCCTGCTTGCGGGGATCATGCTTATTTCCCTGCGAGGAAGTCGAAGTCGCAGCCCTGTTCAGCCTGCGTGACCGTCTCGGTGTAAAGGCGCTTGAAGCCGCGCTTGGGCTTTTGCGGCGGCTTCCAATCCGCGCGCCTCTTGTTCAGCTCCGCGTCGCTGACCTTGAGCGTGAGCTTGCGGCCCTTGGTGTCGAGTTGGATCAGGTCGCCGTCGCGCACCAGCGCCAGCGGGCCGCCGGCGGCGGCTTCGGGCGAGACGTGCAGGATTACGGTGCCGAACGCGGTGCCGCTCATGCGCGCGTCGGAGAGGCGCACCATGTCCTTCACACCCTTGGAGCCGAGCTTTTTCGGGATCGGCAGCGCGCCGGCCTCGGGCATGCCCGGCGCGCCGATCGGGCCGGCGTTGCGCAGCACCATGACCGACTGCGGCGTGACGTCGAGGTTCGGATCGTCGATGCGCTTTTCCAGGTCTTCCAGCGAGTCGAAGACCACGGCCGGGCCTTCGTGCTGGAACAGCTCCGGCGTTGCCGCTGCGAGCTTGATCGCCGCGCCCTGCGGCGCGAGGTTGCCGGACAGAATCGCGATGGCCTCGCTTTTGACCAATGGATTGTCGAGCGGACGGATCACCTCATCGTCCACGTAAGCCGGCCAGCGCGCGATGACCTCGCCGATGGTTTCACCGTTGACGAGCTTGGCGGAGAGATCGAGGTGATCCTTCAGCCGTCGCCACAGCGCCGGCAGGCTGCCGCCGGAGTGGAAATCCTCCATGAAGTTCATGCCGGCGGGTTTGAGGTTGAGCAGCACAGGCACTTCGCGGCCGACCGCGTCCAGCTCCTGCAAGTCGTAGGTGATGCCGGCGCGCCCGGCGATGGCGGCAAGATGCACCAGGGCATTGGTCGAGCCGGACGTGGCCTGCAGCACGACGGATGCGTTGCGCAGCGCGTTCTTGGTGAGGAGCTCGCTCGGGCGCGGCCCGCCGGTCTTGGCCATTTCGGCCGCGCGCTTGCCGGCGGCCTCCGCGAAGCGCCAGCGATCCGACGACACCGCGGGGGCGGTGGCCGAGCCCGGCAGCATGAAGCCGAGAGTCTCGGCCATGACCGCCATCGTCGAGGCGGTGCCCATCACCATGCAGGTGCCCGAGGTCGGCATGAGCTGATCGTGGGCGCGATTGAGATCCGGCTCCGACAGCGAGCCCGCGCGATAGGCCGCCCACAGGCGGCGGCAATCGGTGCAGGCGCCGAGCCGCGCGCCCTCGTGCTTGCCGGCGAGCATGGAGCCGACGTTGACGACCACGGCGGGGATGTCGGCTGAGATGGCGCCCATCAGTTCGGCGGGAATGGTCTTGTCGCAGCCGCCGATCAGCACCACCGCGTCGAGCGGCAGCGCCGCCAGCATTTCCTCGACGTCCATCGCCATGAGATTGCGCAGCAGCATCGAGGTCGGGAACGAGAACGCCTCGTGCAGCGAAACGGTGGGGAAGACGAAGGGCAATGCGCCGGCGGCGCGGACGCCGCGGGAGATGGCCTCCGCCACCTGCGGCGCGGTCTTGTGGCAGGGGTTGAAGTCGGAGGCCGTGGAGAGGACTCCGACGATCGGCTTGTCCAGCGCCTCGTCGGTGAAGCCTGCGCCCTTGAGGAAGCCGCGCCGCAAGAACAGCGCAAACTCCTCGTCGCCGTATTGCGCGAGGCGGGACCGCAGACCTTTCTTCATGACCATTCCCCAACTGAGCCGGTTGTAACGTCGCGCCATTGCTCGGCGTCGGCGGCTTTGGAGTCAATCGAAAAAGGATGGCCCGCCCGGATGGGGAGGATACCGGGCGGGCCTGTCGAACGGCGCGCTGAAGGGGGCTCCTCACGCCGGTCGCCGGGCGGCGGTGTGATGAGGACCGTCCGCCGATATCCGTTGGTCGCGGCCAGGCGGCGGAAGGTTCAAGGATGTTTGTCATGGCCGGGCTTGACCCGGCCCTCCCGCTTGGGCGAGCACTGTCGCTCCCTTCGAGGTCACCGGCCAATCTTGGCCATGGCAGGCGATGCACTCATGCGAATTCTGACATTTCTTGTTCTTGCCGCGAGCGTTTGGGGCGGCGGCATCGCTCACGCTCAGCCCCTCGACAAGGTCACCTTTGCCACCAACTGGGTGGCGCAGGCCGAGCATGGCGGCTTCTATCAAGCCGTGGTCGATGGCACGTACAAGAAATACGGCCTCGACGTTACGCTGTTGCCGGGCGGCCCGAACGTCAACCATCGCCTGCAACTGATCGCGGGGCGCATCGAGTTTTACATGGCCGCGAACACGCTGCAGGCGTTCGATGCCGCCGCGCAGAACATCCCGACGCTTGTCGTGGCGTCGATGTTCCAGAAGGACCCACAGGTGCTGCTGGCGCATCCCGATCAGGGCATCGAGACGTTCGCGGACCTGAAGAACCTCACGCTCCTGATTTCCAAGGAGGGCATCTCCTCGTACTTCCAATGGATGAGGCATGACTTCGGCTTCAGCGAGAGCAAGGTGAAGCCCTACACCTTCAATCCGCAGCCGTTCCTGGTCGACAAGCGCACGGCGATGCAGGGCTACGTGACGTCCGAGCCTTACGCCATCGAGACGCAGGGCGGCTTCAGACCTAAGATTTTTCTGGTCGCCGATCAGGGTTGGGACAGCTATTCGACGCTGATCGAGACGCGGCGCGATCTCGTGGAGAAGAAGCCCGATCTCGTGCAGCGCTTCGTCGATGCATCGGCCATCGGCTGGTATCACTATCTTTACGGCGACAATGCTGCGGCCAATGCCCGCATCCGGCGGGATAATCCTGAAATGACCGAGGCGCGGCTCGCCTATTCGATCGCCAAGATGAAAGAATACGGCATCGTCGATTCCGGCGATGCGGTGAAGGGCGGCATCGGCGCCATGACCGACGCGCGGATGAAAAGCTTTTTCGATAAAATGGTGGCCTCGGGCGTGGTCAAGGCCGGCATCGACTACAAGAAGTCTTATACGCTACAGTTCGTGAACAAGGGGGTGGGGGCGCAGTTGCACCCGAACAATTAGGATTGTCGGCCGCGCATTGCGGCGAAGCGGTACCCCCGCCTGACGACGGAGGATGCGGCGATGCGGCTGTTCCTGGCATTTCTCTTCTGCGTTGTTGTTGCCCAGGCGGCGCCTGCCGCTGAATCCTATCCCTCCCGCCCGATCAGACTGCTGATTCCGTTTCCGCCGGCCGGCATAACCGATTTATCCGGACGCTTGGTGGCCGAAGGCCTGCGCGCCAAGCTCGGTCAGCCGGTGATCGTCGAGAACAAGCCCGGCGCCAACGGCGTGCTCGGCCTACGCGAATTGCTCAAGGCGGACGCCGACGGTTACACCATCATGGTCGGCAACCTCGGCTCGCTGGTCATCAACTATGCGATTGACCCGAAGCCGTCGTTCGATCCGATGAAGGACGTGGTACCGATCGCCGGCACGTCGGAATACGCCACCGCGATGGTGGTCAACAACAAGATGCCGGTGAAGTCGGTCAAGGAGTTCGTCGCCTACGCCAAGGAGCGGCCGGGCAAGCTGAGTTTCGGCTCGACCGGCGTCGGCGCGATGGATTACCTCGCCGGCGAATTGCTGATGCGGCAGGCCGGCATCAAGATGGTCCACGTGCCCTATCGCGGCGGGCCGCTGGCGCTGAACGACCTGCTGGCCGGGCAGATCGACACCATCATCGAGGTGTTTCCGGTGGTGATGGAGCAGATTCGCACCGGCACGGTCCGGGGGCTTGCGGTCAGCAGCCCTTATCGCCTGCCGTCGGTGCCGGACCTGCCCACCTTCGAGCAGGCCGGCGTGCCGGGCATCGTTCTCACCGGGTGGCTCGGTATCTACGGCCCTCCGGGGATGCCCGAGGACGTGCGCGCCAAGCTCGGCGCGGCCATCGTCGAGGTGGTGAAGCAGCCCGACATCCAGGCGAAATTCCGCGCCATCGGCTTCGAGCCGACGGGGCAGGGCGTCCAGGAGTTCACCGCCCACCATGCCGCGGAAGTGAAGCGCTGGGTGGCATTTCTCAACGAAATCGGTTTACGAAAGTAAGCCGGCGCGGCGCATGGTGCGTGCGCCGCAAGCTCGGGCCGCGCGCCCGGCCGGATCGACAGCCGATGTCCCATTCTTCGCGCCCTCTGGTGTCCTTGCGCGGCGTCGGCAAGGTGTTCGGGAACGGCACGCGGGCGCTCGAAAGTCTCGACCTCGATGTTCGCGAGGGTGAATTTCTTTCCCTGCTGGGGCCATCGGGCTGCGGCAAATCCACCGCGCTGCGAATCGTTGCCGGATTGAGCGAGCCGTCGCAGGGGACGGTGACGTGGGCGGATCATGCGGCGGCGAACGACCGGGCGCGCAGCATCGGGTTCGTGTTCCAGGAGCCGACGCTGATGCCGTGGGCACGGGTGTTTGACAACGTGCTCCTGCCGTTGCGGCTTGCCGGCACGGATCGCGCCAGCGCGAAACCGCGTGTCATGGAGGCGCTGGCGCGCGTCGGCATCGCCGATTTTGCCGAGGCTTATCCGCGCGAATTATCGGGCGGCATGCGGATGCGGGTGTCGATCGCGCGCGCGCTTGTCACCGCGCCGCGCATTCTGTTGATGGATGAGCCGTTCGCCGCCCTCGACGAGATCACGCGCTTCAAGCTGAACGACGATCTGGTGGCGCTGTGGCGCGAACTGAAAATGACAGTGGTGTTCGTCACCCACTCGGTGTTCGAGTCGGTTTATCTCTCCGAACGTATCGTGGTGATGACAAGTCGGCCGGGGCGGGTGTCGAGCGAAATCGTCATCGACGCGCCGGAGCGCGACAGCCAGTTTCGCACATCGGCTGAATATGCCGCGACCTGCCGGCGCACGTCGGAGGCCTTGAGCCGCGCCATGTCATCGCGGCCGGGAGCGGCGGCATGAACGCAAGTGCTCTCCGTTTTGCCGCGCCGGCCGCGGTGCTGGCGCTCGGCGTCTTCGCCTGGGATCTGGTGGTGCGCCTCAACGGCATCCCGCCCTACATCCTGCCGGGGCCGGGGCTGGTGGCTTCCACGCTGGTTTCGGACTGGGGCATCCTGTGGTCGTCGCTGCTTTCGACCATGGCGACAACGCTGGAGGGCTTTGCGCTGGCGGTGGCGGGTGGCGTCGGGCTTGCCGTGCTGTTCAACCGGTCGCGGCTGATCGAGCGTTCGTTCTACCCCTATGCGGTGATCTTGCAGGTGACGCCGGTTGTCGCCATCGCCCCGTTGCTGCTGATCTATCTGCCGCAACAGGCCGCCGTGCTGGTCTGCGCCTGGATCGTCGCGTTCTTCCCGGTGCTGGCCAACACCACGCTGGGGCTGAACTCGGTCGATCGCAACCTGACCGACCTGTTCCGCCTTTATGGCGCGTCGCGCGGGCAGGTGCTGTGGCAACTGAAACTGCCCGCGGCCCTGCCGCAGATGCTGGCGGGGATCAAGATCGCCGGCGGGCTGTCGCTGATCGGCGCCGTGGTCGCCGAAATCGCGGCCGGCTCGGCGGGAGCCGGCTCAGGTCTGGCTTACCGGATCGCGGAGTCCGGCTACCGCCTCAACATTCCGCGCATGTTCGCAGCCCTGCTGCTGCTTTCGCTCGCGGGGATCGTGATTTTCGCACTGCTGTCGTGCCTTGAGCACTTTGCGCTCCGCCGTTGGCACGAAAGTGCCCTGGTTCGCGAAGGCTGACCGTGCGGTGCTCAGGTCGTCAGCTTCATCGACTCGGCGATCCGCACGGCGATGACCCAAGCCAACGCCAGCGTGCCGAAGTAGCAACCCAGGAAGATCGGCAGCGCGATGGTGTCAGACCACACATGCGCAGCGACGGCGCCGATGCCGAGATCGACGGCGCTGCCGGCAATCATCAGCACGACATAGATCAAGAGGACCCACATGAAATTCTCCAACGGCTCGTCGCCCCACGCGACGTAAGCACGAAATGTCACATGCGACAATTAGTCATGTGCGGCAGTAACCCACGGGCACGAATTAATTTTCGGTAATGAGGACGCTAGGGGTGCGGCAGAGGGATACGGGGTGGAAAGCTGCGCGGGGGCAACCGTTGTTCGGCCAGTCGGCAACCGCCGGGAGTGGGGGCCTTCCGCGCGGGATTCGTGCTCGCCAGCCGTGCGCCGCTCCGATAGTTTCAACCGCAATGCTTCATCCCTCCGATCCCGCCGGCCGGACGGCTCGCCACCGGTGACAGACCGTTATGCGATCCGGGCTTCCGGGCCGGATGCCCGGCGATGACCGGCTCGGCGCACGACCGCTCGGCCCACGATCGAAAACGGCGGCTCGTGGGCATCGCGCTCATGAGTGGGGCGGTGGCGTGCTTTGCCTGCCTCGACGCGATGGCCAAATACCTCGGCGGCCACATGGATTCGCTGCAGGTGGTGGCGATGCGTTACGTCAGCGCATTTTTCCTCGCGCTGGTGTTCTCCAACCCGTTGACCCGGCCGGGCTTGCTGCGGACTGCCCGCCCCGGGCTCCAGGTGGTCCGCGGGCTGCTGTTGCTGTCAACGACGACGCTCAATTTCCTGTCGTTCCGCTTCCTCCAACTCGACGAGGCGCTCGCGATCATGTTCTCGACACCGTTCCTGGTGGCGATCATGGCCGGTCCCATGCTTGGCGAGTGGGTGGGCTGGCGGCGCTGGGTCGCCATCGGCGTGGGCTTTCTCGGCGTGCTGGTGGTGATCCGGCCGGGCCTTGGCGGCATCCACTGGGCGGCGCTGTTGTCGGTGGCCTCAGCTTTTTTCTACGCCAGCTACGCCATCGCGACCCGCATGGTGATGCGGCACGATTCCAGCGAGACGACGCTGTTCTACGCCAATCTGGTGGGCATGGCGGTGATGCTGCCGGTGCTGCCGCTCGTCTGGACGGCGCCGTCGAGCAGTTTCGACTGGATTTTGCTGCTGGCGGTGGGCGCATTCGGCTCCATCGGCCACTTTCTGTTGATCATGGCCCACGACCGGGCGCCAGCCTCGGTGCTTTCGCCGTTCATGTACACGCAGCTCTTGTGGGCCACCATCTTTGGCTATCTGGTGTTCGCCAACATCCCCGGTCCCTGGACACTGGTCGGGGCCTTCATCGTCATATCTTCGGGGTTATATTTGCTATACCGCGAGCAGAAAACGCGCGGCGCCGTTGCCCCCATCGAGCCTGGTTGACAAAATAGCGCCGCCCCGCCTGATACCCGCCGAAACCGGGCTTTCCGAGGAAACGCGATGCTGGATAAAGCCACTGCCAAATCAGGGACCAAGACGACCTTGAACGACGATATCGGGGAGGCGATCCGGCTCGAGCTTTACCGCAGCCAAGTCAATATCCGCGAGTGCGAGCAGCGCGCTTACGACCTGTTCCTGCAGAACCTGGTCAAGGGTACGAGCCACCTGTCGCTGGGCCAGGAGGCGATTGCGGCCGGCTTCGCCACCGCGATGAGGAAGGGCGATCTGAGCTTCTGCACCTACCGCGGCCACGCGCACACGCTGGCGCGCGGCGTGCCGTTCGAGAAGGTGCTGGGCGAATTGATGCAGCGCGATAACGGCCTGATGCGCGGCAAGGGCGGCTCGATGCACCTGATGTCGCCGGAGCACGGCGTGATGGGGTCTTACGCCATTATCGGCGCGCACCTGCCGATCGCCTGCGGTGCGGCCTGGCGGGCGCAGTACAAAGGCGATAGCGATGTGTCGGTCTGCTTCTTCGGCGACGGCACCACCAACATCGGCGCGTTCCATGAGGCGCTGAACTTCGCTGTGATCTGGAAACTGCCGGTGGTCTTCGTTTGCGAGAACAACCTCTACATGGAATACACGCCGATCGCGGATGTCACCGCGGTGCCGAACCCGGCCGGCGACCGCGCCGCGGCCTACGGCCTGGAAAAGATCGTGATCGACGGCAACGACGCCGACGTGGTCTATCGGACGGCCCTGAAGGCTTTCGACAAGGCGCGCAGCGGCGGCGGTCCCTCGCTGATCGAGTGTCTGACCTATCGCCACAGCGGCCATTCGCGCGCCGATCCGGCGAAATATCGCCCCGAGGGCGAACTGGAAAAATGGAAAGAGCGCGATCCGATCAAGATCTATCGCGAGCGACTCAAGCAATTCGGCATCGGCGACGATGTCGTCGCCAAGATCGACGCCGAAGTGAAACGCATGGTGGAAGAAGCAACGGAAACCTGCAAGGCCGCGCCGAATCCGCCGATGGATATTCTGACCACGGATGTTTACGCTGACGGGGGCTTCGCATGGCGGAACTAACCTATCGCGATGCGGTTGCGCGCGGCATCGCTCAGGAAATGACGCGCGACCCGGACGTGGTTTTCCTCGGTGAGGACGTGGCCAAGGCCGGTGGCGTGTTCAAGGCGACGGTGGGGCTGCTCGATCAGTTCGGCCCGCTGCGCGTGCGCGACACGCCGATCTCCGAACAGGCGATTCTCGGCGCGGCGATGGGCGCGGCAATGACCGGCCTGAAGCCGATTGCCGAAATCATGTTCTCGGATTTCTTCGCGGTGTGCTTCGATTACATCGCCAACGAATTCCCCAAGAGCCGCTACATGACCAACGGGCAGACCAAGTGCCCGCTGGTGGTACGCACCGGCAACGGTGCGGGTTCGCGCTTCGGCGCGCAGCACTCTCAGAGCGTCGAGAACTGGTGCATGATGATCCCCGGCCTCAAGGTCGTGGCGCCGTCGAGCCCGGTCGACGTGATCGGGCTTCTGGCCGCGTCCGTTCGCGACCCGGACCCGGTGATCTTCCTCGAGCACAAGTCGCTCTACGCGACCAAGGGCGAGGTTCCCGACGGCGAAATCCTCGACACGCTCGGCACCGCGAAGATTTTGCGGCCGGGCAAGGACGCCACCATCCTGGCGCTGGCGCTGATGGTGCCGCGCGCGCTGGCCGCGGCCGAGAGGCTCGCCGCGGAGTATGGGATCGACTGCGAGGTGATCGACATCCGCTCGCTGGTGCCGCTCGACACCCAGACCATCCTCGGCTCGGTCGCCAAGACTCATCGTGCGTTTTCCGTGGAGGAGAATCCGCGGCTGTGCGGTTGGGGCGCGGAGATCATGTCGATCATCGCCGATGAGGCGTTCTACGACCTCGACGGCCCGCTGGTACGGATCACGACGCCGCACTGCCCGCTGCCGGCCGCCGATATCCTCGAAGACGCGATCCTGCCGACGGTGGATCGCATCGTCGATCGGGTGCGGAAGACGTTGAACGCTTAAGTCTCTGTCATTCCGGGGCGGCGCGGAGCGCCGAACCCGGATGGCGCATGAAGAGTTTGTTTTCGGATTCTGGGTTCGCGCTTTTGGCGCGCCCCGGAATGAGTAAGGAGAATTATTATGGCCGCATACGACAACCTGCTTGCCAACGTTCCGACCGATCTGTGGATCAACGGCAAATGGAGGAAGTCGTCGGACGGCGCGCGCTTCGACGTGATCGATCCGGCGACCGAGCAGAAGGTTGCATCGGTCGCCAGCGCCAGTGTCGATGACGCCAAGGCGGCGCTCGATGCCGCGCAGGGCGCGTTCGCCGCCTGGGCGGCGAAGAAGCCGCGCGAGCGCGGCGAGATTTTGCGCAAGGCCTATGAGTTGATTGTGCGCGACGCCGAGCGGCTCGCCAAGCTCATCACCATCGAAAACGGCAAGGCGCTATCGGATTCGCGCAGCGAGGTAGCCTACGCCGCCGAGTTCTTCCGTTGGTACGCGGAAGAAGGCGTGCGCAATCTCGGCGTCAACGGCGTTGCGCCGTCGTCGGGCGCGCGCATCTTCGTTCATCACAAGCCGGCCGGCATCGCCGTGCTGGTGACGCCGTGGAACTACCCCGCGGCGATGGCGACCCGCAAGATCGGCCCGGCGCTTGCCGCCGGTTGCCCGGTGGTGCTTAAGCCGGCCTCCGAAACGCCGCTGACCATGCTGGCTCTGATGCCGATCCTGGAAGAGGCCGGCGTGCCGGCGGGCGTGGTCAACGTCATTCCGTCGCGTCGCTCGGGTCCGGTCGTGGATACCATGCTGCATGACCCGCGCGTTCGCGTCGTGTCCTTCACCGGCTCGACCGAGGTCGGCCGCACGCTTTTGCACGCCGCCGCCGACAGCGTGCTCAACACCGCGATGGAGCTTGGCGGCAATGCGCCGTTCATCGTGTTCGAGGACGCCGACATCGACGCGGCGATCGAAGGCGCGATGATCGCCAAGATGCGCAACATGGGCGAGGCCTGCACCGCCGCGAACCGCTTTTATGTGCACGAAAAGGTGCAGGACGAATTCGCCAAGAAGCTGACCGCCAAGATGGCCGCGGTGAAGATGGGCAACGGCCTCGACGACGGCGTGGCGCTCGGCCCGCTGGTCAACGCCGAGGGTCGCGACAAGGTGATCGAGCTGGTCGAAGATGCCGTGAGCAAGGGCGCCAAGATCTTGACCGGCGGCAAGAAGCCGGAAGGCACGGGCTATTTCTATCCGGCAACGGTGCTGACCAACGTGCCCAACACCGCCAAGATGCTCAACGAGGAAATCTTCGGGCCGGTGGCGTCGCTGCAGACCTTCAAGGATGAATCGGAGGTCATCAAGCGCGCCAATGACACGATCTACGGGCTGGTCGCCTACCTCTACACCAAGGACCTGAGCCGCGGCATGCGTGTGTCCGAGCAACTCGACTTCGGCATGATCGGCCTCAATCGCGGCCTCGTATCCGACCCGGCCGCGCCGTTCGGCGGCATGAAGCAATCGGGCGTCGGCCGCGAGGGCGCACACGAAGGGCTGAAGGAGTTCTTGGAGACGCAGTACATCTCGGTGAGTTGGTGAGGCCGTGAGGGGCCGCGCCGTGGGCGAGCTTGCCGACAAGCTGATCGGCTCCTGGCGCTATCTCGGCACCCGCATCGACGGCAAGGCCTGGGATCGCGGCGCCAGCCCGCAGGGCATGATCTACTACGGGCGGCACAACGAGATGGCGGTGCAGATCGCCCCCGACGTCGAGCGCAAGCGCGCGGGGACGGTGATGACGCCGGAGGAAGCCAGGATCGCGCTCACGGATTACATTGCCTATTTCGGCACCTACAGCGTCGACGAGGCGGCGGGCACAGTGACCCACCATCGCATCGCGACGATCCAGCCGGGCGATTCCGGCGATTTCGTCCGCCGCTGTGAATTCGACGGCGACCGCCTGACGCTGCGGCCGCCGGACTCGACGTTGGAAGTGATGTGGGAACGGATCAAGTAACGAGACGAGCGCAATGGACGTTTTGATGCCGCAGCTCGGAGAGACCGTCTCCGAGGGGAAGATCACCAAGTGGTTCAAGTCGGCCGGCGATGCCGTGAAGCCGGGCGACAACCTGTTCGAGATCGAGACCGACAAGGTGTCGGTGGAGGTTCCCTCGATCGCGACGGGCACGTTGACCGAAATCCGCGTGCAGGTCGGCGCCGTGGCGCCGGTCGGCGCGGTGGTTGCAGTGATTGCGGGCGAGGGCGGCGCAACAGCCGCTCCGGCCGCTGCCAGCGCGCCCGCCGCTGCCGCCGCGCCGCCTCCATCCGCGCCGAAAGCGCCGCCGGCAACCTTCGCGGCCATTCCGCCGCGCACGCCGCAGCCCTCAGGTCCGCTCGATCCGTTCTTCGAGGTTCGCACGCCGTCGCGCAACTTCGGCGCGGCGAGGACAACGGGTGGTGCCTCCGTGACCCCGCTGGCGCGGCGGCTGGCGGGCGAAAGCGGCATCGACCTGTCGCGCGTCAGCGGTTCGGGACCGCATGGCCGCATCGTCGCGGCCGATGTGGAAAGGGCGCTGGCCGATGGCGCGGGACGGGCCGGCGTGGCGATGGCGTCCGGCATGGGCGCCGCGCAGGTGAAGGCCCTCTACCAGGGCGTCGCGTTCGAGGAGGTGCCGCTCGACGGCATGCGGCGCACCATCGCGACACGGCTGGTCGAGGCGAAGCAGACCGTCCCGCATTTCTATCTCACCGCCGATGTGACGATGGATGCGCTGCTCAAGCTTCGCGAGGAGGCCAACGCCGACGCTCCGAAGGATGGAGCGGGCGCTTACAAGCTCTCCGTCAACGATTTCGTCATCAAGGCGTTGGCGCTGGCGCTTCAGCGTGTGCCTGCGGCCAATGCTGTCTGGGCCGGTGACCGCATCCTGCGGTTCAAACATTCCGACGTGGGCGTTGCGGTCGCCATCGACGGCGGATTGCTGACGCCGGTGATCCGCAACGCCGATGAAAAATCGCTCTCCACGATCTCCAACGAGATGAAGGAGCTTGCCGCGCGCGCCAAGGAGAAGAAGCTGAAGCCCGCCGAATATCAAGGCGGCGCGTCGGCGATCTCCAACCTCGGCATGTATGGGGTGCGCGAGTTTTCCGCGATCATCAATCCACCGCACGCCACCATCCTTGCGGTCGGTGCGGCGCAGCGCCGCCCGGTCGAGGCGGCGGACGGCTCCGTAACGTTCGTCAGCCAGATGACGGTGACGCTGTCTTGCGATCACCGTGTGGTGGATGGCGCGCTCGGCGCCGAGCTTCTCGCCGCGTTCAAGGCGCTGCTGGAGAGCCCGGTGCGGATGCTGGTGTAATGAAAGCGTTTCCGGGCGAAACGTGCCCTCGGGCCTGACCCGAGGGGAGACGTCGGTTTGCGTGAGGAAACGCACCCAAGCAAAACCCCGAGCTTTTCACCGTTTCGATGAAGCGGTGAAAAGCTCGGACGGCGGCTCGCAGCCTGCTATTTGGCGGCGGGCTTCTGATTTTCGGCCTCCACCTCGCGGACGATCGGCCACCACAGCTTTTCCTCGCTGCGCAGGAACGCCTCGGTTTGTGCCGGGGTGAGGTCGCGGCTGTAAGTGCCGAGCTGGTGGAAGCGCGTCTGCACCTCCGGGTCCGCCACCACCGTGCGCAGATCCTTGTTCAGCTTCTGGATGATTGCGTCGGGTACGCCGGCCGGCGCCATCATGACAATCCAGCCGCTCGACACCACGCCGGGCACGGTTTCGTTGATGGCCGGCAGGTCCGGCAGGTTGGGCAGGCGCTTCTGCGAGGCCACGCCGAGAAGCCGGATGCTGCCGTCCTGGGTTCCCGGCGCCAAGCCCGCCAAGCCTTCGAACATGATGGGGATGCGGCCGGCAACGACATCGTTCACCGACACCGCCGCGCCCGCGGCATGGACGAAGGAGATGTTGGCTTTGGCAAGTCGGCGGAACAACTCGCCGGTGAGGTGAGACTGGCCGCCGCGGTTGGTGGCGGCAAACAGCATGCCGCTCGGCGAGCCGTTGGCGAGCTTGATCAGATCGGCCACGCTGTTCGCCTTGACGGTCTTGTTCACGCCGACGGCGATCGGTTGCTCGCCGACCATGCCGATGGCGACGAACGCCTTTTGCAGGTCCACCGGCATCTTGCCCTCCTGCCGGATCGGCAGGACGGTGTAGGTCGAGGCCTGCGTCATGTAGAGCGAATAGCCGTCCGTCGGCAGCGCCGCCGCGGCTTGCGCTGCGATCAGCCCGCCGGCGCCGGGGCGGTTAATGACAACGACCTGCTGCTTCCAGAGTTGGGTCAGCTTGTCGGCGACGATCCGCGTCACGACGTCGGGGCTGTTGCCGGCGGCAGCCGGCGTAACGAAGGTGACGGGCTTGTTGGGGTAGTCCTGCGCCTGTGCCGGCACGACGGCGACAACGGCGGTTGCTATGGCGGCGCAACTGATCCCCAGCCACGAGCGGCGCGAACGCATAACGTTCTCCTTTGATTTTCTGCGTTTTCCGAACGCAATTGTCATATAACCCGGCGGTTGCGCGCAAGGCAGTCGTATCGTCGCGGACGGTAAAACAGGTCGGGATGACGGCAGAGACAGCGGAAAAGCAGGGTGGGAACGCTTCGGGCATGTTCTCCGGCTCGGCCGCCGGCGTAGACGGAGGGGGCCGCTCAAGGCCTGGCGATCCGGTACAGATGTATCTTGTGGCGGAATTGACCGGACGGCCTTGCGGCGGGTCGCGTTCGGACGCCGGCCGTGGCGACGAATTGGACGCGCTGGCGTGGCGCAGCGTGTTCGAGGGTGCCGCCAAGTGCGGCCTGCGCCGCGTGCGCCTGCTCGACGCGCGGTTTTCCGGCGGCGCGCCGCGCTCGCAGAATGACTTGGTCGATCTTGTCGCCCACGCGCGCGAGGCCGGGCTCGCTCCGTGTCTTGCGACCTCAGGTGTGGGCCTATCGACCCGCACCATGCGCAACCTCTGGGAGGCGGGGCTCGCCGACATCGAGATTGCGATGGGGGATGTCGACGCGGTGCGCGCCGACCGCATGGCCGGGCAGCGCGGCGCGTTCCAGCGCAGGCATGCGCTTGCGGCCGAAGCCATCCGTCTCGGTTTGCCGCTGACCGTCAGTTTTGTCGCTTGCGATGACGGCATCGGCAGGATCGCGGCAATGGTCGATCTCGCGCTGCGGATGAAAGCCAAGCGTGTTGCGGTTGTCGATGCGCGCGACGGCGAGGGGCTTGCGGGTCCCTGTGTCGGGGCGGCACCGACGCCTGATCAGATGCGGCACGCGGCCCATGAACTCGAGCGATTGCGGGGAATCCATAGTGGCCGGATCGTCATTGCGTCGCGTCTGCTGGACTTTACGGTGGATCGCAATGCCGGGCGCCAGCTTCTGCCTATCCATGTGACGGTGTCGGGAGAAGTACGGTTGGTCGGGGCCGACGATGGCCAATCCTGGAACGTCCGTGACAAGTCCTTTGCTGCAATCGTCGCGTCATGGCCGGGGTTGATCGGGGAGGCGCGCCAACGGACGGAGGTTTTCGTCGATGTCGTCTGAGTTCGAGAAGAAGCACTATGGCGCGAGCGCCTTCGCGCAGTCCTCGTTTTCCGAGTTGGTCGCCGTCAAGGGACCGGGCACGCTGTTGTTTCTCGCGGGGATTGGGGCCGAGGATGCCGACGACCCCGCGGGCGGGGTGCGCCATCCAGGCGATGCCTACGCCCAGGCCCGCTATGCGTTCGAAAAAGCTTCGAGGCTCTTGGCCAAACACGGCGCGACTATGAGCGATATCGTCAAGATCACGGCCTACCTCGTGGATGTGCGCGACCGGCCGCACTATCAGGCGGCGCGGAAGGAGGCGTTGGCGAACGTTCCGGCGCTACCGGCGCACACGTTCCTGGTGGTGAGCAATCTCGCGCGCCCCGGCATGCTGGTGGAAATCGACATTGTGGCGGCGACGCCGCTCTGACGACGCCGGTCTGACGACGTCAGCCCGACGATGGCGTTTCGATTAAAAGCCCTCGCGGCGGTGCGCCGCGAGGGCTTGTCTTGGTCGGCTTGTCGGTCGGCTTGATTGTGCCGGCTTGGCGCTACTGGGCCTCGAGGCCTGCGTTCTTGACGACCTCCGCGGCCGCGGCACGATCCTTCTCAAGCTCCTGGGCGTAGGCTTCCGGCGTGCTGATGGCGGCCACCAGGCTGCGCGCCTTGAGGTTCTTCGCCGCGAAGGCGGGATCGTTGACGATCTTTCCGACCTCGGCGACGTACTTGTCGATGATCGCGCGCGACACGCCGGCCGGAGCGAACAGGCCGAACGATGCCTTCGACGGCGGGCCGTCGTAGCCGGCCTCCTTCAGGGTCGGCACGTCCGGGAAGTTCTGCGAGCGGATGTTGTTGACCATCGCCAGCGGCGTCATCTTGCCGCTGCGGATGTGGCTCGTCAGGTTGCCTTCGCCGACGATGGTGATCTGCGTCGTGCCGCTCAGGACGGCGGTGACGGCGTCGCCGCCACCCTTGAACGGCACGCGAACCCAGTCGGCGCCCCGTTCTTTCTCAAGTCTCGTCATCATCGCCACCGCGGCATAGACCGGTGTGGTGTAATTCAGTGTGCCGGGCTTGGCCTTCGACAGCGCCACCAGTTCGTCGAGCGTCTTCACCTTGAGGTCGGCGCTCGCGACCAATGTCTGCAGGATATAGAACAGGTTGGTCATCGGCTGCACGCCCTTGAGGTCGAACGGCAGCTTCTTGAACAGGTGCGGGTTGTAGACCAGCGCATCCGAGTAAAGGATGCAGATGGTGTAGCCGTCCGGCGTGGAATCCTGGCATGCGCGAACGCCGATGTTCTCGCGGCCGCCAGGGCGGTTCTCGACAACGACCGGCTGGCCCCAACGCTTGTGCAGCTCCTCGCCCACGGCGCGGATGAAGATATCGCTGATGCCGCCCGGACTCTGGTTGGCGATGATGCGGATGGGACGGTTCGGGAAGTCCTGTCCTTGGGCCTGCGCTTGGGTCGATGCCGGCAGGGCGCTCGCGCCGATGCAGGCCGCAAGAGAGAGAGCAAGCAAGTGACGCATTTTGACTCCGGGGCTTGGCCACCGTGGCCGTGAGTGAAACACGCACAAAGCTAGAGGCGTGGCTTTCTGAAGCGCACGCCTCGCGATTTCCATTAGGTTATGGTTGCCGGCTCACCCGCGCAAGCCTCGAAATGCCGCGGCGTGGGCCTTGTAGGGCACCCATCGGTCACGCTTGGCGATCTGCTGCGCGCGGTCAGGAATCGCCGGATTCGGCGTCGGCGAGCTTTTCCCGCCAGTCCTTGCGCTTGGTGACGAAGGATGCTGCCGACACCAGAAGCAGCACCGCACTGACGACAAGCAGGATGCCGGCGATCGGCCGCGAGAAGAAAATCGACCAGGAGCCGTCCGACATGATCAACGATTGGCGCAGGCTCATCTCCAGGATCGGCGCGATGACGAGCCCGAGAACGAGGGGGGCGGGATCGAAGTCGAATTTGCGCAAGAGATAGCCGACGACGCCCATCGCCAGCATGATCCAGACATCGACGATGGAATGGTTCACCTCGTACACGCCGATGATGCAGAACATGATGATCAGCGGGTAGAGATAGGAGTACGGAATCCGCAGCACGTTGACGAACACGCCGACCATCGGAAGGTTGAGCGCGAGCAGCATCAGGTTGCCGACATACATCGAGGCGATGAAGCCCCAGAATACGTCCGGGTGCTCGTTGACGAGGGTTGGCCCAGGGGGCACGCCGTGGATCAGGAGCGCGGCCATCAGCACCGCTGTCACCGGGCCGGTCGGGATGCCGAGCGCCAGCATCGGCACGAAGGCGCCGGTTGAAGCTGCGTTGTTGGCTGATTCCGGACCGGCGACGCCAGCGATCGCGCCTTTGCCGAATTCCTCCGGATGCTTGGAGACGCGCTTCTCCAGCGCGTAAGACAGGAAGCTCGAAATGATGTGGGCGGAGCCGGGCATGATGCCGACGATGAAGCCGAGCACCGTGCCGCGCGCGATCGGCATCGCCGAGTCGTGCCATTCCTTGCGGTTCGGCAGCAACTCGGCCAGGCGCGGTGCCTTGACCTTGGCGGTTACGGTGTGGCTCGGCGTGGACAGGATTTCGCCCAGCCCGAACAGGCCGACCGCGACCGGCACGATGCCGATGCCGTCGCCCAACTCCGGGATGTCGAAGGCGTAGCGGAAGTGGCCGGTCATCACGTCGATGCCGATGCAGCCGATCATCAGGCCGACAACCGCCATCAGCAATGTGCGGATCAGCGAAGTGGACGACATATAGGCCAGGAACACCAGGCCGAGGATCAACAGCGCGGTGTATTCCGGCGGTCCGAAGCCCAGCGCGAACTGGCCGAGCGGCGGGGCGACGACGGTCAGAACGATCACGCCGAAGGTGCCGGCGATGAACGAGCCGACGGCGGCAATGCAGAGCGCGGCGCCGGCGCGGCCGCGCTGCGACATGGCATAGCCGTCGATGCAGGTCATCACCGACGCCGCCTCGCCGGGGATGCGCATCAGGATGGAGGTGGTCGAGCCACCGTACTGCGAGCCGTAATAGATGCCTGCCAGCATCACGATGGCCCGCGTGGCGTCGAGCCCGAACGTTACCGGAAGAAGGATGCTGATGCCGGCGAGCGGACCGATGCCCGGCAGCATGCCGACGAGCGTCCCGGTCAGGCAGCCGAGGAAGGCGTACAGCAGGACTCCCGGCTGGAAGGCTACCGAGAAGCCGAGCATTAGACTGTCGATGGTCGTTTCCACGGCGCTAGAACCAGAAGGGCATGGGTGGCAGCGGCGATTTCAGCAGAGTGTTGAACAGGAAGTAGGAGCCCACGGTGACGCCGATGCTGACCGCCGCGGCTCGCCAGAGCATCCGGCGTTCGACGAAATACAAAAGCACGAATGTGAGCAACGACATGCTCAGGACGAAGCCGATGGTGGTGTAGACGCCGGTCGCCGCCGCCGACAGGCCGATCACGGTCGCAGCATGTCGGATGTCATTCCATTCAATCGTCGCGAGCGGCGGGCTGTCGCCGGCCCGCAGCACCAGGATGGCGCCGAAGCCGATCAACAGGATCAGCAGCAGCTTGGGCATCATGCCTGCGCCGGGCGAGGCAAGCGTGCCGAACGGCAGATCGCCGCTCATGGCAAGGACCAACCCGGCGGCAACGATAAACGCGCCGCCGGCAATGTGGTCACGTCGTAGAATCATGCGCTTGCCCGCATGGTCCCCTTCTGGGGGTGCGGACATCCTCAGACCTTGCCGATCGCGTGTACCGCGGCCTCGACGCGCTTGGCGTCCTCGTCCCAGAACTTGGCAAATTCCGGCTGATCGAGATAGGCGATCACGTCGCCGAGGTTGTCGATCGCTTTCTTGAATGGCTCGGTTTCGACCGCCTTGCGGCTTGCGTCGCGCATCGTCTTGATGACGTTTTCCGGTGTGCCCTTGGGGGCGAACAGGCCAACCCAGAGCGAGAACTGGACGTCGTAGCCGAGTTCTTTCATCGTCGGCACATCCGGCAGCGAGGCGGCCCGCTTGTCGGAGAAGCACGCCAGCGCCCGCAGCTTGCCAGCCTTGATGTGGGTGTTGGCCGCTGCGATCGACGACACCAGCATCTGCGAATTGTTGCCGAGGAGTGCGGTCAGCGCCGGGCCGCCGCCGGCCGTCGGCAGATGGCGCATCTGGATGCCCGCGGCTTTGAGGAACAATGCGGCCGGCAGGTGCAGGGCGCCGTAGAGGCCGGATGAGCTGAATACGATCTGGTTCGGCCGCTTCTTGGCGTCGTCGACCAGGTCTTTCAGCGATTTGTACGGTGTTTTGTCGTTGACGACGAGCGCCATCGGGCCCTCGGTGAAGCGGGCGATGGGGATGAAGTCGGCGCGCGTGAACTTCGGCGTGCGGCCGAACAGCTTGTCCACCTCGGCAAAGCCGGAGATCGAGACGATGTGCACCAGCAGCGTGTAGCCGTCGGGCTTGGCGTTCGCGGCGTATTGTCCGCCGACCTGGCCTGCGGCGCCGGCCTTGGTTTCGATGACCACCGCCTGCTTCAGGATCGGCTCGAGCGAGGCCGCGAAGGGGCGCGCCACCACGTCAGCCGCACCGCCGGGAGGGAACGGGTTGATGAGCGTAATCGGACGGGTGGGATAGGCGTCCTGTGCGTGCACGGAGCCGGCGGCGAGGGCGGCTGCGGCCGAGCCAACCACGAATTGACGTCTATCCATGATGTCCTCCCTGGAGCGGGCGCTCGGGCGGCACATCGCGCGCGGCTTCCGATCGCCTTATCGTTATGGCGGCAATGGTAGCGAGTGGTATCGCGTGGGGTCAACCGTGCGATGGGGGCGATGCGGTCGCAGGGTGTGTTTATTCGTCCAGGATCGCGACGGCGCGCGTCCAGCCTGCCGATGCGGCGTGGATCTTGACCGGGAAGCAACTGATCGAGAATCCGCGCGCCGGCAGCTTGTCGAGATTGTGCAGCTTTTCGATGTGGCAATAGCCGATGTCGCGGCCGGCGCGGTGGCCCTCCCAGATGATGTTCGGGTCGTGCGTTTCGGCGTATCGCGCTTTGGTGTGGACGAACGGCGCGTCCCAGCTCCATCCGTCGGTTCCGGTGACGCGCACGCCGCGCTCGAGCAGATAGAGCGTGGCCTCGCGGCCCATGCCGCAACCGCGCGACACGTAATCCGGCTGGCCGAAGGCCGCGCCGGCGCTGGTGTTGACGACCACGATCTCGAGCGGCGCGAGCGTGTGGCCGATGCGCGCGAGCTCTGCTTCGATGTCCTTGGCGGTCACCACGTAGCCATCCGGGAAACGGCGGAAGTCGAGTTTCACCGCCGGCTGGAAACACCATTCGAGCGGGATCTGGTCGATGGTTGCCGCGCGCTTGCCGCGGTCCATGGTCGAGGCGAAATGGTACGGCGCGTCGAGGTGCGTGCCGCAATGGGTCGAGAGCTTGACCCATTCGATCGCCCAGCCCTCGCGGTCGGGAAGATCGTCGATCGTGAGGCCGGGAAAGAACCGGCAGACCTCCTGTGCCGTCTGCTGATGGTCGAAATAGCGGATGCTCGGTCCATAGCCCGGGGGATCGGCGGCGACGTCGTTCTGCAAGGGAATGGAAATGTCGATGATCGTGCGCGGCATGGATCAAGCCTGACTCTGTTCGCCCCGCCATGACGGCTGGGGTCGCCGCGATCAGTTCGGCGCGCTCGAAAGCTCGCTTGCAGAGAGCTGCGGCTTGCGACCTTGGACCTCGGAGTTGGCGAAGTTCAACTCGATCTTCACGCCGTTCGGATCGTGGAGAAAGAGCTGGTAGAGGCCCTGGTCATCGACCTGCCGCTCCTTGAATTCGATATTGTTCTTCTTGAGATGCTCAATCATCGCGGCAAGGCCGGTGGTGCGGAAGCCGATATGGTCGATCACGCCGGTGCCGCTCGTGGCCTGCGATTCCTGACCAACGTATCGCTTTCGATTCTCGCTGACGTTCTTGCCGCCGGTGGTGAGGTGCAGAACATCGCGGTCGCCGAGATAAAGCCAATAGACCGGGAACTTGAAATCCGGGCTTGGGCCGACGCGGAAGCCCAGTACGTTCACGTACCAGTCCTTCGTGGCCTCGATGTCCTCGGTCTGGAGCAGGACGTGTTCCATGTATGAAAGGGGCATCGCGAACCTCCCTCGGATCCACGCGGTTTTGCAGCGGCGGTGTTGCGTTCGCGGTAGTTTCCAGCATTGGCCCGGCAGTGTCCAGAAGCGGCGGTGCTCCGTCGCGGCCGGCTCCTCGGCCATACGCCGGTTCACAGCGCCCGCATGCGTGGCTATGCTGGCCGGATAATCAAACCAACAGAGTCCTCGGGAGGGACGCCATGAAATTCAAGCTGAAAACCATCGCGATGATGGCCGGGGCCGCGTTGATGACGCTGCCGTTTGCCGGCTCCGCGCAGGCGCAGCCTGCGCCGTCGGGACAGCCGATCAAGATCGGCTTCTCCATGTCGCTCACCGGGCCGCTGTCGCCCAACGGTAAGCAGGCTTTGCTCGGCCTGCAGCTCTGGGAGGAGGACGTCAACGCCAAGGGCGGTCTGCTCGGGCGTCCGGTGAAGCTTGTCTATTACGACGACCAGAGCCAGTCGGCTCCGGTGCCCGGCATCTACACCAAGTTGATGGACATCGACAAAGTCGATCTGCTGCTCGGCCCTTACGCGACGGTCCCTTCGGCAGCTGCCATGCCGGTGATCATGCAGAAGAACAAGCTGTTCATTATCCTGTTCGGCCTCGGCGTGAACACCGAATTCAACTACGACAAGTTCTTCGCCATGATCCCGTCCGGCCCCGATCCCAAGCCGGCGTTCACGACGGGCTTCTTCGACGTTGCCGCGAAGCAGAACCCGAAGCCGCAGACCGTGGCATTCATCGCCGCCGACCAGGAGTTCTCGAAGAACGCTTGCGACGGCGCCAAGCGCAACGCCAAGAAGCATGGCTTCCGCACTGTCTACGACCGCACCTATCCGCCCAACACAACGGATTTCACGCCGGTGGTGCGCGCGATCCAGGCGAGCAACCCCGACATCGTGGCGGTCTGCTCGTATCCGCTCGACTCGGTCGGTCTGGTCAAGTCGGTGAACGAGATCGGCTTCAAGCCGAAGCTGATCGGCGGCGCGATGGTCGGCTTGCAGGCGACCGGCATCAAGCAGCAACTCGGCCCGATGCTGAACGGCTGGGTCAATTACGACACCTGGGTGCCGGACAAGAAGATGATGCACGAAGGCACCGAAGCGTTCTTCAAGAAGTACCAGGCGAGGGCCACTGCGGCGGGCGTCGACCCGCTGGGTTACTATCTCGGCGGCTGGGGCTATGCCTATGCGCAGGTTCTGGAGCAGGCGGTCCGGGAAACCAAGAGCCTCAAGGATGACGTGCTGGCAAAGTACATCCATCAGGCCACGTTCAAGACCATTCACGGCGAGATCAAGTTCGGCGCGAACGGCGAATGGGAGAAGTCCGGCGTGCTGCAGGTGCAGTATCACGACATCAAGCAGGGCGCCGGGCTCGAGACTTGGCGCGGCATGGGTTATCAGACCGTGCTGGACCCGCCTGAGCTGAAAACCGGAGACTTGATCTATCCGTTCGAGAAGGCGAGGAAATAGTCTCGTTCCGGATTATCGGTTCGTGAAGGCAGACGCCGCGCAGGCCCAAGGGCTTGCGCGGCGTTGTGCGGCGCGTTGAGGTGATCGGCGCAAAGTCCCGGTCGGCCTGAAGACCCGGCCGCCTTAAAGACCCAGATAGAATTTGCGGATCAGGTCGTTGTTGTTGAGTTCGTCCGCCGAGTTGCCCTGGAAGGCGATCTTGCCGTGGACGATGACGTAGCCGCGGTCGGCGATGCGGATCGCCTGGTTGAAGTTCTGCTCCGCCATCAGGACAGTCAGGTTCAACTGTTCCTTGAGCTGCTTGATGGTGTCGATGGTGCGGCTCACCAGGATCGGCGCAAGCCCGACCGACGGCTCGTCCACCAGGAGGATTTTCGGCGCGAGCATCAACGCGCGGCCGAGCGCGACCATTTGCTGCTCGCCGCCCGACATCGAGCCGGCAAGTTGACCGCGCCGCTCGGCCAGGCGCGGGAACATCGCGTAGCAGGCCTCGAAGTTCTGCTTGATCTGCGCCCGCGCTGTCGGGCGGAACGCGCCAAGCGCCAGGTTTTCCTCGACTGTCAGCATCGGGAACAGCCGCCGGCCCTCCGGCACCAGCGCGATGCCGAGATCGACGATCTGTTCCGTGGTCAGACTGGTGAGATCGTGCTGCACGCCGTCGATCGCCGCCATGATGCGGCCGGAGCGCGGCCGCACGATGCCCATGATGCATTTCATGAGCGTACTCTTGCCGTTGCCGTTGGTGCCGAGCAGCACCACCGTCTCGCCGGGCTTGGCCTCGACGGAGACCTCCTCGAGCACGCGCACCGAGCCGTAGGCCGCGTCGACCTTTTCGATGGTGATGCTACTGGCCAAGATAGGCTCCGATGACCTCGGGATGGCTGACAACCTCCTGCGGCGTGCCGTCGGCGATCTTCTTTCCGGTGACGAGGACGACCAGCCGCTGCGAGAACGCCATCACCGCCCGCATGATGTGTTCGATCATGATGATGGTAACGCCACGCTCGTTCATGGCGATCAGGAGCGCCACGATCTCGTCCACCTCCGAATGCGACAGGCCGGCCATCGCCTCGTCGGCGATCAGGAGCTTCGGGTCCACCGCCACCGCACGGGCCAGCTCCAGCTTGCGCATTTCGACCTGGGTCAGGTCGCCCGGCAGCCGGTCGGCCTTGGCCGCGAGCCCCACCAGTCCGGCGAGTTCGAGGCAGCGGCTTCCGATCTCGTCGTGGCTCAGATGACGGCCGCGGCGGGTGTGCGCCGCGTAAAGCAGCGGGATGCGCAGGTTCTCCGCGACCGACAAGGTCGAAAACGGCCGCGGCAGTTGGAAGCTGCGGGCGATGCCGCGGCGGGCGCGCTGATGCGCCGACAGGCCGTTCATCACATGGCCGTCGAACACCACCTGGCCGGTGTCGTTCTGCAGCGTGCCGCACATGCAATTGACCAGCGTCGATTTGCCGGATCCGTTCGGGCCGATCAGGCCGACACGTTCGCCCTGCGCCACCGTCAGGTTGATACCGTCGAGGGCGACGAAGCCGCCGAACCGCTTGCCGACGTTCTCGATCTGGAGGAGCGGGGCGGCCATCAGCGGGCTCCCGGTCGCATGTTGGCGAAGGCGGCCAGGCGCGTGCGCCAGGTCGGCGTGCTTCCCTCGGGCCCGCGCTCGCGCATGAAGTCCTTCACCAGCCCGACGATGCCCTTCGGCGCGATGATGACGAAGCCGACCAGCAGCAGGCCGACGATCAAGAGGTTGACCGCGGACGAGATCGTCACCGTCGCGATCTGCTGCAGGATGCCGAGCAGCAGCGCGCCGACCAGCGGGCCGACCCAGCTCGTGGTGCCGCCGATCATCGGCATGGCGATGGAATTGACCGTATAGGCGAGGCCGAACGCCGAGCCCGGCTCAAGGTAGCCGATGTAGTAGGGAAACGGCGCGCCCGCCATTCCCATCAGCGCCCCCGAAACGGTGGTGGCGATCAGCTTCACCCGTAGCGTGGGGACGCCGCAGGCCTCGGCCGCCGTCTCGTCGTCGCGGATGGTGGCAAAGCCGTAGCCGAGCCGCGATTGTTCGATGGTGCGCGCGGTGATGATGGCGACGATCGCCAGGATCAGCATCACCAGGAACAGGTATTGGATATAGGGACCGATGACAGGCACCTCGGCGGGCCGGATGATATAGGCGCCGCGCGAGCCGCCGACGAAATCCCAATTGACGATCAAGGTCTGCAGGACCACCGCCAGCGCCAGTGTGGCGATGGCGAAGAAGGCGCCGCGCAGCCGCAGCGTCAGATAGCCGGTGCCGAGCCCGATGAGGCCCGCGACGATGCCGCCGATCACGACCAGAACCGGAACGGGCAAGGGCAGGATCGCGTGGGCGAGTCCGGCCAGCGAATCGGGGAAGTAGCGGTCGATGTTTGTGCCGAGCTTGTGCAGCGTGACGGAGGAATAGGCGCCGGCGGCGAAGAACGCGGCGGAGCCGAAGTTCACATAGCCGCAATAGCCGCCGAGGATATTCCACGCGGTCGCCAGCACGACGAATTGCAGTACGGTGTAGCCGGCGAAGAACAGGTAGTCGTTGCCGAGCCATCGCGCGAAACCGAACAGCACGGCGCCGATCAGGATGCTCGCGATATAGAAAATCAATGAACGCACGGTGCCGCCCCGATCCTATCGCCCCAACAGTCCGGCCGGCCGGAACGCCAGCGTCAGCAGCAGCACGCCGAAGGACACTGCCGGGGCCCACGAGGGGCCGTAGAAAGTTGCCGTGAGGCTCTCGATGATGCCGAGCAACATGGCGGCGATGACGGTTCCCGGCAGGCTTTGCAGGCCGCCCAGCACGCAGATGGCGAACACCCGGCCGATATATTCGCGGCCGACGGAGGGCTCGATGGGCTGGATCACGATCAGGAACGCGCCGGCAAGGGCTGCGGTCGCGATCGAGATCGAGAAGGCGATACGCTTGATCCGCGCGGGGTCTGCCGCCATCAGCCGCAGCGCAAGCTGATCCTGCGAGACGGCCATGATCGCGCGCCCGGTGAAGGTGCGAGAGAGATAAAGCTGCAGCAGCCCCAGCATCGCAAGCGAGATGATGCACGGAATCAGCATTCGGAACGGAATGTCGGCAAAGCCGAAATGCCACGTCTTGTCGATGTAGCCGGCTTGCACATAGCGGTAGTCGACGCCGAACGCGAGGATCAGCATCACCTCGGTGACGAACAGGAGGCCGAAGAAGAACGCAAGCCCGCGCATCGAATCCTGCCCTCGTTTCTCGAACGAGGCGTAATAGACCTGATAGATCATCGATCCGAGCAGGTAGAAGCCGGGCAGCGCGATGACGGCGGTCAGGATCGGGTCGATCCCCAGCGTCTGGTTGACGATATAGGCGATGTAGGAGCCGAGGATGATGAACGCCGGATGGGCGATATTGACGATGTCGAGGATGCCGAACGAGATCGATACGCCCACCGTCACGGCGGCATAAAATCCGCCAAGCAGCACGCCTGCGATCAGGGCATTGATAAGAAGCTCGAACGACACGACCGGATGGTCCCCCCACCGCCACCTGAAACTTTCCGATGTTCGCCATCGGATCGCTGACGGTAGTTTGCAGGACGGGCGGCAACTTGGCTAGTCAATTTGCGGCGGTGGGTGGACGCATCGCCGTGAAGCGGCTTCCGATGGGCGTTCATGAGACTGGTGCCCACCCCCACCGCGGGCATGACGCGCTGACCGAGCGACGCATCGCGTCGGAATCAGCCGTGGGGCGGCCTACAGCCGGGTCAGGATCGGGCCATCCGCACACGGTCGGGGATAGGCAGCGGCGCGTTCGCACTGTCGAGGAACTCGATGGTGTTGAAGATCATCTCCTCGTCGCCGAGATTTTCGAGGTCGTGAACCTTGAACTGGCCCGCGCCATAAGTCTCGTGCCGCGTCTCGCCGGGATGATAGGTGTGCTCGACGGTCGAGCCGTCCATCAGGTGCTGGCGGCCGCGGCCGCCGTTGACCGAGGTCCAGAAATAATCCAGCACATGGCGGTGGAAGCCTACCCGCTCGCCAGGCTTCAGCCGGATGATCCAGACTCGCACCTTGTCGGTTTCGGAGAGAAGTTGCGTTCCGACGCAACCGTTGTGCTGCCGGCTTTCCCGCTCGAACTCGGCCTTGATCTCGGCCGGCCACTCACTGCGGTCCTCGCGGGCAGCTTTTTTGTCCAGCATGGTCAGAGCCATGATGTTCCTCCAAGGTTACAAGAGGACTATAGGGAATTTTGCGGGTCGGGAGAATGGTTGACCGGGTGCCGATGACGAAGGGAAAACGGGTTGTCGTGATCGGCGGCTCCATGAGCGGCCTGTTTGCCGGGCTGCAACTGCGCGCGCGCGGTTTCGAGGTCGATATCTACGAGCGTGTCGAGAGCGAACTGTCGGGCCGCGGGGCTGGCATTGTGGCGCAGCCGGGGGTCAGTCGTGCCTTGCACGAGCTTGGCATCGGCGTGACCGATCTCGGCGTCGCGACCCGGGTTCGCAAGATTTTCGATTCTGACGGCAGCGTGGTCGCTCAGAGCGACTGCCCGCAGATGTTGACCGCTTGGGAGCGGCTTTTCCGCATTCTCCGCGATGCATTTCCGGCAGCGCACTATCACCGCAACATTGCGCTGAAACACGTCGAGCAGGACGCTCGTTCGGTGGTCGCGCATTTCACCGACGGCAGCAGCGCGGAGGCCGACGTTCTGATCGGCGCCGACGGCATTCGCTCTACGGTGCGGGCGCAACTGCTGCCCGATCTCAGCCCGCTTTATGCCGGTTATGTCGCCTGGCGTTCGTTGTTGCCGGAGCGGGCCATTCCGCCGGCGGTTCATCGTGAGCTGTTCGAGACGATGAGCTTTTGCCTGCCACCCGGAGAACAGTTTTTGGCTTATCCGGTGGCGGGGCCGAACAACGATCTGCGGCCCGGCCATCGGCGCTGCAATGTCATCTGGTACCGCCCGGCGGATGAGGGTACGGAGTTGCGCCGCCTGCTGACGGACGAGAGCGGCGTCATGCACTCCATCTCGATTCCACCGCCGTTGATCCGCCGCGATTCCATCGCGGCGATGCGGGCCGCGGCGGATCGTCTGCTGGCGCCGCAATTCCGTGCCCTCACGCGGATGATGGACGAACCGGTGCTGCAACCGATCTACGATCTGGAATCGCCTCGTATGGCGTTTGGCCGGGTCGCCATGATCGGCGACGCGGCGTTCGTGGCGCGTCCGCATGTCGGCGCGGGCGTTTCGAAGGCGGCCGACGACGCGCTGGCGCTGGCCGAGGCGCTGGCGATGGACGATGTCGAGCCGGCGCTGAAACGCTTCGAGGCGTGCCGGCTTCCCGTCGGCCGCCGTATCATCGAGCGCGCGCGGCATCTCGGTGCTTATCTGCAGGCGACCCGCACCGAGGAGGAGCACGCCCACGCCGGCCGCTACAGCACGGCGCAGGCGGTGATCGAGGAAACAGCCCTGGTGGATTTCCTCGACGCCTGACGGGCTGGGCGCTTACAGGCCCAAGCCTTACGGGCCCAAGCCTTACGGCCCAAGCCTTACGGGCGCAAAGCTTGCAGGCGCAAGAGTGTCTTGGCGTTGCCGCCGACGATGGCCGCCGTGGTGGCGGCGTCAAAACCCGTCGAAACAACGTGCTCGACCGGATTGAAGTCGGCCATGTCGAATGGATAATCGGTCCCCATCAGCACATGATCGGCGCCGAAGGTTTTGACCAGGGCTTCGAGTTGCAGCGGCGTGAAAACCACCGTGTCGAAGTAAACCTTCTTGAGATATTCGGTCGGCGGTTTCGGCAGGTTGCCATGCGCATCCGAGCGCGCGCCCCAGGCATGGTCGATACGGCCGGGATAGGCACCGAGGAAGCCGCCGCCGTGGACCGCGAGGATTTTCAGATTGGGATGGCGCTCCAGCACGCCGTCGAAGATCAGGTGGTGCAGGGCGAGGGTGGTTTCGAGCGGATTGCCGATGACGTTGTTGAAGTAGAAGCGGGTGAAACGCTCGGCGTGGGTGAAGCCGTTCGGATGCAGAAGCACCAGCGCGCCCAGCTCCTCCGCCTTCTTCCAGAACGGTTCAAGCGTGGAATCCGAAAGTTCCTTGCCGGCGACGTTGGTCAGGATTTCGACGCCTTTGAACTTGAGCTGTCTCATGCAGCGTTCAAGCTCGCTCGCAGCCTCCTGGCCATCCACCAGTGGTACGCCGCCGAGCGCCACATAGCGGTCGGGCCGCTTGGCGACGAATTCGGCGAGGCCGTCGTTGACCATGACCGTCGCCTTTACCGCGATGTCGAGCGGCACGGTGTAGTAGCACTGCGGCGGCGGCGGGCAGACCACCTGGATGTCGATGCCCATGTTGTCGAGATCGGCGATGCGTTCGTCGTTGCCGGCGATGCGCTCGCGGATGTCGGCCTCCTGCTTGGCGCTCAGCGCCTTTGTCTCGGCGTTGGCGAAATGGGCGAGGGGAATGGTCGCGGGATCGAGATGGGGCTTGGCGAATTCATGGGCGCGGGGCACCGCGACGTGGGCATGAATATCGACGGTCACGCTCTTGGGACGGATTTCGCGGCCGGGTCGTCCGCGTTTGCGCGCGGCCGTCGGCTCGTACTTGCTCCACATCTGCGCCATTACGTTTCCCCCGCCTCAGCGTGTTTTCTTTCGCGGCCGCTTGACCTTGGCCTTCTTCTCCAGCACCGCACAAACCGAAGCGGTGTCGGCGTTGCCGTAGCCGCTTTTCAGGGCAGCCGCGTAAACCGGCAGCGTCGCGCTGAATAACGGCGTCGGCACCCGCAGCTTCCGCGCGAAGCTGCCGATGACGTCCATGTCTTTCTGCCACACCGAGGACTTCATGGTGACGTCGCTTTTGTAATCGCTTTTGACCATCATCGGCCCGCGCAGCTCGAACACCCGCGAATTGCCGGCGCCATCGGTGATCATTTCGTAGATGATGCGCGGATCGAGGCCGGATTTCATTCCGAGGACCATCGCCTCGGCGGCGGCGACGTTATTGATGGCGACCAGGTGGTTGGCGACATACTTCATCCGGCTGCCGTTCCCGAAGGCGCCGACGTTGTAGGTCTTGCGGGAGAACCCGGCGAACACCGGCTTCATCCTGGCAATCCCCTTGGCGTCGCCGCTGGCGTAGACGACGAGATCGCCGACCCGCGCTTGCGCGCCGGTGCCGCTGACGGGGCAATCCAGCATGAGGTGTCCGGCCGCGCGGAGTGTGCGCTCGGCCTTCTGCTTGTCCTCGATGGTGAACGTCGAGCACTCGGCGATGACGCGGCGCGGCAGGCCGGCGGCGACGATGGCCTTGGCCGTGGCCATCAGGGCTTCGGGCTTGGGCAGGCTGAAGATGACGATGGGGGTCGCCGCGGCGACGGCAACGGCATCACGCACGATCTCGACGCCGGCCTTGGCCAGTTCGCGGCGTCGCGCTGGGGCGATGTCGTAGCCCACCACGCGCCAGCCGGACCGGATCAGATTGCCGGCGAACGAGCCGCCCATGATCCCGAGACCGACAATGCCGACAGTCTTTTTTTCTGCCTTTCCTCGCTTCATTCTTGTGCTTCCCCAGCTTGATGATCGTTAAGGCTCTGTCGCGGCGGCGACACTAGCCATGAATTCGACGATGGGGAACGGGCTTGCCGAAAGTTTGTGGAGCCCGCACGGCAGGCTCGCGGCGGCGGACTTTCGGCGGACGACAGGAATCGCCTAACGTCCGGCCGGAATGAGGGATGACGCTATGAACATCGGAATTGCGGGCATCGGTCGCATGGGTTCGAGTATCGGCGCGCGGCTCATGGATGTCGGTCACGCGCTGACGGTCTGGAACCGGTCGCAAGAGAAGACGAGGCCATTGATTGAAGCTGGCGCGCGGGGCGCGGCTTCGCCCGCCGCGCTTGTCGGCGCGAGCGAAATCATCATCACCAGCCTGACCAACGCGGGGGCGCTCGACGGCGTCTATCGCGGACCGCAAGGGTTGTTGTCCGGGGACGCGAAGGGCAAGTTGTTCATCGAGATGAGCACGGTGCCGCCGCAGGTGCAGGTGGCGCTGGCGGAGAAGGTTCGCGCGGTGGGCGGGGCTTTTGTTGAGTGCCCGGTGGGCGGATCGGTGATTCCGGCGCGATCGGGCAAGCTCATGGGTTTGGTAGGTGCCGATCCGGCCGACGCAGCCCGCGCGCGGCCGATCCTCGATCAGATTTGCCGGCGCGTGCTGCACGCGGGCCCGGTCGGCTCCGGTGCGGTGCTCAAGCTCGCCGTCAACCTGCCGCTGATGATCTATTGGCAGGCGCTCGGCGAGCAACTGGCCCTGTGCGCCGATCTCGACATCGACCCGGCGGAGCTTCTGGACTTCCTCTCCGAAACCTCGGGCGCGGCGACCATTCTCAAGCAGCGTATGCCGATCGTGGTGGCGCGCTTGAAAAACGAGAAGGCGCCCATCGTAAACTTCAATCTCGATGGCGGCATCAAGGACATCAGGGCGATGCTGGAAGAAGGCGAGCATCGCGGGGTCGATTTGCCGCTGTTGCGCCAGACGCTTGCCTGTTACGAGGAAGCCCGTGGCGTCGTGGGTGGCAACGATGAAGTTTCCAACGTTGCCGCCTACTGGCGCAACCGCGGCCAGTCGTGACACAGTTCCGTATCTGAACACTGGAGTTGCTCATGTCGGGTCTTACACTCGCTCAAGCCTCAACCATCGTCGACACCGCGCTCAAGACCGGGCGCGAGACCAATTGCGCGCCGCTTACGGTTGCGGTCCTTGATGCCGGCGGTCATCTGGTGGCGTTCAAGCGTGAGGATCGCTCCGGCATCCTCCGGTTCGATATCGCCTACGGCAAGGCGTGGGGTGCGCTTGGCATGGGGTTCGGCTCGCGGACGCTGGCTGAGCGCGCGGCGCAGACCCCGCAGTTTTTCACCATGCTGGCCGCGGCGAGCGGCGGGCGCATGGTGTGCAACCCCGGCGGCGTTCTCATCAAGAACGCAGCGGGCGACGTGGTCGGCGCGGTGGGTATCTCGGGTGATACCTCGGACAAGGATGAAGCCTGCGCCATCGCCGGCGTGGCGGCCGCGGGCCTCACCGCCGACCCGGGCGGCAAGAAGTAGGCGGTTCACCCGCCCCACGGGATTTTTCAGGCGGTTGAAGCGGGCCTGGCGGACGACGCTTTGGCCCGTTTCGGTTTCCGGCGCTCGGCCGTGGAGGGAATGAGTCGCGTCCAGACGTCCTGGATGCGTGCGATCTCGGCCTCGAAGTGCTCCAGGAAACGCTGTGCCTGGGTGGACAGCGTGCGGCGCGCCGGCGAGATGACGACGAACTCGGCCGTCATCGCGGGATCGTAGATCGGGTTGATGACTCGCTGTGGCCGCTCGACGTCCGGGATGCAGATCAGCCCGGACAGGATCGCCACCCAGTCCGAGCGCAGCACGAATTGCAGCGTGCTGATCATCGCGTCCATCTCGATCATGTCGGCGATCTCGACGCCGTGGGTCTGGAAATAGACCTCCATGTTGCGGCGGCGCACGTTGGTGCGGCTCGGGATGACGATCTTCAGCGGCCCGCAATCCTTCAGCCGCACCGGCTGCAGCGGCTTGAAGCCGAGGCGCGGGTTCGACACCAGCATCTCGCGGTCACGCACGATGAGGCGTGACTTCAGCCCCACGCGTCCCTCCGAGGCTGGCACCACGGCGAAGTCGAGGTCGCCGTTCAGCACCATGTCGGTCAGCCAGCCGCTGTAGCCTTCGACGATGTGCAGCCGCACGTCGGGGTAAAGCTGCACGAACCGTTCCAGTGCCGGGGCGAGTGCGGCACGGGTGAGGGTAGGGATCAGCCCGACGCGAAGGTCGCCGGTGATACGGGCGGCAAAGCCGCGCGCCTCGTCGTTGGCTTTCTCGATCTGTGTGACCGCCTCGATACAACTCCTGTAATAACGTTGGCCGGCTGGCGTGGGCTTTACCCCGGTCACCGAGCGCTCGAACAGCTTGACGCCGAGCGTGCGCTCGGCGGCGGCAACGTGCTGAGAGATGCCCGATTGCGTGGCGTGCTCGCGAATTGCAGCGCGCGTGAACGAGCCTTCCTCGCACACGGCGATGATCGCCCGGATTTGCCGCAGCGCAATTTCAGTCATTAAAAATCCTGATGCCTAACGCCACAATATATTAATTCGTATGAGGCCGCCAGCGCCGCTAGGTTTTGCTTCGACGCCGCCTAGCGGCGCTTTTGGCGACGAGGATTGAATGAAGCTCGGTTTTTTCACCATGCCAATCCATCCGCTCGGCAAGGATTGGCGGGCGTCGCTGCGCGAGGATCGCGAAGCCTTCATCCTTGCCGATCGGCTGGGCTTTACCGAGGCTTATGTCGGCGAGCATTCCACCGACCGCGCGGAGAACATCACCTCCTGCATGATGTTCATCGCAAGCCTTGTTCACGACACCAAGTCGATCAAGCTCGGCACTGGGACCGTGAACATGCCGAACGCGCATCCGGCGGCGGTGGCCGCCAATATCGCCATGCTCGACCATATGCTCGATGGTCGTTTCATCTTCGGCATCAGCCCCGGCGGCCTTCTCTCGGACGCCGAGGCGTTCGGCAATCTCGATGCCGACCGTAACGCCATGTTCGTCGAGGCGATCAACCATGTGCTGGCGATCTGGGCCGGCGAGCCGCCTTACAATCTCGAAGGCAAGTATTGGTCGATCAAGATCGACCGGCAGTTCATGCCGGAGATCGGGCAAGGCTATCTGCCCAAGCCTTTGCAGAAACCGCATCCGCCAATCGTCGTCACCGCCGTTGCGCCCTTTTCCAAGGGGCTGACGGAAGCTGCGGCGCGCGGCTGGGAGCCGATTTCGGCGAACTTCCTGATGCCGGAATGGGTCAAGAGCCATTGGCCGAAATACGTCGAAGGCTGTCAGCGCGCCGGCCGTCCGGCCGATCCGGCGAATTGGCGCATCGCGAAAAGCATCTTCGTCGCCGATGACGACAAGACCGCGAAGGCCTATGCCACGGATGCCAACAGTCCTTATCGCTTCTACTACAGCCAGCTCTACACCAAGCTGCGCAAGGGCCGGTTGGAACTATTCAAGACGCGGCGCGATCAGCCCGACAGCGAAGTGACGCTCGACTCGATCTGCGATCAACTCGTGATTTACGGCTCGCCCAATAAAGTTGCCGACGAATTGCTGGCTTTTCGCGAGAAGGTCGGCGATTTCGGCACGCTGCTTTATGCCGGAAAGGACTGGCGCGATCCCGCCCTCGGGAAGCGTTCGATGACGTTGATGGCCGAGAAGGTGCTGCCGGCCATCAATGCCGCCATCAAGTCCTAATCCGAAGATTATCGAGAATTGTCATGAGCCGACCCCGAATTTTCGTCACCCAGCCGATTGCCGAAAGCGCGCTCGCGCGTTTGCGCGCCGTGGCCGATGTCGAAGTCAATCCCGATTCCAGCCGGGTTCTGCCGAAGGACAAGCTGATCGAGGCGGTGAAGCGTTGCGATATCCTGTTGTCGCTGCTGCACGATACCGTCGACCGCGAGGTTCTGGCCGCCAATCCGAAGCTCAAGGCTGTTTCGTCGATGAATATCACGCAGGATCGCATCGACCTTGTGGCTGCGACTGAGCTTGGCATTCCGGTGACGAACATTCCGGCCATCGTCACCGATGCCACGGCCGACATCGGCTTTGGTCTGCTGCTGGCGGTGGCGCGCAACATCGTGCTGGGTGACCGGGTGTATCGGGCCGGGACCTATCCGGGCTCACAGTCGAACCATCTGGCCGGCTATGCGGTGGCGGGCCGGACCCTGGGCTTGGTCGGGTTTGGCCGCATTGGCCAGGCGATGGCCCGGCGCGGCCGCGGTTTCGGCATGACCATCATCTACGCCGATCCGCGCCGCCTTCCGGCGCACGAGGAGGAGAAATTCGAGGCCGGCTATCGCAGCTTCGACGATCTCTTGCGTGAGGCGGATTTCGTTTCGCTGCATCCGCAGCTTTCGCCCGAAACGCGTCACCTGATGAGCGACCGGCAGTTCGCGTTGATGAAGCCTTCGGCCTTCGTCATCAACACCTCGCGCGGGCCGGTGATCGACGAGGCGGCTCTGGTGCGGGCGCTTCAGGCCAAGACGATCGCCGGCGCGGGCCTCGACGTGCACGAGCACGAACCCGCCGTTGCGCCGGAACTGGTGGCGATGCCCAATGTTGTGTTGACACCGCACCTCGGCAGCGCCGTGCTGTCGCTGCGCGAGGGCATGGCCAACGTGGTGGCGGACAACACGCTGGCGTTGATCGAAGGGCGCGCGCCGGTGAGCTGCTTCAATCCGCAGGTGTTGAAGAAGCTGTTTTAGGCTGCCGCGGCGTTTCCCACGCCCTCGGCGTCAAGCCCGTCGCTGGTGCTGTGCCCCGCGCGAAGTCAATGACGGACGTCACTCCGCCGTCCAGCCGCCGTCGAGCACCAGCGCCGAACCGGTCATCAGCGACGAGGCGTCGGAGGCAAGGAACACGATGGCGCCGGTCAATTCGTCCAATTGCCCGAGCCGGCCGAGCTTGATTTTGGAAAGCACCTCGTCGCGGAAGGCCTTGTTCTCGAAGAATGGCTTCGTCATCGGCGTTTCGAGGAACGTCGGGCCGAGGCTGTTGACGCGGATGTTGTGCGGGGCGAGCTCGATCGCCATCGCTTTGGTGAAGCCTTCCATCGCGTGCTTGGAGGCGCAATAGACCGTGCGGCGCGCGGCGCCGACGTGCCCCATCTGCGAGGAGATGTTGATGATGGAGCCGGGAAGCTTCGCCTCGACCAGCCGCATCGCCACCGTTTGCGCCATGAAGAACGCGGCGCGGACGTTGAGGCCCATGATGGCGTCGAAGTCATCGACGGTGACATCCGGCAACATCTTCGGCCGGTTGGTGCCGGCGTTATTGACCAGGACCTGATACGGCTCGCGTGCGGTGAGCGCCTTGCGAACATCCGCGCTCTGGCCGCGAGCGCGGATGGATGCAGCCATGTCCTCGATTTCCGTCTTCGTGCGCGCTGCGAGCGTCACATGCGCGCCGGCGCTCGCCAAAGCCGATGCGGCCGCAAGCCCGATGCCACGGCCCCCGCCTGTCACCAGCGCGCGGCGGCCGTCGAGACGAAACGATGGAGCGTTTGCGAGGTCGATGGTTGGCATCGATCTCACCGCGCGCCACAACGGACTCCCTCCCCCCACGCGAAGCGTGGCGGGGAGAGTAGCGGAGAGGCGTGCTTAAAGGGTGCGGTGGAGCGAGTACGCCCTCCACCCCCGATCCCTCCCCACCGCTTTGCGGAGGGAGGGGAGGCGCGCCGAGTTCGTCGCGTCTGACCCGCGCCCGCCATTACTCCGCCGCCTTGGCGTAGCCGACGTTGCGGCCGCCGTAGCGGCGCACCCGCACGTTGGCCTGTTCGGCGTGGGCGAGGAAGCCTTCGAGCACGCACAGCCGGGAGGCGTATTCGCCGATGGTGGCGCTCGCCTTGTCGGTGAGCACCTTCTGATAGGTGCAGGTCTTGAGGAACTTGCCGACCCAAAGCCCGCCGGTGTAGCGCGCGGCCTTCTTGGTCGGCAGCGTGTGGTTGGTGCCGATCACCTTGTCGCCGTAGGCCACGTTGGTGCGCGGCCCGAGGAATAGCGAACCGTAATTCGTCATGGTGTTGAGGAAGTAATCGGGGTCGCGCGTCATCACCTGGACGTGCTCGGAGGCGATGCGGTCGGCCTCCTGCACCATCTCCTCGTAGGAGTCACAGACGATGACCTCGCCGTAGTCGGCCCAGGCTTTGCCGGCGGCATCAGCGGTCGGAAGGATTTTCAACAGCCGCTCGACCTCGCTCATGGTGTCGCGTGCGAGTTTTTCCGAGTTGGTGAGCAGCACGGCCGGCGAGGTGGGGCCGTGTTCGGCCTGGCCGAGAAGGTCGGTGGCGCAGATTTCCCCGTCCACGCTGTCGTCGGCGATGATGAGTGTCTCGGTCGGACCTGCCAGCAGGTCGATGCCGACACGGCCGAACAGTTGGCGCTTGCTCTCCGCCACGTAGGCGTTGCCGGGGCCGACGATCATGTCCACGGGCGCGATGCTCTCGGTGCCGAGCGCCATCGCCGCGACGGCCTGGACGCCGCCGAGTACGTAAATCTCGTCGGCGCCGCCGAAGTGCATGGCGGCAACGATGGCCGGGTGCGGCCCGCCCTTGTGCGGCGGCGCGCAGGCGGCGATCCGTTTCACGCCCGCCACGCGCGCGGTGACGATCGACATGTGCGCGGACGCGACCATCGGATAGCGGCCGCCGGGCACGTAGCAGCCGATGGAATTCACCGGGATATGCCGGTGGCCGAGGACGACGCCCGGCATCGTTTCGACCTCCAGGTCCTTCATGGTGTCGCGCTGCTTCTGGGCGAAGTTGCGCACCTGCGCCTGCGCGAACTTGATGTCTTCGAGGTCGCGCTTGGAGACCTGCGCGATAGCCTTTTCGATCTCGGCGGGCGTCAGGCGGAAATCCCTCGGCTCCCAGTTGTCAAACTTCTTCGACAGCTCGCGGATGGCCTTGTCGCCGCGCGCCTTCACCTCGCCGAAGATGCCTTCGACCGTGGCGCGCACCTTGGCGTCGGCCTGCTCGATCGCGGTCGCATCCATTCCGCGTTTGAGGAAGCAAGGCATGGCGTATTCCTTCCCTGATCGCAGCGATTGTGTTCTGCGGCGTTGCCGCATGCTGCATTATGGCCGGATTTTGGCCCGGCCATACATGCCGAGTTGCGTTCATTTGAAACGCTTGATGGAGCCTCGGGTCAAGCCCCGGGGATGGCGTCTGAGCGCGCCGCAGCGTTGCGAATTACTTGATCGCCTGCGGATTGATCGGCGAGCCGGTGCCGCCGGTGATGATGAGCGGCGGACCGCAGAAGAAGAACTCGTAGACTCCGTCCTGCTCGCAATCCTCGGCCAGTTCCTTGAGATAGAAAATCTCACCCATGCATAAGCCCATCGCCGGGATCACCACCCAGTGCCACGGCTGGTTGGCGTCGGGGGTTTCGTTCGGCCGCACCTCGACGCCCCAGGTGTCGGAGCAGATCGCGGCGATCTCCTTTTCTTGGCACCAATAGCAATTCTCGAACTTGACGCCGGGTGCGTCGCCGCCGGCATAGCCGCCCCATTCCTTTTCCTCGAGGCACCGTTCCATCTGGCCGGTGCGCACGATGACGAAATCGCCCTTGCGGATTTCGACGTTCTGCGCGCGGGCGCAGGTGTTCAATTCCTCGTTGGAAATGCCCTCGCCGTCCTTCAGCCACTTCACCTTGCGGTGGCGCGCGATGTCGAGCAACACGCCGCGGCCGACCATCTTGTTGCGTGAGTGCTCGATGCCCAGCACCGAGAGGCCGCGCGAGTCGATCAGCTTGGCGTCGTGGCCGTTGTAGGTCTTGTCCTCATAGAAAACATGCCCGAGCGCGTCCCAATGGGTCGCGCCCTGAACGCAAAGATGGATGGTGTCGTCGGCATAGCGGATCTTGTTCCAGTCCTGCTGCCCGGCCACCGCGTCGGTGCCGGTGGCGAGCATCTGGTGGATGGGGTTGAAGCGGCCGCCGAACAATCCGTTCTGCGGCCCGTCGCGGTCGAGCGGGATGCCGAGGGCGAACACCTTGCCGGTGCGGATCAGGCTTGCAGCCTTGACGATGTCTTCCGGGGTGACGTGGTTGAGCGTTCCGATCTGATCGTCCTTGCCCCAGCGGCCCCAATTCTTGAGTTTTTCCGTGGCCTCGGCGATGGCTTTTCGGCCGACCTTGATATCCATCCTCGTGCTCTCCTGCTTCGGCGGTTAAGCTCCGCCTGTCCTGGGGATTGTGGCCCCGGTTCAGACGTTCGTCCATCGACAGGACGCCGCCTGTGTTCGAGGGCGAGCGCCATCTTGCCGATGGACGTTCGGCATAGCCGCGCGTGTTTTGACAGATGCCTAAGAAGACCCTGTTTAACCAGATAAGTGTGGGGATGATAAAATGAAAGCAAAAGTTGTCGTCGCGTTTCTTGCCGCCGCGTCGGCCCTGCTGAGCCTGAGCGCGGCCGGTCATGCCGCCTCCGTGACCGATGAATGGGCCAACGTGAAAGTGCCGGCCGCTCCGACGCTTAAGCCGGTCACGGTCGACAGGCAGACCACCGCGCTGCTGATGCTGGACTTCATGAATCAGAACTGCGGCAAGCGGCCGCGCTGTGTCGCGCAGATTCCGGCCATGAAGAAGCTGGTCGAGGCGGCGCGTGCCGCCAAGGTGCTCGTGGTCTATAGCCTGATCGCCAACACCACCACGGCCGATGTCATCAAGGATGTGGCGCCGCAGGCCGGCGAGCCGCATGTGCTGTCGGGGCCGGACAAGTTCTTCAAGACCGATCTGGAGAAAATCCTGGCCGACAAGGGCATCAAGACCGTGATCGTCGTCGGCACGGCCGCCAATGGCGCAGTCATGTTCACGGCCAACAGCGCTGCGTTGCGTGGGCTCAACGTCATCGTGCCGGTGGACGGATTGTCGGCCGTCGATCCGTTCGTGGAGCTGTTCACCGTGGTGCACATGGCGACGGGGCCGGCAATTGCGGCGAAGGCCACGCTTACCCGCAGCGACATGATCAAGTTCTGACGAGCCGTCCTCACGCGACCGGCGATACGTATCCGGGCGTCGCCGGTCGCGCGGGAATGCGCGTTTCAACGGAAATGCGCGTTTCAATCGTCGCTGCGGTTGGTGAAACGGGCGTTGCCCAGGCCCGTGCCGATGGTGAGCACGCCCCAACGCTTGACGTCGTGCATGAAGGGCGCCTCGCTCAGGCCCTGCACCACGGCATCGTTGTGCATCACGATGGCGATATCGTCCTCGCCGATCCGGGGCAGAAATTCGTGGATCGCCGCCGGCAGATGGAATTTGCTGGATTCCCAGTTTCCCGGCAGATTTTGAGCGCCGCGGTCGATCGAGCCGTCCTTGGTGATGATGCCGGGGCAGCCGATGCCGATGAAGGGTGCAAGCTTCAGCCCGCTTTTCTTGGCTTTGCCGATCAAGCCGTCGAGCATGCCGGTCAGTTTCTTGACGGCACCTTCGCGGTCCACCTTCTTGTCGTCGCCGTGCCGCCAAAGCTCGAATTTCCAGACGGCCGCCTTCGACAGGTCCGGTGCCTTCTTCAGGTTCAGCTCGATCACGCCGGCGCGGATGTTGGTGCCACCGATATCGACCGCGAGGATCGCGTCATGCGCCTTGAACATCCATCGCGGCGAAAGGTGCGCTGCGCCGATCAATCCGGCCTCGTCAGGATTTCTGCTCACAGGAATGATATCGAGCGGGATTTTCTCCGCCTTAAGAATGACCGACGTCCGTCCGATCACCAGTTCGCCGACGCGACTATCGCGCAGGCCGCCGCCGACCACGATGCGTTCGGTGTCGCGCCAGCCCTTGGTCTTGAGATAGCGCCTGATCACCAGCGCCAGTTCCTGGGAAAAATCCTCAATCGCGCCCTGCAGAATTCCGGCCGCCTCGGGATCGCCCTCGGTCAGAAGTGCGTCGAGCTGCTTCTTCGGAATTTCATTGCTCACCTTGTCGCCGAACGGATCTTCGCTGGCCTTGCGCACGAGCTTGCGCCAGTTCTCGATGATGTCGCGAAAGGCGCCTCTGCTGGCGCGGTCGCCGACGAAGCCTTCGTCGTCCTTCAATTCGATGTTGTAGATATCGACATCGACGGAGGGAAGGCGCGACGCGCCGTGTTCGGCAATGGAGGGAAGTGTCGCCGTGCTAGCCATCGGGTATCCCGCTTACCAGTGGCGACAACGGCCAACGCCCGCAAAGGTTTCATGCCCCGCCGCCGCGAGAGCGTCAGGCCTGCACGGACTTCACGATGTCGATGGCCCGCCGCAGCAGGGTCATCGAGGCTTTGAGGGTGCGGAAAGCGGCGTGAGCGGCGAGGGTGACATTCTCCATCCGCGCGAGCGGGTGGTCGGGTTTCAGCGGTTCGTTGTGGAATACGTCGAGTCCGGCATGGCGGATGTGTCCGCTTTTGAGCGCCTCGATCAGCGCCGCTTCGTCGATCAGGGCGCCGCGCGCGGTGTTGACGAGGATCACGCCCGGCTTCATCCGCCCGATGCGCGCGGCATCGAGGAAACCGCGTGTTTCGTCGCTGAGGAGAAGATTGAGGGAGATGACATCGGATTCCCGCAACAGCGTATCGAGATCGACCAGCGGCACGCCGGCTTTCGGCCGGGGACTGCGGTTCCAGGCGATCACCTTCATGCCCATGCCGGCCGCGATGCGCGCCACCTCCGCGCCGATGCCGCCAAGGCCGATCACGCCGAGCGTCTTGCCGAGCACTTGCAAGCCCTCCAGCGGATGCCAGGTGCCGGCGCGGATGTCGCGATCCATGCGCGCCAAGTCGCGGCAACAGGCCATCATCAGTGCGATGGTCTGCTCGGCCACGGCGGTATCGCCGTAGCCTTTGATGGTGTGGACCTTGATGCCTAGTGCCTCGATTTCGGGCACGCTCATGTAGCTCGCCGCGCCCGTCCCCAGGAACACGACGTGTTTGAGGTTCTTGCACTGCCGCACGAGATCCGTCGGCATGTAGGAATGGTCGTCGATAGCGATGGCGCGGTCGCCGACGATGCGAGGCAGTTCGCCCTTCTCGAATGGCGTGGTGTTGATCGCGACCGGCGGATCGTCGGGGCGATGGACGCGCCGCCAGACAGCCTCAAGCTGCGGATTGCAGTCGATGAAAATGGTTTTCATGCCAGCTCGCTCCATATCGCCGGGGTCGGGCTGCCGGCGCCATGTGCGCCGTCGCCGTGTCCAACCGCGGCCGCCCACCCGAAGGGTTTAACGGTGTTGCCGGCGGACGAGCCTCTCCGTCAAGGCCGCCGCGATGGCACTTGCGGTTTCTGTGGCGGTGGCGGACACCTTGTTGTACCACGAGCGAGTCGCCTCGCTCGCACGTCCAGTGGGAGTTTCCATGCATCTTGCCAGCTATCACATCCGCGGCCGCACCAGCTTTGGCGTCGTGTCCGGCGATGGTCTGATCGACCTGCGCCTGCGCCTCTCACCACGATACCAGTCGGTGCTCGACGTGCTGCGGGAGGGTGCGCTGGAGGAGGCGAAGTCGATTGCGGCCGGTGTGCGCGCCGATTATCCGATGTCGGAGATCGAATTTCTGCCACCGGTGCCGGGGGGCGAGAAAATCCTCTGCATCGGGGTCAATTATGCTAACCGCGACGCCGAACTGGCCGGCTCAGGCGGGAATGAGGGCGCGAAATACCCGAGCATGTTCTTCAAGCCGCCGGCCTCGATGGTCGGGCACAATCAGCCGATCCTGCGGCCGGTGGAATCCGAGCAGCTTGAATACGAGGGCGAGATCGCGCTGGTGATCGGCAAGACCGGGCGGCGCATCCCCAAGGAAAGCGCGCTCGACCATGTCGCCGGTATCACGATGTGCAACGAGGGCACGATCCGCGATTGGATTCGTCACGGCCGGTTCAATGTCACCCAGGGAAAAAGCTGGGACTCGACCGGCAGCATCGGCCCCTGGATCGCGACCGGCGTCGATCTGACGAAGCCGCTGCACATCACCTGCAAGATCAACGGCGAGGTGACGCAGGACGACACCACCGATCACATGCTGTTCGGCTTTGCCGATCTGCTCGCCTACGTCTCAACCTTCATGACGCTGAAGCCGGGCGACATCATCGCCACCGGCACGCCGGTCAAGCTCAATCAGCAGCCCGGCGAGCGCAAATGGCTCAAAGCCGGCGACGTATTCGAGATGACGGTGCCCGAGATCGGCACGTTGCGGAACGTCGTGCAGAACGAGGCTCACTAAAAAGTCATCGCACGCCGCGGTCTTCGATCTCCTATAATTCCGGCAATGCTGCCATAGGGGAACGATCCGGGATGGCGGACAATGTGCATTGAGGGGGAGGAATACAATGCCAGGCGAGTTTCAAGGCAAAGTCATTGTCGTCACCGGCGGAAGCCGCGGCATCGGCCGCGAAATCGCGGTGGATTTCGCCCGCGAGGGCGCGCAGACGGTGATTGTCTCGTCGTCGGAATCGAACCTCGCGGCGGCGACCAAGACCATTGCGGCGGCCGGTGCGGCACCGCTTGCGATCGTGGCCGACCTGCGCACGCTCGAAGGCTGTCAAAAGGCTTTCGATGCGGTGAAGGCGAAGTTCAACCGCTGCGACGTTCTGGTGAATTCCGCCGGTGCGACGCGGGCCGGCAACTTCGTCGAATTGCCCGACGATGCCTGGATCGACGGCTACGCGCTGAAGTTCTTCGCCTGCGTGCGGATGTGCCGGTTGTTCTGGCCGATGCTAAAGGCAGCGCACGGCAGCGTCGTCAACATCAGCGGCGGCGGGGCGCGTTCGCCGGGCGCGGATTTCACCATCGGCGGCTCGGTCAATGCCGCGATGGGCAATTTCTCCAAGGGCCTGTCGCAGCAGGGCAAGAAGGATGATGTCAACGTCAACGTCATCCACCCCGGTGCAACGGAAACCGAGCGTTTCTATCAACTCATCGAGATGCGCTCGAAGGCATCGGGCAAGCCGGTGGAGCAATTGAAGCAGGAGGCCTCCACCAAGGACGGCATCCGCCGCTTGGCGAAGGCACAGGACATCTCAGCGCTGGCGCTGTTCCTTTGCTCGGACAAGGCGCGGCATATCCAGGGAACGGCCATCGCCGTCGATGGCGGCGCGACGGTCGGTTATTATTGAGCGGTCGGCCGGCGCTCCTGCCGGTCACGCTATGGCGATGAACGGTCGATCATGAGTGTAACGACGCGCGCGGCTTGCGTCATCGGTTGGCCGATCAAGCATTCCCGCTCGCCGCTGATCCACAATCATTGGATTGAGCGGTACGGGCTTGAGGCGGTCTATCGGCTCGAGGCGGTCGAGCCCGAGAATTTGGCCGCTTTCGTTTCGCACCTCGCCGAACGCGGCTACGCCGGCGCCAACGTCACCATTCCGCACAAGGAGAAGGTGCTCGCGCTATCGGAGCCCGACGATCGCGCGCAAGCGGTCGGGGCTGCCAACACGCTCTGGTACGACCGCGGCCGTCTTTATTCGACCAACACCGATGTCGAGGGCTTTACCGCCAACCTCGATGCCGCGGTGCCGGGCTGGGAGCTTCGGGCGGGCGAAGCGGTGGTGCTGGGGGCAGGCGGTTCGGCGCGGGCCGTCGTTTATGGGTTGATCGAGCGCGACATCCGCAAGATCTGTGTGGTCAATCGCACGCCGGAACGATCCGAGGCGCTGCGTGCGCGTTTCGGGCCTGCAGTCGAGCCGGTGAACTGGGCGGCGCTTCCGCATGTGCTCGCACGGGCCGGGTTGCTGGTGAATTGCACATCGTTGGGAATGACCGGCCAGCCGTCGCTCGAAATCGATCTTGGGCCGCTTCCCACCCATGCCGTGGTGGCCGATTTGGTCTACGCGCCGCTGGAAACCGGGCTGCTCGCCGCGGCCCGTGCGCGGGGCCTCGCCACAGCGGATGGGCTCGGTATGCTGCTGCACCAGGCCGTGCGCGGCTTTCAATTGTGGTTCGGCCTGCGCCCGGAGGTGACGGCTGAGTTGCGGGCCATCGTTGAGGCCGATCTCGCGCCGTAGTGGAATAACCGCCCGCAACTTGGGTTTATGTCGGGGGGCGATTTTGGCGGTCGTGGACTGGCGCGGCCGACTCGTTTTCAGGAGGGTCCGCTCATGCAGACGACGACACGACGTGCGTTTTCCGTGGGGCTTGGCGCGGCGACCGTTTCTGGCGCTGCGTTTTCCTTGGTGCCGCCCGCATGGGCACAGCAATCGCCGATCCGTATCCGCGGGCAGATCGAAAAGGTGGATGGCAATGCCCTCACGATCAAGTCGCGCGACGGTGCAACATTGAACGTGAAGCTTGCCGACAATGCGCGGCTGATGGCGTTCGTGCCGGCCTCGATTGCCGACATCAAGCCGAACTCATACATCGGCGTGGCTGCGATGCCGCAGCCCGACGGCACGCAGAAGGCCGTTTCGGTGCATATCTTTCTGGAATCGATGCGCGGCGTCGGCGAGGGCTTCCGTCCGTGGGACAAGGCCCCCGGCAGCACCATGACCAACGCCGCGGTGGATACGACAGTTTCCAGCGTCGATGGGCAAGTGATGACGCTCAAATACAAGGGCGGCGAGAAGAAGATTGTCGTCCCGCCGGGCACGCCGATCGTAACCTACGCGCCGGCGGACAAGGATGAGGTGAAGCCCGGCGCGCAGATCATCATCATGGGGGCGCAGAAACAACCTGACGGGTCGCTGACGGCGTCCTCGATGAACATCGGCCGCGGAATTACGCCGCCGATGTAATCGGAAGAATTGAAGGTGCGGCTATGAAGACTCTCATTGCCGGTGTTTTGATGGTCGCGTCTCGCGCATTCGCGTTCGCGCAGCCGGCGCAGACTGTTCGGCTGCGGGGCGTGATCGAAAAGGTCGATGGCCCGACCTTGACGGCAAAGCTTGCCGGTGATGTCGAGGTGAAATTGACGCTGACCAACGGCGCGCGCATTGTTGCCGTGGTCAAGGCGTCGATGGCGGACGTCAAGGAGAACACGTTCCTTGGCAGCGCCGCGATCCCGCAGCCGGATGGCACGCAGAAGGCGCTGGAGGTGCATATCTTCCCCGAGGCCATGCGTGGCACCGGGGAAGGTCATCGGCCATACAGTCTCCCTAACAGCACGATGACCAACGGCACCATTGCTGGCGCGACGGTCATGGGCACGGACGGCTCGACCATGATCGTGAAATACAAGGGCGGCGAGCAGCGCATCGTCGTGCCGCCCGATACCCCTATCGTGCGCTACGACATTGGAAGCACGGCCGATCTCAAATCGGGTGTGCATTTCAGCGTCACGGCGGCGACGAAAAAGCCGGATGGGACGTTCGAGGCAAGCCGCATCAACGTCGGTCGCGGCGGCGCGACCCCGCGATAGCGGGCCGCGCCCTCAGGCCGGCGTCGCCTCGATGGCATCGACGCGATCGGGATAGAACGCCAGGTGCCCGGCGATCTCGGCAACGGCGGAATACGGCGTTTCGTAACTCCAGATCGCGTTCTCGGCCACGCGGTCGCCGACCTTGATCGTGTAATATGATGCGTCGCCCTTGTAGGGGCACACGGTCGAATGCGCCGTGCGCTGAAACGACGCCATCTGCGCATCCTCGCGCGGAATATAGAACACCGGCTTGTAAGCCGCCTCCTGCAGCAGCAGCGCGCGCTTCGTGTCGGCGACGACCTCGCCGTTGAAGATGACGCGCACGCGCTGCGGCGCGGGCTTGATGGCGATGGGGTGGTCGGGTCCGGGAATCTTCATTGTCATCTCCGCTGCATTTCCACGTCGGCGAGAACGTTACGATCGATGCCGGCTATGGTCTTGACGCCGCAGAGCGCCATCGTGACATCAAGCTCCTTGCCGAGGATTTCGATGGCGCGGGCGACGCCGGCCTCTCCGCCTGCGCCCAAGCCATAGATGTACGAGCGCCCGACGATGCACGAGCGCGCGCCGAGCGCCAGCGCCCGCACGATATCGGCGCCGGTCCTTATGCCGCTGTCGAACATCACCTCGATTTCGGAACCGACGGCGTCCACGACGCGCGGCAGCGCGGCAATCGAGGATGGCGCGCCGTCGAGCTGGCGGCCGCCGTGATTGGAAACGCTGATGGCGTCCGCGCCGGTCGTTGCCGCGATCTTGGCGTCTTCAACGTCGAGGATGCCTTTGAGAATGAGCTTGCCCGGCCACAGGCTCTTGATCCATTCGACGTCCTTCCAAGACAAAGTCGGATCGAACTGGCTCGCGGTCCACTGCGCCAGCGAGTTGATGTTCTCCATGCCTTTCACGTGGCCGGCGAGATTGCCGAAGGTCTTGCGCTTGCTCTTGAGGATGGAGAATGCCCACGCCGGCTTGGTGGCGATGTCGATCAGGTTCTTGAGCTTGATCTCCGGCGGCACGGTCAGACCGTTGCGCACGTCGCAATGGCGCTGGCCAAGCACCTGCAGATCGACGGTCAGCATCAGCGCGCTGCATTTCGCCGCCGCCGCGCGTTGGATCAGCTCGCGGATGAAGCCGCGGTCGCGCATGACGTAGAGCTGGAACCAGAACGGCTTCTCGACAGCGGATGCAACATCCTCGATCGAATTGATCGACATGGTGGATAGCGTGTACGGAATGCCGGCCGCCTGGGCGGCGCGGCAGGCATGGATTTCGCCGTCGCCGTACATCATGCCGCCGAGCCCGATCGGTCCGAGCGCGAATGGCAACGGCACCCGATCGCCCAGGATCGTCGTGGCGGTGCTGCGCCGATCGACATCCACCAACACACGCTGCCGCAGCTTGATGCGTTCGAGATCCGCCCGGTTGGCGCGCAGCGTATCCTGCGTGTAGGAGCCGGAATCGGCGTACTCGAAAAACATCCTGGGAACATTGCGCCGCGCACGCTGACGCAAATCTTCGATGGAGGGGAATGATTTCATCGGAAATGTCCGTCGAACAATCGCCTGGAACCCGCTTTACCGTTAGCACGAAACCACCCCGCGCGACGCGATCCCTTTGCGGGGAACGGGGCGGCTCCTGCCGCGTTGTTCCGAAGAACCGGCCGGTCCGGCAAGAACTTGATCTGTGAGGAGAAATCATATGGCCCACCCGGCTACGAAGAAGCGCGGCGGCAATCCTGACGTGAAACATAAGGGGCGGGGCGAAAAGTCGGGCAGCGCGGTCGAACGCGAGCTGGAAGAGGGCCTGGAGGAATCGATGGCGGGCTCCGACGCGGTTAGCGTCACCCAGCCCGCACCCCACGAAAAGGATAAGCGCGGCTCCGGAAAGCCACATTGACGACGATAGGCGTTGACGGCCCTCCGAGCGGCGCGTGCGCACCGCCGATGCGCCTATTTTCGGGCCAGGGTCGTGACAATTGTTCCAAACGGGCCGGGTTCTTGCGCGGTTGCCCACGCTCCCTTTACCCACTAATAAGGTTACCTCCGTCGGGCTTAAGGCCGCGCGACGATGATATCCAATTTATTCAAAGCCTCCGGTGTACGACACGGGATGCAGGGCCTTCTCGGCGTGGGGATATGGTTTCGGGGTCATCCGGTATGGTTCGCAAGTATTTCGGCACTGACGGCATCCGCGGGCGTGCCAACAGCGCGATTACGCCCGAGCTTGCGTTGAAGGTCGGCCAAGCCGCCGGTTTGTTGTTTCAGAACGGCGAGCATCGCCATCGCGTGCTGATCGGCAAGGATACGCGGCTGTCGGGCTACATGATCGAGACGGCGCTGGTGGCCGGCTTCACGTCGGTCGGCATGGATGTGCTGCTGACCGGCCCGATGCCGACGCCGGCTGTTGCCATGCTGACGCGCTCCATGCGCGCCGATCTCGGCGTGATGATCTCGGCCTCGCACAATCCATACGATGACAACGGCATCAAGCTGTTTGGCCCGGACGGCTACAAGCTCTCCGACGAAATCGAGCTGAAGATCGAGAAACTCGTCGACGGCGACTTCACCAAGAAGCTGGCGAAGCCGAACGACCTCGGCCGCGCCAAGCGGATCGACGGCGTGCAGGATCGCTATATCGAGTTCGCCAAGCGCACCCTGCCGCGCAACCTCTCGCTCGATGGCCTGCGCGTGGTGGTCGATTGCGCCAATGGCGCGGGTTACCGCGTCGCGCCCGAAGCGTTGTGGGAACTAGGCGCGGAGGTCATCAGCATCGGCGTCGAGCCGGATGGCTTCAACATCAACAAGGAATGCGGTTCGACGAAACCCGCCGCGCTTGCCGCCAAGGTGCACGAGGTGCGCGCCGACATCGGCATTGCGCTCGATGGCGACGCCGACCGGGTGCTGATCGTCGATGAGCGCGGCCACATCGTCGATGGCGATCAACTCATGGCGGTCATCGCCGAGAGCTGGAGCGCGGACGGCCGCCTGGCGAAGCCGGGCGTGGTTGCGACGGTGATGTCGAACCTGGGACTGGAGCGTTATCTCAAGTCGCTCGGTCTTTCGCTGGCGCGAACGGCGGTCGGCGACCGCTATGTGCTCGAGCATATGCTGGAGCACGGCTACAACGTTGGCGGCGAATCCTCCGGCCACATCATCCTGTCCGACTACGCCACCACCGGCGACGGGCTGGTGGCGGCGCTGCAAGTGCTGGCGGTGGTGCAGAAGATGGACAGGCCGGTGTCCGAGGTCTGCCATCGGTTCGAGCCGTTGCCCCAGATCCTGCGCAACGTCCGTTACAAGCAGGGCAAGCCGCTGGAAAACGCCAAGGTCAGGCTCGCCATCGAGAGCGCGGAGCAGAAACTGAACGGCCACGGCCGGCTGGTGATTCGGCCGTCGGGCACCGAGCCGGTGATCCGGGTGATGGGCGAGGGCGATAACAGGACCCTGATCGAGGATGCGGTGGACGGGATCGTCGAGGCCCTGGGCGAGGCTGCCGCCTGATATTCGAAGCGAAAGTCCTTATAAATCAACGCCTCTATAGTTTAGATAACGTGTAATTTCGGTCGATTCCCTTTGCCCTGTCGGGGTGCGCTCAAGTATCGATGGTCCTGTCAGGGACCATTCAATGATCGTTTGCTCCTGCAACGTCCTGAGCGACCACGATGTCCGCACCGCGGTGCGGACGCAGGCGCATCCGTGCTCCACCGGCAAGGTTTATGGATGCCTGGGGTGCAGCGCCCAGTGCGGACGATGTGCGCGCACCATTCGCAAGATCATGGACGAGGCGCTGGATAGCGCCGCCGCCCACGCCTCCCAGGCAAAAGTCTGATTTTCCTCGATTTTTAACAACAGTTCCGCGGTGGATGCCGGGCGATTGGGCGTGGCCAGGGCTTTCCTTCAGTCTAGAATTATTCTAATAAGATATTGTCCATTAGTTGTTGTCCAAGCGGACCGTTGGGCGAGCAGCCACGGGAGTGCATGAAATGAAGGGCGATGCAAAGGTCGTCGAGTATTTGAACAAGGCGCTGCGGCACGAACTCACCGCCATCAATCAGTATTGGCTGCACTACCGGCTCCTGGACAATTGGGGCCTGAAGAGGCTCGCCAAGCAATGGCGCAAGGAATCGATCGAGGAGATGGAGCACGCCGATAAGCTCGTGGACCGCATCATCTTCCTCGACGGCTTTCCCAACATGCAGGTGCTGGACCCGCTTCATATCGGCCAGAATGTGAAGGAAATCCTGGACTGCGACCTGAAGGCCGAATTGTCAGCGCGCGCGCTCTACGAGGAGGCCGCAACCCATTGTCATGGCGTGCGCGATTACGTCACCCGCGACCTGTTCGAGAAGTTGATGCACGACGAGGAGGAGCATATCGACTTCCTCGAAACCCAGCTCGACCTTGTCGCCAAGCTTGGGGTCGAGCTGTATTCGCAGCATCATATCGGCGAGTTGGAGGGGGGCGACTGATTGCATCGGCGGCTTGCCGATCGGTTCGGTCGCGCGGCCGGCTGAGAAAATTCGCGTCAGCGGCGCTCCATAGCGAAGGTTAACGCAGCCCGCGGGTTCGGAACACCGAACCCGCGGGTCTTTGTTTGCAGCCGCAAACATTAACATTCGCGGTTAAAAGGTAAGGTTAATCTCTACTTAAGCATTCGCTGCCATCGTGCCCCATACCGAATTTTGAGGGCGCCGCCCGAGGGCGTCGCCAAATCACGAGAGGGCTACGTTATGGCGAGCGTCAAAACCGCACTTCTGGCTGGGGTAGCTGCGCTGCTTGCAACCGCCGCAAACGCGGCCGACCTGCCACTGAAGGCCCCGCCGATCCAGGAATACGCGGTCGGCGGCTGGTACCTGCGCGGCGATATTGGCATGACCAACCAGAGCGTTGGCACGATGCACCAGCGATACGAGGATATGATCACCGAGCGGTTTGATTATCGCGGCAGGACGTTCGATAGCTCGCCCCTGTTCGGTCTCGGCGTGGGGTATCAGTATAACAACTGGCTGCGCTTTGATGTGACCGGCGAATATCGCTCCAAGGCCAACCTTCACGCCACCGCTTTCGGTAACGGGGGAAGCGTCGACGATTTCCGCGGCAGCAAATCCGAGTTCACTTTCCTTGCTAACGCCTACGTCGATCTCGGGACTTGGTACAACATCACGCCGTTCATCGGGGCTGGCGTTGGCACGAGTTACAACCGCATCCACAATTTCTATGACACCTGTGCGGCGGGTTCGTGCGCGGGGCAAATCACTGCCGTAGCCGACGGCACCGGAACGAAGTGGAGCTTCGCCTGGGCGGTGCACGCGGGCCTGTCCTACGAAATCACGCCGGCGATGTCGATCGAACTGGCTTATCGCTATATCAATCTTGGTGATGCGCAGTCGGGCTACTTCCACAACGTCGATCCGCTGCTGTCCGTCGCCCCTGGTCCCTATCAGTTCCGAGACCTGACATCCCACGACCTGAAACTCGGCATCCGCTGGCTGCTTGAGCCGCCGGTGCCGGTCAACGTCCCTCTGATGCGTCGCGGTTGAGTGGAGGAGCGGTCATGACCCGCGTAAAGGCGTCCCTGACGGGGTGCTGCGGTGCGCTTGCGCTGGCTGCGACCGCCCCGATGGCCGCGCATGCGGCCGACATGCCGGCCAACTGGCCGGCTTATGAAGCGAAGCCGCACTTTTCCGAGCTGCTGTCCGGTTGGTATCTGCGCGGCGACATCGGCTACCGTTTCAACAACGTCGATGCGGTTGAGTCGTTCACGCCGGCGACCAGCCAGAGATATCCGGACTCGCTTGGGCTCACCGCCGGCGCGGGCTTCCGATACCAGTGGTTCCGCGCCGACGTGACGCTCGATTTCGGCGCGCCGGTGCGTATGCGAGCCGACACCGCAGCATTCGGGCCGTCGCAGTACACCACCCGCGTCGATGCGGTGTCGGTATTGGCAAACGCCTACATCGATCTTGGCACCTGGGCGGGCTTCACGCCTTACATCGGTGCCGGTGTCGGCGCGAGCTATCTGCGCAGCAAGGACTACACCGATGCCTCGCTGCCGCCGAACCCGCTCGGCAGTCTCGTCACCCACACCACGAACTTCTCCTGGGCCTGGATGGTGGGCGTGTCCTACCAGATCGCGCCCACATGGGTGGTTGACGTCGGCTACCGCCATCTCGACCTCGGCGATATCGCCAGCACGACCGGGTCCGGCTTGCCGGCCGACAGCACGCTGTGGAAGAGCCTGTCCACCGACGAGGTGCGCGTCGGCGTGCGTATGCTGCTCGACTAAAGTCGCGGCGCGGCTGTACCGCGTCGTATACGTCGCTGCGGAATGACGGGAACACGATCCCTTGAAGAAGGGATCGTGTTTTCATTTCAGAGTCCGCTTGACGAGCGCTTCGCTCTTCCTTATGCCCGTCGATGGGACACCCCTCCCCACCGAGGGGCTTCTATCTGGAAGGATAGAGCGATGAACAGCTCGACTCCCGGCGTGCGGCCGGTCACTCCGCACTTTTCGTCCGGCCCCTGCGCCAAGCGCCCCGGCTGGAGCCTCCAAGCCCTTACAGATGCGGTTCTGGGACGTTCGCACCGATCGAAGATCGGCAAGGCGAAACTCAAGCGCGCCATCGATCTGACGCGCGAACTCCTGGAAGCGCCCGCGGATTACCGCATCGGCATCGTGCCGGCCTCCGACACCGGCGCCGTCGAAATGGCGCTATGGTCGCTGCTCGGCGCGCGCCCGGTTACCATGATCGCCTGGGAATCGTTCGGCGAAGGCTGGGTCAGCGACGTCCAGAAAGAGCTGAAGCTCAAGGATGTGACCGCGCTGAAAGCGCCCTATGGGGCGCTGCCCGATCTCTCCAAGGTCGATTTCAATTCCGACGTCGTGTTCACCTGGAACGGCACGACCTCCGGCGTGCGGGTGCCGAACGCCGACTGGATCAAGGCCGACCGTGCGGGTCTTACGATCTGCGACGCTACCTCAGCGGCGTTCGCGCAGCCGCTCGATTGGGCCAAGCTCGATGTCGTGACCTTCTCCTGGCAGAAGGTGCTGGGCGGCGAGGCCGCGCACGGCATGATCGTGCTGTCGCCGCGTGCTGTAGAGCGGCTCGAGAGCTACAAGCCGGCCTGGCCGCTGCCGAAAATCTTCCGCATGACCAAGGGCGGCAAGATCAGCGAGGATATTTTCCAGGGCGCAACCATCAACACGCCGTCGATGCTGTGCGTCGAGGATTATCTCGATACGCTGAACTGGGGTAAGTCCATCGGCGGCCTGAAGGCGCTGATCGCGCGGGCCGACGCCAACGCCAAGGCGCTGTCGGACTGGGTGGCGCGCACGCCCTGGATCGACCATCTCGCGGCCGATCCAGCAACCCGCTCCAACACTTCGGTGTGCCTCAAGGTGGTCGATCCCGACGTGGTGAAGCTCCCCGCCGATGTGCAGGCCAAGTTCGTCAAGGGCCTCGCCGCGATGCTGGAGAAGGAAGGCGTCGCCTACGACATCGACGCTTATCGCGACGCGCCGTCGGGCCTGCGCATCTGGTGCGGAGCCACCGTCGAACGCTCCGACGTCGAAGCCCTGACGCAATGGCTCGACTGGGCCTATGCCCAGGCCAAGGCCGCGCTCGCCCAGGCAGCCTAGGCCCTCATTCTTGTCGGCGGGCAAAGCCCCGTACGCGCCAACCACACGATGTCATGCCCGCGAAAGTGGGCATCCCGTAACCACAGAGGCTCGAATCGATCGCAATGTCCATGCGTACTGGATCCTCCGCTTGCGCGGGTGGTGACAGTGGAGGGGCTGCGACATCAACGGATATCATCCATGCCCACCGTTCTCATCTCTGACGCTCTTTCTCCCGCCGCGGTCCAGATCTTCAAGGATCGCGGCATCGAGGTCGACTTCCAGCCGGCGCTCGGCAAGGACAAGGAGAAATTGGCCGAGATCATCGGCAATTACGACGGCCTCGCCATTCGCTCCGCCACCAAGGTGACGTCCAAGATCCTCGAGAAAGCTAAGAATCTGAAAGTCATCGGTCGCGCCGGCATCGGCGTGGACAATGTCGATATCCCGGCGGCCACCGCCAAGGGCGTGATCGTGATGAACACGCCTTTCGGTAACTCGATCACGACCGCCGAACATGCCATCTCGCTGATGCTGGCGCTCGCCCGGCAGATTCCCGAAGCCGACGCCTCCACCCGTGCCGGCAAGTGGGAGAAGAATAAATTCATGGGCGTCGAAATCTTCGGCAAGACGCTCGGCGTCATCGGCTGCGGCAACATCGGCTCTATCGTCGCCGATCGCGCCATCGGTCTGAAGATGAAGGTTATCGCTTACGATCCGTTCCTGTCGCCGGAGCGGGCGCTGAACCTAGGCGTCGAGAAGGTCGAGTTGGACGACTTGCTCAAGCGTGCCGACATCATCACGCTGCACACGCCGCTTACCGACAAGACGAAGAACATCATCGACGCGGCGGCGCTGAAGAAGACGAAAAAGGGCATCCGTATCGTCAATTGCGCGCGCGGTGGCCTTGTGGATGAGGCGGCGCTTGCCGAGGCGCTCAAGAGCGGCCACGTCGCGGGTGCGGCGTTCGACGTGTTCGTCGAAGAGCCGGCGACGAGCAATGCGTTGTTTGGGCTTTCCAATGTCGTATGCACGCCGCACCTGGGCGCTGCGACAACGGAGGCGCAAGAGAACGTGGCGTTGCAGGTTGCCGAGCAGATGTCCGACTACCTGTTGCGCGGCGCGATCTCCAATGCCGTCAATTTCCCCTCGATCACGGCGGAAGAAGCGCCGCGACTCAAGCCTTTCATCGCGCTTGCAGAGCGTCTCGGCTCGTTTGCCGGCCAGCTCACCGAGAGCGGCATCAAGAAGGTGCAGATTTCCTACGAGGGTTCCGTCGCGCAGATGAACACCAAGGCGCTCACGTCGGCTGCGATTGCCGGGCTGCTGCGCCCGATGTTGCAGGACGTGAATGTCGTCTCGGCTCCGATCGTTGCGAAGGAGCGCGGCATCGTTGTCGAAGAGACACGGCGTGAGGCCGAGGGAGACTACGAAAGCCTCATCACCGTGACGGTGACCACGCAAAACCAGACGCGCTTCGTCTCCGGAACCGTATTTGCCGACGGCCGGCCGCGTATCGTCAACATCAAGGGGATCCGCATGGATGCGGAATTCGCGCCCGAGATGATCTACATCACCAATCTCGACAAGCCGGGCTTCATCGGGCGCTTTACCTCAACCCTGGGCGAGGCGGGCATCAATATCGCGACCTTCCATGTCGGTCGCGAGTCACCCGGCGGAAACGCGATCGCGCTGATTGCAGTTGATGACGAACTGCCCGCCGAGGTGCTGGAGAGGGTGCGCGCGCTGCCGCAGGTGCAGCAGGCCAAGCCGCTCAAATTCTCGGCCGCTTGAGAATTGGCGCGTTTGTCTTGGAGGAATGATGGCCTCGGGTGAATCCCGAGGCCGTCTGTTTGAAGCGCTTAACGTCGCCTCGACAGCGAGTAGCCGAGCATCACCGCTTCAATAATCATTGCGATCTGGGCGAATTGCGCTTGCCGCTGTGCGGTTTCCGCGGCTGCACCGAGCGCCAGCGGTTGCGCCGGCTGGCGGCCCGAACGCTGCATCCACAGCACGATCCCGCCCGTGATGACGAGGAACGCTCCGGCGACGATCAATTGCGCATAGATGATGCCGACCATGGGAATCAGCGCGGTGACCGCGGCGCAGGTGGCAAGAATCAGTGCCGCGAGCGCACATATCGCACACGCCCCATAAGCGATGGCATCCCGGCGAAGCCGGTCAGCAAAGCCGCGTGCGGCATGCGCGACGGTGTCTTGCAAGGCCATGAGCCGTTTCCCTAATGGCGACGGCCTGCCATTCCAGCGAGGAAGCCTATTCCCGCGGCGATCGCGAGCGTCAGCAGGGGGCGTTGACCGACTTCCTCCTCGATCTTGCGAAGCGCATCGCCGCCCATGCGGGCTGCCTCGTCAGATACCGTATTTGCGCCGTTCCGGACCCGCTCGGCTGCGTCCGAGATGGTGTCGGACACGAATTCGCTTGCACCGTTTGCGGCCTGTGATGCGCCGCGTCGCGTCATGGCATTGAGCCGGCTCACGCGCGTTTCGATGTCGCGCATCAATTGCCCGATTTCATGTTCGATTTCGGCGATGTCGCCGGCAACACTGCTACCGTTTTTACGAGCCATGATGTCCTCGTTCCCCGCGGCGGTCGTGCCGCGTATTCGCCGTGCCAACGTGCGGAGAAGGAACAAGTTCCCTGCCTCCGATGTCGCTACGCTGCGGCGTAGCGCGGCCATCGCTTCAAATGCAGCGGCGCACGCACCACGGCGCGAGTGGACTGCTGGAAGTGCTACGGGCGCAACCGGCCGAAGTCGGTTGCGCCCGATAGCGCCGGCCGAGCACGAGGGGAGGGGAAATGGCGGCCGGTCGATCCTTTCAATCCCGCCACGCGGTTTTTGTTCCGCGCGCTAGATACGCCCCAGCAAAAGCAGGATGAGAACGACGATCAGGATCGTTCCGATGCCGCCGGCGGGGTAGTAACCCCAGCCGCTGCTGTAAGGCCACGATGGGAATGAGCCGATCAACAGCACGATCAGAATGATGAGTAGGATTGTTCCAAGCGACATCTTGCAACCCCTAACGTTTCCTCGATGAAACCCTGAGCACCGCAACGGTGCGTATGATTTCATTCCGGGGCTCCAACCCGCTGAGGCCTGAGAAGGTTCCTGCGCACGGAACCGACATGGTCTAAGGGGCTGCCAACGGCTTGGCCGATTTTAGAATTCCGTGAACCGCGCCGACGACAAATCGGCGATGTTGCGCTGCAAGCCGGCTTTGAGCTGCGCAGTGACAGCCGGGACGCCGCCGTAGAACCGACGCCAGAGTGTCAAACTGCGTTCGCAGAGCCGCGCTATGGACCGCGTCGAATTGATCTCGAACAGGGAGATTGGGTTCGATGGGTGTGATCATGATTCGCTGCCCGCGAACTGGGCAGGACGTTCCAACTGGAATCGAAATGCGCTCGTCCGACTTTCAGCGGGCGCCTGTGTTCTTTGCACGCGTCCAGTGCCCCGCCTGCGGCCGGGAACACGAATGGTTTGCGAAAGACGCCTGGGTGAGTGAAACCAAGAATTGGATCGAGGAAACCGCGAACTTGGCCGGCAGTCAGCAGGCCTGGGCCTCAGCAGACCTGGGCCGATGAGATGGCTCGCGTGCCGCGGCGACAGTGCGCTCTATCCGACCGGTTATGACGGGAAAATAAGTGCGCCGGACGGCTTCTGTCGGGGGGAGGGGGGATGCCGCCCGGCGCCGGCGCGATCAACGAGTGACCGCGTCTGGTTGTCCAATGGCGCGGTCAAGGTTTTGTTCCGGTTGGAGCGCACTTTCTTTCGGCTGGTTCGTTTAATGAGCAGCGGCGGGGATCACCCGAGCGGGACAAAAGAGCCGTCATGAAGCGCCCCTAGAAAGAGGCTCCTCGGGCGCAACTCCTCACGTCGGTTTTGAGCTGAATAATCTTCTAATCCGGGCAATCACGCGCTGGACACCGCGTTGTCGCGGCCCGATATCCATTCTGGCCGGAAATGGCCGTTTTCGCCCATCAGGCAAACCTCAGCACTCTCGCCGTAGTCGCCGAGCTTGCGGGCGGCATCCACGGCGAAAACCATCGCCTCGTTCTGGCTCTTGTAGGGGCCATATTGCTCCTCGCCGAACTTGATCAGCCACTTGTCCTGATCGCGCACGATGAAATAACGAGCCGTCGGCATCGTTTACCCCCTTTTTGCCACCCTGATATCCCAAACGCGGTATAGACCGGACATGTTCCGACTTTGATGCGAAAGAAAAAGCCTTTTATTTGCGCGCTTTGCCGTACTTTCGTCACGAAGTGGAACCTCGAATCGGCGTGCTTGTGATCACGAGGATGGCTGCCTTGATCGGCGCTTCTGCAACCAAACCTTCGGTTCTCACGTTGTCGCAGCATAGAAGAGCCGCGGCGCGATGTTGCGGCGACGATTTGTCCGCCCTGTCTCAGGTGGCGGAGTGATCTCATCAACGCCATTCATCAAGGAACGCGATTGGACGCTGCTAGTGCCTTTGGACCCTCGTGATTTAAGCCATCTCGCTCTTCTTCTGGATGTGGACGGCACCCTCCTCGATATCGCGCCCACGCCGCAACAGGTGCAGGTGCCGGCGTCGCTGGCATCGACGCTGGCGCGCGTGCGCGAGCGGGTCGGCGGTGCGCTGGCGTTGGTGAGTGGCCGCCCGATCGCGGAGCTCGACGCGTTCTTCGCGCCGTTGCGCCTGCCGGCCATCGGAGGACACGGCGCTGAGATGCGCCCGGTCGCGGCTGGGACAATTCTCAATGGGCGGACGCCGCCGCTCGATCCGGTCTTCAAGCAGCGTCTGAAAGATGTCGCCGCCGCGCATTCCGGCGTGGTGATCGAGGACAAGGGTTATTCGCTCGCGCTGCATTACCGAATGGTTCCGAAGCAAGGCCTGGGCTTGGTGCACGATGTCAGGCGTGCATTCGAGGCCTGGGCCGATCCCTCATTCGAGCTTCTCGGCGGCAAGGCGGTGCTTGAAATCAAATTCGCCGGTTTCAACAAAGGCACGGCCGTGCGCGATCTGATGACCTATCCGCCGTTTAGCGGCCGCGCGCCGATTTTCGTCGGTGACGACAGAACCGACGAGGATGCATTCGCGGTGATGCCGGACTTCAACGGCCAGGCGATGTCGGTCGGCCGCAAGTTTCCGGGCATCGACGATTATTTCAACGCGCCGGCCGATGTGCGGCGCTGGCTCGAGCGCCTGTCCGAGGGCGTGGCTGTGCCGTCATGAACGGCGGCGGGCTCGACCTCGCCGTTATCGGCAATGGCCGCACGGCTGCGCTGGTTGAGCCGACCGGCCGGCTGGTGTGGTGGTGCTATCCTCGTTTCGACGGCGATCCGGTGTTCTGCCGCCTTCTCGCCGGCAACGAGGACAAGGGGTTTTCCGACGTCGTGCTCGACGGCATGGTGTCGTATCGGTCGGAATATCAGCGCAACACCGCGATCGTGACGACGGTCCTCACGGATCGCCAAGGTGGTGCGGTGCGGATCATCGACTTCGCGCCGCGCTTTCGCAACTACGAGCGGGTTTTCCGCCCGCCGCAACTGATCCGCATCATCGAGCCGCTGTCGGGCTTGCCCCGGATTACCATCCGACTACGCCCGACGCACAGCTACGGCGAGCCGATGGCGCAGCGTTCGCTCGGCAGCAACCACATCCGTTATTCCGGCGGCAACGTCGTGATCCGCCTCACCACCGATGCCCCGTTGTCCTACATCGACCGGGAGGCGCCGTTCGTATTGCACCGCCCGCTCGGCATGGTGCTGGGCGCCGACGAGCCGGTGCCTGGCGATATCACCACGCTGTGCCGCGAATTCTGCGACCGAACTCGCGACTATTGGACGGGCTGGGTGCGCCGGCTCTCGATCTCCTACGATTGGCAGGAGCCGATCATCCGCGCCGCGATCGCGCTGAAGCTGTCAAACTTCGAGGAGACGGGTGGCATCATTGCGGCGCACACCACTTCGATCCCCGAGGCGCCGGGCTCAGGGAGAACGTGGGACTATCGTTATTGTTGGCTGCGCGACGCCTATTTCGTCGTCAAGGCGTTGAACCGCATCGGTGCGACGCAGACGATGGAGGACTTCATCTCCTTCATCCTCGGCATTGCCGCCAATCACACCGAGCCGCTGCGTCCGGTCTATCCCATCGTGCCGACCGACCCGATGGAAGAATATACCGCGCCGCGTCTGCAGGGTTATCTCGGCGACGGGCCGGTGCGGATCGGCAATGCGGCGGCGCGGCAGGACCAGAATGACACCTATGGCAGCATCATCCTTGCGGCGATGCCGATGTTCTTCGATCTGCGCTTGCCGCGGCCCGGCGACGAGGCGCTGTTTCGCTTGCTCGAGACGTTGGGGGAGAAGGCGGCCGAATTGGCGCTGCAGCCGGATTCTGGTCTGTGGGAATTTCGCGGCCGCCGCCAGGTACACACGCATTCGGCGGCGATGTGCTGGGCGGGTATCAATCGGCTTGGGGCCATCGCCGGGCGACTGAACTTCCTCGACCGTGCAGCCTATTGGAACGCGACGGCCGATAAGCTCCAGGCCACGATTCTGGAGCAGGCTTGGAATCCGAGGCTTCAGGCGTTTAGCGCCGCATTGGACACCGACCACGTCGATGCCAGCGTACTGCTGCTGCCCGAACTGGGCCTGATCGAGGTGTCGGATCCGCGTTTTGTATCGACGGTAGCGGCAGTCGAGCGCGAACTTTTGCGCGAGAAACACGTTATGCGCTACGCCAATCGCGACGATTTCGGGCTGCCGGAAACTGCGTTCCTGATCTGTCGGTTTTGGCTGATCGACACCTGGTGGGCTCTGGGCCGCCGTGACGAGGCGCGTGAATTGTTTCTTGATGCATTAAGCCACCGCAACAGCTACGGTCTTCTTTCCGAGGATATCCATCCGCAAACGGGGGCGCTTTGGGGTAATTTTCCGCAAACCTATTCGATGGCGGGGCTGATCTTAACTGCGATGCGTTTGTCGCGGAGCTGGGAGGATCGCTATTGGCGCGGATAGTAGTGGTGTCTAATCGCGTCGCGCTGCCGAGCCGAGACGGCGGCGCCCAGGCCGGTGGCCTTGCCGTCGCGTTGCGGGGGTTCCTCAAGCGCGGCCAAGGCATCTGGTTCGGATGGAGCGGCAGGACAGTCGCCAGGGGAGACGAGACGCTGCACCAGGTCGATCATGCCGGCGTCACCTACATCACCACCGATCTCTCGCGGTCCGATTACCAAGAATACTACAACGGCTTCGCCAATCGCATGATGTGGCCGATCCTGCATTATCGGCTCGACCTCGCGGAGTTTTCCAGCCGCGACCTCGCCGGCTATATCCGCGTGAACGAGTTGTTCGCCGACCGGCTGCACCAATTCCTCAAGCCGGACGATGTTATCTGGGTGCATGATTATCACCTGCTGCCGCTCGCCAAGGCGCTGCGCGAGCGCGGCCATCAAAATAAGATCGGCTTCTTCCTTCATGTGCCGTTTCCGCCGCCGGAGCTTCTGACGGCGCTGCCCAAGCACGAGCGAACGATCCTCAGCCTCTGCCATTACGATCTTGTCGGCTTTCAGACCGATGGCGATGCCGATAACTTCGAACGCTATTTGACGAACGAATGCCTGATGCCGCGACGCGGCCGCCGCACGTTCCTCGCCGGCACGCGCACCATGCGGGTGGGCGTGTTTCCGGTCGGCGTTGAGACGGCCGAGTTCGAGCGGCTGGCACGCCGCACAGTCAGGCTTGCCTTCGCGCGCGAAGTGGTCGCCAGCCTCGGTGATCGCCGCATGATCATCGGTGTCGATCGCCTCGATTATTCCAAGGGCATCGGGCTGCGGGTGAGCGCATTCGACCAGTTTCTCGCCGATTACCCGCGCTGGCGCGGTGGCGTGACCTATCTGCAGATCACGCCGCGCAGCCGCTCGGAAATCCGCGAATACGCCAACATGGAGCGGCGCATTGACGAAAGCGTTGGCCGTGTCAACGGCCGCTACGGCGAGGCGGCGTGGACCCCGATCCGCTACGTCACCCGGCCCTACAGTCGCTCGACGCTGGCCGGGCTTTACCGCTCCGCTCATGCCGCGCTGGTGACGCCGCTGCGCGACGGCATGAATCTCGTCGCCAAGGAGTATGTTGCGGCTCAGGATGCCGAGGATCCAGGGGTTCTCATCCTCTCACGCTTCGCTGGCGCGGCCTATGAATTCCAGGCCGCGCTCCTGGTCAATCCCAACGATCCCGAAGCGGTGGCAACAGCCATCGACCAGGCGCTGTCGATGCCGCTCGAGGAGCGTCGCGCCCGCCACCGGCAGATGATGACCGCGCTCGCCGAGAACGATATCAAGGATTGGGGCAGTCGTTTCATCGAGGCGCTGACGACGCCGACCGGCGATACGTCCTGGCCGTGGCGCGTGAGCGCCTGAGCCATCGGCGCGGGCGTCAATCCGCAGTAGCCGGCTGTTCGGCGCGCTGCTCAACGGGCTTTGCGGCGCGCGTGAGGTTGAATGCGCTGTTGACCAGCGCGACGTGAGAGAACGCTTGCGGGAAATTGCCGAGCAGTTCGCCGGATTCGGGGTCGTATTCCTCGCTGAGCAGACCCACGTCGTTGCGCAGCGCGATCAGTCGGTTGAACAGTGCGTGCGCGTCGTCGAGCCGGCCGAGCATCACGTAAGCATCCACCAGCCAGAAGCTGCATGCCAGGAACACTCCTTCGCCCGGTGGCAACCCGTCGTCGGACCGCGTCGTGTCGTAGCGCCGGACCAAGCCGCCGATCATGAGGTGTTTCTCGATCGCCTCAACGGTGCCGACGATGCGCGGATCGTCGGGCGGCAAGAAGCCCACCGCGGGCAATAGCAGCAGGCTCGCGTCAAGCTCCCTGCTGCCATAGGCCTGCACGAAGCTGCCTTGCTCGGGATCGAAGGCTTTGCGGCAGACCTCTTCGTGGATGCGCGCGCGGATCGTGCGCCAATGATCGACCGGGCCATCGAGTCCGCATTGTTCGGCGCTCTTGATGGTGCGGTCGAAAGCGACCCAGGCCATGACCTTGGAATAGGTGAAATGCTGCCGGCCGCTGCGGACCTCCCAGATGCTTTCGTCGGGTTCGGTCCAGACCTTCTCGAGATGCTCGACGAACGCCCGCTGTACCGCCCAGCCCTCGTCGTGAGGATCGAGGCCGCCGCGACGCGCCTGATGCAAGGCGTCCATCACCTCGCCGTAGACGTCGAGCTGAAGTTGTCCGTGCGCGGCATTGCCGATCCGCACGGGCTTCGATTTGCGAAAGCCCGACAACCACGGCAACTCCCATTCGACGAGGCGGCGTTCGCCGGCGATGCCGTACATGATCTGCGCCTGTTCGGGGCGGCCGGCGACGGCGCGGACCAGCCATTCCCGCCACGCCGCAGCTTCTTGGTAATGGCCGGCATTCATGAACGCGAGCAGCGTGATGGTGGCGTCGCGCAGCCAGCAATAGCGGTAATCCCAATTGCGTACGCCGCCGATCCATTCCGGCAGCGAGGTGGTGGGGGCCGCCACGGTCCCGCCGGTCGGCGCATAGGTCAGCGCCTTGAGCGTGATGAGCGAGCGCGCCGCCGCTTCTTCCAGCGGATTGTTCGGTACGAACGTCGCCGACCACTTGCTCCAGTATTTCTCGGTGTCGGCCAGCATCTGCTCCGGGTCGTGATCCTTGGGCGGAGGAAGGTGCGAGGGCGCATAGAGCATCGAAAACGGCACCACGTCGCCGGCGGCGACGGTGAATTCGGCGACGGTTCGGAAGTTTTCGCCGTGAGTTTGCACCGGCGTGCGCAGCAGCAGCATGTCTGGCCCAGCAATGAAGCGCAGAGTTCCATCGTCGAGGCGGCTGACCCAGGGGACAACCGCGCCGTAATCGAATCGCACCACCAGTTCCATGCTCATGGTGACGCGTCCGGCTTCGCCGACCACCAGCCGCACAAGATCGGATGTGTGATTGCGCAGCGGCATGAAATCGACCAGCGTCACCGCGCCATCGTCGGTTTCATACCGTGTTTCCAAGATCAGCGTGTTGGGACGGTAGCGGCGGCGGGTGCGGAAGCCCTTATCGCGCGGCGCGATTCGCCATCGTCCATTGTCGTGGTCGCCGAGCAGTGCGGCAAAGCAGGCCTCGGAGTCGAACCGCGGCCAGCATAGCCAGTCGATCGAGCCATCGCGCGACACCAGGGCGGCTGTTTCGCAATCGCCGATCATGGCGTAGTCGGCAATGTGGGCCGGCGCGCGGCTCTTGGCCTTGGACTTGATCCGGTCGGTCATGGTCCTTTTCGCGGATTTTCCTTTTCTCTAAGAGATCGCACCGCGAGTCGCATCGCCGAAGCGTCTCTTTACGCCGCGAAGTCGATCACGACTTTGATATCGTCGGGCTGGCGCCGCAATGCCTCAGACCAGCGCGCGAGCGGCACACGGCGCGAGATCAGGCGGGCCAGCCAACCCTTGTCGGCTTGCGACAGAGCGTCGGCCGCCAAATCGTAGTCCGCGCGATTGGCGTTGACCGAGCCGAATATCACATCGTTGTCGAGTACGAGGCTGCGGTTGAAACGGCCGATGTCGAAGTTGACTTCGTGGTCGCCGCCGAGCCCGACAAGGCAGACGATACCGCCAGGCGTGGTGAGGCCCGCGAGATCGGCTACGATCTGTGGCGCGCCGGTGCATTCCATGACGATGTCCGGCCGGATCCCCAGATCAGTGACCGAGCCGGTGTGATGATGCGCGCCCAGGTCGCGCAGGAGCGCCGATTTTGCGCCGTCCGAGCCGCGATCGAGGATATGAACGTCCAAGCCGCGCTGTTGTCCCATCATCGCCGCGAGCAGCCCGATGGCGCCGGACCCCGTCACCAGGAGTCGACGCGGCTGCCAGGATAGCGATCGCTTGCCAATGCGCTCGATCTGGTTCCAGGCTTTGGCCACGATGCTGGCGGGCTCCGTCAGCACGGCGAGAATGCCGAGCGCAGCATCCGCCTTGATCGCGAAGGCTGGCTCAAGGCGGAAGCGCTCCGCGCCATAGCCGTTCCGGCCCTTGATGCCGCGCTCTGTGTAGCGGCCGTTGCGGCACATATCCCATTCGCCGGCGGCGCAGGCGGGGCAGGGCACCGGATCGGGTCTGCGCACGATGCCGACGATGGGATCGCCCGGCGCGAAACCGCTGTCTGGAGGTGCTTCGATCACTTCACCGAAGGATTCGTGGCCGAGCACCAGGCGCTCCGTGCCCGGCGGCGCTTCGCCGTAGAGGCCAGCGACGATCTCCCGATCCGTGCCGCATACGCCAAGCGCCAGCGTGCGAACAAGGATCGAGCCCTCATGAGGCGGCGGATCGGGGATGTCGTCAAGTCGTGCCGAATTCTGCACTCCGGGCAGCAAGGTAATCGCGCGCACGAGTCAAACCTATGTCAATAACGAGATGATTTATGCCCCGCTTATTTGACGTTTGACGCGCGGATTGGTTCCCGCCGCCTGCCTGTTCAAGGAAGGCAGACATGTCGTGTTTGCGTGGGGAAGGCCCTGGTGCGGCAAAATATCCTGTTCTACGATTTTCAGATTCGAGAACGGCCCTGGTGAGTCGTTCTCGTGCGGCACATGCATTTAAACAAACCACGCATATGAGGAGCGTACCAATGGCACGCGGGGATTCGGGCCCGAAGGTGGATCGTCGAAAATTTTTGACAGGAGTCGCCGTTGCTGGCGCGGCCGGCACCGTGGCGCCGCAGGTCGCCGATGCAACGCCGGCTGCAAGTGCCGCAGCCGCTCGGTTGCCTTCGGCGCTACCGCCGACGGCACGGACAATTGCTGCGGAGACTGGCACGCCTGATGTGCCGCCCTATGCCGGGCACGGCAGGCCCGGCTCGGATTTCATGGTTGACGTAATCAAGACGCTCGACATCAAATATCTGCCCTGCAATCCGGCCTCCAGCTTCCGCGGTATTCACGAGTCGCTGATCGACTACGGCGGTAACAAGATGCCGGAGCTCCTCACCTGCACTCACGAGGAATCCGCCGTCGGCATGGCGCACGGCTATTTCAAGGTTGCCGGCAAGCCGCTGATGTCTCTGGTTCACGGTACGGTTGGCCTGCAGCACGCCTCGATGGCGATCTACAACGCCTTCTGCGACCGCGCGGCCGTGATTGTAATGGGCGGCACCGATCTCGATGCGGCCTATCGTCCGCCCGGCGTTCCGACCGTGCACTCCGCGCAGGACATTAATGGGATGGTCCGCGACTACACCAAGTGGGACGATACGCCCGTTTCGGCCCAGCACTTCGCGTTGTCGTTCGTCCGCGCCTACAAGATTGCAACCACGCCGCCTTACGCGCCGGTCATGCTTGCGCTCGACGCCGGTATCCAGCAGGAGCCGGTCAACTCGCACGGCCAGAAGCTCTACATTCCGAAATACGTGAAGGGCACTCCTCCGCAAGGCGAGATGGGCGCGGTGCGCGAAGCTGCGCGGTTGCTCGTCAATGCCGAGCGGCCGGTGATTGTCGCCGACCGCGCCATCAACACCACGCCAGGGATCAAACTTTTGGTCGAGCTTGCCGAGTTGTTGCAGGCCCCGGTGGTGCGTCAGCGTGGGCGTTTGAACTTCCCCACCACGCATTATCTCAGCCGCGGCGCGCCAGCGATCCGGCAGGCCGACGTAATCCTCGGCCTCGAGCTCACCGATTACTGGGCCACGGTCAACGGGTTCGTGGACAACAACGAACACGGCGTCGGGATCAACGAGTCCCACATCAAGCCGGGCACCAAGCTCATCAGCCTGGGCACAAACGACCTGATGACCAAGTCCAATTATCAGGAGTTCCAGCGATTCCAGCCGGTCGATGTGCAGATGGCCGGCGACGTCGAGGCCACGCTGCCGTCTCTGATCGAGGCTGTGAAGTCGGCGCTTACCTCCGACCGCAAGGCCGCGATCGAGCGCAAGATCGACGCAAACAAGAAGGCGTGGCAGAAGGCTCGGGAGAACACGCGGCAACTGGCCGCCATCGCCTGGGACGCGAGCCCGATCAGCACCGCGCGTCTGACGATGGAGATCTACGCACAGATCAAGGACCTCGACTGGTCGATGGCCGTGGAATCCGGCAACACCAGCAATTGGTCGCGCCGTTTGTTGCCGATGGACAAGCATTACCACTGGACTGGGTCGTCCGGCGGTTATGGCGTCGGCTGGGGCCTGCCGGCCGCTATCGGTGCGGCACTGGCCAATCGCGACGAAGGGCGCTTTACGGTCAACATCCAGGGCGACGGCGATTTCATGTACGCCCCCGGTGTGCTGTGGACCGCCGCACGTCACAAAATTCCGCTGCTGACGGTGATGCACAACAACCGTGGCTATCACCAGGAGGTGATGCATGTACAGCGGATGGCGAACTTCCGCAACCGCGTCGCCTACCTCGGCAATGACATGGCTCCGCTCGGCACCAGCATCCAGAACCCCGACATCGAGTATCACAAGATGGCGGAATCGATGGGCTGGTGGGCTAAAGGGCCGATCAAGGATCCGGCCCAACTTGCGCCGGCAATCAAGGAGGCCGTGGCGGTGGTGAAATCCGGCCAGCCGGCTCTTCTCAACGTCTGGACGCAGCCGCGCTAACCGGGAGCATCAGCCTATGAAACGTCACATCGTTCGCATCGCACTGACTGCTGTCGTGGCCGGCGCACTTTCAAGCTTTGGCTATGGCCCGGCCTTTGCGGCAGGCGACGCCGCAAAAGGTAAGCTGCAGTTCGTGAAGCATGGCTGCTGGCAATGCCACGGCTTCCGCGGGCAGGGATCGGTCGCCACCAGCGGCGGCAAGGTGCTCGCGCCCGACCCTCTGCCGTGGGAGGCGTTCTCCGCCTTCGTGCGCGGCACTAACCGCGCCATGCCGCCGTTCAGCGAGAAAATCCTCCCTGACAGCGACCTGCAAGACATCCATGCCTATCTGGAGTCGGTGCCGAAAACAGCGGACTACAAGTCCATTCCGCTGCTCAGCCAGTAGCGGCCTACGGCTATTTTTGACGGTCTTTGTCGGGGCGGTCCTTGCGGGCCGCCCCTTCGTCGTCATGTCGGCTGGGTCTGCAGCTGCTCCTTGTCGAAGCCTGCGACGCGCTGGTAGCTCTTGAGCAGGCCCGCAAGCTCGCTCTGGCTGATGACGTCGTCGATATGCCGGAACGGGCGATCGCCGGTGCGCCGATAGACCTCCTGGAGCACGGCGTCAGGCGGCTGCCGCCGGTTGGTCAGGACCACTTGCGCGGTCGCAGGCCGGCGCTGATGCTCATAAGCGACGAGGGCGGCCACAGGATCGCCGACGCTTTTGAGGCATTCGGTCAACGCCGTGCAATCGAGGATTGCCTGCGCCCCTCCGTTTGCGCCACGCGGCAGCATGGGGTGAGCGGCGTCGCCGAGCAGCGTAACGCGGCCGTGCGACCAGCGCGGTAGCGGATCCTGGTCGACCATCGGATATTCCAGGATCTGATCGGCCGCGCGGCAGAGCGCCGGCACGTCGAGCCAGGGGAAGGTCCAGTCTTCGATGGCCCCAATGAAGTCCGCGAGCCGACCCTGCCGGTTCCAGTCGCGCTGCGCGATGGGCGTTTCCTGCTCGATGTCGCAAACCCAGTTAATGAGTTGATTGCCCTCGGCGTCGATATTGTCGCGGATCGGATAAATCAGGACCTTCGCTGGTTTATGCCAACCGATGCGCACGAAAGTCTTGCCGTCGAGGTAAGGCTTCCAGCGCGTCACCCCACGCCACATGTTGAGGCCGGAGTAGCGCGGCGGCCCCTCGTCCGGGAAGAACTGCTTGCGGATTACGGAATGAATGCCGTCGCAGGCGACCGCGATGGTGCCGCGTTGCGGCGGCAGCTTCGCGCCCGCGGCGTCCTCGAAATGCACGGTGACGCCGCCGTCATCCTGCTCGACGCCGGTGCAGCGGTGAGCGGTGGCGATGCGGTCCGCCCCGGCGCGCTGCATGAATGCTTCCAGCAGCACCATCTGCAGGTCGCCGCGGTGGATGCAGAATTGCGGCCAGTCGTAACCGGCGTGAAGGCCGCACGGATCGTCGTAGATGAGTTGGCCGAAGCGGTTGTAATAGGCGACCTTGCTGGTGGCGATGCCGACCCGCGCCAGGTCCGATTGCAGCCCCAGTTCGGTCAGCGCCTTGGTGGCGTGCGGCAGGAGATTGATGCCGACGCCGAGCCCTTTGATTTCGGCGGCCGCCTCGAAAATCCGGCAGGGGATGCCGGCCGCCTGCAGGCGCAGGCCCAGTGTGAGGCCGCCGATACCGGCGCCGACGATGATAACGTCCGAGGGTCCGCCCATGAAGTCCTCCGCTGCGCGCGGAAGCTATCCGAACGTCATACGGCTGTCATGTCCCTCGCGAACGGAACCGGGCGGCGCAAGCCTCACGTCTCCGACCACTGCCGCAGCAGGTTGTGATAGCAGGCGGTCAGCGTGACCAGCGACGGATGGTCCGGGTGGTCGCGCGTGAGCCGGATGATCGACATGTCGAGATCGAACAGCAGCGCCCGCTTGGTCACGTCGCGGATCAGGCTCTGGGTCCAGAAGAACGAGGCGATGCGCGAGCCGCGCGTGATCGGCGTGACGTTGTGCAGGCTGGTCGCCGGATAGATGATGAGGTCGCCCGCCGGCAGCTTGACCTCATGGCTGCCATAGGTGTCCTCGACCACAAGCTCGCCGCCGTCGTAGTCTTCCGGCGCAGAGATGAACAGCGTTGCCGACACGTCAGTGCGGATGCGGATCGGCTGGTGCGGATGGGAGCGGATGGCGTTATCGACATGCGCGCCGAACGTCATCCCGGCGTCGTAGCGATTGAAAAGCGGCGGGAACACCTGCTGCGGCAGCACGGCGGACATGAACAGCGGGCTGCGATAGAGCGCCTTGTGCACCATCGCGCCGAGTTCCTGGGCCACCTCCGATTCCTCGGGGAGCTGGAGATTGTACTTTACCTTACGCGACTGATGACCGGCGGTGACGTTGCCATCGACCCATTCGGCCTTGGTCATCACGTCGCGGCAGCGCGCGACTTGCTCCGGTGTCAGTACGTTGGGGATGTGGACCATCATGGCGTCAGCTCCATCCTTGACGCGCACGGCTTAGCGCCGAACGGGCCCCGGTCCAAGTTGTTTCGGAGAAACAAGTCGTTTCCGGGAAAGAGTTGGAAGGCTGGCCGCGTCGCGGCCGGTTCCTCTCTTGAAACGGGCCGCCCGCGATGCGAGCGGCCCAGATCGTTCTGGCGTCGGCGCCGTGGCGCCGCGCTCTTTCGCTTTACTTGAAGTAGCCGGCCGGCTTGATCGGCTTGGGCATATCCTCCGGCGTGAAGTGCACGCGATAGGACAGCATTGCCCAGCGGCCGGATGCGGGGACCGCGTGGCCGCCGTAGTACTGCGCAAAGTACTTGGCGTCGGTCAGGTTGTAGATGTTGAGCTGCAGGGTCGAATTCTTGGTGACCTTGTAGCTCGTCATCAGATCGACCTTCCAGTAATCCGGCACGTAGGAGGTGTTGGTCGTGTTGACCCAAGCATCCGACGCATAGGTGACGCCGCCGCCGACCGTCCAATCGGGCGTGACGTCGTAGGTGGTCCAGAGTGTGAAGTTGTGCTTCGGCGTGTTGGGAAGCTCTCGGCCGAGCTCGGCGAGGTTGTTGGTTTCGACGATCTTGGAGTCGAGATAGCTGTAGCCCGCAAATACGCTCCACTGATCGGTCAACTTGCCGGCAGCCCCCAGTTCGAAACCATCGACACGAGCAAGGCCACCCAATTGCTGCGCGGCGTTGCGTCCTGTGTTGGTCGGATCAAGCGGTATCCGCAGGTTGGTCTTTTCAATCCGGAACACTGCGCCGGTCAGGCTGAGGCGTCCTCCCAGGACGTCAGCCTTGGCTCCGACCTCGGTGGTGACGTTTTTTTCAGGATCGAGGATCTGGGTGGGACCCGTCGGTTGGGCCGACAACGTACCGAACTCGGCCGTCGGATTGAAAGATGTGCCATGCGCGGCATAGATGCTGGTGTTGGTGGTCGGATGGAAGACGCCGCCGACACGCCAACTGAACATCCCGTCTGTCCGGCTGAGATTTCGGGTCGCCGCGCTTGCGGCCAAGTCTTCATAATCCGTTTTGAGCCGGTCGTAGCGGACCGAACCCAACAGTTCGAAGAACTCGTTGAGCTTGACTTGGTCGAATGCGTAGATCGCGAAATTTGTCGATACCGACGAGTTGGGCGGCCCCCATCCGTTGAATTCGCCGCCGAACGACGTATCGAGCGGACTGAACACGTTGGTACGGCAACGGATGTCAACTGGATCACAGAGCGTGCGGCCACCGTTCATGCCGATGGCACGGACTTGGTCACGCGTTTCCCGCGATGCTTCGACACCGACAGCGAAGGTGTGCTGCAGACCGCCGGTGTCGAATTTTCCGGTCAGGTCGGTCTGGTTGATCAACATAGTGTTGTCAGTCTCGATCTGGAAATGCTCGCGACCGATGGTCATGAGATTGACCGGGTAGCCGGGCGGAGGTGCGGCGATCGCTGGGCCGGAAGACGGTTCGGGAACAACCAAGTCGCTGGTCGCATTACCAAGACTGCGCGGCGAGGTGACACGGGCAAACCGGTTACTGCTGATGTAGCGCGTGGCGTTGGTGATCTTCAGATCGGGCGCGATGTCGTGCTCGAGCTTTGCCGTCAGGATATGCGTTTCCGTCTTGACAAGATCGGCGAGCGGGCCGCCAACCACGCCGAACCAATTGCTGCGGGGAACCGGCACTGGCGGCGTCGGCTGGCCGTTGCCGTAATAGCCGGGGTTGTTCAGCGTGCCGTTGGTGGCCCGGTAGGTTGGCGCCGGCAGATACGGGATGCCGTAGTCCGGGATGCTCTCTTCGCCCTGATAGATGTAGCTGAAGATCGCCCGCGTCTGCAGCCCCATGTCAACCTTGACCGACGGCGCGACGCCCCAGCGCTTGGTGTAGACGTTGTCGCGATCGGGAGTCGGCACGTCCTGGTACATCGCGGCGATGCGGCCGGAGATGTTGTCCTTCTTGCCGCTGGCGTCGATCACGGCGCGGTATCCGGCTTCGCTGGTGCCGCTGATGATGCCGTCGATGAAGCTCGCGCCTGTTGGCAGCTTCGACACGGTGTTGATCGCGCCGCCGGTCGAGCCGCGGCCGAAAGCGAAGGCCGAAGGGCCTTTGTAGACTTCGACGCGGTCGGCGTTGAACAGGTCGCGGGTGTACCAGCCGGGATCGCGGATGCCGTCGCGGAAGATGTCGCCGCGCGCCGCGAAGCCGCGGATGATCGGGCTGTCGCCCTGCTGGCCGCCTTCGCCGGCGCTGAAGGTGATGCCGGGAACGGTCCGCAGCGCATCCTCCATGCTGACGAGGGCCTGATCCTGAATCACCTTCTCCGGCACGACGTTGATGGTCTGCGGCGTGTCTTTCAGCGCTGTCGGCAGGCGGGTGATGGTCTGCTCCGTCGACTGATAAGAGCCGCCGGTGTCGCCCAGCACGTCGATGGTCGGAAGCGCCCCGCCGGCGTCCTGCGCCGCGGCACCGCCGGTCGCAAGCATCATCGAAGCAAGACCTACGGCCGCGTGCGATAGGGGACTGCGGGCAGCGGCCTGGACGACGCCGGGCTCCTGTTTCTTGTGCGGAGCCACGAGTTCCTCATGCTTGAGTGCTCGCTTCCGGCTGCGGATCATCGGCGACATTGGTCCCCCTTCTTTCACTTTAGAATAAAGAAAATCTGAGTTGCCTCGCAGTATTGCGCTAACATAGCAAGTATTCGTGCACAATTACAAATGCTCGAAACTACCATTTCATGCTTTAGAACGATTCGAAACAGCGTAATTTCGATGATTTCTACTTTCGAGCGCGCCCGACGCGCGATATACAGCCTCGTCAGTTATTGCATTGATTGGAATACTTCCAAATGAGCGCGCGATGTCGTCTAGCGTGAACGCCCGGTTGCGCCGGCTGTGGCTCAATCTCCATTTGTGGCTCGGCATCGGCTTGGCGGTGTTGCTGGTCCCGATCTCGTTATCGGGCTCGCTCCTCGTGTGGAGCGACAACGTCGATGCGCTGGTCAATCCCGCCCGCTATGCCGTAACGGCTGGACCCTCGCAGCCACCTTCGGCGCTGCTTGCGAGCGCCGCGGCGGCCCTCGGTCAAGGGTTTCAGCCGATCGCCGTGCGCATGCCCGAGGATGCCGGCTGGCCCGCCACAGTGACGGCGCGCGAGGAGCGCCGCGGCGAGCGTGCGGGGGGGCGGCCACGCCTGCTCACGGTCTATCTCGATCCGGCGACCGGGCGTGTGCTCGATAAGGCCGAATTCCGCAACTCGCTCGTCGGCTTCCTGCATCGTTTCCATGAGAATCTGACGATCCCGCAATACAGCGGCCGTTCCGTCGTCGGCTGGGCCGGCGTCGGAATGTTGCTGCTGTCGCTCAGCGGCATCTATCTGTGGTGGCCGCGAAGCGCTGGGTTCCTGCGCGGTTTGCGCTGGCGGCGCGGACCGGCGGTGTCGTTCAACCTGCACCATCTGTTTGGCTTCTGGATCGCGATCCCGCTCGCGGTTGTCTCGGCCACGGGCATTTATCTCGGTTTTCCGCAGCAGGGGCGCATGCTGTTGTCCTCCGTCGCACCGCTGACGCCGCCCGAGCGCAGCGCCTTCAACGCGCCGCTGTTGGCGGTGCCGCGGATCGATGCGGATCGGGCGATGGAGATTGCCCAAACCGGCGTTGCCGGGACGCGCGTGGCGGCGATCTTTCTTCCCACCCAGCAAAGCCACGCTTGGCGCGTTCAGCTTCGTTCCGGCGGCAGCGAGGTGCTGACGTCGGTTCTGGTTGATGACCGAAGCGGTGCGTTGAGCCCGATGGTGCCGCAGAGCGGCGATACGATCGCGCAATGGATTCGCTGGATCCACGAGGGCAGCCATTTCGGCGTATTGTGGAAACTCCTCGTGTTCCTCTGCGGCATCCTTCCAACCGTCTTTGTAGTCACGGGAACGATGATCTGGCTGCGCCAGCGCAAAGGAAGGCTGCCCCGTCCGCAGAGGGTGGCCGTTTCGCAGCCCGGTCCCGCGGAGTGACCTGCGGGCCAACTTGGTTCAGTCACGATTTTGGTCAAAGTCGCTATGTCGCGTTACAGCAACGGCGTTGGGGTACGGGCGACATGCCTTTCGGCGCTTGAAATGTAGGAACACCCGTATGTCCATTCCAACTCTGCATCGCTCCCGAACCGCGGCCTTCGTGTTGGGAGCCGTCGCGGCGGCGACAATGACTCTCACGGCCTTGGCGCAGACACCGGGCAACACGCCGGCGGCGTCTCCATTCCCGCCTCCACCTCCGCCGGTCGCTTCGACACCGGGTGTGTCCGGCCCGGCAATGTCGCCATCCGCTGCACCATCGGCGACCATGACCGCGCCGGGTGCGGCGTCCTCCCCTGCTGCCGCGCCATCTGCGACCGCCGATGCTCCGGCGTCGCCGCCGGCTACCGCGCCTTCGGCCGGTGCCGCGCCGGCAGCGGCCGCCGTTGCGGCCATCCTGCCGCACGATCTGTCGCCGTGGGGGATGTTCCTCAACGCCGATATCGTCGTGAAGCTCGTTATGATCGGCCTGGTCTTTGCTTCGTTCGTGACTTGGACCGTGTTCGTGGCGAAGAATTGGGAAATGTGGTCGGCCTCGCGCGAGGCGCGTACGGGTCTGGCGGTGCTCAACGAGGCCCGCTCGCTTGCGGAAGCCAACGCCCGCCTCGGCAAGGGCACCGACCCGGTGGCGCGGTTGCTACGAACGGCGGTTCACGAGGTGCAAGCGACGCCCAACCCCGATTCCGAAGGCTTGAAGGAGCGCATCTCCTGGCTCCTCAATCGTGTCGAAGCATCGGCGGCGCGCCACACCGGGCGCGGTATGGGTTTGCTCGCCACCATCGGTGCAACGGCCCCGTTCGTCGGACTGTTCGGCACCGTGTGGGGCATCATGAACAGCTTTATCGGCATCTCGAACGCCCATACCACCAACCTCGCCGTGGTCGCGCCCGGTATCGCCGAGGCGCTGCTCGCCACCGCGCTTGGTCTGTTCGCCGCTATCCCGGCGGTGGTGATCTACAACGTGTTCACGCGAGCGATCGGCGGCTATCGCGCCTTGCTAGCGGATGGTTCGGCGCTGGTGATGCGACTGGTCAGCCGCGATTGCGATCGCGTGTCCGCCGCGCCGCTGTCGCGCGCGGCGGCGGAGTAAGGCCGTGGCGATCCAGGTCGGAAACGACGGCGACGATTTCGCCGAAACCCACGAGATCAACGTCACGCCGTTCATCGACGTGATCCTTGTGCTGCTGATCATCTTCATGATCGCGGCCCCGCTTGCGACCGTGGACGTGCCGGTCGATCTGCCGTCCTCGACGGTCGATAAGCAGCAGCGGCCGGACAAACCGATTTTCTTGACGGTGAAGGCGGACCTGACGCTCGCGGTCGGTGATGATCCGGTGTCGCGTGAGGCGCTGCCGGCAACGCTCGAGCGGGTTTCGAACGGCAACCATGACGAGCGCATTTTCCTGCGGGCCGACCGCACGGTCAGCTACGGCGAGATCATGGAGGTCATGAACGCGCTGCGTAACGCCGGCTATCTCAAGGTCGCCCTGGTCGGCCTGGAGGATAGAGAGGCGAAATGACGGCGCCCGCGTTCGTCCTGCCCGCGGCGTCGGTTCGCGGCGATCTCAAGCGCTGGGGCCTCGCTGCGGCGTTTGTGGTGGCCTCCCATGCCGCCTTGATGGCGAGCTATGTCATGCTTGCGCCCGCCGAGCCGCAGGGCGCACCGCAGGCGCCTGCTGTATTGCTCGACCTCGCGCCGATGCCGGTCGCGCCGTCCTCGCCGGTCGATCTCGCGCCAGGCCCGGAGATGGTCGAGTCGCAGCCACCGGAGGAAACGCCGCCGGTCGAGCCTCAGGTGGCGGAGGTCGTCCCCAAGATCGAGGCGCAGGCGGAGGTGGCGCTTCCCATACCGGAGCCTAAGGCGGTCGAAGAGAAGCCCGAGGAAAAGCCCGAAGCCAAGAAGCCGGAACCGAACAAGATCAAGCGCAAGAAGCCTCCCGCGCCTCGCACCACAGCCAGCCCGCGCTCCGATGCACAGACCGCGGCGAAGCCCGCGGCGCCCAATCCCGGCAGCGCGGCGAGCCGCGCGGCGACGGCGAGTTGGCGCGATCTTGTCGTGGCGCGATTGCAGGCGGCGAAACGTTATCCGAGCGCCGCCCAATCGCGGCGCGAGCAAGGCGTGGCGACCGTGAGTTTCAGCGTTGACCGCAACGGTCGGGTGCTGTCGCGGCATCTTATACGCAGCTCGGGCTCTTCCACGCTCGACGAGGAGGTGTTGTCGATGGTGATGCGGGCACAACCGCTGCCGTCGTTCCCGGCGGCGATGACGCAATCGGTCATCAGCCTTAGCGTGCCGATCCGATTCTCGCTGCGCTAGTCCTTATTCCCCACCGGCAGCCGGGGGCTATTGCTTTATCAGTACGTCGTACGCTGCTCCAAAGCCCTTGAAGGAGATTGGCAGCGAGGCGTCCTTCTGCGCGTCATCCTTGAATTCCAGCCTGCCGTTCTCCGTGTTCGCGCGGAGACGCTGGATCGTGTCGTCCTTGATCTCCGCATCGGCAAAGCAGGATTGCGGCACACATCGCTTGAACGTGACGAGAAGTCCGGGTTCTTCTCGCCGGCAACGATCCTGACGCCTGCCGGAAGCCAAATACCGATCGGCAACTGCACCGCAATCTTGAACGGCTGGCCCTTGATCGGGCGGCCGATGGCAACCTCCGACAGCACGCCCTGCTGCCCCTTGGCCTGCGTGAACTGCACCATCTCGCAGGTCTTTTGCAGGGGTGGTCCGGTGCGCGTTTCGCAACGGACGATCCAATCGTCGAAGCTTGCGGTGGTTTGCTGCGGCGTTGGCGAAGCTGTTTGGGCGGAAACGGTTCCGGCTGTTGCCGCCAAGGCGGGGCCGATCCAAGCCAGGAGCAGATGCCGAGCACGGCAATTCGTGATGGTATGACCTATACTTGCCGCGCCTGCAGCGAGCAGCAGAATAGACAATTGCGTATACTGTTTATCGGATCTAGTCGGCGCCATCTCATTGGACTTGTTCCAGCGATCGCACGAATCTCGACGCACGAAGTGTTGAAATCACACACGGGAACAAGGTGTTACAAGCTCCAACCTGCGGTTCGACAGGTTTCCGGGAACCTTTGTCGCGCCATTGCATCCAATGCGCAACGAGGGAGCAATCCATGAGCCAGACACTTGCCGCACGGTCCGCGCCCGCCGTCTCGGACGATGCAGACCTGGTGCGCCGTGCGCTTGCCCGCGACGACAGCGCATTCCGCACAATCATGCAGCGGAACAACCAGCGCCTTTATCGCATAGCGCGCAGCATCCTGCGAAGCAGCGTGGAGGCGGAGGATGCCGTGCAGGAGGCCTATGTCTGTGCGTTCGATCACCTCGCCAGTTATCGCGGCGAATCGAGCCTTGCAACCTGGCTGTCCCGGATCACCATGAACGAGGCGCTGGGCCGGCTTCGCCGCCGCCGCACGGCTGTGGACCTTGAGGTTCTCGAGGACAGTCGGACCCAGGCCGAAATCATCCCGTTTCCTCTAGCGACAGCAGACGACGACCCGGAACGAACAATGGCGCAACGGCAGATCCTCCAGCTTGTGGAGCAGGCCACCGATAACCTGCCGGAGCCTTACCGCTTGGTGTTCATGGCGCGCATCATCGAAGGGATGAGCGTCGAGGAAACCGCAGAGCTTCTTGATCTGCGGCCGGAAACCGTCAAGACCCGGCTGCATCGCGCGCGGCAACTCGTTCGCGATCAGCTCGACAAGCAGATCGGCCCCGTGCTGATGGATGCGTTTCCGTTTGCCGGTCGGCGCTGTGAGCGGATGACCGAAGCGGTGATGAAGCGCCTCGGTTTCTCCGACTAAGTTTCGCCGAAGCGAAGCTCTTCCATTTCCAGAAAAAGACGCGGTGCTGACGCTTGCCGTCATCGTCGCGGGTGACGCGATTCGGCTGCGTAACCTGCGGCATGCAGCCTTATGATCGGCGCGGCGAAAGCGGGCGGCACATTGCATTCACTGTCGCGTGATCGCAACCAATCGCACGAAACCTTTCTACCGGCGATCCATCCAACACACGTCGATATGTGGGAAACCCGACGCCGCTTCGGCGCGGGGCGAGAGGAGAATGATGATGCTTGTTCGATTGAGTGCGGCCATCGCCGCGCTTTGCCTGTTGGGAAGCGGCGTGCTGGCGCAGGGCGCACCGAAGCCGACCGACCCGCAGATCGCGCATATTGCTTACACCGCGGGTGCCCTCGACGTCACGGCGGCGAAGCAGGCCCTTGCCAAATCCAAGAATAAGGCCGTCCGCGAATTCGCCGCCGGCATGGTGCGCGACCACGAAGCGGTGAATAAGCAGGCGCTGGCACTGGTCAAGAAGCTTCACGTCACGCCTGAGGACAACGACACGAGCCGCACGCTGACCAAGCAGGCAGCGGACAAGCGCGCACAACTCGCCAAGCTTTCCGGCAAGGCCTTCGACCGCGCTTATGTTGCCAACGAGGTCGCGTTTCATAAGGCCGTGAACGGCGCACTCGAAACAGTGCTGATCCCCTCCGCGAGCAAATGGCGAGCTCAAGAGCCTGCTTGAAACCGGCCTCAAGCTGTTCCAGGGACACCAGGAGCACGCCGAGCATGTCGCGGCGAGTCTGAAGTAGGGGTCGCTTCCATGAAACGTCCCATGCTGCCGAGACGGTGTTGTTTTGCGTTCGCCGTTGTTTTGACGTCAGCGATAAGTGCCGTCTCGGCGCATGCGGAAACGATCCGCATCGTCATGGACAAGCTCGTCTATTCGCCGGTCGAGGCCAAGGCCGCGGTTGGCGACACCATCGAATGGGTCAACAGCGATATTTTGGCCCATACGGCCACTGCGCGGAACGGCGATTGGGATGTGGCGATCGCCGCCAAGAAGACGGTAAGCCTTGTCCTGAAGAAGGCCGGGACCATCGACTACTATTGTCGATATCACCCCAACATGAAGGGCCGGATCGTCGTGGCACCGAACTAACCGGGTTTCGAAGCGCTCAAGCCCGGAAGCGTTCAAGTCGCCGAGTACAAGTTGCTTCGCGAGCGGGGTGGGCGCGCCGCCAAGGCGGCGAGGGGTCTTTATTGTGACGGTGCCGGACCTCGATCGAGCCTTGGCGGCCGCCTTGTCCCTGGCCCGGCGGCCTCCTTAGCCGCCGGGCTGCTTTTCGCGGTCGTCGGCTGGCGAGATGGCGTCTGCCCCGGTTGGCGGCCGCGCCACTACCTTGCGCCGCTTCTGCCGGCCCGCCGTTTAGGCATGGCCGCACCGCAGGAGGGCGTGTTGCCGGTTTCTTGGGGGAAGGCTACACAGCAGCTTGGTTAGGGGTCGATAATCCGACTCGGGTCTGATTCCCGTAAGAGCCATAATGGCGGATGGGTCCCGAGCGCTGCTGGGATGAGAAATGTCTGAGATCACCGTCGGTGCCGAAGCGGTTCGACAGCGTTCCTTCCACGAGGTGTGGGTCGTCAGCATCGGCCACGCGCTGACCCATTGGTACCCGGCGACGTTCTATCTGTTGCTGCCGCTCATCGGCTCCGAGCTTGGTTTGAGCTACGGACAGATCGGTTCGATCCTGGCGTGCCAGTTCGCGGCAGGTGCGATCTCCAACATTCCGGGCGGCATCTTCGTCGATGCAGTCGGCCGCAAGGGTCTGCTCATGGCCCTGTCGCTGTTCTGGATCGGCTTTCCCTACCTCGTGATGGGGTTCTCGCACGTTTATTGGATGCTGCTGGTTTGCGCCACGCTGGTCGGCATCGGCAACAACCTCTGGCACCCGACCGCGATCCCCTACCTCGCCAACCGCTTCCCAGATCGCAAGGGGTTGGTGATGGCGTTTCATAGCATGGGCGGGAACGTCGGCGATGCGGTGGCGCCGTTGGTTATCGGCGCGTTGCTGGCCACGTATTCCTGGCGCGGCGTCGTGTTCATCAACGTCGTTCCCGGCATCATCATGTCAGTGATGATTCTACTCTATATTGGCCGCATCTATAACGCCGATGCGCGCGCCGGCGCCGCCGAATCCAAGCCGCCGGCGATGACGGGTGCGGAGCGCATGCGCTCGCTCGTGACGTTGATGAAGAATCCCGCTCTTGTGACGTTGTCGGTCAGCTCGGCATTCCGAGCCATGACGCAGAGCGCTTTGTTGACGTTTCTGCCGGTCTATCTGGCGCGCGACATGGGTTATTCGGCGTTCCTGATCGGCGCGTGCCTGTTTGCTTTGCAGGCGGCGGGCTTCATCGCCGCGCCGATCGCAGGCCACCTGTCCGATACCATCGGACGGCGGCAGATCATCATCTCGAGCATGTCGATGACCGCCGTCATCATTCTATGCATGGCGTTTGCGGGCGGAACGATCTGGTTCGTGGTGTTGATTGCGCTGCTTGGTTTCTTCCTATTCGCCGTGCGAGCCGTTCTCCAGGCGTGGCTCCTGGACGCGACTCCGGCCGGGATGGGCGGCAGCGCCATCGGCATGCTGTTCGGGACCCAGGCTCTCGGCCAGGCGTTGGGGCCGGTGACCGCGGGCATCATCGCCGACCACTACGGAATCATGGCGGCGTTCTACTTCCTTGCCGCCACGATCATCCTGGCCAACCTGACGATCTTCTTTACGCCAGCCTCGTTGATCAAGCGGCCCTGAGGCAAGGCTCGTGAGGGAGGGGCCGCTTGCCGACGCAGTCGGCGGCTTGCCCCTCGGCGGTCGCTGGCCGCAACACGGCGGTCGCGCGCAGAGCAGCTATGACGGCATGCGTAGGCGCTATGCGTTGCCCCCTCGATATATCCAGTAGTATATAACGAAACGATGCGAAATCCTTCCATCGCTAGGCAGCAGCTCCGCGGAGCGGCCGTTCGCCAAGCCGCCGTGGCCCTCAGGTCTGCCATGTCAGGGCAATTCTAGATTTCGGGTCCTGGAGGGCGCATGTATCGAAGGCGCGCAGATCGGCGCATTGAGAACGAACGAACCTGTGGGAGTCGACGATGAGCAAGAACGACACGAAATTCTATATTGACGGTGAGTGGGTTGACCCAGCGACTCCCAATCTTTTCGACGTCATTAATCCGGCCACGGAAGAGGTGACGGGCCGGATCAGTCTCGGTTCGAGTGCTGACGTGGATCGCGCAGTTGCGGCCGCGCGGCGGGCCTTCCCGGCGTTTTCGGCAACGAGCCGCGAGGAGCGGCTCGCGCTCCTGCGCAAGATCATCGCGCTTTACGAGGCGCGGAGCGAGGAATTGGCGCAAGCGATGACCGCAGAGATGGGCTCGCCGATCACCTTCTCCAGGCAGGTGCAGACCGTCAATGCACTCGCCCATTTCAAGGAGATGGTGTCGGTCCTATCGTCCTATAAGTTCGAAAACTTCATGGGCGACACGCTGATCCGCCGCGAGCCGATCGGCGTCTGCGGCCTGATCACGCCGTGGAATTGGCCACTGAATCAGGTCACCTCGAAACTCGCCCCGGCGCTCGCCGCCGGCTGCACCGTCGTGCTGAAGCCGAGCGAGGTCGCACCGTTGAGCACCATCCTCCTTGCCGAGGTGCTGCATGAGGCGGGCGTGCCCAGGGGCGTCTTCAACCTTGTCAATGGCGATGGGCCGACGGTCGGCGAGGCGATCTCCGCGCATCCAGGTATCGACATGGTGTCGTTTACCGGCTCGACCCGCGCCGGCATCCTCGTCGCCAAGGCAGCCGCCGCTACAGTGAAGCGCGTGACCCAGGAGTTGGGAGGCAAGTCTCCAAACATCATCCTCAAGGGGGCAGACCTGGAGACGTTCGTGCCGGCCGGCGTCTTGCGTTGCTACACCAACGCCGGTCAGTCCTGCCAGGCGCCGACTCGTATGTTGGTGCATAGCTCGCAGCGTGACGCCGCGGTGGCGCTTGCCAAGCGCACGGCTGAGCAGATCAAGCTCGGCGATCCGCTCGATACGGCATCGCAGATGGGGCCGCTGGTCAGCAAGGTTCAATTCGAGAAAGTGCAAGGTCTGATCGAAAAAGGCATCAAGGAAGGGGCGACGGTCGTCTGCGGCGGTGCAGGCCGGCCCACCGGGTTCAACCGCGGTTATTTCGTGCGGCCGACCGTGTTTGCCGATGTCACTCCTGAGATGACGATCGCGAAAGAGGAAATCTTCGGCCCGGTGCTGTCGATGATGACCTATGAGACGGAAGACGAGGCCATCGAGATCGCGAATAACACGAGCTACGGCCTCGCCGGTTACGTCGCGGGCGATACCCTCGAGCACGCGCGGAACGTAGCCTCGAAGATCCGTGCCGGCCGCGTCTATCTCAACGGCGCGCCCTCGATCAGCAGCGTGCCGTTTGGCGGCTACAAGCAATCCGGCAACGGGCGTGAGCATGGCGTGTACGGCTTTGAGGAGTATCTCGAGGTTAAGGCCGTCCTCGGCTATCAGTCCGCTTGAGACGAAGCCATCTTTGTTGCCGGCGTACTTGTGGTTCGCCGGCGGTTGAGCTAGACGACTACGGCGCGCTTTCCGGCGCGCCGTAAGCGTTCACGTCATCCAACGCGCCAATCCGGCGGCCGATTGCATCACGCATCGGCGTGCGGGTTGTCGCTTGGAGTCGCGGCCGTGACGTTTTCTTCCAACCTTATCTCATCGAATGTCGCGCTGATCCGGGCTCTGCCGAGGCCCGCCCGCGTTGGCTTGTTCTTATTTTTCGCTGCAGGGTTCGGCGACGGCGCCTTGATGCCGTTCTTTGCGCTATGGGCGCAGAAGGAGGCGGGCGTCTCGACTGAATATATCGGCGTGCTGCTCGGCTGCTATGCGGGCGGCGAACTGTTGGCGACGCCGTTTGTCGGAGGCATTGCCGATCGGGTTGGTCGCCGCCCCGTGTTGCTGATCTCCACCGCCGGCGTCGGGCTGGGCTTCCTGCTGCTGTACATGACGCGCGGTGTGTATGCGTCGGCGCTCTCGCTGATCGTTATCGGCGTATTTGAAAGCGTCTTGCATCCGACGGCCGCGACCGTCATCGCCGACGTGGTGGCGGCGGACAAGTTGCGCGCGCACTTCGCCCTGGCACGGGTGATGTCCAACGCCGGCCGCATGATCGGGCCTGCAGTCGGCTCTGTGCTGGCGCTGTGGTCGCTCGGCCTGGTGTTCTTCGGTTCGGCCGCGGCGTTGTTGGTCGGGGCTGCCGTCGTCGCGGTGGCGCTGCCGGAAACATGGGCGAAGGGCTCATCTGCGCGAGACGGTGAAGAGGATGAGGGCATGACCGCTCTGACCGCGGCGTTTCGCGACCGTCGTCTATCCGCGTTGCTGGTGCCGATTGCGTTGTTGGAAATTGCGGCAAGCTGGATCGAAGCGGTCATGCCGCTTTATGCCGACAACACCGGCGCGTTGACCCCGTCAGGCATCGGCTTGCTGTTCACCTATGCCGGCGCGCTCACCGTGACTTTTCAGCTTCCGGTGATCCAGGCCTCGGCGCGGATGAGCGGCTTCTGGATCGTGGTGACGAGTGGCGTTGCGCTCGCTCTTGCGTTCGCCGGCTTGTTGATCTCGCCGGGGCTGCCGCTTCTCGTCGTAGCGGTTACGCTGTTGGCGTTGGCACAGATGCTGTTCGGGCCGCTTACCCAGGCTATCGTCACCGAGCTCGCGCCAAGTGGTGCGCGCGCAACGTACATGGCGGCGTTTGCCGTGGTCGGCGATCTGAAGGACACGGCGGGCCCGGCCATCGGCACCTATCTCTATGCTGCGTCCGCCGGCCTACCGTGGCTCGTCGGTATGCCGGTCGCGCTGGCTGCGGCGGTGGCATTGGGTGCAGCGGCACGGCGACACGAGAACGGCAACGCCTGACGGCGCAAGCACAAGCGGATCGGTTAGAAGCCCAATGCGCCATCGAGGCGAATGATCTCGACCGTCTCGCCCTCGCGCGCGGGCGGGGCGAAGGAGGCGCGGCGGATCAGGGCGTCCGCCTTCGCCAGCGTCATCAGCATGGCGCTGTCCTGCTGCGGGAACGGGTGGACGGTTGGCAGGCCGCTGCCATTGTCATGGAGCCGGGCGCGGACGTAATCCTCGCGGCGGTCGTTTTCTCCCATCGGGGCACCCAGCATGGCCTTCTCGAATGGCACCACGGCGGGTGTAAGGCCCAACATTTTGCGCAGCGCCGGCCGCAGGAACAAAAGCGAGCACACCAGCGCCGACACCGGATTGCCGGGCAACGTGAGTACAGGCAGATCGCCCAGCAGTCCGAACATCAGCGGCTTGCCTGGCCGCATGGCGATGCGCCAGAAATCGGACTTGAAACCGCGCTGGCGGAGGCTTTCCTGCACCAAGTCGTGATCGCCAACCGAGGCGCCGCCGCTGGTGACGATCAGATCGGCGTCGCCCGCCTTGTCGATGGTTGCCGCGATGGTTTCGGCCCGGTCTGCAGCGATACCGAGATCGAGCGGCACCGCGCCCCATGCGCTGACGGCGGCCGCGATTGCCGCGCCGTTGGAGCTGACGATCTGGTCTGGGCCGGGGACGATGCCGGGCGCCACCAGTTCGTCTCCGGTGGACAAGATCGCCACGCGCGGCTGCCGTCGTACCGCAACGCGTGTGTGACCGCTCGCTGCAAGCAGGCCTATAGTGCGGGCAGTTATGATACGGCCCTTTTCGAGGCAAACCTGCCCGGCAGCGAAATCGAGCCCGGCGCGGCGGATATACTGGCCAACTTTCGCGACCTCGCGAATCTCGACCTCCTTGCCGATCTCCGTGGTGTCTTCCTGGATGGCGATGACATCGGCGCCTTCGGGAACCGTGCCGCCGGTGAAAATGCGCACGCAGCCGCCGGCGACCAAATCGCCCTCGAAGTGTTCCCCGGCGCGCGATGTACCGAGCTTGCGCAGCCGCACCGGCAGGGACCTGACATCGGCGGAGCGGCAGGCGTACCCGTCCATCGCAGAGACCGGCGCGGGCGGGTGGCTGATCAGGGCATGGACGTCCTCGCTGCAGACGCGGCCAAGCGCATGCTGCAGAGACACGTCCACGGATGGCATCAGCCGGAGCGGCGTCAGAACGCGCGATTGGGCGTCCTCAACCGGGAGAAGCTTGGGACGGTCGGCTGGCGCCTCTGCCGGCGGCAACGTTACGCTGATATTCTGCATCGTGGTACGAAAGCTTCGAGTCGCCGAAGGTTTGGCGATCCGACAACCTTAGCGACTGACGCTATATTCATCAAGATATAGGGATGGACTCGATAGGAGATCATGACGGCTGAAACCGAACGACTGGGCACGATCCGCGTCGCCGCCGCGCTTGTGATCGGAGATGGCGGCCATGTCCTGCTTGTCCGCAAGCGTGGGACGCAGGCCTTCATGCAGCCGGGCGGAAAGATCGAGCCGAACGAGGAGCCGCTCGCCGCGTTGGTGCGCGAGTTGCGGGAGGAATTGGGCCTTGCCGTCGCGCCGTCCGTTCCGGTCTATCTCAAACGGTGCGTGGCGCCTGCGGCGAACGAGCCGGGTTTCGCGGTCGATGCCGAGGTATTCCGGTTGTCCGTCACGGGTGCCGTGGCGCCCGCCGCCGAGATCGAGGAGATCGCCTGGGTTGATCCGGCCGCCCTCCCGGAGTTGCCGCTCGCGCCGCTGACGCGCGACCACATTTTGCCGCTCTGCCTGGCAGCGGACCACACGAGGTAGCTGGTGATGGCTCATCTTCGCGACGAGGAACTGGCGCGAATCCTGCTCGACGATTGCCCGCATTCCGACCCCACGACGGATGGGTTGAACATTGCCGACGTTCCGGCCGTCGCGAAGCTGACCGCGCGGGGCGATATGGTGGTTTGCGGCGTTGAGGAAGCGGCGCGCATGTTCGAACTGTCGGGCGCGCAGAGCCAGCCGATGATGCGAAGCGGAGCCTCTGTTCCCGCAGGAACATTGCTTCTGGAGGTGAGGGGCAGGGGCGGCGATCTGCATCGCACCTACAAGATGGCGCAGACATTGATGGAAATCCTGTCCGGCATCGCGACTGCGACACGCGCCATCGTCGATGCTGCAAGCAAGGCGAATCCGGGGTGCCGCGTCGCCTGCACTCGCAAGCATATGCCGGAGATGAAAAGCTGGGCGTTGCGCGCGATCCACGCCGGAGGCGCGGCGCCGCACCGTTTGGGATTGTCGGATTACATTCTGGTGTTCGACGAGCACCGTGCGTTGCTCGACCCTTCCGTGCCGCTTGCGGAGCATTTCGCTAGGCTGAAGGCCAGTGCTCCTGAACGTCGTCTTGCTGCTGAAGCATCGACCTTGGACGGCGCGCTGGAGTTGGCGCAAGCCGGTGCGGAGATCGTTCAAGTTGACAAGATGCCGCCGGAGCAAGTCGGCACGGTGGCAGCGGCATTCGCGAAAATATCGCCCCGGCCACGGCTTGCCGCGGCCGGCGGGATCAATCCGACCAACGCCGCGGCCTATGCCGCGGCGGGGGCCGATCTGCTGGTGACCTCGGCGCCCTATTATGCGCCGCCGCGGGACGTGAAGGTGACGATCACCCAAGCGTGAATTTATGCACAGACATCAGCGCGGGCATTGCACGCCGCCCTCTTCAATGTTCAGCGCCACCGTGTCGCCGGGCGACAGGTTCTGTCGTGCGCCGCGATAGCGCAGGCGATGCAGGCGGCCGTCGATCGAAACGGTCGCGAAGCCCTCCTGGTCGGGACCGGAGACGTGCTGACCGATGATCTGCAGCCCCATCGTCGTATCTTCAACGCCGAAAGCAGGCCCCGGCGGGCCGTCGTAGACGACGAGACCTTGATCCAAGCGGATCACCCGATCGGCAAGCCTGAAGATTTCCGATACATCGTGGCTGACCATCAGTGTGGTCGTGCCGAAGCCGCGATGCAGACGCTTCAACTCGTCCTGCAATTGCCGCCGCATGGCGGGATCGAGCGCGGATAACGGTTCATCGAGCATGAGCAACGCGGGCCGTCGCGCCAATGCGCGGATGAGCGCCAGACGCTGCTTTTGTCCCCCGGACAAACGGGCTGGGAAGGCTGTTTCGAGCCGGTCGAGATCGACCAATTTCAGAAGCTGCGTCACCTCGTTGGCTCGCGCGCGCGATCCCAGTGCGTATTCGACGTTGCCGCGTACCGTCATGTTCGGGAACAACGCATAGTCCTGAAACACAAAGCCGATGGCGCGTTGCCGTGTCGGGACGTTCAGTCGCTGCGACGTGTCGCACCAGATGGCGTCTCCGACGCGCACGCATCCGGCGGCCGGCCTTGCCAAGCCGGCGAGAATACGCAGCAGCGTGGTCTTGCCCGCGCCTGACGGCCCGATGAGCGCAACGAACGATCCCGCCGCGATAGAGAGGTCAACGTCCAGCTCAAACGGCCCTGCTGCGCCGTTCAAGGACATGCGTGCCGAAAGCCGAAGACCGCGCGTGGCGCGGTTGCTGTCGCGCGCCCGGTTGTTGGCTTCGTTCACGGTCATCGCAGGCGCCCGCTATATGCCATCGTATATTTCCATGCTATATACGACGAAATATGTCGAGGCGATGAGGGTATTCCGTGAGCCGTCTGAATTCGATATTTGCAGTTGTTGTCGGGGCGGCGTTGGTGCTCCCGTGGTCCGCCTCGTCGCAGGCCGATGAGGCTACGCTCGCGGCCGGAGCAGGATTTCGCCGGCCGATTGCAGAGGTGGCCACTGCATTCGAAAAGCAGAGCGGACATAAAATTCTCCAGGTTTACGGACACATGGGCCAGGTGATCGCGCAGGCGCGCGAGAGCGGCCGTGTCTCCCTGGTTTGCGGCGACCGTGCGGTGCTCGATGCGGCTAAGGGCGTTTCCTTCGACCGTATGGCGCGCCTGGGTATCGGCAAGCTCGTGGTCGCCTATCGCAAGGGCCTGATGCTGGCGAAGGCCGAAGATCTGACCCGCGACGATATCAAGCGGATCGGCATTCCCGATCAGGCGAACGCGATCTATGGCAAGGCCGGGCGGCAGTTCCTGTCCCGGACCGGTCTTGCAGGCAAGATCGATCCGAAGCTGATCCCCGTCGCCACGGTGCCGCAGGTGACGAGTTACGTCGCCAGCGGTGAGGTCGACGCAGGCTTCGTCAACGCCACCGACGCCATCGGCATGGGCAGTAATATCGGCGGGTTCGTCGAGGTCGATCACAAGCTCTACGATACCGTCGAGGTGGCTTGCGGCGTCGTCGCGTCGGCTAAGGATCAGGTCGCTGCCGATGGTTTCACCAAGTTCCTCGCCACGGAGCAGGCCCGCGCCATCCTGAACCGTTACGGGCTGTGAGCGAGTCGCTCGCGATTCTGCGCGAGGCGCTGCTTGACCCGGCGCTGGCGTATCCGGCGCTGCTGACGCTGAAGGTCGCGGCGGCAACTTTCGTCATCCATTTCGTCCTGGGAACGACCCTCGGTTGGGCGCTGTCCTTCCCGCGCTGGCCGGGGCGGACGCTGGTCGATATCGCCGTCACGCTGCCGCTCATTTTTCCGCCGCTGGCGCTGGGCTTTTTCCTCTTGCTGCTGGTGGGCCGGCGCAGCGCCTTCGGCGGCTGGCTCGAGGCGACCTTCGGCATCAGCTTTGTGTTCTCCATCGAAGGCGTGCTGTTGGCGTCCGTCATCGCCGGGCTGCCGCTCGTGGTCAAACCCATCGAGGCCGCCATCGCCAACGTCTCGCGCAGCCTGGGCGAAGCGTCGCGGACGCTCGGGCGCAGCGAATGGGAAACCTTCCTTTACGTCATCCTGCCGAACGTACGCGGGGCAATCATCGCCGGTTTGGTGCTTGCCACCGCGCGCTCGCTGGGGGAGGTCGGCATCACGCTGATGCTCGGCGGCAATATCGTCGGCAAGACCAACACCATGTCGCTGGAAATCTATAACGCGGTGTTTAATGGCGAATATCCGCGTGCGGTGGTGCTGTCCGCGATCCTGGGGTTGGCCTCGATCGTGGTATTCGTGGTTCTGCGCCGTTCGTCGCGGCCGGTCTTGACCTAGAACGGCGCGGGCGACCTGCGCATAGCCTGTGTTCGTCGATCCGGTCGGCGGCTATAATCGCTCGAACCGCAACGGGGTCTCAAACGTGCCAACGGCATCGGACCGAAGACGGCTGGGACCGTTCGGGCGCTGGGCGAATGCCGCTCTTCTAACCGTGGTTTTGCTTGCCGGCGCCGCGGGCCCGGCTGCCGCGCGCGACGTCACCGACTCGGTGGGCCGCAAGGTCCAGGTGCCGGATCGCGTCGAGCGCGTCATGGCGGCCGGGCCGCCGGCCTCGGTGCTGGTCTACATGCTGGCTCCGGAGAAGATGATCGGCTGGAACACGAGGCCGCGCGAGGCGGAATTGCCCTATCTCAATCCGCAGGTGCGCGACCTGCCCGAAATCGGGCGCCTTACCGGACGCGGCAACACGGCGAGCCTCGAAACGGTAATGAAAGCCAAGCCCGACGTCATCGTCGATTTCGGCAACGTCAACCCGACCTACATTTCGCTTGCGGAGCGGACGCAGAGCCAGACTGGGATTCCTTACCTCTTGATTGACGGTCACTTCGGCCGAACGGTCGAGGCGCTACGATTGCTCGGGTCGATCCTGGGGGTGTCGGAGCGCGCTGAAACTCTTGCCAGGCGAACGGAGGCGATTTTCCACGCGGTCGATGAGGCCTCCCGCGCTGTGCCCGCGGCCCAGCATCCGCGCGTGTATCTTGCGCGGCGCGCCAACGGACTCGAAAGCGGTAATCGCGGCTCGATCAATACAGAAATTATCGAGCGCGCCGGCGGCATCAATGTTGTCGATGCCGGCCGCGAGGGCGGCGGTCTGGTGGCTGTGTCGCTGGAGCAGGTGCTGCGCTGGAATCCCGACACCATCATCACCGCCGACCGAAATTTCGTGAGCGAAGCCAAGTCCAATTCTGCTTGGGCGGGCGTCGAGGCGGTCAAGAAACAGCGCATCTTCCGAAGCCCCACGTTGCCGTTCGGCTGGATCGATGGGCCGCCCTCTGTGAACAGGCTGCTCGGCCTGCAATGGCTGTCGCATCTGTTCTTTCCCAAATCGTCCCCCGGAGATATCCGCGGCGATGCGCGCGATTTCTATCGGTTGTTCTATCAAGTGAATCTGAGCGACGCGGAACTGGATCGCTTGCTGCAATGACGCCCGCTGCATGACCCGCATTGCCGTCACGGGTGCGTCCGGTTTCATTGGGCGGCATGTCTTGGCCGCGCTTGCGGCGGCGGATGTCGATATTGTCGCCCATGCGCGCGCGGTTCCGCCGGAGCTTGCTTCGTCGGAAGAACCGCGCTGGGTCTGTTTCGATCTGGCGCGGCCGCCGGTTGATGCTTACGACCGGCTGGGCCGTCCGGATGCCGTCGTTCACCTCGCCTGGCAGGGCCTGCCGAATTATTTGTCGCCGCGACACATCGAGATCGAGCTTCCGGTGCAGGAGGCGTTCCTGCGTGGCTTGGTCGCGGCGGGCTTGCGGCGGCTGGTGGTGGCGGGAACGTGCTTCGAGTACGGCATGCAATCGGGCTGCCTGTCCGAGGATACGCAGGCGCAGCCGTCGAGCGCCTATGGGCAGGCCAAGGATATGCTGCGCCGGCGCCTCGAGGCGCTGAGCGAGGCCGTGCCGTTCGATTTGCGCTGGCTCCGCCTGTTCTACCTTTACGGCCGCGGGCAACCGAAGACGTCGCTCTATTCACTGTTCCATGCCGCGATGGCGCGCGGCGATGGGACGTTCGATATGTCGGCTGGCGAACAACTGCGCGACTTCATGAAGGTGGAAGAGGCCGCCGCTTCGGTTGTCGGCGTGGCGCTGAAGGAACAGGCGCCGCGCATCGTCAATATCTGCTCCGGCGCGCCGATCGCTGTGCGCGATCTGGTCGAACGTTGGCGCACGGAGGCGGGGTCGACGATTGCCCTGAACCTCGGCGCGCTACCCTATCCAACCTACGAGCCGTTCGCGTTCTGGGGCGACAATCGGCGGCTCGTCGAATTTCTCAAACGCGCTTGAGGAAACCGTCCGGCCCGGCGGTGATCGCCAGCTTATGCTCGATGGTCCGATCGTATTCGAAGCGTAAGTCACCACCGTCGCGCGCCTTGCGGCCTTCACCACGCAATCGCTTCATGTATTCCCAAACGGCGGTTTTGGGATTATTGCCCTTGCCCCAAGGGCGATCGGCGCACATGCCATCCGGCAAGTCCTCGACTCCCGTGTCCCACACCACGCAATACGAGCCGATGCTGACATAGGGGGCATAGAGCTCCAACTCCTCCAGCACATGGTCGTGGGTGTGGTTGGAGTCGAGCAGGACCATGACGCGATCGTAGCCCTCGGCTTGGGCAGCCACGCGCTCCGCGGTTGTCGGAGCGATTGACGAGCCTTGGATGGGATGGATTTTGTGACGCAACGGATGGGCGTCGATGGCCGCACGATTGTGGGCGCGAATGTCGATATCGATGCCGACCACCTTGCGCCGCCCGGCCTTGGGATCGAGGGGAGTGCCGGCCGCAACCGCGTCGCAGTAATCGAGCAAGGCCAGCATCGAGGCGCTCATGATCAGCGAGCCGCCGTGGGCGATGCCCGTCTCGATAATCAGATCGGGGCGGCTGGCCCAGATTAGCTCCTGTATGGCGTACAGGTCTTGGGGAAACTGAACCACCGGGCGGCCGAGCCAGGTGAAGTTCAAGTGGTAGGAGTACCGGACAGACTCTCGCACCCATATCTTCGAGAGGCCGATAAAATCGCGATCATCTCCGATTTTACGTATGTTTTCGGCGACTTGCCGCCTGAAGCCCTCTACCGGATCCATATCGTCCTGGTGTGTTCGATGGCGTTCAATGCCGGCCGATCTCCTCGTGCGTCGGGGAAACCGACTTTGGGTCGTTCCGTGGTGCCCATGCTGAGCGGCTCGGGACCGTTACGGTAACAATTTAAACGATTGACATATGGTAGCCTAATACGTGATTCGGTCGTCCTTTTGCAGGCCGGTCGCGACGGGCTATTCCAGGAGCCGCCTATGAAAGCTGAGTTGAAGCCTCGAATCAATCTCGAGGGGCGGACGCCGCTGGAGACGGTCATTCCGCTGTCCACGCCGTTCATCGTCTTCGTCGATCCGGCGAGCTCCTGTAACTTCAAGTGCAGCTTTTGCCCGACCGGCCATCGCGACATCATTGCGGAAACCGGCCGCTTCCAGGGCGTGATGAAGTACGAAGTCTTTCAGAAGGTGGTGGATGACCTCGGCGCGTTCGATAAGCCGATCAAGGTCCTGCGTTTGTATAAGGATGGCGAGCCGTTTCTGAACAAGCGCCTGGCCGACATGGTGGCCTACGCCAAGAAGGCCAAGCATATCGAATATATCGACACCACCACCAATGGCACATTTCTATCGCCCGATCGCATCGGCCCCGTGCTCGAAGCCGGGCTCGATAAGATCAACATTTCCGTCGATGGCATGAACGTCGAAACCTATCAGAGATTCACGGGTTTCAAGTTCGATTTCGACAAGTTCGTCGAGAATGTTCGCTGGCTTTACGCCAACAAGGGTCATTGCGAGGTCGTCGTCAAGATTCCGGGCGAGCTCGTTACCGACGCGCAACGGCAGGAGTTCTTCGATACGTTCGGCGATCACTGCGACCGCATCTTTGTCGAGAACTTCGCGCCGTGCTGGCCGCAGTTCGACATCGAGAAGCACACCGGCATCACGATCACCAAGGGCATCTATCAGCAGGAGATCGGCGATACCGATATGTGCCCCTACATTTTCTATGGCTATTCCGTGAATTCGGATGGTCAGGTCAGTTCCTGCTTCCTGGATTGGGGACGCAAGCTCATCATCGGCGATGTACGTGAGCAGTCGATGAAGGAAATTTGGAATTCGGACAGGCTGAACGCCCTGCGTCTGCAGCACCTCGAGGGGCGGCGGCGGGAGAACAGCGTATGCGGGAAATGCGGGCAGTTGAGTCACTGCCTGCCGGACAATATCGACGCCCACCGCCCGATGCTGTTGGCCCGGTTCAAGAAGATCGTGCGCATCGACCCGAATGTCGCGCCTCCCGGTGGAACCACCCGCAAGGTTCCTCCTGTTGCGGCTGAATGAGAATTCTGCATATCGCGCCGCATCTGGGCGGCGGTGTCGGCAAGGCCCACGCGGGGCTCGGCCCTATGCTGCCCAAGGATGTCGAGCGGACGTTCATTCTGCTCGAGACTCCGAAGGAGCGTCGCTATGCGGAGGCTCTTGAGGCGGACGGCGCACAGATCGTTGTCGCTGAAAGCCTCGATCAAATATCCGCGTTGGCTGCCGAGGTCGATATTGTTCAATTCGAATTCTGGAACCATCCCCGGCTGTTCGAATGCCTTGCGCGCTGCGCGTTTCCGGCCATCCGAAGCGTATTCTGGTCGCATATTTCAGGATTGTTCCGGCCTGTGATTCAGCCGGGGCTGATCGAGCAAGCGGGCCGTTTCGTGTTCACGACAGAGGCCTCGCTGGCGATAACCGCACTGGCCGGTCTGCCGGCAAGCGTTCAGAAAAGAATGTGCGTCGTCAACAGCGGTTTTGGCTTTGCGGGCGATGGGCGCCCGATATCTCGCAATCCCATTCCGGTCATCACGTATCTCGGCACGGTCGATTTCATTAAAATGCACCCGTGCTTCTTCGAGGTCATCGACCGTCTGGCCGGTAGCGACATTCATGTCGATGTCTGGGGTGCGGTCGATCCTGCGAGCGACGTGGCGGGCCGTGCAGGGGCGATGCGCCATCCCGAGCGCATCCGTTTCGGCGGGCAGGCATCCGACCCCGCGGCCGCGTTGTCCGGGGCGGAACTGTTCTTCTATCCGTTGCAGCCGGATCATTACGGCACCGCCGAGAATGCGCTGATCGAGGCGATGTCGCTTGGGCTCGTTCCTGTTGTTCTGAACAACTCGGCGGAAAGAGCGATCGTCCGTCACGGCGAAAATGGCTTTGTGGCGCGTTCCGTCGAACAATGTGTCGAATATCTGCAAACGCTGCTCCGCTCGCCTGACGTGCGCAAAATCATGTCGCGCAATGCGGTTCGCCACGTTATGGAAACGCGAACGCCGGATCGGTCAGCGCGGCAATTCACGGGTTTGTGGCGGGCGCTGCTTGCCGAGCCGCCTGCACGGCCGGACTTCCGGGGTATCATCGGCGACGATCCGGCAAGCTGGTTCGTCGCCACGCAATGCCTGCGTGGAGAATCGTGGGAGCCATCGAGGCATCCCGCCGCCGAGGCGCCATCGAAGGGGACGCTGGCGCACTTCCGCAGCGTGTTTCCAGAAGACGGGTCGTGGTCGCGCCTTGCGACACTCCGCCGAAGCGGCCTTCACCCCTAGCCGACAAGGCGGATTTGTCGCGTGGCCGCCCGATCAGAGGCCCTGGAGATCTACCTTGGTCTGGGTGATCCGATAGAGGTCGATGAGGCGACGCAGCACCAAGAGCCTGCTCGGATTCCCCGGCGTGGGGTCCTGCGCCAGCGTTTGCTCGTCCCGATGCACAACCAGCACGGCACCATTCGGTTCGGCGCCAGGGGCGAGGATCGGCGTGGTCGGGTAGTAGGTGGAGAAGAACTCGACAACCTGGTTGGATTCGAAGCCGCGCAGCGAGATCCCGGCCACGTCCGAAAAGCTTTTGAACGCCAATTGGACGGCCTGGAGCGCCGCCGGAAGGGCGAAGCGCAGGACATCTTGCCGCGTTTCTTCGTCGGGGCCAGGGCCGTGCCATAGCATATGGCGTCGCCGAAGCTCGACCGCCCCGATCCAGTTCTTATTCACGGCGGCGCGCTCGGTCTCAAGGCGCAGGCGGCCGTGCAGGATGCGCTCAATGGATTGCAGGACAAACACCGCCTGCTCGTTGGGCAAGTGCGTGATGCCGGCATCCTGCAGCGCCATCAGCACCATTTCTTCCAGCGAAAGGCGCAACTCGTCGCCGATCATATGGAAGCTTTGATCTATGTTTATCCATTCCGTGCGTTGCAAGTGGCTCTTGAGCACACGGTGTTCGCGATAGAACGGCAGCGGGTCGAAGGCGACCCGTCCCAATCGCGAAAGCTGGTACATGCGTAGATAAAACGCCAAGCTGCGGCCGTGAAACAAGCGCGCCTGCAGCAATGCTTCGCGCCGAAAAATCCCAGTCTCCGGTAATGGGAAACGTTCAAGCATGAAATTGGCGAGTTCGAGCGAGTTGGTGGGGCCGAACGATACGGTTTCCTTGAAATCACCGAAATATCGGTGAAGCTCCCGGCCCTCTTTGTCGTCCCATGCGATCCAATCGGCGAAGATCGCAACCAGATCGGGCTGTTGCTCCATTGTGCTGACGTGATGCAGCACATTATCGACGATCACGGAGTCGTCGTCGGCCACTTGGAAAACGAACGTTCCCTGTGCGTTGCTGACTGCGTTGAACCAGTTTGCCAGCGGCCCGCGGTTCTCCGGGAAACGGTACGCGCGGATCATGGGATTGCGTTGGCGATGGGCGTCGATGACGCTTTGCGTATGATCCGTCGAGCCGTTATCCGAAATGACAACTTCCACGGCTTTGCCGCAGTTCAAAAGCGTGGCCAGATTGTCCAGGCAATAGTCGAGAATATCGGCCCGGTTGTAGGTTGGGATGCATACCGAAATTAGAGGGTGCATGTGTGGGTCCGCAGTTGGCGTTCGGTTCGGGGAGCGGCTGGCCGCGTGTTCGTTCTTTTTCTAGAAGGAGATTGTCTCATCGTGGCCGGCTATGCTGGCCCGAAATCGGGATGAGAGCCATCGCGTGACGATAGGATGCGCGGGGTCGCCGGCCACGCGATGTCGAAGGTTGGATCGTTCCAGCGAACGCCGCGCTCGGCCACCGGGTTGTATGGCTGGTCAACCAGATAGATGACATCGCTTGCATCCTCCAGCGTCAGGAAACCGTGTGCGCAACCGTCTGGGATAAAGAGCATGCGTCGCAGATCGGGAGCCAATTCCGTTCCGAACCAGCGTTGATAGCTCGGCGAGTGCGGGCGAAGATCGACCGCCACGTCGAAAATGCGACCGTGGATGCATTGAACCAGCTTGGACTCGCCGTGGGGAGCTTTCTGGTAGTGCAGACCGCGCAGCGTCAGCGCGTGGGGATTGCGCGACAAATTGGCTTGCCGAACGTGCATCGCAATGCCGGCTCGCGTGAATTCATCGTCGCAGAACACGCGGGAAAAGCTGCCGCGTTCGTCGCTAAATGGCTCGAGTTCAATCAACGCGACGCCCTCGAGCGGGGTTTCGATAAAGCGCATGGGGTCAACTCACAGGGATGGGGTGACAATGCAGTTGCCCCGCGCGCGAGGTCATACCAGCGCCTCATAGCGGCTGATCTGATCGAGCGCCACCCGGCGCGGCTCCGCGCCGTCGGTGACTGCGCGATACCATTCGGCTGTCCACTCCAGCGCCTCCGACGGCCCGAGCCGCGGCCGCCAGCCGATGGTGCGGAAGGCGAGGGTGGGATCGATGGCGAGAAACGTTGTCTCCTTGGGCTGCGGCGTGTCGTCCGCAACCCATCGTGATGGTGCGTTCACGGCCGCGAGCATCGTGTCGGCGACATCGGCGACGCTGAGCACATCGTCGGGCGCCGGGCCGAAGTTGAGCGATGAGGGAAGATCGCTGCCGCGGGCGAGGCGTTCGGCATAGAGCAGGTAGCCCGACAGCGGTTCCAGCACATGCTGCCAGGGGCGTGTGGCGAGCGGGTTGCGCAGCCGCAACGATCGTCCGGCGCTCACGGCGCGCCAGAGGTCCGGCACCAGTCGGTCTTCCGACCAGTCGCCGCCGCCGACGACATTGCCGGCGCGCGCGGTTGCGATCGGCACCCCGCGCGGTGTGAAGAAACTGGCGCGCATGCTGGCGACCACGATCTCGGTGGCGGCTTTCGAGCCGGAATAAAGATCGGCACCGCCGAGCGGATCGTCTTCCGCATGCGCGCGCTCCTGGCCGTCGTCTCGGTAGACTTTGTCGGTTGTAACGATGACGACGGCTTCCAGATCGTCGGTCGTACGCAGGCTGTTGAGCAGATGCACCGTTCCCATCACGTTGGTGGAGACGGTTTCGACCGGCGCGCGATAGGAACGCCGGACCAGAGACTGCGCCGCCATGTGGATGACGATCTGTGGCCGCGCCTCGTCCACCGCTTCCGCGACGATGGTGGGATCGCGGATGTCTCCGAGCCGCGAGCGCAGTCGTTTCATTGGGCCCAGCATGTCGTATAGCGACGGCTCCGTATCCGGAGCCAGCGCCAAGCCGTACACCTGCGCGCCGAGTTGTTCGAGCCAGAGCGACAGCCACGCGCCTTTGAAGCCAGTGTGTCCGGTGAGCAGCACGCGCCGGCCCTGCCAGTAGGCGCGCTCGATCATGCCCAGACCTTCCACGGCGCCGAGCCGCCAGCCCAAAGATTCTCCAGGAGGATCTTATCGCGCAGCGTGTCCATCGGCTGCCAGAAACCCCGATGCAGATGGACGCTGAGCTGGCCGTCGGCCGCCAGCTTTTCGAGCGGCTCGCGCTCCCATGCGGTCGCGTCGTTCTCGATGTAGTCACCGACCCCGGGCGATAGCACGAAGAATCCCGCGTTGATCCAGCCGTTCTCGTCGGGGGGTTTTTCCTTGAAGCTGGTGATCTTGCCGCCGTCGTGATCGAGCACGCCGAACCGTCCGGGCGGATGGGTAGCCGTAATGGTCGCCAGCCGCTTTGTCTGGCGGTGATGGGCGATCACCGCCGAAATGTCGACATCGGCAAGGCCGTCGCCATAAGTCATGCAGAAAGCTTCGTCGTCCTTCACATAGGGCAGGATGCGCTTGATCCGGCCGCCGGTCTGCGTGTTCTCTCCGGTGTCGATCAGAGTGACGCGCCACGGCTCGGACTTGGCGTTGTGCACGTCGATCCGATTTTCCTTCAGGTCGATGGTGACGTCGGACCTGTGCAGGAAGTAGTTGGCGAAATATTCCTTGATCAAATAGCCCTTGTATCCAAGGCAGATAATAAACTCATTCAGCTCGTACGCGCTGTAGAGCTTCATGATGTGCCAGAGGACCGGATTGCCCCCGAGCTCCACCATCGGCTTGGGCCGCACCGTCGTCTCCTCGGCCAGTCGTGTGCCGAGCCCGCCCGCTAGGATGACAACCTTCATTGTCGGTCTTGGCGCCCGTATATCCCGACTTGCCGCACGCGCTATCGCGAGCGCGACGACCAACCTCAAAGTGCGCCGCTCTGGCGGCACCCCTTGTCATCGACAAGTCCAATGGCGGCATCTTATGTGATTCGCGATTCGGCAAGGGCTGCTTTCGCAAGCAGGGGCGCTTTTGCCGGGAGGGCCGGTAGGGTGGTTTTATCGCCGCTTGCTCTGGGGGCCCGGGGCTTTCGTCGTGGCGTCCAGGGCCGACAGGATCCGCGACACGATTTCGTCCGGCCTGGGCTCGACCGAAACGGTGATGGGGTTCTCGTCCGGGGTCGGCTCCTCGAGCGCCTCGAATTGGCTGTGGAGCAGGCCGGCCGGCATGAAGTGTCCGTGACGGTGGACGATGCGCTGGTCGATCAGGCTTTCGCCACCCTTCAGGTAGACGAGACGGACATCCTGCCGGCTGCCGATCAGCATATTGCGATAGCGGCGTTTCAAGGCCGAGCAGGCAATGACGCCGTGGCCGCCGGCGCGGCGTGTCTTGTCGATCCAGGCGGCAATGGCTTCGAGCCAGGGCTTGCGGTCTTCATCGGTCAGCGGCACGCCACGATGCATCTTTTCGATGTTGGTGGCCGGATGGAAACGGTCGCCGTCCTCGAACGGCCAGTTAAGCCGCTGCGCCAAGTGTTGGCCGATGGTCGATTTGCCGGACCCCGACACGCCCATGACGATCAGCACCGCCGGAGCGGGAAAGAGACCGGCAGGGGGGCCTTGCGTCAGGTGGCTTTGCGCGGACATCGGGCAGGGTCTCCGGGCGCTGGCGCGGTGGCGAGGAGGGCGTCGTCTTCGCCCGTTTGGATTTGCACAGTCACGTTACGGTTTGTCGCACCAGCGGCAAGGTGCACAACGTCGCGGCTGCGGCGGCTCGTCACAACGTGTTGTCCTTGCCGGTGCCGTTGATCGGGCGCCAGCGGCGGCCGTCGCGCGCCAGAAGCGCGTCGGCCTCGTCGGGGCCGGAGCTTCCGGCCGGGTAAAGCGGAAGCGTTTCAACCGCCTCCATCGCCCAGGTGTCGAGCACCGGCTGCACGACGCGCCAACCCATCTCGATGTTGTCGGCGCGGTTAAACAGGGTCGCGTCGCCGTTCATGCAATCGTGGATCAGCGTCTCGTAGCCGGTGCTGGGCGCAGCCTTGAAGTGGTCCTTGTAGTTGAATTTCATCTCGACCCCGTCCATGTGCACGTCGGGGCCTGGAATCTTGGCGCTGAAGCGCAGCGTCATGCCTTCTTCCGGCTGGATTTGCAGGACGAGATCGTTCGGCGCGAGTTTTTCGACCGGCGTATCGCGAAACGGCGTGAACGGCGCCTGCTTGAACTGGATGGCGATTTCGCTGCGCCGCGCTGCAAGCGCCTTACCGGTCCGCAGATAGAACGGCACGCCGGCCCAGCGCCAATTGTCGATCAGGAGCTTGAGGGCGATGTAGGTTTCGGTTGTCGAATCCGGCGCAACGTTGTCGGCTTGCCGATAACCGACGATTTTCCGGTTGTCGACAATGCCGGCGCCATATTGGCCACGCACCACGCTGGCGCACACGTCCCCCGCGCAGAGCGGCCGCACGCCCTCCAGCACCTTGGTCTTTTCCGAGCGCACGGCCTCCGCGCCAAAGCAGGTGGGCGGCTCCATCGCGGTCAGCGTGAGAAGTTGGAACAGGTGGTTCGGCACCATGTCCCGAAGCGCGCCGGTCTTATCGTAGAACTTGCCGCGGCGCTCCACGCCGAGCGTCTCCGCGACCGTGATTTGCACATGGTCGATGTGGTTCCTGTTCCACAGCGGCTCGAAAATGCCGTTGGCGAAGCGGAACACCAGGATGTTCTGGACTGTCTCTTTGCCGAGGTAGTGGTCGATCCGATAAATCTGGCTTTCGTCGAGCACCGAGAGGATATCGCGGTTCAGCAATTGCGCAGAGAGCAAGTCCGAGCCGAACGGCTTCTCGATGATGACCCTCCGCCAGCGCCCGTCGGCCTCATCGGCCAAGCCGGACCGGCCGAGTTGTTTCACGATCGGCGCGAACACCTGTGGCGGTGTTGCCAGGTAAAACAGCGCATTGCCCCGCGTATCGTACGCGCGATCGATTTCGGCGAGTCGCTGCTGCAGACGGCCGTACGTTGCGGGGTCGTTGAATTCACCATGGACGTGATGAAAACGCCGAACCAGCCAGCCCGTATCGTCTTTGGCCAATGTGCCGCCGCATGAATCGCGCAGCGCCGCCGCTGCTTCGTCGCGCAGCGCGTCATCGCCGATGTCGCCGCGCGAGATGCCGATGACGGCGAAGGCCTCCGGCAAGAGATGCGCGCGCCGCAGGTTGTAGAGCGCTGGGACCAGCAGACGCCGGGTGAGGTCGCCCGAGACTCCGAAGATGACGAGCGTGCAAGGGTCTCCGGGCTGCGTTTGCAATTCCATGTTGTTTAGCCGCCGGCCTTCGGCTCGACGTGTCCGCCAAACTTGTTGCGCATGGCCGAAAGCAGCTTATCGGAGAAGCTTTCTTTCTCGCGCGAACGGAAACGGGCGTAGAGGGCAGCCGACAGCACCTCGGCCGGCACGGCCTCCGCGATGGCGGCTTCGATGGCCCACCGGCCTTCACCGGAGTCTGCGACGAAGCCCGAATAGGCGGCGAGCTTGGGGTCTTCCGCCAGCGCCATCGCGGTCAGGTCGAGCAGCCACGATCCGATGACGCTGCCGCGCCGCCACACTTCGGCGATATCCGGCAAATCGAGTTCGAAACGCTGGTCCTCCGGCAGTTCCTTCGATGCCGCGCCGCGTAGGATGTTGAACCCCTCGGCATAGGCCTGCATCAGGCCGTATTCGATGCCGTTGTGCACCATCTTGACGAAACGCCCGGAACCGCTCGGGCCGCAATACATGTAGCCGCGTTCGACCCGCGGGTCGCGGCCTTCGCGCTGCGGCGTTTTCTCGATGTCGCCCACGCCGGGGGCGAGCGCATCGAAGATCGGGTCGAGCCGCTCGACGGCCTCCTTGTCGCCGCCGATCATCAGGCAATAGCCGCGCTCGACTCCCCAGACGCCGCCGCTCGTGCCGCAGTCAACGTAGTGGATGCCCTTGGCTTTCAGCGCCTTGGCGCGGCGGATGTCGTCCTTATAGAAGGCGTTGCCGCCGTCGATGATTGTGTCGCCCGGCTCCAGCAGGTCGCCCAGTTGCGCGACCGTGGCTTCGGTGATCTCGCCCGCGGGCAGCATGACCCACACCGCGCGCGGCTTGGCGAGCTGCCTGACCAGATCGGCAAGGTCGGCGCTTCCTTCGACATGTGCGCCCGTCAGCGCCTTGATGGCGGCGGGGTTGCGATCGAACACGACGCACTGGTGGTTGTTGCGCGTCAGGCGGCGGACGATATTGCCGCCCATGCGCCCCAAGCCGATCATCCCAAGCTGCATCCGTGTTCTCCCGCTTCGCCAGCTATGCGAGCGCGTCGCGGATGGCGTTCTTGAGGGTGGTCAAGCCGCCGGCGACATGCGATCCCAGATGGATGCGCAGCGCCCGCCGGCCGCGCTCGGCGAGCACTTGGAAATCGCCGCGCGCCTGCGCCGTCTCGACGATGCCAAACGTGTATTTCTGGCCCGGCACTTCGACATCCGGGGCGTGGTCGCAGGTGATTTGCAGGAACACGCCGGTGTCGGGTCCGCCCTTGTAGGCCTGTCCGGTGGAGTGAAGGAAGCGCGGGCCGAAGCCGAGACATGTCGCGACCCGTTTGCGGTCGCGGATCAACGCACGGATCTCCTGCAAAGTGCCCTGATGCTGCTTGTTGTGCTCGACATAGGCGAGCAGGGCGCAGTAGTCGCCGGTTTGAATGCGACCGAGATGGGCTTTCAGCGCGTCGCTGAGCGTGCGCGCGGACAACATCGTCTTGGCGTTCTCGGGATCGGCATAGAGCGTGAGGCCTGAGCCCTCCAACAGGGCTGTTTCCTCCGGCAGCTTGCCGGTGGACTCGTAGGCGGCGGTCAACTCGCGCGTCTTGACCTTGCTCGCTTCGACGTCGGGTTGGTCGAATGGGTTGACGCCGAGGATGGCGCCGGCCACGGCGGTCGCGATCTCCCAGCGGAAGAACTCCTGGCCGAGGTGGTAGCGGTCGGTCACAACGATCCGCACGACGGGGTGGCCGGCCCGCTCCAGCGCGGTGATGGTGCCGGCGCGCTCGGCCTCCGCCTCGCTGGCAAGCCGGATGTGGATGAACAGCCGGTCCTGGCCGTAGGCTTCGGGCGCGCCCAGAGGCTCGATATCGACCGGGATCAGCCCTTTGCCGTGTTTGCCGGTCGACTCGGCCAGAAGCTGTTCCAGCCACGCCCCGACATCCTCGATGCCCGGAGAGGCGACGATGGTCACCTTGTCGAGGCCGGAGCGCCCGGCAACACCCAGAACGGTGCCGAGCACAACGCCCGGATTGTCGGAGGGAGGCACATTGGCCGCGCACGACCGCACCATCGTCATCGTCGTGTCGAGCAGCTTACCGACATCGAGGCCCATCGCTGCCGCAGGCACCATGCCGAAATCCGACAGCACGGAATAGCGGCCGCCGATGCTCGGCACGCCGTAGGCCACGCGGCGGAAGCCCTCTTGCTCGGCGGTCTTCTGCAGCGACGATCCGGGGTCGGTGACGGCGAAGAAGCGCGAGGCTGCCTTGTCGGCTCCGACGGCGCGCTTGGCGCGTTCGAAGAAATATTGCTTGAGAATGTTCGGCTCGAGCGTGCTGCCGGATTTGCTCGAGACGATGAACAAGGTCTTGGCCGGATCGATCCGGCTCTCGAAGCTACGCACCTGGGCGGGATCGGTCGAATCGAGCACCAGAAGCTCGGGGCCGCCGCTTTGTCGGCCGAAGGTTCGCGCGAACACCTCGGGTCCGAGGCTCGAACCGCCCATGCCGAGCAGCAGGATATGGGTGAAGCCTTCGCGTCGCACATCGTCAGCGAGGCTTGCGAGATTACCGATGCGTTTGCGTTGCTGCTTGACGATCGGCAGCCAGCCGAGCCACTTCGCCTCGTCCTGTCCGGTCCAGAGCGTCGCGTCGCCGGCCCACAGCCGCCGCACGTTGCCGTCGCGCCGCCAGGACTCCAGCGAGTCCGCTACCAATTTCTCGAGCCCGGAGGCCAGCGTGACGGCTTGGCTGTTCAGCTTGTTGCCCAGGAGCGCCGCGCGCTTGCGCGCCACCGCGCCGAGAAGTTTGTCGAAGGCATCGGCGAAAAGCTGCACGCCGTCTTCGACCAGCTTGTCGGTCACCGAGTCGATGGAGATGCCGGAGCGTTCCAGCGCCGCCATCGTCTGCCGCGCCTCGTCAAGCTTCTCGTCGAGCGTGAGGCGAACCTTGCCGTGGTCGCGGAAGGCATCCATCGTTGCCGGCGGCAGCGTGTTGACGGTGTCGGGCGCGATCAGCTCGTCGACGTAGAGCACGTCGCTGTATTCGGGATTCTTGGTCCCGGTGCTGGCCCAGAGCAGCCGCTGGACCCGCGCGCCCTTGGCCTTGAGCTTTTCCCAGCGCGGGCCTGAAAACAGCCGCTTGTAGATCTGATAGGCCAGCTTGGCGTTGGCGATAGCGACCTTGCCGCGCAGTGGCTCAAGCAGTTCGCGGGCGTTCGTGTTGGCGTTGGGCAGCCGGTCCTCGATCATTTTGTCGATCAGCACGTCGATGCGGCTGACGAAGAAGCTCGCGACGCTGGCCATTTTAGCCGGGTCGCCGCCGCGCTCGATCAGATGCTCCAGGCCGGCGAGATAGGCCTCGGCGACCTGCTCGTAGACCTTCTGCGAGAACAGGAGCGTGATGTTGACGTTGATGCCTTCGCCGATGAGCTGCTGGATCGCCGGCAGACCGGGCTTGGTCGCCGGCACCTTGATCATCAGGTTTTCACGGCCGACCGCCTGCCACAGCCGCCGCGCTTCCGCGACTGTTGCCTCGGTGTCCATTGCAAGATAGGGCGACACCTCGAGGCTCACATAGCCGTCGGCGCGCCCCGTGGCATCGTAGACGGGCCGCAGAGCATCCGCTGCGTTCTGGATGTCCTCGATCGCAAGCGCCTCGTAGAGCGCCATGACGTCGCGGTCGCCCTCACGGAGGATCGTCTGCAGCGCGGGATCGTAGTCGGCGCTGCCCGCGATGGCCTTTTCAAAGATCGAGGGGTTGGACGTCACGCCCGCCAGGCGGTCGTGGTCGATGAGCTTCTTCAAGCCGCCCTCGGCGATGAAGCTGCGCGAGAGGAAGTCGAGCCAGATCGCCTGCCCGGCATCGTGCAGCCGCACGAGCGGATTGGACGAGCTTTTTTCTTGCTTTTGACGCTTTTGTTGGCGTTGCACCGTCATGGTGGCGGTATTCCTTTCGACTTCGCGATCTGGTCCTTCGCTGTGGCAAGGACCGCCTCCGGCGTAAAGCCGAATTTTGTCAGCAGATCCTTCAGCGGCGCGGAGGCGCCGAACGTGCTCATGCCGATCCTGGCCCCCTGCGCGCCAACGTAGCGGTCCCAGCCGATGACCGAGCCCATTTCGACCGAAACGCGCGCGGTGACATCGGGCGGGAGAACGGCGTCACGGTACGACCGATCCTGCCGCTCGAAAAGCTCCCATGACGGCATGCTGACGACGCGGGCCGCAATCCCTTGCTGCTTCAACCGTTCGAAGACTTCAACACAAAGTGAAACCTCGCTGCCGGTGCTGATCAGGATCACAGGGGGCTTGCCGCCCGGCGCGTCGGCCAGGACGTAAGCGCCCCGCGCAAGCCCTGTCGCGGGTGCGTAGCGCGCACGGTCTAAGGTGGGAAGCGGCTGGCGGGTCAGCACCAGGCACGCGGGCCCGTGCCGCAGCTCCATCGCCACGCGCCAAGCCTCCACCACTTCGTTGGCATCGGCCGGGCGCAGAGTGACCAGGCCCGGAATACTGCGCAATGCGACAAGCTGCTCAACCGGCTGATGCGTCGGGCCGTCCTCGCCGACACCGATGGAGTCATGTGTGAAAATGTAAATGACGGGCAGCTCCATCAGCGCACCGAGCCGGATCGGTGGCTTCATATAATCGGAGAAGATGAGAAAGGTGGAGCCGAAGGGGCGAAGCCCCGCGAGCGCCAGCCCGTTGACGATGGCGCCCATGACGTGCTCGCGTACGCCGAAATGCATGTTGCGGCCGCCCGGCGTGGCGGCTTCGAGATCGCCGGCGCCGAGCGCCGCAAGATATGTCTTGGTGGAGGGCGCGAGATCGGCCGCGCCGCCGACCAGCCAGGGGTGGCGCGCGGCGATAGCGTTCAACACCTTGCCCGATGAATCGCGGGTCGCAAGACCTTTGGCGTCGGCGGGAAATTTCGGGAGGTCGGCATCCCAGCCCTGGGGGTTCTCGCGTCGCTGCATCCGTTCGAGCCGGGCGGCAAGATCGGGATGAGTCGTGCGGTAGGATTCCAACAGCGCGCTCCAGGCGCCGTGCAGGCGCTTGCCGCGCCGTCCAAGGCCGGCCTGGAAATGCTCGCGCACACCGTCCGGCACCAGAAACTTGGCATCCTCCGGCCAGCCGTAGCTGCGCTTGGCAAGCCGCACCTCGTCGTCGCCGAGCGGTTCGCCGTGGGCGGCGCTGGTGTCCTGCTTGTGCGGTGCACCGTAGCCGATGTGGCTCTCGACGATAATTAGCGTCGGCGCGTCGTCGGCCTGACGGAAAGCCTCGATGGCTTGCGAAATGCTCGCCGTATCGTTGGCGTCGGCGATATGATGAACGTGCCAGCCGTAGGCGCGGAATCGTCCCGCCACGTCGTCGCCGAATGCGAGGTCGGTGTGACCTTCGATGGTCACCCGGTTGCTGTCGTAGAACCAGCAGAGATTGCCGAGCTTCTGAAAGCCTGCGAGCGAAGCCGCCTCGCTCGACACCCCCTCCATCATGTCGCCGTCGCCGCAGATGGTGTAGACGTCGTAATCGAACAGCGGGAATTCCGGCCGGTTGAACTGCTGGGCCAGCCAGCGGCCGGCTATCGCCATGCCGACACTGTTGCCGCAGCCTTGCCCAAGCGGGCCGGTGGTGGTTTCGACGCCCGGCGTGAGCCCGTATTCGGGATGGCCGGGGCATTTGCTGCCGAGTTGGCGAAATCGCTTGATGTCCTCGAGTGACACCGCGGGTTCTCGTTTATTATTCGGGCCCGGCGATTGCACGCCGCCGAGATGCAACAGCGCGTAAAGCAGCATCGAGGCGTGACCATTGGAAAGTACAAAGCGGTCGCGGTTGGGCCAAGCCGGATCGTCCGGGTCGAAGCGCAGAAAACGCTGCCATAGGGTGTAAGCCAAAGGGGCGAGTGCCATCGGCGCGCCGGGGTGGCCGGAGTGTGCCTGCTGCACGGCGTCCATCGCCAGCGTACGAATGGTGTCGATACAGATGCGGTCGATCGGCGCATCGGCAACGCCAAGCCGAACCTTCGACTCAAGGCTGACGGCGGTTTTTGTGGCCATTTTCGTCCGTTGCCGGCGTTCCGAGTCCGCTTGGGCTGAATAATTCGCTCAAGGTACTCGCGTACGGCAGTTCGTAAGCGCCCCCCGGTGAAGTAATGGAAAACCTGGAGGGAGGTTCCATCCCAAAGGTTGGTGCGATGAACTGACGGCGGAAAAGCGCCGGAACCTTCCGCGTTCCGGGTGGTTCAATCCCTTTGCGGGGGCGTTCATGTCCATGGAATCGAGGCCTGACCTTGCTTAGGACGCACTCGACCGCCACCGTGGTCGAGGAGATCGCGGAAACTCCCTTTTATATTCCGGGGACAGAGGCCTCCACGCGGCCGCGCCATGCGCTCAAGCATGACGATTGTTTCGCGGTGTTCGACAGCCACGCCGATATCGGCGCCGAATCCGGCGGCCCGGACGGGATCTTCTTCCGCGACACGCGCTACATCTCGCACCTCGAGATGCTGCTCGAAGACCAGCCGCCGCTGCTTCTGGGCTCAAGCGTGCGCGATGACAATTCCAGCCTCACGGTCGATCTGACCAATCCCGATATTTATCGCGATCAGAAGTTGGTGTTGCCGAAGGACCTTCTGCATGTGGTGCGAACGCTGTTTCTCTGGCGCGGCGTGGCCTATCAGCGCCTGCGCATGCAGAACCATGACGAGCGTCCGTTCTGTTTCAACCTGACGCTGACCTTTGCCAGCGATTTCGCCGATGTGTTCGAGGTGAGGGGTATGCGTCGGCCGAGGCGCGGCTCGGCCACGGTGGAGCTTCGCGGATCCTCGGCCGTCGTGCTGAACTACCAGGGCCTCGACGGCCGGGAACGGCGCACCAAGCTGTTGTTCGATCCTGCGCCGAACCACCTGTCGGGCAGCGCGGCGTCGTATGGGCTGGAGTTGAAACCCAGCGAAAGCCGCTCACTGTTCGTCTCGGTGGAATGCGACGGAGAATGGGAGAGGCCGGCCCCGCCGCCGTTCCGCAAGGCCTTGCGCAGCGCATTCCGCGAGCACGCGGCCGCAAGCCGCAACAGCACGACCATCGTCAGCTCGAACCAGATTTTCAACGAGATGGTCTGCCGCTCGATGGCGGACTTGTCGATCTTGACGACGCAGACGCCGCAGGGTGCTTACCCTTACGCCGGCATCCCTTGGTATTCGACCACGTTCGGCCGGGATGGCATCGTTACTGCGCTGCAGATGTTGTGGTGTGATGCCGGGATGGCCAGGGGTGTGCTGCGGCGGCTCGCGGCCTATCAAGCGGTCAAAGTTGACGCCGAGGCGGACGCCGAGCCGGGAAAAGTCCTGCACGAGATGCGCCGCGGCGAAATGGCGGCGCTACGTGAGGTCCCGTTCGGCCTTTATTACGGCAGCGTCGATTCGACCCCGCTGTTCGTTATGCTGGCGGGGCTCTATGTCGAGCATACCGGCGATCTTGGGACGTTGCAGGAATTGTGGCCCAACATCGAAACGGCGCTCGCCTGGATCGATGGACCGGGCGATGCCGATCGCGACGGTTTCGTCGAGTACAACCGCGCCGACCAGAACGGGCTTGTCAATCAAGGTTGGAAGGATTCGCAGGACTCCGTCTTCCATGCCGATGGATCGCTGGCCGTGGGGCCGATCGCGCTCTGCGAGGTGCAGGGCTATGTCTATGCCGCCAAACGCTTGGCAGCGCGCTGCGCGCGCAGGCTCGGCAAGTGCGAGCGCGCGGATGCGCTCGACCGGCAGGCGAATGTGCTCGCGGAGCGGTTCGAGGCGGCATTCTGGTGCGAGGAACTGGGCACTTACGCGCTGGCGCTGGACGGCGACAAGCGGCCGTGCCGGGTGCGGACCTCCAACGCCGGGCAAGTGCTGTTCAGTGGCATCGCGTCGCCCGAGCACGCCAAGGCGGTGGCGCGCGACCTGATGCGGCCGTCGTTCTTCTCCGGCTGGGGGATTCGCACGGTCGGGCGCGAAGAAGCGCGCTACAACCCGATGTCATATCACAACGGCTCGGTCTGGCCGCATGACAACGCGCTGATCGCGGCGGGCTTCGCGCGTTATGGGCAAAAGAGCGCGATCGAGCGGGTGTTCAAGGGCCTGTTCGATGCGGCGAGCTATATGGATCTACGGCGGCTGCCCGAGCTTTATTGCGGTTTCCAGCGCGGGCACCAGCGCGGGCCGACGCTCTATCCGGTGGCGTGTTCGCCACAGGCGTGGGCGGCGGCCACGCCGCTGATGCTTCTTCAGGCGTCGCTTGGCCTCGAGTTCGACGCCGACCGCAATGAAATCCGGTTGCGCCAGCCGCGATTGCCGCGCTTCCTCGACGAGGTGACGCTGAGCAACCTTCGGCTGGGGCACTCCATTCTCGACCTGAAGTTGCGCCGGCATGACACCGACGTTTCGCTCCAGGTCTTGCGCAACGACGGTCAAATCCGCGTATCGGCGGTTTATTGAATCGCCCCTTACGACCGCGTGCGGTTCAGGTTGGTCGCGGCGTCGTCTTTGCCGGCGGAGATTCCCTGCGTGCCGCAAGCGCCATCGCAATGAGCGCGGAGCCGCCGAAGATCATGTTGATGCCGACCAGAAGACCGAGCGCCCACGCTGCCGTGCCCGGCAGGCCAGCGAAGATCATCGCAGCCAGAATCAGGTCGATGATGCCGCTCAGCAGCATCCAGCCCCAGCGTTGCGAAAGTTGCTGTCGGTGGTCCAGCGCATACATGATCGAAACGACGCCTTCGACGATGAAGAAGGCGATCAGCACCAGCGTCAGCGAAACAGCGCCTGTTACGGGCCGCGCAAGCAGCAGGATGCCGGCGCCGATCCCCAACAGCGCGGACAGCAGCGACCACCAGAAGCCCGGTGCCTGTCGTGCCCAGAAGGTCGTCACCAGACCCATGATGCCGCTTAGAAGGAACAGCCAGCCGATGACGATGGTGATGCCCAGGGTGGCCAGCGGCGGCAACAGGATTGCGAGGAAGCCGAGGATCACCAGCACGATCCCCTCGATGAGAAACAGCGACCAGCGATCGTGCAGCGACTTGGCGAAGTCCGCCTGAAGCCGGTCGATATCGGTGGGTTGGCTTGTCGACATGGACGCCTCCTTGAGTCTCGTTGAAATCGAGCACTTCGCCATTGGCGAAGAATTCAAGAACGCGGTTCGATCATAGCGGCTTTCGGCGCGGCGCGCACCGGCGGAGCCACGAGATTGGCGCATTTCCAATCGCGTTGGCGGGAGGCGCTGCGATCAGCGGCCGAGCGAAATCGCGCCCGCGCCTGCGCGCGCCGGGCGGCTATCGCCGTGGGGCGGGCGGCCGAATTCCCGCGCGACCTGTTCGATATCTTGAAGTGTCGGCAGCCCGGCCTCGTTGCCGAGATGCTGGATTTTATAGGCGGCGGCGTGCTGCGCGAACTGGAAATGCTCCCGCCAACGCTTCTCCGGATTCTTGACGTAAGAGTAGACGTAAGCGCCGTGGAACACGTCCCCGGCGCCGCTGGTGTCGCGCACGCGCGCGGCGGGCACCGAAAGCGCCTCGAGCGTTTGCACCGTTCCGCTTTCGTCGTACCAAAGCACGCCGCGCTCGCCCAGCGTCACGCCGCCGATCTTGCAGCCACGGCTTTTCAGATAATCGAGCGTCGCCGTAGGCGTCTTGTCCATCTGCTGGCAGAAGCGTTCGGCGACCATCGCGACGTCGATATGGGCAAGCAGCTCGTGGGTGTTGATGCGAAGGCCGCCGCCGTCGAGTGAGGTGAGGATGCCGGCCTTGCGGCAGCGTTGTGCATAGGCCATCGCGGCATCGGGCTGGTGGCCGTCGAGGTGCAGCGCGCGGCAGCCTTCGAGATCGAGCACGGGAAAAGGCGTCAGGTAATGGTCGTCGCGGCAGCGTACGATGGCACGACGGCCCGCCTTCGGCATGATGAAGGACAGCGACGATTTCTCGACCCGGCGCGGATGAAAGCGGATGTCGTATTTCGCCGCCATGTCGAGGAACATGCGGCCGAGCCAGTCATCGGCGATGGTGGCGATCAGATCGGGCTTCACCGACAGCTTGGCGCAGCAGAATGCGGCAGTGACGGCGTTGCCGCCGAAGGACACGGCATATTCGGACGCGACCGACTTCTCGTCGCCCTGTGGCATATGGTCGGCGAGGAAGGTGACGTCGATATAGGTTTGGCCGATGAACAAGGCTTGCATGGTGTCTCCAGAAAGACCCGATCTGTGGCATGACACAATGCTTCACAAATCCGCCCGGAGCGTGGCAGGTTCCGTGGCCTGCGCCGTGCGCCGTCCCGCTATTCCGTGCCGTAGGCGCGATTGCCGGCATCGCCGAGGCCCGGAACGATGAAGGCGTTGTCGTCGAGCCGGTCGTCGATGGCGCCGGTCCACACCGGCACGTCGGGATGGATGCCGCGCAGCCGCTCGAGGCCCTCGGGCGAGGCGATCAGGCAGACCATGCGAATATCGGTTGCGCCGCGCTCCTTGAGGCGGTCGATAGCGGCCACGGCGGTGTTGGCGGTTGCCACCACCGGCGACACGACAACGACCTGACGCACCGCGATGTCGGCCGGGGTCTTCAAGTAATATTCGACGGCCACCAGCGTATCGGGATCGCGATAAAGACCGATATGGGCGACGCGCGCGGCCGGGACGAGTTCGAGCATGCCTTCGACCAGCGTCAGCCCGGCGCGCAGGATCGGCGCGAACACCAGTTTCTTACCCGCGATCTTCGCGCCCTTCATGTGCGTCATGGGCGTCTCGATGTCCATCCAGTCGAGCGGCAGATCGCGTGTCACCTCGTAGCAGAGCAGGATGCCGAGCTCGCGGCACAACTCACGGAACGATTTGGTTGAGCGGTCTTTTTGCCGGATCAGCGTCAGCTTGTGCTGCACCAACGGATGATCGACCACCGTCACGCCTTCCATCGTCGTCCCCCGATCAAAAAACCGTGCCGTCGCTGACGATTTTCAGCGGCGGGCCGCCGTCCGGCCGAAGCTTTTTCGCGATGGTCCGTCCGGTCGCCCAGGTGCCGCCTTGCAGGATGCGCGCGAGCGGCAACGTTTCGCGGTCCATGCCGAGCTTGGCGCGCACGGTTTCCGCGAGACGGTCGAGCAGGGCGACGGTCAGCGCGCGCCATTCCACCACAAGCTCGGAGTCCACCGTGTGTTCGCGTTGCGTCGCCACCGGGTCGCGCGGCGTCAAAACGCCGGTGTCGATGAACAGCCCGCCGTTGCGATATTCGGCAAGCCCCGTGAGCCCGTCGATATCGGTGACTTTGATGCCGGCTCCTTGCAGCGGTTCAATCAGCGAATACGACAGCCATTGCGACAACTTGTGCAACGGCACAAGGCCGCTCGTCTCGTCGCCCGTCACGATGGCGGAATGCCGCCAGCAGTCGCCGAGCGGAACGCCGCCGAGCGTCAGTCGCGACGGCCAGATCGGGCCGAGATGCTTGAGGACCTCCTCGAGGATGACGGGGGCGGCAATCCTGTTATCGACCGCCAAAGCCGAGAGGTGATCGAACAAGCCGCCGGGGCGGGGCGTATCGTTGCGCGCGAACACCTCTGGCGCGGCGGCGATGGCGTGGCCGAGACGCCGCAGCAGGTCCACGCGGCCGGCGAGCCCGGCCAGCGGGTTCTCGTCCGTCACCTGGAAGCCTTCGATAAGCTTGGCCTCGCTGATCTGCTCCAGCATCTCGGCATCGACCCGCAGCGGATAGCTCGGCCATTTCGAGAATTCGCAATTGCGGAACATCACGAGACTGGCGAGTGCCAGTCCTTCCGAGCGGCTGACATCCTCGCCGCTGACCGGATAGCGGAATTTCCATGCCGACCCGGCGCCGGCATCCAGCAGCACACTGACGATCACCAGGTCGAACGCCGTACGTGCCCGCTCGCTCGCCGAGGGCCACGCCATCGCCTGGTCGATCTCGCCCCAATAATCGAACCCGTCGATATCGAAATGCCGCCATCGCGAATGGAAGGGAATATCGAATGTGGGATAGGCGGCGCGCGTCGTGTCGATGACCAATCGCGCCGTTTCCTCAAGACGGCCGAGATCGACCCGGAAGTTCGGCAACCGCTCGCCCAGCGCCAGCATCCGGTGTGCGCGTTCGCGCACGGCGGCGGCATTGAGGAGCGATCGCGCGGCGGTCTGCGGCGACACGATCAATACTTTTCGAGCGGCCGGCCGGAGGTCTTCAGGTCGTCCGGGTCGGGAGTTTCCAGCGTGTAATAGCCGGCAGCCTTCTTGGCCGCGATTTCCACATGGGCGTCCGGCGGCACCAGCTCGTCGGGAATCGGGACACGATCCACGATGTCGATACCCTGGCCGACCAGCGCGTCGTGTTTCATGTCGCTCATCGACACGAAGCGGTCGATGCGGCGTACGCCGAGCCAGTGCAGCGCATCCGGCATCAGTTGTTGGAACCGCGCGTCCTGCACGCCGGCGACGCATTCGGTACGCTCGAAGTAGGTTGCGGCGGCGTCACCGCCCTCCTGGCGCTTGCGGGCGTTGTAAACCAGAAACTTGGTCACCTCGCCGAGCGCGCGGCCTTCCTTGCGGTTGTAGACGACGATGCCAAGTTCGCCCTGCTGTGCCGCGCGAGCGCATTCCTCGATGCCGTGGATGAGATAGGGTCGGCAAGTGCAGATGTCGGAGCCGAACACGTCCGAGCCGTTGCACTCGTCATGCACGCGGCAAGTGATCCGGGTTCGCGGATTGGACAGTTTCGATACATCGCCGAACAGGTACACGGTGGTGCCGCCGATCGGCGGCAGGAACACGCGCAGGTCCGGGCGCGTCACCAGTTCCGGAAACATGCCTGCGGTCTGCTCGAACAGGTCGCGGCGCAGCGTCGTCTCGGTGGTGCCGAAGCGCTCGGCAATGCCGGGCAGATACCACACCGGGTCGATGGCGACCTTGACCACGGACAAGCTGCCATTGGCATGGACGGCGTTGCCGTCCGCCTTGAGACGGCCGGCCGCGAGCGCATCGCGCATCTCGATCAGGTCGAGCCGCGCACGCGTGACGGCGATGCTTGGCCGGATGTCGAAGCCTTCGGCGATCTCGGTCTTGAAGATTTCCGCGACGAGGTGGCCCCACGGGTCGAGCGAGACGATCTTGCCTGGCTCTGACCATTGCGGAAACGGCCCGATGGGAACCGCCGGATAGGTGTTGGTCAGGTCCGGGCGTCGGATCGGATCGAGCGCGCCGGACGACACCGCGAGCGCGCGGTAGAGCGCGTAGGAGCCGCCGTGGCTGCCGATCACGTTGCGCTGTCCGGGCTTGGTCACGGTGCCGATGACCGGCCCGCGCTCGCGCGCGCCGCCCGCGCCCCAGACAATGGGAAAGCGGACCTTCGCGCCCGGATCGGGATGGGACGTGAGGCGAATGTGGTCCTGACGGTTCGATGGACTCATGGCTGCGACCCAAAAACTCGACGGCCCGCCGCAACGACGAGCCGACACGCCGGATTTTCACTGTTTTAACGGAAGGCCGACAGCGCGCAGGTTTCCGCTAAAGCGGTATTATAGGTACGATTGGGCGCCGCTGCCACTGGGCAGGAAACCAAGCAATATCAGTGGCTTGCTGCGCCTATCGTTGGCGTGGCGCTAGACCGCAGCGAACAATTCGTCCGGCGTCACGATGCGCGGGGCGAGTCCCTGCTCGTGGAGGTATTGTCCGATAGCGGTCAGCGCGGCGCGGTTGGGCTCGACGCCATAGGCGAAGAAATCCGGGCCGAAGGCGCGCCGCGCCTCCTCGACATGGTCGATCAGCCACGGCAGGGTGAGCCGCAGCGCGTCGGTGTCGTAGAGGCCGCTCACCGCCATGTCGCGCGCCTCGCAGAAAGCGCGGTAGAGCGATTTGGCGACCCAGGGGTGATCGCGATGCACGTCCTCGCGGATCACCAGGGTATGCATGATCGGGAAGATGCCGGTACGGCGGTGATAGTCCTGCTCGACGCTTTTGAAGTCCGGGAACAGCCGCGCAATCCCCGGCCAGCCCTGCTCGAACAGGGTAGGAAAGTGGTTCGACAAAATAACATCGAGTTCACCGGCTTTCAGCATGTCCTCGAGCGTCTTGTCGGCCGGCGCGGCATGAATGCGAACGCCGGGGGCGGACGGCAGCGTTGACGGCGGCTTCGCCGGCGCGTGCAGGCCGCCGAGCCACCATTCCATGTCGCTCTGCTTCACGCCGTATTCGTGCTCGAGCATCCCCTTCATGAATACAATGCCGGTTGAGGCGAATTGCGTGATGCCGACGCGCTTGCCCTTCAGGTCGGTGGGCGTGCGGATGCCGGCGTCGGTGCGCACATAGATGCAAGAGTGCCGGAACATCTTCGATAGCATCGCCGGGATGCCGACGAACGGGCATTCATTGCGCGATTTCAGCGTCACATAGGTTGCTAGTGACATTTCTGCGGCGTGGAAATCGCTTTGCTGCAGCAGCGCCTGGAAGGCTTGCTGCGGGCGCATCAGCTTGATCTCAAGCGCGATGTCCTGGGCCTGCACGCGGCCGTCAATCAACGGCCGCGTACGGTCGTAGTCCCAACACGCGAGTTTTATTGGAAGAATCGTCATCGCTATTTGGCTACCATGAAAAAGAATGTCGGGACTGCGCTGCGCGCGTCGAAAGTAATTCGATCTGTTGCGGCACGAGCTGATTTCTATCGTCTCGCCGCAAATCGGCAGCGTCAATCGTAGACGGTTTCGACGTAGTGGTCGGAATCGACCACGGCTTCGATCACCGTCGGGCCCTTGGCGGAAAGCGCCCTTTTGACTGCGTGTTCCAGCGCCTGCGGGTCGCGGACGCCGACCGCGGGGACGCCGAAATAGTGTTGCGGCGGATCGGTGTATTCCTCGCGCTGCAGGTCGGTGCCGTAAAGCGGGAATTGCCGCCGGATCTGCTTCACCTTGATGAGCGCGAGCCACTTGTCGTCGAGCACGACGATGGGGAGCGTCAACCCCATCCGTTTGGCGACGGCGACTTCGCCGCATGTCATCTGAAAGCAGCCGTCTCCGATGAGGCACACGACCGGCAGGTCGGGCCGCGCGAGCTTGGCCGCGATGGCGCCGGGCAGGCCGAAGCCCATCGACGACCAGCCGTTGGTGACGTGGAAGCTTTTCGGCGCGTAGGCGGTCCACTGCGAGGCGATCTGGTGGGTGTGGGCGCCGACGTCGAACGATAGCAATCCTTCGTGCGGCAGCGCGTTGCGCACCGCATCAATGGCAGCGTGCGCAGAAAACGTCCCGGTCGCCGGGCGCAGCGCCGTTTGAAACGTGTTGCGATGCTCGGCGAGAGCCTCGGGTGTCCAGATGTTGCTCGTTGTCGGCAGCGCTGCGAGCTTGGCGAGCGAGATATCGAGGTCGCCGGTCACTTCGTGGGCAAGCTTGACCGAGGGTGCCACGTCCACCTTCTCGATATCGACCTGCAATAAGGGCACGTCGGCAATCCAGGCCTCGTATTCCACCTCCACGGTGTCATATCCAAGTCCGACGATGAGATCGGCCGAGCGCAGGAGCTTGCGCTGAATCTGCCGGCACGAACGTTCGATCACGCCGACCGACAGCGGGTGCTCCTCGTCGATCATGCCCTTCGCCATCGTGGTCGTGGCGAAGGGGAGGTTATGTCGCTCGATCACTTGGCGGAGCAGCCCCGGATTGGCAAGCCGCATGGCCGACGAGCCGAGCACGGCGATCGGCCGCTGAGCCCTGCCCAGCAATTCGGCCGCCTTCGCGATGGCAGCGTCGGAGGCCTGGGGGAGCTGCGCGAGGGGCTTCGGCGCTGCAACTTTCTCGCGTGTCGGGGCCACCGCCACATCTTCGGGCAGGTCGAGATGCACCGGCCCGCGCGGCTCGCTCATGGCGATGCGGATTGCCTCATTGACGGTTTCGGCGATTTTGCCGGGCTCCAGGCGGAATGACGCCTTGGTGATCGGTTTGAACAGCGTGTGATGGTCGATCCACATCTGGATGCGCCGACCGAGTTGATCGGTGTTCAGATTGCAGGTGATAGCGATCATCGGAGAGCGGTCGAGCCAGGCATTGCCGACGCCGGTTGTGAGATTCGTCGCGCCGGGTCCAAGCGTGGCGATGCACAGTCCCGGCTTGCCGGTCATGCGGCCGGTGACATCGGCGGCGAATCCCGCGGAGCCTTCATGCGCGGTCAGCACGAATTCGACGCCGCCTTTTCGCATGGCATCCATCAGCGGTAGCACGTTGCCGCTCGGGATGCCGAAGCCGCGCTCGATGCCGGCGGCTTTAAGTGTGGCGACGATGAGATCGGCGTTATTCATGCAAGACAGTCCCCCGTGAGCGTCTTGTATGTCACGGCTGTTTCGGTTTTCTCAAGGCCCGCGTGGCGAGTGCCGACCCGCTATGCGCCCTGGCGTTGTGTCAAATGACACGATGGCGGATTGTACCGGCTGCGAAGGAGGTACCGCGCGCGGGCGCCCTTACAATCCCACCACCCGAACGCGGCCGGAGGGCCGGGGAGCGACGATGCCTTTATTTTGGATGTGGCGCATCACCACGTCCCAGATCGGCGGGCCTTCGGTGCCTTCGTTGACACTCGCCCAACCGGCGACGGCGTAATCCTCGGCTGGATCGAGCGGCCGGCCGGTGCGCAGCGATGTCAGGTCGCCGATCCGCGATCCTATGCTCCGACTGACGTCGATGGTGTAGGACAGGCCGCCGACGCGGACCATGTCGCCGCCTTGCTGATAGTAGGGGTCGGGGTTGAAGAGGTTGTCGGCCACATCCTCGAGCGCCTCCTTGAGGCGCGCCCCGGTCATGGTGGTGCGGTAGGCGGCAGGATAGGTGATCGCGGTGGCGTTGTAGACATCCTCGCGGGTGATGTCTTGCCCCGGAAGCATCGAGACGCCCCAGCGGAAACCAGGGGACAGCGCGATCTCGGCGTCGCGCTCGGTGAGCAGCGCGTCGCAGATCACGTCATCGAGCGTGCCGTTGAAGTTGCCGCGGCGGTAGAGCAGCGTTTCGGTCCGGCCGATGATCTCGCCCAGCATGGCCGCGTGCGGCGCGCGGATCGCGGCGATTTTGCCGGCCATCTCCGCATCGGGCGCGACGGCATCGGCGAAAATCGGGATCAGCTTGTAGCGGTAGTCCTTGATTTCGCCGCCGCGCACGTCGAGATCGAGCCGCGACACGAATTTGCCGTGGCTGCCCGAGGCGACGAGCAACGTCTTGCCGACCTTGACCGCTTCGGGCAGCGCATCGTGCGTGTGTCCCGTCAGGATCACGTCGATGCCGCTGACGCGGCCGGCAAGCTTGCGGTCGACGTCGAAGCCGTTGTGCGACAGCAGCACCACCAATTCGGCGCCGGCCTTGCGGGCCTTCTCGACGTTGCCTTGCAGGTCGGCTTCGCGGATGCCGAACGACCATGCCGGCATCAGCCAGCGCGGATTGGCGATGGGCGTATAGGGGAAGGCCTGCCCGATCACCGCCACCTTGATTCCGCCGCGCTCGAGCATGGTCATCGGCTCGAACGCCGGCTCATCCCATTCGGTGTCGCGAATATTCTGGGCGAGGAAGGGGAAGGGCAGCGCTTTGACGATCTCCTTGACGCGCTCAGTGCCGAGCGTGAACTCCCAATGGCCAACCATACCGTCCGGCTTGAGGAGCGCCATGCAGTCCACCATGTCCTGGCTTTTGCTCTGCAGCGACGTGTAGCTGTTCTGCCAAGTGTCGCCACCGTCGAGAAAGACGACGCGGTCGCCGCGCTCGGCGCGGATCGCCTTCAGCACCGTGGCGATGCGGTCAAGGCCGCCGAGCCGGCCGTAGGTTCGCGCGAGCGCGGAAAAATCCTCCGAGGTCAGCGCATAGGCGGCCGCGCTGCCTGGCACGATCTTGTAATGGTCGAGAAAGTCGCGGCCCGTGATATGTGGCACGCGCCCGCGCGCTTCGCCGGCGCCGACATTCATCGACGGTTCGCGGAACAGCACGGGCTGGAGCTGCGCGTGCAAATCGGAGAGATGAACAAGTGTGACGTTGCCGACGGCATCAAACCGTAGCAATTCGCTTTGCGTCAGGCGTTGCTGCGCCAGGGCGCGCGGCGATAAGCCGGGGACGAGGCTTGCGGTGGCCGCTGTGACCTGGAGGAATTCGCGCCTGGAGATCATTCGCGGTGTCCGAAAACAACGAAGCCCGCCCCGTGTCGATGATCGCAGGGCGGGGCTGGGCTCAAGATAACACCGGCCGCCGCGCGCCGCGACGCCGGGTCGGCCGATCCTAGCTGACCTTAATCGTTTCTTCGCCGACGATGGTCGAGCCGTCGTCGTCGGTCCATGTCAGCACGACCGGACCGGATGTCTCAGCCCGGAATTTGAACTGGATGTAGGGATTGGCCGAGATAGCGGGCTCGAAGTCGGCGGAGAACACCTGCTTGCCGGCGACCGTGCAGACGAACTTGTTCAAGATTTTGCGCGGGATGACATTGCCGCTGGCATCCTTGCGCTGACCGGTTTCCATGATGTGCGACACCAGCGCCTTGACCTCGACGATGTCGCCCTTCTTCGCTTCTTTCTTGTCGAGCTTGATGCGGGGTTTGACCGCCATGATTGTCTCCCGTGAATATCCGGCTGAAGCGCAGACAAGCGGCGCGATCAGCCGCCGCATCCGCCGATCGTCACCTTCACCTGCTTGCTCGTGCGATAGAACGAGCCGTCGTTCATACGCGCCACCGCGATCACGTCCTGCGTCGTCGCCAGCCGGATGCGGGTGTTGGCCTCGGCCACACCGCTTGCGGGCGAGAAGTGGAAATGGACCACACCGGAGTTTGGGTTGCCGTTGGCGACCACCAGCACGTCGGTCACATGGGATTGCTCGGTCATCGGACTTTCAACCGACACCGTCATCGGCACCGTATTGCCGTTTTCTGCGATCTCCGGCAGGTCGAGCGTCACCTTGCCGTCCGCCGGCGTCTTCCCGCCGGTGAACTTGCCGATCATATCTTCGGCATCGTTCTTCGCCAGGGCAGGGGCCACACCGAACAGCCCGGAGCCGATGGCGCCGGCGCTTAGCGCGAGAGCCTGCCGACGATTGAAGATCGGTGTCATTTGGTGTCCCTCACGTCGCGAGATTTTACTTCATCCGCCCGGTTTTTGCGCCGCCTTTGCAGTCAAATGGCCGTGCGTTCGGTGGCGCTATCGTCGGCTCCGGCTATGCAACTAGGCAATCGCCGCAGGCTTGGCAATCGCGTTCCGATGCTGCGTAACCGTATTTCAGGAGCGGCGGTGGGCGCGTGTCATTCATTCCGCAGAGCGAGGGTATTATAGAACATCTCTCTCGTGATGATTGTTATGCTTGACTCGGACAGGCCGACAAACGATGTCACGAATGGAACAGAACAATTCCGATGGTCGGCGGGAGGACATCGCGGTGAGGGCGAAGCTGATTATCCTGGCCCTGGCGTGTTGCGCGCTGACCGCGACAATGCAGGCCGCAGTCGCACAAGACGATACTGAAAAGGCGATCGAGAAATACCGGCAGATGCTCAAGGATGATCCTTGGAGCAATCCCGGCCTGCTCGATGTCGATCGCGGCGAAACGCTGTGGAGTACGCCGGCTGGCCCCAACAAGGTATCGCTGGAGAAATGCGACCTCGGTAAAGGGCCGGGCGTGGTCGATGGCGCGTTCGCCGAACTGCCGCGTTACTTCGCCGATGCCGATCGCGTTATGGATCTCGAAACGAGGCTGCTGTGGTGCATGGAGAAGCTGCAAGGCTTCAAGCATGCGGATCTCGTCAAGAAGCCTTATCCCAGCGGCGGCCAACCGACCAAGGATTTCGGCGCGATGGCGGTTTATGTCGCCAACAAGTCGAGCGGCATGAAGTTCGCGGCCAAACTCGATAAGCCGAAGGAGAAGGAGGTTGTGGCTCTCGGCCATGCGATCTTCTTCCGCCGTCAGGGACCGCACGATTTTGCATGTGCCACCTGTCACGGCGATTCCGGGAAACGGATTCGGTTGCAGGGCCTGCCGTACCTCACCAAGCCGGAGGAGGCGCGCGAAACCGTTGGCCAGTGGCCTGCCTATCGCGTTTCGACCACGCAAGTGATGACCATGCAGCATCGTCTTTATGACTGCTACTGGCAGATGCGCATGCCGCAGCCGGAGATGGGCTCCGAGCTGAGTGTGGCGCTGATTGCCTACCTCGTGAAGAACGCCGAGGGCGGCGAGATCAGTGCCCCCGGTCTGAAACGTTGAGCGGAGGGGGGAGAGCACCATGCGCATGGCTGTTGCCGTCGCCGCTCTGGTTTTTGCCGGCTCGTGCGCTGTGTGCGCGCAGGACAAGCCCGCCGTGGACGCCGCCAAAGTCGATGCGGCGGTCGTTGCCGCGTTTCCATCGGTGCCGGACGATTGGAAGTCGCGGTTCGTGCAAGACGAGACGATGAAAGAGTGCTCCGCGCATGAGAACGTGCCGCCCAAAGCGGTGGCCGATGCGATCCAGAAACGTGAGCGTGCGCGCATCGAATATCCGGCCGACGGCAAGCTCGTCGGCGACTGGAAAGAGGGTGAGAAGCTCGCGCAATCGGGTTACGGGCTGCGCTTTACCGATTATCCCGCGCGCCGGGCCAACGGCGGCAATTGCTATGCCTGCCATCAATTGACCAAGGCGGAGGTCAGCTACGGCACGATAGGGCCGAGTCTTCTGGGCTACGGCAAGGTCCGCAACTTCAGCGCGGCCGATACCAAGGCGGTCTACGACAAGATTTATGATTCGCAGGCCGCTTATCCGTGCTCGAACATGCCGCGCTTCGGCGCCAACAAAGTGCTGACCGTCGACCAGATCAAAGACCTGGTCGCGCTGGTCATGAGTCCAGACAGCCCGGTGAACAAGTAGTCGTCAACGGATCATCGTCCAATCGGCCAGAGGAGGCCATCATGTCCGTCACCAGCCGGCGTGGGTTTCTCGGAGCGGTGGCGGCGTCGGGTACGACGCTGACAGCCACTCAGCTTGCCGCGGCTTCCGACAAGCTCGATCTGGCTTCGCTGAAGAAGGACACCGACATCGCTTGCATTTACCACTGCGATTTCGGCGATCCGAAGCGGTTCGGCCAATTGCTCACCAACATGAACAATCACCTCAGTGTCTACGAGTTCGATACGCTGCGGGTGAAACTCGTGCTGGTCGCGCATGGGGCCGGCGTCAAATTCTTCCTCGATGACCTCACCGGCACGCCCTGGGCGAACGAAACCGTCGATCCTGATCTCTACAAGCGGTTCACCGGCCTCACGAAGTTCGGCATCGAGGGTTATCTTTGCGAGATCACCTTCAAGCGCAACAAGATCGACCTCGCCAAAGCGAAGAAGGACTCGTTCCTGAAATTCGTGCCGTCCGGCGTGGCGACGCTGGCCGAGCTCCAGGCCAAGGGTTACGGCTACATCAAGGTCGGGTGAGCGGATAGCTTTCGGGCCGGGCGCCGGCGCAGCGTCCGCCGCTCGCCCGATATTGTGATCCGGCCCAGCGTGGGGCTGACGCCCGCGTTTTGCCTTCTTGCCGCATGTCGCCTATTGCTGTGACAGTGCTAAGCCTGTGACGTTGCGTGCGTCACCGGTCGTCGCAGATGATGGCGCGATATGCGGTTCGGGGGGAAACGATGAGCCAGGATGCCGCCGGGGCGGCCGGCGTCGAGGCAAAGGCTGAGGCTCACGGCGCGGCGGTCGCGCTGGCCGACGTGAGCATCACCTTCCGCTTGGCCGGCGGGGGCAGCTACGCGGCCGTCGAGCATGCCTCGCTCAAGGTCGCCGACGGCGAGTTTGTTTCCATTGTTGGGCCGACCGGCTGCGGCAAGTCCACGTTGCTGAATGCCACGGCGGGCCTGTTTCCGCCCTCGGCCGGCACGGTGGAGATTTTCGGCATGAGCCTTGCCGGGCTCAACCGGCAGGCCGGTTACCTGTTTCAGTCCGAGGCGCTGTTTCCCTGGAAGACCGCGTTGGAGAATGTCGCCATCGGCCTGGAAATCACCGGCACTCCGCACCAAGAAGCGCGGGCCCGCGCGCAGGACTGGCTGACGCGCGTCGGACTCGGATCGTTCGGGCCGCGTTATCCGCACATGCTCTCCGGTGGGCAGCGAAAGCGCATCGGCCTGGCGCAGGTGTTGATCCGCGATCCCAAGATTTTGCTGATGGACGAGCCGTTCGGGCCGCTTGATGCGCAGACGCGGCAGATCATGGGCAACCTCCTGCTCGACCTGTGGAGCGCGGACCGCAAGGCGGTGATGTTCGTCACCCACGATCTCGAGGAGGCCATCGCGCTGTCGGATCGGGTGGTGATCATGTCGGCGGGGCCCGCGGCGCGGATCATCGGCGATTGGCGTGTGCCGTTGCCGCGCCCGCGCGACATCGCCGATATTAAGCTCGATCCGGCGTTTCACGCGCTCCATCGCGAAATCTGGCAGATGCTCAAGGCCGAGGTTCTCAAGGGCTACGAGCAGAGCGGGAAGGCGTGATCCCGTTGCCTCGATCCGGTGGCCGCCGATACACTGTGCCTGGGGGCAATCAAAAGCCACGATCGCACAGAGGAAACGTCATGCGTCTTTTCACGACACTATTGCTTGCGGGCGCCGTCGCGTTTGGCACCGCACAAGCGGCGAACGCCGCCAAGGCCAAGAGCAAGACGGAAGGGAAGGTTTTCACGCTGACTTCGTCCGCATTCAAGGATGGGCGGCCGTTGAAAGTGAAGAACGCCGGCAACATCAAAGCCAATCCGAATTGTGTCGGTGACAACGTTTCGCCGCCGTTTGCGTGGCACAACGCGCCAGAAGGCACCAAGAGCTTTGCGCTCCTGATGTTCGACCCTGAGGGGCGCGGCGGCCTCGGTGTGAGCCACTGGGTGTCCTATGGCATTCCGGCTTCCGTCACGGGCTTTGCGGAAAGCGAGGTCAGCAATCCCAGCGACAAGTATGTCGGCGGCAAGGGGACCGCGGGCAAGTCCACTTATCTCGGGCCTTGCACGCCGCCGAATACCGACTGGCATCATTATACGTTTACGTTGATCGCCACCGACCTCGATCCGAAGGCGCTGGAGCCCGGCCTGACCCGCGAACAACTCCTTGAGAAGCTCAACGGCCACACCAAGGGCGCAACGGGCCTGATCGGTCTGTTCAAGAAGCCGTAAAGCGGTTATGGCCGCACCGATGACGAAGCGAAGGGGTTGAATTTCGTGTCTCGTGCCAGGCTTCTTGCCCTGCAGCTTCTGATCGCTATCGTCTCGGTGCTGGCGTGGCATGTGCTGACAACTGTGCAGATCGGCGGCGTAACGATCCTGCCGCCGTTCTTCTTTTCCAATCCGGTCGATGTCGGCGCACGCATCGTCAAATGGTTCGCCGAAGGCACGATCTGGCGACACCTGTGGATCACGCTTTCGGAGTCCATGCTGGCGTTCGCCATCGGCTCGATCGGCGGCGTGTTGGTCGGATTCTGGTTCGCGCGGCAGCCCCGCACCGCAGCAGTGTTCGACCCCTACGTGAAGATGATCAACGCGCTGCCCCGCGTGGTGCTGGCGCCGATCTTTACGCTGTGGTTCGGGCTCGGCATCTGGTCCAAGGTGGCGCTTGGCGTCACGCTGGTGTTCTTCATCGTGTTCTTTAACGTCTATCAGGGCGTCAAGGAGGTGAGTCCGACCGTGCTCGCCAACGCGCGAATGCTCGGCATGAACGACCGGCAGCTCATGCGCCATGTGTATTGGCCGTCGGCGCTGTCGTGGATGTTCTCCTCGCTGCACACGTCGGTGGGCTTCGCCGTGGTCGGCGCGGTGGTGGGCGAATATCTCGGCTCGGCGGCGGGGCTCGGCTATCTCATCCAGCAGGCGGAGGGCGTGTTCGACGTCGCCGGCGTGTTCGCCGGCATGTTCGTGCTGGCCGCCTTCGTCATCGCCATCGACGGCATCGTGACGCTGATCGAGAACCGCCTGCTGGTCTGGCGGCCGGTCACGGCCGAGACGCGGACTTGAACGAGCGGGCGGCTCGATCCGGCGGGCGAAAGCGCCCTAGGCAAACCGTGGCCCGTTGCTTTATCTTGGTTTGAAAGTCTTTTGGGAGAACGTCATGTTGGGCAAATCGATCCGGAATTTCGCGGTTGCCGCTGGCGCGCTGGCGCTGATGTCGGGCGCGGCGATGGCGCAGAAGGTTACGATCGCTGTCGGCGGCGCGGGTTGCCTCTGCTATCTCCCGACCGTGCTGGCGCACCAACTCGGCGAGTTCAAGACAGCCGGCGTCGATGTCGATCTGGTCGATTTCAAGGGTGGCTCGCAGTCGCTTACCGCCGTGATCGGCGGCAGCGCCGACGTCGTGTCCGGCTACTTCGACCATTGCATCAACCTCGCCGCGAAGAACCAGGCGCTTGAGGCTTTCGTCGTTTACGACCGTTATCCGGGTCTGGCCCTGGTGGTCGGGCCAAAGCAGACCGGCAAGATCAAATCGGTGAAGGACCTCGCCAACATGAAGGTGGGCGTCAGCGCACCGGGCTCGTCAACCGATTTCTTCCTCAAGTACTTGCTGCACAAGAATGGCGTCGATCCGAATTCGGTCGGCGTGATCGGGGTCGGGCTTGCTGCGACGGCGGTGGCCGCGATGGAGCAGGGCTCGGTGGATGCCGCGGTGATGCTCGATCCCGCCATCACGCTGCTTCAGGGCAAGCATAAGGATCTGACAATTCTCAGCGACACCCGCACGCAGCACGACACGCTGGAGGTGTTCGGCGGAGAGTATCCGGGCGGCGCGCTCTACACCAAGAGCGGATGGATCGCCTCGCACCCCAAGGAGACGCAGGCGATGACGAATGCCATCGTCGCGACGCTCAAATGGATTCATTCGCACACGCCGGAAGAGATCATGGCGAAGATGCCGGAGAATCTGGTCGGGACCGACAAGGCGCTCTATCTCGCCGCGCTCAAGAATACGATCCCGATGTATTCGACCACGGGCAAGATGGATCCGAAGGGGGCGCAGGCCGTACTCGACGTGTTCAGCCAGTCTTCGGCGGAGGTGCGCAACGCCAAGATCGACCTGTCGAAAACCTACACCAATAAGTTCGTCGAGCAGGCGCACGCTGGCGCAAAATAGGCGGTGGGCTGGTTTTCGCGGCCTGCCATATCGGCTCCTCGATAGTGTGAGTGGCGATGGAATTCGGCGTTTTCGACCACCTCGATCGCAGTCCGTCGCCGTTGGCGCAGTATTATGAGGAACGCCTTGCGCTGATTGAATTGTTCGATCGCGCCGGCTTCCACGCCTATCACGTCGCCGAACACCACGCGACGCCGCTCGGCATGGCGCCGTCGCCGAGCGTATTCCTGGCCGCTGTTGCGCAGCGCACCAAGCGGCTTCGATTCGGCCCGATGATCTACGCGCTGCCGCTCTATCATCCGCTGCGGATGATCGAGGAAATCTGCATGCTCGATCAGATGAGCGGCGGGCGGCTCGATGTCGGATTCGGGCGCGGGGCGTCGCCGATCGAACTTGAGTTATACGGTGTCGATCCCGAGCAGGCGCGTGACATCTACGACGAGGCAATGGCCATCGTCGTGCAAGGCCTGTCGAATCCGGCTGTCGATTTCAGGGGCAAACACTTCAACTATAACAACGTCCCGATGGCGCTGGAGCCTCTGCAAAAGCCGCATCCGCCGCTGTGGTATGGCGTGCACGCCAACGATAGCGCCGCCCGTAGCGCCGAGCAGGGTTTGAACGTCATCAGCCTCGATGGGGTAGGGGCGACGCGTGGTTTCAGCGATGCCTATCGTTCCGCTTGGGCGGAATCCGGCCGCGCCGGGCCGATGCCGCGGTTCGGCCTCGGACGGATGATCGTTGTGGCCGACACCGATGCGGAGGCGCGCCGGCTCGCTGATCGCGCTTATCCCATGTGGCATGCGAGCTTCGTTCACCTGTTCAAGGTCTACGATCGGATGCCGAGGCACCCGCGACCGGAGACATTCGAGGCGATCCTGAAGGACGGCCGGGGCATCTGCGGCTCACCGGCGACGGTGACGGAGGAAATCCGCCGGCAAATGACGGGGGCGGGCGCCGGCTATTTCGTCGGGCAATTCGCGTTCGGCGATCTTACCCTCGCGGAGGCGTCGCGCTCGGTCGAATTGTTTGCGAAAGAGGTGATGCCGGGGCTTAAGACGGTCTGACGACGGCTTCGCCGCGTGGTTCCTCGGCTCCGCTTGCTATCCTTTACGCCGATTTAACTATACCTCTCGCATTGTCATCGAAGTGCCCCGCGTTGAGTAGCGCGTTCGATGACGTCTACCGTCCGTTCCGTGCGCCGTGTCGGAAAATCCGAAGCGCGCAAACCGTCTCATCCCGGTCCCAGCCGGACAGTTCTGAGAGCCGCCCTTTGCGTGCCCCTGCTTGCGGCGGGCGGGGTGGCCGTGCTGACGGTCGTGATCACCGGGCTCGGGTGGGGGTTGGATCTGGCGCTCGGCAGCCATCCGGACGGGCGTTCGCTTGTCCGCGCCGTGCCGCCGCCCGTGATCACGGCTTCCGCATCGGCGGCCGATGAACCGGCGAACCAATCAATTGTGGTTGAGACGTTTCCCGCCGAGGCGACCCGAGCTTTGGCGCGGCCGACTTTCCGGGTGAGTGCTGTCGATCCGCTTGGGGGCCTCGCCGCGGTGGTTCCTACGAGCGTTGCCGATGCTCGGATCGTGACGGGATCGCTTGGGCCGCCGCGCCCGCGACAGGCCACGTTGCGGGTCGCGTCGATCGACAGCATATCTCTGGATGCGGGGCCCGTGGCTCGAGCGATGCCGATGCCGCTGCCGCGCCCGATTGGCGCAATGGCTCGTGCTTCAATCCAAGATGTTGCGCCTGCCGTGCGCCAGCCTGAGCCTGTCTCGGCGCCGCTTCCCCTGCCGCGGGTTCGCCCGAAGCTCGCGTCGTTGACGCCCCTCGATGGCATCAAGACGGAGGACGACATCCGCGGGCGCCGGACGGCGATCTACGACATCACCGCGCGGATCGTTCACATGCCTAACGGCGAGCAGCTTGAAGCGCACTCGGGGCTCGGCCGTTACATGGACGATCCGTCTTCGTCTCACCTGAAGATGCGTGGTGTCACGCCGCCGAACACATACACGCTGAAATTGCGGGAATCGTTGTTTCACGGCGTGCAGGCGATCCGAATGACCCCGGTGAACGAGGATCGCATGTTTGGCCGCGACGGCATCCTTGCGCACACTTATATGCTTGGGCCGAGCGGCCAATCGAACGGCTGCGTGTCCTTTCGGGACTATCCGCGATTTCTGCAAGCCTTCTTGAGGGGCGAGGTCGACCGGATGGTGGTGGTGGAGCGTCTGCCCGGAGGGCTGAAAACGCCGACGTTCGCCGAGCGCATGGCACCGCGCGAGATCGCCAACGTCTTCTGATCGCGTAGCCGACGGCGCGCCCAGGCAGACCGCCGTGCCGCTCCATTCATGGGGGGATTCGTGGGGTCTTGCAGCGAAGCCGCCCCATCCGCTAGATAGGGGGCTTCCGGCCATCCAGGGTTAAGGCGGGCTTAACCCGTTTTCGCCAACCTGGACGCCGACGACGAGGATTTGGGCATGTCGACGCGCCGCAGCATTTGCGCGATCGCTCCGGGGGCTACTCAGGCCCTGCCGGATGCCGCCCTGATTCTCGGTGGGCTCCTTCTGCTTATCCGCCCCTGAGGGCCGGCTGGGCGCTTGCGCCTGGGCACTCAGGGGTCGCCGGTAGACAGAACCCCAGAGCGCTCCAGGGTGAGCGCAAAGCGAGAAGGACCAGAATTCATGATAACGCCAGCGAAGTCCGAGAAGGACCGCGTCGTCATTTTCGACACCACCTTGCGCGACGGCGAGCAATGTCCGGGCGCCACCATGACCCACGACGAGAAGCTCGAGGTGGCCGAGTTGCTCGACGACATGGGCGTGGACATCATCGAGGCTGGTTTTCCGATTGCCTCGGAGGGCGATTTCGCCGCCGTCCACGAGATCGCCACGCGCGCCAAGAACGCCGTGATCTGCGGCCTGTCGCGGGCCGCGCCCAAGGATATCGACCGCTGCGCCGAAGCCATCAAGCCGGCACGGCGCAATCGCATCCACACGTTCCTCTCCACGTCGCCCGTGCACATGAAATACAAGCTCCAGAAGGAGCCGCACGAGGTTTACGAGATGGTGATCGCGCAGGTGACCCGTGCGCGAAGCCACACCGACGACGTGGAATGGTCGTCCGAGGACGGCACGCGGACCGAGTTCGACTTCCTCTGCCGCTGCGTCGAGGGCGCGATCAAGGCCGGCGCCACGACGATCAACATTCCCGATACCGTCGGCTACACCACGCCGGAGGAGTACTTCAGCCTCATCAAACGGTTGCGCGAAGCGGTGCCGAATTCCGACCAGGCGAGGTTCTCCGTGCACTGCCATAACGATCTTGGCATGGCCGTGGCGAATTCGCTCGCCGGGGTCAACGGTGGCGCGCGGCAGATCGAATGCACCATCAACGGCATCGGCGAGCGGGCGGGCAACGCCGCGCTCGAGGAGGTCGTGATGGCGATCAACGTGCGCAACGACGTGCTGCCGTACTGGAACAACATCGACGCCACGATGCTGACGCGCGCTTCCAAGCTCGTGTCGGCTGCGACGTCGTTCCCGGTGCAGTACAACAAGGCCATCGTCGGCCGGAACGCCTTCGCCCACGAGAGCGGCATCCACCAGGACGGCATGCTCAAGCACACCCAGACCTACGAGATCATGACGCCGGAAAGCGTCGGCGTGAAACAAACCTCATTGGTGATGGGAAAGCACTCGGGCCGTCATGCGTTTCAGCATAAGCTGGAGGAACTCGGCTACAAGCTCGCCGGCAACCAACTCGACGATGCCTTTGTGCGTTTCAAGGCATTGGCGGACCGCAAGAAGCAGATCTACGACGAGGACATCGAGGCGCTGGTCGATGAAGAGATCGCGCACGCGCAGAACCGCGTGAAGCTCGTTTCGCTCTCCGTTATCGCCGGCACCCGCGGGCCGCAACGTGCGACGATGAAGCTCGATGTCGACGGCCGCGAGGCCATCGAAGAGTGCGAGGGCAACGGCCCCGTCGATGCGATCTTCAATTGCATCAAGTCTCTGGTGCCGCACGAGGCGACGCTCGAGCTCTATCAGGTCCATGCCGTCACCGAAGGCACCGACGCGCAAGCCGAAGTGTCGGTGCGGCTTGCCGACAAGGGCCGGGCGGTGACCGCGCGCGGCGCCGATCCCGATACGCTGGTCGCGTCGGCCAAGGCCTATCTCGGCGCGCTCAACAAGCTGATGGTGCGTCACCATCGCGGCGGCATTTCCGTTGGTGAGGGTCGCGTGCATTCGACCGACGCCGGCTGATCGGAAACGGATCGTTGTCTTATGATGCCGCGCCGGTTTCGGCGCGGCATTTTCATTTGTGATCACAATTGCGCCATATCGATAAATGCGCGTTCACATGCACATAAATTGACGTTCAGGAAGACGCGGAAATACAGAGGAATTCGCGCGGCGCCATGACCAAACTTTAACTTGTCGCGCCGATGCCACGCTCCATTATCAAGGTCATCGGCAACGCCCTCTCGGCAATGTCAATTGGAGTTGCAACATGCTGAAGAAGACACTGGCTGCTGGAACGATTGTACTGACGCTTGCGGGCGCTGGTATCGCACTTGCCCAGCCATCTCCGGATCGTGACGCTGCGCGTTGGCAGCAGACGCGCGCGGAAGACTTCTCGGCTTTTACCGACGCGCGGATTGCGGCCCTGAAAGCCGGACTGAAGCTCACAGCGGAGCAAGAGAAGAACTGGCCGGCGGTTGAGGCGGCCATGCGCGACCTTGCCAAGCAGCGCGCCGATCGCGCGAAGGCGAGCGCCGAGCGCAGGGCTGAACGTCGCGAAGCACGCAAGAGCGGTGCCGACAACGCCGCGGCGCGCCGCCCGGGCTTGATCGCTGGCCTGCGGCAGGGTGCCGATGCAATGAGCGAGCGCGCCGCTGGACTTAAGAAACTCGCAGACGCGGCCGAGCCGCTCTACAACAGCCTGGATGATGGGCAGAAGCGGCGCTTTGCGGTTCTGCTGCGGGCGGGCGATCGAGCAGGGGCGGCTCATCGGCCCTGGCGTGGCGGCCCCCACAGTCACGGCCGCTGATCCTGGTGGCGTTGGCGGCCGGTTCGCCTCCCCGACGGTCGCCATGGCCCAGAAGCCGCCGGTTTTGCCCGGCGGCTTCTGCATTTGCGGGATTCTCAGCAGGCCCCTTCGATGCCGCGGCTGAAAACGCGGAGGTCGCTTTCGCTTTTTCTGGGGGTTTCCCAGCAAAGATGTAAGTTTGCTGGACAGCCCCGTTTCGCTTTGCTACACGACCGGGATTGTGGCCCGGGCGCATAGCTCAGTTGGTAGAGCAGCTGACTCTTAATCAGCGGGTCCTAGGTTCGAGCCCTAGTGCGCCCACCAAAGAAATCAAACACATAGAAAGATAACGCGAAGACCCGGTAGGCGCGCTGTGCAGCGTCCTGTGCAATTTCCGTTCTTGTTTTGGACGGATGGCGACGGAGGTGTCATCACGCTGCTCCATCCTCGTTAGGGCTTTCGCTATCGCCGCGACGACCGTCGCGTAATCTCTCGCTCAACCGCTTCGCGCACGTAATCCGTCCGCGTCTCGCCTCCCACCAGCCCGGTATCCATTGCCGCGAGAAGATCGGCCGGGAGGCGCACCGTCAGGGTTGGCGTCTGGCCCGTTGCCGGTCGGCCCCGTCCTCTCTTTTGGGCGGCCTCGGTTATAACATTTCGTGATCGTTTTTTCATATTTTTTGTCTTACAGATATTGACGCCATCATTCCTGTGCTCGGGCACACCGCGTTCCTGACCCACGGCGACAAGATGGGCTCCGGCGGCGGACAGGGCTTCGCCGGGCCGATTCTGCCAATCGTGCGCGGCTCGAAGAAGGTCGAGGCGCAGCAAGCCCGTGCGCAACGACGGCCTGACATCATCATGCACGGCCACTATCACCACTCGGCCAACCCTGGTCCCGTGTTTTCGAACGGCTCATTTCCGGGGTACACGGAATACGGCAACGGCCTACGGGCATCGCTCGAATTGCCGATGCAATGGTTCTTCCTGGTGCATGAAGTGTGGGGCGTGCGCGAGAGGACGGAAATCAAGCTGGAAACGCCAGCGATTCCGCCACGGCCGGCGCACAACGTCCCGATGGGGATGTCCGCTTAGCGTTTGCTCCGGGTACGGCCGGAGGGAATCCAAAGGCACTTCTCGTTGTCCCAACCGACGACGCAAGTTGTCGAGTTCGGCGGCGCGTAATCGACTCTGACGATGCCTACGGTGTCTCCGATCTCGAAGAGGATGCATCCACGCTTCTTCGCCCAATGAGAGGCGATGACGGTCCCACGGCTCTTCAGGATCGCGTTTGCCTCTCCGACCATCGCCTGAGATGGGCACCCGATAGCGTTCTCGCGCATAACGACATCAACGGCGTGCGCGGAGCTTGAAGCGGCCAGGATCGCGGCTGCGGCAAGAGCTACTCGAATGGTCATGTAATGCTTTCCGGCAAGGGTAGGCTTAGTCAAGTCGAGTGATTGATACATCGCTCCACGAGGTCACGAAAGGGGGCCGTCATGCGTAAGTAGTCAGCTTCTCTGGCGCTGTTGTTCAAGTTCGTTTGTGGCAGTCTCATCGGGGTAGTGAGGGCGGCTGTCGTACCCGCCGGCCAATGGCAAGCGATCCGATTTGAGAGAGTACCCTGTGGGCGACACAGGAAGAGGCCCGGCCCCAACGATAGAACGTTGGCCGGGCCTCGTGATTTTTTGAGGGATGGCGATGGATTTTCGCTGTGCAACCCTGATAATTCCTAAGCAGATTCGGTTGGTCGAAGTTGCAATCCTGCTAACGTCTTGTAATGGCGGTCAAAGAGGATGGGGTCGCGCGTTACGTCTTTCGCTCGATTGACGTCAGGCGAATTCCACGAATTCAAAGAAAAATGAGTTACTACTTCCGCTTCTGGCCGAGCGCGGTCAGTCGTTCTTCAATCTTGTCAACCGAATTCCCAACCGCTGCTACGGCGTTCTCTAATTCAAGGGCGAGCAACCCCATTTCTTGCATCGCCATGCGACTTCCCACGGTTGATGCATATTTTCGCGCTGGGTTTTACCGAATGGCGACTTGGGATCGAGGGTCATGATCGGCCTCCGCCGGCAGCATAGCAGGTTGGCCAGCACCCAAGGCAGGAGTTATTTCCGAATTCGGCCACGGCCCTAATGCCGATGGTGTCAGTGCATGAACTTCCAGCCAGTTCCGCAGACGTATGCACGGAACTCAAACGCCGATATGAACGTTAAAGAGGCCTCATCATCCCTCGCCGGGGAGGCTCTAACATGGACGACCAACAGGTTGGGTGGATCGCCGCCATTATCATCGGCGCTATTGCTGGATGGCTTGCTGAGCAGTTTATGCACAGCAACATGGGTATCTTTATGAACATCATACTTGGCATCCTAGGTGCCGCACTGGCCAGCTTCTTGTTTGGGTTGCTCGGTGTGGGCTTCGGGGGGTGGATTGGCTATCTGGTTGCAGGATTTATCGGTGCCTGCGTCCTAATTGCCATCGGCCGGGCCGTAAGGCCCGCGTAAGGGCCCAATTCCGCAAAGGCCCGGCAGGATCTCCAGGCCTTTGCATTTTTCTCATCACAGCACCCGCGGCCATTTAGGCCTGCCTCCATCGTTGAGGGGAAATAAGAAACAGCGCGATGCGCTGCGACCCCCTTCGCGGCCGGGGCGGAAAACGGGCGCCGGAAAAACCGGCGTCCTATGCACGCCCACCAGTGGCACCGCCCGTCGACACGATGTCCTGCAATTAAATACGGATTGACGGGGCGGCTTGGGGGGGCGACGAAGCCGCCTTCGTCGGATTATTTTCACCGACAAGCACTCGCAGCGCCGTTCAGTTTGCAAATATTAACTCACATCCGGCTGGTGCAATCCTTCGCCTATGCTCGAACATGTGACCCAATTGATTTTGCGCCCTCTGGCGGCCGCGGTTCCCCAGTCATACCGGCCTCCGATTGTGGCAGCATGAAGCGATCGAAATACGAAACAAGCTCGCTATATCCATCAAGTGGCAGGACCTGTGCGACGTATTGATCCGGCCGAACCACCACCATACATCCCGATTCTCGATCGATGCCGCGCATTGCGAAGATGTCGCGGCCGTCCTTGATGTCGGGGCAGAATATCTTCTCGTAGTCGATAAGACCGTAACGCCCCTTCCGCGGGAGCAGCAGCGCGGGCATCGTCTCGATAGCGAGTTCATGATGCTCCTGCTGAAACACGGCGCGGACATCGATGACAGCGTCGATATCCTCATTCGGGCGCGTATATTTCCGAATGGGAGATTCCGGGCTCTCAGCGAGGAAATCGCAAAGCTTTCGAAGCTTGGAGTTTGCGCCGACAGGATCACCCGCCCCGGAAAATGCATAGATCCGGAACCGCCCGTCGGCTCCGCCAGCGTGGCCGAGGTGGATGGGCTTGGCATCGGAGAAGCGAACGACGGGCGCCGAGTGAAAGCGCTGCCCGACAACGAAGCCTTTGGCCAAATCCTGGTAAGTCGATTGGCCGGTGAGCAGCGACGGGCCATAGTGCGTCGCGGTGCCCGCGGTATAGCGTCCATGCCTGATATAATAGCTTTGGGTCTCGGCAGGATCGACTCCGCGACCATCGCCATTCAAGGCGAGCATCGCAGCCCACTCGCGATCGAAATCGATCAACTCCTTGGCGATGGCACGTCGTTCGGCAGAATAGGTGTGCAGCAGGGACGGGGGGCATCGCTTCTGCAGGACGGACACGAGCTTCCACCCGAGATTGAAAGCATCTTGCATCGATACGTTCATGCCCTGCCCAGCCTTCGGACTGTGGGTATGGCAGGCGTCGCCGGCAATAAACACGCTCGGTAGCCGAGTCGCGACTTCGCTCTCCGGCACGTCATCGAACTTGTCCGTCAGCCGTTGACCGATCTCATAAACCGACCACCAAGGGACCTCTTTGGGTTCAAGCTTGTACGGGTGGAGGATTCGCTGTGCCTTCGCAATCAGTTCCTCAAGGGTAATATTGCGACTTGCGACCCGTTCCCCGACATCGAGCTTTGTCAACTCAACATAGAGGCGGAAGATATACCCACCCTCCCGCGGGATGATCAGCATGCTGCCTTCGTGCGCGGATTGGATCAGACACTTGCAGCGGACATCCGGGAAATCAGTGACCGCCAGCATGTCCATCACGCCCCAGGCGTGGTTGGCGGAATCGCCATGAAGTTCACGCCCGATCGATGTGCGCACAACACTATGTGCTCCGTCGCAGCCGACCACGTAGCGCGCCCTGATCGTTTCGGTCTGGCCTTGGTGTCGATCGTCAAGCCGCTCGAGCGTAACAGTCGCCCGCTGATCGCCCACGGCAGGCTGAACGGCAATGACGCGCCGTGCGTAATGCGGCTCGAGTTTGGTCGCTGACCTGCGCATGAGGTCGAGATAGAAATCGTGAACGCGGGCCTGATTCAAAACGACGTGCGGAAACTCCGACAGCCCGTCTTCAACATCTTGCACCCAGCCGCTGCGGACGATGTTCTCAACCTTCCGGCTGTCCGATTTCCAGAACCTCGTCTCATTGATCCAGCATGCCTCCTTCAGTAGCCGCTCGCTGAAACCGAAGGCCTGGAACATCTCCATCGTACGGCAGGCCACGCCATCGGCCTGACCACGCAGCATGCGGCCGGGTTTCTGCTCGACGATGCAGGTCTTGATATCGGGAAACGCCGACAACTGAGCGGCGAGCGTCAGACCCGCCGGCCCGCAGCCGACAATCAAGACATCAACCTCCTCAGGAACAGAGCCCTGCGCGCCGGAGGCCGGATACCGCTCCGACGGATCGAAGATTTCTGGGTCGCCAGCCACAAAGCCATTCAGATGAAATTGCATGAGCGCCTCCTATTGCTCAGTATGCTGACTATCAGTATGCTGGTCAATGCCGACCTGCTGCCGTGGAGAGCCAGTTGCAAGAAACCCGTGAGATGCCCGGACATTTGGCACGCCGCTTCCAGCAAATCGCGGTGGCGGTGTTCCTGGCCGAGGTCGAGGAAGCAGGCTACGACCTTACGCCTGTCCAATACGCGGCGCTCTCGGCCGTCGGCGCCAATTCCGGTATCGACCAGGTCACTCTTGCCGGGCTGATCGCCTTCGACCGCACGACGATCACCGGGGTGGTCGACCGGCTGGCCACGAAGGGGCTTATCACGCGCCAAGCAAGCTCCCGCGACAGGCGGGCTCGGGAACTGACGATCACTGCCGCGGGGCGGCGGACTTTGCGCGGGATCGCCCCAGCGGTCGAGGCCGCGCAGCAGGCCATGTTGCGCGGCCTGACAAATAAGGAAGCGAACGAGCTTTTGCGTCTGCTGCAAAAGGCCATTGCTGCCGGCAACGAATTAAGCCGGGCCCCGTTGCACGGCGTGGCCACGGGCTGAGTTTTTCTTTCATTCTCAATCTTGCAATCAAATGAACAATATTCGTTACCGGTAGATATTATTCATTCGATGTGCGACGTCATGCAGATCAGCGGCTGGGCCGGTCCCTGCTATGCCATCGAAGCCATACGGCTCGCTTGGTGACGGACTGCACGGCCGCGGCTCTGCTCAACCGCAATCTGCTCCCGCAGGAGATCGCGGAACTGCTCGGCGATGGGCGACAGCGGCACGCCGCGTTTTGTCACCAGCCCAAAAGCGCAGGTGATGCCGGGGGCACGCAGGCGACGCGAAGTTAGATTTCTGCTGCCGTAAAGATCCACATTGCTGCGGGGAACGACAGTCAAAGCACATCCCGCTTCGGTGAGCGCCAAGGCAGTCTCAACGCGCTGGACTTCATAGCGCCAATCCAATTTTCCATGCATCCGAGCCAGTGCGTCATCAATCAATGGCCTGACCGATGTGTTCATTCCGAACCGAACGAGCGGCACGCCATCCAGATCGGCCCAACGTACTAATTTCTTTCGTGCCAATTCATGATCTGTGCGGCATGCAATCACGATTGGGTCGGCCTTAATCAACGGCTCGACATCGAGGTCCCAACGATTGACGGAAACCAAACTCAATCCGAATTCAGCCTCGTCACGAACCAACAGATTGGCGAGTTCAAGCGCTGACACGTCGTGAATTTTCACTTCGACATTGGGATGCAGCGTCTTGAATCGATTCAGAACCGGCGGCAGCCGATAAATCGCAAACGCGGGCAGGCAGGCAATCGAGAGGCGGCGCTTGCGGCCACTTCCTTGCCGGCGAAGCGCTTCCAGCGATTGCTCAAGGTTGGTGACCGCCTCTCTTGCTGTCTCGATAAGATCAAGCCCCGCCTTGGTCAGACTGATCTCGCGCGTGGTGCGCACAAAAAGCTTGAGGCCAAGCTCTCGCTCAATATTCTTGATGCGGTGGCTGACTGCCGTTTGCGAAAGATGCAGGTGGCTCGCGGCCCGGCGAAAACTTCCGCGGTCGGCCACGCTAAGGAAGGCCTGCAGTCCGAGAAAATTGATCCTCATCACGGACTCTCGCTCTAAGCGCTATGATGCAACTTTCTCAGCAATAGCATAAATATCCCAATTTGTATCATGTCGCGGGATCGCCTATCGGAGGCCGCTCGCAGTCAACGTGCAATCAGCGATGGTCCTGGTGTGCCCGCTCCATGATCGACGCGCAGATTTTCTCGGGACCATCCGTTTGGCGGGAACGCCTGCAGCGGTTGACCAAACGCTTCGCTGAAGTCGAAAAAATTCCTCTCAGGCCAGACTCCGAGGCGCGCCGCGATCCGCCTGTGGCGATGAAATAGTTTCATATATCGGCAAATTCAATGAAGTTGAGTCGAGCATCGCGAATGATACGGTCGAAGACATTGAGCCGCCCGAGAACGGAGGACAGCACGATGTTGATGAAAACCGCTGCCGTAGCTCTTGGATTTGCCACCGTTGTGGGGATGTGGCCCGCAACGATTGCGGCACAGGATTATCCGAGCCGCAACGTTTCGTTCGTTGTTCCGACCGGAGCGGGTGCCGCCAACGACCTTATCGCGCGAGTTTTGGCCCCCAAATTGTCAGAGCGGCTGGGGAAGACCTTTGTGGTCGAAAACCGACCCGGCAGCGGAACGGTTGTCGGGGCACGTTCCGTTCTCGCGGCGCAACCCGATGGCCACACCCTCCTGATGGCCACGAGCACGGTGTTGGCCATCAACGCCACCCTGCACAAGAACCTGCCATATGACCCGGCCAAGGACTTCGTTCCGGTCGCGCTCATCTCGGCCGTCCCGTTCACCCTCATGGTTCGGAACGAACTGCCGGTGAGCACCGTCAAGGAATTTATCAAATACGCCAAAGAACGCCCCGGTCAGCTTTCCTATGCATCAACCGGCCCTGGCTCGCCGTTTCATCTTTATGCCGAGCTGTTTAGCAGCATGACCGGCATTAAAATGGTGCACGTGCCGTATCGTGCCGCTGTCGCAGGACTTTCGGATCTGATGGGCGGGCACGTCCAGGTCATGTTCGGAGATTTCTCATCGAGTCTGCCGCTCATTCGCGCAGGTAAAGTGCGGACGCTTGGCGTGACGACCAAGACGCGGGTTCCATTTGCACAAGATATCGCACCGATCGCTGAGCTTGGCGTCCCGGGTTTCGACGCCTCTGCGTGGATGATGGTCGCAGTGCGTGCAGAAACCCCGAAGCCGGCCGTTGACAAACTGCATGAAGCACTCAAGGCCGTTATGGCCATGATCGAGACGCAGCAGGAAATCTCCAAGATCGGCATGATTCCGTTGCAAACGGGCTCGGTTCCAGAACTCCAGGCCTTTGTGAAGTCAGAGATCGATCGCTGGGGCGAGGTCGTGAAGAAGGCCGGAGCCGTGATCGAATAGCGCCCGGAACACGCCTCTCGTCTCCGGACCAAACCTCAACGATTAGGAACGCCCTATGCGCTATATCGACGCCTTCTGCCACTATTTCCCGAATAAGTTCTTCGAGATGATGTCTCAGACCGCTGGCGGGACGACAGATGTCGGCAAGCGTATGCAAGGCGTTCGCACGATCTGGGACCTGAACGCTCGGCTCAAGATGATGGAGCCCTTCCAGGACTATACACAGGTGGTTTCACTGGGCTTGCCGCCGCTGGAAGCCATCTTCGGTCCAGACAAGACGCCGGATCTCGCCAAAGCCGCCAACGACGGCCTTGCCGAATTGTGCGCCAAGCACCCCGATCGGTTTGCTGGCTACGTCGGCACGCTCCCGATGGAAAATCCGAACGCCGCCATCAAGGAGGCCGAGCGCATCTTGGTGCACGGCAATGCCAGTGGCTTGCAGCTTCATACCAACGTCAGCGGTCACTGCCTCGACGAGCCGCGGTTCCTGCCGATTTTCGAGATTGCGGCGAAGGCAGGAAAGCCCATTTGTCTGCACCCGGCGCGCGATGCAAACATGCCGGACTTCGCCGCTGAGAAAAAATCACGTTACGAAATCTGGACCATGCTCGGCTGGCCCTATGAAACCAGTGCCACGATGGCGCGGCTGGTGTTCTCCGGCGTCATGACCCGGTTTCCCGATATCAAGATCCTCACGCACCACCTCGGCGCGATGATCCCGTTCTTCGATGCGCGCCTCGATACCGGCTGGGCAACGCTCGGCAGCCGCACGTCGGACGAAGACTATAGCCATGTGCTGCCGAATCTCGGTAAGCCGCTGCTTGACTGCTTCAGGCAATTCTATGGTGATACGGCGTTATGCGGCTCGCGCGCCGGCGTCGTATGCGGCCTCGAATTCTTCGGCCCCGATCACGTATTGTTCGCTTCGGATGCCCCGTTCGGCCCCGCGGGCGGCGCCGGATATATCCAAAGCGCGATCGACGTGATGGTGTCGCTCGATATTTCGCAGAGCGACAAAGAGAAGATCAGCTACCGCAACGCACAGACATTTTTTGGTTTGGCGTAACGTCGCTCGACCCAATCCACCCGCTCATTGAGCAGGCATGATCGAAATGCTGTTCGGTTCGGTCAGCTCGGTGTCACCGAGCTGGCATTCTATAGGTGGCGCAAACGGTATGGCGGCATGAGCGGCTGGCAACCGTACGAGTTGAAATAACTCCAGGAGGTGCGGCCACTGATCTGGCGTTCGGCAAGCTGATCCTGACGGGGCCAACCGGAGAAACGTTTAAACTCTCGTGTCTCCAATCATGCCGCGGCTGTTTTGCCGAGAGTATCAGCAAGGGGTGGAAGGCATGAGCAGGCAAAGCGACGAGGACTTCTTCAAGGAACGCGGATTCGGGCTCAAGATGGGCTTCGGGCAAAAACCCGCTTTGCTGGTTGTAGACCTGATCAGAGCGTTTACGGACGCGTCACGGCCGCTTGGAGCCAATCTTGACCGCCAGATCGAAGCCACCCGCAAGCTCCTATCCGTAGCCCACGAGCGCGGCGTCCCGGTCCTCTTCTCCACTGTGCGTTACGACGAAGCTGACATGGGCGACGCCGGGATTTGGCGATTAAAGCAAAAGGGTGCCGCCGACCTTGTTGCCCGGAGCAACGGCCACGAGATTGACGAGCGCCTTGAAGTCGGCCCCTCCGACAGCCTGCTATTGAAGAAATATGCCTCCTGCTTCTTCGGCACTGATCTCGTGTCCCGGCTGACGAGTCGTGGCGTCGATACGCTGATCATCGTGGGCTGCACGACGAGCGGATGCGTCCGCGCCAGCGCGGTCGATTCCGTACAGAATGGGTTCCGCCCCATGGTGGTGCGCGAAGCGGTCGGCGACCGCTCCGAGGCGGCGCACGAACAGAGCCTGTTCGACCTCAATGCCAAATATGCCGATGTCGTGAGCCTCGACGAGACTTTGCAATACCTGGCACGTATCGGCCACAACTCCACAAGCGTATAGACTCGGGAAGAAACGACGGATCGTCTTCGTATCTCGTACGACAATCGATAAGATATGTGCCCGGGCACGTTAAGATTTTTCGGTAGAACGAATCGCCATGCAGGGTTTGGTTTGTCGGCTGCATTGAATGATTAAAATCATCTCGTTGCTACTCCTTAACTGCTAATTCAGACAAGCTCTCTTGCCGATACCGCTGAACCCATTAGGAAACCGTCCGCGGGCAGACGCCCGCGGCTCGACCGACGATCTTCGGTGTCGCCCGTTCGCGATGAGTCGGACAATCCGCTTTCGTCCGTGCAGCATCGGGCGGGCATTCTTGTGGTCGTTCTTCCGTTCCTCCGGGAAGGGTGAAGCCTCAGCAACTTCAGCTTCCTCGGTCAGGACCGGATGGGCAACCTATTGAAAGCTCACAGCTAGAGCGGATTTCCAGATCAGCGGTATTCTCTTTCAAACGCCGCATCACTGTGCTGACTCCATCGAGCGCTGAGTCGGCACGGGCGATGAAGATGGGATATTCAGTGTAGAAGTTTGCGAGGGGGGCTGAGGTCCGTATAGGCAAGTGGCTCACGGCCAGAAACTTATTGCTGATGATGGTCTGCGAATTGATGGCGGGGACGTATGGGTCGCCGCTAATTCGGTCTTCCGTACGAATTCCATCAGGCTCGGATACCCGACAACGGGGTGTTTGCGCGCTTTGGCGCGGCATCACACCCCGTCGGCTCATATTGTGGTTTCCTGCCAGTGCGAGGTTAGGCGGGCACCTTTTTCGCTACCGCTTTCTCCGGGAAACGATCGCTGGTGTCGAGATTGAAGATCCGTTTGGCGTTCAGCCCGAGGATGTTGCGCTTCGACTGTTCGTCGAGGAATGGCAGGTCCCAGATCGTCGACGGCAGGTCCATATCCCAGTGCGGATAGTCCGATGAATACAACAGTTGGGTCTTGGCGTTGATCATCTCAAACGTCAACTCTAGCGCCTTCATGTTGTTCACCATCTCCATCGGTTGGGTGGTGTAATACATGTCGCGCATGTAATCGCTTGGAAGTTTCTTGAGGCCAGGGCATTCGGATGTGCGCATGCGATAATCGTTGTCGAGCCGCTGCATCAGCCACGGAATCCAGGCGAGGCCGGATTCGATCCAGATCACCTTGAGTTTCGGGAACCGTTCGGGCAGGGCGTTCGTCACCCAGTTGGCGCAATGCACGGCGTTGAAGAGCGTGAAGCCGATGGCGTGGGCGGTGATAAACCGATTGGTGAGCGATGTGAGTTGATCGTTCCAATGGTAGGACGCATGGAACGACAAGGGGAGGCCCATCTCCTCGAGCATCGCATAGAGCTTCATATAGGCGTTCTCGTAGACCGGCTTGTAGCGGGTTGAAACCACCATGAAGCCGATGACGCCCTTCTTGTGCCCAAAATCCTTGACCATCTTGATGCTGGCTTCGGGGTCGTTGAACGGCAGATAGAGCATCGATTTAAGCCGCGGATTGGCCGGCAGCAGCACGTCGGTCATGTAGCGGTTGTAGGCGCGCGCAAGTCCCACCTCCACCTCGTGCTGGGGATGCAGGCCGAGGAACAGCATCGGAGTCGGGAACAGACAGGCGTAATCAACGGAAAGCGCATCCATCCAACGCAGGGCCTGCGATACCTCGCGGGGCTGGCCATCGTCCGGTATCTGCTCGGTCTTACGGGTCTGGTAGCGCGTCACGCGGCCGCCGATATCCTGATAACCCGGCTGGTCGTAAAGGACAGCGCTTGGCCCCTTGTATTGATAGGTGTTCAGTGCCGTGGTGCGCAGCGGCTTGTCTTCGATCAACTCGATGATCTGCTTGAAATTATCCGTTTCGTAGTGATGGCTATCGACATCCACGATCAGCACATCCTTGAAATTGCGCTGCTCGGCTTGCTTGCGCGCATTCTCCAGGTGCTTGCCGGTGTGATAACCGTCTACGTTAAGCGTGTAGTTGGGGTCGCTTGAATTAATAAACATCTTTTTCTCCTTACCGCGTTCCGGCCTATGCGGCTTCTGCGGTCAATTTCAAACGACGACGTAGATTTCGTCGTTTCGCTCGATCACACGGTAGCGACGCAGGGCGTGCTTGCCATCGCCGGCGCACCGCCCGGTTTCGACGTTGAACTCCCACCCGTGCCAGGGGCACACGATGTGGAGATCGTCGGTGTATTTCATCCCACGATAGGTTCGGTCCGGGCCGAGATCCTCCTCGACTCGATGGATCATCAGTCCCTCGCAGACTGGCCCGCCCTGGTGCGGGCACTCATTCAAATAGGCATGAATCGTACCGTTAGCACGGAGCACGCCAATGGCATCCTTGCCGTGATGGAGGATTTTCCGCTCTCCCTCCTTAAGGTCGGCGGTGCGGGCAACGAACAACTCGGGCATTGATCCGATATCCTTGTCGAGATGAAGCAGAAACAGCCGCCCCTGCTTCGGTGGTCTGGCGAACGCGCAGTGCCGGAAGGCTTGCGTCCTCCGTTTCTAGCTTACTGAGGTTTTATTCCGGTTTCCTTGATGAGAGCGGTCCAATTGGTGAGCTGCTCGCGAACATAGGCTTCCACGTCCTTGTGGCCGGCCCAGAACACCTCAATGCCCGAGTCGCGGAAGTGCTTCTGGATCGTCGGGTCCAGAAGTGCTTTGTGCACGCCGTTCTCCAGCGTTTTGACGACGTCGGGTGGGAGGTTTGCCGGGCCTGATAGCCCACCCCAGCCAATGATGTTGAATCCCGGCATGACAGTTTCGTCGAATGTCGGGATGTTGGGGAGCGCATCCATCCGTTTATTCGCAAACACCGCGAGCGGGCGAGCCTTCCCACTTTGGATATGGGCCACCGCCGAATTCCAATCGGCGAGCATCAGGTCGATGTGCCCGCCGCTCAGATCTGTCATGCCGGCAGGCGTACTGCGGTAAGCGACACGGGTGATTTCGACCCCTGTGCGGCGTTTGAACGTCTCGGCGACGATCTGGCCCATGTTGTTGCCGTGGCCGTAAGACAGCTTGCCGGGATTGGCCTTTGCGTAGGCAACCAACTCCTGAATGGTTTTGATCGGCAGGTTGTCTCGCACCAGAATAAAGGAGGGGTAGGCCCCGATCCGGGCGATGTGCGTGAAATCGGTCACCGGATCGATAGGGAGCTCTTTGTAAAGTGCGGCGCCGGATTGCAGCGAGCTTGCCGTAGCCAGCAGGGTGTAGCCGTCAGGCGCGGAGCGGGCAACATATGTCGCGGCGACAAGTCCACCGCCGCCCACCTTGTTTTCGACAATGAAGGGCTGCCCGAGTTGATCTTGAAGCGATTGGGCAACGAGCCGCGCCGCTGCATCGGAGATGCTGCCGGGGGCGAATTGATTGACCACCGTCACGCGGCGAGAGGGATAGTGATCGGCCGCGCGGGAAATCCAAGGTGCGGATACCACCATGCTGCCTGCTGCCAGTGTATGCGAAAGAATCTGCCTTCTCGTCACCGTCATTGAGATCTCCCTGAGGCTGTCTTTTCGCCGGACGTAAAGCTTACGGTGAGTTATCTTGTTTACAAAGCTAATTATTGAAATGCGCATCGGCGACGAATACGCGCATGGGTGCTCACTCGGGCGCGAGGGCAGTTTGTTCCATTTGGCGGCGGGAGTCGTCTTCGCGATGCTGCGTCGGTGGCCCGGAGTACGTCAGGGTTGAAATCTGTGGTTGCGGGGAATGCCCCTCGGCATCCTGCATTTGCGACGGATGTCCGGCGCTACGATCAATGTTCGCGCGGGAGCGGCTCGCCTCGAGCGCCGGCTGCCCTTGACAAGGTACTTTTGTCATAAAACTATTGTTGAGGTTGCGATGTTGGCCCGCATCCTGTCGCGGGTCCATCTCCTGGCGCGTTCCGCGCGAGGTGAAGTGTTTTAGCGCGCACGAAATCCGACCGCCATCCGGGCCGATCGGAGGCGAACAAGCCGTAGAGGCATAACCCGAGAGAAGGGAAACGAGGCGTGAAGAATTATCACGATGGCGGCGAAGCGATTCTCGAGGCGTTGCGTAATCTCAGCGTGGAGTACGTCATCTCTTCTCCGGGGTCGGAGTGGCCTTCGTTCTGGGAGGCGATGGCGCGCCAAAAGCGCGATGGAACCGCTGGGCCGATTTATATGGATTGCGGCCATGAAACGCTCGCCGTGACGATCGCGTCGGCTTACACCAAGATCACCGGGCGCATGCAGGCGGTGTTGTTGCATGCCGGTGCCGGCATTCTCCAGGGATCAATGGCCGTCGGCGCCGCGCGCGCGATGGAAGTGCCGATGCTGGTGATGTCCGGCGAGGCGCTGGGCTACGGCGAGGTCGAGTTCGACCCCGGTTCGCAATGGTATCGCAATCTGAGCGTTGTCGGCGGTACCCAGCGATTGATTGAGCCCGTGGTGAAATGGGCGCAGCAGGCTCCCGCGCCTGAGACGCTTTACGAAAGCGTGGTGCGTGCCGGCGAAATGGCCCAACGCCAGCCCAAGGGGCCGACCTATCTCTGCGTTTCAATGGAGACGATGCTCCACGAGTGGCTCAAGCCGGATGCGCTACGCAAAATTCCGCCCGCACCCAAGAGCCAGCCGTTGCCCGAGGATATTGCCAAAGTCGCTACGATGATCGCGAAGGCGAAGTTCCCGGTCATTTCGGCTGAGAACGTCGGTCCCGATCAAGTGGCGGTCGATGCGCTCATTGAGCTGGCAGAGTTGGCGGCGATCCCTGTGGTCGAAGGGCAAGGCGCGTTCTTTACCAATTTCCCGAAGTCCAACGAGCTTTACCTCGGTGCGCAGATTGAGCCGTTTTACGACAAAATGGACCTGGTGCTGTTGGTCGAAAGCCGCGCACCGTGGTATCCGCCGAGCAACAGGCCTAAGGGCGCAGAGATTGTCGCCATCGCTGAAAACCCGCTCAAGGGGCACATGGTCTATCAGACCATGCACGCCGGTCATTATCTTGAAGGTGATGTTGCTTCCACGTTGAAGCTTTTGACCGAGGCGCTGCGCTCGCTTGGTCTTGATAAGGCACGGGTCGCAGAACGCCGCAGGCATTGGGCGCAAGAGCATCGCAATTGGCAGCAGCGGCGCCAGAAGGCCGAGGCTAGCGCAGACGGGCAAGGGACGATTACGACGCCGCTCCTTGTCAAGGCGTTGCGCGAAGTCATGCCGGCGGAGACGTCGTATGTCGATGAGACGATCGTACATTCCAATGCAATCCGCGATCATCTCGACTGGGACGATACGTTGACGTTCTTCCGTGCACCAAGCGGCCTCGGCCAAGGATTGGGCTATGCGCTTGGCGTCAAGCTCGCTCTGCCGAAGCGAACGGTCGTCATGACCATCGGCGACGGAACCTTCATGTATAATCCGGTCGTGCCCGCGATTGCGTTTGCCGACGAGCACAAGCTTCCTCTGCTCATCGTGATCGCTAACAACGCGAAGTATGCCGCGATGCAGTACTTCCACGACCGCTTCTATCCGCAGGGCACCTCGATCTCCAACAAGGACTACTATGGCGTCTATATCAAAGGGCCGAAGTACCAGGAGGCGGTGCGGATGGTCGGGGGCTATGCCGCCGAGGTATCTGAGCCTGGCGAACTGAAGCGCGTTCTTCAGGAGGCTTTGAAGTCGGTTCGAGCCGGAAAGACGGCTATTGTGAACGTCATCATGCCAGGCGAGGCGCGATTGCGATAAGAAAAACCCAGCGATGCGTGCTGCGTCACCGGGCTTTTACTGAAATTGCTAAAATGGAAACGGCGGCCGGATCGGGTCGCCGTTTCGCTTTAGCGCGACTTGGCATGTGAGGATATGAACGTGCGCAGCAATGTGTTGAAGCGGTCGCGCGCTTCGATGGCCGCGTAATGACCGACGCCCTCCAGGACGTGAAGCTCGGCGCCCGGCATCTTATCGGCGATGGATTTTCCGGTTGCCGGCGGGCAGACCGGATCGTCGCTGCCGCAGACGATCATGGTCGGGTGTTTGGGATCGAGCAGCGGCATGAGTTGCGAGCCGCACATCATGTCCCAGGCGGCGAGATAACCGTCCTGCGGAACCTTGACCATGACCTCGGTCGCCTCCGCGACCACATCCGGCGATGCGCTTTTGCTGAGAATGGTACGGCCGCGCTGCAGCGCGAACTCGCGGGGGCCGAGCGTGCGCATGTCGTTGGCGCGGGCATCGTGGATTTTCTTGCGCTCGTCCTCGGGAAGATGTCCGGCGCCGAGCACAGGCTGAAGCAAGGTCATGCTGCGCGGTGACACGTTGTGTGCCTTGCAGAGCGAGGCGATCATGATCGAGCCGAGCGAATGACCGACGAGATGCGGCGCGCGCACGTTGAGCGCCTCGAGCAACGAGGCCAAAGCCGAACTGTAATCGTCGGCGCGCGGGTGAGGCGAGGAAAAGCCCGTGGAGCCGCCATAGCCCGGCGCATCCCATGCGATGACACGGAAGTCATTCGCGAAGGCTTCGAACTGCCGGGCCCAGGAGCCTGAATAACCGCCGATGCCGTGGACGAGCACCAGCGGGTTGCCGCGCCCGGCTTCTCGCCAGGCGAGCGTGCGCCCGCCGATCTCGATGGATTGCTGGTCGGGAAGGGCCGGTGTGCTCATGCGCCGTATTGCTCCAGAACGTGACGGGCTAAAGTCATGCGTAGCACTTCCTCGGGACCTTCGGTAATCATCATGCTGCGCTGGTCGCGCCAGAACTTCTCGATCGGAAGTTCCTTGGTGAAGGCGATGCCGCCGTGGATCTGCATGCAACGATCCGCCGCCTGGAACGACAGCCGGTCGCCCAGCATTTTCGCCATGTAGGCTTCGTAGCGGATGTCTTCGCCGCGCTCATGCTTCCAGGCGGCATGATAGACGACGAATCGCAACTGGTGCAGGTCCATGAAGGAGTCTGTCAGCATCCACTGGATCGCCTGCCGCTCCGACAGCTTGCGGCCGAAGGTGGTGCGTTGCTTGGCGTAGCTTGCGCCCATTTCCAGGCAACGCTGGATCACGCCGAGCGCGCGAGCGCCGTGGCGAACACGGCCGGTGTTGATCCAATCCTGCGCCAGCTTGAAGCCGTCGCCTTCATTGGCGATCCGCTTGGAGACGGGAACGCGCACGTTGTCGAACGCCAGTTCACAAGGTTCGTCGTCCATCATCGTTGGCTGGCTGCGGACGATCGACACGCCGGGGGTGTTCATGTCGACCAGGAACGCCGTGATTCCGCGCGCGCCCTTGGAGCGGTCGGTCGAGGCCATCAGTTGCACAAAGTCGGCATGCTGCGCGTTGGTGATGAAGCGCTTGTAGCCGTTGATAACGTAATGGTCGCCATCGCGGACGGCAGTGGTCTTGAGGCCGGCCGGGTCGCTGCCGGCATCGGGCTCGGTGAGGCCGAAGCAGCAATCCTTTTCGCCTGCGATCACCGGATAGAGATACTCGGCCTTCTGTTCATCGTTGAGATGGTAGAGAATCGGGCTGATCTCTGGCCCGAAGATTTGCGCCTTGCGCGCGGGAAAGGCGATGGTGCGGCCCATCTCCTCCCAGATCACCGCGCGCGCCATGAGGCCTAATCCCATGCCGCCGTATTCTTCGGGGACAGCGATGTGCCAGTAGCCCATCTCCTTCGCCATGCCTTCGAGGCGCGCCCGCACCTCAGGCTTGAGGTCGGGGCCTTCATAAGCCTCCCGCTCGATCGGAATGACCTCGCGATCGACGAAGCGGCGGAGCTGCTGCTTGAGCATCTGCAGCTCTTCAGGGAGCTCGAAGTCCATGTCGTTTTATCCCCGTCTTTTGGGCGGTTCGCCCATTCGGCGCCAGCACACTGACGCAACAATATCCTGGCCGATCGGCGCCCCGAAGCATAGTCGAAATTGACTTTGTAATAAAGGTAATTGTAGAAAATAACACGACGTGGTGGCCAGAGACCTGCGCCCTGAACGCGGAACCGACGAACCCGGAGAACGACATGCTCAAGACCGGCGAGGAGCACATCCAGACGTTGCGTGATGGCCGCGCCATCTATCTGCACGGACGCCGCGTGGAGGATGCATCGGTGCATCCGGCCTATCGCAATGCCATCCGATCCGTCGCGAAGCTCTACGATTTCCAGTCCGCTCCGGAAAATCGCGACCTGATGACGTTTGCAACCGAGACGGGCGGCGTCGCCAACCGCATTTGGCAATTGCCGGAAACCTATGACCAACTCTGTCAGCGCCGCCATGCGATCGAGGCGTGGAACGGTCTGCATTGCGGCTTGCTCGGCCGCGCGCCCGACCACGTCGCCTCCTGCATTTCCGGCATGTACATGGGGCTCGACGTGTTCGAGGCCTACGACCCCCGGCGCGCCGCGGCGCTGTCGGACTATTTCAGGCGCGCCCGTGAGAACAACCTCTACCTCACCTACGTCATCATCAACCCGCAGGCCGATCGTTCGAAGGGCGCGAGCGGCCAGAAGGACGAATACCTGACTGCCGGTGTGGTGGATCGCGACGCCGAAGGCATCACGGTGCGCGGCGCCAAGATGCTGGCGACCGGCGCGGTCATGGCCAACGAGGTTTTTGTCACCTGCATCCAACCGCTGCAGCCTGGCGATGAGCGCTATGCGGTGTCGTTCGTCATTCCGTTAAACGCCAAAGGTTTGAAGATTTTGTCGCGCAAGTCTTACGAGGAGGGGGCGCCGGATCTGTTCGACAATCCGCTTTCCCATCGTTTCGACGAGAACGACGCGGTGCTCTACTTCGACGACGTGAGGGTACCGTGGGAGCGCGTCTTCGTGTTCGATAGCATTGAGATGTGTCAGAAGCAGTTTCACGCAACGCCCGCGCACGTCTACCAGAATTATCAGGCGATGATTCGGTTATCGGTGAAGGTACGGTTTCTGGCGGGAATCGCGCGACGCATTACCGAGATCAACGGTACCGGAGGATTCCCCCAGGTGCGCGAAACGCTTGGTCAACTGGCGGCGGAAGCCGGAATGGTCGATGCGTTGGTCGCGGCGATGGAAGCCAAGGGACGGATGCACGGGCGCTATTTTGTACCGGACCGGCATACGCTCTACACCGCGCAAACGCTGACCCAGAAGCTTTATCCGAAGATCGTCAACACGCTGCGTGAGCTCGCCGGCGGTGGCATGATCATGTTGCCGTCCTCGTCGGGTGACTTCGCCAACCCGGATATTGCTGCGCTGATTGAAAAGACGCAGCAGTCACCTGCGGCAAGCGCCCAGGAGAAGGTCAAGTTTTATAAGCTTGCATGGGATGCGGTCGGCTCCGAGTTCGCGTCGCGTCATCAGCAGTACGAGATGTTCTACGCGGGTGCCAGCTTCGTGGTGAAGAACCACGCGCTTCGGACTTATGACTGGGGTGCGGCCGCAAAGCTGCTTGACGGGATGCTCGATAGCTACGATTTGCAAGCCGGGCCCCAACGCTCCAGGGTCGTTGCGTAACGAGCGGGAACACCGGCACGCGCGGTGTTATTATTCCGGACTGTGCAAAGTGCGGGCCGGGATCCAGGTTCGATCCTGAGCCTATATCGGCATTTCGGATTCCGCTTGCGCGGCGTCCGGAGTGTTCGATGTTTGAGTAGCCTCGGTGCCCTATTTCTTTTCGGAGAAGAAGTCTCGCAACACTGGCGGATTTTCCGTAAAGCCGAAGTCGGCCCAGCGTTCGGAAACGTTGCGATAGACGCTCTCGCGCAGGGCCGTGCGCACCGGCGCCTGCTTGATATGCTGGTGCGGTGTGCAGGCGTTGACGAGAACCTTCGACCCGTAGGGCTTCGCGGCCGGTGCGAGACTTGGATCGGCACGAAAGCTCATGGTGTTGCGCAGGATATCGAGATCGTCGGCAGGATTGCAGCGCGTGCTGATCGCCCAGAGCACCTCGTCGAAGTCGGTGGGATCGACATCGTCATCTACCGCAATGATCCATTTGGTGTAATAGGTTGCCGCTGGGCAGTGCGCGGTGAGCGCCAGCACTTGGCCGGCATGACCCGGATACATCTGCTGCAGCGAGACGACGACAACGCAATTGCCCGCCGCGGCCGCCGGGTGGCAGTACACGCCACGGATACCGGGCACTTTCATATCGGCGAGATTGTCCTGGATGCGCGCGGCGCGCATGATCGCCTGATAAGCGCCGATTTCGCAGGACGGGTACGTCGCCATCAGCGCCGCCGTCATGATTGGGCGTCGGCGCATGTGCAGCGCCTGCACTTCGATCACGGGTTTGCGTGAGGGCGCGCCGCTGTAGAAGCCGTGAAACTCGCCGAGCGGGCCTTCCGTTTCCAGGTCGTCGGGATGGGCTAGGCCTTCGATGACCATTTCGGCTCGCGCAAGGATCGGCAGGCTGACGATCTCCGCATCGGTGATTTCCACCGGGGCATTCATCAGGCCGCCTGCGACGTCCAGTTCGGATTCGTCGGCGGCATAGCGTTGCGAACCAACCATCATCAGCACCGGGTCGATGCCGTAGGCAACGACGACTTCGGCTGGTTTACCCTGCGCCCAAGCGGCCTCGCAGTCTTGCAGCGCATGCCGGCCGGGAACGCAGCTCAAGCCCACGCGCCGGGGCCCGTAGAGCTGCTGGCGATAGACGCCGGCGTTGATCCGGCCCGATTGCGGGTCCGCCGTGAGCGTCACATCGCCGGTGCCGATGAACGGGCCGCCGTCGGCCGGCCAGAATTTCGGCACCGGCAGCTTGGTCAAATCGATTTCGTCACCCCGCAGGACAATCTCGTTCACGGGAGCGGTCGCTGCTGGAACGCGCACCGGCGGAATGCGCCGTGTCGTCAGAGCGCTGGTGGCGTCGATCATCTCGCGCGTCGAAAGCGCCGGATCGAGGCCGACGGCGAGCGCGTAGCGCTCCTTGCTCGACCCGAGCATGTTGGCCAGTACACGGGCTTCGAATGGATTGTCGCGAAAGGTCTCAAACAGCAAGGCGGGCGTGCCGAGACGGCGAGTCGCCAGGAAGGTGACGGCCGACAGCTCCTCGATCGGATCAACGGCTGCGCTCACGGTATGGAGTTGGCCGTGCTTCTCCAGCAACGCCAACCATTCGCGCAGATCACGCCACCGCGGTTGCGCTGAACTTTCAGCAAGGGGCGGCGTTTGCGTTCCTTGGAGGTTCATTGTTTGCTCGCCATCGGATGCCGGCTGATCTGTTGCGATCCGGTCTTGCCCTCACGGCCGTTCGACCCGCCATTGGGATCATAGCGAAAGGTGGTTGGACAATCCCAGGGCTGAGCTTCGATCGGAGTTTGCCACTCAGTGTTCCTTCAATGTCAACCCGGCCGCCTTGTATCGCGGCCGGGAGGCGTGCGTGTCGCGGTTAAACCGATTTACTCCGGCTTGATTCCCGCCTTGTGCAATGCGTCGCGCCAGTGCGCATATTCAGACGCGATTTGTTTGGCCATCTCTTCCGGCGTGGTTGCGATGGTCGAAATCCCCTGCGCCCCAAGCTTGGTGACCACGTTGGGATCCTGCGTCGCTTTTCTCACCGCGGCATTGAGCTTGGCCACGATATCGTCGGGCGTTCCTGCTGGAGCCACAAGGCCGAACCAGATGCCGTCGTTCACGCCCTGCATCTCGATGCCGCTCTCCAGGAACGTCGGCACATCAGGAATCGCGGCGAGACGCTTGCGGCCGGTGACGCCGAGAATCTTCAGCTTGCCGTCCTTGGCGAGGGTGGCGGTGGTGCTCGGGCCGGTGAAGACGCCAGAAACATGCCCTCCCACGACATCGCCGACCACCAGGGCCGTGCCGCGATAGGGAACCAGCAGCATGGGGGCGCCGGTGGCCTGGATGAAGGACAGTGCGCTGAGGAACGGCGGCGTCCCGACGCCCGAGTGCCCGATCTTGATTTCCTGGGGCTTTTGCCGCGCAAGCTTGATGAAGTCGGCCACGGTGTTGACGGGCAGGTTCGTCGCGACCCCCAACGTGTGGAACGTACGCGACGTCAGGCTGATCGGCTTGAAATCCTTCACCGGGTCGTAGCCGGCTTTCGCCAACGTATTCGGCGTCACCACGAAGCCCGGCTCGACAGCGAGGATCGTGTAGCCGTCCGGTGCCGCCCGCGAGGCGGCGATGGTGCCGAGCGACGTGCTGGCGCCCGGCTTGTTTTCGATGATGATCGGCTTGCCCAGTTCCTTTTCGAGAGGCGCCGCGACCACGCGTGCAATCACGTCGGGCGGCCCGCCCGCGGGATAGGGCACGATGATCGTGATAGGCCTGGACGGATAGCTGGCCGCCGGCTGGGCCACGGCCATGCCGGAACAAGCGGTCAGCACGGCCGCCGCACCTGCGAGCATCCGAACGACCCGTAAGCCGGTGATTGTGTTCATCCTTGCGTCTCCGGTGGCGGGGATACGACGGCGGCGCCGCATCCCCGGATGGGGATCATTGTTCACAATAGGCCGACGACCGGGCTCGAGATTTTCGATACCCGAGGCCTTCGATCACGATACTAACTTTATAACAAAGTTATTGAGCGGTACAGGGCAGGCGCGGGCGCCGTGGCGGTCCGTCCTGGGGGCGTTCAGCCATCCCCGTTCGCCGACATGAAATCGAACAGACGAAGGGCGCGGTCGGCGCTGTCCACGAGGTGTGGGGTCTTGTGTCGCAGCCACTCGAAGTCCTCGGCCGAAAGGCTTTCGAAGAGCATGTCGTTGACCGGCCGCTGCACGGCGGTCAGGCTTCGCAACAGTTCAAGGGCCTTGGGGGTGGTGGAAAGAAGCACACGCCGGCGGTCTGTCGGGTTCTCTTTCTTGGTCACGAGTTTCGCTGCGACGAGCTTGTTGACCTCGATGGTCACGAACGCCGGGCTGAAATGGAGGCTTTCGGCTATATAATTGATTCCAATGTTATTTTCTTGATTCTCACGGGCGATGGCGATGAGGATCGTATACTGCGTCCCGGAGAGGCCGATGACGCTGCCCAGCGCGTTGCGGATGGCCTGGATCCGGCTGGCGAACGCCAGAGTGTCATGCACGAACTGGCGAAATGCCTCGTCGTTGCCGCGGACAAGAAGCGGCGGGCGAGAAACCGTCAGCGGTTCTCCCCGACCGTTCTTGGTTTTGGTCGCCTTGGGCATTCTTCAAGCCTGTCGTCGCACGGAATCGGATGGTCAATGTGATCTGTTACATAACGGCCTGCCGCTGGTGCGGCTAGCCATTCCTTACCACCGATGGGCGCAGCGGCGAAATTTTCCATCCCTCGTTCCTGGAGGGCAAGTGTAAAGGCCGGCCATTGACGCGGGCGGGGATAACAACAAAAATAGTTTTGTAACTAAATCAAATAGGAGGGGCCCGTGGTCGGGATCCGTGTTTTCCTCGCGGCGGTGGCGATGACAATCGTGATGGCCAACGGAGCCCTTGCCGACAATTATCCGACGCGCCCCGTGCGTATCGTGGTGCCTTATGCGGCGGGCGGTCCGAGCGATACCGGCGCGCGCTTGCTGACGCAGGCGCTGGGTAAAAGTCTTGGCGAGTCGGTCTTTGTCGAAAATCGCGGCGGTGCCGGCGGGCTGACCGGGACCGAGCAGGTTATCCAGGGCGAGCGCGACGGCTATACGCTGCTGCTCGGCGCGGTGGGGCCGCTGGTGTTCATTCCGGCGGCTCGGCAAATCCAGTACAACGTCAAGAAGGATCTCATTCCGCTGACGTTGATCTGGCAGTCTCCGTTGGTCCTGGTGGTCCATCCGAAGCACGGTTTCAAGACCGTGGCCGATTTCATCGCATACGCGAAGGCCCATCCCGGCAAGTTGACCGTATCGTCCGCGGGACTTGGCACCAACACGCACATGGCGAGTGAGCTGTTCAAGCGCGAGGCCGGCATCGACCTGCTTCATGTGCCTTATCGCGGCACCGGCGCGGCGATGCCGGACCTCGTATCCGGCCAAATCGACGCAACGATCTCCGACGTTGCGGTGATGGCGCCGCACATCCGGCAAGGCACGTTGACGGCTATGGCTGTCACTGCACCGGAGCGCTCGTCGCTGCTGCCGGATGTTCCGACGATGGCCGAGGCCGGGTTGCCGGGAGCGGTGACCGAAAATTGGTATGGTATTCTCGCGCCAGCCGGGGTGCCGGCCGAAGCGGTGGCGAAGCTGAAATCGTCCTTCACCACCGCCGTGCAGACGCCCGCCTTCCGTGAAGCCCTGGCCAAGCAGGGGGCGACGGTGCGCGAGGTCGGCGACGATGCATTCGCGAAGCTGATCGACAGCGAAACCAAGCGCTGGACCACGATCATTCGCGAGGCCGGCTTGAAGTTCTGACGGCGCGGCCGGATGCGGTCGCGTGAAGTGTCGAGAGGATATTGATGCAAGCTCCGTTGGCGGGGGTGAGGGTTCTCGAACTGACCACGATGATCACAGGGCCATTGGCTGGCATGCTGCTGGCGGACCTCGGCGCTTCGGTCATCAAGGTGGAGAACCCTGAGCGTGGCGATCCGTTTCGCAGTTTTCGCGGCGGGCTCTATGGCGGCCACTTCATTGCCTATAACCGCGGCAAGCGAAGCCTGGCGCTCGATCTGCGCTCGGAGCAGGGCAAGCAGGTTTTGTTCGAACTGGTGCGCCGCAGCGATGTGTTGATCGACAACTTCCGCCAAGGCGTGCTCGATCGGCTTGGCGCGTCAAGCGCGGTGCTCATGAAGGAGAACCCGCGCCTCATCCATGCGTCGATTACCGGGTTCGGTCCCGCGGGGCCTTATCGCAATCGGCCAGCTTATGATGCGGTGGCGCAATCGCTGAGCGGCATCGCCAGCCAATTCCTCGATCCGCAGGCCCCGCAGGTGCTGGGGCCGACGATTGCCGACAACATCACCGGCTTCTACGCGGCTTATGCGATCCTCGGCGCATTGTATGAACGCGAGAAGACGGGGAAGGGTGTCCGTATCGAAACCAACATGATGGAATCGACGATTGCCTTCGCTCCCGATGCCTTCGTCAATTTCAAGCGCTATGGCACCAAGGTCGCGCCAGCGACACGCGCCAGTGTTTCGCAGTCCTATGCATTCCGCTGCGCGGACGGGCGGCTGATCGCGCTGCATTTGTCGTCGCAGCCGAAGTTCTGGGAGGGACTTCTTGCCGCGACCGGCCGCCAGGACCTGGCCAAGCATCAAGACTTTGCAACACGCGAGCAGCGGATCGTCAACTACAAGTCGTTGACGCAGGAACTGGCCAAGAGCTTCGCGACGCAGCCGCGAGACGAATGGGCGCGACGCCTCGAGGCGCAGGACGTGCCGTTCGCTCCTGTTCTCGATGTCGAGGAGGTCATGGCCGATCCGCAAGTCGCGCATATGCAGACGTTCCATCGTGTCGAGCATCCCCAGGAGGGGGAGGTGTGGGGCATCAATCCGCCCGTGCACTTCAACGGCGAACGGCCCGGAAAAATGGTTGCGCCGCCGGTCCTAGGCGAACACACCGAGGAGATATTGCGGGAGCTGGGCTTCGCCGACAGGACGGAGTCCTAAACGCTTGGCCGGTTCGCCGGCGAGCCTGAAGCCAATCGCCGCACAAAAAAGACCCCGCTCGTTGAGCGGGGTCTCCGTCGATCCGGCAAAGGGATGGGCGGAATTTGCCGGATCACTTCTTGCTTTGATCGGTCAACAGCGTGCCGAGTTTGAAGGCGCCATAAACCGGCTTGTAGCTCTTGTTGTCGATGAACTGAGACAGGCCGGTCTTGTAAGACTGCTCGGGATCGTTCGCCTTGATCTCCGCGCCCTTCGCGGCGAGATAATCGTAGGCTTGCCCGAAATCCATGGTGCGAACCTGGCGGACCGCCTGCTTGGTCGCACGCAGCACGGCCGGGCTTTTGAGCATAAGCTTCTGCGCCAGCTTCTCGGTTTCCGCGACCAGCTTGTCCTTGGGAACGGCGATGTTGGCCATGCCGATCCGCACCGCCTCGTTGCCATCGAAGGGCTCGCCGAGGCAGGCGTAGTAGAGCGCGTGACGCGGCAGCACCGAATCCGCAACGACCTTCGCCACCAGCGCACCCGGCAGGATGCCCCAGTTGATTTCGGATAGCGAATAGACGGCATCTTCGGCGGTTACGACGAAATCGACCGCGAGGAGCTGCATGAACGCGCCGCCGACGCAGTAGCCTTGGACCATGGCGATGGTCGGCTTGTCGTAATGATAGAGCCGCTCCCAGCGCCAGCGATTGGCGGTCTGTTGAGCGCGCTTGCGGCCGGCGGGATTGTTTTCGTTGGCGCGGAAGAATTCCTTGAGATCCTGGCCGGCCGAGAAGTTGCCGCCCGCGCCGGTAATGACGACGACCTTGGTGTCGGGGTCCGTCTCAAGCTGCGCCAGCGTCGCATCCATTTCCTCGTGCAGCGCAGGGCTCATCGCGTTCCGCTTCTCGGGCCGGTTCAGATAGACCCAAGTGATGCCGTCCTTGTTCTTCTCGACCTTCACGTACTTCAGGTTGTCGCTCATGTGCCGTTCCTTTTCAAAGCCCCGTGTTTCGTATTCCGGTATCAAGCCTGAGACATTTCCAACACGGATCCAGCCGCCGCTGTCGGAAATGACGTTGCGTTTTTTGGATATGACCGCTGCCGTTATTCGACACTGATCTTGGCCTCTTCGACGATCGGGCGCAGCCGCTTGATCTCGTGCGCGGCGAGATCGCGCATGTCTTCCGGTGAACCTCCCATGATCCGCATGCCCAATGTCTTGGCGATGGCCTTGGCCTCGTCCGTTGCCAGATAGGCGTTCACGATCGTGTTGATCCGATCGACGATGGGGCGAGGGAGGTTCGCGGGCCCCATCAAGCCAAACCACAAGCCGGAGGTGAGATCGGCAACGCCGGTTTCCTTGACGGTGGGAACGTCGGGCAGCGCCTCGATCCTCTTGTCGGAGGTCACGGCGAGGATTTTCAAGCTCGTCGTTTGCGGAAAGAATCCGGGAAAACCGGCGTCGATCTGGCCGCCCATGACGTCGTTCACCAGCGGCGCCGTTCCGCGATAGGCGACGTGGGTGGCCTCGATGCCAGTGGCTCGTGCAAACCAGACGGCGGCAATCTGCGACGTCGTTCCGATGCCGGAATTGCCGAACGTCATCTTGCCCTGGTTTTTCTTGGAGTATTCGACAAACTCCTTGAGAGTGTTGACCGGCAGCGTCGGCTTGCCGGCAATCACCTGCGGAATGAAGCCGACAAGGACGATCGGGGTGAGGTCTTTTTCCGGGTCGTATGCCAGTTTCTTGTAGATCAGCTTGTTCAGCGCCGCCGGACCGGACGATGCGAACAGCAGCGAATAGCCGTCGGCCGGCGCACGGGCGACGGCCATCGCGGCGATGCCGCCGCCGGCACCGCCCTTGTTCTCGACGACGATGTCCTGGGAGAGGCTTTTGCCGAGTTCCGCCGCGACCTTGCGCGCGACTCCATCCGTGACGCCGCCGGCGGCGAAGGCCACTGTGAGCGTAATCGGCCGGTTCGGCCATTGCGCCGCTGCGGGATAGGCCGCCGCAACGCTCAGCAGCGTGGCGAAGATGCATCGAAGGGCAATGGATCTCATTCTCTTTCACTCCCAATCGTTGGTGCCGTTTTTGGATTTATAGGCACTGAGTGTCATGCCGCCCGCATCGAGGGTTCGAGATCAGTTCGTCAGGTCGCTTCTCCACGCTGCTTGGGGATGAGCCGGATATCGACCGCGCGGACACCTTGTCCGGCTTCCCGAACGATCAGCGGATTGATCTCAATATCGCTCAGCCAGTCGCGGTTCTCGGCGAAAAGTTGGCCCAGTGTGAGCATGGCCGCGATGACAGCCTCGACGTCGCGCGCCGGCTGACCGCGGAAGGCACCCAGCAGAGCCTTGGCCCGCAACGATTGAAGCATGTGGCTGGCGCCGTCCCGATCCAGCGGCAACAGGCTGATGGCCGTATCGCGCAACGCTTCGGCCTGGATGCCGCCCAATCCCACCATCAGGAACGGTCCGTAAATGGGATCGGTTCGCGCGCCCAGGATCAGTTCAAGGCCACGAACGATCTCCTGCACCAGGAACCCATCAATCTTGGCGGCAGGATGGCTCGCGTGCAGGCGTCCGGTCATGGCGTCTGCCGCCGCCGTCACGTCTGCCGCATTGCGCAAGCCGAGCGCCACGCCGCCGACCTCCGTCTTGTGCAGCGCGTCCGGTGAGACGATCTTCAACGCAACGGGAAATCCGATTTCTTCCGCGGCGCGCGCGGCCTCAGCCGCGGTGGCTACGAAGCGGCTGCGCGGCAGGGCAATCCCCCGCTGCTCGATCAGGTCGTTCATCGCGGCCGCGGAGAGGGGCGTGCCCGGCCGCGTCATCGGCGCGAGGCTCGGTGCGCCGCGCTTTCGGCTTTCGGCGAAACGAATGAGATGGGCCGCCGCGCGAACCGTTTGCGGCATGCCTTGCAGAAACGGCATTCCGGCCTTGGCCTGGAATTGCAACGCCTCGCCGGTCACGTTCTGCGCCGTGCGGCTCCACGCCAGGACAGGCTTTTGCGTTGCGCTTGCCAAGTCGGCGAAGCTGCTCGGGTCCTGGTTGTCGAACGTCACGGACGGCAGGCTGCCTTGAACCAGGAGGGTTCCGACGTTGTCGTCGGCGGCGACGATTTTGCAAACGTCGGCGAAGCGCTGATATTGCCGCGCCACCGTGGCGCCGACGTCGAGCGGGTTTTCGGCGGCCAGGCCGGCATCGAGATGCGGTGCGAGTTTTTCTTGCGTATCGGGCGAAAGCGACGGCAGATCGAGCTCGGCATCTTCCGCGTAGTCGAGCATCAGTCCCTTGGATGAGCCCGAAAACGTCACGATGCCGACGCCGGGATTGTCGGGCAGGCGCCCCGCCTGGAAAGCGAGGCATGTTTCGATCATGTCGTCGAGCGTGTCGCAGCGGATGATGCCGTAGGCGCGGCACATCGCGTCGAACACGGCGTCGTCCCCGGCCAGCGCCCCGGTGTGGCTCGCGGCCGCCTGCTTGCCTCTCGCGCTGCGGCCGCCCTTGACGATGACGATGGGCTTGCCGGCGCGCAGCGCCTTGGCCGCCGACGCCATGAAGGCATCCGGTTTGCGAATGCCTTCCGCCAGGCACGCGATGACGCGCGTGTTCTCGTCCTCGACAAGGAAGTCGAGGTAATCCGCCATCGTCAGGTCGAGTTCGTTGCCGCTCGACACGGCATAGGAAAAGCCCACGCCGCGAACCGAGGCCTGCTGAAGCCAATACTGGAACGTGCCGCCGGACTGGAAAACGATGCCGACGGAGCCTTGCTGGACCGCTCGCACACGTTCGGCCGGATAGAGCAGCAGCCGCTCGCGTAACGACAGCGAGCCCATGCAGTTGGGGCCGGATATGCGCATGCCGTAGCGATCGCGAAGCTGGAGCAATGCTCGTGCGCGCGCCGCGCCTTCGGCGTCGCCACCCTCGCCGAATTGTGCGGCGTAGATCAGCGCGCAACGCAAGCCGTTCTCCGCGGCCTCGGTCAGCGTATCGACCACGGCCACGCTCGGAATCACGCAAAGGCCGAGATCGACTGGCTCGCCGATGGCGGAAAAATTCCGGTAGACCTTGCGGCCCCAAAGCTCGGTTCGTTTCGGATTGATGAGAAACAGTTTCGCGTCGGGCTGAGCGTATTCGATGTTCTTGAACAAGCTCTGGGCCCAGCCGCCCCGGCTCGAATCCGATGCCCCGATGATCGCGACCGACTTCGGTCGAAGCAAATGCTCCGCGTTGGATGGCAACTCGACTCTCCAAAACGAAAGTCCCGTCGAACTATGGACTCCGTTGGGGGAGGCTCCGAGAACGCGGGCGGCTGCTTTATGCCAGTCAGTTTGGCAGCAGCCTCGGCCGCGGCGCAAACGATTCAATTGATTGCGCGTATTAGAAAATCTAATAAGCGTGCCGGAGCCGTGCAAAAACCGCAAGGAATTGAAGATGCGCAAGAATCTGCCCTCCATGTCGAGCCTCCAGGCCTTCGAGGCCACGGGCCGGCACCTCAGCTTCACCCGCGCGGCGACGGAACTCGGCGTGACGCAGGGCGCCGTCAGTCAGCGTATCGCCAAGCTTGAAACCATGCTCGGCACCAAGCTGTTCTCCCGTGAGGGAAACTCGCTGTATCTGACGCCGATCGGAAAGGAATTCCTTGTTCCGGCGCGTGCCGCGATTGTTCAATTGGCGCAGGCGACCGATCATGCCGTCGAGAGTCAGCACGGTAACATGTTGTCGATTGGGTGCCTCGCGACATTTGCGATCAACGCTCTCATCCCGCGCTTGCGCGAATTTCGCGCGATGTATCCGGATACGCTTCTCCGAATCCGTGCCTTCGCGCCGGGGGAAAGCCCGTTGGGCGCGCTATTGGCAGGACGTGCGGCAAGCCTGTTGGCCTACGATTACGACGTTCTGATCCAGTTTGGCGCCGGGCCTTGGCCGGGCATGGTCAGCTACAAACTGGCGGATGAAGACGTGTTTCCCGTTTGCAGCCCGATGCTGCAGCGGCGTTCGGCGCGGCTCAAAAGTCCAAGGGATCTCAAGGGTTATCCGGTCATCCTGAACGCGCATCCGCTGACGGGTTACGATTATTGGCCGCTCTGGCTTGAGAAAGCCGGAGCATCGGGCGTGACCTTTGCCGAGGAAATTCATTGCGATCCGCTCTACAGCGCCATTCAGGCCGCTGTTGACGGACTCGGCGTCATGATGGGGCGTAGCTCGTTGGTTCAAGGCGAATTGAGCAGTGGACGTCTGATCGAACCGTTTTCGGTGCGTCTGCGGTCGCCGCTCAGCTACCAATTGGTGGTGCACCGCGACCGGGCCTTCACGCCGAAGATTGAGCAATTCTGCCAGTGGGCTTTGAAGACATTCGGTGAATCGTGAGCGCGGTCCTGAGTTCGAATGTGTTGCGAGCATGAAAGACCACCGCCTCCGTAGCTTGACAGCAAATCGGATCGACAGAGATAAGACCGCCCTGTCTTGCTCGACGCGCGAACAAACGGACGCGACGAGTTGGCGATCCACTTCACGCAATTCATTGGGAGTGATGCATGGACTTCGAGCTTCCGGAAGAACTGCAACTCATGAAGCGTCAGCTCCGCCGCTTCGTCGATCAGGAGATCATCCCGATCGAACGGGACGCTTATGAGGGGCCGGATATGAAGCCCGATATCCGGGCGAAGCTCGAGGCCAAGGCGAAAGAGATGGGTTACTGGCATATTTCGACGCCGACGGAATACGGCGGGCTAGGCCTTGGCCTGCTGGCGCGGGTCGTGGTCTGGGAGGAGATGGCGCGGACCATCGCGCTGCCGACACGAAAGCCGCAGATTTTCGGACCGGAGGCGACGCCGATCCTCTATCAACTGAACGAGGAGCAAAAGAAGCGATACCTGATCCCCGTGCTTGAAGGAAAGAAGAGGGCGTGCTTCTGCCTGACCGAACCGGACGCCGGTAGCGACCCGTCAGGATTGCGCACGACGGCGGTTCGCGAGGGCGATCACTATGTCATCAACGGCTACAAACGGTTTATCAGCAATGCGCTGAAGGCGGACTTCGCGCAAGTGATGGCGACGGTGGATCGCTCCAAGCGTGCGCATGGCATCACGAGCTTCCTTGTCGACATGAATACGCCGGGCGTGCAGATCGTGCGCACGCAGCCGACCATGATGGACGACGAACCGTGCGAGATCGTGTTCGAGAATGTCCGCGTTCCGGTCGAAAATCGTATCGGCGAGGAAGGGGAGGGATTCAAGTTCGCGCAGGATTGGCTTAACGTCGGGCGGATCAGGCATGGCGCACGCGCCATCGGCGTGATCGAGCGTTGCCTCGAGATGGCGGCAAGTTATGCCAAGCAGCGCGTGACGTTCGGCCGGCCGTTGTCCGATCGGCAGGCGATCCAGTGGATGATTGCCGATTCATATATCGATCTGCAGCACCTGCGGCTTTCGGTCTACAATGCCGCTTGGCGTTATGATCGGGGTGACGATGTTCGGCGCGAAGCCTACACGGTCAAGATGTTCGGAGATCGGGCTTCGTTCCAGGCGGCCGACCGCTGCATGCAGATTCACGGTGGCATCGCGTTCACCCGTGAGCTGCCGATCGAAAAGTTCTGGCGCGATCAGCGTAGCATGATGGTCACGGAGGGGCCCGAGGAGGTTCTGAAGATGACGCTGGCGCGCTACGTGATCGACGACTACAGCTCAGTCCGTCGCTAGCGTCGCGCGTTAGGGGCGCGCGATGGGACCAACGTCGCTCGCCCGCGCCAACGCGGTGATTGAATAGGTTGACGCGCGCCGTGCGGCCCCATTCATCGCGCAAGCAGCGTCGGTCATGTTGCGGGAGGGACGGTTGCGATCCGCGTCGGAAACGCGGTCAAGCAAAATTCGATCCTGGAAAAGATGATCTGGAACGGGCCGGAGATCGTCAGCCCTCTCTCCAAGCAATATACGCTTGAACCAGGCGATTTGATCGTCACCGAAACCCCTGCCGGTGTCGGCCCCGTGGCGCCTGGGGACACGCTGGCCGCCGAAAGCGAAGGTCTGGCGCCGCTCTTTGTTCGGATCGCGGACCCCGTTGAGATCGAGGCATGAAACGACCCGTCACCGCGGGCGGCCTTTTTGCGATATGTACAGCAGGCAATTTGAGCACTCGAGGGTGAGCCCATGATCCCGCTTCACAACCGATACGCCTATTCCGCGATCACGAAAAGGCCGCAGTACACCTGGCCCGATGGCAAGCGCCTGGCGTTTTGGATTGGCACCAATGTCGAGCTTTATGCTTTTCAGGCAGGTATCGGAAACGACCCGGCCAAGTTCGGCGAGCCTCAGAATCAGCGGAATTACGCGTGGCGTGACTACGGCAACCGCGTCGGGTTCTGGAACCTGATGGATCTTTATGACGAATTCAGGCTGCCGGCGTCCCATCTCTGCAACAGCCTTCTTTATGACTTTGCTCCCGAATTGTTTGAGCGGATTCGAGGCCGCGGCGACGACGTTATCGCGCACGGCCGGACGAACGCGGAGCGGCAGAAAGGGCTTTGGGAGGACGACGAGCGGCGTCTGATCAAAGACGTGACCGAGACCATCGCGCGCCACGAAGGGAAGCCTCCCAAGGGTTGGCTGGGCGCGGCGGCGTCCGAGAACGCGGCAACGCTCGATCTGCTGAAGGAGGCCGGCTATACCTATGTTCTGGATTGGCCTTGCGACGATCAGCCGATCTGGCTCAACACGCGGGCGGGCAAAATCCTATCGGTCCCGTATCCTGCGGAAATGAACGATGCGGCCGCACTTATTTTCCGGCAGCAGACGGGACATGATTTCGCGGACTTGATCGTGGATCAGTTTGACGAAATGGTCGAGCGTTCGGCGGATCGGCCGATGGTGTGCTGTCTTTCGGTGCACCCGTATATCGTCGGACAGCCGTATCGCATCCGTGCACTGCGCCGGGCATTCAAGCATATCGTCGAGCACAAGCTTCGTGAGCGCGTATGGTTCACGCGCGGGAACGCGATCGCCGATTATTGTCTGTCGCTCGATCCGAAACTGATCCCCTGAGGCGCGCCGTTCAGCGTGGTCTGCCGTTCAAAGGGATGTCTGCGATGCCAGCGCAAATGATCGCTCAAGAGTATTGAACCAAGAAGGGCGAGATCGATCTTTATATTTGCCGGAGATACCAATCGCCCACTGGTGGAAAGCGATCCTGTTCCTGGTTCATGGTTCGTCGTTAAGCGCGCGTCCGGGTTACGACATTCAGACTCCCCGGCCGCGGCAGCGGGGCCGCCATGCTGCGCGCACGGGGCCGGACGAGCTATGATATTCGTTGAATTTGCGATAATCCTGGGATCGCTTTGACAACATCGGCGCTGTGTTCGGCATGTCCGGCGCCAGCAGGTTTCCAGGAGAATTTCTTCAATGTCGAGCAACAAGCTCAACGGCGCGCAAGTCATTGTCGATTACCTGATCCAGGAAAAGGTGCCTTACGCCTTCGGTCTGTGCGGCCACGGCAACATTCAATTCATCGACGCGCTTCGTGAACGCTCGTCCGATATCAAAACGATCTCGACACATCATGAAAGCGTCTGCGGTTTCATGGCGGACGTTTATTACCGCGTGTCGGGCCAGCCGACGGCGACCTTCACATCCTGCGGGCCAGGTTCGGCGAACCTGCCGATTTCTCTGGCGACGGCCTATCTCGATTCGGTGCCGTTCCTGGCGGTGACGGGCAATGTGCCGACCAGCCAGTTCAATCGCGGCGCTTTCCAGGAAATGTATCGTCAGCAACAGGCCGATTTCCCATCGACCGTGCGCGGCATCTGCAAGCGCGTCTACCAGCCCACACGCGGCGAGATGGTGCCGCTCGCCGTCCGGCAGGCGTGGAAGACCATGGTGACCGGGCGTCCCGGTCCGGTTGTGCTCGATGTGCCGTTCGACGTGTTTCTCGAGGCGGCGGCGGAGGAGGCGCCTCAGGCCACGGAATGGACGGCGAACATCTCGAGTCGATGCGGCGCAGATCCGGAAGGCGTCGTCAAAGCGGTCGATATGCTGCTGAACGCCGAGCGTCCCGTGATGTTGGTCGGACAGGCGATCCGTCACGGCGGTGCGACGGCGGAACTCCTGGCGCTTGCCGAGCGGCTGCAAATTCCGGTCGCGGCTTCGATGAGCGGCCTCGGCGTGATCGACACGCATCATCCGCTTGCCCTCGGCTTGGTCGCCCGCGGCGGTCATTATCAGGCCAATCACGCGACACGGCAGGCCGATGTGCTGCTCTCGCTGGCAACGCGCTTCGACGACCGCACATCGAGCTCCTGGATTCCGGGCTATTCCTTCACCATTCCGCCGACACGACTCATTCATGTCGATATCGACCCGGAGGAGATCGGCCGCAATTACCCGGTCGCGCTCGGCCTGATGGCGGACGCGCGCACCTTCCTGCGCCAGGTGTTGGCGGAACTCGACCGTCGCAGCGACATCGACAAGAAGCTCGACGCGCGCAAGAGGTGGCTTGCCCAGATCGACGGCTATCGCAAGGAGTGGGACAAGCTGGTCGCGCCGGGCTTCAGCGACGACAGCCAGCCGGTCAATCCGCAGCGGGCGGCTTACGAAATCGACCGCGGGTTGCCGGAGGACGCGATCCTCGTCAGCGACATCGGCGTGCATCACAATTGGTTGCTTGGCTATTGCAAGCCGCGGCGACCGGATTCCCTGATCGGCTGCATGGGCTTCGGCGCAATGGGCTTCGGTGTTGCCGGCGTGCTCGGCGCGAAGTTTGCCGCGCCCGACAGGCCATGCGTCTCGGTCTGCGGCGACGGCGCTTTCTTCATGCATGCGAACGTGCTCGGCACCGCGGTCGAATACAATCTGCCCGTCGTTTGGGTCGTGTGGAACAACTATGCTTACGCATCCATCCGCGGCTTGCAGCGCGGCTATCTGGACGGCCGCGAGCTGGCGACCGACTTCCACGATCCGCTGACGGGGCAGCGTTACAATCCGGACTTCGCCGCCGTGGCGCGTGCGGCCGGCGTCGAAGGCGTGCGCATCGACCGTGCGGCCGACATTGCCGAGGCCGTGCGCAAGGGTATCGCTGCGAATAGACCATACCTGATCGACGTGGATGTCGCCGCCGACACCAATCCGGCCGGTGCCGGCGTATGGGAACTGCCGGGCCTTGGCCACAGCAAGCCCAGCATCGGAACGCGCTATATTCCGTAATGGCGCGGCGAGGTCGGTGCTCGAAGCGTATCGCGCGCGGCCCGGTGGTGGCCCAATCCGTCAGGGCCAACGGTGCCGCGGTGCGAGGCGGCGGCGCGATTCCAATCGCATGGCATGAAACGGAAATCCCACCCCGGCGGCAGCCGGGATGGGATTGGAAAAATCAGGAACCGTGAAGGCTGTCGCTTTTTCGGCGCTCAAAGATTGTCCGCCAACCAGTCGGCGACGATGTTGGCCCCGACCTGCCGATTGTCTTCCTGGCAGTGTTCGCTGCCGCCGTCATAAGCCGTCAGGACGCGCAGCGTCTTGTTTTTCGATCCCACGGCCTCGTACAGGCGCTTGGCAAATTCGAGCGGCACGATGGTGTCGTTCTCGCCGTGGATGCAGAAGAACGGGCAGGTGATCTCGGGCGCGGCGTCGCGCAAGTGATAATCCTCGAGCTTCTTCATGCAGGCATCCATGTCCGGCATGCCCAGCACCCACGGCAGTTGGAAGCCCGGTGCGGAGAGTTTGGTGCCGCCCGATTCCATGATCTTGCGCCGCCTCACCCAGGATTCGTGGTAATCGAAGTGGCCACCCCAGGCCACGCAGGCGGCAAAGCGATGATCCTTGGCGGCGGCCCGCGGCGCATAGTAACCGCCCATCGAGAACCCCATCACCGCGATCCGCGATGGATCGACCTCGGGGCGCGCGGCCAGATAATCGTAGGCGGCGCCGGCGGGGACTTCGTAGTCGTATCGGCTGGGAATGCCTTGCAGGCGCAGCGCCTCGCCTTGTCCGGGGCCGTCGATGGCCAGAACGTGAATGCCGCGCTTGGCGATCTCGACGCCGCCAAAGAGCACGCTCATTTCCTTGGCGTTGTCGAGGCCGTCGAACATCGCCACCGTCGGCGCGGGCCCGCGGACGTTGGCCTTCAGGAACCATGCCGGCAGGGTCGTGCCTTCGTAAGGAACCTCGACCCGCTCGATTTCCGGAAAGCGCCGCTCAGTACCCTTGGCGAAGCATCGCAGGCAGTCGCGGTAGGTTTGCGATTTCTCGGGTGAGGGCGCGATGAACCGTTCCCCGCAGAAATAATAAATGGCCGCGCGCAGATAATAGGCGCCGGCGGTCAGCTTGTGCCCTTTGGCTTCTTCGGCGTCGCCGAATCCCTCGATGCGGCGGGCCATCGCCACCCATTCTGTCCACCAGCGCTGGTTATCGCCGACATGGGGGCGAAGCTTCTGACCGATCTGGTCGATCTCGCTGATGGACGCGGCACCCCACCCCGCCATCTCGATGCCGAACATCATGCCCTGCGACCACATGTGGTTCTCGGGGAAATACTCAAACCAGTGACTCATTGCCGACCTTTCCTCAGGGCTGATGCCGGTGACGATGGGGAGATGCGATATCAGATAGGCCTGTCCGGAGCCACGGCGGCGCCGGGCGAAATTCCATGCTCAGGTGCGAACCTCGATGCGGCCCGATCAGCCGGGATAGAACGCCAGCTTCCTCTGGTCGATGCCGAAGACATCGGCCAGCCAATCCAGCATCAGTTCCTGGCCCAGCGTTGGATTGTCGTGCTGACAATGCTCGGCTCCGGTTTCTTCTTCGGAGGTGAGCCGCAGTGTCGCCTTCACGCCGTGGCGGATCGCATAGTCATAGACTGTCTTGACCGTCTCCACGCCGAGCACGTCATGCCCGCCGTGAATGATCAGATAAGGGCACCGCATGTTCTCAAGGACGCCCTCGAGCTTGAACGGCTTGGCGATCTCGGTGGCTTCGGCCATGCTCTTGGCTCCGAACACCCACTTGATGTGCCCGGCCAGACCGTGGTTCTCGTCGCGCGCCTTCCAGCGCTCGTGAATATCCCAGATGGCGCCGTGAGAGATGCAGGCAGCCAGCCGATGCTCCATGGCGCCGGCGCGTGCGGCGTAATAGCCGCCGAGGCTGGAGCCGCTGACGGCAATGCGTGTGGGGTCGACATCGCTGCGTTGTTGCAGCCAGTCGATGCATTTTCCGATCGGCACTTCGTAGTCGTGGCGCGTGGGTAGACCGTGGCGACGCAACGTGCCGCCTTGGCCGGGGCCGTCGACCAGCAAGACCGAGATGCCGCGTTGCACGGCGCCGCGGCCGGTCATGAACCACAGCTCGTCTTTATATGAATCCAGTCCGCCGACGGAAATGAGGACAGGCTGCTTGGCGCCGCCGTTGGCGGAGCGGATGAAATAGCCTGGCATCGGCTTGCCCGGCTCGTAGGGAATCTCCACGACCTCCGCGGGCGGCGTCATGCGCGTGAAGCAATTGGCCGAGGCCGTCTCGGCCAGAGTGTACGTGGTGAGCCTGCGTGGGTCGTCGGCTTTGAGCCAGAACTCCGCTTCGCGATAATAATTGGCGGCGCGCAGCCAGCAATTCATCGCTGTGCGGACATGGCCCTTCGACATGGCCTCGTCGGCCCGGCGCATGTTGCGGTCGGCAATGCGCGTCCACTCGACATGCCAGCTTTCGAAATCGCCGGCCTTGATGCGGCTGCCGGCCTGGAACACTTCGCTGACGGCGCCGCCGCCTTCCTGGGTTTCCCCCAGCCCGCGCCGGAACTGGTAGGACATCCAGAAATCGTCCGGCCAATGATGCCAGCCGAATGGTTCGTAGCGCGGCCCTGTCGTGTCGGAACTCTGCATTCTCAAATGCCTCCGTCGCCGCGAGAGTCCTTTCCTGTTTCAAGGAAACGGTGAGGGACTCCCGCCCCTTGTTCTGGCGCGTTTTCTTCACGCGAGCCGATATCCGGCTCGCTCGAAGCCGCTTTAGTTGCGGCTGCCCTGAAGGCCGAGATCGTGGATGATCCCACCCCACTTGTCGTAGTCGGTTTTCCATGCCTTGGCGAAGTCGGCGGGCGTGCCCGGTGCGGCGTCGAGGCCCTGCCGGCGTGCCTGCTCCTGGATTTCGGGTAGAGCGAGCGCCTTGTTGACCGCGGCGTTGATCTTGTTCACCACCGCCGCCGGCGTTCCCTTAGGAGCGAGGTAGCCGAACCAGCCCAGTGCCTCGTAGCCAGGCACCGTCTCACCCACGGTCGGAATCTTGGGTGCATTGGGCGCGCGCTTGCGGCCGGTGACCGCGATGCCATTGACCCTTCCATCTTGAACGTATGGATACAGACCCGAATAACCAAAGATGGTGACGTCGACGCGGCCTGACATCAGGTCGGTCAGGATCTGGCTGCTGCCGCGATAAGGAATGTGAGAGAAGTCGAAGCCGGCCTGCTTGCGCAGAAGCTCGAGAGCGAGATGCGGGAAACCGCCTGTACCGTTGGTCGCGGCACGCAAGGTCCCCGGCTTTGCTTTGGAGTGCGCGATCAACTCAGGCAGAGTCTTTGCCGGCAGGCCGGGCGCGGTCACCAGCATCATGTAATTGGTGTAGGCCAAGGCCACGGGCTGCAGCGCGTCCTGCACCTTGAGTTGCCACTTGTTGACGTTGGGTGCGACGGCGAGGCTGCCCATCTGGCCCAGCACCAGCGTGTAGCCGTCCGCATCGGCAGCGGCGACGGCTTGCAGACCGAGGAGCCCTGAGGCGCCGGGCCGATTTTCCATCACGACGGGCTGGCCGAGTTCCTTGCTGACTTCGTTGCCGAGGAGTCGGGCTATCACGTCGGCCAAGTCACCGGGAGGATAAGGGACGATGACTTTAATCGGCCTGGTCGGGTAGTCCTGAGCCGCGGCGAGCCCTCCCGTAACCACAGCGCAGGCCAGGACACAAATAGAAGCGAGCACTCTGAAGTAACGGCTCATGCCGGTGTCTCCCCCAATTGTCGGAATTTCCTGGGCTGCGCTTTTTCCGCGTACAACCCTTGCTACAAAGTCTGCCGATTGCCGCTTTCAGACGATCTGCCCGAGATTCCGCTTCGGTATCTTGGGCCTTGTCATCCACGATGCGGAGTTTGTTTCCAATCGCGATCTCGTGCGGCACCTTGCTTTTGACGACAAGAAACGATGCGTCATTGATCCTAGGCGGTGCGAATATTCCAAGTCAACGAGCTTCAGAATTCCTGGGAGGTCAAGGCGGCGCAGCGGAGACTGGTTCGAATCTTCGCGTGCTCGGCGCGGCCGAGCACGCGATGTCCGTGCCTTGAGATTGCCGCCATGAAGTAGCGACGTTGAGAACATCGCCGCCGGGTGGGGCTTCCTGAGAAAGACTCCGGCAACGGCGCGCTTGATGGCGCGGCGCAAACCCGTGATGAGTTCGGGCGCGTTACTTTCATGGGAGCCACTGCTCCATTCGCTCGAAACGCTTTAGTATGGCCGGATCGAGAATCGCGAGGGTCCGACCGCCATGAAGCTCTGCCGGTTTAATGGAAATCGAATCGGTGTCGTCAGAAACACGTCGGTGCATGATGTGACGCCGGTTCTGCAGGAATTGCCGGCGCTGCGATATCCGTTTCCGTTTGGCGATCAGTTCATCGCCAATCTCGATATGTTGCGGCCGAAGATGGAAGCGTTGGCCGACCGTGCGCCGGGACTTCCGCTCGGTCAGGTGCAACTGTTCAGCCCGGTCGCCAATCCGTCCAAGATCATCGGCACGCCGGCGAACTATCATGCCCACGTTGCCGAGACGCATCGCGATCCCGCAAACTTCTTCGCCGGGCGCGACAAGAGCGTGCGGGAGCAAGGGTTGTTTCTCAAGGCCACAAGCTCTCTCGTCGGCACAGGGGAGGGCGTGGCCGTGCGTTTCCCGGATCGCAGAACCGATCATGAGATCGAGTTGGGTGTGATCATCGGTCGCAAAACGGGATTTGTTCCGCCGGCGGACGCGCTCGGCGTCGTTGCCGGCTATGCGATAGCCCTCGACATGGTCATGAGGGGCAAGGAGGATCGGAGCCTCCGCAAGTCGCTGGAGAGCTACGCCGTGCTCGGGCCCTGGATGGTGACGGCGGATGAAATCCCGGATCCGGGGTCGCTGTCGTTCACCCTTCACTTGAATGGGGAGCTTCGACAGAGCGCAAACACGCGCGACATGATCGTCGATGTGCGCGAGCAGATATCCTGGGCATCCTCGCTCTACACGCTCTATCCGGGGGATATCATCATGTCGGGCACCTGCGACGGCGTCGGGCCGGTCAAGCCAGGGGACGTGATGAGCCTGTCGTTTGACGCGATCGGGAAGGCCGAGGTTGGCGTGCACGCGGCGGAATAGTACGGCGCAGCCGGGCCTCGACGGATTCGGCCCGCCGAATGTTGGCCGTCACCCGTTGACGCACGTCGCTTGAACAGATTTTAGCCCACGGCAGGAAACCGAGTCGGGAACAGCCTTACTCGATCTTCACCCCGGTTTCGTCGATCACTCGTTTCCATTTGATAGATTCGCGGCGCATCATGTCGGCAAAGGCCGCCGGATCGCTGGCGATGGAATAGATGTAACTTCGCCCAAGCGACTGCTCCTGGAACGTCGGATCATTGAAGATCGCCTGGGTATCGTCGCTGATTTTCTTGATGATCTCGGGCGGCGTGCCTTTGGGCGCCACCAGGCCATACCACGATCCCTTTTCGAAACCGTGAAGGTCGTTTTCCGCAAGCGTCGGCGTGTCGGGGAACTGGGGCAGGCGTTTCTCGCTTCCGATGGCAATTGCTCTGAGCTTGCCGCTTTGGGACGCGCCCGCCACAAGGCCGACGCTGACGATCATGAATTGAATATGGCCGCCGAGAAGATCGTTGATTGCGGGGGCCGCGCCTCGATAGTGCACGGGTGTGAAGCGTGCGCCGGTCATCATGCGCAGCATTTCGATATTAAGATGGCCGCTAGAGCCGGCACCGAACGTGCCGTAGTTCAGTTCGCCTGGATGGCTTTTGCCGTATGCGATCAGGTCCGAAACGGTTTTCAGCGGTGTCGCCGGATTCACGACGAGCGCCTGCGGGCTCGACCCGAGACCGCTGATCGGCGCGAAGTCTTCCAGGGGATCGTATTTCAAGCCCTTATAAAGATGCTGATTCATAACGAACGTCGAGTCCGCGCTGACGAGCAGCGTGTAGCCATCGGGCTGCGACCGCAGGACCAACTCGGTGCCGATCTGCGCGTTCGCGCCGGGCTTGTTGTCCACGACCACCTGCTGGCCCCAGCGTTCTCCCAGCTTCTGAGCGAGCAAGCGCGCCACGATGTCCGTAATACCGCCCGCCGCATAGGGCACGACGATGTGAACCGGCTTGGTTGGAAAGCCTTGAGCGGTCGACGCCGTGCAAGTTGCGAACAACAGAGCCGCAGCCGCAGCAACGGTGTGGACGAGTTTGATCATCGTGGAATGCTCGCCGGTGATGAGCGAAAGTTGTTTTATTGTCGAGCCTGTGTTAGCGACTGTCAATCATCGTTTGATCGCTCGTGCGCCGTACGATGTATCGTACGCTTGAGTGAAAAACCGTACGTTTGAGCGAAGCGAAGTTGTTGGAGGGGTGGTCATGATCGACGTGAAACGCCTTGGCCATCTCACCTTGAGCAGCCCAGATCCCAGCCGGCAGGCTGCCTATTACACGAGTGCTCTCGGCCTCGATGTCATCGAGAGCGAGGGCGGACGCTTCGTGCTTGCGACACGCACGGGTTTGGAAGCGATTGTATTGGAGAAGGGCGATCGCGCCGGCGTCGCCCGTTTGGCCCTTCAGGTTGCGCCAGGAACCGACCTCGGCGAGTTGTCCTCGCGGTTGTCGAAGCAGGGTATCGCTTCCGAACGGCGGCGCGATGTCACGCCGGGAGTTCGCGAGAGCGTCGCATTTCAGGATGCGGAAGGCCGGCAACTTGAGCTTTATGCGGATTTTTCGTTTGCGCCCGCAAGCGACGCCGACAGCGCAATCGCCGTTCGCAAACTTGGGCATGTGGCGTTTCATACCGCGAACCTCGAGAAGACGGTCGCGTTCTATCGCGATGTTCTGGGGTTCAGATTGTCGGACCAGCGCAGCGATTTTTTTGCCTTCCTGCGTTGCAGTCGCGACCACCACACTCTGAATTTCCTGCAAGCCGGCGGCCATGCCGGTGTGCACCACATGGCCTTTGAGCTTCGAGACGAGGCGGAAATCAATCGTGCCTGCGATTCCTTTTCGCGGCGGAACATCAAGCTGAACTGGGGGCCGTTGCGGCACATCATCGGCCACAACATCGCGATCTATCACAAGAACCCCGATAACCTGACCGTCGAGTGTTTTTGCGATCTCGATGTGATGTACGACGAAGCCTTGAACTACTTCGAGCCGCGGCCTTGGCATCAGGATCGGCCGCAACGCCCGAAGGTCTGGGGTGACGACACGCCGACCAATTATTGGGGCCCGGAGTTCGGTCCCGGAGGCGCCGGCCCGAAGTCGCACTCGTGATCTGGCGCGCTTCTGAAATAGCCGGACGGTGACACCGCGATCATTCGTCGCGCATTTCCTCAACGTGAGGATGTGATCGCGGCCGGTGTAGCCTTGCCTGCGCTGGCGTTTCGTCGCTCCTCTCTCTTAAAGTCGATGTTCGATCGCGTGGCCGGAGGCGGCCACTGATGCCTACGGCTCATGGGGGAGACCAGTCATGCCTTCCGTCGTGTGTTTGGTGAGAGCAACTCTGAAAATTTTCGTCGCCGGCGCGGTTCTGGCGGGCGCCACTCTCGGGTCAGCCTCGGCCCAGGATTGGCCGAGCCGGTTTATCACCGTCGTCGTGCCGTTCGGGCCGGGAAGCGGCTCCGATATCATTTCTCGCATCATCGGCACCAAGGCGTCTGAAGTGCTGGGCCAGCAGATGGTGGTGGAGAACGTGCCTGGCGGCGGCGGCATGACCGGGACCAACCGCGTCGCCAAGGCCGCGCCGGACGGTTATCAGGTGGCGTTCGGCTCGGTGGATGCTTACGCGCAAAGCCTCTCCATCCATAAAAACGTACCCTACGATCCGGTTGCCGATTTTTCCCCGGTGGCGCTCGCGGTTGAGCAGCCGTTGATCCTCGTTGTCAGGAACGAGGTTCCGGTGTCGAACCTCAAAGAGTTCGTGGCGCATCTGAAGGCCAATCACCAGAAGATGCAGTTCGGCTCCGCAGGCGTCGGCGGCGCGCCGCATCTGGCCTGTTCGCAGCTTTTGAACGCGGTTGGCGTAACCGTCACCCATGTGCCGTATCGCAGCTCGGCGGCCGGCTTGCAGGACCTGATGGCGGGGCACATCGACTTCTATTGTCCGATTGCAGTCGGGGCGATGCGGTTGATCGAAACCGGCAAGATGAAAGCGCTTGCAATCTTGACCGAGGAGCGATCGCCGCTGATCCCGAACCTGCCGACCGCCAAGGAGCAGGGCGTCAACGTCGCCGACGGCTATTACTGGATGGGTTATTTCCTGCCCAAGGGCGCGCCGGAGGTGGCGGTCAACAAGCTCAATCACGCGATCAACGTCGCCTTGGAGACGCCGTCGGTCCAGGAGAGCCTGCGCAAGGTGGTGACGACGCCCGTGTCGCGCGAGCGGCGTTCGCCGGCTTATCTGAAGGGTTTCGTCCAGAGCGAAATCAAGAAGTGGGCGGCGACGGTGAAGGCGAGCGGCATCACGCCGCAATAAAAGCGGCGCGAACCGACGCGACGGCGCAGGGCGGCGGCTTGGTGTATCCGCAACCGATCCGCCGCAACGATATTCCGAGCAAGCCGCGACACCCCGTTTGCGGCTTGCGTCGTTGACGTCGCGAGTTGGGATTACCCCGTTTGGGCTGCGTCAGGAGCGCAGCAAATGGAGTGATTTTTCTATTCGCGGAAAGCTTGGCCCGCGACGGAAACAGGTCCGTCGTCGGCACGGTCGACCCGACGGCCGCGCCTGTCGCGTTTGCTGAGGAGACGCTGCAGCCTGGCTCAGGCTGCGGCGTTGCCGGTGCTATCCGTCTCGCCGGCTTCCAGAAGGCGCTTTTCAACGTGGCTCAGGTAGCTGTTCTCCATCGCCCAGACCGCGGCCTGGGTTCGGTTGGCCACCTGGATTTTGCGCAGGATTGATTTCATATGCACTTTCACCGTGGCCTCGGTGATCCCGCGCTTACGGGCGATCAACTTGTTTGAGTAGCCGCAGACGATGCCCTCCAGCACCTGCGCCTCCCGCTCGGAGAGTTGCGGGTAATTGCGCGGGCGCGGTTGGTTCTGCGTCCGGTCGGCGAGATTCTTGGTGTCGTTCACATAGGCGAGGGTGGGGCTCGCCGGCGCCAGGAGGACGCTGCCGTTGCTGTCGTCGCCGTTGCCGGTCCGCCGCTCTCTTGCCTGCTCCAACGGCTCCATCTCGTGCGCCGGTGGCCGCACGGCGCTGTGAGGCAGGCCGACGGTGACCAGGATCTTGGCGTTTTCCAGCATCACCAGATCGACAGCGCGCATCAAGGTGTCTTGCGATACCGAAAGAGGAACGCTTCCGTCGATTTCCGATTCCTGCATCTGCCGGAAATCGTCGGCGTTTCGCGGGCCCCGCAACAGGATGATCTTGGCATCCGGCCAGAGCTTGCGGCTCGCGCTGGCGCCGGCCAGCGCTTGGTCGATCGTTTTCGCGCCGACGAGAACCAGTCGGGGCGGCTCAGGCAAAGTTCGTGCGGTCAAATCGACGGCATCGTTCGCGCTGCCGACGACACGATAGGAGTATTTTTCCAGTAACGACGTAAGCCCTTCTCTCATCAACATGTTGGGCTCGATGATGGCAGTCGCGATACGCAACGACATGACCCGCTCCCTGGTGGTTCATCCACCGCAATTGATCGACCTGAACTCCACTGCACTGACTCAATCGACTCAATTACATCGGTCGTTTACCGCCCGGTTCGCCGATTCGAATCTCTGTGGTTCGTACCGGCGTCGGTTTCGCGTTGCCTTGCCCTCTTGAGTCTCCCCCGGTTTGAACCTTTAGGCACTCAGACTGTCATCGGCGTGTGACGCCGCCTTCGCCGCGCGCTGCGGCCAAAGCAGTTGCGTCAGCGCCAAAGCGAAAAACATCGGGACGACACGCGCATAGCGACGCCAGAGGCGGCGCGGCTCGCACGCCAGCCGGTAAGACCACTCCAGGCCCGCGCGCTGCATCCAGTGCGGCGCCTGGGTTTTCGTGCCCGCGAGGAAGTCGAAGGCTGCGCCGACGCCGATCAGCACCGGCGCGTCGAGCCTGCCAAGGTGCGAGGCCATCCAGTATTCTTGCTTGGGAGTGCTCAGCCCCACCCAGACGATATCCGGCTTGGCCGCATTGATGCGGGCGATCTCGTCTTCATCCTCCGCGGCAGTCAGGGGACGGAACGGCGGTGTCATGGTGCCCGCCACCGGCAGCGTGGGGTAGCGGTCCTGAAGCGTGCGTGCGAGCTTCTCGGCCAGGCCGGGACCGCCACCGTAATAGAATTGCCGGTAGCCTTTCGCGGCGGAGATTTCCGTGAGCCGCTGCATCAGGTCCGGCCCGTAGACCCGCGATACAAAGGGGAAGCCGAGCCGCCGCGCCATGAATACGAGCGGCATTCCGTCCGGGACCGCCAGCCCCGCCCGGTTGTGAATCTCGCGAAGCTGCCGGTCGTGCCGGCTTTCGATCACGCCATGCGCGCCGGTGACGCAGACGTAGTTGTGCGAGCGCGTCATCAGCCAGCGATCGATCGTGGCGGCAGCACGGTCCAAAGTCGTCGCACTAATTCCTACGCCAAGAACAAATGCGCGATCGGCGGATTCCGTGCTGCGTTCAGCGGTTTCACCGTTGAGCGACATGACTTCACTCGCCTCTGGGAAGGATTCGAGTTTCATCGAAACGTTGGATTATGAGCAACTTTGCGCTCAGCAAACAATACAGCATTGGTTGTAATAACCATCCACCATCAGGCGATGAAGTGTGAAATGCCTGTAGTGATATCGATTTGCGCTTCCGATCATACTCGCGCGTTGATGTTTTTTATTTGATCGCTCCCGCGAAATCGCTTCGGTTCCATGATCCGTGTGAATGTTCCATGAAAAGACAGTATTCATAGCTGGGCATTTATTCGTTGTTTGGACGATTTTCCGTATCGGGCGCTCTGTTCAACTCGGACCTACCTCGAAAGGCTTGCCTCGCGTCGAGGCGGAACAATTGACGGCGCCGGTTTCGCCCACAACCGAGCTACCTCCTTTCGACACCGTTCTCCTCCCGATTTTCATTTCGGCGACGTCGGGCTCATCTCGTAGCCTCGAAGCGTCCGGAGCCGAGCCGGCCCCGCACATGAACCGAGGACGCTGCATGACTTTCGCTGCCGGCCGACGACCGTTGTTCCATCACGCGGTCGCACTATTGGCGTTGGCTGTTATCGCTACGGGCAACGCAGCCGCGGGCATTGCCGCCGAGGCCGGAGGATCGGGCGGCTATCGTATTGCGCCCGGTGACCGCATTGCCGTCAGCGTTTTCGGTCAGCCGGAACTGTCCGGCGAGGCCGTTGTCGATCAGGACGGCAATCTGCGTCTGCCCATCGTCGGAAGCGTCGCGGCGAACGCGCTCACGCCCGCTGAGCTCGAGGCGCGGATCGCGGCCGCCCTGACCAGGGGCTACGTTCGCAATCCGGCGGTCAGCATCCGCATCACGGATTTTCGCCCCGTCTATGTGTTGGGGCTGGTGCGTATTCCGGGATCATATCCCTATCGCCAAGGCCTGTCGGCATTGGGCGCGATTGCGCTCGCCGGGGGCATCGGCGCTCCCGAGGATCGTCGCGGCGCGCTCGTGACCGAATTGCTGCAGGCCGAGGAGCGCGTTCGCCAACTTGAGATCAGCCGCGCTGCTCTTACCATTCGTCGTGCGCGGCTTGTGGCCGAGCAGAACGAGGACGACACGCCGGCCTTTCCCGACCTGTCCGGTTCCGTTGACCCCGAACGGCTGGCGCAATTCGTCGAGGCTGAGCGCCGCGCGTTCGCGACCGAGCGACAGGCGCAGCGCCAGGAGGCCGAGGCCTTGGCGAGCCAAATCCCCAAGCTCGAGGCCGAGATCGTTTCGGTCAAGCTGCAGCAGAAGCTGGAGCAGAAGCAGCGCGATCTGAATCACGAAATGGTGGCGCAGTATGAAAGCATGATGGGCAGCGGATTGGTGCGCAAGCCGAATTACATCGAGGTCAAGCGCGAGGAAGCGCGCCTTGACGGGAATATCGAGCGGCTGCGGTCGGAGGCGTTGCGTGCGGAATACACCATAGGAGACTTGAAATTCCGTATCGGCGAATTGCGCAACAACTATCGCCGCCGCGCCACCACCGCGCTGCAGGAGGTCGATCGCTCTCTGCTCGAATTGAGCGTCTCGATTCCGTCGGCCTATCGTATTCGCGTTGCACGCTCGTCTCAGATCGGTTCGGTTTCCGCACAGCAGGACGTGAATCGGCCGGCGATCGCCGTGGTCCGCGGCAAAACCAATCTTTCGGTCGCGTTCGATGCCGCCGGCGATTTTCCTCTGCAGCCTGGCGACATTGTCCGGGTTGGCGATCCGCTGCCGTCCGTGGCCGATGCGGGAAGCGATGCGTTGGAGAATCCTCGCAAGGATGCACGGGCAGCCGCGGCGCCGCGCGCACCTACACCCGCAGCCGATAGTGTTCGCCCGAAGCTGACATCCAATTGAACGAGGTTCCGCCCAAGTCGGAGAGAGGCAATCATGACCACGGTCAGACCAGTGATCTTGTGCGGCGGCGCCGGCGCGCGACTGTGGCCTGCCTCGCGCGATACGATGCCCAAGCAGTTCGCGGCTCTGTTGGGCGAGCGCTCGACCTTTCAGGATACGGTGTTGCGCGCTGGAATCTGCGGGTTCGGCCAGCCGCTGATCGTCACCAATCATGCCCATCGCTTCCTGGCCGAACGGCAGCTCGCCGATCTGTCGATCGCGGCCGATATCCTGATCGAACCGTCCCGCCGTGACTCCGGTCCCGCGATTGCCGCGGCATGTCTTGCCTTGACCCGCTCGGATCCCGATGCACTGGCCCTGGTGCTGGCATCGGATCATGTGGTGTGCGACCCGCAAGGCTTTCGCCGTGCCATCGCCGGTGGCATCGCCGCGGCACAGGCAGGCCGGCTTGTTACCTTCGGCGTCGTGCCGACGCGCGCGGAAACCGGCTATGGATATATCGAGCCGGGCGAGATCATCACCGGCGCCGCCGCCGCAGTGGTTCGCTTCGCCGAAAAGCCCTCCGCCGAGAAGGCTGCGGCCTATGTCGCCGCCGGCCTTCTTTGGAATTCCGGCAACTTCCTGTTCCGCGCCGATGCGCTGCTCGACGAATATCGCCGCTTCGATCCGGACACGGTGACCGCGCTTGAGGCTGCGCTGGACGGTTGCACCGCAAGTGGCGGCGCCGTGCTGATGGGGCCGGAATACGGGCGGGCGACGGCCCAATCGATCGACTATGCGGTGATGGAAAAGACGGACCGCGCCGCGGTCGTGCCGTTTTCGTGCGGCTGGTCGGACGTCGGCTCGTGGGATGCGCTCTGGGGCCTCGGCACCAAGGATGCCGACGGCAACGTGACCAAGGGCACCGTGGAATTGCTCGACAGCCAGGGTTGTTACGTGATGACGACCGGGCCGCTGGTGTCGCTGGTCGATCTTGAAGGCGTCGTGGTGGTCGCGACCGATGATGCGGTTCTTGTCGCCGACCGCCGCAGATCGGGCGAAGTGAAACAACTCGTTGAGCAGTTGCGCCGCCACGGCCGCAGCCAGGCGGACGTGCATTCGCGCGTGCATCGGCCGTGGGGATGGTATCGCGTTCTCGATGGCGGCAACGGCTTCCAGGTCAAGCGGATCGTGGTGCATCCGGGCGGACGGTTATCGTTGCAGAAGCATCGGTATCGCGCGGAGCATTGGGTTGTCGTCGCGGGCGAAGCGACGGTTACGGTCGATGACCGCCGCGACATCGTTCGCCCCAACGAGCATGTCCATATTCCGCTGGGCGCCGTCCATCGTTTGGAGAACTTCGGCTCGACATCGGTCGAATTGATCGAGGTGCAGAGCGGCTCTTACCTCGGCGAGGACGACATCGTGCGGCTCGAAGACGTCTACGACCGGGCCTAAGGCGCCAACGGGCTACCTCTCCGCGACGCTGTCGCCTACCGCGCGGATGGGCATCAATGGGATAGCCGGCGCAGCCGCCGGGATAGAGCCGAGCCGGCCAACTGGGCCGGATGGAAGCGAGCGGAGCAGGTGCATGCACGCGCCCCAACCACTGGATCGCCTGACCGAGGGGATCGGCGAGCGGCTTGGCAACGACTATGTCTCAAACCCGCGATTGCACAATGAGGAGGTGATCGTCGGCGCATTGCGGCTATTGTGGCACCGCCGCTGGACATTCATGCTGGTCGCGATCCTCGCCGCTGCGCTGGCGACGCTGTTCCTGCGCTTCGGTCCGCGGACTTATACCGCAGAGGCGGTCATCCGGTTCGACTTTGCCGCCGGCTCCTCGGCAAGCACGCCGCGATTCTCACTCGATGCCGCGGCGGTGGTCGATAGTGAGGCACGGATCGCCCGTTCGCGTATTGTGGCCGAGCATGTCGTCTCGCGAATGAAACTGTTTGACGACCCGGCATTTTCGTCGCCGCCGGGATTGTTGTCGCGAACGCTGGCGTTCCTTGACGGCCATCCTGCGAAGACAGCCAGCCAGACGGTTGCCGCGGAGGAGGGGCAGGACGATGCGTTCGCGCGCGCGGTCACGCGTCTAATGGGGATTTCTGTCGTCGATCACGACAGCAAATCGTATGTGATCGCCATCCGTGCGCGCTGGTCCGAGCCGCAGATGGCGGCACGCCTGGCAAACACGCTGGCCCAGGAATACCTGCGCGAGCGCCATATCCAGAGCCTGGTGGCCACACGCGCGCGGCTGAGCGCGGAACTCACGCAGATCGGGTTGCGGCTCGGCGACAAGTTTCCCACCTATCTCGCGGCCAGCACGCAACTGGAAGAGATCGGGCGGACCATTGAAGAGGCGAACCGACCGACCACGCCCATTCGCTCCGTTGCACTGGGCGATTTCACCGCCGATATCGCCATTCCGGCGCAGGGATCGCCGGCCACGGTCACGCCGAATCCGAAGTCGGTCTATGTGTTGGCGTTGATCGGTGCGCTCGTGCTGGCATCGGCATTCATGCTGCTGCGGCAACGTTACGATACGCGGCTGACGAACGAGTGGACCGTCGCCAATCGACTTGGCGTGCGCTGCTTCGGCATCCTGCCGGACGGCGCCAACTGGCGCGCCAGCGCGCGCGCCGTGCTGTACGAGGCGGCGCGCTCGATCGCCCTCAACGCGGGCCTTGAGATCAAGGAGCCGGGCTGCCGGGTGGTGGTGTTGACATCGAGCCTGCCCGATGAAGGCAAGACGTTGTTGGCGACGACGCTGGCAGGGGTGCTGGCCGAAAACGGCCAGCGCGTTCTGCTGATCGACGCGACCCCGCAGACACAGCCGCATCGGCTTGTGCGCCGCTCCAGCTCGCCGCCTGCCGCCGACTCAAAATCTGACCTCAAAGTGGGCGATGACGCGCCGACCGCAACCAACGGCGGAAAGGCGCAGCCCTTCCAGCTCGTCGTGTTACGCGACCGCCAGCGCACGCTGATCGGCGGCGAAGGGTTTGCCGAGTACATGGCCGCGGCCCGCAAGCGTCATGACATCGTCATTATCAAGGCGCCGCCGGTTCTGATGCTGTCGGAAACCATGCATCTCGCCCGCTATGCCGATCTCATGATGCTGCTGGTGCACTGGCGCAAGACGCCTGCACGGACTGCCGCACAGGCGCTTCGCCGCCTGCATGAGGCAGGTACGCCGGCATCGGGCGTTGTGCTTGCCAACGTGCGCCTGCGGCGGCACGCCGACGCGATTGTGCACGATCAGAGCTACTACCTCGCGCGCTACGGCAGATTCTACGCTTCGCTCTCCTCGTAAGCCTCATCGCAGCGGACAGGGGGCACAGATAAGGACAGGGTATGTTCGGACGAGTCCATCTGTTCCGGGCGTCTTGGACCCTGATTGACCAGGGCGTGGTGAGCCTGGGCTCGTTCGCGGCGAATATCATGCTGGCGCGATTGCTGCCAAACGCCGACTACGGCGTTTTCGCGCTGATCTTCGCACTCCTTCTCTTGCTGCAGGTGTTCAACACCACGCTGATCTTCTATCCCTTCACCATCCGGGTCGCCGCGGCGGTGGGCGAGCGGATCGACATGATCTGGTCAAGCCTGTCCCTGCTGGTCGTCGCGCTGCTGCCGTTGATGGGGACGGTCAGCATCGGCCTCATGATCTTTGGCGAAGGGGATCTGATCCCCTCCGTGTTGACATGGTTTGCCTTGTGGCAGGTGCAGGAAACCCTGCGGCGCGTTCTCTTTGCGGAGTTCCGTCATCGCGCGGCGGTGATCGGGGATGCCGTGACTTATTTCGGTCAGGCCGCCGGCGTGCTGATTCTCGCACTCGGAGGGATGTTGACGCTGCCGGCAGCGTTCTTCGCGTTCGCCGCTGCGTCTGCGGTCGGGGCGTGTATTCAGTTCATCCAGGTCGGCGCGGCATATCGCCGGCCGGATGCGCTTGGCCGCACCGCGAAGGACTACTGGTCCATCGGGCGATGGTCGCTCGCCAGCAGCCTGGTGACGGCGCTGCGCTTCAATGCGCTGATCTGGATGGTTGGGCTCGTGGCCGGGCGATCTCATGTCGCGGACTTCCAGGCTGCGTTCAACGTGGTCAACGTGATCAACCCGGTCATGGTCGGCCTCTGCAATCTGATCCCACAGACTGCAGCGCATGCGTCGTCGGAGGGTGTCGGCACAGCCTGGCGCGCGGTTCGTCATTATGCGTCGCTGGGCTTCTTGCCGACCGCCGCCTATTACGCCTTCGTGATGGCGAGCCCGGCCACGATGTTGTGGCTGCTTTACGGTTCGGGTTCGCGATATCTGGAGGCCGCCGACATCGTGCAGATTCTCGGGGCGGCGTTGCTGTTCAATTACATTTCCGAGATGGCTTGCTCGTTCCTGCATGGCATCAATTCGCCGCGGACGGCGTTGAATATCAATCTCGTCGGCATGGGCATCATGGTCGTCGCCTTCTTTCCGCTGGCCGCAGCGTTCGGCCTGCCGGGCGCGGCGATAGCACTCGCGCTCGCGAATGGGATTCGACTGTTGTTTTCCTTCTTTACCCTCAAACGACTGGTGCTCGATGCCGATGCTCATCCAGCCTGAGACGGCGCCATCCTGCAAAGGGTGGCGCGATATTCGTCATCTCGTGGTCTGCGGCAGCCCCATTCGGCCGCATCAGTCGGCCGCCTATTTCGCGGCCCGCGCGCTGGTCGTCCGCGAAGCCTCGGCGGGAGACGATTCGCGGATTGTGCTCATCACGACGCGCTCGCGGGAGGCGATGCCGTTGCCGCTGGATATCGCGGTGGATGTGCTGCCGGTGTTTGCCAGCGCGGATTCGGGTCGAAGCTGGAGCATCGACCGCGCCATCTTCGCCTATCTGTTCGCTTCCGTGCGCCCCAATACCATCTTTCATATCCACGACAGCCGGCATCCCATCCTGATTCCGATCATGCAAGGCATCCGGGCGCTCGGTATCGTTTATCTCGGCGGGCGCTCATGACAGCGGCGGCGACCCTTGTGTATCGGCCGCGGCGGTCGGCGACCGATGTATTCGCCATGATGCTGGGCCTGTTGCTGGTCGGCTACGCATTTGTCGGCAAGGGTTTCGCCTATATCGGCGTTCCGCCGCTGTACGTCGGCGAGATCGTCCTGGTCTTCGGCTTGGTCACGCTGTTGTGCGGAGGCTGCATGGTGGCGGCAACGGCCTCGCTTGGCAGCGTCGCGGTGCTTGCCCTCATCGCTTGGATCACGGTCAGCGTCGTGCAGGGCGTGCCGCGCTACGGTGTCGATGCCGTGCGCGACGGCGTCGTCGCGCTTTACGGGCTTTATGCCATCGTGGTGGCGGCCGCATTGATCGAGCGGCCGTTTCTGATCGACGGCATCGTTCATCATTACCGGCGTTTTACCGCCGCTTATGTGATGGTGCCGCCCGTCGCAGCGGTGTTCATATCGCCGCTCGCGGCCCACATGCCGACGTGGCCGCGCCCGGACATCACGCTGGTGTCGCTGCGCGTTGGCGAGCTTGCCGCCCATATGGCCGGCGTGACGGCCTTTGTGCTCGCCGGCTTCTACAAGCCGGGCAAGCTGTGGGCGGTGATGCTCGTCGTCGGGGTCGCCATCATCTTTGCGCTGAGCCGCGGCGGCACGTTGGCTTTTGTCGTGCCGGCGATCCTGGCCGCGGTCCTCACACGCAACGGCCGGCTGGTCGCGGGCTTCCTCGGCCTGGTGCTTCTGATCGGAGGCGCGCTGGCCGTGGTCGGCTTGAGCGTGCGCATCGAGGGCGGACGAAACATCGACCTCGCACAGCTCGCCGCCAACATGACCAGCATCTTCGGCGATTCCACCACGGGCAATCTCGACGGGACGAAGGAATGGCGGTTGGAGTGGTGGAAATACATCATCAGCTACACCATTCACGGGGAGTATTTTTGGTTCGGCAAGGGGTTCGGCGCGAACCTCGCTGAGATCGACAACTTCATGGTCGGCCCCGGAACGCCGCCGCTGCGCAGCCCGCACAACGTCCACATGACCTTCTTGGCGCGTTCCGGCGTCAGCGGGCTCGCGCTGTGGCTGACGATGCTGGCGATATGGTTTGCGACGATGTTTCGGAACATGGTCGTGTCGCGGCGCGACGGCGAGGTCGGCTGGTCCGGGTTCTTCTTGTTCGTTGCTTGCTATGTGCTGGCCATCGTCGTCGATGCGACGTTCGATGTCGCCATCGAGGGGCCGATGGTCGGCATCTGGTTCTGGACGTTGATCGGCGTCGGCCTGGGCAGTTCGATGGTGTATTGGTCGAAGTATCCGAACCGTTCGATCCTGCGCCACCCTGTCGCGATGCGGGCTCTGGGGGTGGCGGCAGCGGTGTGGATCTTGTTGCCTCCGGAGTCGGCATTCGCGCAGTCGCCGGGCGGCGGCGTGCAATCTCATGCCCTGACCAGCAGCGAGGGCCCTTGTCTTGCCATCAAGGACAAGACCGACGTGACGATCGAGAATATGCGCATCGGTCCATGTGGCGGACACGGGATCGACGTCTTCGCCAGCCGCAATGTCGTCATTCGCAATGTCACGATCGAGGGCACCGGCGGCAGCGGCATTTTCATCCTCAATTCGGAGAATGTGACGATCGAGCGCAATACGATCGACGACAATATCACCAGCGTTTCGGTACAGGGCTCGCAGGCCGTGACCGTCCGCTGCAACCGTTTGCGCAATCCCCGCGGCCCGATTCCACGCGGGCAGTTTGTCCAGTTCGACAAGGTTTACGGAGCTGGAAACGTCATCAGTTGCAACACCGGCATCAACGAGCCGGGTCGAGGCCAACCGGAAGACGCGATCAGCATCTACAAATCGTCGGGAACGGCGCAATCGCCGATCCTCATCGAGCGCAACACCCTTGTCGGCGGCGGTCCGAGTCCGTCGGGGGGAGGCATCATGCTCGGCGATGCCGGAGGCTCGTATCTCGTTGCGCGCGATAACGTCCTGGAGGATCCGGGCCAGTACGGGATCGGTGTCGCCGGTGAGCACGATATCGAGGTCAGCGGAAACGTCGTTGTCGCTCGACGGCAGCCGTTCACCAATGTCGGCATCTCGGTGTGGCGGCAGGAGCCGCCCGAATGCCGCAATATCGTCGTGAAGAACAACCTGGTCCATTGGATCGCCGCGCGTGGCGCTCCCAATCCGTGGTGGAAGGGGCCGAAGTATTGCCAGCGGGTCGAGGGCGTGATCACCAACAATTTTGCCGCGACCGCGGACGAGATCGCCCGCCGCAAGGCCAGCGTTCATTGCGGATGCTGAAGCATCGTTCGCGTTGAAGGACTCACCTTATCCGCCGACGGCGATTGCATCCCGGCCGGGGCATGAGCCGCGCTATCGAGAACACTCCGCGCATGGAAGGGGTACTCCTCCAGCGGAGGCAGTACTGCGCAAGAGTGCGCTGTGTTGGCGCCGCACGACGCTATACACGTTCCTGTGAAAAAGCCCCAGAAGGCCGTAAAGCTCAACGACATTCAGTGGCTTCGCGCCGTTGCGGCGCTCGAGGTTGCCATTTGGCACAGCGACCTCATCACGAAGAATATCTCGCCCCTGTCGGTGTCGAACATCGAATGGTACCGCCCGCTCGGCGGCCTGGGTGTCGAAGTCTTCTTCATCGTCTCCGGCTACGTGATGTGCCTGCGCCTGCCGAGCTACAGGAGCGGTGCGCAGTTCATGTACGGGCGGATCGCCCGGTTGGCCCCGATGTACTGGGTCTTCACCAGCCTCGTCATCGTGGCCTATTTGCTGAATCCATCGTGGCGGCTGAACGAGCTGGAGCTCAATGCCGGTACGATCGTCCGTTCCTATCTGATGCTGCCGCAGCATCGCTATCCGATCCTCGGCGTGGGTTGGTCGCTCGAGATCGAAATGATCTTCTATGCCGCATTGGCGGTGGCGCTGTCGTTTGCCAGTGTAGCGATGAGGCGGCCGGGGAACGCCATCGTCTATCCGCTGGTTCTCGCGGGCACCGCCGGCCTTGTCCTGGGTACGGGCCCGGTTTCCCGCGTATGGGACTACCATCTCCTCAGCCCCTATTTGCTGCTGTTTGCGTTCGGTTGGGCCCTCTGCACGGTCGACCGATGGCAAACGCGGTCAGCCTGGGCGAAGACGCTCGCGATCGCGGCGTTTGTCTGGATTGTCGCCCTGGCGGTTGCCGATCCGCTGGACCGCTATCTGGTGCTGCGTATGGCGGTGGCGGGCGGCATCTTTCTGCTGGCGCGCGTGTTCCGACCCGTGTTCCAGCGCGATTGCGCCGTCAATCGTCTCGGCTCGGCCTTGGGCGACGCCTCCTACAGTCTCTATCTCTCGCACTGGTTTGTGCTGTCGGGCTTCGGCAAGGTCGCCGGCGCATTGATGTTCCCGGCGGCTCTCGACTGGGGGCTGCGGTTTGTCGGGATCGGCGCCGCCATCGTGTTTGCTTGGGCCTGCTTCCGCTACGCGGAAGCGCCGCTCGATCGGTTGCTGCGTCCGCGGGTTGGACGCTTGAGCGACCCGACGCCGATGCCACAGGCACAGCCGCAGGCGCGTTCGAGCTACTTCGTCGTTCCGCTTGAGGTGGGCGCCACGACTCCTAACGTGAGGCCCCCGATGCAACACGACTCGGAGGACGGCAAATGGCGATAGCGCGCAAGGAAACCATCAAGACATCCAAGACACCTATGCCGTGGGCGCTCGTGACGGGCGCGGGCGGCTTCATCGGCCACCACCTGGTTTCGTATCTCAAGGCGAACGGCTACCGCGTTCGCGGCGTGGACATCAAGCGGCCGGAATACGGCGAAAGCGATGCCGACGAGTTCCTGGTTCTCGACCTGCGCGAAGCGGCGAACTGCCTCGCCGCCACCAGTCGCATGAATGTCGTTTACCACCTGGCCGCCGATATGGGCGGCATCGGCTATATCACCGGCTCGCATGCCGAAATCTCTCGCAACAATTCGCTGATGAACATCCACATGCTGGATGCCGCACGGCAAGAGCGCGTGGATTCGTTCCTGTTCTCGTCGTCGGCCTGCGTCTATCGCCACGACCTGCAGACGTCGCCGGATGTCACGCCACTGCGTGAGGAGGATGCGTGGCCGGCCGAGCCGGAAGAGGGTTACGGTCTCGAAAAGCTCTATATGGAGAAACTCTGCCAGTACTACCGCGAGGATTATGGCCTCGCCACGCGCGTGGTGCGCTTCCACAATGTCTACGGCCCGCAGGGGACTTACGATGGCGGGCGCGAGAAGGCTCCGGCCGCGATGTGCCGCAAGGTGGCGCGGGCTTATAGCGGCGACCAGATCACGGTATGGGGCGACGGCAAGCAGACCCGTTCGTTCATGTATGTCGATGATTGCGTCGAAGGCATTTACCGCATCATGCAATCCGGCTTCGTCAGGCCGCTCAATCTCGGCACCGACGAGCTGGTCAGCGTGGACGAACTGGCCAAAATCGTAATCGATATATCCGGCAAGGCGCTGAATCTTACGCACGACCGGACCAAGCCTCAGGGCGTGCGCGGCCGCAACAGCGACAACACTCTGCTTCGCCGCGTGTTGCAGTGGGAGCCAAGCACGCCGCTGCGCAAGGGTCTGATACCGACCTACAGTTGGATCGCGTCCCAAGTGTCTCAGGAAAAGTCGCGCCAGCCGGACTTTGCCGGTGCGACAGCCGCTGTCGGGTAATCGGCCCGGCCATCGCTTTCAGCGTGTTGCGGATCGGTTCGCGATGTCCGATGCCCGACTGCACATCCCGGCCCTGCCGCCTCCGGGCAGGGCGCTCCCCCGGCCGGGCTCCCCGCGTGGCGGTGCGCGTGCGTCGGATGCAGCCAGGCGGCGCACCGTCGCCGCCTGGCTCTTTGCCGGCGATGTCGCTAGCGGGGCGGTGGCCACGACGGTAGTCGTCGCCGGTGCTGCTAAAACAATCGGGATTGCGGCTTGGCCGCAATCCAACATCGCAATCCTGCTGCTGTTGTTGATTGGAAGCTGCTGCGTCGCGGGTCTTTACCGCGATCGCGCCGCGGTCCGAAACCCGATCGAGCGGTTCCGGCTGCGGGCCAATGCCGCGCTTCTTTTCCTGTTTTCCGGCGCGTTGCTGTTTCTGCGCGAGAACCCGCTGCAGGCGGCGACGATCGTTCCTGCCTGCGCCGCGCTCGCGTTGGTACTCGGGGCATGGGCCGAGCATGCGGTGAGGGTACGTCTTGCCCGTCGTGGACTTTGGTGCGCGAAGGCGGCGATCCTTGGCGATGCCGCGGCCGCGAGTTCGTACGCGCATTGGCTTCGCTCGCATCCTGAATGGGGTCTTGAGCCCATTGGGATCATCGGTCCTGGCCGGCGGCCGGCGCACCGTGCCGCTCATAGTGTAGCCGCCGGCGACGACTCCGCGCTCCCCATGCTTGGGACGCTTGGCTCGCTTGGCGGGGCCCGGGCGACACTCGGTTTCGAGGTGCTGATCGCCCTCGATGCGCGCGCCCTGCCGGATGATCCGGCTGTGCTTTACCGGCTCGGAGTCGAGCGGATCCTTGTGATGACCAAGACGGGATTGTTCCCGACCTTCGGCGTGCAGGTTCGTCATTTTGACGGTTGTGTCGCGCTTGAAATGGGCGGTGCGGCGCCGGTTGCGAGCGCAGCGCTCAAGCGCGGCGTCGATCTGGCGGCGGCATTGCCGCTGGCGATGCTGTGCGCGCCGGTGATCGGCCTGTTGGCGCTGATCGTGAAGCTTGCGGATCCGGGGCCGGCGTTTTATCGGCAGCGCCGGGTCGGGCGCGGCGGCAAGGCGATCGGCGTGCTCAAGCTTCGCACCATGTATGGCGACGCCGAGCAGCGATTGCAGCAGGTGCTCGAGGCCGATCCGGACGCTCGCGCGCAATGGCAGCAGCATTTCAAGCTGCAGAACGATCCGCGCATCCTGCCCGGAATCGGTCGTTTCCTTCGGCGCACGAGCCTGGACGAATTGCCGCAAATCTGGAACGTCATCCGTGGCGACATGAGCTTGGTCGGGCCTCGGCCGTTTCCAGCCTATCATCTGGATGCCTTCGACGCGGAGTTTCGTGCGCTCCGCTTGAGCGTGCCGCCGGGGCTAACCGGATTCTGGCAGATTTCCAGCCGTAGCGATGGCGATTTGGCCGCCCAGCGCGCACAGGACAGCTTCTATATCCGCCATCATTCGCTTTGGTTCGATTTGTATGTGCTGGTGGCGACGCTGCCGGCGGTGATCCGCGGGCAGGGCGCTAAATAGGCCACCCCCGTGGCACGCCAGATAATTCAGCTAATCAAGATAAAAGCAGGCGAAGGCGATACCGCTCAATATTGTTGGATGGGGTGCCGGCGTCCGCTGGCGAGCCGCATGGCGTAGGAGCGGAGAGACGCGGGCATGCTGCGATAAAGGCGCTTCAGCGCCGGCCGGGCGCACCCCAGCGTGGCGGCGAGCAGCGAGCCTTTGATCGTCAATGGAACGAGATAATCGGACACGGCGATTTCGCCGGTGGACCACTCGCGCTTGTATTGGTGGGCCGGCGCGAGGAAGTCCAGCATGTGGATGTTGGAGGCGGCGCAGTGGTCCATGAATTGCCACGTCAACAGCCGCCCCGGTGCATGCTCGGCGAAGCGGGAATCGTAACTCTGCGTCAGCGACCAATAGGTGCCGTTCATCACATAACCCGCCTCGACTGCCGCCGTTTCGCCGCCGACGGTCAATCGCGAGACGCAGAAACCAGGCTGTTGCGCGAGCGTGAGCGTGAATTGGTCGGCCGCTGCGTGGGCGTAGCCGTCGCTCCACAGGCCGCGTTCGACCATCCAGCGGCGCTTGAACACAACCGCCTCGTCCACCACACGGACCTTGGCCTCGGGATCCTGGACAATCTCGAACGCCACTTCGCCGTGCTCGGCGAGCTTGCGCCGATGCCGCTTCAGTGCGTTGCGCGTGCGGCTGCTGCGATGGGCGTCGCCGCCGGCGGCGAGCCGGATATCGACGAACGGCGCGGTTGTCCGGCATGTTGCCTCGGCGCTGGCCAGCGCCGGCAAGGTCGCGATCGCGGCATCGCTGCGCACCCGCCGCAGTTCGACAAGGTCGATATCGCGCCATGACAGGATGGCGGACCAAGCGGCGTCCAGCAACCAGCCGCGATGTTCTCCTGTCGCAATCAGGGTATCGCAATATTGCGTCGCCGGTTCACCGAGGGCGTGCAGCACCCGGCACAGCCCGGCGCGGCGCACGGCAAGCGGCCAAAGCAGAACGGGCTGGCTGCCGCGCCTGACGATGACGATCCGGGTTTCTTCCACAAGGCCGGCCTTGGCGGTCGCCCTGAGCCAAGCCCCGCACCAGGCCGAGCTTTGGAATACCGTGGCGTTGGGCGAGCGGCTTTCGATCTCCAGCCATTCGCGCGCCAGCGCGGTGGTATAGGGCTGCGTTTCCACGAGGCAGCCATTGGTGAGCAGATCGGGGGGCGCCGTCCATTCCATGCGGTGCGATTTTGCTGCAATCCGTTCCGACATGCCGCGCTCTATCATTTGTCGAAGGGAGACATCGGCCAGATGCCGCGTAGCACCAGCCGGTCGGCTGCAAAGGACCGTCCATTGGCGAACGGCATGGTTTCGCGCGCCGCCGCCGCGATTTGTCGTGATATCCGCTTTGAGGCGAAGCGTGTGCCGGCGACGAAGCGCGTCAACGGTCCGAAGTCGTAGAGTCCGTTGACGCCGGTGAAATAAAGACCCGGCACGGAGGATTCGAAATGGGGCGAAAGAACCGGCACGCCCTGCAGGGTCTTGATCGTCAACCGCAGGGCAGGGTCGAGGAACCACAGGCGCTGCAGGTCGATGCGATAACCGGTACCGGCAATCACATGATCGGCTTCGACGCGGCGCTTCTTGCCGTCTCGCGAGGAGATTTGGAGCACGGCGCGCGAACCGTCGGCCTTCGCGCTGTCGAGCGTAGCTCCCCGCATGATGGGCAGTTTCTCGACACAGTCGCGGACCGGCCAGCCGCCGCGTGGGCCGAGGAAGGTCGCGGTGACGTGCATGCGGGTCTTTTCCGGCAGGTACCGGAAAAGCTGTGGCGCGTCCGAATAGAAATGGCCTTGGCCGAGGCGGCCGGCGCCCAACACGTCGCGTTTGAACCAAGCCTCGAGCAGCGGGCGTTTGGTGCGCGGCGAAATCCACAGCAACTGATCCCGCCGGGTGATGAGTTGAACATGAGCCTCCGCCGCATGCAGGGCTGCGGTGACGTCGGTCGCCGACGCGCCGCCGCCGATCACGCATACCCGCCGCCCGCGGAACACGGAATAATCGCTATGGTCGGCGGTGTGCGAGCGCAGTTGTGGGGGTAGCCCGGCAAGCGCCGCCGGCATGTGGCGATAAGGGTCGATGCCCGTCGCGATCACGACATTGCGCGCCAGCACCTGCTCGCCGGTACCGAGAAGCAAGGCAAAGCCCCGATCGTGCCGCCGGATCTCTCTGACCGCGGTATCCTCGAGGTCCGGCGCGAAGTGGCGCTGGAAGGCGAGGCCGTATTTGACGAAGACGTGCAGCGGGATCGGCAGGCCGTAGTCGCGATAAGCGTAGCCGCTCTCTTCGCAGAAATCGCGCAACGTCATTTCACCGTCGGGTTGGGCGATGTTGCTGGCGAAGCCCTCGGACTTGAGAAACATCGTGGTCGGCATCTGCGTGCGCCAGCTCCCCATCGCCGAACCGAAAATACGATGCGCGACGCCGGCCCGGCGCAGGTGCGCTGCAAGCGAGAGGCCGTAAGGACCTGCTCCGACAATCGCTGCGGGAATAAGATCGCTCGGCAACATGGTCAGATTCCTATGATGCTCTCATGGTTGGGTGTCATGGTGTGGTATGCGGCGCCGAGGGCTTGAGCGTAACGGCTTTCCCCGCGGCGGTTGCAGGGCCATGAGGAGAGGTGACGCCGCCAGATGGCGTACTTCCTCCGATCGCGGCGACGGTGGCGCAATACTTCCTCGGCGCACTTCTGACCCGAGGGGAACGGGGCCTAGCCTCGGACCATTGCCATCGACCTGCGAAGGACCACATGCGCGCTGTTTTGATCTGCCACAACGCCGAGCTGGCACTGGTGGTGCTGAGGGCGTTGCGGGCCAACCGAGTGCGCGCGCTGCTGGTATGCGGGAAGGTCGCGCATACAACACTTCGTGCGTCGAGGCTTGCGGGCGCGATCCTGCTTGCCGGCGATCTCGCGGCGCAGCCCGCCGCGGTCGCGGATGCAATCAACGAGCAGCACAAGGCCGAGCCGATCGACATTGCGATGGCGGCGGATGTCGAGGGGCTCCGGCTGCTGCACGCGATGGGTGGGCGCCTGGATGTACCGGTCTATCCGATGCCGGACCCTGCGACGCTCGATCTGCTGAACGACAAGTGGTCGTTCTATCGCTTTGCCCTGCGCCTCGGCCTCGATGTTCCGCCGACACTGTTCTTCGACCGCCGGGAGAACATCGAACCAGGTCGGATCGCGCGTGAAGTCGGGTTTCCCGCCGTCGTGAAACCGATCTCGCAATGGGCGTCGATCGGATTTCGGCTGATCGCCGACAAGAGCGCGCTTGAGGCGCTGATGGCCGACCCGACCTATCGCTTCGACGGCATGATCGTGCAGCGGTTTGTGCCAGGACGGGACGCCGGGGCCGGTTTGTTTGCGCAGGCGGGCGTGGCGCGCGCGCTCAGCACGTTCTTTTGCGGTCCGCGCGACGCAACCGAGTTTGCCCCCATTCCGGCACTCGCGGCGATGATCGAGAAAATAGCCGCCGCAACGCGATATGACGGCGTGGCGAATTTCGATGCCCGGATCGACGAGCGCGGCCGGGTCTGGCTGATCGAATGCAATCCGCGGTTCTTCATGCGGGTCACTGCGTCTCGCGTTTGCGGCCTCGATTTCCTCAAGCTTGGGTTGCCCGGCACTCCGCCATCGCCGGCGCCGTCTGCGCGCGGACGCTACTATTCGATTGGCGACATCGCGTCGATGTCCGGCCTGGGCCGGCTTCTCTCCGGGCGTTGGCCCGCCCGCATCCTCTTCAATAGCCTGGTCGAAACGTGTGCCGATCCGGGCCCGTCGATCGTTCGGCGGCTGTCTCGCGATGACGCTTAGGCATAATCGCCTGCGTATCCCCAAGCGAGTGCGATCGCGGATCGGAGTCGAGAAGGAAGTACCCCTTCTGCGTTGAGGCAATTCGCATCGAAGCCGTTACGGTTGCGATGCTCTTCGCTCAATCCCGTGAAGGCGTCGTGCGATGAAAATCATGATCACCGGCGGCAACGGCTACGTCGGCCGCGAGCTGTGCCGTCAGCTCTACGACCGCCACGAGGTCGGCGTGGTGGATACGCTTCGCTACGGCGCGGACCGCTTTTCCGTCGAGGAGCGCGGGCGGGTGCGATCGTTCACGACCGATGTGCGCGATCCGGCGGCAATGGCTGCGGTCGCTCACGAATTCCAGCCACAAGCGATGATCCACCTCGCGGCGATCCATTATATCCCCGAATGCGAATCAAACCCCGGACTTGCGGTGGCGACCAACGTATCCGGCACCGTCAACGCGCTGCTCGCCTGTCCGCCGGGCTGTCGCTTCGTCTATGCCAGCAGCGGGGCCGTATATAAGCCGGATCAGCGGCCGCATGCGGAGGCCGACGCTTCGGTCGAGCCGACGGATATCTACGGGCTGAGCAAGCTGCACGGAGAGCAATACGTCCGGCAGCTTGCGCGCCCGCGCGGCGTCGGCGCGGTCATTGTCCGGTTGTTCAACGTGGTGGGGCCGGGCGAAACCAATCCGCATCTGCTGCCGGAGATGATCGCGCAGCTCAAATCCGGCCGCACTGGGATCAGCGTCGGCAACCTGTCATCGAAGCGCGACTACATCCACGTCAAGGATGCGGCGAGCGGCTTTGCCGCAGCGGCGTTGGACGGTTCGGTCGCGCCGGGCGAGGTGATCACCGTCAATCTTGGAACGTCCAACACCTATTCCGTTGTCGATATCGCTCGCAAGCTTCGCCGCATCAGCGGCATGCCGTTCACCCTGCAGCAGGACGCCGGCCGCATGCGGGCGGTGGATCGGCCGGTGCTGGCGGCCGATGTCGTCCGCATCCAGGCGCTGTTCGGATGGCACGCGGAGCGCACCATCGACGATGCCCTGACCGATCTGTGGCGCGACCCCGATTTGTCCGACAACCTGATGGCGCCTTACCGATGATCGACGTGCTCGCTGCCATCGTTACGCCGCCGCATCTGTCGGTCAGCGGGGCCGGCCGCGCCGCCGAGCGGCTCAGCGCGGCGTTGGCCTCGCGGTGCGATATCACCGTGGCGAGTATGATGGCGCCGGCCACATATGATCGCGGCGTTCATCACCTCCCGGTGCGCACCAGGCTGCCGTTCGGCGTGCCGTGGTCGCGCATTCCCAATCGCTATCGCACGCCGTTCTACCGCTCCAACATCGCGGTGCGTGTGCAGCCTGACGCTTACGATATCGTTCATCTGCACAACCCGATGCCGGCGCTGGAGTTGCGCCGGATCGCAAAGGCCTGCCGCCGCGCCGGAATCCCTTATGTGATCTCCACCCACGGCTTCAATGAAATCGCCGCAGGGGGAAGCATCTATGGCTTCGGCATGCTGCGCCAACTGCTGTGGCATCTTCTCGTTTACCGTCCGGTGGCCCAAGCGGTGCGTCGCGCCGATGCGGTGCTGCTGCTGACGCCGGCCGACGCCGCAATCGTTCGCAGCATGGGGTTCCACGGCGAAGCGCCGGTCGTGCCGAACGGCATGGAGCCGCCGGTGCCGGTTGCGCCTGACGTGCAAGCCGAGGTGTTGCGGAGGTTTGGACTTTCCGACCGCGATCCGGCTCAAATCACCTGTCTGTTTCTTGCCAATCACACGCCCAATAAAGGGCTGCCGGTGCTGTTCCGCGCGTTTGCATCGTTGGATATCCCGTTCGTTCTGATCGTCGGCGGCGAGCAGCGCGACGAAATCGACTACGACGGCTTCGCGCGCACGCTCAAGAAAGGCCAGCGAGTCGTCGTCAGCGGGCGTTTACGCGATGAGGAAGTGGCGGCGCTGATGCGGCACGCCGACCTTTTCGTGTTTCCGACATTGGCCGATACCCAGCCTCTTGTGGTGAACGAAGCACTGGCCTGTGGCCTTCCCATCGTCGCCTCCCGCGTCGGCGGTATTCCCTACCAGATCGACGAGGGATGCGGCGTGCTCGTGCCGCCAGGTGACCCGATCGCACTGGCCTCCGCGATCGAGCGCCTGGCGGACGATCGCCCTCGTTTGCGCGCAATGGCGGCCGCTGCGGCTCAACGCGGCGCGCGGCTTGCGACATGGGGCGATGCCGCGGCGGCCGCGCGTGCCGTGTATGAGACGGTGTTGACGGCGCGGCGTGCCAGCCGATCCGGCCACCGCCGCCCGAATGTGCCGGGAGCGGGATCCGAACCCGCGATGAGGGTGCCGTCATGATCGTGACCGTGGTGACGCCGACATTGAATGCCGCGCGCTATCTCGACGATTGCTTGCGATCGACCAAAAGGAATGCATCCCGCCTCGTGGATGTCGAGCATGTCGTCGTCGATGGCGGAAGCACCGACGCGACGCTGGAGATCGCGGCGGCGCACGGGGCAAAGGTGTTGACCGGCAAGGACCGCGGGATTTTCGACGCCATCAACAAGGGCTCGTTCAATTCGTCGGGCGAGTTGCTTGGATTTCTCGGTGCTGACGATCTGATGCTCGAGGGTGCGCTTGACGCGGTCGTGACCGCCTATCGCCGCAGCGGCCGGCGCTGGGTGGTCGGTGGCATCCGCTGGATCGACGAGAACGGCGCGTCGATGGGCGGGCTTGCCGCGCCGCCCGTGTGGATGACGCGCCGGATGCATGTCTGCCTCGGCTGGAATCCGATCATGCACATGAGCACCTATATCGCGCGCGATTTTTTCACGGAGCTTGGCGGCTTCGACATCGCGTTCCGCGATTCCGGCGATTACGACATGTTCGCACGCGCGCTCGGCCACGCGCCTTATGCGCGCCTGTCGCGCGCCGTCTCCTGTTTTCGACAGACCGGCCACAACAACAGCGCCACCAACCGGGCGCGTACGCTGGCGGAGAACATGCGGGTCTGCGACAAGTTCGGCCCGCGCCGCCCGGCGGAGCGGCGGCTGTGGCGCGCGCTGCTCAAGCTTTGGTTCAACGGACGCAATCCGGCGTGGCTGATGGCGAAGACCGCCGAGCGCGGCCGCCTCCGGCTCGGGTTGCCGCAAACCGAGCACTTCTCGTGACCACCCCCGACCGACACGGCAGTCGGGAGCATCGTCGTCTGCCCGCCGTACGCAGCCGAGGAAGGGCCGCCCATGACCGTTCGAACTCATACTATGGTTCCGCATACACCGACATCTGTGCGCGCCGGCCGCCGTGTTCTGGTGACCGGAGGAGCCGGGTTCATCGGCTCGCATCTTTGCGAGGCGTTGCTCGACTCCGGTCATGACGTGCTGTGCGTCGATAACTTCTTCACCGGAGCCAAGCGCAACATCGCGCATCTGATGGGCCGGCCGGGCTTCGATCTGTTGCGCCACGACGTGACGCTTCCGCTATTCGTGGAGGTGGACGAGATTTACAATCTCGCCTGTCCGGCCTCGCCGATCCACTATCAATGGGATCCGGTGCAGACGACGAAAACCAGCGTGCATGGCGCCATCAACATGCTGGGGCTTGCCAAGAGGCTGCGCGCCAAGATTCTGCAAGCCTCGACATCCGAGGTCTACGGCGACCCCGAGGTTCATCCGCAGCGCGAGTCTTATTGGGGGCACGTCAATCCCATCGGGCCGCGCTCGTGCTACGACGAGGGCAAGCGTTGCGCCGAGACGTTGTTCTTCGATTATCGGCGCCAGCACGGCATGCGCATCAAGGTTTTGCGCATCTTCAACACCTATGGGCCGCTGATGCATCCAAACGACGGCCGCGTGGTATCGAACTTCATCGTCCAGGCGCTGTTCGGTGAGGACATCACGGTGTACGGCGACGGCCGGCAGACGCGATCGTTTTGCTACGTTGACGATCTGGTGCGCGGCATGATCGGTTTGATGGACACCGACGACAGCGTGACCGGGCCGATCAACTGCGGCAACCCGCAGGAGTTCACCATCGTCGAGTTGGCGGAGAAGGTCATTGCGATGACCGGATCGTCATCAAAAATTGTGTATCGGCCATTGCCGCAAGACGACCCCCGGCAGCGTCGGCCGGATATCAGCAGCGCCGAGGAGTTGCTTGGCTGGCGTCCGACGGTGGGCCTGGACGACGGCTTGCGGCGCACCATCGACTATTTCGACCGGCTTCTGAGTGAAGACGGCCGCGAGGCGATCGCGTCGCGCGTTGCCGCGCAATAGGCGAGTGCTCATGTCAGAAGCCGGCCCGTTGCCTTCGCCGGCCATTCGCTCCGGGATCACACGGCGTGGCGTGCTTCGCGCGGGCCTGGTGGTGTCGGGCGCCTCGGGCCTGATGTTGTCGGGAACGGCCGCGTGGGCTGGGGCGGAGGCCGCCTACGAGCTTGTGGTGACACGCTATGCGCTCCGTCCGCCACGCTGGCCGGCGGGGCAGCGGTTGGGCATCACGGTGCTTGCGGACCTGCATGCCGGCGGCCCGAACATGGGGATCGCGCGCGTTCGCCAAGTGGTCGATCGGGCCAATAGTCTCGACGGCGATCTCGTCGTGATTCTCGGCGACTATGGGGCCTCGCATCCGTTCGTCACCGAAGTTGTATCGTCTGCCGCCTGGGCGGCCGAGCTTGCGCGGCTGCGCGCACCGCTTGGCGTGTTCGCGATCCTCGGCAATCACGATTGGTGGAACGGTATCTCCGGCATCCGCCGGGCGCTCTCGGGCGTGCGCATCCCGCTCCTGGAGAATAAGGCCGTGCCGCTCCGCTTCGCCGGTGGCCGCATCTGGCTTGCGGGACTCGGGGACCAACTGTCGTTCCGTCTCGGCCACGGCCGCTATCGCGGCACCGACGATTTGCCGGGGACGCTGGAACAGATCCACGGTGATGAACCGGCGATCCTGCTTGCGCATGAGCCCGAGGTCTTCCCCCGCGTGCCGGATTGCGTGGCGTTGACGCTTGCCGGTCATACGCACGGCGGACAAGTGCGGTTGCCGGGCGTATCGCCGTGCTGGATCGACGCCTGCCACTCGGGACGCTATGTCTACGGCCACTTCGTCGAAGGCGGCCGCCACATGGTCGTGTCCGGCGGGCTCGGGTGCAGCAAGCTGCCGGTGCGAATCGGTGTGCCGCCTGAGATCGTCCAGGTCGTGCTCGGCGCGTGACACTGCGTGCTCTCCGGCGGGAATCTGCTAAGGTTCCATTTGTCGTCGCGGCGCACCCAACGCGCCGGCGGGAAAGCGTGACCTTTGATCCAGCCTCCGATTCAGCCTTCGGTCGAAAAGCTTCGCGCGTGGATCGTGACCGAGGCGCTGCCGTTCTGGGGAACGGCCGGCTTCGACGCCGCGCGCGGCAGCTTCGTGGAACGGGTGGACTTCTCCGGCGTGCCGCTGCCCGATGTGCCGCGCCGCGCGATGGTGCAGGCCCGGCAGATCTATGTGTTCGCGCACGCCGCGTTGCTTGGCTGGTGGCCGCAGGGGCGGGATACCGCGCTGACGGCGGCGCAAAACGTGATCGAACGTTATTTCGAGCCGGACGGGCGGCCGGGATGGGTGTTCTCGGTCGCGGCTGAGGGCACGATCCACGATGCCCGGCGCGATCTCTACACCCATGCGTTCGTTCTGTTCGGGTTGGCGTGGGCCTATCGGCTCGAGCCGCGTCCGGCGTTTCGCGACGCCGCGCTGGCGACGCTCGCGGTTCTCGACAAGCATTTCGCGTCGCCTTCGGGCGGGTTTCATGCCGAACACCCGGCCACGCCCGGCGGGATGCGACAGAATCCGCACATGCATCTGTTCGAGGCGATGATCGCGTGGCACGAGGCGGACGGCGAGGGGCCGTTTCTGGCGCGCGCCGCACAACTGCGCGATCTGATGGCAACGCGGTTCTTGCGGCCCGCGACCGGCATCCTTGCGGAGTATTTCGACGACCTGTGGCAGCCGCAATCCGGCGCGCGCGGCCGGATTTGCGAGCCGGGCCATCATTACGAGTGGTGCTGGCTACTGGCGCGCTATGCCCGGCTTTCCGGACAAAACCAGGATGAGCTGATCGCGACGCTTTATTCTTATGCCGATCGCCACGGCTTCGATGATAGGGGGCTGATCGTCGATGAATTGCTCGACGACGGAGCGGTTCACAAGGCCTCGCGCCGATGCTGGCCGCACACCGAAGCGATCAAGGCCGACGCCGCGGCATTCGAGGCGGGCGACATGCATGCGGCGGAGCGTGCAGCGCGCCTCATCGAGCGAACGATGGCGACGTTCCTCGGCCGCCCGGTCGGCGGCGGCTGGATCGACCACATCGACGCCGACGGTGCGCCGCTGGTTTCGTTCATGCCGGCAAGCACGCTCTATCACGTCATGCTGGCGGCGGCCGAAGCGGATCGGGTGTGGGGCGGAAAGGTCACCGCGCCTTCGAGCTGAAGGGGGCTTCCTCTCAGAGCGAGCGTTGCCGCTGCAACGCGCGGCCGGGCGTGGTGTCCTCGCCGTTGTCGCGGCGGGTGAGGCTCATTTCAATCGAAACCGCCATCCGCTCGGCGATGTCGATCAGGGCCTCGGCGATTTCCGTCGTGCACAGTTCCTTCGCCGTCTGCCGGAAAAGGCGCAGCCATGTCGGCAGCAGCGCGGCCTGGATCGTCAGGTGCTTGATGTGTGCGGGCATGAAGTCGCGCGCGTTGTAGCTTCGATCCAGGCGCGTGACGTAAAACCAGAACGAGCACACCTTTTCGATGTGCGTGTCCCAATGGTCGCCGACGATGTTCTCGAACACCGGACCGAGCACCGGGTCGCGCCGCACCTTGGCATAGAAGGCGACAATGACATTGCGGACGATCGGCATGGTGATGCCGATATCGTCATGGCTCTCATATCCCGGCGCGATACCCTGCATGGACGCTTCCCGCTCGCCGCTCTCTCGATCTTCTCTTAAGAATTCGATCAGGCTGCGGGCTGAATCCCGAAGTCGGCCGGACTGAGGATGAGGTCGGCGAGTGTGTAGCGATCAAGCGTGCCGGTGAAGGCGGAGAGCGCCTCCTGGAGGACTCCGCGCAAGCGGCAACGCGGCGAGATCAGGCAGTTGCCCTCCGGCGCGAAGCACTCGACCAGGGTGAAGTCCGGCTCCGTCGCGCGCAGAACCTCGCCGAGCTTGATCCGGTTCGGGCGCTTGGCGAGCGCGAGCCCGCCCGATCGTCCGCGCACCGCCTTGAGATAACCGGCGCGGGTCAATTGATTGGCCACCTTCATCAAGTGGGCGCGCGAAATGCCATAAACCTCGGCCGTTTCTTCGATGGTGATCAAGCGGTCGCTCTGGACGGCGGCATACATCAGGATGCGTAATGCGTAATCCGAGAAATTTGTCAGTCGCACCAAAGCGCTCCGTCGGTTTGCGGGCGTCGAACGGCGTTGCCCGAAATCGACGCAAAGATGCGCGCACCGCGTATCTTTTGCAACCCGTGACTTTGTCGCTGTCCGAATGCGGTCGTCGCTAAAAGATGTATTGACAATGCATATTATATGGACAAGACTTCAACCACGCTGCATCGCCTCTGCGTTTGTATGCAGCGTGCGATGGGTTGAGGACGATGGCCGCGATCCTTGCCCACGATGTTTCGTTCGCGGCCATAGGAACGACGATGGTTCAAGCAACCGCAACAGCGGCGGCCAATGAGGTTGATGTTCGCAGTCTCATTCCGGCGCAACGACACGCGAAAATTTTCCAACTGATCGACTCGCTCGCGCCGGGAGCCTCGTTCGTTCTGGTCAACGACCACGACCCGAAGCCGCTTTACTATCAGATCGAAGCGGAGCACCCGAACGAGTTCTCCTGGAAGTACCTTGAGAAGGGCCCGGTCGTGTGGCGGGTCGAAATCGGTAAGCTGCTGAAAGCAGCGTAGGGCGCAGGCCCCAAGGGGGCGTTGGGTCTAGTGCCGCCCAACGCCCCCAATGGCCGCCCGAGGGGCACGTCTGGAATTGAAGGAATTTCGCCGTGACGGGCGTCGCCCTGTCCCGCTGGACCATGTCCTACTTCGCATCCGCGCTGCTGGCTTTGATCGCGGCGGAATGCATGATGGCGATGGGGTACGGTTATCCTGCAGCCCCGATCGAAGCGCCCGAAACGCTGATCCTCGTTCACATCGTCGCCATCGGCTGGCTAAGCCTTCTGATGTGCGGCGCACTCTTTCAATTCGTGCCGGTTCTGGTCGCGCGCTCGCTGCACAGCAACGGGTTGCCGCTGCCGACGCTCGGCATTCTGTTGTTGGGTCTGATCGCGCTGATCGTGGGCTTTCTGCAACTCGGCGGCTATGTCGTTCACGACCTTCCATGCCTGCCGGTCGCCGGCATCTTGCTCGGGATCGGCTTTACGCTGGTGTTGTGGAATCTCGGCCGCACGCTCTTTGCCGCGCGCCCGCTGCCGCTGCCTGCGCGCTTTGTGGTGGTCGGACTTTGCTGCCTCGCGGTGACAGTCGCGCTGGGTATCGTGTTTACCTTGGCGCTGAGCGGCATCACCGATCGCCAGCCTCTGCTTGATTTGACGGTGTCCGGCGTGCCGATCCATATCGTCGCCGGGCTCGGCGGATGGCTGACGTTTACGGCCATCGGGGTCAGCTACCGTCTTCTTGCCATGTTCATGCTGGCGCCCGAGCTTGGCGGCGGCACGACGCGGGCGGCGTTCTATACCGGTGTTGCAGCGTTGGCGGTGGCAATCGTCGGCGGCGTGGCGGCGATCTGCTGGATCGGCGGTCTTGCAACGATGCTTGGTCTTGCCGCCCTTCTCGGCACCGTGGCCCTCGCGTTTTACGGCAGCGACATCCTGCATCTCTATCGCGCGCGCAAGCGTCGTGTGATCGAGTTGAACAGCCGGATGGCGGCTCTGGCCCTTATCAATCTGGTTGCTGCCGTGATCCTGATCGCGGTTCTGCTGGGTTCGGGCACGCTCGGCCGTTACGCCGGCGCGGCCGTTTTCTTCGTCGGCTTCGGCTGGCTGTCGGGGCTCGGGCTCGCCAAGCTCTACAAGATCGTGGCGTTCCTCACCTGGCTCGAATGCTACGGACCCGTGCTGGGCAAGATAGCCACGCCGCGCGTGCAGGACCTGGTCGTGGAGCGCCGTGCGATCAAGTGGTTCTACCTTTATTTCCTCGCGGTCTGGGTCGCGACGGCGTCACTCCTCGCTGAAAATCCGCTGGTGTTCCGCGTTGCGGCGGGAGCGATGGTCGTCGCGACCTTCTGCATCGTCGCTCAGCTTGTGCAGACGCGAAGGCTTGCCGACGTCAATCCGACGATGCGCTTGCCGCACGGTGTCCGCCAGCCAAGGCTTCTGGCGACGCGGGCTCAGCACGCGTGACGCGATGCAACACGATCAAGGCATGACCAAGATATGGAGGCCATCATGGCAACGACATTCGTAGACCTCGACGTGCGGCCGATCCTGCGCGCGGGCGGTGAGCCGTTCGAGAAGATCCTGGAGGCCGTGAGCGGCTTGAAGCCGGGGCAGGGTTTGCGGTTGTTCGCGACGTTCAAGCCGACACCGTTGTTTCATGTGCTCGGGTCGAAGGGATTCACGTACGAGGCCAAGGAACTGACCGGCGGCGAATGGGAGGTGCTGTTTTCGCCGACCGGCGCGCCGCCCACCAACGCCGCCACGGTCGGCGCGGCTGCGGATGACAATAGTGTGTGGCCCGATCCGGTCGAACGGATGGACAACCGCGAGCTTGATCCGCCGGAGCCGATGGTCCGCATTCTCGCCGCCACGGAAAAACTCGCGGCTGGTCAGGTGCTGTCGGCGCTGCTGTGCCGCGAGCCGATCTTCCTGTTCCCCGAACTGGCCAAACGCGGCCATAGCTGGCGCGGCGCGTTCGAGCCGGACGGCAAGACCTACAAGGTTCTGGTTCGCGTCGGCAGCAAAAAGGGAGCGGCCGCATGAGCGATACGGCCGTCGCGCCCGCCGATCTCGCAGGGCGGATCAAGGATGCGCTGCGTCTCGTGATCGACCCGGAGCTCGGCTACAATATCGTCGATCTCGGCCTGGTCTATGACATCGCGGTCGAGGACGGCGGCGTGGCTCATATCGTCATGACGACGACCACCCGCGGTTGCCCGGCGACCGGCTATCTGAAGGACGGTGCGCTCGAGGCCGCCGAGAACGTGCCCGAGGTGGAATTCGTCGATGTCGCGTTGACCTACGAGCCGCCGTGGACGCCGGACATGATGAGCGAGAAGGCCAAGGAGCATCTGGGCATTTCGTCCGGGGCAGGGTGGTGAGCGCGAACGCTCCCGCGCCGGAGCGGCGCGCGGATGAATCGATGCGTCTGACGGAGGTTCTGCTGGCAAGCCTGGAAACGCTGGTGGCGGCCGGAGAAGCCGAGGCCGCGTGCCGCCTTGCCGGACGGGCTTGCGCGGCGGTGCGCCAGAGCAACCCCGCGGCATGGCAGCGTTTCAATGTGTTCCTTCATCGCATGATCAAGCGCCTGCCATAGCCGGCGGCGCTGTTGATTGAGGCGGCGGGAGTCGGTTGCCGGGCACGCCGTCATAGGTGTCCGTCGGCGCGCATCGCGGATGCGTCTGTCGTCTTGCCGGCTACTGCCAGAATCTTTTTGCTCTTAAGGGAATCCCCCGTCGTCATGCACGGCCTCGATCCGCGCATCCACCTTCTTTGGGCAGGTTCGCCGGGGTGCATAGGCGAGCGAAGCGGCTGCGCCCGGCAATGGCCTCGCGTCGCGTTTTCGCCAAATCGTGAAACGCCCCAAGGGCTTGGATTCCTGCGTGGATCGAAGGCAGCCGGCGAAAAACAAGAGGTCAGGGGTCAGGGCCATGTCGCGCATCCGCGCCGGCTCCGTTCTCTTTTGCGGTGCAATATTACCAGATTTTCGTCGTCATTTACCGTTGACGGAAAGCCCGAAAATCGCCTATTTAATGTGAGAACGAACGTTCGCTCTCAAATTTTGCATTGCAGTAATTCTGATGACGCCGGCCAACGCCCAAAGGCAATCCGACCGCCGCGACGAGATTCTCGCCGCCGCGCAGCGCTGTTTCGTGCGCTCGGGCTTCCACAAGACCTCGATGCATGAGATTTGCCTCGAGGCCGGCATGAGCCCCGGCAACCTCTATCGTTATTTCCCGTCGAAAGAGGCGATCATCGCGGGCATCGCCGAGCGTGATCGCGCCGAGGTGGCGCAGGAGTTCGCCCAGGCGGACCTGTCCCACGGCTTGTTCCCCTTGCTGGAAGGCATGGCGCACCATCACTTCACCGAGCGCTCGATCGAGCAGGTGAAGCTGTGCACCGAGGTGATGTCGGAGGCGCGTCGCGATCCTGAGATCGCGCGCATCTCGGCCGCCTTCGACGCCGACATCCGCAAGTGGCTTGTGGACCTGTTCCGAGCCGCCGCCGAGCGCGGCGACATCGCCAAGGACGCCGACATCGAAGGCGCGGTGGACATGCTGATCATCATCGCCGACGGCGTCTGGTGGCGGCGCGCGCTCGATCCTCACTTCAAGGCCGACGCTCTCATTCCGGTGTTCATGGACATTACGAGGCACATGTTGCGCAGCCGTGCTGAGGGCACGGCGCAGGAGAAGACGTCATGAAAGCGCGCCATCTCACCGCCGCCGGGCTGGTTGCGGCCGCGGCGCTTTGGATTGCGTCGGGCTACATTCTGCCGCGCGAGCACGGATCGAGCGATGCCGCGCCCCGCGTCGGGGAATCCGAAGCGCAAAAGCCGTTTCGCGTGGCCGTGATTGACACCAACGTCAGCATGCACAGTCAGAAGCTCGTGCTGTCGGGTCGCACCGAAGCGGACCGCAAGGTGTCGACCTATGCCCGAACCGGCGGCGTTGTGACCGAGGTGCGCGTTCACCGCGGCTCGCACGTCAAGAAGGGCGATATCGTCGCCATTCTATCGGACGATGCTCGCGAGGCCCAGGTTGCACAGGCGAGGGCTCTGGTCGAGCAGCGCAGGATCGAGTTGGAAGCCAAGCGCCGTCTGGTTCAGATCAACGCCATTCCCCGGCTCGAACTGAATACGCTGGAGGCGCAGTTCAAGGCCGCGGAGGCGGCGCTGGCGAGCGCGGAGGCCGAGCTTGAGCGCGGTGTCATCCGCGCGCCGTGGGATGGCGTCGTCACCAATGTCTCCGAGGTGGGAACGTCGGCGTTTTCCTTCACCGGCACATCGGTCGCCGATATCGTCGGGCTCGATCCGATGCTGGCGGTTGTCGAGGTTTCGGAGCGCAAGGTCGGCAGCATTCGCGTCGGCGACACCGCCGAGGTCCGGCTGGTGTCCGGGCAGACCAAGCAGGGGCGGGTCCGCTACGTCTCCAAGTCCGCGCTCGCGGCCACGCGCACCTATCGCGTCGAGGTCGAGATGCCGAACGCCGATGGGGCGATCCCGGACGGCATCACGGCGGAGGTGACGATTCCGCTTGCGCCGACGCCGGCGACGCGGGTGCCGCGCTCGGCGCTGATCTTTTCGTCCGCGGGCGACCTCGGCGTGCGCACCGTGGACGGCGAGGGCAAGGTCGGCTTTGCCCCGACGACGATCGTCGAGGACGATCAGAGCTTCATGTGGCTTGCCGGTGTGGCCGATGGCGCGCGCGTCATCGTTCAGGGCCAGGACTTCGTGCGGGAGGGCAATCGCGTCAGCGCGGTGCCTGCGACTGAGCTTGCCGCCAGCCGCTGAGCGGGCGGTGCGAACCACGGATTCATAGTCACGGATTGCCGTCATGGCCCGGTTGATCGACTACGCCATCAGCCACGCGCGGCTGACCATCGTCACGCTCCTGTTCCTGCTCACGGCGGGGCTCGTGGCCTATGAGACGATCCCCAAGGAGGCGGAGCCGGACGTCCGCATCCCGATCGTCTACGTCCAGCTCACCCAGCGCGGCATCAGCCCGGAGGATTCCGAGCGGCTTCTGCTGCGGCCGGTCGAGACGCAGCTCAAGTCGGTCGGCAACGTCAAGGAGATGCGCTCCACCGCCTATGAGGGCGGCGGCTACGTGCTGCTCGAATTCGAGGCCGGGTTCGATTCGAAGGCCGCGCTCGCCGACGTGCGCGCCAAGGTGGACCAGGCCAAGCGCGATCTGCCCAAGGATGCCGACGAGCCGAGCGTGCAGGAGGTCAACCTGTCGCTCTACCCGGTGCTGGTCGTGGCGCTATCCGGGCAGGTTCCCGAGCGCACCATGCTGCAGATCGCCCGCAACGCCAAGAACGCGGTGGAGCAGGTTCCTGGCGTCCTGTCGGCGGAACTGCGCGGCGCCCGCGACGAAGCGGTGGAGATCATCGCCGAGCCGATGCTGATGAAAAGCTACGGCGTGTCGCTCGATCAATTGATCGCGGGCTTCAATGCCTCCAACAGTCTCGTCGCCGCCGGCGCGTTGGAAGGCTCCACCGGACGTTTCGCCGTGAAGGTGCCGAGCCTGATCGAGCGGCCGCAGGACGTGCTGAAGATTCCGCTTGCCGCATCGAGCGGCGCGGCGGTCACCATCGGCGATGTGGTTCGCATCAAGCCGACGTTCAAGGACGCAACCTCGGTGACGCGCGTCAACGGCCAGCCGGCGATGACCATCGAGGTGTCGAAGCGCACCGGCGCCAACCTGATCGAAACCGTCGATGGCGTGAAGAAGACCATCGAGGCACTGCGCAAGACGTGGCCGGACGCGCTTCAGGTCACGTTCACGCAGGACAAGTCGAAGGTGATCCGGCAGATGCTGGCCGACTTGCAGAACTCGGTGGCGACCGGCGTTCTGCTGGTCGCGATCATCATCCTGTTCGCGCTCGGATTCCGTGCGTCGCTGTTCATCGGCATCGCGATCCCGGCCTCGTTCCTTGCCGGCGTCCTCGGCCTGCAATTGGGCGGGCTCACCGTCAACATCGTGGTGCTGTTCTCGCTGATCCTTGCGGTCGGCATGCTGGTCGATGACGCCATCATCGTTTCGGAGTTCGCCGAACGGCGGATGGGCGAAGGCGTGCCGCCGAAGGAGGCCTATGCGCAGGCCGCCAAACGGATGTCGGGGCCGGTGATCGCCGCAACCGCAACCCGCGTGGCCGCGTTCTCGCCACTGCTGTTCTGGCCCGGCGTGGTCGGCGAGTTCATGAAATATCTGCCGATCACGCTGATTGCCACACTCTCCGCCTCGCTTGCCGTCGCACTGTTCTTCACACCGACGCTCGGCGCGTTGCTCGGCAAGGCAGCCACCCATCCGCATGACGATCGCTCGCGTGAGAACGGCCTTTATATGCGCACGGTGCGGCTTGCGTTGCGCCGGCCCGGCGCGACGCTCGCCATCGCGGCGGGGCTTCTCATCGCGGTGCAAGTTGGTTACGGCAAGTTCGGTCGTGGCGTCGAATTCTTCCCGGCGGTGGAGCCCGACTATGGTCAGGTGATTGTCCACGCGCGCGGCAATCTCTCGCTCGATGAAAAGAATCGTCTCCTCGCCGATGTCGAGCAGCACGTCCTGCAAGCCAAGGGATTGCAGACGGTCTACACCCGCGTCGGCGAGCAGCCGCGTGGTTCGAGCGAGATCAGCGAAGACACCATCGGCGTCATTCAGTTTGAATTCTCCGACTGGCGCGCGCGCCCGCCGGCGCACGAGATCATGGACGGCATCCGCGAGGCGACGGCGGACATTCCCGGCATCCTGGTGGAGGTGACCGCGCCGCGCGCCGGTCCGCCGACCGGAAAACCGATTCAGGTGCAACTTGGTGCGCTCGATCCCGACATGCTGCCTGCGGCGGCCAAGAAGGTCGCGGCGATGCTGGCGCAACGCAGCGACATTCGCGATCTCGACGATGGCCTGCCGCTGCCCGGCATCGATTGGAAGATCGAGGTCAACCAGGCCGAGGCCGCGAAATTCGGCGCCAACCCGGCGACGGTCGGGACAGCCGTTCAGCTTGTTACCAATGGCGTGAAGGTGACCGAATACCGCCCCGCCAGCAGCGATAAGGCCGTCGATATCCTGGTGCGTTTTCCCGAGGGCCGGCGCAGCCTCGACCAGATCGACGAATTGCGCGTGCAGACGCCGTCCGGTGCGGTGCCGATCGGCAACTTCGTCGAGCGCGTTCCGGCTCAACGTGTCGGCTACATCAATCGCGTAGCGGGCAATCGCGTCATGACCGTCTCGGCGAACGTGGCGCAGGGCGTGCAAACCGCGACGCTGCAGGAAGAAATCGCGCAGGAGTTGGCGAAGACCGATCTCGGCAACGGCGTGACATGGAAATTAAAGGGTGAAGACGAGGAGCGCGCCAAGGCGTCGGCCTTCCTGATGAAGGCGTTCGGCACCGCGATCTTCCTCATCTTCGCGATCCTGCTGGCGCAGTTCAATCGGCTGACATCGGTGGCGCTGGTGCTGTCCGCCGTCGTGCTCTCGACCATCGGCGTGCTGCTCGGCCTGCTCATCATGGGGCAGCCGTTCGGCGTGGTCATGACCGGCATCGGCGTGATCGCCAACGCCGGTGTCATCGTCAACAACAACATCGTGCTCATAGATACTTATGATCGGCTTCGGCATGAGGGCATGAACGCCTACGACGCCATCGTGGAGACGTGCCGTGAGCGCGCTCGGCCCGTGGTGCTGACGGCGGTGACGGCGATCCTCGGCGTGCTGCCGATTGCGTTCGGCGTGAACATCGAGTTCCTCAGTCGCGAGGTGTCCGTCGGCGCGCCGGCGACGCAGTGGTGGATCAGCCTGTCCACCGCCATCGTGTTCGGCCTTGGCTTTGCGACGATCCTGACGTTGATCGTCACACCGGCCGCGCTCATGGCGATCGAGGGGATGCGGCTGAAGCGGCGGGCGTGGTCCGCTGCCCTTGCCGCCCGTTTCGCGCGCCGCACGCGCGAAGTCAAAAACTAAGGCTCTCTTTTTAGGGTGGCTGCCGCCGATCGGGCGGCGTGCCGGGCGCTCGGCGGTTTGAAATCCGCTCATCCGGCAGCGGGAACCTTTTGTCCCGCAATCCATCTAACGACCGTCATCATCCCCGGATGCCGGACGAAGGAGAGGATTGCCATGAGTTCTAACGTGCGCGCGCTCGAGCCTGTCAGGTCGCTGCATGCCCATTCCGGCCGGCCCGACCGGGCGGAGGTCGAGGCGGCGGTGCGAACGATCCTTCGATGGACGGGCGACGATCCGGATCGCCAGGGCTTGGTCGAAACCCCTGCGCGGGTGACCCGCGCGCTGGAGGAGGCCTTCGTCGGCTATACTCAGGATCCCGAGCAGGTATTGCAGAAATCCTTCGACGAGATCGAGGGTTACGACGAAATGGTCGTGCTGCGCGGGGTCCGGTTCGAGAGCCATTGCGAACATCACATGGCGCCCATCCTCGGCCGGGCGTGGGTGGCCTACGTCCCAACGAACCGGGTGGTGGGCATCAGCAAGCTGGCGCGCGTGGTGGAGATTTACGCCAAGCGGTTG